>Ga0209692_10000189_pt1 | contig 197196 bp, 173 predicted proteins | sample tdDd472_FD_187129 | JGI IMG/M metagenome (GOLD analysis project Ga0209692, IMG submission 187129) | Marine sediment microbial communities from the Atlantic coast under amendment with organic carbon and nitrate - tdDd47.2 (SPAdes)... | ecosystem: Environmental > Aquatic > Marine > Coastal >... | reverse complement strand
AAAGAAAGCTATCTATCACATTACGAGAATACGTCGAACTGACTGAATGGGCAGGCCGTTCGATAATCCATCCGGACAAGGCCAGTATTCCTACACATCTGGCGCCAATTCTCGACCGGTTAAATCTGCAAAGCAATCATTGGTTAAAGCTGGTCGAAAACTACGGCCGCCACTATAACCGTGTCGCAGGTCCTATCGAGCTGATTCGGCAAAAGGCGCTTGTGCTAAATAAGAGGTGCTTACAGGGCATTTCATCGGCGAAGTTATTCTACTTGCCAACCAACTAACACCTACCCCCTACAAGAATTTAACATTATCCAAGCCTTTGGTGAGATCCGCTCGGATTTAATTTGGGATTTCGAGTCATTTAACTTAGTTTCAATCGAAAAACCGCAGAAAAAATCAAATTGGATACTGAGGATATTTCAATCCAATCGGATTTTATTGAATATTGGTTGAGTGTCTAATCTTTTTCGTAGTTTCAATCGAAAAATCGCAGAAAAAATCAAATTGGATGCTGAGGATGTTTCAATCCAATCGGATTTTATTGAATATCGGTAGAGTGTCTATTCTTTTTCCAGATTTTATTGAATATCGGTAGAGTGTCTATTCTTTTTCCATTTTCCATTTCAATCCAATCGGATTTTATTGAATATCGGTAGAGTGTCTATTCTTTTTCCATACAATACCAAATCCAACCCAAACCCTTATCTCTTTATTTCCTGGAGCAATCATTTTTTTTCTTAAAGGAATAAGGTCAACGGCACGAGCTTTTTTGTCAGTAAACTCTACAAACCTCTTGTTTCGTCTTTTATCTTCGCTATTTTTTTTGGCTCATTAGATAAACAGCCAGTCAATAACATTGAAATTACAACTATTATAATTTTCATTAGTCTTCTGCAAGTTAATTTGTTCAAATTATTTACAAGACATTTGTAAGGTTAAAATCGTAACAAATTATGAGCCCAACGCTTCGCTAATAAGCTCTGTTGTTATCTGCGTCTTTTTTCAGCGCCTGGTTATGCTACTTTCCAAACCTGCGAAAAATGTATTTAAGCAAGAATAAACTGAAAATGATAACTAAAAGCCAAAAACTTAAAATCAGGACAACTACAACTGTTGGGCCAGTTGAAACTGAAAACAATCCACAATCGTAGCCACAAGTTTCATTTCTATAATATGACCATAAAAGAAATACAAAGCTTAAACCCGCAGTTGCCGTATAGATAACCTTTTCGTTTCTGCTAAACAACTTACCCATAAGTTAACTCATATCTTAAAAAAAATAACTAGTTACTATACGCACGCTGGCTGCATAAATGAATTTCTGTGGTTTTATTAAACATTCAATTGAAATTAATTTCAATTAGTTATTTTACCTATATAGAAAGAAGGTATCGCTTTAAGTGAATCCTAAAAATTCTGAAGCTATCAAAATCTTGAATAAAAATCAGACTTCTCTTCTTGATAGCGTTTCTGTTCATCAGGATATTTATTCTGCAACTCAAGCTTTATTCGATTCAACTCTTCAACCAATCCCAGATCCGCACTCATCTGTCTGATAAAATTCAGATGCCTATCAACATGTGAATTATTATATTCAAAAATATGCAAATGTGATTTTCTTTGTTGCCTCGAAAAATACTCGCGCCCAGCAATTCCGTATTCGCCTTTATGAACATAACCAAGACTTTCAAATACTGCGGCCTGCTCTTGCACTAGTTTAATATCTTTAACCAACCCTAAAATATCAATACAATCCTTGGCATACAAACCCTTAATTGATGTCGAGCCAATATGAATTAACTCAATCTCAAAATTCACTCGCGAGTGTATCGCTTTGCACTCATTGGCAAATTCGACTTTCCAATTGGGATTATGAGGAAAAATATACATTTAACGTTAATCTGGCGTTGGCGTACCCTGATGAAAAATTGCCTGCCAACCCGACTCATTTTTTCGCCAGAGCGTACTTCGAATAGCGCTAATACCTGTGCGATGATTAGTAGTCTTATAGGTCGCTTGAAGCAAATCAGTGTCTAATTCTCTTAACTCGAAATTTGAAAGTGACACCGAATAGTCGTCGGACTCCTTTTGCATCGATTCGATGACTTGTGATTTGGTGAAGGTCTTACCCGACTTTCCAATTTCGTAAAAATCATCCGCGAGTAATTTACTGACTTCTTCAAGCGACTTTCTGACGTCTGGCTTTAGCAGTCTTTCTTCATAGGACTTAATCGTTTCTGCGAGTGTCTTCATGGCTCGAATGTTTTCATGGCTAGAGTGTCTTCAAAGCTCGAGTGTCTTTGCTTTTGCTTCCGCCGCTTTAATTTCCAGTGCGCTCATGTCTTCTTCAAGTGTTGCAATGGCCGATAATGCGTCATTATAAACATTTCTATCTGAGTCACGTGTAGTTTTCATCGAAAGATAGTGTGAAACCGTGGCCTTGTACCAGGCCAGAGATGTAATTTGGTTTCGTTCCTTAAAATCTTTATCTGAATAGGCATAGCCTAAATGTCGGCGCGGTTCTAAATCGCCTTGAGCCGCCGCTTTTTTCCATGCGGCAACCGCAGTGGCTTTATCTTTCTCGACACCTTGTCCAGTATATCGCAGAAAAGTAAGGTTGCTTAACGCACTCGATTGTAGTTCTTTTTCGCTTTCAGTCTGACTTTGTGAATCAATCACGTTTTGCCAATGGGCCGCGGCAATGGTAAATGTTCGCGCACGGTAAGCTTGAGTACGAAGGTAAAACTGACATTGGATTGCCAGATAATTCAATTGTTTTAAATCATCAAGCGGGCATTGCTCTTGCGCGAATGGCTGATGCGAGAACAATAGAGCGAGGAACGAGATTGACAATTTGACTACAACTTTCATGGCTAGTATTCCCAGTTAATCTCTTTTATATTTTACGATGACAACTTTAGCGTCTGAGTCGATTGAAGTAAAAGTCTCCAACATAATTTTGAGCGACCAATTTTCACCTCGATTTCCAGAACCCGATCCAATTAGCGGAAACGCGACACTTTCAAATTTCTTTTCTTTTACAATAGTCATCGCATTTCTTACCGATTGCCTAACGGAATATTCAGTCGCTACCCAAAACATATTTATTCCGGCCACGTGGATGATTGCTTTAAACGGTAATTGGCCCGCCGCTGTCAATCGAGCCTCGCCAAGAGGAATCGCACCAAACCTGGCCACTTCTTTAAAGGGTTGATAACCACCCCGCTTTTTAATCGCGCCTGAGACTCCCTGCGGCAACAATAACCACCAGGGAATAATGTTGCGGTTCCAGCTATTAACAATTACCGCAACATCTTGCTGGAGCAGGTCACCGCTTACTATCTCTGGTACCATAAGAAAGCGTCGCCCTTGACTCTAATTGTCTGAGCCTCTGAACGCCTTAACAGGCTTATCCGACAGGTTCGAATAAAAATTCATTACCAGGTTTCCACTCTCTTCCTCTATGACAAAATAAGTCAGTGAACCATCATAATAAAAACTATTGTCCGACATTGGGATCACTTCCCATTTATGTCCCCCATCTCTTTGTGTAAACACCTTACCGTCTTCCATGCTGAGTACTCGAGCTGAATTGTCGTCGACTTTATAAGTTCCCATCATTTTTTTCAGCTTTTCTTCAGACACCTTAATCGGTGAAAACTGTGGCAGCTCAACATCCAAATACTCTGCCGCCATTAGCAATGTGGGAACAGCAGGGTTTTGACTATCGTTATTGCTCAATACCGCGATATAAAGATCCTTCTCAGGCAGGTAAACGGCATTGGTAGAAAACCCGGGAATACCGCCCGCGTGACCAATAGCGTCATATTTATTAATGCGGTACGTTGATAAGCCAAATCCGTAAGGCGATTCGCTCCCGTCATTTAATTTAAACGGTGTAATCATTTTCTGGTAGCTCTCTGTTGACACAACTTTTCCCGTCACTAGCGCCTGATTCCAAATGGCTAAGTCGCCAACAGTTGACAGTAACGAGCCCGCTGCGTGCGGCCACGACATGTCGATCAGGCTCGCATTCTGAAATCCTTTTTCAGTCGGCGTATATCCGGCGGCGCGATTAGCGATTATTTGACGACCACCGTATTGGCTATTTTTCATGCCCAGTTTTTTAAAGATTTTTTCTTCGATAAATTGCGCATAACTTTGACCGCTTACAACCTCAATGACTTTGCCCAGCAAAACATAGCCAGTATTCGAATATTGCATGCTTTCGCCCGTCTTAAACACCATGGGCTCTTCAGCAAATTTCTTTAGCATCTCGTCTATAGCAATGGGAGCCTGAATTAACTGCTCCATGGTGTGTTCATTATTGGTGTAATTATTTATACCAGACGTATGCGACATCAAATGGGCCAGGGTAACCGTGTGGCCATCTGTAGGAAAGTCAGGTACATATTTATGGATATTATCGTCAATCGACAATTTGCCCTGCTCCTGCAACATCATGATGGCAGCCGCAGTAAACTGCTTAGTAATGGAGCCGAGTCGAAAAATACTTTTGTCTGTCAGCGCAACGCCCAGTTCCATATTAGCCATACCATGGGCGCCGCTATAGATGGTTTTACCGCCCTGCTGGACAATAACGGCCAATCCGGGTCCCTCTGAGTTGACCTGTTGTTTGAGAATCGCTTCATAGCCGCTATTAGCACTAGCGACACCTTGAAGTCCCAGAAAGAAAACGAGCGAAACAAATATTGCAGAGAAGTATTTTTTCATAGTGGTCTCTATTGCCTTGAGTAAGGTTAAAATTTTTTATCCTTCAGCAGTTTACAGGTATCTAATTTATAAGCAAATTTTCCAATTTTCTGAACAATCCATTAACGGTAGTCTAAGGCAAGAATAAGAACCACTAGGTCGCTTGCGGCATATCCAGACAACAACCAATGCACCAGAATGAAGAATACCGTGCGAACTGAAATCTGCTTCAATCGGATCAGTTTACGTTTGTTCGCGCGACACTAAAAAGGGAAACGACCAACAGCAAGTGGCAAGCTGCTCTGATTCTCAATCAAACAACCTTATCAAACAACCTTATCAAACAATCAGGAGTACACACAGATTCATACTAGAAAGTAATTTTCAACTGCGGCTGGGCGCCGCTATTTTTTATGGCTCATCGCAAGGAATATTTGGGCAGTTTGACGAAACCGATCGTTTGACCTTGGATTTGGAGTGGGGATTTTAACCGAAGGTGAATTTAGCAATCGCTAAAGGACTATCTGTTAGCGCTTAAAACCGGTAACCGATATCAAAATGATAGCGTCGTCCGAGCTCCGTTATCGGCGCATAGCCACCGGTGTACGCCTGAAAGATTTCGACTTTTTCGTCGAGTAGATTTCGCACACCGACACCAAAATTCCAATTACCCCATTCCTTTTTATAATAGGTAGTCAGCTCGTTTTCCGCTTTGAAACGCCGTGGCGTGCCGCAAACAAAATCAGGATCATTGACGCAGCCATACCTTTCACCCGCGCGATTGTAGTTGATGCTGAAGGTGCTGCTATCATTGATATTGTAGCGCCAGTTAATCGACACCTTATCAGCTGGCACACCTATCAATGATCCCTGATCCTGCGGAACGGTTAAAGACAGGATATTATTTTCAGATAAATTGACATAAGAATAAGCTACATCAAGGCTGCCCCATGGCTGCAGCCATTTAGCCGTCAGTTCGATCCCTCGGGTTCTGATATCCCCCGAATTCTGAAAGGCAAACGTCATGGGATCATAAGCGACAAAATCATTAACGTTGATATGATAGAGATTCGCTTGCACGAGCCATTGGTTTTCGATTTGATAGCCAAGTTCGAACTCAAATGTTTCGGTGGTTTCGGAAAGTAAATCTCGCCCGGTATTTCGTGTCGTTTGAATGGTATCAATTTGTGGAATTCGAAACGCTTCGTTATAGATCGCTTTAAAATGCAGCTTGTCCCAAGATTTAGTAAAAGCCAATCGAGGAACAAACTTCTCGCCGGCATAACTGTGGTCATCATATCTTCCACCGATGACAAACTGCCCAAGGTCGGTATTCTGCTCTAATTGAAAATAAAAGGCACGGTCGTTGTAACTGACTTCGTTATCGCCATCGTAATAGGTAGCCGGGTCAATTATAAAAATACCATCACTTTGGGTCGTTTTCGCGAAATCACGATACCAGCTCGCGCCGACAAGTAGATTACTTCGCTCATTTAACTGCCATCGATTATTCAAGGTTGCACGCCAACGCTGCGCTAGCTGGATGGTCTCTCTGCCATCCGGATATTTAGTCCGCCAGGGATCATCATCATGATAAGTAAGACTCGTTTCAATTTGCCAATGCTCAGACACCGACCAATCTCGCGACAATTTCAAGGAAGCACGCTCAAAACTGAGCTTCATATTCTGATCGAGAAGGCTGAAGTCCGGCGGAATGAGCACGCCTAAATCGCCGAAAAATGTTCTATCTTCAAAGTCATAATCATCATATAGCAGCTGATATCGCCATTGGTGATAAAAGCCACTAATACTCAACAGGTTGGACGCTATCGCCGAGTTATCCTCCATGTTATGACTATCGCCAGCCTGGCTGATATACAATGATTCTGACACGGCATTTTTACCGTGATAGGCATTCAGATTTAATTGCCAATTGTCGCCAGCAAATTTTAAATGTGAACTTAAATCAAAGTACTGACCGCCTTGCTCGGTCAATGTTGTATTTAATTGCATGCTATTCGAATCGGACTCGCTCTGACGTGTATTGATCCGTATCACGGCGAGTTCTGCCGTTCCGCCATAAGTGACGCTGCCCGGCCCGCGAATAATTTCGACGCTTTCAATTAAACCAGCCGGATAGTGGCTACCAAACTGCACCCCGCCAAACTGCAAATCATGAACTTCGATATCATCGAGCAATACTAACACTTTACCTTCATAACCATAGATACCGCGAAAACTCAGCGTTTTAATGCCATTGATATCAGCGTGAAACCAGAACCCCGGTACCATTTTTAAAATGTCCACCATATCGCGAGCCCCGGAGGCTTCAATTTCTTCTCGAGTAATTAAACTGACAACGCTCGGTAACGCTTTTACCGCGGTGGGTTGATTGGCAGTTAAGGTAACTTCAATATTGAGCAGTTGTTCTAAGGTCAACTCAGAATTTTCAAGCGAATAGCAAGGTGACAGATAAAAGGGGAACGTCAGTAAAGCACCGATTCTAATTAAATCCCTCAGAGGTTGCCTGGCGGCAACTTGTGACCTGATCCGATGGTCTTTACTCACCTAAGGAAAACCTTTTGTTTTTCTGAATGTTTTCAATTAGTTTAGTAGGTTGGTCCAAATACCACAAATCTGAACTATGAAACTTTAGTCTATAGATTATTCATCCGATGAGATTTGCCAGCGGAAACCAATTTGCCAGAGCGGCTTATCGTCGTCTCCTGGAACAAGCCTTAACGGATTGAAATCTTGGACGTCGGGATGATTCAGATCTTCGCCAAAAAGGTTTTCTATATTGAGATACCATTGCCAATTATTAAGCGTGTAGCGATAATTCAGGTTTACGCGATGCTGTTCTTCAGAGACGCCGCGCTCGCTCTGATACATCCAGGAAGCGCCCAATTGATGGTAATCACCTAAACGCCAGCTAGCCCCCACATTGGCAATAATTCGGGGTGCAAACATCTGTGAAAAATCGCTTTCGCTTTTGCCATTTCCTTGATGATGATAGGCAAAATTGGCAAATAATGTTTTGTACTGATCGACTTGTTGATAATCTAACTCTAAACCAGTGCGTAAAAATTTCTCGGTGTTAGCAAAAACCACCTGAAAATCCTGTGATTCGCGGAAAATAAAATCATCCGCTTCGAGATAATAAGCATTTACAACCAGCAATCGGTTGTCCTGGTTCCAGGTATAAGCAATATCTAAGGTGGACACTTTTTCTGCGGCAAGATTTTCATCGCCGCGAATGACATTGGGTGGAATATTAATACCTTGTTGAATCGCGTTGGGGGAATTAAACCCCGTAGAATACAAAATCTTAAACGAACTCGACTCATCAAGAATTCGTACCCAACTTATTCGCGGTAAAAATTCATTTCCGGCTTTTTCATTATCAACTAAACGTCCACCAATGACCCAACGGTCGCTATCTTTTTGAATATCAAACTGGCTAAAAACAGAAAATTCATCGGTGGAATCTGCCTGCATCGCGGTGGCCATCACCAAACCTGTGTCTACCGTTTTATTCTGATAATCTTGCCATTGGCGATGTTCAAATTCAGCACCGATCAAAAATGTCGTTTCTTGCCAACCAACATACTCATAGATATATTCCGCCCTTTGTCGGTAATTATCGTTTCCACCTTTGGCAAAGGTCTGTATTCCATCAGTTGTACCTGCAAAAAGGTTTGCCGTCGGAATGTTAAGATCAAATTGATTGTATTCCAGATTTAATTTATGACGATGGCTGGCGTCATTCCAACCCCCATGAACAGCTGCCAGTCGACCTTGATAGTTCAATTCACTTTGATTAATTGTTGACGCCACAGCTGCAAGGCCGGTGGTTTGCGACTCAAATTGATGCAAAGTCACTTTGTAATTTTGCCACTCCAACTCGGCGAGTATGGATTGATCCGATTCCTGGCGTAAAATATCGGCTTCGGACGGCGTGTTGGGCGGGTAAAATCCTGGTACAGGCCGATGATTAAAAAAGCCATTAAATCCGTCGCTATCACGGTATTGAGCTGACAACTGTAAATTTAACTCGTCGCTCAATTGAGTACGTGAATAAAAGCTGCCCATCATTTCTTTATTGGCGCCTAAGCTCACAAATAAATCGCTGGCTATCTGCGTTCGCGTAACGACATTAATGACACCCGCAGAGGCATTGGTACCGTAAAAAACGGCACCAGGACCACGAATCACTTCGATTCGATCGATTGCTTCAAAAGGAATGCCAAGAAGTGGTACGTCGGAGTGCGTTTGTTGCCAATAAGGCACGCCATTAAGTAAGAACAAAATCTTTTGATTAAACGCTTCTGTTAAACCTCTAACCATTATGGCTTTAGTCCCAATAGCCGTATCTTGCACTGTGACCCCAGGTATGAAGGACACGATATCCTCTAGCCGTGTAATCCCCATGGCTTGCAGGTCGGCACGACTAAAACGTGACACCACTGCCGGCGTCTTGGTGATGGTTTCAGCCTGCGTCGAAGCCACTGAAATCTTTACCTGTAATAATTCTTCTAACGTAAGCGCTGTTAATTCAGTCGATTCTTCACTAACGCCAGCTTGCAGACAAAGAGGAAGCCCCAACAATACAAGTTGAAGTCTGCGTAGCGCGTTGCGAGAGATTGGCGTTGATTCCAATTGCGACAAAATTAGACTCCATTACGATTACAAGATATATTTTTTTGGTGGACTACACATTAATCATTTTCCTGATCATTCTTTTGATCAGCTATTTATCAGTTACTAATCACAAAAATTATTTTGTCGGTCACAAATTTGATCGGTTATTGAGTCTAGCTTATTTCTCTTCTTTTTTGTAAGAATCACCTGTTTATATCAGTAAAACCACGATATTTTTGGGTTGTTATCACAAGGCTAGGCTTGCTGAACATGCTTCAATGGTTTCATCCATTCCAGAACAGCGCGCGAGCCAAAATCAGCTTGCTTGGCTAAACCGTCGAGTAAGGAAGTGATTTCTCGCTGCGACTTATTCTGACTGAGCTTGGCTTTCCCTGAAATTTTCTCGATAGAAATTTTGACGCCGACAATCGCTTTAACCATTGCTGCGAGTTGTTGTTCGCTGAGTTTTTCGATGGTCCAGGGATGAGAAAATTGGGCTTCATGCTTTTGACTGAGTTGGTCGAGTAAATGGATGAGTTCATCATCGCTCATCAGACTCGCGTGCCCCGTCACCTGAACGCTCAAAAAATTCCAGGTAGGAACATTTTTCGCCGGCTCGGTATACCAGTTCGGTGAAATATAACAGTCGGGCCCTTTAAAACAGACTTTAAGTTCGTCCGCTTTTTCTACCACCTGCCAATGGGGATTATTACGGGCAAAATGGACCAACAAATATTCATCATTGTCAGCCAGCAAAAAGGGCGCATGATTGATTTCCAACTTGCCTTGATAGGTCGTGATGAGATCACCGAATGAATACTGGCGAATAAAATCCAATTGTTCAGACGTGTCGTTCATCTGGAAATGCTTGGGAATGTACATAATTAATTTCTAGTCCGAAGAGTAAACTCAGCAATCTACCGGCTTGAAGCCGATCTCTCAAGCTTCACTTCACAAAATTTCAAATCAGCCTGAAACTCGCTCTTTTGCGCACGATTGAACGACCTATTTTCACGATCGAAACTTACGAATCGTTAATTTTTTGTCTATTCCTGTACTAAAAATTACGGTATAAAAGAATCAGGCATGCCGGATTTGTGAACTTATCTTCGCCATTTAGGCTCTAATTCGCTAATCTGACACGAATATTTATCATCATTTCAAAGAAGTAGGTGTATTGGCCGTGAAAATTCAACAAAACAGCTCATTCTTTTCAATCCTTCTTGCTTGCGTAATAGCCTCTACGGTCGGCTGCGGCGGTGGCTCAAGTGATACGCGGACACCACCAAGCGATATTTCCTGGAGCGAAGGCGTATTTGAAGATGAAAGTCAGTTTAAAGACTTTTGTGAAAACCCGCGCAGTGGCACGGATTTGCTGGGACGAGAATTTCGCGACCAACCGGGCTCTACTTTATTAGAAAACCACTGGCTACGTTCCTGGAGTAATAATACCTATTTATGGTACTCCGAAATCATCGACCAGAATCCAGCCAATTTCTCAGATACCATAAGCTATTTTGATACCTTAAAAACCAATGCCACCACGCCGAGTGGCAGCGCCAAGGATAACTTCCATTTTACTATTGATAGTGCGGAATACTTGGAATTAAGCCAATCAGGCGTCTCTTCGGGATATGGCCTTCAATGGGCAATAATATCTGGAGCGCCGCCGCGAAAACTTCGCGTTGCGTTTAGCCAACCGAACGGACCTGCCGCTGCTCAAAACGTCTTTCGTGGTGCCGAGGTGCTCGAAGTGGATGGCATTGATTTTGTAAACGACAACACTCAATCGGGCCTCGAGATTATCAATGCAGCAATATTCCCAGCTAATTCTGGAGAGTCTCATACCTTTGTTATCCGTGACCTTGGAACCACTCAAACTAGATCTGTAACTTTAGTCTCAGCAGATGTTCAAGAAGAAGCTATTCTCGCCAACGACGTTATCGCAACTAATTCCGGGAATGTCGCCTATGTTATGTACAATACGTTTCGTTCTTTCTCCGAACAGTCGCTAATAGATACTTTTGATCAATTAGAGTCTCAAAATATTTCAGATTTAGTACTAGATCTGCGATACAACGGCGGGGGACTGGTTAATATCGCTAGTGAACTCGGCTACATGATAGCTGGGGATGTTAATACTGACGGCAAAATTTTTGAGCAAATCCGCTTTAATGATAAACACCCGACAATAAACCCCGTTACTGGGGAATTATTATCACCCGTACCTTTCTATACTGAAACAGTTGGTTCAGGAAGTAGCACGGCAGGCATCCCTCTTCCTACTCTAAACCTTGACAGACTTTTCGTTCTGTCTACGGACGGAACTTGTTCCGCAAGTGAAGCAGTCATAAATGCGCTAAGAGGTATTGATGTTGAAGTCATTTTAATTGGCGATTCAACTTGCGGTAAACCCTACGGATTTTATGCGACCGATAACTGTGGAACGACATATTTTACCATCCAGCTAACTGGAGAAAACGACAAAGGCTTTGGCGAATATCCAGATGGATTCAGCCCCGAAAATGAAATCGGTGCGCTTGGTGTGACTATTCCCGGCTGTAGCGTCGCCGATGATTTTGACCATGCTCTGGGCGATACTGAAGAAGCTTTATTGAAACAGGCGTTGGACTTTCGAGAAACAGGCACCTGTAATACCCAGGCAATTAACAAACTGGTGCAGAATAGTCAGGCGCAATTTAAAGCAGACAATGCGCTTAGTATAAAAAAACCGAAGAAACTCAATGTAAAAATCCTGTCACACCCGAGAGAGTATTAATAGTGAATCGGTTAAATTATCTGGCCGCGGCGGCTGTAATAATGACGATGAGCGGCTGTAAGTCGCTCGCTTCCAATGAACCTACGGAAGCTCTGATCGTGGAACACACAGAAGAATCACTCCAGGAGTTAGGTGAAGTTATTTCCAAAGCACTGGGGGCACCTGTCACCTTAAGTCGGTCCGCATTTGTCGATAATCATCGACTGGTTATTGAGAGAAAACTCAAACGCACGATTGAGCACGGCGTGCTTGACGGTAAGCAAATAGAAAAACCCCCGGCGTTTACCCTGTCGCTTGACGGCTCAAAATGTCGTGTTACAGAAGAAAAAAGCCAGCGAAGCTGGCTGTTAACAAAAGCGACATGTGTTGCGAAATCTGCCGCTAATTGATAACCATTTTTAATAACTGATTATTCAGTCAATCAGTTATTAACGATACCGGCATTATTGCCTTCAAGGGCTTTTTCGGCGCGATAACTGGAACGCACAAAAGGCCCAGAAACCACTTCTTTAAAGCCAAGCGCTAACCCCCATTGTCGGTATTTATCAAAATCAGCCGGTGTTACGTATCGCTCGACGGGCAAATGATTAGGAGTCGGGCGCAAGTACTGGCCAAAGGTCACAATATCCAGATTAATCTCGCGCAGCTCTTTCATGGTTTGCATTATTTCTTCGTCGGTTTCACCTAACCCTAGCATCAAACTGGTTTTGGTGAGGATATCCGGGCGATACTGCTTGGAATGTGCCAGCAAACTCATGGTGGTTTCATAACTGGCGCGAGGGTCTCGAACCGGGTGAGTCAGACGTTTTACCGTTTCCAGATTCTGGGCAAAAACTTTAATGCCAGAATCGAGGACAATTTCCAGATGGTCAACATTTCCTTTGAAATCTGGCGTGAGCACTTCGACGTTGATGGTCGGGCTGGCTTCAATAATCGCCTTGACACAATCAGCGTAGTGTTGCGCGCCACCGTCAGCCAGATCGTCGCGATCTACGGAGGTTAAAACAATATATTTCAGCCCGGTCGCACTCACCGATTCCGCCGCATTTTTCGGCTCGTCTTTATCCAACCAACCGTTAGGATTACCCGTATCGACGGCGCAGAACTTACAGGCCCGAGTACAGACAGCGCCCATTAACATAATGGTAGCTGTGCCGGCACTCCAGCATTCGCCGATGTTGGGGCACATCGACTCTTCACAAACCGTCGCCAAACGATTAGTGCGGACATTCGATTTCATATCCTGATACTTGCCGCCGGTTGGCAGCTGGACTTTCAACCAGCCAGGCTTACGTCCAAGCGGCTCAGGGTGCCCGCCTTTGCGCTCTTTAATACCATTTTTAATCGCGGTAAAACCTTGTTCGGTTTCAAATTTATTACCGCTTTTTACCACCACTGGTATCGGATCGCCTTTTCGCATGCTGGATAAACCTGTTCAATATAAATTTCAATAAGCTTCACGCTGTATTCTGCGCCTGGAAAGCTTTATTCCTTAATAGCGGCTCTTAACTCGCTAGTAAATTCTATTCCTCGACAACCAAATGATTGTCGACTGTTTGCCATTGGTTATAATTTAGGCTGCGCATTATAGCACCAATTATTTTTTCCGCGACCTGCTGTAGATCATCTGGTCCACCTAATTCAGCCACCTGAGTGACCTGCATCCCGGCATAACCACAAGGGTTAATGCGACTAAAAGGAGAGGTATCCATATTGACATTAAGCGCCAACCCGTGAAACGAGCAGCCCTTGCGGATTCTCAGCCCTAACGAACAGATTTTTTTATCGGCGACATATACGCCTGGTGCATCGGCTCTTGGTGCGCTCTGAATTCCAAAACCAGACAGTAAATCGACCACCGCATTTTCTATCGCGGTCACCAGTTCTCTGACGCCCATTTTTTTGCGCCGCAGGTCGAGGAGAAAATACACCACCAGTTGTCCGGGACCGTGATAAGTTACCTGACCGCCGCGATCGACCTGGACAACGGGAATATCGCCAGCCGCTAATATGTGCTCCGCTTTGCCCGCCTGCCCCTGGGTAAACACGGGCTCATGCTCGACTAACCAGATTTCATCTGCCGTTTCGCTATCCCGTTGATCGGTAAACTGCTGCATCGCATGCCACACAGGTTCGTAAGCCTGGCGGCCCAAATGGCGCACTAATAATTGCGGTGAGTTATCAGCAGATGTTTGCATAGTTGGATAAATCGATTGATTACAAACAGAACTTCACGCTTTCCAGCGCATTCACTGAAATATAAACATCATCCAGTTGTTGCTTGGAAGTTGCCGTAAAACTGACTGTCACCGACACATATTTACCCGTTTTACTCGGATTCAATTTGGGCACATAATCGCCGGGCACGTGTTGCTGAATGGCATTCACGATTTCATCTTCGACGCCTTCGACGGCATAAGCCATTGCTTTGAACATGAAGTCGCAGGGAAATTCCCACAGCTCATCGTTACTATTTTGTTCGTCACTCATTACTTTACTCTCTTGGTCAAGCGCGCAATCCGGTTTACCCGACGCGTGCCGCTTTTCCTATTACTCTAGGTGGAAAAAACAACGCAGGCAAATCGCCTGCGCTATATCCTGCTATTTTAGGTCGACAGCTATTATTCAAATAGCGAATCAAACCACTGGCTGACAGAATCGGACATGCGGCCAAAAAAGCCGGCTTCTGCCACTCCTTGTAAAGCGACCAGTGGGTGTTCTGCAATGGTTTCTTTACCAATCATAAAAAACACTTTGCCAGCGATTTGTCCCTTGTTAATTGGGGCACTTAGATCTTTTTCAACAACATATTGCGCTTTGAGATCGGCATTTTTAGGAATAGTGACATAGATATCTTTATCGATACCTAACTCAATTTCATCTTCTTCTCCCATCCAGATGCGCGATTTATGCAGCAATTTACCCGCTTCTAGCGGTCGGACGGTTTCAAAAAAACGAAATCCGTAAGAAAGAATTTTCTTGCTTTCGACTTTACGCGCTTGCTTGCTTTTAGTGCCCATAACGACGGATATCAGACGCATACTGTCTTTAGTCGCCGAGGAAACCAGGCAATAACCCGCTTCTTCTGTGTGGCCCGTTTTAATGCCGTCAACATTCATGCTGGGATCCGACAATAACGGATGTCGGTTGTAGGTTTGAATATTGTTGAAGGTATATTCTCGTTGTTGATACAGCTCGTATTCCATCGGAAAATCACGAATAAGCGCCATAGCCAAAATCGCCATATCTCGAGCGGTTGTCTTATGTGAAGTAGCCGAAAGTCCGTGAGAGTTTTCAAAACTGGTGTTTTGCAACCCTAATCGTCGAGCATGGTGATTCATCAGCTCCGTAAAGGCACCTTCGCTGCCCGCTACATGCTCAGCCAGAGCAACCGCGGCGTCATTTCCAGATGAGACTATTAACCCTTTAATGAGTTCGCTGACTTTGACCTGCTTTCCGACTTCCAACCACATCAATGAACTCCCCTTAAATACCGGGTTTTGTGCATAGGCGTTGTTACTGATAGTCACCAGATCGTCGCGAGAAATATTGCCTGCTTCTAACTCGTAAGAGACCACGTAACTGGTCATCATTTTTGTAAGGCTGGCTGGTGCAACCGGCAGATCAGGATTATTTTGTGCGATGATTTTACCGCTGTCGTAATCCATTAATACATAAGACTTAGCGGCCAGACCGGGCGGCTTAGGGACAATGGCGTGAATTGAGAGGCTAAAAAGCGAGATCCCAAGTAAAACAATAGCGTTTCTTATTGTGAATAATTTGTTGATCATTTGTTATCCGAAATTGTTGACTGCTAGAAGTGACCCAATGCGAATGCGGGCGATTATACCATCGGAAAAGCCGCATCGATAGCCGTGAACTCAATCACCGTGAATCGAGCAAAGATGAATTAATCGCTCACTGGTAGACAATTTTTGGTTTACCAAGTTCCTTGATATCGAGAGTGGCGACTAATTCTTCTGCCAGCGCTTGCGTTGGTACCGGTCCGATCCGAACCCGGTACAATTTTTTTCCATTACGCCAGATACTGGTGATTTTTACCGGCAGGCGTATTTCACGGTCTAAAACCATCGCCAGTTTTTGTGCAGTTGCATGGTTAGAGTAAGCGCCTACTTGCACGAAACGCGTCTTATCTTCAGGAGATGTTGAGCTATTGGCGACATTGTCGGAAAAGGTAATGGTTTCTACCTCGACCCGTGCAGTACCAGCCTGAGTCATACCGAGTTTGTGGGCTGCGGCGTAAGACAGGTCAATCAGACGATTCTTACGAAATGGCCCTCGATCATTAATTTTGACAACTATCTGACGGCCATTTTCCAAATTGGTCACTTTGGCATAGGTGGGTAATGGCAACGTTTTATGGGCGGCTGTCATTTTAAACATATCGTAGGTCTCACCACTAGACGTTCGGCGCCCATGAAATTTAGTGCCGTACCAGCTCGCTACGCCGCGACGTTTATAGTCATTGGCCGACGCCAGAACATAATAGGTTTTGCCATCCTGCTCATAGGAGTCAGGGTTGCCATAACGACTTCGTGGCTCTGGCTGAGGGGTCACGGGTTTAATCCGCCCCCAGTCAATTTGCCCGGTCGGCGCGGCATCCTGCTCTTCTTTAACCAACGAAATACACCCCGAAAGTACTGAGAACAGCAACGCGTAGAAACCCGTTTTTAATATTTTCTTTTTATTTATCATCAACTTATATATTACCTGAGCGACTCAAAGGCTGCTGTTCCATAAGCACAATTGTCGGTCATAACTAATCTGTCCATTATTATTACTCGTTCCATGATAACTACTGGTTCAAATTCTCGGCCGACGCATTCATTTGAGCTCGTTTCGCTTTAATCGCTTCGCTGAGCTGGTACACCGCTAACGCATACATCTGATTATGATTGTATCGTGTAATGGCATAAAAATTATTGCCGGTCAGCCAATATTGGAAGGTACCGTCCGCTAGCTCAAAAGCAAATATACCCGCATTGGGTGTTTTTTCTTTGAGCTGACGGGTATCGATGCCCGCCGCATCAAACTCGGTTAATGGCCGCGTCAGTTTTAGTGTGTTTTGAACCAATGATTTTTGTTGAGGTTGGAGCGAAATTTTCTGCGCCACAAATCCACTGGCACGCCAATGATGTTTTTTAAAATAGTTAGCAACACTGCCTATCATATCGACCGGATCATTAAACAGGTTTACCTTGCCGTCTTGATTAAAATCAAAGCCGTAATGGCGGTAACTGCTGGATATAAACTGCCCCATTCCCATCGCGCCTGCGTAAGAACCTTTGATCGCATCGAGCGACCAGTTTTGCTCTCGCGCTAACAGGTAATATTGGGCCAGTTCGCTCCGAAAAAAAGCGGCGCGCTTAGGGTAATAAAAGCCAAGCGTGTGAAGCGCTTCAACGACGGGAAACTTGCCCTGAATTTTTCCGTAAAAAGTTTCGACCCCGATGATGCCGACGATGATCGCCGGGTCGACCCCAAAGGTTTGTTCAGCTTTAGCCAAGGTGTCGGCGTGCTGGTTCCAAAATTCGACCCCTTCATCAATGCGTTTATCTTTGATAAAGATTTGACGATAACGATGCCAGGGGAGCGCTTCTGCCGGCTTACTGATACGCGCGATAATATCCTGGCGGTGCTGCATGGCGGTAAGTTTGTCGATGATAGCTTGCGCGTCAAATTGATGTTTGCTGGCCATATCGTTTGCGAACTGTTCGATTTGCTGATGCGCCTGCTCGTCACTGACCAGCGGTTGGTAGTCTTTTGCATCGGCGGTCATATTCAACCCAGCCAACAAGCTGAATGTTAGTAACTTTTTTATCATCGGTTTTCCTTTTCTCTTTATTGGCTGGCGCTTGGTTGGCAGCGGCAATTTAGCCTGGCAATAGTTTTTTATGGGTCTGGATCCCCATTAAAATTCCAAAGGACGCCATCAGAGTCACCATGGAAGTACCACCATAACTAACGAGCGGTAAAGGTAAGCCCACTACAGGCAAAATTCCGGTTACCATACCTATATTAACAAACACATAAACAAAAAACGTCAGGGTAATAGCGCCAGCAAGTAATCGGGTATAAGTATCTTGCGCTTTTACCGAAATGTAAAAACCGCGGCCAATAATCCACAAATAGATAGACAATAAAATGACAATGCCATAAAAACCAAACTCTTCTCCCAGCACCGCAAAAATAAAGTCGGTGTTGCGTTCCGGTAAAAATTCCAGCTGTGATTGAGTACCTTCCAGCCACCCTTTACCTTTGATACCGCCAGAGCCAATCGCAATTTTCGACTGGATAATATGATAGCCGCTGCCTAGGGGATCTTTTTCCGGGTCAAGAAAAGTTAATACCCGCTGCTTCTGATAGCCCTGCATTACAAAGAACCAGTGAATAGGCGCATAAACGACACTTAGCAGCGTAAATCCTAATAAAATTCGCCACTGTATGCCGGCCAGAAAAATAATAAAACCACCTGAACTGGCGATCAAAATGGATGTGCCGAGATCAGGCTGGATCATGATTAACAAAGTCGGTATGGCAATTAACAGTGCCGCGACAAATAACTCTCGCAACTTGGGCGGTAAGGCTCGTTCGCTAAAATACCAGGCCAACATCATTGGCACCGCCAGTTTCATAATTTCGGAAGGTTGGAAGCGGAAAAACCCAAAGTCCAGCCAGCGCTGTGCGCCTTTTCCTTTTTCACCGACAAATATAACCGCCACCAACAGCAATATACCCAATCCAAATAAAAAGGGTGTCCATTTTTGGTAGACTCTCGGCGGGATCCAGGCAAGAAATATCATGGCCATAAACGCGATGGTCAGTCGCACGATTTGCCGGTTAAGCTGAGCCTGGCTTTCACCGCTGGCACTAAAGAGAATTAACAGGCCAAATCCAATAAGCACCAACAGACCTGCCATCAATGGCAAATCTAGATGCAGACGCTGCGCGAGACTCTTGCCGCGTCGATCGGAATTGTCGCTATCAATTAACGCCATGTGAACTCTCGTTATTCTCATCGCTCAGACTAGCGGTCTTTGCATTGCGGTTACGGAAATATTCATCGAGTATTTTTCGCGCTATCGGTGCCGCTTCACTCGAGCCCCCTCCTTTGACATTTTCAACCACAACAGCAAGGGCAATCTCAGGGTTTTCAAAGGGAGCATAGCCGACATAAACGGCATTATCGCGAAATCGTCGGGCGACTTTTTCCGCATCATACTCTTCGCTTTGTGAGGTTAATTGCACCGTGCCAGTCTTTCCAGCGGAGGTGTATGTCGCGTTACGAAACGCGGTAAAGGCCGAACCACCATAGCGATTGACTTTACGCATAGCCTCCTGAACCACTTTTAAGTTAACTTGCTGAGAAAAATCTGCCTGGTTATCTGCGGTATCTCTGGGGGTCTCGTGCCAGCCTTGCTCATCTTCAATGGCGGTGACCAGTCGCAACTGATAGCGACGGTCGCCGGTACCTAACTGAGCAATCGAATTTGCCAGCTGCAATGGGGTCGCAACCCAAAACCCCTGGCCAATGCCGATATTCACGGTATCGCCCGGAAACCAGGGCATTTTCCTTTCATCTCTTTTCCATTGACGAGACGGCATAATACCGGGTAACTCTTCACCCATATCAATACCTGTATATTGGCCAAAGCCAAAATCGCGCATATTTTCAGAAATGGTATCTATTCCCATCCGGTAGGCAAGATCATAAAAATACGGATCACAGGACTGGGCGATGGCCAGGCTCAAATCTACCTTGTCACCATGACCGCCTTTCTTCCAGTCTCGAATAACCCGTTTTTCTTCGCCGGGTAATACCCAGTAACCGGGATCATCGATCTGAGTCTTCGGCGTAATCATACCGGTTTCTAGGCCGATCCAGCCGAGATGAGGTTTAATCGTCGAGCCGGGAGAATACAGTCCGCGTAGTGCCCGGTTGAACAAAGGGCGATCGAGCGACTGAACCAGGTTACTATAATTTTCCACCGAGATACCGGTCACAAAATCGTTGGGCTCATAACCCGGCATGCTCACCAAAGCTAATACGTCGCCATTGCGCGGGTCGATGGCGACAATGGCCCCTCTTTGCCCTTGCATGGCGATATTGGCTTGCAATTGCAGGCGGACATCTAGCGACAAGCGAATATTTTTGCCGGGAATGGGCGGCTTTTTAAATAAGGGTTGGCCTATGACACGACCTTGAACATCCGTTTCTACCCTTCTGAATCCGATCTCCCCGTGAAGAATATCTTCGTAAAATTTTTCGAGTCCGACCTTGCCGATATGACGGGTAGCCTTGTAATTAGCCTGATCAATTTGAGCCAATTCTCTGTCGTTAATTCGACCAACATAACCGAGCGCATGTACCAGGTTTTCCGCGAACGGATAATGGCGAACCAGGCGAGCCTCAATTTTGACACCAGGAAACTTATAGCGATTAACCGAAAAAAGTGCGACTTCATGCTCGTCCAGGCGACTTTTGACAACCACGCTTTTAAAACGTCTGACGCCGCGCAGTTTCGATAAAAAGGCGCGGTGATGTTTTTCTTCAATCAAACCAAGTTTTTCGAGTTGGGTTAAAGTTCGATTAATATCGCTGACTTGCTCTGGAATAATTTCGAGCGAATAGACCGAGCGGTTTTCCGCTAACAGCGCGCCGTTTCGGTCATAGATCAGGCCGCGTTTAGGTGGGATAGGCTGTACCGAAATACGGTTATCGTTTGAACGGGTTTGATAATCGTCAAATTTGATGACTTGCAGATACCAACTTCGCGCGATGAGCCCAATAATCATTATCACAACAAAAGCAAAAGCAATGATGCTTCGACTGATCAGCAGTTTTCGTTCCAGGTAGTGATCCTTGAACGAGCGAGAACCTTGCTGTCGGTGATTGGCTGATAACATAAAACTCGGCTGTTACTCGCGGTGGTAAGGATGGTTAACGGTTACCGACCAGGCCCGATAAATAGCCTCCGATAAAACAATTCTGACCAGCGGATGCGGCATGGTTAAAGCCGATAGCGACCAACGAGCATCGGCCCGCTTGAGGCATTCTGGCGACAGTCCATCGGGGCCGCCCACCAGCAAGCAAACGTTATTACCCATCTGTTGCCATTGTGAAATTTGCTGTGCCAAATGCTGGGTACTCCAGTTTTTACCTTTGACATCCAGGGCGACCACATAGTCACTGGCGTCAATCGACTTCAAAATCAGCTGCCCTTCCTTTTCCATCCAGAGGGTCGCTTGCTGATTCTTAGTTCTTTTGGCCGCTGGAATCTCAATTAGTTCCAAAGCACAATCGCGTGGCAATCGTTGGGCATAATTTTGGTAGGCTTGCTCAACCCAGCTGGGCATTTTGGTTCCAACGGCGATTAGCTTTATTTTCATTTTATTATCCTGCTATTCGCGGTTGGTCCGTTACTCCCACAATTTTTCTAATTGATAATAGTCGCGAGTTTGCGGCAGCATGATATGAGCAATGACATCACCACAATCCACTAGAACCCATTCAGCCACATCGTCACCTTCCACGCCGATGGGCGGCAGTTCTCGCGCTTTTAATTCTTTAATCAACAATGTCGCTATCGACTTCACATGACGGCTCGATGTACCGTTACAGATCACCATATAGTCAGCGATAGTCGATTTTTCACCAATTGCTAAAACTTTAATCTCCTGGGCTTTAATTTCTTCCAGTTGATCAACAATAAAATCTTTCAGTTCATTACCTTGCATTTAAATTTATTCACTCTTTGTATAAATGATTTTTACCGATATATTCTATAACACTCTGGCTAAGCAGTGAATCTAACGGTTCGCCTTTGTTGATTGCTTCTCGTATTTGGGTCGACGAATGTGACATTTCGGCCATATTTAGCCAAAATGCATTGCCCTGGTCGCTCGTCGTCAGCGCTTTAAAGGACGACACTCGATTAAATCCCGCAGCCGCACTTAAGTGTTTGACCTTCATTTCGTTCGTTCCCGGACGGTTGATAATCAGCAGATGACACAGCTGAGACAAACGCTGCCACTCATGCCAGTCTCTCAGACTGGCCATTGAATCCATGCCCATCACCAGAATAAATCCGTGACAAGGATATTCTTGCGCCAAATTCTCTAGCGTTTCAACAGTATAGCTGGGTTTATCCCTTAATTTCTCCTGCGTATCAAGAATGACCTCGGTGATATTATCTGTCACCAGTTTGAGCATCGCGACACGTTGCTCAAATTGACAGTGTGGTTGTGCTTTCAGGGGCGGTATTGCACAAGGGATCAGGCGAATAGGTAATGACGGAGACAATGCGCGTAGCGCACTAAGGATTGCCTGGTGGCCAAGATGGACGGGATCGAAAGTACCACCAAAAACGAATTCAAACCTGGTATTGCCTGTCGTGTGATTATCGCCAGCTGCGGATTGTTGACTCAACTGGCTCTTCCCCAAATGCGCTGACCGCTAATCATCCACAAACACAGTTCCAGCTCTTGCCAGATATTTCCTTTTTCTTGCCCTTTGACCATGCGGTCAAGAAAAGCGCATCGAACCATGAGTCGCTGCCAAACTGTCGCCGGTAATCGATTGACCGCGCCCACAATTAAGCGTTTTTTGCTGTCCCACAAATAAGTTTTCGATAAGGCTTGCATGGCCGACTCGCCTTGAGCAACGGCCAGTGCGGTATTTTTACATAACTCGATTTCACGGGTGAGATTAACCAGAATCGATATCGGTGCAACCGCTTCCTGTTCAAATTTTTTCAACATTCGCACCGCGCGTTCACCTTTACCGGCCAGCGCTTCATCCAGACAAAGAAATACTGAATAGCGGGCGTTGTCAGATGTTACCGAACGCAGCTTGCCCAGGTCGATCATCTCGTCGGGGTACAATAGTTGTAATTTATCCAGGCTTTGTTTGGCCGCTAACAAATTACCTTCTGTCTGCTCTGCCAGCATCTGACAAGCATCGTTTTGCAATTGAATATTGTTTGCGCCGGCCCGCCGTTGGATCCAAGCCACCATTTCGTGTGGTTTGGGTGGCCAAAGCTCCTGGAGATGCGCCTTTTCCAACAAGGCTTTAAACCACTTGGTCGACTTTTGCCGCTTTTCCATTTTAGGTAGTCGGATCAACAACTGGTTCTCGGCGTCTGCACCTTGTGCTAACTCGACTAGCGCCGTCTGAGCCTCTTTGTTAGGCAGTTTGTTAAACCGAATATCGGTCAGTTTAAGTTCCGCAAACAGACTAAGACTACCACTATCAACCAGCAACTCATTCCAGTTAAATTTATCCGCCACATCGACCACCTGGCGTTCGCTCACGCCACTGGCTTTGGCCTGTTCAATAATTGCGTCACAGGCTTCCATAACCAATAAAGGCTCGTCGCTTGTTACAATGTGAATAAATGACCCGGCCATCGATTAATTAGCCGCTAGCCAATGGACCTGGCGCGCCAAGCGACTGGCCAATTCATTGATGATTTCTTCCCGCGCCTGGCGTTGCAGGTTTTGTTCACTGACGGGGTTGCGGTAATCCTGATAATAACTGCGCCTCGCTTTCAAAAGACGCGGCGTAATGACTTCTTCAGCCAGCAGCATTTTGGCGGTTACCAGCTCAAATTCCAGCTCTGCATTAAGTAAGGTCTCGTTGGCTCGCCCCGTGGAATCACGGCCAACTCCCTGAGTATCAAACTCTAGCCGAATGAGATTTAGTGAAATCTGTGCTCGCTCACTGTCGCTCGCCATCACCGCGCCAGCGGCTATTAGATCCCGTTTGAGGATTTTTTCCAGCTCGCCATAAGGCGTTTCGCTATGCAGAAAAATTATCTGCTGGTTGAGGTTGGCCAAGTTGGTGCCGCGCAATTGAAACCCGCACGCGCTCAACAGCAACATCATACAGACTACACTAGCTAATCGTTTGCTGACTGTCAGTTTCAACTTGATATTTAAACCCCTGTTTTGTTCAACCCGATAAGGCTGTTATGGTTTTTGTTATGACTAATTCGCGACAATATTAACCAGACGCCCCGGAACGACAATCACTTTGCGTATAGTTAACCCTTCAATGTGTTTGACCACATTACTGTCTTGCATCGCTAGCGCTTCAATCTCATCTTTGGTCGCGCTCGCAGCGACATCTATCTTGCCGCGTAGCTTACCATTAACCTGCAATACGACCGTTACCTCATCCTTGACCAGCGCGGCTTCATCGTGCACCGGCCAGGGCTCATCGACAATCAAACTGTCGCGTCCTGACGCGTTCCATAAAGCCTGCGCCATATGCGGAGCGACTGGCGATAACAGTAAAATGGCGTGGTCCAGTGCGTGTTTGACAACCGCGGCATCGGTCTCATCTTGCACCGTCATTTTGGCGATCGCATTGGTCAGTTCCATAATGGCGGCAATAGCCGTATTAAATGAGTGACGTCGCCCATAATCATCGGTGACTTTCGCAATTGTCTGGTGAGTCTTGCTAAACAGCGCTTTCTGTTCACTCGACAAGTCGCTTATTTTGAACTCAACTGCCGGCGTTAACCCGTGTTCATTGTATAGTTTCCACAAGCGCTTAATAAATTTATGCGCGCCTTGAACGCCATCTTCACGCCACTCCAACGATTGCTCCGGCGGCGATGCGAACATGGTATAGAGTCTTGCGGTATCTGCGCCATACTGATCGATTAACGATTGTGGATCGACACCGTTCATTTTTGATTTGGACATTTTTTCCATGCCCGCCAGAATGACTGCTTCACCGGTCGCTTTTAAGGTAGCGCGGATCGCTTTACCTTTGCTGTCTTTTTCAACGTCGACTTCTTCAATCGTGTGGTAATGCTTGCCGCCTTTTTCATCTTTTGTCACAAAGGTTTCAGCCAGCACCATGCCTTGGGTCAACAGTTTTTTGGCCGGTTCATCAGAATTGACCAGACCGGCATCTCGCATGAGTTTGTGGAAAAAACGAAAATAGAGTAAATGCATAGTCGCATGCTCGATCCCGCCAATATATTGATCCACAGGTAACCAATAGTTAGCTTCTTGGCTATCTAACATCGCGTCGTGCGACTCGGGACAAGTATATCGAGCGTAGTACCAACTCGACTCCATAAAAGTGTCAAAGGTGTCGGTTTCTCGCTTTCCTTTTACGCCATCAATCACAACGTCCTGAAAATCAGGATTGTCCACCAAGGGAGAGTTAGCACCTTCCAGTTTCAGGTGTGTGGGCAATTCCACTGGAAATTCTTTCGCGGTTACCATCTCGCCGTTTTCCAGGCGCACCATCGGGATCGGCGCTCCCCAGAAACGCTGACGGGAAACCCCCCAGTCACGCATTCGGTAATTGACCTGCTTTTGACCCAGACCACGCTTCTCTAACCAGTTTGCAATCGCTTCAAATGCGGCCTCCGAGGTTAATCCGTCAAATTCGCCAGAGTTGATCAGAATACCTTTTTCGGTAAAGGCTTCTTTTTCCAGGTCACAATCAACGTCACAATCATCGGTCGCTTCGATCACCTGCAAAATATCGATACCGTATTTGTGAGCAAACTCCCAGTCGCGCTGGTCATGGCCCGGAACGGCCATCACAGCTCCCGACCCGTAATCCATCAGGACAAAATTTGCGACCCAAACATCCACTTCATTACCCGTCACAGGGTGAATGGCTTTAATTCCGGTCGCCATCCCTCGTTTTTCCATCGTAGCGATATCCGCTTCGGCGGTGGTCGAGCGGTTACACTCGGCGATAAATTCCGCTAATTCAGGGTTATTTTCTGCTGCACGCTCGGCGATCGGGTGCTTTGCCGCAACCGCAACGTAGGTTACTCCCATCAGGGTATCGGGCCGGGTCGTATAAATTGAAACGGCTTGATCGCTATCGGCCAGTTTAAAGGTCATTTCGACGCCTTCAGAGCGACCAATCCAGTTGCGCTGCTGCGTTTTAACGCTGTCAGGCCAGCCGTCTAAATCATCAATGCTATCAAGCAACTCTTCCGCATAAGCGGTTATGCGAATAAACCACTGGTCGATTTCTTTCTTTTCTACCGGCGTATCACAGCGCCAACAGCAACCATCATGAACCTGTTCGTTGGCTAATACCGTTTCATCGTTTGGGCACCAGTTAACCGCCGATGTCTTTTTATACGCCAGGTCTTTTTCAACCAATTTGGTAAAAAACCACTGCTCCCACTTATAATATTCTGGCTCACAGGTAGTGACTTCCCGGTCCCAGTCATAGGCAAAACCCAGGCTTTTCAATTGCTTTTTCATATAAGCAATATTTTCTTTGGTCCAATGGCTCGGCTCGGCTTTATTCTTGATAGCCGCATTCTCCGCCGGCAAACCAAAAGCATCCCACCCCATAGGTTGCAGGACATTTTTGCCCAGCATACGTTGATGACGGGAAATCACATCACCAATCGTATAATTACGCACATGCCCCATATGCAACCGACCACTGGGATACGGCAACATCGACAGGCAATAAAATTTCTCTTTACTGGCGTCCTGGACCGCTTTAAATACTTTGTTTTCGTCCCAGCTAGACTGGACGGATTGTTCGACTTGCGTCGGATTGTATTCTCGCTGCATTAGTTAACTTTCTCACAACCAGATCCCGGATGACCGGATATCTTGAAAAAACAGGGAAATTCTTGGTTTAAATACCAAAAACCTTAATGGGCGCAATTTTAACGGCTTTCTTGGCCTAGCAAAAGGGAAAAGCGCAGCAAATATACAATTGTGATTAGAACCCACCCAACATTGATAATTTCTCACTAGCGACTAATCTTAGAATATTAGGCTAACTATGACAGTCAGGGATACCCTATTGATAAACGCTCGGAGCTCTCTTTGCGGGATACTTTTACTTTTTTGTGCCGACCTGAAAGCAGATAAAGACGATCTATTTTCACTTAACCTTGAAGAATTATTGCAAGTAAAAGTCGTTTCCAAATCATCGGAAATCCATACTGAAGCGCCGGGAGTGGTTTCGGTGATTACTGACGCGGATATTCGACGCTTTGGCGCTCGCAATCTGCGGGATGTATTCGATCGTCTGGTCAACACCCAGGTTATAGGTTCAAATTTGTTTCCCCACAATCGCGTTTCAATTCGGGGTGTTACCCAAACTCATACCGATAATAAAATTCTGCTATTGCTCAATGGCCGAGTGATTCGGGATGGAAATCAAGGTGGTATCAATACCGACATATACAACCTGTTTCCTGTTCAGCTAGTGCGAAAAATCGAAATTATTCGCGGTCCAGGCTCCGTGATTTATGGCACCAATGCGTTCTCGGGCGTCATTAACATAATCACTTACCAGGGTGACGAGAATATTCAACAGATAAATCTGTCTGCAGGCAGTTTTGACGCTTACACTGGCAATGGGCTGTTTTCGATATCATCAGACAAGTACCAACTGACTGGTGGGTTGGCGTACAGTGACAAAGACAATGCCAGTTTTGCCGACTGGCAAGGAGAGTTTGGCTCCACGGGGACTTATCCGATGGACCAACGCGGATATCAATTGTTTTTATCGGGCAGGGTTAAAGACTTGAGCTTCAATTTACTTCATAGCGATGCCAATCAGGGCCATGTCAAAAGCCTGTTTCAGTTTCCCTCTTCAACGCTGGCGATCGCTCGTACACATTTGGATATCGGTTATCACTACGAGTTTGCAGATAACTGGCAACTCGTTACACATTTAACTCACAATGAGCATGAAGTGGCCTTCGATATTTCCAATACACGCGCAACCCAAACTGATAGCCAGGACACTATTTTTGAAGCAACCTTAACAGGAAAAAGAGATTCATTGGAATTGATATCGGGGATAACCTATGAGGAAATCTCTGGCACGCTAGGCAATGACTCAACTAACCCCACGCCATTTAAAACTGACACTCGAGCATTTTATACGCAGTTGGGTTGGTTTATTGATGCGTCAAATAAATTAGTCGCCGGATTCCAAATTAACAACCCTCAAAATCAGTCCAGCGCCACATCACCACGTTTCGCATTTATCCATCATTTTGACGCAAGCTGGACGCTAAAAGCGCTTTACGGTGAAGCTTATCGTTCACCATTTGGGACCGATCTGTTTTTAAACTCTCCAAGCCTGCAAGGCAATCCCGATTTAAAACCAGAAACTATCAAAACCATTGACTTACAGCTGATACGCCAGACGGCCGATTCATTTAGCGCAATGACTGTCTACCGCAGTCGTCATAAAGACCTTCACCAGCGAGTTTTAATAAATAACATTCCCACTTTTACCAACCAGGGGCAGGTTGATTACTATGGCGTCGAACTGGAATATCGTCGCGCGTTAAATCCTTCACTGGAAATTATTGGTAACGCTAGCTTCCAACAAAATGAAAACGAACACGGTCTTGAACAGGTGACATACAATCCTGAAACCATGTTCAAACTGGGGGTGTCTTATAGCAATTCGCGAGGGTTTAATTTCGGCGTTTATGAAAATTATTTTTCGGCCGCGACCAATCCATTCGATCTTGACCTCGCGCCAACCGCGATCAACCCTGACGCCAAAGCTTATCATTTGGTGACAGTTAATGCTGAATTTGACCTGACGACCTTATGGCAACTCAACAGCGAGTTTAAGCCACGCCTGTCGCTCTATATCGATAATTTATTGGATGAGAAGATCTATTTTCCTAGCATCAATCGCACTAACGTGAATACGTTACCTCACCATAACGGTCGCGGCGCTTATCTGACGCTTTCAGTAGACTTTTAAGGTTGTCAGTTTACTCGACGATTATCAATCGCGACCAAACTTTTATTTATCATTTTCTGCTTTCCTCACAAATTCGAGATGGAATGCCGAGTCTTTGACGGGGCTCGGCGCAATGCCTCGAATATCCGGATAATAAAACCTGATAACTGCTGGATGGTTTTTCACCGCATGATAAAACTTTTTCCGATTGTTAATGGAAGATGGTTTTATATCAACAGCAATGTAGGCCGTTGCGATGCCGGGCACGACCACATGATTCATACAGGTTCGTGATTCACCCAACGCCACGATAGATTGCGTTAACGCCTCGCTCATCTTGCGAATATTTTCCGCTTTGTTTACATTTGCATCAAACAAATCCAGACCTGCGTGACAATCGCGATGATAAACCTGTTTAGCCAGTGAGATACCACACTCGGCTTTTTGATTCACAAACTTGCCTTTGTTGCACAGAATATAATAATCCAACATCACTTCAATTTGCTCGGTCACAGTTCGGCTTTTACTGGCAATGCTGATGGAGTCTTCACCTGCGTTCAAACTGATGGCTGTTAAGGCATCTAAAATATAGTCGGGGGTATTTTCGCCATTCAAAATTTCAACGCTCACTGCAACCATGGCTTTCAGTGACAAAACGAACGTTAGCATCATGAGGGTTATTATTTTGTTCATTGGTGACTCTCCGCTGGGTGTCTACATGCATTTTTTAACGCGTTTTTTTTCAAGCCAAGGACAATATTCGTGGCGATTAATCTATCGAAATATTTCGCTACTACCTTTTAAAATTATCTCTGCAGCAAGTATAACTGAAGATCCGATGGTCAAATAAAAGTTATAACGTGAACAAAGAATTATTCAGGCTTATAGTTTATTCAATGATGTTTTTCGATAGCGACTTATAGCATTTTTTGTCGACAAATATCTACTATTCGTAATAACTACTTAGATATTTTTGAACTAACGCTAGTAACTTTCATGTTTTTTTAGATAGTGTGAATTTGAACCATGTTTTTAAATGTCTAATTCTTGTATATTTTGCCAGTCGCTTAGACGGAGTTTGTCTAAAATTCGAATTTCATAAACACTAAGGATTGTCATATGAATAAGAAAAAGTCTCCGTTCCTCAAGCTTTCTGCACTTTCGCTTCTTAGCATCAGTTTAAGTGGTTTTCTTCAAGCTACGGATAAAAATTCACAACCCGCTACCAAGGATAAAGCCTGGGCATCTGAAAAAATTCAACCAACCAGTAAACAAATCGATCTGCGAAGTCTCGCAACCGTGTCGGACTGGCGTGCCGGAAATGCCATTAAAGACATCCCGCGTCGTCGCTTTAAACCAAACTATGTTAAACCCGGCGCGCCTAAAAATCCGGTTTTAAATAAAACCGATCCCCTGATGAATTTACAGCAATCGTTAAGCAAAAATTCGACTCAAAATTCGCGCGCGATTGAACAACAGTTTGAAGGTGGTGGATACACCGGTGTAAACCCACCCGATCCGACGGGCGATGTCGGCTTAAATTACTACATTCAGGCCATCAATGGTTCGAGCGGATCGTTGATGCGCATTTACGATAAAAATACCGGTTCTCTGGTCGCCGGTCCGATCAGCATGGAGTCACTCGGAAGTGGTAATTGTGCATTTGGTGCAGGCGATCCGATAGTGCTGTTTGATGAAATGGCTAATCGATGGCTACTGAGTGAGTTTTCCAGTTTTGGCAATAACCTGTGCGTTTATATTTCACAAACATCTGATCCCGTCAGTGGGGGATGGTTTGCTTACTCGTTTGCCTCGCCGACTTTTCCTGATTACCCCAAATACGGTGTCGGTGTCGATGCTTATTATGTCGGCACCAACGAAAGCAGCCCAACGGTTTATGCCCTCGACCGCACCGCGATGCTAGCTGGCGCCGCAGCAGGCATGATTCGTCTTACCACACCTGATTTGGCAGGCTTTGGTTTTCAAATGATCCAACCGGTGGATCATGAAGGGTCCACCGCTATGCCAGCCAGCACACCTGGATATTTTTTGCGCCATCGCGACGACGAAGTTCATAACGCAGGCAATAACAATCCAGGCGAAGATTATCTGGAGTTATGGGAATTTAGCGCGGACTTTGTTAATACCAACAATTCAAGTTTTACCAAAGTCGCTGATTTTGCCGTGGCGGAATTTGATTCTGACCTGTGCGGATTGTTCTCTTTTTTCTGTTTCCCACAAGCCGGCTCTTCAACCACGCTTGACCCATTAAGAGAAGTGGTTATGCACCGCGCTCAATACCGAAACTTTGGCAGTTATGAAGTGATTGTTGGTAATTTTGTTACCGATGTAGACGGCACCGACCACGGCGGTATCCGCTGGTTTGAACTGAGACGCGAAGGTGGCAGTTGGAGTCTCTTTCAAGAAGGTACCTATTCACCGGATGAAAAAAATCGTTGGATGGGGTCAATCGCGATGGACGGCGACGGCAATATTGCCCTGGCTTACAGTTGGGGCAGCAGCAGCGACTTCGCCGGTATTCGGTATACTGGCCGACTCGCTGGCGACGCCACTGGCGTTATGACCGAGACCGAAACAACGTTAGTCAATGGCACGTCGTTTAATGCGAGTAATCGCTGGGGCGACTACAGTCACCTGGCGCTCGACCCGGAAGATGAATGTACTTTTTGGTACACCAATGAATACGGCAATCAAGGCGGTCAATGGGGTACCCATATCGCCAGCTTCAAATTCGATAGCTGCGGCAGCGGCAATGCTTCACCCACAGCATCCTTTTCTTTCACCTGTAACGAGCTTTCCTGTGATTTTGACGGAACCGCCAGTAGCGACAGCGACGGTACCATTGATCTCTACGAGTGGGATTTCGGTGATGGGAATTCAGACACAGGCGCGACGCCTTCTCATGTTTATACCAGCGCCGGAAATTATACGGTTACTTTGACAGTTACTGACAATGAAGGCGCCACCGACACCGATTCGCAATTAGTATCTGCTGGTGACACTAACTTGCCACCCGTTGCTGGGTTTAATTTTGCCGCCACCAATTTATCGGTCGATTTTACCGATACCAGCAATGACGCTGACGGTGTGATTACTAATTGGGATTGGGATTTTGGCGATGGCAATTCATCAACCAGCCAAAATCCGAGTCACCTTTACGCCGCCGACGGCACCTACAACGTTTCGTTAACAGTGACCGACGACGATGGTGCAACAAATACCATTAACCAAGATGTCACGGTAGCCGATTCGGGCTCAACCAGCGGTGGATTTACTGAAACCAATTTGAGTTTCACCCAGGGGCAACGTATTACTTTTACAATTGACGTTCCCGAAGGCGCCGATCAGCTCATTGTCGATACTTCCGGTGGAACGGGTAATGTTGATTTGGCAATAAACCTCGGCTCAACACCAACGCGATTTGATAATGATTGTCTTGAAACCGCTGCCGGAAATGTTCACAACTGCACCATTGATAATCCAGCGGCTGGTACCTGGTTTATTTTGTTGCGAGGCGCCGCGACTTCATCAGGTGTTCAATTAGATGCATACTGGTTTGCCAGCGGTGGCAGTAATCAGGCCCCAACGGCAGACTTTAGTTTCGCCAGCAATAATCTGGAAGTGACTTTTAGTGACCTCAGTAGCGATAGTGATGGCACAGTGACAAATTGGGATTGGGATTTTGGTGATGGCAATTCATCCACCAATCAAAACCCGGTTTATTCCTACGCCGCAGCAGGCAGTTATGCGGTGACGTTAACTGTTACTGATGATGATGGCGCGACCGACAGCTCGACACAAACGGTTACAGTCAATGATGGCGGCGGCACAACCGGCGGCTGGACAGAAAACAATGTCAGTCCTTCGCAAGGTCAGCGGCTAACCTACACCATTGAAGTACCCGTGGGAGCCACAACCTTAGAAGTCGATACATCAGGTGGTTCCGGTGATGTCGATATTGCCATAAATTTTGGCTCGCCACCGACAGGCCAGGTCAATGAGTGCATTCAAATTGGCGCGGGTAATGTGCATAACTGCACGGTTATCAATCCCCAAGCTGGCACCTGGTTTATTATTGTGCTGGGCCGTCAAGCATCCGCCGGCGTACAACTGGATGCTTATTGGACGCAATAGTTAGCAACTAACGAGGCAAAAAAAGATCGGTCTTGCCGATCTTTTTTTTGCCTTTAACAAAATTGCCATGCGACCACGCTCCCCTTCTTTAAACTCTGTTTTAATTGACGAGTGAATAAATGAATGAGCGCTTGAACATCGTTGGTTTTGACATAGTTAGGTCTTATAACAAACGCGATAGAGCGGTGCGGGCCAGGTTCATTTAAATGAATCGCTTTTAGCTCAGACTCGCCATGAAGCAATTGACTGAGTGCCATTTCCGGCACCAAAGTAGTTCCAAGTTTTCCCGCGACCATTTGAATTATCGTGTGCAGGCTAGCAGAATCAAAACTCGATTCCTGCTTTAGACTCTTTTGCTGACACACCGCCAAAATTTGATCTTTTAAGCAATGACCTTCTTTTAATAGCATCAGCTTATCGAGGTCAATATCTTTGGTGGTAATTTCTGTTAACTGACTTGAGCACTCGGCTTGATGACTGACCCAATAAAAATCTTCTTGCCAGAATTCAAAGCTCAACAGCCCTTCAATCGGATAAGGCAGCGCTAAAATGGCTGCGTCTAAGTCTCCACCACGCACCATTTCCACCAGACGATGCGACTGAGCTTCTTTTATTTTTAATTGAAACTCCGGATATTGTTTTCTGACCTGTGGTAAAACTTTAGGTAATAAATAGGGACCGATTGTGGGAATAACGCCGAGCGTCATCGGTGTGCTCAAAGGCGCTTTATCCATTTGTGAAATTTGCATGAGTTCATCCAATGCGATTTTAATGCTTCTGGCTTTTTCGAGCACCTTAGCGCCGCAGCTGGTGACAAAAACGTGTTTGTTATTTCGTTCGAAAATTTGCACACCCAGTTGCGATTCCATTTCATGGATTGCCGAACTTAACGCGGATTGAGATACATGACATTGCTCCGATGCCTTTTTAAAGTGCAAGGTATTCTCGACAGCTAACGCATAATTGATTTGCTTTAAAGAAATCATTTTTTGATGTCCCAAAAAATCGAACATGAAATTCAGTTTAATCTGATTTTGGTGAAATAAAAACTCCAGTATAGTTTTTCTATCTTTACGTTAGACAACAACAATCTATATGGGGATCAAACGATGAAATTGCATAAAATGATTTCTTCCCTGTCGGCTGCAAGTGTCCTGTTTTCGATAATGTCACTGCCTGCCAGCGCGGGAGAAGCAAAAACCAATCAGTTCTGGTGGCCAGAACAACTTAACCTGAGCGCGCTCCGTCAACACGGCGCCGAATCAAATCCGTATGGCGAAAAATTTGACTACGCCAAAGGGTTCGCGACGTTAGACTTGGCCACAGTTAAAAAGGATATCGCCAAAACCCTCACCGACTCTAAAGACTGGTGGCCTGCCGACTGGGGACACTATGGTCCGCTGATGATTCGTATGGCCTGGCACAGTGCCGGCGTTTACCGAGTCCACGATGGCCGTGGCGGCGCTGCCGGCGGCCAACAACGTTTTGACCCGCTCAATAGCTGGCCGGATAATGCCAACCTTGATAAAGCGCGTCGTCTCCTTTGGCCGGTCAAACAAAAATACGGCCGTAATTTATCCTGGGCCGATTTGATGGTGCTGGCGGGAAATGTCGCACTTGAATCCATGGGCTTTAAGACTTACGGTTTCGCGGGCGGAAGAAGCGACGATTGGGAGCCAGATCTTGTTTACTGGGGACCTGAAACCCAATTTCTCAAGGATAATCGCCGCGACAAAAAAGGACAGTTGAAAGGACCTTTGGCCGCCGTTCAAATGGGATTAATTTATGTAAACCCAGAAGGCCCCGATGGTAACCCAGACCCTTTGTTAGCAGCCAAAGACATCCGTATGTCGTTTGGACGCATGGCAATGAATGACGAAGAAATTGTCGCGTTAATTGCTGGTGGTCACACTTTTGGTAAAGCTCATGGCGCTAAAAGTCCACAAGGTTGCGTCGGCAAAGAGCCCGCAGCAGGAGCAATAGAGCAACAAGGATTTGGCTGGAAGAATACTTGCGGTTCAGGAAAAGGTGCGGACACTATCACCAGTGGTTTGGAAGGTGCCTGGACGGTAACGCCGACCCAGTGGTCGACAAATTTCCTAGATAACCTGATGAATTTTAACTGGGTGTTAACCACAAGTCCCGCCGGAGCCAAACAATGGATACCCGATTTTGACGGCGCGGAGAAGTTAGTCCCTGACGCACACATCAAAGACAAACGTAACGCACCGATGATGCTCACAACCGATATCGCGTTAAAGAAAGACTCTAAATTTCGCAATATTGTAGAACGATTTCGCCAGGATCCTAAACAATATGAAATGGCATTTGCTAAAGCCTGGTTCAAGTTAACCCACAGAGACATGGGGCCGGTAGCACGATATGTGGGCTCTGAAATACCTGATGAGGTGTTATTGTGGCAAGATCCCCTTCCTGAAGCGAAGTACAAAAGTGTGAGTAAGCAGGATATTTCGACACTGAAAACGCAAATTCTCAATTCAGAACTGACGGTGTCACAACTAGTGCGTACAGCCTGGGCGTCAGCATCCAGTCATCGTGTTACCGATATGCGGGGTGGCGCCAACGGTGCGCGAGTACGACTAGAACCACAGGTTAACTGGCCCGTTAACAATCCTGGCGAGTTGAGTCTAGTGCTCAACAAACTAAAGCAAATACAGGAGTCATTCAACAAGCGTTCAACTAAGAAAAAAGTTTCTCTCGCGGATCTCATCGTACTAGGCGGCGCGGTAGCAATCGAGAAAGCTGCTCAAAAAGCGGGGAGCACTATCGAAGTTCCTTTTGTCCCGGGGCGAGTTGATGCTGACCAGACGCAAACCGATGTTTTATCGTTTTCTTACCTAGAACCAAAAGCTGATGCGTTTAGAAATTACTTTGACCCATCAAGTTATATGGGGCCGACAGAAATGATGGTCGACAAAGCGAATTTGCTCGGATTAACCGTCCCTGAAATGACCTTATTAATCGGCGGGCTACGCAGCCTTGATGCAAACTTTGACGGAAGTAAACACGGCGTATTGACGGATCGTCCCGGTACTTTAACAAACGACTTTTTTGTCAATTTGCTGGATATGAAAACAATTTGGGAAAAAGCCTCACAGCCGAGCATTTACACGGGTAAAGACCGGCAAACAGGTCAAGTTAAATGGACAGCAACCCCTGTCGATTTAATATTCGGTTCAAACTCAGAATTGAGAGCCGTGTCCGAGGTCTATGCATCCCATGACGCAAAGCAAATGTTTGTCGATGATTTTGTAAAAGCCTGGGTAAAAATTATGCGTCTTGATCGCTTTGATCTTAAGTAATCTGCACAATCAATACTAAAAGCGCACAGCCACCCGGCTATGCGCTTTATCGACATTCTAAACTAAAATCTAATTTTAATTTTAGTTTTCGCTATATCGTAACTTTGGATTATTTAATCACCTCTCCGTCTGCATTCATCAAAATGATTCCGCCTAAATTGAGCGCTTTGATTTTAGACTCAATTTTTGCCCGGTCGCCGACAACTACCCAAATTAAATTATCAGGCTTGATGACATGTTGAGCGACGTCGATAATTTGTGATTTATCGACCGCGCGAACTTTCTCGGCATATTCATTCCAATAATTTTCAGGATAACCAAATCTCACCATTTCTGCGATAGACGACTCGACGGCCCGATTCGTTTCCCAACGGCCCGCTAAAGTTAATGTTTGCGCATCAAGCGCCCGACTAATCTCCTCATCAGAGGGTGGTTTTTCTTTACCGAGTGTCGCTAGCTCATGATATATTTCCGCCATGGCCTCACTGGTTTTGTCGGTTTGAACCGGCGCAAAAACAATATACGGCCGCTGTCCCTGGGCATCGATTAACGAAGTCCATGCACCGTATGACCAATGCTTATCCTCACGTAAATTCATATTAATACGTGAATTAAAACCGGCCCCGAGAACTTCATCCATAGCGGTAAAAGCAAACTCCTTAGGATTATTTTTAGGCGGAGCAATATGCCCGGCTAAAATGGTAGACTGCTCTGACCCTGGCCGGTCGATCAGATAAATTTGAGACTGTTTCTGGTGTGCCACCTCAGTAATGTTTTTCTGATTGATAATACCTTTCTCCCAGCTACCTAGTGCATTTTCTAATTGGCGTTGGAGTTTATTCATCGTTATATCCCCAACAACCACAAGCGTCGAGTTATTGGGTCTAAACCAACTTTGATGAAACTTTTTCAAATCTTCGACGCTCATCGATTTTACCGAAGACTCAAAGCCCGATCCTGTCATGGGTAAACCGTACGCGTGCCCTTTACCATAAAGTAGCGCTGGAAATACTCGCAGCGCCATATTTCTTGGTTGCACTTTTTCTTGCTGAATGGTGGCCAGACGTTGCGTTTGCAAACGTTTAAATTCTTCTTTCGGAAATGAGGGGTTTAAAATCACATCGGCAAAAATATCGAGTGAACTTTCAAAGTTTTCTGACAAGGCTGACATCGAGACGTTTGACATATCGACGTTGGAAGACACTGACAATTCCGCTCCTAACTCTTGTAGCTCTTTGCTAATCGTTAGGGCGTTTCGGTTTTCTGTACCTTCGTCAAGCATATCGGCAGTCATGCTTGCCGTACCTGGTAGTGCAAATTGATCAGCCACATAACCGGCATCCACAATCATGCGTAAATTAACCACAGGTACTGCTTTTCGGCTAGCTAGAATGACGCGCAACCCATTGCTCAAGGTAGCATATTCAAGGTCGGAAAATTTCACCTCGGGTTTCTTTTCAGGAATTGGAAGCCGGCTGCGGTCGACTTGATTTTCTGCCACTTTACCTTCTTGAAATGGGTGGACTTCAAGTACGAACTGGCCGCCTTTCATCCACTCTTCTGCGACACTTTTCAAGGATTTGGCATCAGCAGTGCGCCATCGTGATAACGTCGTTTTATAAAAATCAGGCGCGCCTAAATACACCTGATTAAACGCTAAAGTATCCGATTTTCCACCGAATCCGCCGATACGCTCATTACCTCTGATAAATGCCGCACGGCGAGTGGTAACGACGCGTTTAATTTCTTCTCGACTCGGACCACGACTTAAAAATTTAGACACTTCATTATCAATCGATTCCTCTATTCCACTCAGGTCTTGTCCTGGCAGGGCGGTAACTATAATTCCAAAAATACCAGAAACTTCCAAAGGAAAAGCGAAAGCGTCCACATCGGAGGCAACTTGTTCATCGTATACCAGGCGTTTATATAATCGAGAGTTTTTACCTTCCGATAAAATTCCTGCCACCAGGTCTAGCTGATTGGCTTCCAAACTACCGATCGATGGCATTTTCCATAATTTATAAATCCGCGACTGAGGCACTCGGTCTTGCATTTTTACCCGCACATCGCTATCTAATTTCGCAATCCACTCATCGCTTTTCACTAACGGCGGACCCGACTCAATATGACCGAAATAATGCTCAACACGTTTTTTAACCGCTTCTGGTTCAACATCTCCTGCGATAACTAGCGTGGCATTGGCCGCGCCATAATAGGTTTTAAACCATTCATGGACATCGTCAAGACTAGCAGCATTTAAGTCATCCATTGAACCGATGACCGAATGCGCGTAAGGATGACCTTTCGGAAACATGCTTTCTAAAATGGTAATAAACACTTTACCATAAGGCTGGTTTTCGCCTTGCCGTTTTTCGTTTTGAACGACACCGCGTTGTTCATCGAGTTTAGCCTGATCGATTGCGCCCAATAGATGCCCCATTCGATCCGACTCCATCCACAGCGCCATATCCAAGGCATTTTTGGGGACCACCTGAAAATAATTGGTTCGGTCAAAATTGGTGGTTCCATTCATTCCTGTTGCACCGACTCGGTCAAAAGGTTTGAAATAATCATCGTTATAATTTTCGCTACCGTTAAACATCAAGTGTTCAAACAGATGGGCAAAGCCAGTTTTACCAGACTTTTCATTTTTTGAACCGACGTGATACCACACATTGACGGCTACCACAGGTGCCTTGTTATCTTGGTGGACAACTAAAGTGAGGCCATTATCAAGCGTATATTTAACGAAGGGAATCTCGATATCTTTGTCGGCTCCCACGGCAATCGGAAAAAACAGATTGGCAAACAGAAAAGTGAAACAGGTGATGAGCATTTTAATATTCAATTTTTTATTCATTGATTGTTCCTTGTAGCTAGTTCCATTTAATTTAATTTGATCTGATTTGACTAAAACTGAGTGATGATGAATTTCTTTGACCTACCCCATAGATAAACGTTAACATTTTTCGCCAACCAACTGGATTAAACGATTGTTCATGTTACTCCTCGCGTCACAAAATAAATACTCATACTAATCACTAATAACACCAAAACTAAAATATCCAGTTTTCTCGCCGTAAGATGAGTAATCGATTTTTCACGCGCAATATCTTTTTCTTTTTTAATGCCTTCTGGGGTTAATTCATAGAGCCATGAAAAAACCAATGCCGGTACAAAGCCGACGACTAGGAGCACGATGATAATAGGCAAAACCCTTTCAGAAAGCCCAAACACCGGTATCAGTGTTTCGGTAATTTGAACAAGCAACCAGCTAAAAGCCACATAGGTGATCGCCAACCGAATAACATTGCGGCGATTAAGCTCATTGATTAATGATTTCATCTGAATTCCATTCAGTCAGAATACTCGTATAGAACCCAATTTAATCACGAGCAATAAATCCTGTGGTCAAAGCAAAGCCATGCTAATCACTATAGCAAAATCCGGCGGCGTTAGGAAAAAGCTCCGCTAATGTTTGGAAATAGTGCGAATTATTATCTTATTTTCAATAACTTAACTGACTTTCAGTAAATAATCTCAATTATTTTATTGACTATAACTACTTATACGAATACCATTTATTTAAACAGCACCTAGAGAGCTAGTCGCCATGGAAGCTTTAAAACAGCCGTTAACGGCCCCTACAAAGGGTACTACTACACGAATAGACTCTGTAACGCGAATAGATCCTGTAACGCAAATAGATCCTGTAACGCAAATAGACCCTGTGAAGCCTAACGAGCCGATGTCACGCGTGGCTACTGCTCACCTGATTGAGCAACTTTATGCCCTGGCTGATAGCGTAGCGCTCGACGAACGCTTGAAAAAAATTCATATCTCGTGGGTTTTGCGGTACATACGGTTTTATAAAACCCGTCATCCGGCAAACTTGGGTCAAACAGAAGTTGAAAGCTTTTTAAGTTACCTGGCTATGGAGCTGAATTATGATTTTTCTACGCAGGAATCAGCACGACAGGCGCTCGAATTTCTATATCTCCAATTTCTCAACGTGACACTTGAGGATCTCCACTTTCTGCGGCTGAAACAGCGCCGCGGATTTTTTTCTCGTTTTAGTGATCACCACTGTCTCGCGATTGTCAATCAAATGCAAGGCACCACTCAACTGATGGCCAAATTAGCCTTATTCGCACATTTAAAACTTCAAGATGTCATTAATTTGCGACTCGGCGATGTGGATTTAAAAAAAGCGCAAATTATTGTTCGAAATAAATCAGGGAGCAAAAAGTTTATCGTTAATATTCCGATAGAAATTATGTTGGAAATACGCATTCAAACTTTGAAGGTACGTCACCTTGTGCAACAGGAAAAAGAATCTGTATTGGGTGAGAATTATTCCGAATTGACAATTTTAGCCAAACAGCTCGAACCCGAATGGCAGTATTTATTTCCGTATCATTTTGCCGCTAAGCCTCAAGCAAAAACTTCATCGCTCAACCAAGTACCGCTTTCGGTGTTAAAACATGATATCCAGTTAGCGATTAAAAGTTATCAGCGATTTCTCCCCGATCATACTATCAGCAAACTGGCGGTTCGTTTTCCCAACCACTTAACTAAGCGACAATTTTATCCCGACGCGTCCGCGTCGAACGATAAACCTGTCTTATCCAGAAGACACAACAGCCATCGTCAGGCTAGTTTTAATTTCAGCGACGAACTTGGAGTCGTTTAAAACATTGTGACCGGAATTTAACTATGCCAGGAGAGATCGAATTAAACGCTGAGCAGCAAGCGGCGGTCGAATATGGCGAAGTGGACCGACAACATCAATTTCGCTCTGGCCCCTTACTTATTTTGGCAGGCGCTGGAACAGGTAAAACCAATACGCTGGCACATCGAGCTGCTCACCTGATTTTAAATGGCGTTGAAGCAGATCGAATTTTGTTGATGACCTTTTCAAGACGCGCGGCCAATGAACTGGTAGAACGCACTAAACGAATTGTGGTTAAACAACTTCGCGTACAAGAGAAAAACCGACCTAAACCTCAACAAAGGAAAGTACCCAGTCTGCAGATCCCATGGATGGGAACTTTCCACGCTATCGCAAATCGGTTATTACGCCAATTTAGTCAGTCGATAGGATTAGATAACAATTTCACCATTATTGACCGCAACGACGCTGAAGACCTAATTGACGTTTTACGCCATGAACTTGGTTTTAGCACTTTAACCAAACGATTTCCGAAAAAGTCGACTTGCCTCAACATTTATTCGCGGTGCGTTAATGCACAGCAGCCGCTAGTTGAAATTCTCAAGCAGGAATTTTCCTGGTGTGAAGACTTGCATGAACAACTCAACCAATTATTCGCTCTTTATACGGACAGAAAGATCCAGCAACAAACACTCGACTATGACGATCTATTACTTTATTGGTACCATCTAGTGGATATTCCCGAAATGGCGCAGCTTATTCGCCAGAAATTTGACCAGATTTTAATTGATGAATATCAAGATACTAATGTTCTGCAAAGTGAAATTATATTCCGACTGTTTCCTGATGGTGGTGGCGTTACCGTGGTCGGTGATGATGCCCAGTCGATTTACAGTTTCCGCAGCGCTGAAGTCGAGAACATTTTAAACTTTCCAGCCGCTTACACGCCACCAGCTAAGGTTATTCAACTTCAACAAAATTACCGCTCGACACAATCAATTCTCGATCTGGCTAATCAGTTATTAGCAGAAAGCAAAGTTGGCTATAAGAAACATCTCTACAGCACCAAGACGGGCAATTACAAACCGACTCTTGTTTCTGTTGAAGATGCGCTATCCCAGGCAAAATACATCATCGAGAAAGTACTAGCTGCGCGAGAGGCTGGCGTTGAACTTCGTCAACAGGCAGTGCTTTTTCGCAATGCGCACCACAGCGATCAATTAGAGATCGAATTAATGCGTCACGATATTCCCTTCGTTAAATATGGCGGATTAAAGTTCTTAGAAGCGGCACACGTTAAAGATCTGATTTCTCTCATTCGTTGGAGCGACAATCCAAAGCACAGAATTTCGGGATTTAGAATTTTAAAATTGCTTCCAGGCATTGGTCCTGGCACGGCAACAAAAGCCCTTGATTACCTGGCGTCACACCAATTCGACTTTAGCTGCCTTAGCAATTTTTTACCTCCATCACCGGCTAAAAGCAACTGGCATAACTTGTGTCACTTTTTACAGCTAGCCACCTCACGCGATTCGATCTGGCCTGCGCAAATTGAGCTAGCGCGTGATTGTTATCTACCACTATTAGAAGAGAATTATCAGGATGATAACGTCCGTAGCGGCGATATTGAACAACTCGTCAATATTGCCCAACAATATCCATCTAGTGAAAGTTTTATCAGCGAATTAACCCTCGATCCGCCCATTGCGTCTGGCGACTTGTCCAATGATGCACATCGCGACGATGATTTTTTAATTCTATCGACAGTTCATAGCGCGAAAGGTCAAGAATGGCAAAACGTTTTCGTTCTTAACGTTGCAGACGGCAGCTTTCCCAATGAATACGCCACGGGTGACAGCAAGTCGCTGGAAGAAGAGCGCCGGCTGCTCAATGTTGCGATTACCCGCGCCAAGCAAGAATTGCATTTGATCCAACCACTTAAATATTGGCTACCGGAACAACCCAAATATGGCGATAAACACGTCTACGGTGCCAAGAGTCGGTTTCTGACAGACTCTGTTTGCCAGCACCTGACGACTGACTATTGGCCAGCACTCAGCCAACAAGCCGCCGAACCCACGCAGGTTTATAATGCAGTAAATAAAATTCAGTCAAAACTCCGCTCGATGTGGTAGTCGAATTATTGTCGTAATTTCATCTGGTAATATTTTATCAGTTAGGATAAATTCGGTTTTATCCCGTTTATAAGAATAATTATTTCAAAAAGGAATTTATAGTGTCATCCCAACCAAACGAACCACTCGACAATCGATCAGATCAATTGACGTCGCCTCAAACTCAGCCACAAGCTGTTTATTATCACCCGCCTGTTCAACACCAAGATCACCTGAAAAAAATGGGGATCTGGTTAAGCGTTTTCTTTGTCAGTTTGTTTATCTTGTTGATTTTAGTCATATCCTTTGCCGACAAACTGGTGGTCCATCTGCCGTTCGCCGCCGAAAAGCAATTTGTTAAACCTTACGAAACCATGGCCGGTCACATTTTTGATGAAAAGAAATCAGAAAACGAAATTTATGTGCAAAATTATCTGCAGTCACTGACCGATAAAGTGGTTAAAGCCAGTGAACTACCGGACGACATTACGATTGAGGTTCATTATCTGAACAACGGAGCAATTAACGCGTTTGCAACTTTAGGCGGACATATTTTTATTTGCCGAGGATTAATTGAAGCGATGCCTGACGAAAATAGTCTGGCAATGGTTATCGGTCATGAAATTGCCCATATTAAGCATCGTGATCCGGCAGTTGGAATGACTCGCGGGTTAGCGCTACAACTGATTTATAGTTTCGTCACCGGCGACTATACCAGTTCCGATCTGGCTGGTTACGGTAGCGAACTCGGCTTACTCTACTTCAGCCGTGAACAGGAAAAAAACGCTGATATCGCGGCGATTTATGCTTTGGAGAAAACTTTTGGTCACGTCGCCGGGTTCGATAAAATATTTACTGTGATTCAATCGGAATCTGAAAAAGAAGAACAAGAAGAAGAACAAAAATCGACTCGCGATAAGGTTGTCGCTAACTGGCTTTCTAGCCATCCGGATCTCGATACTCGTATCAATTATCTGGCCAGAGTGGCGGAAGAAAACGATTGGGCGCTCGCTGAGACTCAGCCGTTACCAACAGCATTAACAGCGGCGATTGAAAATATTTCTGAAGAAGACTGGCTCTCGCCAAAATAAAAATGCGCTAGAAAGGTAGTCAGAAAACCATTAAAAAAATTCAGCACAAAAAAAAGCAGCGAATTCGCTGCTTTTTTTGTGAGTAGCTTCGCTTAGCTCGCTTTAATTAAACGACCTTGCTTGTCTTTGAAGTTACCACAAACGATGATAATAAAATCAACCAGATTCCAAATGCCTAAACCACCCAGGGTTAGCAGCATTAAGATACCTGTGCCTATTTTACCCACGTAAAATCGATGAATACCAAATACCCCTAAAAAGAAACATAGCAAAATACAAGGAACAAATCCTTTGTCACTTAATTCTCCATTATTCATAACTGCTTCTGTCATTATTTTCTCCTTATGCTAATTTCTGCCCAGGGTAGCAAATAAATTTGCCTTCTCCATCTTTGAAAGATCCCGTGAGCAACATGATTGTTATTATAAAAGTATGTAGTCCGTCAACCGCGAAAAAGATGAACGCCCAGAGTAACTGGCCTGTAAAGTAAAAATACAGGGTGGCGACAAACAAAGTAAAGTCTATCATCCCCTCAAGATACCGTCCAATGTAAAAATGGTGGATACCCATGACGCCAAAAACAGCGGACAAACTCACTGCAACAGCATAACTTTTATTTGATGGTTGTTTCATTGTTATTATAAATTCCTTTAACAAATGCTCCTAAAGCCAATCCATACTAAAAAGAATGAGTAGCCCAGGCAAGAGAAATATGTCACATATTTGAGATATTAGTCTGTGGTTGTTTTTTGTACAGCGTCGACAGTATCTTGTGTTTCTTGGACATCTTCGGTTAATGGTAAACGAAAAACAAAAACCGCGGGTCCAAACATTAGCAGATAAATCAGTATTATCAGGTAGATGGAGTCGAGCATCAGAGAAGTATACACGCACGCGAGTGCCATCATTGTGAGAGCAACGCGCTTCGCGTTTTTAGGAATAGACCGTGTATTTTGCCAGTTGATGATAATCGGGCCAAACCATCGATGCGAAATTAACCAGTTGTGTAACCAGGGAGACGATTTTGCAAAACAGGCAGCCGCGGCAATTAAAAAAATCGTTGTCGGTAATCCTGGAACCACAATACCTATCACCCCGACGGCAACCAAAATCACCCCACAAAGGATCAATAGATATTTAACCGCGCCTGTTTGCCGATTGTGCAAATCAACCTCTAAATCAACGTGATGACATCAACCTCATGGCTTTCATTCTACAGCGAGAACCGCATTCCTTCTACGGCAAAGTTAAATCCCTGTAATTTCACCTGCGTTTGCGCCTTACTTCCGTCAATCAATAATGGATTAGTATGATTGAAATGAATAAAGAAAATTTTCTTTTTATCCCTTTCATCCAAATCAGCAAACAACTGCATACTTTCTGTGACAAAGGGATGTGGCACTTCCGCTATGTCACGATTGGGTAGCTCGCCAGCGGCAAAAAAGGTCGCATCAAGAAAAGCATAGTCCACCTGCTGGATTAACGATTTGATATCGACCTGCCATTTTTGCCATTTGTCGATGTCAGGAATAAATAATGCCGATTTGTTCGGCCCATTGATTTGAAAACCCACTGTTTCACTGTATTCGTCCCGATGCGGCACCAACAAAGGAGTGACTTGAATTCGGCTATTAAGTCGCTGTGGTTTTTCAGGTGATAAGGGCTTTAACTGAATGTTCTGTAATTTGACCAATTGATCCCAAGGGCCGTTCTTTTCAAGATAATGACGCATGCGCGGCATCACGAAGACTGGCAGTCGCTCACTACTAGCGGCCTCTCTGCCCAGATGCATTAGTCCGGTATAGTGCCCCATGTGCGCATGTGTCAGAAAAATACCCTCAAATCGATATTGTGGGTCTGGCGCAATCTGATGCAGCCGAAACAGCTGTTGTTTTATATCTGGCGTGGCTTCAAAAAGAAATTTCTGTTTCGTTGCATGGTCAACTAAAGACAGCGAAGTTGCTAAACGTGCTTTATTCGGTTCTTGCCAGCCAGGCATACAATGCGGCTGATAACAGTTAATTTGCGGATAACCGGCATCTTGCGCCACCCCGAGAATGATGAATTCAACATTAGACACCGCAAGATTATTCGGCTCCGCTCGTGCATCCTTCAATAAGCCGTTGAGAATTAAACCAACCAGCAGACCGACTGTAAAAAATCGACCACGCACGATTCCACTTCGACGATGATAGAAACTAACTCGATTCATAATGGCACCTGGTTAACAATCGTTATGCAACGATTAACTCACACCGGACACCATTATTAAAGTGTTTTTCAGTCAGTTACAAATTAAAAGCGCGGTTTTCCATTTAACGTTTAGTGAGATTCAAGCGACAATTCTGATGGTAATTGTGTCGCGTTTAGTAGATCTCTGGCGAGTTGCCGATACTTTTCCCATAAAAGGTCACGACCTTTTTCTGACTCAAATTTTTCGTAAGCAAAGACAATTTGACGTTTCTCTGCATCTCCAATATTTTGCTCTGCCATGGGGTAGAGAATTTTATCTTCCTTAAAAATATGCTGCTGCATAATCTGATAATATTCGTTAAACCCTCGCATAAATTCTGCGCGAGCTTGTTTATCAATCCCTTCTTTCATTCGACCCAAGGCGGCGCGCGCCATATCGTGCTCACTCATCATTTGGTTCACCGGGTTACAATGGGTTAACACGCCTGGAACACTTAAGGCTTCAAACAGAATGTCTTCTTCCTTGCCATGGTGATAATCATCGGCAAATTCTTCTACAAATTCGATAAATCGTTGGGATAAGAGGAAGAACTTGTCATTATCGATGGCACCACTTTGACTTAACATCGCATGGGTGTTACTCAAAATTTTAAGAATTAGCTGGTGCTCATTCATTAATTCCTGACTGATGTTCATCGAGATATCTCCGCTTAAGGCTAAATTTATTGAAGTCGGTTCGACCACATTGAAGCGACTGCGACACCATATTAACGCAGCCACTGTAACTGTCATTGATCTGCCTCAAAAGACTAAAGTGAAATTTGCACCAAGGGTTAGCGAGGGATTATTTTATTCTGAAGATAAAAAAACCCGCGATATCGCGGGTTTCTTTCAAGCTAAAAGGCTAAGCGTTAAATATATTTAACTTCAACAATCTCATATTCAACGTCTCCATTAGGAGTTCTGACTACCGCTATTTCACCTTCTTCTTTACCGATCAAAGCGCGAGCAATAGGAGAATTCACTGAAATTTTATTAAGCTTGATATCGGCTTCATCATCACCAACGATCTTATAGGTTACTTCGTCGTCATTTTCCAGATTGACTAAATCTAAAGTAGTACCAAAAATGACCTTGCCGTTATTTTTAATCGTAGTGACATCGATAATTTGTGCGGTACCCAGCTTACCTTCAATTTCCTGAATTCGCCCTTCAATAAAACCTTGCTGCTCTCTAGCCGCATGATACTCAGCGTTTTCTTTGAGATCTCCGTGTTCACGGGCTTCGGCAATGGCAGCCACGACTCTCGGTCGTTGCACTTGTTTTAAGTCGGTCAATTCTTGTTTGAGCGCTTCAGCGCCATCTTTTGTCATCGGTGTTAAATTCATCTGCTAAACCCCTTATTTAACTCGTTGATGTAACTCTTGAACAGAAACTACTTTCTGTCGAGTCTGATGGCGGATAGCTTGTGCGGTTGCCAAACCTCCGGCCAGGGTCGTCGTATAAGCAACTTTATATTGTAGCGCTGAGCGACGGATCTGGAATGAATCTGCGACAGCTTGCTTACCTTCGGTAGTATTGACGATATAGTCAATTTCATCGTTTTTAATCATGTCGACCAGATGAGGCCGGCCTTCATAGACTTTATTAATACGCTGGCAAAACACACCATCTTGGATCAAGGTGGTTGCCGAACCGCCCGTTGCCAGAATTTCAAAGCCGCACTCAATTAAAGCACGCGCGGTTTCTGGCAATTTCGCTTTATCGCTTTCTTTGACGCTTAATATGGCCTTACCGCCACGTGGCGCTTGCGAACCGCCACCGAGTTGCGCCTTATAATAAGCTTCGCCAAATGTTTCTCCCACACCCATGGCTTCACCGGTCGACTTCATCTCTGGCCCTAAAATGGGGTCAGATCCCGGGAATTTATTGAACGGGAATACCGGCTCTTTCACGGTATAGAAATCGGTTTCAACCGATTCTGTATATCCCTGCTCTTTGAGCGATTTGCCCGCCATAACGCTGGCAGCAATTTTCGCCAATGGACGTGCAGTTGCTTTGGACACAAAAGGAACGGTACGCGAGGCTCGGGGATTTACTTCGAGGACGAAAATTTCTTCACCTTGAATCGCGAATTGGGTATTCATTAAACCGCGTACGCCCAGCTCTTTGGCCATGGCTTCAATTTGTTCGACTAATCGCGCTTGGATATCTTTGCTCAACGTGTGCGGTGGAATACAACAAGCCGAGTCCCCAGAATGGACACCCGCCTGCTCAATATGCTCCATAATACCGCCGATTAGAATGGTTTCGCCGTCATAAATGGCATCGACGTCGACTTCAATCGCATCATCAAGGAAACGGTCGAGTAAAACCGGCGACTCGTTGGAAACCGACACCGCATCGGTCATGTATCGTTTCAGCTCATCCGAGTTAAAGACAATCTCCATTGCCCGCCCCCCTAGAACATAAGAAGGACGCACCACCAATGGGTAACCGATTTCATCCGCCAGACGAACGCCGTCTTCAAGATTCTTAGCGGTTCGATTAGGTGGTTGCTTAAGACCCAGACGTTGGATTGCGCGTTGGAATCTCTCGCGATCTTCACTGCGGTCAATCGCATCTGGCGAAGTACCAATAATGGGCACACCCGCAGCTTCCAGGTCACGAGCCAATTTCAGCGGCGTCTGGCCACCGTATTGAACAATAACACCGGTCGGTTTTTCTTTGGCGACAATTTCTAGCACATCTTCTAATGTAACCGGTTCAAAATACAATCGATCTGATGTGTCGTAATCGGTTGAGACGGTTTCCGGATTACAGTTGACCATAATGGTCTCAAAACCATCATCGCGGGCAGCAAACGCGGCATGAACACAACAATAATCAAACTCAATCCCTTGGCCGATACGGTTTGGCCCGCCGCCCAAAATCATGATTTTCTCGCGATCGGTCGGCTCGGCTTCGCACTCTTCTTCGTAAGTGGAATACATATAGGCCGTATCGGTGGCAAATTCAGCCGCACAGGTGTCAACCCGCTTATAAACCGGATGTAATTTAAAACCGTGGCGCACTCGGCGCAATTCCTTTTCTGACACATCGAGCAATTTAGCCAAACGGCGATCGGAAAAGCCTTTGCGTTTCATCTGGCGCAGCGTCTCTTTATCGAGTCGGCCGAGCCCAATCTGGCTGAAACTTTCTTCCAATTTTACGATTTCTTCAATCTGCACCAGAAACCAGGGGTCAATAGAAGTTAATCGGAAAACATCTTCGACGCTGTAGCCTTGACGGAAAGCATCTGCAACGTAATAAATTCGTTCAGCGCCGGGGACTTGCAAGTTATGCCGTAGCACTTCTTTCCAGTCTTCACGCTCGGTTTTTAAAATGGGATCAAACCCATCCGCGCCTGTTTCCAGGCCGCGTAGCGCTTTTTGCATCGACTCTTGGAACGTTCGTCCAATAGCCATAACTTCACCGACAGATTTCATCTGGGTGGTCAAAGTAGCATCTGAATTGGGGAATTTTTCAAAATTAAATCGTGGAATTTTTGTGACCACATAATCAATTGTCGGCTCAAATGATGCCGGGGTCCGGCCACCGGTAATATCATTTTGCAGCTCGTCCAGGGTATAACCAACGGCTAACTTGGCGGCGATTTTAGCGATCGGAAAACCGGTCGCTTTGGATGCCAATGCCGAAGACCGAGATACCCGTGGATTCATTTCAATAACGATCATTCGCCCGGTTTTTGGGTCGACCGAAAACTGAACATTGGAGCCACCGGTTTCAACACCGATTTCTCGCAATACTGCCAGGGACGCGTTACGCATGATTTGATATTCTTTATCCGTCAGCGTTTGTGCCGGTGCCACGGTTATCGAATCACCGGTGTGGACGCCCATAGGGTCGAAGTTTTCGATTGAACAGACGATGATGCAGTTATCGTTTTTATCTCGCACGACTTCCATTTCGTACTCTTTCCAACCGATCAGGGATTCATCAATCAACAGTTCGGTAGTGGGGGATAGATCGAGTCCTCGCGTACAAATTTCTTCAAACTCTTCCCGGTTATAAGCGATGCCGCCACCGGTTCCCCCCATGGTAAAGGACGGCCGGATAATACAAGGGAAGCCGACTTGGTCTAATACTTTATAGGCATCACTCATCGAATGCGCGATACCCGCGCGCGGCATATCCAGGCCTATTTTTCGCATCGCGCGAGCAAATTGCTCGCGGTCTTCCGCTTTATCAATCGCTTCGCGGGTAGCACCAATCATTTCGACATTATGAATTTCTAGCACACCGCGAGAAGCCAGGTCGAGCGCACAGTTAAGCGCTGTTTGGCCACCCATAGTCGGCAATATGGCGTCAGGCTTTTCTTTTTCAATAATTTTAGCGACGACTTCCCAATGAAGCGGCTCGATGTAAGTGGCATCGGCCATTTCAGGATCAGTCATAATTGTCGCAGGATTCGAGTTAACCAGAATGACTCGATAACCTTCTTCTTTAAGCGCTTTACACGCCTGCGCACCCGAATAATCAAACTCGCAAGCCTGACCGATGATGATTGGGCCCGCACCTAGGATTAATATGCTTTGTATGTCATTACGTTTTGGCATTCATTATTACCGTGTTGAAAAGTGGCTAATTTTCAATAACTTAATTTGTTCGCTCTTTCTGAACGATTATTTACGCACCTGCATTAATTCGATAAAGCGCTCAAATAAAGGCGCCGCATCGTGAGGTCCGGGACTTGCTTCAGGGTGTCCCTGGAAACTAAAAGCGGCTTTTTCTGTATGCTCGATTCCCTGGAGACTGCCGTCAAATAAAGACTTATGAGTCACCCGCAAGCTGGCTGGTAGAGAACTTTCATCTACCGCGAAACCGTGATTCTGACTAGTAATCATTACAGTTTTGTCTTGAACATTTTCGACTGGATGATTAGCGCCGTGATGGCCAAATTTCATTTTGACCGATTGCGCACCGCACGCCAGTGCCAATAACTGGTGTCCTAAACAGATCCCAAAAATAGGGATATCGGTTTCCAGAAAGGATTTTATTGCGTTAATCGCATAATCACAGGGTTCTGGATCTCCGGGGCCGTTTGACAGAAAAATACCGTCAGGATTCATCGCCAGTACTTCGTCAGCAGGCGTTTGCGCAGGAACAACTGTTAAACGACAGCCTCGATCAGACAGCATGCGTAGAATGTTTTTCTTGACGCCAAAATCATAGGCAACCACATGAAATTTTTCATCTGCCGCCGATTTCGGCTGGTGGCCACCAACGAGCTGCCAGCTGCCTTCAAACCATTGATAGGCTTCACTTACTGTCACTTCCTTAGCAAGATCCATCCCCTTAAGTCCGGCAAAACTTTTGGCTTTTTCCAGTGCCGCTTGCTCGTCTAGCGCATCTCCAGCCATCAAACAACCAGCTTGAGCGCCTTTATCACGCAAAATCCGCGTCAACTTGCGGGTATCTATGTCGGCGATGCCAACAATATTTTTACTGTGTAGATATTCACTCAGTGATTGCTCGGCCCGCCAATTGCTATGTTGGAGCGGCAAGTCACGTATAATCAGGCCAGCGGCCCAGACATTATTAGACTCTTCGTCTTCACTATTCACGCCGGTATTGCCGATATGCGGATAGGTCAATGTGACAATTTGTCTGGCATAAGAAGGGTCAGTTAAAATTTCCTGATAGCCGGTCATGGCTGTGTTGAAAACGACCTCGCCAATGGATTCACCATCAGCTCCAATTGAAATACCGCGAAAAACACTACCGTCTTCAAGAACTAAAATGGCAGCTTTTGATTTTGCTGGTTTAGACAAGGCACCCTCCGGCTAAAACAGATACTAAAAAGCGGAAAAGGCATTAATTCTCTTCCGCTTTCGATATAAATTTGAGTATTCGGCCGCAATTGCGGAAAAATCGGGGTATTCTAAGCGATCGGCCCCAGCATTGTCCATTAGCAGGAGGAAAAATAATCAACTTTCGATCAAATTTCATCCCTTGAAACAGGCATAAAAAAACCGCCTGGACAGGCGGTTTTTAGTTTGGTGCCGAAGGCCGGACTTGAACCGGCACGACCGTAGGTCACTACCCCCTCAAGATAGCGTGTCTACCAATTCCACCACTTCGGCTAAACCTTGCAAAAACCAACAACCATTAATTATCGGTTTCTTTATCTTTTTTCTCGGCGGCCTTGTCTTCCGCTGCCGCTTTGACTTCTTCTGCTTTGGTGTCAACGGCTTCACTTGCGACAGGCACTTCAGCTTCAATCGCTGATTTTTCCTGAGGCGCAACCTCAGATGCCAAACCACCTTCTACAACAGGTAATTCAGCCTCGAGGCTAGTTGCCTGAACCGTTTCTTCTGCTGCAACACTGCCTTCATCCAGAACGGCGTCTACGGTGATCGCTGGCTCTGCGTTGAAGTAGCTAATGCTCAAAGCAATCGCAAAAAATAAAATCGCCAGGATTGTCGTTGTTTTTGTCAACACATTACCTGAACCCCCAGCGCCAAATACCGTATTGGCTGCGCCAGCGCCGAATGAAGCACCCATTTCAGCGCCTTTCCCTTGTTGAATTAGGATAATACCGATCAATGCGATCGAGACGATTAAATAGATGATTAAAATAGTTTCTTGCATTTTCTATCTCGCTACCGAGTATATGGTCAAAAAGTCTTCGGCTTTAAGTGACGCTCCGCCAATTAATCCGCCGTCAATATCTGGCTGAGCTAATAATTCCTCAGCGTTTGCGGCATTCATACTACCGCCATATAAAATCTGGATGTTTTGTGCGATTTTGGCATCCATTTGTGCTAACCAGCCCCGTAATTCGGCATGAATTTCTTGAGCTTGTGCCGGTGTCGCCGTTTGACCGGTGCCGATCGCCCAGATAGGTTCATAAGCAATACAAGCATTGGCAAACGCTTCAATGCCAACCTGGTCTATCACCGCCTGACACTGATTTTTCAATACATTCAGCGTGTCACCCTGTTCTCTTTGTTCGAGTGACTCACCGATACATAATATGGGTTTCAACCCATTTTTTAAAGCCGCCGCAAACTTTTTTGCAACGCGCTCGTCTGAATCGGCAAACATTTCTCTGCGTTCAGAATGACCGACCAATAAATAGGAAACTTGATAGTCTGGCAACATGGCTGCACTGACTTCGCCGGTAAATGCCCCTTTTTCTTCCCAGTGAGCATCCTGAGCGCCCAAGTAAAGAGGGCTATCTTTAACCAGTTTACTCATATCCGCCAGGTGAACCGCTGGTACACAGATTAATAGATCCGCATTGTCGCTCTCACTCGATGAAGCAATTATTTCGCTCGCTAATTCAATTGCCTGACTACGCAAACAATTCATTTTCCAATTACCGGCAATTAAGCGTCTTCGAGTTTGACTCATAACCAACTATTTATTTGGCTCACTTTAAAAGGGCGCAAATCTTACCTGACAAAAAGGGGATATACAAGCGCTGAAAAGCGGCTTTTGTAAAATAGTTGCAACTTCAACCAATCAGGTCGAGTAATTGGCGACCAAAGCAACCATTACTCATTTACCTGGGATTGGTTGACGCTACTATCGCTGGTCAGACGCTGGCGCAAAAAAGCCGTGAAATCCTCATACACAAGCGGCCTGGAGAAATAATACCCCTGAATATCGTCACAATTATTCTGCGCGAGAAAATCCTGTTGTTGCTCGGTTTCTACGCCTTCGGCAATCACTTCCAAACGAAGACTCTTAGCCATAGAAATGATTGCCAGGGTAATGGCCGTATCATCGGCATCGACCACCAACTCATCGATAAATGAACGGTCAATTTTGAGTGCATCCAGGGGAAAACGGCGTAAATAAGACAAAGAAGAGTAGCCTGTACCAAAATCGTCAATGGCGATGCGAATTTGCATTTCCTTCAGCCGCTCTAAAATATCAATGGCCTGGCTAACGTCTCGCATCAGCATACTTTCGGTGATTTCCAACTCTAGCAAGCGCGGCGGAATACGATGTTTTTGCAGGGTTGTGGCAATCGACTCAGGCAGATTAGCCTGGCGAAACTGTAGCGCCGATAAATTCACAGCGAGGCGAATTTCAACTCCCTGATCGCGGCATTCGGCGATTTTTTTACACGCATTATCCAAGACCCAATTGCCAATTTCTTTGATCAGACCAGTATTTTCCGCAATAGGAATAAACTCTGCTGGTGAGATATGCCCCAAAATAGGATGATGCCAGCGCAGCAGTACTTCAGCGCCGATGACGGCATTTTCACGAATGTTCAGCTGTGGTTGAAAAACCAGACTAAGCTCTTCGTTTTTAATCGCTTGACGTAACTCATTGGCTAATTGATGGCGCCGAATCGCCATTTGATTTAATTCTGCCTCATAAAATTCGTAAGTATTACGACCGACTTCTTTGGCTTTATACATGGCAGCATCAGCAGCTTTCATTAATGAGTCGACATCGACACCATCTTGCGGAAACATACAAACCCCGACACTCACAGTCGTATTGACTTCGTAATTTGATAGTTGAAAGGGTTCCTCAAAACTACTCACGATTTTTTCAACGATGGTGATAACATCTTCGGTCTCGTGCAACTCGTTTAAAATAATGACAAACTCATCGCCACCAAGCCGTGCCAGCGTATCTTCACTGCGAATGCGCTCTAATAATCGCTGACTGGTGGCTTTTAATAACTGGTCGCCGACCGCGTGACCCAACGAATCATTGACGTCTTTGAAGTGGTCGAGATCAAGAAATAATAAAGCCACCATAGAATTGGTTCGCGAGGCTCTTTTTAGCGCGTACTTGATTCTATCCATACACAATGCCCGGTTGGGCAACTGGGTCAAAGAGTCGTAATTGGCGAGGTACTGTAAATCTTTAACCGCTCTTTCCAGGCGTTTTTTGTTCAGTTGCAACGCTTCGTTGGCGGTGTCACGTTCTTTTTGATTAACTTCAATGGTTTCTAGCATTTGATTAAAAGAACGCGCGAGGGAGCCAATTTCATCTTCACCGTAATAAGGGACTCTAATCGCGTAATTGTTGCTGCCGCTCACCTCTCGGCTAATACCTTCCAGGTCAACCAGCGGGCCTGAAATCATTTTTTGCAAGCGCAGCGCAATCAAATAGACCAGCAACACCAGAATTAACGCGATAGCGAGGCTCATCAGCGAGAAGTCACGGATCTTGTCGTAAAATTCTTCCGTGGATATTTTCAGATAGATAGCGCCTGAATATTCACCGTCTTCAGACTGGATTGGCGCCGATACAAATAAGCGCTCGCCGCCCCATTCCACATGGCGCGTTTTTTTATAATCAGATTCGCTGATATAAAACTCGCTGTCATTTTCGTCTCGAACCGCCAAAATACGGCCCGTATTATCAAAAACCGCCGCGCCAAATTGGCCGCGCAATGCGGCCGATTCAAGAATACTTTTCAGGGCAACTTCATCACCAATGCTCGCGGCAAATTCTGCACTGTTGGCCAACAAATTTGCCTGAGTCTCGACATCTGCGATTAGCGCTTGCTTGGTCGTATTGTAATAATTGATACCAACACCAATCATGCCAACTGCCAGGGCGCCGGCCGATACCACCAAAATAATTGCGATCAGACGCGCTCGAATCGAATGTCCCCAATTCATTGTTGCACCCCCTGACGAATCACTTTACCGAGGTCAAGAAGTGCTTTGGCAGGCTTAAAACCACCGGCTTTAAGCTGCTCCAGATTTAATTCAAATGAAATACGTTTAGGTGCCATTAACAACCGATAATGATATGGCTCTAACACCTGTTTATCGTTTCGAGCGATCAGCAATAAGGGATGCAAGGTCTGTTTTTCGAGAAATTCGGCCACTTGCGACGGCGGATCGGCGCTCACCATAAAGGCATCACACTGAGCGAGCGCTGCCACCTCACTGACCAATCGGGCGGTGATCGGCTTACTTGACGTACCCGATACAAGCGTCTTTCTGTCCGCCAAGAAGAGCTGTAAATTCTCTTGCGCAACGGGATCATCAAATACGCAAAAATCAATGGGTGAATGTTGCGCTTCATTATCAGCTTGATTGTCAGCTTCGCCAGGCCACTCGGTCATTTGAACAATGTTGTTCAAAGTACGCGACAATTCTGGGTAATCCGTTTCAACGACCGACGCGGAATTAAAAAGCTCAAAATGAGGCGAATGGCCTGTTTGTTCAAAAGCTATCAAGTTTATTTCAAATCGACGTTGGGTCTTGTTTGGCGGGCTTATGTTGTAATGAACACCTCTTTCCCCCAAGGCTTGATTATTTCCGATCAGTAAAACGCGTTGCTCCGCCCGCTGAGATAGTAATGTTACGGCATCCTGATTAGCCATCTGGTTTATCACTATGGCATCACAGCTTTCCGCTTCCGACGCTTCCTGGATGGTCCGATTTGCCAGTTTTTTACCCTTAAAAGTTTTGCCGTCGGCAAAATGGTCAATAAAAGTCGCGAGTGTAGCGTTGGCCAAGGTGCAGAGTTGAAAATCCTTGTGTTGTGCAAACTGATGTTTGTCGGCTGACCACTCGGTGTAATTGATTAAGGTTCTAAGCAGGTTTATCTTCTGTTTGAAATCGGCCCCGACAATCTTGCCAAACTGGAGGAGTTCTTTGCGCGGCGTGAAATTGCTCGTGATTAAAACGCTCGGATTCAACTCAAAATCAAAGGTCTTTTGGTTATTCAAATAAAGACCAATATGAAAGCCTTTTTGCGCTTGCGTTTCGCCATTGATTATAAATAGTGTATTAATTGTTGCCTGATTGGCCAGGAACCAGTCTAGGTCATCGTCTTTAGGTTGATTAATAAATGCCGCATGGCAGGTTTGAATGTCCTGCCGTTGCTGAATATTGCGAATATTGAACGGCTTTTGCTGGATTAATAAGCCTTCTAAATGACGAGAAAGCTTTTGAGCAGTATTCCGGTCATTATAAGTACATAGCTGATAAGCGGGTAATTGTTGCGCTTTAACAAGGTTGTCGTGGCCTTCAATCAGGCTGAGCAACTGGCGAACGATAAGGGCTTTCGCCATATCTTCGTCTAACCTTTCCGCCGCGCTAAGCGCCCCACTAAACCCTAGCAGGTAAATGAGTATGACCTTAAAACTCTTCACCGACTACTTTCCCCTAATACATTCCCCAAAGATGCGATCAAGTTATATACCGTCCGATTAGCCTATTTATACGTAAGTCATTGTTATTTCAAAAGTATAGGTTAAATTAGCAGAATTTGTTGATATCAAACAATTATTTCTTAAGAAAATTCATGTTTTCACTGGTCAATTATCGGCCTAACCCCGTATAATACGCGCGCCCAAAAATCGACCCTGGCAATATTTTTTATGGGTTGATCTGGCAAAGTTTAGACACTTATGGCGCTTATACGTCCACTTTAACACCTTCGATGCCCTAAAAATAGAGGCCTGTTTCGAGCAGGAATGGTGTAGATAAACTATAGTAGACGTCTGATATTCAACTTTTAATACCACTGAAAAAAATCTATGATCAAAATTAGCAAAGGTCTGGATCTTCCGATTAACGGAAGCCCAAAACAAGAAATTCTTGATGGGCCAACAGTTTCAGAGGTTGCACTGCTCGGTGAAGATTACCTGGGCATGAAGCCATCGATGAAAGTTCGCGTTGACGATAAAGTAAAATGCGGCGATGAACTTTTTATCGACAAAAAAACTGATGGCGTTGTTTACACAGCACCTGCAAGCGGTACGGTTAAAGCAATCAATCGTGGCGCAAAGCGCAAGCTTCTCTCAGTCGTGATTGAAGTTGAAGGTGACGAATACAAAGAGTTTGCCAAATACGACGCAGCTCAACTTACCCAGTTGAAGCGAGAAGAAGTCGTCGACAATCTTGTCGCTTCTGGTATGTGGCCAACTCTTCGCACCCGCCCTATGAGCAAAGTGCCAACGATTGACTCTAAGCCTGCGGCGATTTTTGTTAGCGTAATGGATACTAATCCGCTCGCAGCCGATCCGATGGTTATCATTGAACCGAACATCGAAGCCTTTAACCACGGATTAACGGTCTTAAAACACCTGACCGAAGGTGAGCTTTTTGTCGGTTATGATGGCGCCAAAAATCATGATCTGGCGCAAAACCCTGTTGCGACTTACCAGGCCTTTACAGGTATGCATCCAGCTGGAAATGTGGGTACCCATATCCACTCGTTAAAACCAGTGAACGATAAGCGTACCGTATGGCACATCGGCTATCAGGATGTCATTGCCGTCGGTAAACTATTTACTACAGGCCACCTGTATAACGAACGCGTTATTGCACTGGGTGGACCATTGGTAAAAGCACCTCGTCTCATCAAAACCCGCGTTGGTGCGAATATTGAACAGTTAACCCACAATCAATTTGACGATTCTGACGAGCGCATTATTTCCGGCTCGGTCTTCAGTGGTCATATTGCCGTTCATCATCGCGCCTTTTTAGGCCGCTACCATAACCAGATCTGTATTTTGGCAGAGGGCCGCGAAAAAGAATTTTTTGGCTGGATTCATTTAGGCAAAGACAAATTCTCCGTGACTCGCGCATTTATCTCACACCTGAGTGGTAGTAAGAAATTTGATTTTACAACCACCACCGGTGGCAGCGAGCGCGCCATTATGCCGATTGGTACCTACGAAAAAGTCATGCCGTGGGACATTTTACCTACCCAATTATTGCGAGCCTTGGTTGTTGGTGATACCGATACCGCTCAGCAATTGGGCGTATTAGAGTTTGACGAAGAAGATATTGCCTTGTGTACATTTGTTTGCCCGGGCAAATATGAATACGGCCCGATATTGCGCGACGTGTTAACCACCATTGAGAAGGAAGGCTGATGAAAAGTTTACGAGAATACATCGACCACCTCGAACCTCATTTTGAGAAAGGTGGTAAATACGAAAAGTGGTACGCTTTATACGAAGCCGTGACCACCATTTTTTATACGCCAGGCCATGTGACCAACAATGCGTCTCACGTTCGTGACAACATTGACCTGAAGCGCATCATGATATTTGTGTGGGCATGTACTTTCCCGGCCATGTTCTGGGGAATGTACAACGTCGGCTATCAAGCGGTCGATGCGATGGCTGCGACCGGCGCCACCAGTCTGCAAGGCTGGCAAGGCTGGGCCATGAGCTTCTTTGGCGCTGAATATTCCAAAGACATTGTCAGTTCAATGTTCATTGGCGCGTTGTATTTTATCCCGATCTACGCCACAGCGTTTATTGTTGGCGGTTTCTGGGAAGTGCTGTTTGCTTCTATCCGTGGACACGAAATCAACGAAGGCTTTTTTGTTACTTCGATTCTTTTCGCGCTAATCCTACCGCCCGATATTCCACTTTGGCAAGTCGCCCTGGGCATCAGCTTTGGGGTTGTTGTCGCGAAAGAAGTATTCGGCGGCACTGGCAAAAACTTCCTTAACCCAGCTCTTGCCGGTCGTGCGTTCCTGTTCTTCGCCTACCCAGGAGATATGTCTGGTCAAGTGTGGAATATTGTTGACGGCTATTCAGGCGCAACACCATTGGCAGCAGCGGCTCAGGGCCAATTGGAATACGCAATCAATGACGCCTGGTGGGATGCCTTTTACGGATTCTTGCCTGGATCTATTGGTGAAGTTTCAACCCTGATGATCCTTATCGGTGGTGCCGCTCTGGTTTATTGCAAAATCGCTTCCTGGCGAATCATTGCTGGCGTCATGATCGGAATGGTCGCAACGGCTTATTTATTCAATGCGATCGGCAGCGAAACGAATGCTATGTTTGCAATGCCCTGGTATTGGCACCTGGTCACCGGCGGTTTTGCCTTCGGTATGATGTTTATGGCAACCGATCCGGTATCGGCGTCATTGACGAATAAAGGTAAATTCTACTTTGGCGCGCTAATCGGCATTATGTGTGTGATGATTCGCGTCGCTAACCCAGCCTATCCAGAAGGAATGATGCTGGCCATTTTATTTGCGAACTTGTTTGCCCCATTAATTGACCACTTCGTGGTGCAGGCAAATATCAAGCGGAGGGCTAAACGTTATGCCAGCTAATAACGATTCATTTTTCAAAACCATTCTGGTAGCAGTATCACTTTGTCTGGTTTGCTCCGTTTTAGTTTCAGGTACCGCTGTTTCATTAAAAGATCAGCAAAAAGCCAACGCGTCTTTAGACAAGAAGAAAAACATTCTTGTCGCTGCCAATATGTTTGATGAAAATCAAGACATCACTGAAGCGTTTGCGAATTTTGAAAGACGATTTGTAGATTTAGAAACTGGCCAATTTGTTGAAGTTGATTCTCCGGAAACTTTTGATCAGCGCCAGATGGCAAAAGATCCTGCCAACAGTATCGCAATCGACAATGACGTCGCGAAAATCAATCGACGCTCAAAAATAGCTTCTATTTATCTGGTCAAAGAAGCCAATAAAGTCAAAACCATCATTTTACCTATCCACGGTAGCGGTTTATTTTCGACCCTTTATGGGTTCGTTGCTTTACAAGCCGACAAACAAACCGTGGTAGGTCTTAAATTTTATGAGCACGGTGAAACGCCAGGACTCGGTGGTGAAGTCGATAATTTGAAGTGGTTGGCTAGCTGGCCTGGCAAAAAACTTTTAGATGCTAACGGCAATCTCGCTCTTTCGTTGGTGAAAGGCGGGGCGAGCAAAGATACCGAAGTCGATGCGCTCTCCGGCGCAACAATGACCACTAATGGTATTAACAATATGTTGGCCTATTGGCTTGGTGAGAATGGCTTTGGTCCGTTTTTGTCTCGCCTTGATGTTGATAAGGGAGAAGCATAATGACTGCTGCAACTCTAGACGTAAAAGAAATTAAGAGTGTAATTACCAAGCCGATAGCAGACAACAACCCGATCGCATTGCAAATTTTGGGTGTTTGTTCTGCCCTTGCGGTCACCGGTAAAGTCGAAACGGCATTAGTCATGAGTGTTGCATTGACGGTTGTTTGTGCATTCTCAAATTTACTGATCAGTATTATTCGTTCACAGATTCCATCGAGTATTCGAATCATTGTTCAGATGACTATCATTGCCTCGCTGGTCATCATGGTTGATCAAATATTGAAAGCCTTCGTCTATGAAACGGCAAAGCAAATGGCGGTGTACGTAGGACTGATTATTACTAACTGTATCGTAATGGGCCGTGCGGAAGCTTACGCCATGAAAAACGGTCCGGTCATGAGCTTTTTCGACGGGATCGGGAACGGCTTAGGTTATTCAGCCATTCTGGTCGCCGTAGCAATTGTACGTGAATTATTTGGTGCAGGCTCCCTCCTTGGTTTTACTATTCTTACGCCAGTAAATGATGGCGGCTGGTATCCAACCAACGGATTATTGTTATTGCCACCAAGTGCATTCTTCATTATCGGATTTATTATCTGGGCACTTCGTACCTGGAAGCCAGAACAAGTAGAGGAAACTAACTAATGGAAGAATTAATTAGTTTATTTATTCGTGCGGTATTCGTCGAGAATATCGCACTCTCTGCCTTCCTGGGTATGTGTACCTTTTTGGCAGTATCGAAAAAAATTCAAACGGCAATTGGATTGGGCGTGGCAGTCATCGTTGTACAAACGATTACCGTCCCGGTTAACAATTTACTTTTTTCCTACCTTCTCAAAGAAGGCGCGCTCGACTGGGCTGGCATGCCAAATGTTGACTTAAGCTTTTTGGGCTTAATTGTTTATATCGGCGTTATCGCAGCTATTGTCCAAATTCTCGAGATGTTTCTCGATAAGTTTGTCCCAGCGCTTTATCAGGCCTTAGGCATTTTCTTACCACTGATTACCGTAAACTGCGCCATCTTGGGTGGCAGCTTATTTATGATTCAGCGAGAGTATGATTTCGCCGAATCGGTCGTTTACGGTGTGGGTAGCGGTTTCGGTTGGGCTTTGGCAATTGTCGCACTGGCCGGTATTCGCGAAAAAATGAAATACAGTGACGTTCCTGATGGCTTACGCGGATTGGGCATTACCTTTATCACTGTTGGCTTAATGGCGTTGGCCTTTATGTCATTCTCTGGCGTTCAGCTTTAATAGAAGGAAATTAAGTCTATGCAAGAAATTATTGTTGGCGTTTCCATGTTTACGCTGGTGATCCTGGCGCTGGTTCTGATCATTTTGGCTGCCAAAAAAAGCCTGGTTTCCAGCGGTGAAGTAAAAATCAGCATCAATGGTGACGAAGATAAATCGATGACTACCAACGCTGGTGGCAAACTACTGGGCGCATTAGCAAATAGCGGGATTTTCGTTCCGTCGGCCTGTGGCGGCGGCGGTACTTGTGGTCAGTGTTTGTGTAAAGTTAAATCAGGTGGTGGTTCATTATTGCCAACTGAAGAAAGTCATATCAATAAGCGTGAAGCGCGCGAAGGTTATCGTTTATCTTGTCAGGTAAATGTAAAACAAGATATGGATATCGAATTACCAGAAGAAGTTTTTGGTGTCCAAAAATGGGAATGTGAAGTTATCTCGAATGATAACAAAGCCACTTTCATTAAGGAGCTTAAACTCAAACTTCCAGAAGGCGAAAGCGTTCCATTTCGCGCCGGTGGATACATTCAGATCGAATGCCCACCATACAAGCTCAAATATAGTGAATTTGATATTGAACCTGAGTATCACCCAGATTGGGACCACTTTAAGTTATGGGATGTTGAATCAGAAGTAAAAGAGCCGGTCACACGAGCCTACTCTATGGCAAACTACCCGGAAGAAAAAGGCATTATCATGCTTAACGTGCGGATCGCGTCACCACCGCCACGGAACATGAGCTTACCAGCCGGTAAGATGTCCTCTTACATTTTTAATTTAAAGCCGGGCGACAAAGTCACTATTTCTGGCCCTTACGGTGAATTCTTTGCCAAAGAAACTAAAAATGAAATGGTCTTTATTGGTGGTGGTGCTGGTATGGCGCCTATGCGTTCGCATATATTTGACCAGTTCAAACGCCTGAATACTGACCGTAAAGTTTCATTCTGGTACGGCGCGCGAAGCAAACGCGAAATGTTTTATGTCGAAGACTTTGACGGCATTGCCGCAGAAAACGAAAACTTTGAATGGCACGTGGCCCTATCTGATCCGATGCCAGAAGATAACTGGGAAGGTTACACAGGTTTTATTCACAATGTTCTTTATGAAAACTATTTAAAAGATCATGAAGCACCTGAAGATTGTGAATACTATATGTGTGGACCACCGATGATGAATGCGGCTGTCATTAAGATGCTCGAAGACCTAGGAGTCGAACGAGATAACATCTTCCTGGACGACTTTGGCGGCTAATTAAAACAGGGCAGTTTTACTGCCCTTTTTTTTGTTTTTCGACTCTATTTATGTTCGTTGTTTTCTGTGTAGTTTAAATCTATGAAGCGATTATCCAGGCTATTCCTCATTCTCAGCGTATCTTTACTTGTCATGAGTTGTAATGACTCAAACGAATATTTTCGGTTGAGTGGCTATACGATGGGAACGACTTACCAGATTACTTTTCAAAAAGGCACAATAGATCCCCAACAATTAAAGCAGTCGATTGATAATCGACTCGATGAAATCAACCAATTAATGTCGACCTATATCGACGATTCAGAGCTCTCTGTTTTTAATCAGACCCAATCGACTGAGTGCTTGCCTTTATCTCACGATACTTTATATGTCATTCAAAACGCAGTGAAGGTTTTTCATCAAACCCGCGGTAAATTTGATGTTACGCTCGCGCCATTAATAGAAGTTTGGGGATTCGACAAAAAAAACACCGACGATCAAATTCCAACACAAGCGGTCATCGAACAGTACCTCGCCCAGATTGGCTCTGATAAATTTACCATCAATGAAGGGTGCATCGTTAAGCAGCGGCCTCATTTATCCATTAATTTATCCGCGATTGCCAAAGGATACGGCGTCGATGAAATTGCTAAACTGGTTGATCAATTTGGCGCTCAAAATTATCTCGTTGAAATTGGAGGAGAAGTCGCCAATAAAGGTGTTAACCCGAAAGGTAAACCATGGCGAATTGCGATTGAATCGGCATCTACCGAGGCTCGCTCTATTCAACGCACTTTGACACCAAAAGGACTAGGACTTGCGACATCAGGAAGTTATCGCAATTACTTTGAAAAAGATGGCCAGCGTTTTTCCCACACAATAGACCCAACGACCGGTTACCCCATTACCCATAATCTGGCATCCGTAACGGTTTTGCATCAAGAAACGATGCTCGCTGACGCCATTGCTACAGCGATGATGGTTATGGGTCCGGACGAATCTCTGCGCTTTGCTAACCAAAAGAATTTGGCGATTTTTATGTTAGTAAAAAGCGGCGATGGGTTTAAAGAAGTATATAGCGACGCGTTTAAAGCGTATTTAAACTAAATTGTGATAAGCTTGCCTTGATTAAAATTTAACCGAGAAAACTTTTATGTCATCGCTTAAAGTCGCCTTAGCCCAAGTTGCACCAGTCTGGTTTGACCGGGATGCGACTTTACTCAAAGTAATCGATCGGGTGAATCAAGCGGCAGAGCAGGGTTGTCATCTCATCGCTTTTGGTGAAGCGCTCGTCCCTGGTTACCCATTCTGGATTGAAAGGACCGATGGCGCCCGCTTTAACAACGAGTTACAGAAAACTATTCAAGCTGAATACGCTCAACAGGCTGTGCAAATTGAGCGAGGCGACTTACACCCTTTGTGTGAAGCGGCCAAGATTGGAAATATTGCGATTTATCTCGGTATTATCGAAAGACCTACGGACCGCAGTGGCCATAGTTTATATTGCAGCATGGTTTATATCGACCAGCGGGGTAAAGTTCAATCAGTACACCGCAAGTTGATGCCAACCTACGAAGAAAGATTAAGTTGGGCGCCGGGCGATGGACATGGCCTGGTCACACACAAGCTCGGGGACTTTACCCTTGGCGGATTAAACTGCTGGGAAAACTGGATGCCTCTCGCGCGTGCTGCGTTGTACGCTCAAGGTGAAGATTTACACGTTTCAATCTGGCCGGGCAATTATAAAAATACCTTTGACTTAACCAGAGTACAGGCAAAGGAAGGTCGCTCTTATGTGATGGCCGTTAGCGGCTTAATGCGTCCAGGTGATGTGAGTAACGTTTTACCCGAACTTGCGTCATTGAGCGAAAGTGAGGAACCTTTTTTCGCCAACGGTGGATCATGTATTGCCAATCCTGATGGCAGTTGGTTAATTGAACCGCAAATCGACAAAGAAGGTTTATTCGTGGCCGAGCTTGAGCACGAATTTGTACGTAAGGAACGCCAGAACTTTGATCCTGCCGGACATTATTCCCGGCCAGATGTTACCCAATTAACCGTTGAGCGGACTCGTCAGAGTACGGTTCGCTTCAAAGATTAGATATCGAGTTTTATCCATGGAATTATTTTTAATTACCTTTGTTATTATGCTGATTGTCGTCGTAATCATGGCAGTCGGTTACATCTTTCAACGAAAAAATATCAAAGGAAGTTGTGGCGGCATCTCTGATTTAGGTTTGGAGAAAGTGTGCGATTGCGACGAGCCTTGCGATAAACGCAAAGAATTGATGCGAAAAATGGAAGAGCAAAAGCGAGAAGAAATGCAGCGTATGGGTGAATCAATTAAAGTCAAAACCATCGAACACTAAGTTGTTCAGATAGATAAAGATAGCTGACTAGTGTCGAGGACTTTCACACTAGTCACCAATGTTAACCCGGGTTATTTTTCTGGATGCGTCTGGCTGATTCGAACAAATGCGTTCAGGACACTTTGACGAGAAATCATTCCGACGAGCACATCTTTTTCAACCACCGGATACATACGAACGCCATCCTTTAAAAATCGCTCCGCCACGTCGGTAATATTTTCAGACGGATGAACCGATTTAATCCCTTTTGACATACGATCTTCTACTAAATCACCATAATCCTGATTATAAACGGCGCTTAACACCGTATGTAGACAATCTTTCTCCGAAAGAAATCCAATAACACGATTGTGATCATCCAGAACAGGTGCACCCGACAGGCGATATTCCAGCAGTGTTTGAGCAGCTTCGACAATATCCACTTCAGGCTTCAAGGTTATCATGGCTGAAGTCATATAGTCTTTTACAGTAACAGAATTAAGCATGCATACTCCTTTAGGTTTTATTATGACTGCTAATTAGTGTTATACCTTGATAAGATTACAATGTGTGGATCTTGATCAGGCGATATCGTTTTCAAAGACTTTGAATGTGAAATTCAATTCAATTATAGATTATCTCTGACCACATCAGCTAATTGATTTGCAAGTGATTCGACCTCCGAGTCACTTTCACCTTCGACCATCACGCGGATAAGCGGCTCGGTCCCCGAAGCGCGCAATAAAACGCGGCCACGATTGCCCAGCTGTGCTTCGACAGCTTTAACCCCCTCAACGATAAGCGAGTTTTCCATCGGATCGCATTTTTCAGCAATACGCACATTTATCATGGTTTGCGGCATTTTGCTCATGCCCTGCTTTAGTTCAGCAAGCGACTTGTTCTCTGTCGCCATTACCGACAGGACTTGCAGCGCCGAAATAATGCCGTCCCCCGTCGTGTTTTTATCCAGGCAGATTATATGACCCGATGACTCACCGCCAAAACACCAACGATTTTTTTGTAGTTGCTCCATCACGTAACGGTCGCCAACTTTGGCGCGGGTAAATGGAATACCATCTTTCTCGAGCGCTTTCTCCATCCCAAAATTAGTCATTAAAGTGCCGACAACACCGCCCCCAAGCGCGCCCCTTTGTTGTGCATCTTTCGCGATAATGTAAAGCAGTTCGTCGCCGTCCACCAGTTCGCCATTATGATCAACCATCATCACTCGATCAGCATCGCCGTCAAAAGCGATCCCGAGATCGGCACCATTTCCCAAAACGACCTTGGCAAGCGCGTTCACATCAGTTGCTCCACACTCTCGATTGATATTTAGACCATCTGGCTGGTTAAAAATCGGATGCACCTCGGCGCCTAACTCCCGAAATACTTTCGGTGCAATGGAATAAGCAGCACCATTGGCACAATCAATCACTATTTTTAATCCGTTTAAGGATAAATTAGACGGAACACTGGCTTTACAGTACTCAATATATCGGCCCGCTGCCGTTTTAACCATATTCGCTTTGCCGAGCTTTTCCGCTGATACGGTGGTCATGGGCTGGTCAAGCATCGCCTCTATTTCCAGCTCAACCTCATCGGGCAATTTTAAGCCATCTTGTGAGAAGAATTTGATCCCATTATCCAGATAAGAGTTATGCGAGGCTGAAATGACAATACCGGCAGCGGCTCGAAAGGTGCGCGTCAGATACGCTATCCCCGGAGTCGGCATCGGCCCTAATATTTGCACATTCATGCCGGCGGCGATTATCCCCGATTCGAGTGCCGACTCAAACATATAACCTGAAATCCGCGTATCTTTGCCGATCACTATTCGGTCTCTCTTACTCGAACCGAGCACTTTCCCCACGGCCCAGCCGAGTTTTAAGACAAATTCCGGTGTGATGGGATACTCGCCAACTTTTCCGCGAATGCCGTCGGTCCCGAAATATTTTCTTTTAGACATGCAAATCTCCTGACTTGTTTTTTATGTCATTTGTCGTATTACGTCGTATTTGAGTCGCAACAAATACTTTTTTTGCATCGATGGTTTCCGCGACATCGTGTACACGGATAATGCGCGCGCCTTTTTGCATCGCAATCAGCGCCGCGGCAATGCTGGCAGGCATTCTATCATGAACTTCACGACCCGTAATTTGGCCCAACATGGATTTACGCGAGATACCAATCAATATCGGTTGATTCAAATCGCCAAATCGTTCTAATTGAGTTAAAAGCAATAAGTTATGGTCCAACGTTTTTCCAAAGCCAAACCCCGGATCAATCGATATCATCGAGCGACTAATTCCAGCCTGTTCACAGGCCTCGATTCGTAACCTTAAAAAATCCACCACTTCTGCAACGACATCCCGGTATTGCGGAGCTTCTTGCATACTCTGTGGTTGTCCTTGCATATGCATCAGACAGATCGGTAACTGACAGCGGGCCGCCGCTGTCAAAGCCCCCGGCAGCGACAATGCACGGACGTCATTCAGCATATCTGCCCCCGCATCAGCGGCTGCTAACATCACTTCCGGCTTACTGGTATCGATGGAAACTTTAGCGCCAAGCGCTTTTAAGCGAGTTATCAGCGGAATCACTCGGCCGCATTCTTCTTCAGCGTCGACTTCTTGAGCGCCTGGACGCGTCGACTCGCCACCAATATCGATAATTTGCGCGCCTTGTTCGAGCATTTGTTCGGCATGGGCGAGCGCCTTATCCATTTGGTTATAGCGCGAACCATCAGAAAAAGAGTCAGGTGTGACGTTTAAAATTCCCATAATAATGGGGTCGTCAGACTGGAATATCGGATGTAAGCGGCTTTGATGCAAAGTATATCGTTCTTGTTGGATTTGATGGCCATATTATGGCAAACATTGCTAATCGTTGACAACGCGAACTGAAACTAATCCGATCCAGATCAAGCCGAGACTACTGACCCACTCCCAATCTCTTGATATACTTGCTGCCATTATCAATTCTGGAATTGACCACAAGCATGTCGCAAGAATCCGCGAAGAAAGATCAGACGACTCATTTTGGCTACCAAGATGTCCCTGTCGCCGAAAAACAACAAAAAGTTGCCGAAGTTTTTCATTCAGTGGCGCAAAAATACGACATCATGAACGACCTGATGTCGGGCGGCGTCCATCGCTTATGGAAGCGTTTTACGATCGAGATGAGCGGTGCCAGACAAGGCCATCAGATTTTAGACCTGGCGGGCGGCACCGGCGATCTGGCCGCGTTGTTTGCGCCTCGAGTCGGCGAAAACGGTAAAGTGGTGTTGGCTGATATTAATGAGTCAATGTTAAAAGTCGGTCGTGATCGCATGATCGATCGTGGCTTAGTTAACAATATTGATTATGCGCAAGTCAACGCCGAATGCCTGCCGTTTGCGAATAACACTTTTGATGTGGTGACCATTGCTTTTGGCCTGCGTAATGTCACTGATAAGCAAAAAGCCCTTGAATCCATGTTCCGGGTACTTAAACCCGGCGGTCGGCTGTTAGTGTTAGAGTTTTCCAAACCAATCTATCCGTGGCTAAGCAAAATTTACGACCACTACTCTTTTAGCCTGTTACCGTTGTTTGGAAAATGGGTTACAGGCGATGCTGATAGTTACCAATACCTGGCCGAATCCATTCGCATGCACCCTGATCAGGATACGCTAAAATCCATGTTTGAAACCGCTGGTTTCGAAGACTGCGAATATCACAACCTCACCGGTGGCATTGTCGCGCTTCATCGTGGCTTTAAATACTAGGCCGTAGGTCTGAATGGAGCAAAGAGGCGTGTCTTTTATCAACCAAACATCATCCGCGGCAATCGAACAAATTGTTAACCGGCTACTTTCACTCGATGTAGAAGCCGGTGAGCAACTTAAAACCTTTAGCAATAAAATTATCCATATCAGGATCACCGATCTTGACCTCGACTACTATTTGGTATTCCCCAACGGCTCGTTGGTTGTCCAGTCAAATATCGGTCGAGCGCCGTCGGCGTCCATTAGCGGCAAGCTCAGCGCTTTTATTGCCAGCGCGACTTCTGATAATAAAGGCGATGCAATTTTTAACGGTGATTTGCATTTTAGCGGCGAAGTCAATACCGCGCGCCAATTTCAACAGTTCGCCCAATCATTGGAAATCGACTGGCAGGAACCGCTGAGTCGCGTTTGCGGCGACCTCGTCGGTCACACGCTCGCGACGGGTTTCAAACAATTGACCGATTTGACCCGCTCGTTTTTATCTAACGCGCGTCAGGATATTCCAGAATACTTGCAAGAAGAAATTCAGGTGACGCCGCCAGCCGCGGAATTGGAAGTTTTTTACCAGTCGATTGGTTTGTTGCGCAGCCAGACCGATCGATTGCAAGCCCGAATAGAACGGTTATCTCATCATGACTAGCTTATTAACCTTGCGCCGCGCGTTTGTGATTAACCGGGTGTTAATTCGTCATGGTCTGGAAGAATTTCTCGCGCCAACACCACTTTCCAAGTTGACTAGCTTGTTAAAACTGTTTGCGCTGACGCGCAATCACAATAAGTCACTCAACCGGGGACAGCGCCTCAATCAGGCGTTAACCGAACTCGGACCAATTTTTATCAAACTCGGCCAAATGCTCTCAACACGCCGCGATTTATTACCTGATGATATCGCGCAAGAATTGGCAAGACTGCAAGATAAGGTCACCCCGTTTTCTTCAGAAATCGCCGTCAAAACCATCGAACAACAACTCGAATGCTCGATGGACAAGGTATTCAGCCATTTTGACGCCACCCCATTGGCCTCGGCGTCGGTTGCTCAGGTTCATTCGGCCCGTTTGCTCGAAGGTGACGAAGTCGTTGTTAAAGTCATTCGCCCGGGCATTAAAAGAAAAATCATTGCCGACTTAAAGTTGTTGCACCTGTTGGCAGGCTGGTTTGAAAAATATTCCGCGATAGGCCGACGATTACACGCGACCACCATTATTCGAGACTACGAAGCGACCCTGTTTAATGAGCTCGATTTGCGCATTGAAGCGGCTAATACCAGTCAACTGCGCCATAACTTTGAAAACAACCCCATCCTTTACGTTCCCAAAGTCTACTGGGATCTGAGTCGTCACCGGGTGATGGTCCAGGAAAAAATCCATGGCATCCCAATTGGCGATATTGACGCGCTCAACAGGGCCGGCGTCAATATGAAAAAGCTCGCCCATCGCGGCGTCGAAATCTTTTTTACGCAAGTATTCAAACACAGCTACTTCCACGCGGATATGCACCCCGGCAACATATTTATTAACGCCGACGACCCCGAGGATCCAACCTATATTGGTATCGATTGTGGCATTATGGGAACGCTGAACGAGTCGGATAAACGTTATCTGGCACAAAATTTCGTCGCTTTTTTTAATCGCGATTACCGCAAAATTGCCGAACTCCACTTACAATCTGGGTGGATAGCCGCCCATATTTCGGCCGAAGATTTTGAGTCGGCTATTCGGACCGCATGTGAACCGATTTTTGGCAAAGCACTCGACGAAATTTCGTTTGGTCATTTTCTGATTCAGCTTTTCCAAACAGCGCGCCGCTTCGAAATGGAGGTACAACCGCAGTTAGTGTTATTACAAAAAACGCTCCTCTATATCGAAGGCTTGGGACGGCAACTTTATCCGCAGCTCAACCTGTGGGAAACCGCACAGCCCTTCCTTACCGAGTGGCTCCATGACACCTACGGGCCGCGTGCAATATTCAACAAAATGAAAGCTAAATTACCCGAGTGGTTAGAGCAGCTTCCCGACATGCCAGAAAAAGTTGCAGCGATGCTGGACCAATCGCAACAACAAAGTCACAAAAATAATGAATTGGTGACAGCCGTCGAGCAGCTCCGAGTGTCCCAGAAAAAGGCCACCGCGCGATTGAGATGGGCGCTATTAGGAATCGCACTGATACTGGTTAGTTTTCTAGAGCTGCCAGCGTGGTTACTTTTTGAAGGGACGAAACCGCTACTACTCGGCTTGTCATTGGTAAGTTTTGTGGTATCTTTCAGGGCCTGATAAGAGTAATTCCGACGAGAGAACGCTATGAGCGATTGCCTTTTTTGTAAAATTGACCGCGGCGAGATACCTTCGGAGAAAATCTTCGAAGATGACGATGTTTATGTGATTCGCGATATCGCCCCTAAAGCCGATACCCATCTGTTGATCATCCCACATAAGCATATCGCCAGCTTAAATGAATTGTTACCAGAAGATCAGGCACTTATGGGAAGAATAATGTTATTGTTACCAAAACTTGCTAAAGATCAGGGTCTTAATGCCGGCTATCGGACCATAATCAATACCGGCAAGGGCGGCGGCCAGGAAATATTCCACATTCACGTCCATTTATTGGGTGGCGGCCCACTACCATTTGCCTAGGCAAGTGAATATTGAATTCAATTAGATTGAGATAAGAGAGATAAAACATGGGAATTAGTATCTGGCAGTTGCTTATTATTTTAGTTATCGTCATCTTGCTTTTTGGTACCAAACGGTTGAAAAATATCGGTAGTGACCTGGGCGGCGCGTTAAAAGGCTTTAAGAAAGCGGTTAATGAAGGTGAAAACCAAAATGCTAACGACGCGATTGAAAAAGAGGAGACAGGCAAGGTCGTTGAAGGCGAAGTCGTCAAAGAAAAAGAACAGGAGAAAGCTGACTGAGGTTAAGCCGGTCAGCAGGACTCCTTTATGAGCTTTTGGGAAATTTTTGTTATTGGCGTAATCGCGCTCATTGTTTTGGGTCCAGAACGGTTGCCTAAAGCGGTGCGAACCGTCGGCCTGTGGGTTGGAAAAGCCAAACAGGGATTTAATTCGATTAAAACAGAAATCGATCGCGAACTTAAAATTCAGGAAATTCAACAACAGATTAAAGCGCAAAAAGAAAACCTGGAAAATGAGATGGGTGTTGAATCGCTACGCGAATCCTTACATGACACTCAGCAAGACATGCATAAAGTGATCGACCAGGTATCACACCCACTTGAAACCCCCTCCACTCCTGAAAACTCGGAAACCCCGAGTCTAACTGAACAGAATGACAAACCAACAAGCAAAGAATAATTCAGAGCCAGAATCTGCCGACCAGGATATGCCGCTCCTCTCACATTTGTTAGAGCTGCGCGATCGATTGCTGCGTTCGGTTATTTCAATTCTCGTGGTGTTTCTTGGGTTGTTTTATTGGGCAAATGATATTTATCTAATTCTCGCCGAGCCCCTCCGTGAACGACTGCCTGAAGATTCCGCGATGATTGCGACAGACATAGTCGCGCCGTTTTTGACCCCCTTTAAAATGACGGCTTTCTTATCGATTTTTATCGCGATGCCCTACATCTTACATCAACTGTGGGCGTTCATTTCTCCGGGATTATATCGTCACGAAAAACGATTTGCCTATCCGCTGCTCTTTTCCAGTATCGTCCTTTTTTACGCGGGTTTGGCATTTGCCTACTTCGTGGTATTCCCTTTAGCCTGGGCATTTTTAACCGCAGCTGGCCCGGAAGGCATTCAGGTCCTGCCGGATATCAGCAGCTATCTGAACATTGTACTAAAAATGTTTTTTGCTTTCGGCATTGCCTTTGAAATTCCAGTCGCGACCGTATTAATGATCTGGTCAGGGCTCACCACCGTTGAAAGTCTAAAAGAAAAACGCCCTTATGTAATCGTCGGCGTCTTTGTCGTAGGTATGTTGCTGACGCCACCCGATGTCATTTCACAGGTTTTGCTCGCTATTCCCATGTGGATCCTGTTTGAATTGGGAATCTTTTTCGCTGCAATGAGTCCAAACCGCCAATCACCCGAAGAATAATTAAATCCTAAGAGGTTGCTCATGAGAAAATCCTTTGTACTAATTTTCATTCTGATGTCATTCAATGTTAATGCCGATCATCACGCCGAGATGCAAGCCTGCACAAAAATTGTCGATAATCTCGCGCGACTGACCTGTTTTGACCAACTGGCAGCTAAATTGGACCAAGTGAAAACGGCACAAAAACCAGCGGCCGAGCTGGAAGCTCCCATGATGCAAACTGCCCCATTAGTTCAAAAAACCGAAGCTAAAGTCCAGCAGGAATTGGCAGACGTCCCATCAGCTCCAAAACCGGCGGTAATATCAAAAGAACAGCAAGTCGCTAGTTTCGGTAAAAAAGCCGAACAAATTGACGAAGTTGAGAGTATTCATGCCCATATGGTGGGTGAGTTTAGGGGTTGGGTGAAAGGCAAGATAATCACGCTCGACAACGGCCAGAAATGGAAAGTCGTTGGCGCTTCTAAAGGCTACATTCGGCTGATGAATCCTGCGGTAAAAATTGAAAAAGCTATTTTCGGCAGTTTTAATATGCGGGTGGAAGGCTTTACCCCATTTGCTAAAGTTAAACGCATAAAATAACGCAGGCCTATTTGTGAGCTGGGACACCCTGCTGAGCTATACATTTAAAGCCATTCTACTCCCCCCGGGTGTAAATTTGCTGTTAATTTTAATCGCTCTGATTATTTACCGAAGCTATCGCCGCAGCGCTATTGGCATGTTGTCTTTCTCTAGCGTGAGTTTATTGCTTCTCAGCTTACCGAGCATCTCAGACAAATTAATACAAAGCATCGAGTCGGAACAAGTCATTTCAACGACCCAGATAAAAAAGCTGGCAGTTGATACAGTACCAGAACGCGCGATCGTCGTATTATCTGGCGGCCGCGTTTCGGTCGCCCCCGAATATGGTCAGATTGATACCGTTAACGCCGCTACCCTGCAAAGAATCCAGTATGCTAGTTGGCTTCAAAAACGAACGAATTTGCCCGTACTCTTGTCCGGAGGTAGCGTCTTTGACGAAGCCACTGCCGAAGCCGTACTGATGAACCAGGTGATGATGTCCAGCTTTGCTATCGCACCGAAATGGATAGAGTCAAAAAGCAAAAATACCGCTGAAAACGCGCTTTTTTCTGCCCAAATTCTCAAACAGAATGAGATTGATGAAATTTTACTGGTCACTCATGCCTGGCATATGGCGCGCGCGAAAGCCGCATTTGAGCAACAAGACATCCGTGTTATCCCGGCACCTACCGCTTTTCAAGCCAACCGTACCCGTCATATGAGTTGGACTCGATATTTGCCAAGCGCTACGGCCCTGGAGCAAAGTAGTCGCGCGCTAAACGAGATGCTAGGGTCATTCTGGTACCAACTCCGTTATTAGGTGCCAGTTACGTTATTAATTAGCGGCTAAAGTACGCAAAAATTTGGCGCAGCAAAGCAAGTCCGTTAAACTTTGTATTATCTTTTATTTTTTCAAGTTCAGAAATTTCTATGTCAGACACAAAACGCGCATTTATCGACCTGGCTATCGCCCGACAAGCTCTAAAATTTGGTGAATTCACCCTAAAATCGGGTCGTCTGAGCCCTTATTTTTTTAATGCCGGCTATTTCAATCAAGGCCAGGATCTCGCGATACTTGGCGATTGCTACGCTGAAACGCTAGTCAATGCAGGGGCTGAATTTGATATGCTATTTGGACCGGCTTATAAAGGCATTCCTCTCGGTACGACAACCGCCGTATCTTTAGCTCGCCATCACAATAAAGATGTCGCTTTCTGCTTTAATCGCAAAGAAGCCAAATCCCACGGCGAAGGTGGCAATCTGGTGGGCGCGCCACTGGCTGGCAAGGTCATGATTGTCGACGATGTTATCACGGCAGGAACGGCCATCAGAGAGTCAATTGAAATCATCCAGGCCGCAGGCGCGACACCGGCCGGTGTATTAATTGCCCTCGACCGCCAGGAAAAAGGCCGGACGGAACTGTCCGCCATCCAGGAAGTCGAAAAAGAATACAATTTACCGGTTTATGCTATTATCACTTTATCGGACCTTGAAAGCTATTTATCTGGCCACAGTGAGTTATCTCAATTCGTCGACGCTATGGCGGCGTATCGGGCTCGCTATGGTATATCGGTATGATAGCAGTGAGTAAGCTTCGATAACGCTTTATCCACTTAACTTTTGCTACGATAGTTTTATGAAATCATTGAATAAAATCATAGTGTTATTGGCGCTGCTCAGCCTAGCAGGCCCACTGGCAGCAAAACAATTTTACCGTTTTAAAAATTCTGAAGGTAGTTTGATCATCAAAGATCAGGTCACTAATGAGATGATTGTCGTTGGGTACGACGTGCTCAATGAACATGGTCAAATGATTAAACGGGTTGGGCCAGGTAAAACCTTACAGGAATTGGAACAAGATCGCCTGAAAGCCATCGAAAAGGAAGAGCAGGAAATTGCCTTTAAGCAGAAAATCCGCTCTGATGCTGAGTTACTTCGTCAATTTAGCTCTGTTGGTGATATTATTCGAAACCGAGATGCACAATTACTCGGGTTAGAGCAGCGGATTAAAATCCAGGGCAGCAAATCGGATTTACTCAGACTGCAGTTGGAAGACCAACAACGCTCCGCCGCTATCCACGAGCGCCTCGGCCAAAGGATTCCCAAAGTTCTGCAAAATGATATAAAAGCAACCCAAGAACAGATTAACAACAACACTAGAAGTTCTTCCATACTGGAAGAAGAAAAAGTTAAGGTTGCGAAACGGTTCGAGCGAGACATCGTGCGTTACAAAGAGCTTGAATCATTGCGCTTGACTGCTAAGAAAGAGCAAGAGTTAAACGATGGTTCTCGTGCTGTCACTTATGATTGCCCTAATCTCGAAGATTGCCAAAGAGCCTGGCAGCTCGCTCAAGTTTACGCTAAAGACAACGCCACTGGCCAAATCGAGATTATTACTAATACCTTAATCTTGACCAGCAAACCCCAAAAAGATAGTGATATGGCGTTATCGTTTTCTCGTATCCCGGCCCCCAAAAACCGTAACCAGATCGTTTTGGAAGTCTCTTGTAATGATTCTGAAGAAGGCGCCGAGCTTTGTAAGAGCGATGTGGTTAAAGCAATTCGATCAAACTATCTTAAATTCTTGAAACGTCGGCTCGGATAGCCGACGTCGCTTGCCAGATAAATCCATTTTCTAATGATTTGCTAGCCCATTAACCAACATTTTCCACTGAAGTTCCCAGTTGGCCACTGGTTCAATCTTAAAATTCGACCGGACAAACTGTTGCACACGGCCTTCTATAACCGTCGTAATAAGTTTTGCCATGGCCGCCGAGTCTACACTCGATTTATTCTGCTCAATCGCCTCGTGACGCAATACTTGCTTGATTTGCAATTCCACCCGATCAAACAACTGAGAAATCCTTTCTTTAAGGCGCTGGGTTTCGCCTAGTAAAACTTCACCAGTGAGTAATCGGCTGATCCCGGCATTTCGTTGGCTAAAATTAAGCACCAACGAAGCGATCATATAGCATTTCTCAATTGCACTTTGTGGCCCTTCACTGATCGAGTTAACGCGGGTAAAAATACTTTCTTCACAAAAATCCAGCAACGACTCGTACATTCGTGCTTTACTCGGGAAATGGCGATACAGCGCAGCTTCCGATACACCAACTTCTTTCGCGAGACGCGCAGTGGTAATACGATCACCCAAATCATTTTCAAGCATATGTGCCAGGCTTTGCAAAATATCCTGTTTACGATTGGTTTTCTTGTCGACCATTGCTATCCCCTAAAAATCGAGGTTGAGGCTACTATCAACCATCAACAACTGCTGTTTAAATATTTTTTTAATTCTTTCGATAACTTCTTGAGATTCACCTTCGAATCGAATCACCAGATTAGGCGTAGTATTGGATGCTCTGACCAGCCCCCAACCATCGGCGTATTCCACCCGAACCCCGTCGATATCGATCATTTTTCCTTCGCCAAATGCGCCTTGTTGAGTCAGGCGTCGAATGAAGTCAAATTTACGCTCATCGGAAATTTTGACATTAATTTCCGGTGTGACTTCACTGCTAGGGAAGGCTTTAAAAATTTCTGCAGATTTACGGGTATCCGCCGATAGCACTTCAAGCAAACGTGCCGCGGTGTAAAGCGCATCATCAAATCCATACCACCTTTCCTTAAAGAAAATATGGCCACTGCACTCGCCGGCTAACAATGCACCCGTTTCGCGCATTTTGGCTTTTACCAAAGAATGCCCTGTTTTCCACATAATCGGATGACCACCGTTGGCCGAGATTACTTTTGCCAAATGTTTGGTACATTTCACGTCATAAATAATGTCGGCGCCGGGATTGCGCGATAAAACGTCCATGGCATAAAGCATCATCTGACGATCTGGCCAAATGATATTGCCGTCGGAATCAATAACACCAAGGCGATCACCGTCTCCGTCAAATGCTAATCCAATATCTGCTTCTTCCGATTTGACCAGCTCCATCAATTCAGCGAGGTTTTCTGGCTTACTCGGATCCGGGTGGTGATTCGGGAAGTTTCCATCCACTTTGCAATACAATCCGATAACTTCACAGCCTAATGCTTGTAATAACTGCGGAGCAATTTTTCCAGCGATACCATTACCGCAATCAACAGCGACCTTAAGCGGCTGTGCTAATGCGACATCACCAGTAACCTGACCAATATAGTCCTGAGTAACCGACGTTGACTCACTACTACCCGTGCCTTTTACCAGATTTCCTTTCTTGATTCGCTGATAAAGCCCTTTAATTTCGTCACCTGAAAGCGTATGACCTGCAATCACGATTTTTAACCCATTGTAATCTTTCGGGTTATGCGAGCCGGTGAGCATCACACCGCTGCTTGCGTCGAGATAATTCGTGGCAAAATATAATAACGGGGTCGGAACCTCACCAATATCAATCACATCTCGGCCACTGTCGACCAACCCTGCTTTTAAGGCTTCCATCAATTCAGGACCAGATAATCGGCCATCTCGCGCGATTACGATGCGCTGCTCACCGCGCTCAAATGCTTCTGTGCCGATGGCGCGACCTATTTCTTTAACAATATTGGCATCGAGCGTATCGCCGACAATCCCCCGAATATCGTATTCGCGGAAAATCGACTCTGGGATGGTCGCTTGCAAACTCAGCTGCTTATCGACGACTTCTAAACCTTCGCCCGCTTCTGATGATAGCGCTTCGATTAATGATCCCGGCTTCGATTCGAGACGCGGTACATCATCTTCAACCTTGCTCGAAGTTTTAGGAGACGCACTGGCCTCCATAGTGAAGCCTTCTCGCACCAAGGTTTGCGACATGTCCTGGAAAACCTGTAAGTCAAAATCATCGACAATTAACGGTTTATTTTCTCGCTTGCTATCGAGTAGCCACTTAACCAGGCTTGATGCATCGCTGCGAACTTTGGTTTGTAATTTATTTAGTCCAATAAATCCGCCGACACCGACCAGAGACATGACTAAAATTAAGCCACCAAAAAAGATAAACAATTCATCACTCGAACTGAACTTATCCAGATCAGCAGGCCAATAAGCGATACGCCAATGGGTGCTTGGTACATTAGCAATGCCCAGCGGCTCGCCGACTTTGAACGCAGGATCGCCAATCGATATAATTGATCGGTTCTGATTGGCAAAATTCTGCAGGAACTCGTAGTAACCCGGTACCAATCTTTCTTTAGGTAATGCTTTTTCAAAAATAGAAAAATCCACCCCAATCAAAGCAACCTTATTCGCGCCTATGATCTTAAATATGACCGCGACGTGCTGACTATCACTTCCGGCGTTAATCGCTTCAGGCAAAATTGAATCGGCAGATTTGAGTTGACGAATTAACTGCAGCGTCACATTGGTAATGACTGGTGTTGAATTGGGGTCGACATCATGCAATGAACTATCCAAAATTCTAACGCCGACCACATCATTTAATCGCTCGGTTAAATTGCTTTCCAATGACGCAATCACTTGTGGATCAGCTGTTCGCAAATCTTGCTTGGTTTTCGGGTCATTCAAAATGGTTTGCGCAGACTGACTAATACCTTCCAGACGACTTAAAACCAACTCCATATAAGAAGTCATCGTCACATCCACAAAAGTTCGGTTTTTGTCTTTCGCAGGCGCGATAACCACCAGATAATACTGAACAATGGCAACAAATATTATTGTTAGCACGCACAATATCAAATAAGGTAACGAATATGACAGAAGGGTTTTGACTGGCGCTTTTTTGCGCGCTTTTTGTCGTTGTTTTTCTTTGTCTTTATTTATTTTCACTGATGTTCTCCGAACCCGAAAATTAAGTCTTATTTGTCCTTATCACCTACACCGGTTGGTTAAGTTGACTCGCAATTTCTTCAATTAATTGACTTGCCAGACGGTGTTTACTGGCCACGTCTAACAGTGTTTCCTGACCGTTTTTAAATAATAATAGCAACTGATTATGCTCACTGTTAAAGCCTAATCCATCCTGGCTGATGTCGTTGGCACAAATCATATCGAGATTTTTTTTCGCCAACTTTTTAAGAGCAAATGTTTTTAGCGATTGGCTTTCAGCGGCAAACCCGACCACAAAAGGTTTTTTTTCTAAGTGGCCAACCCAGGCAAGAATATCTGGATTTCGCTTTAAAAGAATCGTCATTTGTTCATCATTTTTTTTGATCTTTTGTTCCGCAACCGTCACTGGCGTATAGTCAGCGACGGCAGCACAGCCAATAAACAGGTCAATATTATCGATACCAGCTTGCACCGTTTCAAACATTTCTCGGGCACTCGTTACCCGCTTTACCTCGACATTTTGCGGTTCTTCCAGGCATACCGGCCCGGACACCAGGACAACTTCGGCGCCAGCTTGCTGCGCCGCTTGAGCTATCGCGTAGCCCATCTTGCCCGAGCTGTGGTTAGAAATATATCGAACCGGGTCTATGGCTTCAACGGTTGGACCCGCGGTTATCATCACGCGTTTATTGGCGAGCGGTTTTTGGTTAAATGCCAGAGCGCGAATTTGCTCGGCAATATCAAGCGGCTCTAACATTCGGCCCGCACCAATATCTCCGCATGCCTGCTCCCCGACTCCCGGCCCTAAAACCAGAACACCCGCTTCTTTCATTTTTTTTAGGTTTCGCTGGGTCGTTTTATTCGCCCACATTTGCTGGTTCATCGCAGGAGCAACAATGATAGGAGCCTGAGTAGCCAAAACAATCGTTGTGAGTAAATTATCCGCTTCACCGTGGGCTAATTTTGCGAGCGTATTAGCCGTCGCTGGCGCAATTAACAGATAATCAGCCCACTTGGCCAGGTCAATATGTCCCATCGCCGCTTCTGCCGCGGGGTCAAAAAGATCATCGTGTACCGGATTGCCAGATACTGCCTGGAGCGTCATCGGTGTAATGAACTCTTTAGCCGCTGGCGTTAACACCACGCGAACGTTAAATCCTCGCTCACTTAACCGTCGGACCAAATCCGCACACTTATAAGCGGCAATACCACCTGAGATTCCGAGTACGAGATTTTTAGTTTGCACAGAAGAAACAGTAGCAGACAAACCCTATATCCTTGAAAAAGTGCGTTAGAAAGTCGTTAATTATTGTATTTCGGCGTGAATACTCACTAACCTCAATCATAGCAAACCTTTTAAGTGATTTCTCACTCTTTTTTGCGGAATTTTCCTACAGACAATACCCATTGAATTGAACAAAATGGCGACTCTTTCACTTTTATCTCAGGGAATGAAATGACTCAACTGTCTCACTGGCCGAGCGAAGACCGTCCGCGCGAAAAATTAATCACAAAAGGCCCCCAAGCCTTGTCCGACTCAGAATTACTCGCCATTTTCCTTCGCACTGGGATTCGCGGCAAAAATGTCATCGAGCTAGCGCGGGATATGCTGGCGCATTTTGGCGGATTAAAAAAGCTGTTTGCGGCCGACCTCGCGACCTTTACCGCGTTTAAAGGTCTGGGAGAAGCCAAATACGTTCAACTTCAGGCTTGCCTCGAGATGAGCCAGCGTCACCTCGCAGAAGAGGTGAACCTGGGAGATGCCATTAACAATCCCGATCAGGTAAAAAGCTACGTGCAATCAAGATTGGTGGGGCGCTTAAACGAAGTGTTTGCCGTCCTGTTCCTCGACAACCAACATCGCATTCTTAGCTATGAAGAACTCTTTTTTGGCACCATTAACGCCTCGTCTGTTCATCCGCGCGTGATCGTTCAACGGGCCCTTGCGTTAAACGCGGCCGCGATTATTGTTACCCATAACCATCCCTCAGGTGTAGCTGAAGCGAGCGTCTCTGATATCGATATTACCCGTTTAATTAAACAAGCCATGACGCTTATTGATGTCCGTTTATTAGATCATCTAATCGTCGCATCCCACCGAGTGATTTCTCTGGCAGAACAGGGCCAGTTATAGCCACCAAGCCGAATTGTCGGTGAATTAGCGCCAAATTGGTAATTTTCTGAGCAAATTGTTGTATTATGCCCGGGTATTTGGTATAAAGTGCGCCCTTTCCGCGGCAGGAAGGCATTAGAGAGATTCTCACAGCGAAATTTTGCCGTTCTATACAGAATTTTAAGAGGCTAATACCATGTCACGAGTATGTCAGGTTACAGGTAAAAGACCTGCAACAGGTAACAATGTATCACACGCGAAAAACCGCACCCGTCGCCGTTTTTTGCCTAATCTTCACACTCACCGTTTTTGGGTTGAGAGTGAAAACCGTTTTGTGAAACTTCGTGTTTCTGCAAAAGGTATGCGCATCATCGATAAAAAAGGTATTGATGCAGTTTTAACCACTATTCGCCAGAACGGCGGCAAAGTCTAAGAGGACTTTATCATGCGCGATAAAATCAAATTAGTTTCATCTGCTGGTACAGGGCATTTCTACACCACAGATAAAAACAAGAAAAACACTCCTCACAAGCTTGAGTTCAAAAAGTTTGACCCAGTTGTTCGCAAGCACGTGATGTACAAGGAAGCAAAAATCAAATAAGTTTGATTTTCTCTCTCGTGTACCGAGTAGCCTGAAAAAACCCAGCCAATGCTGGGTTTTTTATTTTCCAATCCAGTGGGTCATAATGTGATAGCGGTCGAGTTCAAGAGAATCCGATATTGTTTTGCCAATACTTCAATCCGCGGCCTGTCTTCTGGCCAGTAAAAACACTCCCCTTCGAAATATACACCGCCGTCGGTCAATACCTCGATTTGTCCACAAAACCGGCCGTCAATTGCGGCTACCACTGACTGGTATAAGCGCGCAACGACTTCCGCCGAATCCACTCCAAAACGCGGTTTCGTCAGGCCGGCTTTTAAAATTGGGCGATATACGGGATAACCCACTCCATAAAGACCACTTGCGCGCAGAATGCGCACCTGCGCCGGCAATGCCATTAATTCCTGCTCGGCAATCACTAATCCTTTCCCTTGTTCAGAACAGCTCGAAGCACTTGTATGGGCCGTGACGATACCTTGCTCAATAGCCTCATACACGCGCGTTGAAGATACCATCACAATATTTTTGACCGTCACAGCGCCACTGTGCAATTGGCGTGTTAACCCGGCAAATATTTGTCGCCATTGCCAGCGTGTAGACGGCTTGCTTTTTTGTCCCGCAGAAATGCAAATAATGAGCAGGTCAATCTGTGCCGGCAAGGTCGCTTCCTGACAATAAAGGCCTTGTTCAGGGTCGATACGCGCGCGCCAAACGGAAACCGGGAGCTCTTGCACGCCTAGTTTTTCGAGTAAAGCCCCGCCTATCCGACCGTGACCGCAAACGACCAGGTTGAGCGGCCTTTGTTTAACGCTGGCAACTGCCACAATAAACCGTCGTTCTTTGACCAATTTGTGCCTGTTTAAGCGGCTTTCCACAGAGGATACAGGGCTCGCCGCTACGTCCGTAAACTTGAAATGTATGCTGAAAATATCCCGGCTTGCCGTCGCTTGCGGTAAAATCTTTTAAGCTACTGCCGCCCGCTTTTATGGCTTCTTTAAGGACCTGCTTAATATGGACCACTAAGGTTTCGATACGTTTTTTAGCGATTTTATTCGCCGCTCTGACGGGATGAATACCGCTACGAAATAGCGATTCTTGTGCATAGATATTGCCGACGCCTACCACCAGCTGGCTATTCATTATCAGACTTTTGATCGCGACCTTTCTTGAGCGGCAGCAATTTATCAGATAGTCACCATTAAATTCTTCCTCGAGCGGCTCGACCCCTAACTTTTTCAACAAAGGGTGGTTGGCACCTTGTTGATTAAAAGTAACACTGCCAAAGCGGCGAGGATCGTTATAGCGAATTATTTTTCCATTGCGCAGAATAATGTCGACATGGTCGTGTTTGCCGACCAGGACGGTATCATCAACCACGCGTAAGCTGCCTGACATTCCCAGATGAATCATCAGCGCCCCTGATTCGACTTGCAGTAGTAGATATTTCCCGCGACGACCGACCGATTGGACCACTTGACCGGCTAATTGCGCCGGTAAATTAGGCGCAACAGGCCACCGCAATTTTGGCTGTCGAACCACAATTTGCGCGATCTCGACGCCGGCACAAAATGGCTCGATTCCGCGGCAACTGGTTTCAACTTCTGGTAGTTCTGGCAACTTAGTCTACTCCAGGGATATAAAGCGAATAATCTGTTTTGGCGAGATGAAATTGCTGCTTGCTGGTGATAAAAGTAATCGTCAAGTGCTCGTCGGTTAGATCAACTTTGCCTACCACCGGCTGCGGAATATGGGAAAAGTAAAGCAATACAGTTTTTCCCAATGGTACCTGCTCACCATAGTCGTCTCCTGATCGAGCAACCAGCCGGCGCCAGTTGAAAGCAATTTCAGCGGCCCGTTGAGCGGACACCTGCTCGCTGGAACTTGCCCACTTTTCATTTTTTTGAAAAAGTGTGATATCCCCAAAATCAATTCGCTGCAGCACGACTTGTAATTCATTGGCATGCGAAGGCTCGGGCGGCTCCCTGTCCATCACTCGGCCGATAATCACAAACATCAATATTAATGCACTGATCACCAGGATCACAATATTAAGCCATTGCTGTCGTGTGAGTCGACTCGGCCTAGTTGCCATGTCGCGCTCGTCGCTTCGCTTGCATCACCCACCAAATCAAAAGAAATAAAGGAAATAAAATATTGAAGCCCCAGGAAAAAAGGAATCGCCCCATTAACGACGGCGCGATACTATTGTCCGCCAGTTCCGCCGCTGTTATTTCTGTCATTTCAACGTTGGTTAACCAACTCACCAGGTTGAGCGCAAATTGTTTATTGGCGTAATTATTAATGGCCGAATCGGAAGCGAAATGACTATCCCCAACGACAATAATTTTCTGTTGATGGCTGCTATCTGTGAGCGCCAGAGCGATATCAAATGATTGTTGTTGTTCGCCAAGTTCGGCACTAAAAGCCAATTGTTCTTGTTCTATGGCTAGCTCGTTCCAGACGCCCGAGTGGGAGCTGACAACGGATGCCAATTCAAATCGACTTTTAGCCCTTTGCTGCTCGGCCGGTGTTGGTATTTTCTGCAAGCCGCTCGTCCACGGAAACGCCAATAAACTATCCAGTTGACTCACGACCGGATGGTCACTTAATTGATTAACAATGACAATCGCCGGATGAGGAGTCCCGCCCTGATAACCTTGCCAATCGACCAAAGTCCCATCAAAGCGAGTGATACCCAGATAGGACTGCAGTGTCGCTGGATAATAACTTTCTGGGTCTAGCATCAACAGGAGATTACCGCCTCGCTCAAGATATTCTATAACTAACTTGGTTTCGCTGGCTAACCACTGATGCTTGCTGGCAGCAATGATCAAAAGCCTGGTATTGTCGCTAATCATGGGCGTTTTTGCTAAATTAACGACCGCCACCGGCCACCCCGTTTCGACCAAGTTTTGGTAAAAGTTTTTTAAATCCGCTGTCGACTGACCAAAAGGACTTGCTTCGCCATGACCTTCAACAAATGTGATCCACTGGCTTTTGCGCGTTAGCATCTGCGCAATCGCGGATTCAAAAACCTGTTTCGCTGGGCGTTCAAATGGATAACTGACGAGCTGGTGCAACTCGCCAAGTTGAAAACGCAAATATTCACCAGCGACAGGCTCATTGATTCTCGCACTTTGTTGCGTGTGAAACTTTAATTCACTGGTTGGATAAATACGTTGTAAACTGTCGAACCCGAGTTTGATTTCGTCACGGCCTGTTTCAGCATTGACCACCGCCGTTACTTGCAGCGGTTGGTCAAACTCGCGTAATTGAGCGGCAAGGTTGTCGGAAAAAGTATTGCGCTGATTCAATGTGAAATCGGTTTGCCCCGGAATAAAAAATGCTGCTGCTAAAATCAAGGTTCCGCTGCTCAACAGCGTCATTGAACTAGTCCGTGAAGATTGATTTCGCCACTGAATGACGACCCCACTCAATGCGCTAAAAATGAGCAACCAACCGAGATATGCGACAAGCTCGGCATAAACCACTAATCCTTCGCGGAAATGAAAAAACGAATTAAAGATGCCGGGCCAGGCGATTTGTGGGTACCAAAACCAGACGCTGGTTTCAACAATCAGTAATAAGCTTAGTAGTACAACTGTTAACAATATCGCGGTTAGCACGCGGCGCACCAATGCACAAATAGCAAAAATCAGGAAGCTGGAGACCAGGCAGACAACGAGCATGCCCAAGATTAAAACCATTAACCGATACCAGTCGAGATCACTTAACTGCAACAGCAAAGTAACGACCGCACAAAAGTAGCTCAGTGGCAATATGCCAGTAACAATAATCGGACAAATAACCGCGAACAATTTAGCCGCAGGCGTCACACTTGCCTGCAACAATAGACTATATTGCTGGAAATTTTTCAATGTCGGCAACAACAGTGTCGACACAATGATCATGACGACTAGCTGACACAATAATGTCAGCCCAGCTAACGGCACGACCACTTCATTAAAGACCGATAACCGACTGATATTCTGCGCCTGTAAAAATATAAATTGCTGATAACTCAGTTGCGCAAAGTATCCGATCGCGACACAGCAAGCGACCATACCGATAATAAAACTACTGCGTCGCCAGACTATTTGAGCAAGTACTCTTGATAACTTAAGTCCTTGAGTCCAAAACGTCATTTTAAAGCGCCTCGTTAGCGAGCAGGGTAAACAGCGGCATTAACGCTGTTTTGGCAGAACCTAAAAGCGACAATGATTCATCCCGATGTGCAAGGCTCGCTCGCAATCTGCTCATTTGCGCTTCATTCGCCGAAAGCTGGTACAGATTGAGCGATTGTCCCGGGTAGGCTAAGCGAAAATCTATATCGTCCGCTAGCGTTTGTAATTCTTCTGCCGGTAACGAAGACGTCACCCAGTATTGCTGCACATTGTTCAGCTCTAGCTGCGCAATCAGCTGGCCTCGATGCAGCAGTAAAACCCAATCGGCAGTTTGCACTGTTTCAGATATGTGGTGCGAGGAAAATAGACATAACTTGAAACCGCTAAGCTGGTTTAGATTTTCGGCAAACCGCTGTTGCTCCATCGGGTCGAGCGCTTGGGTGGGTTCGTCGAGCAAAATGTATTCGGGTTGACCGAGAAATGCCTGACTGATAATCAGTTTTTGCAAGTTCCCCTGAGAAAGCTGAGTCATGGGTTTATCGAGAATATCTTGTAAACGCCATTGTGCCACTACTTGCTCAATCGCTGCTTCTACCTTGTTCTGCGTGCGCTGTTTTGTCTGGCAAACCAGCTCGAGGTAATCTCGCCCAGACAATCCTGGCAGCGCCTGCATCACAGCAGCCTGGTAACCGAGCTTGTCTTTAAAAAGCAACGCGTCGGGCGACAACGATTGGTATTGAATGGAACCGCTGGTAGGCGTCAATTCGCCCACTAACAATCGAATTAAAGTCGATTTTCCGGCGCCGTTTAAACCAAGCAAGGCGACTTTCTTGCCAGTAGGCATCGTCAGACTCACATCTTTAATGAGCCTTTGTTCACCGCTAGCATAGTTCAAATGTTGGATCTGAAAACTGTCTGTCGTCTGCATGCACAAGTTTTTATTATAAAAATCTGGGCTTAATATACCAGAGAGCAAACTTTGAAACAGCAGTTAGTCGCTGAAAATGAGTCTCAATAAATTGATTTAAACTGAGACAAGTCGAGAGACGCCCTCAGCAAATGAATCTGAACGCTCAATTAATGGAAAAAGCCTCAAGTTCGGCGTTCACGATAAAGCCCCCCTGGAGAATAATTTTGCCGTGGTAGCGATGTTCGCCTGTGGATGTAAAATCAAAGCAATAGGTGCGCTCAACTCGCCAGCGACTATTTTGATCTTTAACCAGGCGCAGTTTGTTTTGAACTACCGTATGGTCGAGTAATTGTACGCCCGCTTCACGGCAACGTTGTCGTGCGCCATGTAATGCGGTCGCTTTTAGTTTTTGGGTGACAGCCCAATAATAGGCAATCAATCCCAACGCGATGATTGTGATAACTTTACTCATACAATTGCTGCTTGAAATTTCACATAAAAAAAGGCGACTGTTTAGTCGCCTTTATGAGTAACAGGAGTTAAACCTATTTGTTGGGTTTAACGACAGTCACTGTTCCGGCACCGGCAAGTTTTGCCTGGTCAACCGCTCTCACAACTACACCACTGTGAGCTGATTCATCTGCCATGACAACAATCGACGCCTTAGGGCGTTTGGCGCGTGCCGTTTCAACGTTGGGCTGAATCGCATCGACATCGATCAAACGTCCATCCATCGTAATATCACTATTCCCATCGATCGAAATCATAATTGGGCGCATGGGATTAGGTGGCGCATCTGGCGGTGGATTTGCCGGTGGGCGACCAAGTTCAATACCGTCTTCTTTTACAAACGAGGTTGTTACGATGAAGAAAATCAACATGATGAAGACGATGTCTAGCATCGGCGTCATGTCGACTTCAGTTTCATCGTCGAAATGTTTTCTTTGTCTTCGCATTTTGTATCCTGTTTAAAACGACGAGGCTGCACCTCAGGATTTGTTTTTTATCTTTTTAATCAAGCACTTAACACTTCCAAACGGTCATATTAAGGCTATTTTATTATTATTGGTGTTAAAATTTAGGCTAACTATAACCAGTGACCTGAAATAAGTCTAGCCTGTAAGGATTTATTTCATTAAATTAAATAAATTGTCCAACACTATTCAACAAAGCTATTACCAGTGAGCTGTTCGTATTTCAGAATTAGCTGTTCCTGGGTTTCACGATTATTTTCATCTAGCGGAATACAATCGACCGGGCAGACTTGTTGACATTGCGGCTCATCGTAATGACCAACACACTCGGTACATTTATCTTTATCAATTTCGTAAATCTCTTCACCTTGCGAAATTGCTTCGTTGGGGCACTCCGGCTCACAAACATCACAGTTAATACATTCATCAGTGATAATAAGTGACATAACCAATATCTCTTTAGGGTGTCAATGCAGGGCGGCTATTGTACACCAGCCTTGCCGAGAGACCAACACACCTGATAACAATCACACCGGTTTAAAACGCTCATTTAGCGCCTGCAGTACTTCGCTCGGCACAAACTGGCTGACATCGCCCCCCAACGCGGCTATTTCGCGCACTAATGTTGATGAAATAAACGAATACTGTTCAGCCGGCGTCAGAAATAAGCTTTCCAGGTTTGGCGCTAGTCGCCGGTTCATATTGGCTAACTGAAACTCATATTCAAAGTCTGACACCGCCCGCAAACCTCGAAGTAGCACATTGGCCTGCTTTTTCTTCGCCAGGTCAACGAGAAGCCCCGAGAACCCGCAAACTTCGACGTTTTCTTTGCCCGCGACGACCTGCTCGACTAGCGCGACTCGTTCCTCGACGGAAAACAATGGATTTTTTCCGGCGCTATCGGCAACCGCCACAATCACTTTGTCAAATAGCCGCGATGCCCGTTCGATCAAGTCAAGATGCCCTAAAGTTATCGGGTCAAAGGTGCCGGGATAGAGTACGATTTTAGCCATTCAATTCTCGCTTCCGCTTGATTGCGGAGTATTAAAGTCGCTGTGCCAGCTCTTCAGGTATATCCGCTTTTAAAGCGGCTGCCAATTGAGTCGCCAGTTTAGCGACAATTGCATAGATGCTCAATTGCGGATTAACGCCAAGACTGGTCGGAAATAATGAGCCATCCATAACTGATAACCCTGCAAGTCCATGAACTTCCCCTTGCGGGTTACATACGCTATTTTGTTCAGTCTCGCCTAATGTACAGCCCCCCATGACGTGAGCACTCATAATCTGCCAGCGAATTTTTTCTCGTGTTAACCCATTTATCGCGGCTTGTGCTTCTGACCAACGCAGATAATAACTCGCGTCCATGTGAAGTGGATAAACTTTTTCAGCGCCAGCAGCAAACTGAATTTCAGTCATTCTCAACATTGCATGCTGGAAGCCTCGCCATAATACGTCACTGATCGGGTAGTCAAGCTGGGGGTAACCATAGCTATCAAGGCTAACTTGCCCGCCGATACTTTTCTCGTGAAATCCATCTCTCAACAACGCCAGATTCGCCTGAAAATAAGGGAAATCTTGCATCATTTGATAATGTCGCTCTCCATGATGTCGCAATAAAGTCGATGCAAGCAACGGATGCAACGGCGGCACTTCGATTTTGTAACCTAATTCCCCGGAAACGCCATCACGCCATAAAAACTGGTCGCTGTAAATGCTCTGCGGTGCTCCCTGAAACCCATCGATTTGATGTGGCATTCGGGCAATACTTGCGGTCACTGGATGTAAAAATGTCCGCGAGCCGATCTGTCTGTTCAGTTGACTCAGCTCGCTACGTAACAGGATAGCAGGCGATCCTATTGCGCCCGCGGCTAATATGGTATGCTTGGCACGAACTCGAATCGCTTTTTGCGCTGTCGCTTGCCCCTGCCGATCCAGGCGAGATATCCACGCTCCTTGTACTCTACCTTGCTGTAAAATCAATTGCTCGACTCTGGCGCGAGTAAACAGCTGCGCGCCCAAATTGAGCGCAGTGGGAATACAACTGACTAACATCGATTGCTTGGCATTGAGCGGACATCCCGTTCCGCAATAGCCGAGATTTGCACATCCTTTTACATTGCGCGCCATGGTTTGAAAGGACCAACCCAACCGCGCTGCGCCATCGGCTAAAGATTGATTATTGCGGTTAGGCGGTACTTGCCAGGTCGCTATGTTGAGCCGTTTTTCAGCCCAATCAAACCAGGGGTCAAGCGTTTCACGAGAAAACGCTGATAATCCAAACTGCGTTTGCCAATAAGCTAACGTTTTTTCAGGCGTGCGAAAACTCGATGTCCAATTTACCGTTGTCGAGCCACCGACGCAGCGCCCTTGTAATATCTGAATCGATTTGTCCACGGTTTGCCGCGCTGCGACTTCTTGATATAGCTCTGCATACGCTTGTTTTTCGTTCAGCTTAAAGTCTTTTGCTGTTCGCAGCGGCCCTTCTTCTACTATTAAGACATTGAGTCCACTCCGACTAAGGATTTCGGCAGCTATGCCGCCACCAGCGCCGCTTCCGACGATTAAGATATCAACAGTGACCTCGCCCGGCGCATCCTGGCTAGCCAGATTCGTTACATTTGGATACTCAATCAATGACTAGACTCCTGCCTGTTTTCTCATCTGATTAACTATAGAAACAGCTCAGGCGGACCTGGGTAACCGATGGCTTGCCAGCTATTTGCTTCTGCGTAAACGCCTCCTATTACAATTTGGTGTAGCCCAACATATGCTACTTGCATAAGCTGCAAATGATGTTCTCGCCAATCGCCCAAAGTTTTATCGACAGACTGACGAGAAGTCTGTTGCCAATTTTGCCACAGACCGCTCATCATCAGGCGACCTAAACCAGTACCTAATAAACTCAATAACTGACGAAGTTCCTCTTGGCTTTTTTGAGAGAGTAGCAACGCCGCTTGATCGATATTATTCATGATGACTTCGATAGCTGGACGGTGAGGCATTCCGGCAGCGATGACCGGTATAAATACCGATAAGACGATCTGATCATCCCGCTTCAGAAACAGCTTATCGCTTAAACCCGCATAATCCAGTTTTGATTGTTCGAACCATTGTAAAGCCGCGATACCGCCCATTGAAAGGACACTACTCGATAGCAGATACTTGATAAATTGTCTTCTATTCATGGACTTACCGCTCAATTAATGATTCTTTTGAGACTAACTGTTTTACCCTGCTTGCGCCAGAAATTCAGGAATTCGGTGTTCCAGATAGTACTCGGCTCGCCACGGCCAATTACCGCCAACAAAGCCAACGTGACCACCATAATCCGCTAATTCAAATTCGACCGCAGTTGAAACTTGCTTGGCATCCGGAATAACCTTTGTATTCATAAATGGGTCATCCTTGGCATGAATGACTAACGTTGGAACCTTAATATGCTTCAAAAACTGTTGGCTAGACACTTGGCGGTAATAGTCTTTAGCACTCTCGAATCCGTGCAAGGGTGCCGTGATCTGGTGATCAAAATCCCAAAAGGAATCTAACTGATTGATTTCTTTTTCAGACAGTTGAATTTTTTCTGCGAATTGCATTTTTTTATACAACGCTTTCATTTTGAGCGTTTTTAGCAATCGTCCCGAATAGACACGGGAGAATCCTTCATCGATGGCATTCGCACATTCGTCAAGTAACAGGGGCACCGAGACTGCCACCGCTCGCTGTACTTGGTGACCACTATGGTTTTCACCCAGCCACTTGAGTAACACATTACCACCGAGAGAAAAACCTATCAGAAAATCCACTCGAACTTGTCGTTGAGCGAGCGATTCTATCACCTGCTGTAAATCGTCACTCACGCCACTATGATAGCTTCTGAGTAAGCGATTACTTTCACCAGAACACCCTCTAAAATGTTTAATTGCGACTTGATAGCCATCCGCAATAAGTTGCGCCACTATGCCGCGCATATAATGTGAGTCTATTGACCCTTCTAGACCGTGTAACAATAAAACTGTTGGTTTGTCGCTAGCCAGATAAAGATCAACATCAATAAAGTCATTATCCGGCAAATTGATTCGCCATCGCTCCAACGGCGGTAGCTCTGGCAACTTGCGAACAACTGCTCCCCAGATAGTTTGTAAATGGCGATTTTTTGCCCACCAGGCCGGCCTAAACTTAGAAGGTGTAATCAATACATTAGTCTCTTAACAACAATTGGTTACCGTTTATCAAAAATTGCTCTTTTTCGTCGCAATTTTTCTACACAGATGAAAAATTGAGCTTACACTTATTTAAGTTTATCGCGAGAACCCGCATTTTGTTAGCCAGGCTCAACTCTCCTCGGCACAACAAAATGAGAACCAGTTACTAGGATTTTGCTAGAATTTAGACTAAGTTTGTTAAAGAAGCCATTGTTTTTATAGCATTTTTAATTGATTTTCATTGTAAAATGAGCCACGATTAGGTAGGCTCATTATTAGCTATAATAATTTTCAAATAATTTAATTAAAAAAGCGTAGTGCCAACTGCGTGACCACGCAATTAGGAGACTCTGTGATGGATTGGTTACAAAAGGCATCCACACCAATTAAAAACTTATATCTCACTATTTCAATGCTCGCGTTGGCCTTGCTAACTGCCTGTGGAGGTGGAGGATTTACCGAAGAAGGTACGCCGACAGATCCAGGGGGCGGTACGCCACCAGCTCAAATTACCGTTTCGCTTAGCTTAGTATCCGCTATAGATGGACAGCCAACTCAAACTATTACATCGTCTAACCCTGGCAGAGTTGTTGCAACCGTCACCGGAATCACCTCACCAGTGATTGTCACTTTTGCTACAGACATTGCATCGATACCCATTCCAACGGCAATCACTGATGCCAGCAATCAAGCAACTGTCGATATCCTCGCGGGCAGCTCGCTCGGCGCAGGTACGGTGACTGCGTCCATAACTTCCGGCGAAAATGCTCAACTAGTTTATGCAGTGGGTGCGACCAACTTGCAGATGGGAAGTGGCTCGCCGTTTCAGGAAGGTATCGCAAATATCGGTTCTGCACAAATATCAGCTGGAGGCACGACTACCGTTAGTGTTTCTATCGTTGATGAAAGCGGTCAACCGTTTAACGAGCCCGTTGATGTTAATTTCACATCTGCGTGCGCAAACTCAGTACCGCCTACCGCGACGTTAAGCTCACCAATAACAACCGTAAATGGCACAGCATCGAGCACATATCTAGCTGCAGGGTGCGTTGGAGACGATTCAATCAACGTAACCGCTAATGCAGGTGGTATTTCGTTATCTGCCTCAGGAACTGTAAATGTCTTATCTGCTGATGTAGGGAGTATAGAGTTTGTTTCCGCAACCCCAGAAAATATCGTTATTCAGGGAGCCGGAGGCATCGGAGGTTCTGAGAATTCAACTGTTATATTCCGAGTTAGGGATACAAATGGCAATCCAGTAAATGGACAGGCAGTTGATTTTTCGCTGAATACGAGCACGGGGGGCATTGAAATGAACCCAACCTCAGCAACTACCAATTCACAGGGGTTGGTTCAAACGGTAATAAATTCAGGAACGGTTGCTGCGTCAGTAAGGGTTACAGCCACTATAAGCGGCAGTACTCCCGCTATATCGACGCAATCAAGCAATCTAGTCGTTTCAACTGGAATCCCAGATCAAGACAGTTTCACCTTAGCTGCCTCTGTATTGAATCCAGAAGCATGGAATTTGGTGGGGACAACAGTCGAAGTTTCAGCTTATCTTGCAGACGGGTTTAACAATCCAGTACCTGACGGCACTGTCGTTTCGTTCTCAACTGAAGGAGGTCGAATTGACCCTTCATGTACGACAATTGATGGAACTTGTACTGTGATATGGAATTCTCAGAGTCCTTTTCCTACAGGCGAAACTCATGATACTGCGGGGAACGGTCCGTCGGCAGACAATCGCTTCTTAGGCGGTACAAACCCCTTTTCATTAGGTCAACCTTACGGTGGTCGTGCGACGATAATAGCAACTGCAATTGGCGAAGAGTCTTTCCCTGATAGTAATGGCAATGGCCGATTTGATGAGTCTGAACTTACAACTTTCCTAAACTCAACTGACGTTGAAGGAAACCCTTTCGATCTGGACGAAGCATATCGAGATCACAACGAAGATGGTTTCTTTAATCCTTGGGAAACAGATCCTGCTGAAGAGCCCGCTGGCGACTTGGAAATTTTAGTAGATTTCGACGGCGATAATAACTGGACCCAAAGTGATAGCTTGTACAACGGCGTTCTTTGCTCGATACCGGAACACGCTGGATGTAGCTCACAGAAATCGTTGCACGTCAGAGCTCAGATTGTAATCGTCATGGCAGGCAGTGAGCCATATACACGCGTCACTAGTACAATCGATGCGCCAACAGATCCTTTAAATGACGATCCGAATGACACCACCATTCACTTGGCGCCAGAAGCACAAGGCTTAGGAACTGTAGTGCTTTCAGATTTGCACAACCAACCATTGCCAGCAGGAACTACAGTTTCATTTGAAGCAACTATAGGTTCACTGCAAGGTACTAGCAGTTTTGAAGTTCCGAGCACGAATAAAAATGGAGGGCTTGATTTTTCATTCTCTATCAAAGCCCCCACAGAGCCTGGGACTGGGTCAGTCAATATAATAGTCACAACGCCAAGCGGACTTCAGACTGTAGTAGGGGTCATATCAGTCGTTGTACAATAAATATTAATAGGCCGCTGGAAAAGCGGCCTTTTTTTAACTATCGATGATATTGCTCGCTCAAATTATGGACTGCATCCACATAAGCTTTAACGTTAGCCGGGTCGATTGTCGGATGAATACCATGACCCAAATTAAAAACATGCCCTGAGCCATTACCAAATTTGGCCAGAATATCTCCAACTTCTTGTTCTATCCGTTGCGGATTCGAATAAAGCACACAAGGGTCCATGTTTCCTTGCAGCGCTACTTTATCCCCAATTCTTGCTCGAGCTTGATCAATATCGATTGTCCAATCGAGCCCAACACAATCTGCTCCAGTCTGTGCCATCATCTCTAACCAGCCTGCTCCACCTTTGGTGAAAATGGTCACTGGAATTTGTTCACCATTATGTGTGCGCTTAAGACCATCGATGATTTGTTGCATATAATTGAGACTGAATTCTTGATAGTTTTGAGTCGATAGCACGCCTCCCCAGGTATCAAAAATCATCACGGCTTGAGCGCCAGATTCTATCTGCGCATTTAAGTAAGCAGTGACAGATTTAGCGAGCAGATCCAATAATTGGTGCATACTATCTGGCTGTTCAAATAGCATCCCTTTCACTTCACCAAAATTTTTCGTCGTGCCACCTTCAACCATATAAGTTGCCAGTGTCCAAGGACTACCGGAAAAACCGATTAAAGGAACCTCTCCCTTTAATTCCTTTCGGATCAAACTTACGGCGTCTGTTACATACCCCAAAGTGTCAAATATGTCTGGGACGTAGAGCTTTTTAATGTCATCGGCGGTTTTCACCGGTTTTTTAAACGCCGGCCCTTCGCCAGTTTTAAAGTAAAGGCCGAGCCCCATGGCGTCGGGTATCGTCAGAATATCGGAAAACAATATCGCAGCATCTAACTCGTACCGTCTCAAAGGTTGCAAAGTGACTTCACATGCCAGTTCTGGATTGGTGCAAAGCGCCATAAAATCACCAGCTTGCGCTCTGATTTCGCGGTACTCAGGCAAATAGCGACCCGCTTGGCGCATCATCCAGACAGGCGTTTTATCGACAGGTTGAGACAGCGCCGCTTTAATATAACGGTTATTTTTAAGCATTGAATAGACCAGGAATTACTTTTATTGAGGGGCGCAATTCTACCGCAGGCACTCGCATATTAAAATGATTCTCGTCAGTATTCGGTTATTGCAATGAAGAAATATCGGCTTTGACCGCGGCGATCGACTTAATCCACGGGCTGCCTTGATAGCCTCTTTTCTTATAAATTATGCGACTATGATCAGCATCATCGCGACTATTGAATTGTCCGCTAACAACCAGGTAGAGCAATTTACCTTCCTGACGCCGTCTGAATATCAGCATTTGATCTTTTAATGGATGGTTTTGACGAAAGTCTTCTGCCGCCTTCAATGAGCTAACGCCAACCCATTGCAAAGTATACTGCTGATCGGAAAAGCTTCGCAGAGCTTTTTCATTGTCAGTGAATTCAAATACCGGAATCTCTGCTGCTAGCTCCTGGCTGAGCGCTTGGCTATTTTGAGCGACAGCTTTCTCTGACTGACTTGTTTTCGAATTTTCTAGCTTCGTTTTAGAGGACAGCTGTTTGCGGGTGCTATTTTGTGGTTGTGAGTCAGTTTGGCTAATCTCTCTTAAAGTCGATTCGTCAGAAAATTCTGCATCATTCTTGGTCTGTTTATTCAGTTGTTGTTCGGATTTTTCAAGTGAATTTTGTGCTATGAGTTGAGCTTTTGGGTCACTCTGCTCCGCTGTGAACTGCTCTTTTTTAGAATCATCAGGTGGTTCATTGAGTGTTGTTTTAGGCGCTACCTGATGTTGAGATACAAGGTCGTTCTGTTCCGCCGTGCCCTCAAATAATTGATTGATATCTTCTTGATAAACCAATACCAAAATTAACCCTAAAGCGAGCGAAGCATACAGCCCCGATACGATATATTTTTTTACGGAACTGACCTGCTCCGGCGCTTCGACTTTTACCGAGGACTCAGCCAACCAGCGATTGAGTTGATATTTCAATTCGCCAGGGCGCCCTTTGCTTAACTGAAAAAAATAGCCGAGCTTTTGTTCATCATACAGGGCTTCTGTTGTACCAACATCTATGGCCTGGAAATCAGCAATCAAGTGTTTGGTTTCTTGCGGCTCGATAGGCTGAAGCTCAAATACCACACAAATATTAGGGTTACTGGTTAAGACACTGGTTTGGTTTAACTTTTCTGCGAGAGACGCGTCACCAGCGAGAACAATAAACACGCAAGTGGAACGAGCTTTAAGCTGTTCTTCAACGAGCATCATTAAATATTCTAGACAAGTCAGCGGCAGTAAATGGGCGTCATCAATGGTCAATAATACCCGTTGATCAAAGCGAGCAGTGATACGTTCGACCAGATTATCCGATTCACTCCAACTTAGCCCGAGTTGTAAGCTAATCGATTTTTCCAGTTGTGCCACGCTCATTTCTGTGAGCGCATCAATCTGTGAAAGGCTTACCTGCCCTTCCATGCGTGAGTTCAGCGCCTTTATAAAAAAGCTTTTGCCGAGCCCTTCTTCCCCAACTATAACCGTGCAAAGATCCGCATATAAGACCTGATTTTCTAGTGAGTCTAACAGCTGACTCTTTTGTAAACTTACATAAGCCAATGTCGTCTACCTTTTATTATATTAATCGAGCTGTTTCACAATTGCCTGACTTAGCAACTCCATATCGTGTTCTTCCACAATGATACACCCCGACTCATTCGGCAAAATAAGTCGAATTTTTTCGTTCATGTTTTTTTTATCAAGCTTCATCGCATCGAGTATTGCCGACACCGAAGTTTGATAATTTAATTTTAGAGGGAGCCCTAGCTGAGAAAATAGAAGTCGATAGAAATTGGCTGATTTTTCAGATATAACCCGCTTTGATATTGCCAGGTTTAAAGCCATAGCCGTTCCAATTGCAATAGCTTCACCATGAAGGTAATGATTATATTGGGTAATTCTCTCAATCGCGTGGCCAAACGTATGGCCCAGATTTAATAACGCACGATTGCCTTGTTCGATTTCATCGGCACTGACAACGGATGCCTTTTTTTGACAACTGTAGAAAATTATTTCCGCTAAAACGGCGGGGTCACGCTTTAGAATTAATGACATTTGCTGTGAAAGCAAAGCTAAAATATTTTCTTCCCCTAACATCGCATATTTAACAACTTCTGCGAATCCAGAAACGTACTCTCGCTCAGGTAAGCTTTGTAAAGTGGCAGTATCAATGACGACAACTTTTGGTTGATAAAAAGCACCAATCATATTTTTACCAAGCGTATGATTGACCGCAGTTTTACCGCCAACAGAAGAGTCGACTTGAGCGAGCAAGGTGGTAGGAACCTGGATAAACCCCATTCCTCTTTGATAACTGGCAGCTACAAAGCCTCCCAGATCGCCAATCACACCACCACCCAACGCGATTAATGTATCGTTGCGGCGGAATTCATGCTCGATAAGAAAATCCAGAACCGCACTGTAATTTTCAAGCGACTTGAATTTCTCACCGTCGGGCAAAATAAAATGATGAACTCGCTTAGTGTTAAGCGCTGACGATAATTTTTTTAAATAAAGTGGCGCCACTACTTCATTAGAAAGAATCAGGACATTTTCGCCTTCACAGTAAGGCTGAAAAAACTGTGATTGGCTAATAATGTCCTTATCGATATGTATGTTGTAGCTTCGGTCCGCTAGTTCGAGTACTAATTGGCGCATGCAATTAAGCTAGCCTTCATTAATCTGAGCCACAATTTTGTTTGCAACCGACTTAATTGAGTTCTCATTTGTTGCAACGATTATGTCTGCGATTTCGCGATATAGCTTATCGCGCTCGATATTTAGCTCCATTAATGTTGCTTCTGGATCATCACTTCCTTGCAAAAGCGGGCGACGTTTATCTCGACGCGTGCGTTCTACTTGCTGTTCTATTGAAGTTTCCAGATAGACAACGATTCCGCGTCCAGCCAGAAAAGTTCGATTTTCCGGCAAGGTTATTGCGCCGCCACCGGTCGCCAATACAATACCTTGCTTTTGCGTTAATTCTTCGATTACCTCTTTTTCACGCTTGCGGAATCCTTCCTCGCCTTCGATATCAAAAATCCAATCAATGGGTGCGCCAGTGCGAGACTCAATTTCCTGGTCTGAATCGATAAATTGAAGGTGTAAACTTTGTGCCAGTTGTTTGCCAATGGTGGTTTTACCGGCCCCCATTGGACCAACTAGAAATACGTTTCTTTTGCCTTTCATCATAAGCTATTACTACAAAATTTCCCCATATACAAAACGCAAGAACCCGCCTAAGCGGGTCTCACCACTATATTCCAGGTCGAGGCACTATCTGATCGATTCTTTGACGATCTTGGGTGTGACAAACATCAATAATTCTTGTTTCGCCGAAGTTTCTTTAGTCGATCTGAACAGTGCACCAACGCCGGGTAAGTCACCTAAAAACGGTACTTTTGATACATCGCGGTTGGTTCGCTGCTGGTAAACGCCGCCAAGAACAACAGTTTCGCCGTTTTCGACCAGAACTTGGGTGCCCACTTCACGTGTATTGATTGCAGGCCCAATATTCAGAACGTTTTCACCTCGAGTATCCTGATTAACCGTCAGATCTAGGATTATACGATCATCTGGAGTGATTTGTGGAGTAACCTGTAGACTTAATACTGCTTTTCTCCAGGTAACCGTCGTGTTTCCTGCGCTACTCGCGGTTAAATACGGAATTTCTTCACCAGATTCTATGTAGGCTTCTTTCTGATTTGCAGTAATTACCCTTGGAGAAGCAATAACTTCACCCCGGTTTTCACTTTCAAGTGCTGAAAGTTCCAAATCAAGGATAGTGCCTTCAGCAAGGCGAGCAACCGTCATACCGATACTGCCAGCAGCTTGTTCTACTGGTAAGTCAACGGCAAAGGTTCTACTTGCAGGGTTATTGTTAAAAAATACACCATCAGCGCCAGCGGCTGTGCCACTTAGAGCGCCGTCGCTACCTCGCTCAGTAATTCCGAACCGAACGCCTAACTCTTCTTCAAAACCATCGTCCGCTACAACAACCCGGGACTCAATCAATACCTGCCGAACCGGCACATCGAGTGTTCTGACCATTAGACGAATCTGGTCCAGTTTTTTAGCGGTATCCTGTACTAACAAATGGTTTGTTCGTTCATCGACGGAAACACTCCCGCGATCTGACAGGTAGTTAGCGCCTTTCGTTAGGATTAACTCAGCAAGCGACTCAGCTTTAGCGTAATTGACCTGGATAAATTCAGCCCTCAACGGTGCAAGTTGCTCTTGTTGGCGTTCGCTTTGCAATTCTAAGGTTTCGCGTGCGGCAATTTCTTCGGCCGGTGCGACTAACATCACGTTACCGTTAGTTCTTTTCGCCAGGCCTTTGGTTTTTAATACGATATCAAGCGCTTGGTCCCAAGGAACGGTTTGCAGACGTAATGTGATTGCACCAGATACCGTGTCACTGGTTACCAGGTTGAGCTCTGAAAATTCAGCAATTATCGCCAGTACCGCTCTAACAGGTATATCCTGGAAATTTAACGACAGGCGTTCTCCAGTAAATACCGGCTCTGCAAGTCTTTTGCGCTCGACTTCTTCTGGCGTTAATGGTTTTAATTCAACGACATAGGTATTATCCGCCTGATAAGCGAGATACTCAAATTCATCCGAGGTTTCAACCGCAATACGGACATTATTGCCAACCCGGCTTGTCGTGACTATTTTGGCAGGGGTTGCAAAATCAATGACATCGAGTTTTCTAATCAGGTTGTTAGAAACGTCAGCGTTGACAAAATCCGCTAAAATAGTGCGACCTTCCTGGCGTAAGTCAATACCGATATTGGTATTGTTCAGTTCGACGACAATTCGTCCCTCTCCTTGCTCACCGCGTCTAAAATCAATATTCGCGATATCTAACTCATTGCTAGCCGCAGTTCCAGTATTTGTCGAGGAAGACGGCGAAGTTGCAACTTGTTGCGAACTATTAAAGCCAGGGTTTTGAACCGCTTTCTCTCCATAGCCAACCGTTAGAACCAGGTCATTACCTTCAACTTGCGTTGAAAAAGGTACCATTTCAACCAAATTAACGACAAGTCGCGTTTTTCCACCCGCTTCGACAACGGTCACGCTGCGAGTCGCGCCAATCCCAATACTATGGGTTTTACGCTTTAATGCGCTTGAAACACCATCAAAATCCATCCAGATTCGAGCCGGATTTTCGGTGGTAATTTCTTTAAAACTTGGCGGCGGCGAATCCATTTGTACGCGAATTAGCACCCTGTCACCAGGCATAACATTAAAGTCTACATTTTGAATCTCAGTCGCAGAAATCGTGAAACTGGTGAACGCGATTACCATCAGAATTAAGCTTCTCAAATGACGAGTAAACATAGCGCCTGCCCCTTGAATTTGTTGAATATTCATCTTACCCCAATAACTCATAATTACTCCTAACGCCCTTATTCTTGGGCTAACGCCATATAGACGGTTCGCTGTTCCCAACATCCTTTGCTATCTGGAACCAGTGTACTGATTTCAATTTGCTGTTCATTGATATCTATGATTTGGCCATGATTAATACCAACATAGTTGCCAATTTTTACGTGAAACACATTACCTGCAGCCGGACCGGCGGTCATTCTTACTAAGCCCCACTGCTTTTTGGTATTATTTACGAGCCCGACCATTTCCATCGAATCAAGCGAGTATCGCTCGAGATCCTCTTTCCGGCGCGTCACATCCGGCCTAATCGACTCATCACAACCATCGTGCAACGCCTGCAATTGCGATTCTAACTCTGGTTCCAATTCAGAAAACGGACTTTTTAGATGGGCAGACTGATAGTCATGCGGTTTATATTCTTTCACTTCCGGCATCGGCTTTATTCGACCAGGCGGTTTGGCCTTGATGGTATCAACCCATGCTCTTAAATCTTCGGTATTTCCAGAGCACCCAAAGAGCATTCCAGCTAACATCATTACAAAGAGCCGTTTGAATGTTCGTAAATTGATTCGAGATTTCGATAATTTCATGTTAACCCTCCGAATCCGAACGGTAAGTCTTTGCTGTAACTTTCATTATCAACATCTTCTCGCCTGGCTGACTTGGCACTTCTCCGTCACCAAGTGAAATTTCAAAATCATGTAACGTGACAATACGAGGTGAACGAGAAACACGACTGACAAAATCCGCTAATTGATGATAACCACCGCGAACGGTCAGTTCCATCGGTCTTTCTGCGTAAAATTCTGAACTTCTTTCACCTAAAAACTGCACATCATCCAGTTCACACCCTGCCCCAGTTGCAGCATAGGAAAATTCATCAACTAACGCGGGGATTTCATCAGACTTGGGCAGTTGTTGTAACAACGTTTGAAAGCTGTCTTTTATGGTGTCCATTTGTCGTTTGTAAGCATCCAGATTAACCGCTTTTCCCTGCTTTTGCTCAAACTCTTTCTTAAGCTCAAATTCTTTGCGTTCGGTGTTGACCAGAACGTTTGTTTGGTCACTGATAAATAAGTAGTACGCCAAACCAACTACTATTGCAAAAACTAATGCCGCAACAAACCCCTTAGCAGGATTAGGCCAGGAGCCCATATTGTTAAAATCAATATCACTGATATCGAGATTATTTAAGTCATTTAAGTCCATTATTGCTGCGCCTCATTTTCCGACTTTGGTGAGCCTATTTTGGTCTTTAGCAAAAATCGTTTTCTATTAGCACCAGAATCTTTATCGCCACTAATTTCTTCCAATGGGCCCAGTTGAATCCACTTGGATGTTGATATGTTTCGCATAAATTTAGAAATTCGAGGGCTTGATTCAGCTATACCATTAAAAATTAATTCGTCTTCTTTCCGAACTACCGAAGATAGATTGACGCCTTCTGGTATTTTTTCGACGATTTCATCAAAGACGTGAACCACCTGCGGACGACTCTTCTGAAGGTTTTGAATCAAGTCCATTCGCTCAACCAGTTGCTGGCGTTCTTTTTCAAGGGTTTCGATTTCTTTGATCTTGGAATCTAATTTTTGAATTTCCGATTGCAGAAATTTGTTGCGGACTCGCTGATTATCGAGACGGCTATCATAATAGGTATATATCAACCATGACACCATGACCGCAAGAATGGCAACTAACCCGAGGATACTCAAAAACTGTCGTTGTTTTTCCTGGCGTTGTTCTTCGCGCCAAGGCAGTAAGTTAATATTTGCCATTAGTCAAAACTCCTCAATGCCAATCCACAGCATATCACTAGCGACGGTGCATCGAGACTCAATGCCTGCGCGTTAACTTTGGAAGACAATGACATGTCTGCAAAAGGGTTAGCAATTGATGCTGTGGTCCCCAATCGTTCTTCGATCATTTCTTCCAGTCCTTCAATAATCGAACATCCGCCGGCTAATACGATATGGTCCACTTCACCATACTGACTCGACCCATAAAAAAACTGCAGTGATCGACTGACTTGCTGGATAATCGCTTCTTTGAACGGTTCAAGGACTTCTGGTTCATAATCATCAGGCAGTCCGCCCTGCTTTTTGGCCATTCCCGCTTCTTCAAACGACAAGCCATATCGGCGTTGTATTTCTTCTGTGAGCTGAGAGCCACCAAATGTCTGCTCGCGGGTATAGATAGTGTTAAAATCTTCCATCACGCTCAAACTGGTATTGGTTGCCCCGATATCCGCAACGGCAATTATCTGCCCTTCACCCTGATCGGGCAGTTGATTGGCTAATAATTTAAATGAACGCTCAATCGCGTAGGCTTCCACATCGACAACTTTTGCCGTCAGCCCGGCAAGTTCCAGCGCATCTACGCGGCTATAAACGTTTTCAGAACGTGAAGCAGCGAGCAACACATCGACTTTGTCAGGCACTTTTTCTGATTCACCTAACACTTGAAAATCCAACGCGACTTCTTCCAGTGGATAAGGAATGTATTGATCAGCTTCGACTTCAATCTGGTTTTCCATCTCATCTTCACTTAAACCTTTATCCATCTGGATGGTTTTAGTAATGACGGAGGAGCCCGCGACCGCGACTGCGGCGTGCTTTAATGACGTACCAGAGCGACTAATGACACGCTTCAACGCCTCACCGATGACTTCCGGATCGCGAATATCACGATCAGCCATTGCATCCTGGGGCAGTGGTTCAACCGCGTAGCTTTCCACTCGGTATCTCGAACCAACCTTTCCTAGTTCAATTAATTTACAGGCTGTCGAGCTAATATCTATCCCCACCAGGGAGGTTTTTTTTGTGCCGAATAAATTAGCCAGCATAATCCTAATTTTCCTATCAGTTTTATCCAGTTACAGGCGATAACTGCGTATTCACTTTAAATAATAGCCCTAACTATCAGAAATTTCACCTGTTTTTTCTTTTTTATGTGTCCAATTTCGCTATATTTTTCACTAATGTCAAGGCTTATCAAAAATTGTCGGGGTTTAAACATCTGTGCTTTAGTGCATTTAGCGGGCTACATTATGACCCAGAGTGGCCATTAAAAGGCGTGACCGGGGCCTAACTTTTCGCTAATCCTTACACATTTTTTAAACTTTCCGGTTAAAGCATCGAACAAATCCCGATATACTTTGTCGACTCTATATAAAGTATTGGTCTGAATTAATTCTGGTATGAAGTTACTCTCAAGAATCGCACCAAAATTTGCCTATTTTGCGACCCTGTTCACATTACTCGCCGCGATGGGATTTGTTGCCCTATATTTGGCCGTTGGTCCAGGTCTCCCGGAAGTCGAATCCATTCGAAAGATACGTCTCCAAACGCCCATGAGCATTTATTCAAACGATGGTCAGTTAATCGATGAGTTTGGTGACAAAAGGCGTATACCTATTACTTTAGACCAAGTTCCTAAAGATTTCATAAATGCTTTGTTGTCGACCGAAGACCAACGTTTTTATGAACATTCGGGTGTTGACTTCCTTGGCGTCTTTCGAGCATTTATCAACTTAGCCGTTACTCAATCGAAAAGTCAGGGCGCCAGTACCATTACTATGCTGGTAGCACGAAACTATTATTTATCGAGGGAAAAACGCTTTTCTCGCAAATTCACCGAAATGTTTCTTGCCTGGAAAATAGAATCCGAACTGACGAAAAACGAGATCCTCGAACTCTTCTTAAATAAGATACCCTTTGGTCACCGAGCCTATGGTTTAGGCGCCGCTTCGCAGGTATATTACGGCACAACTTTGGAGAATCTCAGCCTGGCTAAATTGGCAACGCTCGCCGGAATTCCTAAAGGGCAATCAATCTACAATCCAATCTCATACCCCGATTTAGCCGAATCGAGACGCGCCCACGTCTTAGGCCGAATGCTGGCGGAAAATCACATAACTCAAGATCAATATCAGGTCGCGCTAGCCGAGCCCATCGCGACCCGCAAGCACGGCGCGAGCAAAACTGTGGAAGCGCCTTTTCTGGCTGAAATGGTCCGTCAGGAAATTATCGATAAATATGGCCGAGACACGGCATATAATGCTGGCCTAAAAATCTACACAACCCTTGCGCCACAACTTCAAGAATATGCACAACAAGCCCTTATCGAAGGCCTGGAAGAATATGATCGCCGCCATGGGTATCGTGGTGCAGAGCAACATTATGAGCTCACGGATGAAGTAAGCCACGAAACGATGCTGTCATGGTTAGAAGACCGCCCTTCAGTGGCCGATTTGCAACCAGCACTCGTCACTGAAGTCACTGACGAGAGCGCGGTTATTTTGCTAAAAGACGGTCAACAGCACCTTTTGCCGCTGGATGCAGTTCAGTGGGCCCGGGCTTACGTCGACGAAAACCACGTCGGTAAACAAATAACCGCTGTCAGCCAGGTGTTGCAGAAAGGCGACATTGTTCGCGTCCGAGAAGAGATGGACGAGACCTTTATATCTCGTTTTAAACTTGCACAAATTCCAGACGTCAGCGGCGCACTGGTGGCATTAAGACCGGTAGATGGTGCGGTTGAAGTACTTGTCGGCGGATATGACTTTGCGCTAAACCAATTCAATATGGTCACTCAGGCAAGAAGGCAGCCCGGCAGTAATATTAAACCATTTGTCTATTCGGCGGCATTTGAAAAGCACTATACGCCGGCCTCAATGATCAACGATAGTCCAATCGTCGAAGCAGACATCACGGCAGAAAATATCTGGCGCCCCAAAAATGATGGCGACCGATATGCGGGCCCAACCAGTTTAAGAAAAGCGTTATCACTGTCCAAAAACACCGTTTCCGTTCGCCTGGTTCGCGAAATCACGCCTACCTATACGAAATCGTATCTCGAAAATATTGGTTTTCCCGGCGAACACATGCCACCTTATCTGTCTCTCGCATTAGGTTCGGCTAATTTTACACCACTGGAAGTGGTCACCGGTTATGCAACGCTCGCTAATGGCGGCTACCGCGTTCAACCCTTTTTTATCGAACGTATTGAAGATTCGAGCGGAAAAATCTTATTTCAACATCAACCGTTGGAAGTCTGCAGCCTTTGCGAGGAAATTATCGCACGCCGAACCGAGGAAGAGCTCGCCGGTCAAGAAACCATTGCAGCGACCGAATCTGCCATGGTCGCTTCAGAGCCTATCGATGGTCAAATCTCAAATTCTACTCGCCATTTAAATGAAGAAAATGAGAGTGAGCAAAAGGATTTATCGACACCATTTGAAAATATTCCATTGCTGCCCATTCCAGAGGAATCCATCGCGCCACGTGTGATTGAAACACGCAATCATTACCTGGTGAACCATATTCTTCAGGATGTGATTCATCGCGGAACCGCCTGGCGAACCTTGCACAACTCGAAAAGTCCTTTATTGAAACGCAACGATCTGGCTGGCAAAACGGGTACCACCAATGATGCGAAAGATGCCTGGTTTAGTGGCTATAATCTAAAACATGTGGCAACGGCGTGGGTAGGCTTTAATGATCACGCGAAAAAACTGGGGGTGAAAGAATTTGGCGGTAAAGCGGCATTACCAGTTTGGCAAAAATTTATGGAAAAAGCACTGGAAGGACAACCTCAAAATAATTTTCACCGTCCCGAAGGTCTGGTAACGGTTCGCATTGATCCCGAGTCTGGTCTTTTAGCAACCAGTGTGACCAAAAATCCCAAATTCGAGCTCTTTAGAAGTGAAAATGTCCCCACTGAGTACGCAGAAAAACCCATTGAGGATATCTTTAACGATAATGAAGAAGTGGTTGAAGATGAAAATATCTTCTAATAACTCCTGTTAGCAAAATGACGATATAACGGAATCGCAATTAACGCGTTCCGTAGATCACCATCGTTTTTCCCTTGACTGAAATGTGCTCTTGTTCTTCGAGCACTTTTAATACTCGACCAACCATTTCACGTGAACAACCGACTATCCGTCCGAGCTCCTGACGAGTGACTTTAATTTGCATACCGTCAGGGTGGGTCATCGCGTCAGGTTCTTTTGCTAAATCCAGAAGCGCACGAGCAACTCTGCCGGTCACGTCCATAAAGGCCAGATCCCCGACTTTACGACTAGTTTTACGTAATCTCAGCGCCATTTGTTCGGCCAGTTTAAACATAATTTCTGGCTGTTCTTTCACTAGCGCTTGAAATCTGGCATAACTGATTTCAGCAACATCCGTTTCAGATTTTGCTCTAACCCAGGCGCTTCGGTCGCTTAAGCTATCAAATAATCCCATTTCACCAAAAAAGTCGCCCGAATTTAAGTAAGCTAACACCAATTCACGTCCATCATCATCTTCAATTAAGACGCTGACCGAACCTTTTATTAAAAAGTACAGGGTCTCGGGCTTATCTCCCGCAAAGATAATTGTGGTCTTGGGTGCATAACGTCTTTTATGACACTGAGAGACGAACCAGTCGAGCGTCGGATCGCTCTTTATATTGTGGGGTAACGTGAGGGGTTCTTTAATCAATGCCATCTTGAATTCCGCTTCTTCCTTTTGATGCGCAATTTAGTAATGCGCCTTTATAATACTAGCAGCTTTTTCTCAAAAATCGGTGACTTATTTAAATCGGCGTTTCACATAGGTCACCAACTAGAGGGATAATACCCGCCCGGCTCAGCGCCTTCAACCCAGAATTTTGTGACACACCAATTCCCTTTAGTCTTGCTACATTTTAACATTTGACTGATATAAGTCTTTATAAATTCAATAAAAAGTAATTTTTTATCACTTTTTACTGACTCAGGTCGTCTAATTAAGTAGTCTTGCAAGCAAAAATCAATCCAATCATCTCAACAGGAGAATTCCATGAAAATTATCACCCAATGGCAACAGGGGTTAACTTTTGTTGGTACCAATGAAGCAGGTCAATCGGTCACTATGGATGGTGAAGGAAACGCGCCCTCCCCTATGCACTTAATTGCGATGGCTGTTGGTGGTTGCTCATCGATTGATGTCGTTATGATTTTGCAAAAAGCTCGCCAGGATGTCACCGACTGTCTGTGCGAAATAGAGGCCGAAAGAGCCGAATCCGCCCCACGAGTTTTTACTAAGATGCACGCCCATTATAAAGTCAGCGGGAAAAACCTTAAGCCCAAACAGGTAGAACGTGCTTGCGCTTTGTCGATGGAAAAATATTGTTCTGCCTCCTTGATGCTCAGTCAGGCCGTTGAAATCAGCCACAGTTTTGAAATTATTGAAAGCGCATAACAATGGCGGCCAGGCCGCCTTTTTTTGCCAAAAGCTTTCTGTTTCAGATTAATTTTCCTGAAGTTCCCTTTTCAGCTCTTCAATGCTCGTATGCCTGACATCTTTGCCTTTTACCAGATAGACAATGTACTCACAAATATTTTTGGTGTGATCACCAATCCTTTCTAATGCGCGAGCACACCATGAAATTCGCAACGCATTTTTTATTTCTCGCGGGTCTTCCATCATTTTAGTGATTAACAATCGCGAAATATTATCAAACTCTTCATCAATTATTTTATCATTTTGAATAATTTCTAATGCCGTGTCGCAGTCCATTCTCGCATATGCGGTTAACGCTTTATTTAAGGTCTCGTTCACATGTTCACCCAAATGCCGCAATTCGACAAATTGCCTGGCACTTTTACCGTCATCCGATAACTTTGCCGCATTTTTACCTAGCTTTGCGGCTTCATCTCCAATACGCTCAAGATCAGTAATCGTTTTTATGATACTTACCATCAAACGTAAATCGCTTGCTGCGGGTTGGCGGCGCGCCAGAATCTGGGTGCAATTTTCATCAATCTCTACTTCAAGAGAATTAACCTTAACGTCATCGTCTACAACTTTTTTAGCCAACTCTCGGTCGGCTTCGAGTAGTGCTTTTAATCCACTGCGAACTTGTTGTTCAACGAGACCTCCCATCTTCATTACCTGATTACGGACTTCCTCCAGCTCTTCGTTAAAGCGCTTTGAAATATGTTGTCCCAGATGTAACTCTTTATCCATCTAACGCTCCTTAGCCAAATCGGCCAGTAATATAGTTTTCAGTTAACTCATGAGCCGGGTTAGTAAAAATCTGTTCGGTTTTTCCCATTTCGACCAACTGACCCATATGAAAATAGGCGGTTGTTTGTGATACACGCGCAGCCTGTTGCATAGAGTGGGTCACTATGGCAATCGTATACCTTTCTTTCAATTCGTCGATTAACTCTTCGATAACAGCCGTTGCAATGGGGTCTAAAGCCGACGCGGGCTCATCCATCAAAATCACTTCTGGACTCACCGCGATTGTACGGGCAATACAAAGCCGTTGTTGCTGACCACCCGATAATCCCGTACCGGGCGAATCTAATCTGTCTTTCACTTCTTCAAACAAACCCGCTTTTTGTAAACTGGAAACGACTATTTCATCCAGCTCGGCACGATTGGATGCCAGACCATGAATGCGTGGCCCGTATGCGACATTATCGTAGATGGATTTAGGAAACGGATTGGCTTTTTGAAACACCATGCCGACTCTCGCTCGTAATAAAACCGGGTCGAGCCCTTTGGCGTAAATGTTATCACCTTCGAGTAATAAATCACCCTCAACGCGACAAATTGGAATGGTATCGTTCATACGATTTAGACAACGGAGAAAAGTCGACTTTCCGCAGCCAGATGGACCGATCAAAGCGGTTACCTGGTTTCGAGCCAAATCGAGACTGACGTTTTTGATCGCTTGTTTATCGTCATAGAAAACATTGACGTTTCGCATCGACATTTTCGGATTTTCTGCCGTCACATCCCCGACAGTTTCATCAATAATGATATCTTTAGTCGTAAACGATTCAGAAATTGAGAGATCATTCATAGTTAACCCTACCAACGTTTTTCAAACTTTTTGCGCATAAACGCAGCGATCGAATTCATCACTAGTAAGAATCCGAGCAAGACCAAAATAGCGGCTGACGTCTTGGCAACAAAAGCCCGTTCAGGACTATCAGCCCATAAATAAATTTGTACCGGCATTACCGTCGCTGCATCGGTCACACTACCAGGTACATCGACAATGAATGCAACCATTCCAATCATCAAAAGCGGTGCAGTTTCTCCGAGCGCCTGAGCCATTCCAATAATTGTACCGGTAATAATACCTGGCATCGCTAGCGGCAAGACATGGCCAAATGCTACTTGCATACGCGAAGCTCCAAGCCCCATGGCCGCTTCTCTGATTGAGGGCGGTACCGCTTTTATTGATGCTCGACTCGCGATGATTATTGTCGGTAGCGTCATCAATGTCAGCACGACTCCACCAACTAACGGCGTCGAGCGCGGCATACCAAAAACATTAATAATAACCGCTAGGCCTAATAGACCAAAAACGATAGAAGGTACGGCAGCCAGATTATTAATATTGACTTCGATAAAATCGGTAAAACGGTTGCGCGGTGCAAATTCTTCTAGGTATAAAGCCGCGGCAACGCCTAATGGAAATGATAGCAACAATGTCACTAACATGGTGTACAAGGTTCCCGTCAAGGCTCCTTTAACACCTGCCGACTCTGGCTCGCGTGAATCGCCCTGGGTAAAAAAATCGACGTTAAATCGGCTTTCGATCAAGCCTGACTCGACCCATTGTTTGATCCACTGAGCGCTTTTTTCAGTCACCCGTGGGCCAGGTTCACCGAGAGGAACTTCGTCCTTTAAATAGGTATCTACATCGTCATCGAGTTTAACCCACACATCGACTTTTTTCTCAACCCACTCTGGATTAGCAATCAAATAATCTCTAATGGTGAATTCTGCGCTGGTGCTGACTAACTTAGACAGACCGCGCTTATCTCGTCGTCCCGAAACTTCTGGCATCATTTGATAGAGTGATTTTTTTAGCACTCCACGATAATTGGCGCTTTCTAGCTCGCTCACGTTAATGCCTTCCACATCAAGCCAGTCAGAACGATAATCAATCTCCAACTTGATCCAGTGCTGGCTAAAGGCTGGCGTCGCTTTGATCACAATATCTGAAATTAAAGCAAAAACCAGAAAAAAACCGAACAAAACTGCCAGGAACCCGCCAGCCTTAAAGACTTTTTCTTTTCGGTGCCGCTTTTTCAGGCTGTGGATGACTTTTTCAGTCGTTGTTTGACTCATTGCTAAATTACTCTGCGTCGATGGTTTAGTCGTATTGTTCACGATATTTACGCACGACCTTGAGCGCGACAACATTTAGCGCTAAAGTCGTGACGAATAACATGAGTCCCAGGGCAAAAGCTGCCATAGTTTTAGGGGTATCGAATTCTTGATCACCAGTCAGCAAAGTCACAATTTGAACCGTTACCGTCGTCACCGAGTCTAATGGATTTGCCGTCAGATTGGCCGCCATTCCCGCTGCCATAACAACAATCATCGTTTCACCAATGGCTCTTGATACAGCCAAAAGAATTGCCCCAACGATACCTGGGAGTGCGGCGGGTAGTAATACCTGTTTTATGGTTTCAGATGGCGTCGCCCCCATACCGAGTGAGCCCTCTTTAAGCGCAGTGGGTACGGCATTTATTGCATCGTCGGACAATGACGATACAAACGGAATAATCATCACGCCCATCACAACACCTGCTGCCAAGGCGCTTTCCGAAGCGACACTTAACCCGACAGCTTCGCCTAAGTCACGAATAAAAGGCGCAACTGTCAATGCGGCAAAAAACCCATAAACGACGGTCGGAATTCCCGCTAGAACTTCCAGCATGGGTTTTGCGTATGCCCTTAATCGGGCCGACGCGTACTGAGATAAATAAATGGCTGTGAGTAACCCTACCGGCACAGCCATCAACATGGCGATGCAGGTAATCAACAAGGTACCCGCAAACAAAGGAACTGCACCAAACGATCCGGAGGACGCAACCTGATCTGATCGCATTGCGGTTTGTGGGCTCCATTCGAGACCAAACAGAAACTCCCACGGAGGAACGGCGCTAAAAAACTGAATTGACTCAAACAATACTGATAAGACTATGCCGACAGTTGTTAAAATTGCGACGCCTGAGCAAGCCAGCAGCACGCGCATGATAATTTTCTCGAGCTGGATGCGCGCTTTATAATGAATTTGAAAGCGACTTGCGATAAACGCGACACACGCCATACAAATTACGACCACCGCAGCACTTTTATACCAGGCCGCATTGTGATTCAGTTCTTGCAAATATAATGCAGCAGCAACCTTTTCACCGTCAGATGAATCGGTAATCGGGAGCTCAGTACTCGACATGATACGAATATCATTAAGGTACAAACCAAGATCAGAACTGCTTAGACTCTGAATTTTTTGTGGCAGACTGGAAACCAGAATTGCTTCAATGACGCTCGACTCAAATGCCGTCCAAACAAGCAAGAATAACAAAGCCGGAAGACCACACCAAAAAGCCGTTAACATACCGAACTGACGCGGTAATGACGCTAACGTTTTAACTTTGGTTACACCACCAGCCACTTTAACGGCTCGCTGGATGCCATACCAATAGCTAAACAAAGCTAAAAACAGGACGACGAATATTAACGTTGATGAAGTCATTTATCTTTCTCAAATAAAAATTTGAGGCAGCATAAAAGCTGCCCCAAATTCATGATGGATTGCTGTCAGTCAATAATTAAAGTTGCAATGGCTTTAAAGATAATACGTCATTGCGGATTGTCTCTAACTTTTCAGCACCCAATGGGATCAGCCCTTTATCGGTTAGATACCCTTCATCGCCCATAGAGGCATTGCTGGTAAATTCTTTTAAGAATTCCTTAATACCTGGCACTTTGCCGACGTGAGCGTTCTTTACATAGAAGTATAGCGGACGCGAGACTGGATAAGAACCGTCTGCAATACCTTCAAATGTAGGCTCCTGCCCATCTACGAGCGACCCCTGCAGTTTATCTGAATTTTGATCCAGGAAGCTAAAACCGAAGATGCCCAGCGCTTTAGGATTTCCCGTTAATTTTTGTACGATCAAGTTATCGTTTTCACCCGCTTCGATATAAGCATGGTCTTCACGAACCGAATGACAAATGGTTTTATACTTGTTTTTGTCGATTTTTTTCATTGCCTTAATCCACTTGAACTGCTTGCAACCTCCTTCAAGAACTAACTCGGCAAATGCATCACGCGTACCTGAAGTTGGCGGTGGACCTAACACTTCGATTTTATGTGCTGGAAGCGATGGATTGACTTCTTGCCAGGTTTTATAAGGATTTGGGATCAGTTTTTCGCTGCCGTCTTGCGCGGGAACTTCTTTTGCTAATGCCAGAAATAATTCCTTTCGCGTCAATTCCATGCGATTAGCGGTTTTGGCATTGGCAATAACAATGCCGTCGTATCCCAGTAGCACTTCGGTAATTCCCGTGACGCCATTCTTCTGACACATATCGAATTCACTTTTTTTCATACGACGTGATGCATTTGACATATCCGGTGTGTTGACACCTGTGCCTGCACAGAAAAGTTTCATGCCGCCGCCTGTGCCAGTTGATTCGATTTTTGGCGTTTTAAAATCAGTGCTCTTACCGAAACGCTCTGCAACCACCGTCGAAAATGGATAAACAGTAGAAGAGCCCACAACATTAATAGCGTCACGGCCCGCAGCCAAAACGTTAGCGCTTAGCGCACACATAGATAAGGTGATTAATAATTTTTTCATCGATTTCTCCGAAACCTGAGTATTTTAAATAGGCTTCGCTATCTTATTAATTCAGTGTGACAAGTATATGAACGCAATATGACAGCTATATTACAAGTGAGGAACTTTTTCGAGAAAACATGTCATATAGACAGACTCAACCGAAGGACTTATTCTGTTATCGGTGAGAATAAAAAATCTAGACTCTTTTATAGTCGCTGCGGATAGTCGTTTAATATATTTAAGAAACGGTTTGGAATGGGCTGAGTTTTCACTCATTTAAAATTAGCTTATCACTTAAAAAAAATGAAAGGTGACTTATTCTTCACCTTTCATTGACCAAATTGGTGTTCACACTATTATTCAGCGATGCGACTAACCAGACGCTGCGTTTGCGCCAATGATAATAAGTGAGCATAAATAGGGGCCAGATAACCTTTTTTGCGCAAATCAAGCAAAGCTTCATCGGACAATTGGTTAAACTTTTCTTCATCAACAATATGAAGACCCGTGACGTTTCGCTTTTCGCCATTGACTTCAAACGAGAAGCCTTTTTCTTCGAGCAAACCTAAATCAACCAATGTTTTGGTGAATTCACGGGTGCTGATTGCACACTGGTAATAATTTTCCAGGGCCTGGCGGCGCGACTTTAAATGCTCAGTTTCATTGCCTTCATCGTCAAACAATGACTCACCAGTCTCTTCGCTGATGGCATCGGATGCCATATCAATAGTAATTGCGTATTTTGCATTGTCTTCCGGGAATGGCACTAATGACAATGGAAAGTGTGTATAGCCTGCTGGCACTAAAGGCCCTTGCCATTTACCGTCTTTGACCAGTAAATTTTCGCCATCTTTTAAACCTAAAATGGCAACACAAATATAATCCTGTGATTCCGCGTTCTTTATAAAGGCGACCGGCAAGTCAGACGCAATGCGCGGTAATTCCTGAATGATAACTGGGGTAACGTGGTGATTGGCGATATGTTCGAAGTTGGTATTCATCGACAATTTAACGTTTTTATGTTCAATATTGCTCAATTGAGCGACTTGTGACTGCATGTTATTCTCCGTCAATAGCCTTAATGGCTAATGTTATTCTTATCTGGCTCAAAACCGTTAGATACGATTCTGGCCGGACAATTTCTACTTCATTAAGAAAATCTAACTATTATTTTTACAATAAAATAGATCTATCAAAGCATTACGCTTTAATCATTTTCCCCTAGTGAGTTCTGCCGAGATACACCGGCAAGAAGAGTGTTTAGGCCTAATCAAAATTAGTAAAGTCGAGACTACCATTTAGTGGCCAAAAATCAATCCGCATTGGCGTTTTTATGGTATTTTTATCGAAAATTCCTTAAAATTTGCTCGTCTTGACGGGCTTTTCCTTGCTTGTCGCCCGGATTTATCCAGCTTTGGCCGCTTCCACCTTAATCGCGCGGTGTTTCGGAAAATGCGCGGTAAATACCGACCCATGCCCCAATTCGCTTTCAATTTGCAGATATCCTCCACAATTTTCGAGAATATGTTTCACTATCGACAGACCGAGCCCCGTGCCACCGACCTGACGAGAACGACTGACATTGACCCGGAAAAATCGCTCTGTCAGGCGCGAAATATACTCTGGCGCTATGCCTTCTCCGTTGTCTTCAACGCTTAGGAAGGGACTGCCCTCAGGCGTTTGTTGCCAACAGACTTTTATTACCGAGCCGTTGGGCGAATACTTAACCGCGTTGCTGAGCAAGTTCTGACATAAACTGTACAGCTCGTTTTCTATGCCTTTTAAGTTAAGATCATCGGCCACAATTAACTCAATCTCGTGAGTATCTTTAGCGCGAGTTTTTCTGAAATCACTCACCAACTTCTCGAGCAGTGTGGGCATTTTGACCAGCTCGCCCGACTCTTTGCTGTAACCTTTTTCTTCCAGCTTGGACAACATCAGCAAATCATCAAGAATCTTTTGCATGCGACTGGCCTGATGACTGGCGTTGACAATTTGTTTCTTCACAAAATCGGGGATCTCCTTTTCCGATTCCAATAACTCCAGATAGCCCGCAATAACGGTTAACGGCGTGCGCAATTCGTGCGACGCGTTTGCGATGAAGGCTTTGCGGAGCTTTTGCACGGCGATTCGTTGGCTGACATCCCGCGCTGTGATTAACTTCTGCGAATGGCCAAATTCGACGCAGCTCACCGACAGGGTTTTTAAATTATCCTTGGGCGATTCGATCTCGATCGTCTGTGGTAACTGCTCTGATTCGAGTAACTTCATAAACTCAGGATCACGAATAAGATTATCGACTTTTTGACCTACGTCGCGAATTTTTTCGATGCCAAGCAATTCGTAAGAGGCCTGATTGGTCAGTTCGATATCGCGATGAGCGTTAATGACGAGAGTTGCTTCTGGCAGCGCCGCGATTGTTGCTTCAAACTGACGCGCCATCTGGCTAAGGCGCGTTTTGCGTTCTTTGTTTTTCCGTTGACTCTGGACAATATGCTGGACAATCAATTGCCAGATCCCGCTCGAGTCGAGCGCCAGGCTATTTTTGGCACCGAGCCGAATCCAACGTTCCAGCGCACGGATCTGGATCAGCATCCACCCGACATAGATGAGTAACGGCAATAAAACGGCGATGGTCCAGTAGCCGGACACCAGGCCAAATAAAATCGAAGTCGCCACCACGATTAATATTCGAGTAAACTCGATAGTCCAGGCGTTATTCATTATTCGACTTCTCTTGCGATTAAGCGGCGTTGGTTGGGGAAAACATGTAGCCCATTCCGCGCACGGTTTTGATTAACTTATCTTTGCCAAAGGGTTTCAAGATTTTACGCAATCTTAAAACATGCACGTCAACGGTACGCTCTTCAATGTAGACCGCCTGCCCCCAGACAAAATCCAGCAACTGTGTACGGGAATAGACCCGGTTCTTATGCTCGATAAAAAAGCGTAGCAATGAAAATTCAGTTTGGCCAATATGCACATCATCACCTTCAATATCAAGCTGATTTGTCGCCAGATTAAGCTTTAACCCTTCAGCCGACAGATAGTCATCTTCATCGGCCTGGGATGTGCGTCGCAATAGCGCTTTGACACGCGCTAATAACTCTTTGATACCCACCGGCTTGGTCATATAGTCGTCTGCGCCACAATCGAGCCCCTTGACCTTATCCGTTTCTTCCACACGAGCGGTCAGCATGATGACCGGCAGGTCGGCCAAAATTTCATCTTTCCGCAGTCGTTTGATAAATTCTATGCCCGTTTCCCCTGGCATCATCCAGTCGACTATCAACAGATCCGGCCGTTTTTTTGCCAGACGTTCGCGCGCGATTGAAGCGTTTTGTGCCTCTTCAACCCGGTAATCCTCTCGCTCTAATGCATACCGCAGCATTTCGCGAATGGGTTGCTCGTCTTCGACTAATAAGATTTTCTTTGCCATAACAGCCTTTTCACCTGATTGCCAAGGCCTGCAATCATTTTAAACTTGCGCTCATTCTCCAGTAATTTAATGACACTAATATGACAAACAACTAAAAAGTGCCTGCTTACCCAGAAAAAGCCTGCCACAGGGCCTTTGTCGTTCATTGCTATCGAACGACACACCACTGATACCACTCAAAAATCCCGCCAAAACCGATTTTCTATCGCTTATTATGACTAAAATATTCTATTCCTTCAGCTCACTTATCATTTTTTACGCTCTGGCAAACACTGCGAGGCGAGACTACTGTCAGTTCCATCACCACTCAACGGAGCATCCAGGCAAAAACCTGGTTAAATTTTGCGCAACTCGACTTGACTGCTATATTTAAGAGAGACAATGGATGCTGTCTGGCAAACAATATAATCACAATTTGGCCACGATCTTATATTTATCCGTCCGCAGACCGCTTTGACCGGGAAGTCAATAAAACAAATTGAGAAGTAACGGGACGACAATGCAAGGAAACTTGAAGTCATATCATCTCAATAAAGGTTCAGATCAAGCGACCGATCACAATGGCGGCCTCGACGCCGCCGTGCCTTCAAAAATATCCCTGCTGCTACCTTACAAGTCTCTCAAAACACCATCGACCGATTTCGCGCCCGCGAGTGTTTCGGTTGAAATCAACCCGACCGAAATTTCGGTTGATGCGGCTCAGCTAGCTGACGAGAGTCACCGACAAGCGTTGATTATCGCCACTTGCACCGGGTTATTTTTTCGCTATTCGGGCCAGTCTGTGATTCCCCTTGTTTTGCAATCGGATGCGTTAGATGGACACGCACGTCACCTTTATCTAAAAACCCAAGCCGCGATGTCAATTAAGGCCCTATGTGAACAAATTGACAGTCAAATGCAATCCGCCGTTGAATCGACTGTCCCGCCAGCACCTGACAGGGAAATTCCGCTGGCAATCGTTTTTAATTCGGGCTTAGAAAAACAGGCTGACAGCGCTCTACAGGCCGATCTATCCTTAATTTTTACCCTGAGAAAAGAGCATTGGTTAATACAGTTGCGCTATAATCAAAGTTTGTTTCAGCGCCAAATTATGCAGCAGCTGGCGGCTCATTTAAAACAGTGTTTGTATTCGGTCGAGTTGCGACAACCGTTAAAGTCGATGGCGATATTAAGCTCGGCGGAAATTCAGCGACTAAGACAATTAGGCGAGGGCCCGGCGCACACTTTTAGTCAACTTTTTCCCCACCAGCTCATCGAACAACATGCGCGCAATCGCGCCCAATCGCAAGCTGTCATTTTTCAAAAACAGTCCTTAAATTACGCCACGCTCAACCAACAGGCCAACCAACTGGCTCGGTTGCTGATTCAACAGGGGGCAACTGGCGACAGTCGCATTATGGTAATGCTCGAACCGTGTCTGGAAGTCCCCTTGATTCTGTTAGCTATTTTCAAGCTTGGCGCGACTTACGTGCCACTGGAGCCTTCTTATCCAAAAGCGCGAATGCAAACCATTTATCAGGACACCGAGGCCGCTATTACCATTACCCAGTCACATCTGCTGGATAGCTTGGAGCAGGTTTGCCATAAGCCGCACTCATTATGTGTGCTGGAATCCTTAATTGAGGCATTGCCCGCTTATGCGGCCGATAACTTAAATTGCGATATCGACGAAAATCAGCTTGCTTATATTTATTACACCTCAGGTACTACCGGCAAGCCCAAAGGCGTCATGGCAAGCTATCAAAATTTACGCCATTACATTCAGGTCGCCCATAAACAATTTGGTTATTCTGCTGAAGATATCATTCCCTGTGTCGCCCGCTTTACATTTAGCATCAGCATGTTTGAATTACTCTCGCCGCTTTACGCCGGCGGTCAACTTTTAGTATTGCCTCGCAACCACATTCTGGATCCGGCTTGCATGAGCCAGACGCTACAGACTGTGACGGCGGCTCATATCGGACCAGCGTTATTAAAATCGATCACCCATTACATTGAGTCCAACGTCATCCCATTGAAAAACTTCGCCAACTTACGCCATATTTCCAGCGGCGGGGATATGATCCCACCGGAATTATTAACTCAACTACAAACTTTGTTTGTGAACGCCGAACACTATGTGATTTATGGCTGTAGTGAAATTAGTTGTATGGGTTGCCGCTGGTTTATTCCAACCAATAAATCCGTCAAGCAAACTTTTGTTGGCCAGCCCTTTGAAAACGTGCAAGTGATCCTTGTCGATGACGACGACAACCTGGTTCCGCAAGGGGTAGTGGGCAATGTCTGCTTTGCCGGGCATGGCGTCGTTAAAGGTTATCTTAACCGTGACGAACTTCATGCTGAAAAATTCTTTCAATTTGACGGCCGCACTTTTTATCGCACCGGCGACCGCGGACGCTGGCATCTTAATGGCCAACTGGAGCTGTTAGGTCGGCTGGATTTTCAAATTAAACTCCGTGGCATGCGAATTGAACTCGCGGAATTAGAGTACCATTTGCGCCGCTGCCCCGGTGTCAAAGACGGCGTGATTGCCTGTCGTCAAACGACAGGCGGCGAGAAAATCCTGATCGCCTATTATGTGGCAGAAAATCCGCCCAAACTCACTAAGGACAACATTCGATATCATATGGCCGAACAATTACCAGACTATATGGTACCCGCTATTTATCAACAGCTCACACAGCTCCCCCTGAACGCTAACTTAAAAGTTGACCGCAACGCGTTACCGGAAATCTTGTCAACAAATTCACGCCAAGGCACGCTTGCGAGCAGCGCTCCAGAAAAATTTTTATCACTGTGGTTTCAACGAGAGTTGCACGTGGAGCGAGTGTTTGTGGAAGACAATCTATTTGAGTTAGGAGGCGATTCTTTTCTCGCCATGAATCTGATTTTGGATCTGGAAAAACAATTCGCCGTTACTCTCACCGGAATGGATATTGTGCGAGAGTCCATATGCGTGTTGGCAAGGCGGTTAGCCCCACAATCTGAACAAGCGTCAATACCGATTGAGCAAACGGCCACGCGCAAAGTCGCCCCTTTTGAGACTTTTTATTTTGGCGATTCGGACGCATTATTTGGCATCTTCCATCCGCCGCAGATCGAGTACCCCAGATCGCCGATACTCATTTGCCCACCGATGGCTAACGAACACCCACGTAGCTATTTTTTTATTCGCTATCTGGCCGAGCAGCTTTGCGCCGAAGGTCACCCGGTATTGCGTTTTGACTATTTTGCGACCGGAAATTCTAGCGGTCGGGCAGAAGAGGCCACAATCGCAAGATGGCAACAGGATCAATTGACGGCGTTTCAACATCTTGCTCACCGGGTGCCCAACCGGCGGATCATTGTTATCGCTGCCAGGTTAGGTGCGTTATTGTGGCTGACCTTATCTGACAAACCCGAGACCCGACAGTTGATTTTGTGGGACCCAATTGTCGACGGACAGGCTCACATAAATTTGCTGAGGGCAATGCATCGCAAAAAAGTCGCAAAATTATTTACCATTAAAGGGCCATGGTTTCGTGAACCACTGGCGGGTAAAACTCAGTTGGCTGGATTTAGTTATTCTCCGGCAACCCTCGATGCAATCTGTACACTTTCGCTCGCGCCAGAACATTTTTCATCGCTACCCGGACTTGACTGGCTGGCCTGTGAAAACCTGAGCGAGCAGAAAGAATACTATCAGATGCTCACCGCTCATTTGCCCCAATCGCAATTTATTCCGCTCAAATCGGCGCCTTATTGGTATCAGGATTTTCTCACCGACGACGGCTTAAGCCACCCTGAGCTGATGCAACAGTTAGCCAGATTAGTCGACCAGGTGCCACTATGAAACAACTCGCCTGTCAGTTCGGCCAACAACAACGGCTCAGCGGGATCATCACTCAGCCAGACAATGAGATAGCCGCTGAGCAGGCGGTAATTTTTGTGTCGGCAGGATTTTCCAGCGCATCCGGCCCTTATCGAATATACAGCGAGCTTTCTTTCGCCCTCGCACAGTGCCAGCAGATGAGCCTGCGCTTTGACCTCGGCGGCGTAGGCGATAGCGTCCAGATCCATAGCCACTTACCGCTTCACCTGAGAACTCAACGCGACCTGCGGGCGGCGATTGACTATTTAGCCAGCGAATGGCAGGTCAATCAGGTTATATTATGCGGCATTTGCTCTGGCGCGGAAGATTCGTTCCACTATGCTGAGCATGATCCACGGGTTATAGGACTCATTTTGATCGATCCCCATTGTTTTCGTACCTGGAGCTGGTGGATTCACCATTTTTTCAGTTTAAATTTCTTTTATCGAGTAGTCGTCAAATTAGAAAAAATCATTGGATTTCAATCGGTTCGGCCCCTCCAGGCGGGAATTAATCTGAGTGGCAGTGAATTGATCGATTACCAGTATACGACTTACTCAGAAGCGGTACGTATCTTGGAATGGCTGATTAAACATAAGACTCTGGTCCACTATATTTATACGGGCGGAATGCGGGCAATATTCAATCACAAAGCCCAATTTAAACGCATGTTTCGACCACTTAGGCTCAGCCAACACGTCAGCGTCGATTTTATCCCCAACATTGAACACACCCAAATGCTCGAACAGGACCGCGCCCAGCTCACGAGGATCATCTGCGAAAGGGTTAAAAAGATAGTCGCTTCACATCACCCAGATACTCGCAAAACGCCGGTTGAAAATGACCCGTTCAATACACGCCATGAACCGTCAATAACGGGAAAATAAGGCGAATATCCGGCAACTAGTAGGCAAAACGATAACAATTTATCATTTTCAACGATTTTAGTTTAACCCTACTGAAATTACAGTTATGCTATTATTAGAGTTGTTGCATTACAAATTGCTAGAACGAATGTCGACTAGGACAAAATTCCCAGCTAGCCCTAACAACAACTAACAAAACAAAGTGAATTGTATTTAATATGAAGGAGTATGGCATGGAAGAAGTTGTTAAAGATGACATTCCTGTTTTCCAGGAACCAGCGGATAAAAGCCGCGACAACTTAATGCAATTGTGTCGCGATTTAGCGGACGTTTTTAAAACGCGTGCTGCTAAATATGACGCCGAAGGTTCATTCCCCGTTGAAAACTTTAACGACCTGAAAAGTGCCGGTTTACTCGGTATGATGGTACCGAAAGAATATGGTGGCTGGGGCCTTAACTTTTTATCTTATAGTAAAGCTCTCGAAATTCTTGCGACTGGCGATGCGTCTACCAGCCTAGCATTTAATATGCATAACATTACGGTCGGGTCACTCGCCGAAATTCCGGCACCACCCAGCGACGACCGTCGCTCGGCAAAAATTAATGCCTTTCGAGAATGGGTATTTAAAGAAGCGGCTGAAGGAAAAAAATTATTTGCCTCAGCGGCATCTGAACCCGGTATTGGCGCCCATTTTAGTAAACTAAAATCTAACTACACCAAAACGGACGACGGTTTTATTTTAAATGGCACTAAATCGTTTGTATCCATGGCTGGCTACGCTGACTATTATGTGGTTGCTGCAAAAGCTGCCCACTCAAAGTCCGACCAACCGGCGGTATCATTCCTCATTGTCGATCGAGACGCTCCGGGTAGCCGTATGCAAAATATGTGGAATGTATTAGGCATGCGCGCCACCTCCACCAACCCGATTCATTTTGAAGACTGTTTTGTCCCAAAAGATCGCCTTTATATGGCTTCAGAGGGAATGGCGCTATATAAAATCGCCCGTGAACCACATTGGCTAGCCGGCGGGTATTCTGGCGTTTATCTTGGCATCATGACAGCGACTTTTGATTTTTTGGTGGACTTTTTAAAGAAGAAAAAACTTCCAGGTACCGAAACGCCACTTTCTGATGATCCGGTGGTCCAGCATCAGATGGGCAAACTCTATACCCTCATCACATCCGCTCGACTCGCCGTATATCACGCAGCGAATCTGGTTGATACGCAACGCGGTAGTGATGAAGCCAATGCGGCCATTCACCACGCCAAGTATCTGGTAAGCGAGGGTGGTCCACAGTTGGCGGCTGAAGCGATTCGAATGTGTGGCGCATCCAGTATCAGTAAACATTTACCACTCGAGCGTTTTTATCGAGACTCGCGTTGCGGTGCTTTGCAACCGGCTTATAGCGACGACTGTCTCTCTTATCTGGGCAAAGCATCGTTTGGTGCCAACCTGAAAAACCCAATCGAGACATATTGGTAATTTGCAACAATAGGTTCATTGAACAAATAGATATCATTTGACGCAAGGCTCGATAAATATTTCATTTTTTGAATATCGAGCGTTGCAGCACTGATGATGATAGATTGCCGGGGCCTGACTCACTGTAACTGGCTCCCGTAAAGAAACAAAATAACTTATTATGGATAAAACCAGGGACCGGGTGAAAGTAACGGATTACCGCGGTTCACCCCTGGTTTCTGTCAGGAAAAGACTTTAAGGACTAAGCTAGTGAATACCATTGCTATGGTGACCTCAAACGATCAAAAAGTAACAAGCGAGATTCACCCGTTTACCATTGACGCTCCGCGTGGCCCGTTATTTGCCATTGAACAGATCCCAGATAACCCGGTCGAATTATGCGTCATCATGTGTAATTCGGGCATGGTCAATCGCGCCGGACCTCAAAGACTTTACTGGGCATTTTCAAATGCGGCTTGCCAGGCGGGTATCGCAGTGATCCGCGTCGATTTGTCCGGCGTGGGCGACAGCCTTGCCGAAACAGACGCGACCCATTTTGATACGCATCGTGCCGAAGACGTGCAAGTTATTATCGATCATGCACTGAGCAAATGGCCCGGCGCCCAAATTGTTCTGCAAGGTTTATGCGCCGGTTCGCGCGTTTCTTTTAAAACGGCCAAGGATAATCCAAAGGTCGCTGGTATTCTCGCCTGGTCGACAGAAATATTTACGGCGTCACAAAATATGCCACAATCGCCGCACGAGCCGGAAGATCGACTCAGTGACTACGATGTTTCAGATACCACCAGCCGATTACGCACCTTTTTAACCAGCACTAAATTTTTAAAACCCTCCTGGTGGCGGAAACATTATCCTGGCGGCAAAGGACTGTTAGATGAAATAATTTATACGGCCAAATGCATGATCAAAGCCGTACTGCCAAAGCCTAAATCCAATGAGGGCGAATTTCTGGTTGCCGCTGACGATTACCTTAAAAAGCAGCGTAAAGTATTTTTTGCTTTTGGCGAATACGACCACCGGGCTCATGTTGAATTTCGCTCCCGATTCGCGGATGTACCGCAAGGCGAGTTACTTCCGCAAGGCTATTCGGTTATCGAAACCGGTACGCATACATTTTCTACCGCTCAATCACAAAACCTGTTATTTAAACAATCGATTAACTGGTTGAAGCATCATTTTCTCAAGCCCTAATTCTAGCGACGAGATTCCAGCGAAGAGATTCAAACAAGCAGCACCAAATCTGGGAAACAATCATTGAGTGAAAGTGTCCCAGTATTTTTTGCCATAGTGCAAGCTTATTCGACCGGCAATCCGGCCAGTTTAGCGATAGTATTTCTGAGCGTTTCCGAGGTGCCTGCCCAGATGCCTCCAGCTAAACTATCTCTGAGATCCTGTTGGATAAAATGGTCGTGTAAGTAACCTCGTACCCCAAAAATTTGCATCGCATCCATTTCAAACTGGGTAAAGTTTTCCGTGATAAATAATTTATTGATGGCAATATCGTCTGCTATTTTGGTTGTGTGAATACCTGCATCAAGCTTACTCACAGTATCATACTGCAGCTGTCGACACAGTTTAAAGCGCATCATCATGTTGGCTATGCGAGTAGAAACTTGTTGGTAAGCGCCGATGGGTTTATCGTAGGTTTTGCGAGTTTTACATCGTTCTATGCAGGCATCTAAGGCACGGCGCATTGGGCCGAGCGCGGTCACTGTCATAAGTGCACGTTCATAAGCCGTCGATTCAGTTAATACGCGTAAACCGCCACCTTTAACGCCGATGATATGATCTTTTGGTACCAACACATTATCCATATGAAATTCGCCCATATGAACGGTTCTTAATCCCATTTTTTCAAATGTGCGTCCTTTGGAACAACCGGGCCAGTCGAGGTCAACCATAAAGGCGGTCAAACCAAATGGGTTTCGCTTGGGCGAGGTTTTGGCAAACACAATGGCTAAATTGGAAAATGGCGCATTGGTTAAATAAGACTTGGTGCCATTAAGCCGGAATCCGTCGTCTTCTTCGACGGCGGTGGTTTCCATGGAAAAGGAATCGCTACCGCAACTTTCTTCGGTAAAAGCATAACAGGCCAATGACTGGCCGCTGATGAGATCGGGCAGGTATTTTTCTTTTAAACTATCTGACGCCAGGTTTGCCAATGTTAATTGCACACCGACAACCTGATTAAATAGCGCGAACATTAAACCGCCATCGCGGCAGCCCTGGGTGATGCCCTCAAAAGCCGCTAATGTATGAGTTAACGACTGGCCGTCACCGTAAGGCTTTGGCATACATAAGCTAAACACGCCGAGCTCTGCCGCTTTGCGCCAACGTTCAAAACTAAAATCGCCCTCTTTATCGCGCTGAGCGGCGTCGCCATCCAGGTGTGCTTTGGCGAGTTCGCAATATTTTTCTACCAGATTATCAATTTCTGGGTCTTGCCACGGTTGCATGAATTATCCCTCATTCTATTGTCGTTTTTTCAAGTCATTCGTTGCCACAGGGTAAATTACTCGGGCGTCCCAAATAACAAGGCTTTGTCGTTTTTGTCATCATAAATATTATTCTCAAGCCGGCTTAATAACGCTTTAGTTTGCGCCAGGCTTTCACTGATATAACGTTTGGTCAGCAAATATTTTCGCCGTTGAAGGTCCTTTGATGTCGCTTGCTCGATTTGATCCTGCAATAAATGACTCGCCAGCATGGCTGCATAACAGTCCACGACACCTTCAGCACTGGCGCCGGTAAAATAATCATCACCCCGCTCAATCACGCGGTCACGGCACTGCAAAAACATCGTTCGCATCTGTTCAACTTGCTCATTGAGACGACAAAACTCAGGGTTAGCCAGATATTCAGAACTCCGTTTGGATTTTTCGCTAAAAACACCAGCGAGAGTATCGGCCAGTACCGCCTTGATCGAACCGGCGACCTGAACTTGCGATGTACCTTCATAGATGGTCGTTATACGAACGTCTCGTACTAACTGTTCGATCCCGGTTTCTTTTATATATCCCATACCACCAAAAATTTGTTGCGCGTTATAGCAAACGCGATTGGCGGCTTCGGTGATCACATATTTAATCATTGGCGACAGGAGGTTGGATTTTTGTTGCGCTTCGCGCAATATTTTCTGTTTAGGCTTTAAGTCCTGGCCTGATTGTTTGTGGGCGGCGATATAATTTTCGTGCTGTACTTTAACGTCTAACCAGTAAGCGCCGAAATACAACAATGCACGACTGGACTCTAGTGCCACTTGCATTTGCAGCAACAGGTCCGCCACCGCAGGAATATCGATGATGTTTTTGCCAAACTGGCGCCGCTGGTGCGCATATTCCAACGCACTCTGGTAAGCGCCTTCGGCGATGCCAAGCGCTTGCGCGGCGACACTAAAACGCGCCTGACTGAGACTCTCAAGAATATATTTGGTCAAGCCAAATTTACGCTTGCCAATTAGCTCACAGGGTGCGTTCTCAAATGACAGCTCGCAGGTAGGCGAACCATGCAGCCCCATTTTTTCTTCAACACGGTTGACTTTAACCTCATCGCCGCCACGACAGACAAACAGACTCAACCCAAAAATATTGTCTATTTCCGGTTCAGAACGGGCGAGCACCATCAAGACGTCGCCGCAACCATTGGAAATAAAGTGCTTGGTTCCGTTCAAATACCATTGACCGTTTTCGTTCTGATGCGCTTTGACCCGAATGGACTGAAGATCAGAACCTGCACCTGGCTCAGACAATACAATCGCGCCGATGTGTTCACCGCTGGCTAATTGAGGTAAAAATCGCGCGCTTTGCGCTCGGGTACCAAATCGTGCGATTAACTCACCGACATCTTGATAGCCAAACATTGTCATTAAACTGGCATCGGCACGTGAGACAATTTCGATCATCATCATGTAGATACTCGCCGGGACATGAGCGCCACCGTATTCACGCGGTAAAATGGCGCCCATAAAACCACTTTCAGATAATAGTTGCCGAGCCTGCTCTGATCCTTTTGCATAGTGTACTTTGCCATCAACAAATTGCGTTCCTTGCTCATCAATTTGCTGACGTTTTGGCGCTATATCGTTCGCGCAAATGGTTCCTAGCAGCTCGAGAGATGTTTCAAAATAGTCCATCGCTTCATGGTAGTCTCCATGAACTTCCGCATGTGTTTCGTCCGGCTGAAATCCATTTTCCATCAATGAAACAATCGGCTCTAGCTGGAGCTGACTAAAAATAAAAGTGAGATCTGAGTTATCGTGAAAAAAGTTTGCCATTGATATTCCCTTAAGTTCTGAGCGGCAGGTAAAATTTCCTTTTTAGTAATGTCGAAATTTTGCACGTTGCAAGTGAGGTTAGTCAAGAGTATAACTGACTGTTCTGTTTATTGTTATCTCGAATAAAAGTGAAATACGGGGTATCCAGGCATTAATCTACTCATGTCACTTAAACGTGGTAAGATAGGCCGCGGACTAAGATAGACCTCTCACACCTATTACTATCAGCAAGGAATGGAAAACCTGCGCCTGCACAGGAAGCGCAGTTAGATGGCATGGAAAAAATAGCTTCACAGACAATCAGACTCCATCTTTGGTCAGAGCAGGACTTTGCCTCTGCCGAGCAGGCCTGGAGCGCATTACTCTCGCGTTCAGCTGCCGATCCTTTATTTATGAGCTGGCAATGGCTTCACACCTGGTGGCAACATTTCGCTGACAAATCCGTTTGCCAACTCCGTATTATTGCCGCTTACGATTCCCACAACCACCTGGTAGGCATTGCGCCCCTTTATTTAAAGAGCGCTTACACCAAGAAACTCGTCAAAACCGAAAGGCTCCAGTTTATTGGTTCAGACTGGTACAACAAAAAAGTGATGCGCAGTGAACTCCTGCAATTTGTCGTCGACCAAGCCGATGCTATCAATATTACCCAGCACTTATTGGCTGAAATCGACCGTTGGCAAGATTGGAGTGAATTAATCCTGTCAGATCTGATCACTGGCTCGACCACCGAGCAACAATTGATGGAAATCTCCCAAAAAGATACTTGCTACGTTCGTCCGGTTGAGCAGTTTAACAGCTATGTGATAGATACCAGTGGCGACCTGTCACAATACCAGCAAACGCTCTCCAAAAGCGTCCGTCGCAAACTATTTCGCCAACGAGCGCGACTCCGTCAGTTAGGTGCCGTAGAATTTGTTCCGCAGGTAGACATTGATTTTGACGATCTCTTCTTTACGTTAAACCGACTTCACACCATTCGCTGGCAAAAATCCGCTTTTCGCGAATTGAAACTAGCGTTCAACCTGCAAATAGCGAGACAATTCGCCGCGCATAACCAGTTGAAATTTTCCGCCGTATTACTTAACGGTAAACCGGTATCCGTGCAATATAATTTTTTACTAAATCAGCAAGAATACAATATACAGGCGGGATTCGATGAAAAGCTCAACAAACGTATTTCGCTTGGTTATCTCCACTTTGGATACGCCATTGAAGCGGCCTTTTTCTCCGATACACGTGTTTATAACCTCCTGGCCGGTCCGGGCAAACACTGCCAATTTAAAAAATTCCTGACCAATCATTCAACCCTGTGTAGCCACACCCAGATTGTGCGCGGAAACCTACCACAAGCCTTTTTTAAAACCTACGATAAATTCAAACGTCGTCTTAATAAAAATCCAACTTAGCGATACCATAACGATAAAATAATATAAAAAAATCATCATCTTAGCGCTTTGGTAATAATCCGGTTAATCCCGCTTAAATCCTTACCTTGATTAAAAATATTGAATTAACGCCCTATTTACGACGTCTTTCGTTTAAGTACTAACGAGTGCACATACGTTTTGTGCGATGCATCACATTTCATACATTCACGGGGTTAAGAAATCGAGAAAGCACCGATAAACAGTCTGTCAATTTAATAACAACATTGTTTTTTGGTTTTATTTTTTTAATTACTCGGTGAATAAATATGTCTAAGTCTGCACTTGTCTCATTCAAACAATCAGTATCGATTCTTCTGTTGCCCACTATGCTTTTCTTGAGCGCTTGTGGCGGCGGTGGCGATAGCAGCGAACCTGCTGTCGAAATCGAAGTTCCGGTCAGTGAAAAAAATACTGCCCCTGAAATCGATATTACCTCTCCAGGTAATCAGACCAGTGTCGACAATACCAGCACACTCATTTTATCCGCAAACGCGAGAGACCCAGAAGATGGCGACTTAGATGGAAGCGTGAACTGGAGCTCTAACCTGGACGGCGACCTGGGTACCGGTAATAATATTTCAACCAGTTTGAGTGTTGGTAATCATATCATTACCGCCCGCGTCATCGATTCGGGAGCATTGAGCGACGAAGAAACCGTTTCGGTCAACGTAGAACAAGCCGTAGTAGAAAACGCAGCGCCTGAAGTTGCCATTACTTCACCAGGCAACAATAGCGAGTTTGTAGAGAGCGCTTCAATTACGTTTGTCGCTAACGCATCTGACCAAGAAGACGGACAATTAAGCTCACAAGTAAGCTGGACATCAAGCATCGATGGTGATTTGGGTACCGGCGCTTCACTGTCTACCAATACCTTGTCACTCGGCAATCATACTATCATTGCATCTGTAACGGATTCTGCTGACGCGAGTAGTCAAAGCTCGGTTTCAATCAGCGTAATTGAAACAACGCCAGAAAATACTCCGCCAACGGTTACGATTACTTCACCAGAAGAAGGTGCTTCGACGACTGAAGGTAACGAAGTCACTTTCAGCGCCTCTGCGTTTGACACTGAAGACGGTAGCCTGAGCGACAATGTTCAGTGGTATTCGAATATCGACGGAGCGTTAGGTACCGGTGCAAACATCTCTGCACAATTGAGCCTGGGCAGCCATACGATTACAGCAAGCATCGAAGATTCAGAATCATTGAGCGACGAGTCAAGTATTAGCTTTGAAGTTGAAATGGGCTTTGGTAACGCGACAATCAGCTGGGTTGCACCGACTGAAAATACCGATTCGTCAACGCTGACTGACCTGGCTGGTTTCACCGTTTACTACGGTGAGTCGGCAGAGAACCTTGACCAGACTTTAGTCATTGAGAATCCAGCTGCAACCGACGCAATCGTCGAAGAATTACCACTCAACGTAACATTCTACTTTGCTGTAGCGGCGCTCAACAATGCCGGTATCGAAAGTGAATTATCAACTGTTGTCAGCAAACAAATTAGCAACTAAACAACCAATTATTTCGCTTGGGTTGAGCAGTTTTCACCGTCGCTTAACTCAAGCATTTTTCAAATCACTCATTTAAAATCAAAATCATTTATTACAAAATTTAGATATTTCATCGGATAACTTTTCATCAAAAACTCTCGATATTTACCGGCCCTGCCATCTCAATAACAGATAATTGCGGCTTGATAATTTCTCTGTCAACTCTCCCAACATTCCGATAAACTTCGCCCTGCAGTTCGCTTTTAATAAAATTTTTTTCAAACGATTGAATTCCATAACAGATAATGTGTGAAGAGCCTCACAATTCAGAAGGAACAAGATTAAGTTGTCACGAAGGAACCGATAAAAAGAGGTAGACTAACTAAGTTATTTAATCAGTCGCATTTGGTGAATTGGTCGATCAATATGTCTTTTGACAACCTCAACAATTTAATTTCTCGATTTCTGGTCTTCTCCAGCGCTTTTTGCCTGTTAAGTTGGCAAATTGCTTGTGGGGGCGGTGGCAGTGAATCGACGCAAAAAGCATCAAACAATTCACCAACAATTTCACTCTTATCGCCTAACGACGGCGTCATCGCGAGTGAAAATAGTCCGATAAGCCTTACTGCCCAAGCGAGCGATCCAGAAGATGGCGATCTCAGCGAGAGCATCGAATGGCGTTCAGACGTTGACGGAACCCTGGGGTCCGGCAGCTCGTTAACCGTGCAACTCAGTTCAGGCAACCACACCATCACTGCCATCGTGCAAGACTCGGCAAATCAAACCGCCCAGTCAAGCGTTGATGTCGAAATTCGTCCCGATGTAGGTATCGCCTCGATTTCCTGGATTCCGCCGACTCAAAATACCGATTCGACCCAACTGGAAAATCTTGCCGGATTTATCATCTATTTTGGTGAATCTGAAACCGACCTCACTCAATCGGTAACCATCGACAACCCCAACACCAGCGTTTGGTTGCTCGAAAACCTCAATACAGACACCACCTATTACTTCGCTATCACAGCATTTAACAGTCAAGGTATAGAGAGCGAACGCACCGAAGTGGTCAGTAAATTTATTGCCGGATAACTGCGTCGCACCGCGCTAGAGTCGATCGGTTCAATCGTCATATCGATCGTTAAATATCACTATTTAAACCAAACCAGGTCGCCTTCAACCAGGGTTAGCGGGCAAATTGCATGACTATCGCTTATATGGCGAGGAAAAGCATTTACAAGTCCCATCACTTCGATTAATTTACCCATTCATCTTCTCTATGAGAGATATTGCCTGAAATTGCACAAAAACGGGTGAGATTTGCGATTAAAGATTCAATCAATTGACGCTTATCTAGTCTGGTAACTAGGATTTGAAAATTGAATATCGTATAATCGAACGCGCATTTATTACATAAAATCGTATAAAGAAGTTATCAAGGAAGTTGTATGAGTACCGATACTATTAGGGAAATTTTAGCCCAACACGGCCGTCTATCGCAATCCATCGAAGAATTACAGAACTCTTCAGACCTTTACAACGCAGGACTTACCTCGCTCGCTACCGTCGGTGTTATGCTGGCTCTGGAAGACGAATTCGATATTGAATTCCCAGATTCCATGTTAAGTCGAAAAACCTTTAGTAGTATCGAGTCTATCGCTGAGACAATCGAAGAACTACAAGAATAAACACACGATTAAAGGGATTTAGCCAATGCATAGCACACACACCCTGGAATGCCCTGAGTTTCAGGCTTTGTTGCAACAAGTCAAAAAAGCCGGTCAATCAGTCATCGCAGAACACGCTAAAGACGTCGACGAACAAGCGCGTTTTCCTACTGAGAGCATCAATGCACTCAAAGAACTGAAATTAATGAGCGCTTATGTGCCCAAAACGCTTGGCGGTTTAGGACACGATGTGGTGCAAGTCGCAAAGATCTGTGAGGTTTTAGGCCATTACTGCGGCTCAACGGCCATGATCTATGCGATGCATAAAATTCAGGTGGCTTGCATTGTCCATCATTGTCTCGGCCACACCTATTTCGATGATTACGTTGAGCGGCTGGTCAAAGAACAACGATTGATCGCGTCCGCGACCACCGAAATCGGCATTGGCGGCGACCTGTTGTCGAGTTTTTGCGCCGTCGAAGCCAATGACGGCGAATTTCACTTGCAAAAGAAAGCCCCGGTCATTTCATACGGACTCAACGCCGACGACTTGATGATGACAGCGCGAAAAAATACCGATGCCAGTAAAGCTGACCAGGTCGGAGTGTTACTCAGCAAAGACCAATATACCCTTGAAGAAATTTCCGATTGGGACACTTTGGGATTCCGCGGTACCTGCAGCTCGGGCTTTGTTGTCGATGCCAACGCGAAAACTGAACAAATTATGCCGGTGCCATTTAGCGAAGTACTCGCAAAATCGATGCATCCGTTTGCCCATATTACCTGGGCTGCTTTATGGAGCGGCATCTCTGCAGACGCGGTCAATTATTCGCGTAAAGCGGTCACTTTAGCAATCCGCCGTAACCCGGATTACCCGCCCATATCGGCGATTCGTCTGGCAGAAGTCGACAAGTTACTGCAAACTATGAGAAATGGGATTAGCGCCCATGCGGAAGAGTATCAACGCATGCTCGACGGCGATAATCACGAAGACTTTAGTAATTTTGGCTTCTCCATTCGAACCAATAATCTGAAAATTAACGCCTCCGAGCAATTAATCGACATCGTCGGACGCGCCATGCGTATTTGCGGTATCGGCAGTTATCGGAATAACTCTAAAAATAGTCTCGGCCGACATATTCGAGATGCTTACGGCGCGTCGCTGATGGTCAATAATGACCGCATCATGCTGCATAATTCGACGCTGCTCGTGATGCATCGCGAAGATTAATCGCGGTTTTATTTGGCGAAGCCCCATGAAACAGCGAATCATTAATCAGGACCCGGACACTTACCACCGTCACCTGATTCATACCCGTGAACGAGACTGGGCAGAGACCAATTGTTATGTCGATGTCTGGATCGAGTTGTTGCACGCCCTCGGCTATGAACCGCTTGCCGCTATGCCATTTACGCTCGCTATCGATTTTGAAGGCGACCAGTGGACATTCTTTAAAATGCCCTTGCAAGATCTTTACGCACTTTATGGTATTGAAGTGCAAGAACTGGCCGTCTGGAAAACCATTCTGGGTCACGCCGAGCAACAGCTCAACCTGGGTCGCCCCTTTCTCGTAGAGTTGGACTCAAAGTATTTACCCGATACTCAAGGTACCGCCTATCAGCTCCAGCATGTAAAAACCACCGTCGCAATCACGGGACTGGATAGTCAAGCGCAGACGATGGAGTATTTCCATGGTCAGGGGTTTTATCGTTTGCAGGGGCAAGATTTTGTTGATGTATTTCGGCTCGATAATCTGGCGGATAAGTCTTATTTGGCCCCCTATGTCGAGATTGCCAAATTACATCGGCCCGCTCCGTTACCGGCCACACAGCTCAAAGAGCGGTCAGTTGCCATTTTGATGCGAGTGCTCGACGAAATCCCCCGTGACAACCCGTTTGACCGCTTTAAAAAACAGTTGATCGTCGACCTCGAGTGGTTAACCGAGCAGGATATGGAAACCTTTCACGCCTATTCTTTTGCCACACTCAGGCAATTTGGCGCTTGTTATGAGCTCGCCGCACTATACTTGTCTTGGCTGGAGCAACATGGAGAAAGCAATTTAACCACTGCGATACGACATTTCCGCAACCTTTCCGAACAAGCCAAAGTTTGCCAGTTTCAGCTTGCCCGAACCGTCAGCCGAAAGAAAAACCTGGACACAAGCATGATCGATAATATGGCGCGTGAGTGGGCGCAAGGGATGCAACAGTTAAAACAGTGTTACCATCAAACCAACTAACTGACGACAAAAAAGCTAATATGGATTTAAGCAGTCAACATAATCAATGGTTTTTCACTTCAAGCGAAGCAGGCTGTTTTGCAACACCTGAAGCAGTGGATGCTGTTGACTGGCTTAATGCGGTCGTACCCGGAACGGTTGCCCAGTCGTTGCAACAACTTGGCGGTTGGAAATTAGACGCGCCGATAGATTTTGACGAACAGGATTGGTGGTTTAAAACCCAGTTTAATCTGGAAAATTTACAACCGGGACAGGTCTTGTGTTTTGACGGATTAGCGACGCTGGCCGATGTCTGGCTAAACGGCCAGCACATTCTATCCAGCGAAAATATGTTTCTCGGTCACCGAATAGCGGTCGACGATTATCTGCAAAAGCACAACCAGCTGATTATCTGTTTTCGCTCACTCAGCGAAAAACTGAAACAGCGCCACCCCCGTCCTCGCTGGAAAACAAAACTAGTAAGTGAGCAAACACTCCGCTGGTATCGCACCACGCTGTTGGGTCGAATTCCCGGCTGGACACCCGCCGTAACTGCGGTAGGTCCGTGGCGGTCTATTTATCTCAGTCGTCAGCAGACGCCTAACATCATCAGACAACAGGCGCGATATATTGGCGATCAACATCAGGGGCATGCTGGCTCGCTGGATGTGCATTACCAGCTCCTCAGCGATCAGCCTATTCGCTCCGCCCAACTGGTGATTGACAAAAAAAGCTATCCGTTAACTATCAGTCAGCTCGAAAATGGCATGGCCTGTCTAACCGGCCAATTGACTTTGGCGGCGGTAGAACCCTGGTGGCCCCATACCCATGGCACCCCCCAGCTCTACCCGGTGACACTCGAAATAAACAGCGAGAGTCACGCCCAGACTTTCAGCCTGGGCCAGGTTGGTTTTAAGCAGGTCAGGCTCGAAACCAGCGAAGAAGAATTTGCCTTTGACATCAACGGCACTAAAATATTCTGCCGCGGCGCGTGTTGGACGTGTAACGATATGGTTAGTTTGACAGGCAACAAAGATAAGCTGAAGCAACAGCTAACCCTGATGCGTGATGCTGGCGCCAACATGATACGCATTGGCGGCACCATGGTTTATGAACAGCAAGCCTTTTATCAAATGTGCGATCAGCTGGGCATTCTTGTCTGGCAAGACTTTATGTTCGCCAATATGGATTATCCTTTTGAGGATCCTAAATTTCTTGCTTCAGTGACCAACGAGATTAGTCAGGTCGCCCAGCGTCTAAGTCGCCACGCCAGTGTGGCAATCTTTTGTGGTTCAAGTGAAATCGAGCAGCAGGTCGCCATGTTGGGATTTGATCAATCCTATTGGCAGAGCGAATTTTTTCAACAACAATTACCTCAGATCCTCAAAAACGAGGGAGTTGATTTGCCTTATGTTTCGTCGTCACCCACAGGTGGAAGCTTGCCATTTCACACTCACTCAGGACTGTCTCACTATTATGGCGTGGGCGCCTATTTGCGACCAGTCAGTGAAGTCAGAAACCATCGCGTGAAATTTACCAGCGAGTGCCTCGGGTTTGCTAACATTCCCTGCAGTAAAGTGCGTAACAGCCTCCTAGATGGACAGCTGCCTGCCAGTCACGATCCACGTTGGAAACAGGGTACCCCACGTGACAGTGGTACCGGCTGGGATTTTGAAGACGTACGCGACCACTATTTAGGAACACTTTTTAACCTTGACCCGGTTGCCCTACGCAGTTTTGACTCAGAGCGTTATTTCCGTTTAAGTGAAGTCGTTACCGGCAAGCTAATGAGCCAGGTTTTTGCCGAATGGCGCAGCGCACACAGTAAATGTGCCGGCGGACTGGTGTGGTTTATGAACGATCTCAGACCCGGTGCCGGCTGGGGAATTCTCGATAGCGATGGCGCACCCAAAGCTTGTTATTATTATTTAAAGCGTCGCTGGCAATCCGTAAACCTATCTTTAACGGATGAATCACTCAGTGGGTTGGATATTCACCTCAATAATGAAATGCCACACGCGTTTACCGGGCAGCTCTCAGTTCATCTACTTGGACACCAGGATCAGTCACTGGCCGAAGTTCAGGTTGACGTAACCATCGGCGAACGCGAGACGCAGTGCTACAATCTGGATACTTTGTTAGGCCGATTTTATGACACCACTTACAGTTATCGTTTTGGCCCCGCCCATCACAAACTGGTAGCTGTATCGTTGCACCAGAATGGGCAACTAATCAGCGAAGACTTTTATTTTCCGGAAAATCGCGCGCCAACTATCGACCCACACTTAAAAGTGAAAACTCATCTAGTGAGTCTCGATGAGAAGACGTTACAATTGGAAGTCAGTAGCGAGCATCTGCTTTACGCCGTCACTATTGATACACCTTATTTTATCGCCGACAACAATTTCTTTAATTTGCTGCCGAATACGAGTAAATTGATTAAATTAACCAGAAAAACCGGCTATTCCGGTAAGTTCAGAGGATACCTCAGCGCGTTAAATCTGCCTGAAGACATTCGACTGAAAACACCCAGTAGTTAGCAAGGAATCATTAACGGGCATGGACAATACTCAAACCAGTATCGCATTAAATACCGCCGAAAATATTTTTGCAGAGAGCAACTTTCAGCATATTGAGCGTACACCCTTTTATTTTGGCGAAGCCGATAAACAAATTCTTGGCTGGCTCCATCAAAGCGAAGTCTCTCCAACGCTAGATACCTGTCTGGTCATTTGTCCGCCGCTTGCGGTTGAGTATATGAGTACTTATCGCTCACTGCGTTACCTGGCTGATTATTTTGCCCTCGCCGGTATTCCGGTTTTACGTTTTGATTACCACGGCACTGGCGACTCAGCAGGATTTAATCTCGATGAAAACCGCCTGGACGACTGGATGGCCAGCATTGAAAACGCTTGCCAGCAAGCAAAATCATTAACCGGTTGTGAAAAAGTCGGTCTGTTTGGACTGCGTATCGGCGCCACTTTTGCAGCCTCGGTCGCGGCAAAAGTTGACGTCGATTTTCTCATCTTGTGGGCCGCGTTAGAAAACGGACGTCGTTATGTGAGGGAAATCAAAGCCATTCAAATGACCGGCGCGGTGGCACAAAATCCCGCCGACGCCCAGTTACTCGAAGCGGGTGGAATTGCTTATTGGCCGGACACCCAAGCAGCTTTGTCAAAACTCAACCTACTTAAAATTACGCCAAAAACCCAGGCGACCCTGCTCATTCCTCGGGACGACTTTCCCGCTACCAGCAAACTGAAAGACAGCTGGACCGGTGACGGACTGGATGTGGAGCAAATTGAACTCAAAGGCTCGGCGGATATGTTGCTGAATGCCTACTTCACCAAAGTACCGCACCAATCGATTGAAAAAATGGTTAACTGGGTGCTCGACAAGCGTCGCCCACAATTGCGTACAAGCACACCGCCACTAGATGTACATTCGCTCGGCCCGCAAACTTGCCACATTACTTTACCCAAATCGGCACCATCAAATGTCCATGAAAACGATATCGATCTGGAAGAAACCTTCTTTCGATTTGGGCCAAATGATTCCCGCTTCGGCATCTGTACCCAATCGCCTGAAAAATATGATCCTTCATTACCTAAGATCATCATCGCCAATTCCGGTGCCACTCATCGCGTAGGCCCCAGCCGCTTGCACGTGCTATTAGCGCGCCAGCTAGCGGGTTTTGGATTTCAGGTATATCGCATTGATATCCCTGGTCTGGGCGATAGCTATGTCAACGAACGCGAACTGGAACACGATGAGTACATCGAAAGCTCCAGCGAAGAAATTAACGCCGCTATAACTAAAATTAATACCCTCACGGGCGACAATCAATATTTAGTCACAGGGCTTTGTTCAGGCGCTTATTTTTCGTTTCGCGCCGCGCTAGAGCTGCCGAATGCTAATATCATTGAAAGTTTGCTGATAAATCCCCTGACTTTTTATTGGCATAAAGGTATGACGTTTGACACCGCACCATCACAAAATTTTAGCGCCTGGAATTGGTACCGTCAGGCATTTACCAGTTTAGATAGCTGGAAAAAATTGTTTAGCGGTAAGGCCAATTACCAGTTTTTATTAAAGACCTTAACCAATCGAATTAAGATCAAGCTGGCACATAAGACGATGCCTGTCCGTCAGAAACTGATGACCGAAGAAGATACCGGCAATATTAATGACCTAAACCGCGACCTGGCAAAGATCGACCAACACAACACGCACATGACCTTTGTGCTGGCCAAAAGTGACCCGGGGTATGATCTATTGATGACCAGCGGAGGAAAAACGGCCAAGAAATTAATTAAACAAAACCGGCTTAAAATTTATATGATTGGTGGTGCGGACCATACCTTCTCCAAATTTAAACCGCGCAAGGAAGCGATCACAACTATCGTCAAACATATTGCGGAAAAGTATTGCCAACAAACTGAAGAATAAAAGTGCCAAGCGGGTCGATGCGCGAGCCAACTTAAAAGCCTGAATTATGAAGTTAAAGGGTTTATTGAATGCACGACAAGGCCGGATACGCGAGTATATTAATGACCTGTTTTTGTTTATAATTTAGTCAGAATTCACCTTCAAGGAAAGCTAAACCATGTCGCGAAATATTATCGATAAAATAAAGTCGCTTATTTTTATGGTGACATTTTTTCTGGTGAGCTGTTCAAAAGATATCGAAAAACTCCCGGTTAACGAGCAGGCTATTTACCTACCAAGTCGGTTTTCTGATGACATTCCGCGCGACCGCAATCGCAAACCGCTAGACGTCTTAAATTTTTCCACTATTCAACCTGGAATGACTGTGGTTGACCTGTTGGGTGGCGGCGGTTATTACAGCGAATTATTCAATCATATCGTCGGTGAAAAAGGTAAAGTTTACTTACAGAACAATTCGTTATTTCTTCGTTTTTCAAGCGAAGAACTTGAACAAAGACTGGCGAACAATCGCCTTAAAAACGTGGTTCGTCTCGACAGTGAATTTGCCGATATGCAACTTCCAGAACAGGTCGATATGATATTTCTTGGTCTGAGTTTTCACGACCTTTATGTGAAACGAGATGACCCGGTAATCACAGCGGATCGCGATCAGGTTTATGCCCAACTTAAAGCCGCATTAAAACCCGGTGGAAAAATTATTTTAATCGACCACGCCGCCGAACCCGGAACCGGTATTAGCAAAACCAAAAAGAACCACCGAATTGATGAAGACTGGGTGAAACAGGATATGGCGTCGGAAGGATTTGTTTTTGTCGACTCCATCGATGTGCTGCGAAATCCTAACGATGATAGAACCCTTGACATCTGGAAAGGCAAGGTTCGTAATAAAACCGATCGCTTTATTCACATGTACTTAAAGCCAGAGTAACAGCTGCCATGCAAAAAAATGTTATTATTGTCGGCTCGCCGCGCTCAGGTACGAGTATGACGACCCGAATTTTTGCCCAAAATAATTATTTTGTGGCCGAAGAAGCATCAACTCAGTTGCGCCAGGGCGATGAATATAATCCCTCGGGCTATTGGGAAGCAGAACCGCTGATCCAAGCCAACGTGGATGTCTTTTCCGCTGCCGGTTTCGACTACGACAATACCTGGTTGTATGACGCCATCAGCAAGCAGCAGGCGGAAAAAATTTATCAGATTTCGCCGCTCGAACAGCACCGATCATTGGTGAACACCTACTACCAGAATTCTCCATGGGTCTGGAAAGATCCTAGGCTCTGCTATACCTTGCCATATTGGTGGCAATTGATGGACCCCGATAATACCGGCGTGCTTTTATTAAAACGTGAACCCGAAGAAATCTACCAGAGCTTTCTGCGCTTAAAATGGCGCAGTGGTTCAACTGCGGAAAAAGAAACGACATTAAAGCTCATTCAAGATCATCTGGATGCCGCCGAAGCCGCCGTTAAAAAACTCAATATTCCTCATATAGTGGTCAATTATGCCGATTTCGGCAAAGCGCCACATCAAACCGTCGCGGCGATTAATAAATTCTTTAATCTCGCATTAACGGCTGCCGATCTAGGTTACGATAACAAGCTCAACCACACAGGCTTGAAAGGCAAATTAACTTACTTTCTTGATCGCTTCGCCGAAAAAATTCCTGCTGGTTTAAGGCGGTTTCTCAAAAACCTGATCCCAAAAAAGTTATTGAACAACTTATTTCCCCACCGCTACGAGTAAATTTAATGAGTGATACAGCGTTTTATCAATTACTTTTTATCATCGGGATTTTAGGCTCGGCAATGAGCTACTTTATCTATCCGGTTATTTTAATTTTACTCAAGTCATTCAAAAATGACCGCACGGATCAGCGTTTGGCCAACTCAGACGAAGTACCGTTCATTACTTTTATTATCACGGCGTTTAACGAAGAAAAACTGATCGCTGACAAAATCAACAATACGCTCGCGGTCGACTATCCCGACGATAAGCTTGAAATTCTGGTCGCATCCGATGGCTCAACCGACGGTACCAATAGCATCGTCGAGCAGTTTCACGATAAAAATGTCAAACTAATTCATGTGGCAGAAAGAAAAGGAAAAGAAAACGCACAGCTTTCCGCGATTCGAGCAGCCAAAGGCGAGTTACTGGTTTTTTCCGATGTGAGTACCCGCATTGAAGTCCACGCGCTTCAAGTGATTGCCGAGAAATTTTCGGACCCGCAGATTGGCGCGGTTTCAAGTGAAGATCGCTTTATATCGCAAGATGGCAAAATCGCGGGAGAAGGCGCCTACGTTAAATATGAAATGTGGCTTCGTCAACTCGAAGGCCAGATCAATTCTCTGGTAGGCCTGAGTGGTTCTTTTTTTGCTGCGCGAAAATCTATCTGTCACGAATGGGACATTCATGTACCGAGCGACTTTAATACCGCGCTTAACTGTATCCGCAACGGTAAAATTGCCGTGTCAGAACCTAAATTACTCGGCTTCTACCCCAACTTGAAAGACGAAACCAAGGAATATCAACGAAAAGTCAGAACCGTTATCCGTGGAATCGCGGCACTATTCAACAAATCCGAAGTGATGAATCCCTTTAAATATGGATTATTTGCCTTTCAGATTATCAGTCACAAGCTGATGCGATGGTTAGTCCCCTGGTTTCTCGTCATCACGCTAATATCTACCGTCCTATTATTAGCACATCATTGGTTTTACCAACTCGCGCTGTTGGCACAATTGGCGTTTTACCTGCTGGCGATGACCGGATGGTTGTCTGCTTTGTCTCGCGAACAAGCACTGGTCAAAATTCCTTATTTTTTTATGCAGGTCAATATCGCAATCGCTCATGCGTCGCTTCAATTCATTGGCGGTAAACGAGTGACCCAATGGACACCTTCGAAACGATAAACGCGCCTAACGAAAGTGCAGAAAGTGAACGTATCTTGTGAAGTAAAAGGAGAATAATTTGAAAGAACAACTTGCTAAAGGATTATCACTTTTTGTTAATTTAACGCCACAGTTTATCAGCAAAAAAGTGTGCGGTGAGATCACGCCCATTTTTATGTTGCATCGCCTGTCAAATCCTGACCAAGCGGAACAAGCGCAAGGTATCGAACATTTAAAATGGTGTTTGGCCTATATTCGCAAACATCGATATCAGCCGATTTCACTCACCCAGCTCGCTACCGCATATAGCCAGGGCGAACCGCTCCCCCCCAAGAGTGTTGTATTTACCATCGACGATGGCTTTTTTGATCAAGCAGAAATCGCCGCGCCCATTTTTAATCAATTTGATATACCCTACACCTGTTTTGTAATCACCGATTTCCTCGATGGTAAATTATGGCCCTGGGACGATCAGATCAGTTATGTACTTGAAAGAACAAAGCAAACCATGCTGGATCTACAACTACCAACCGGCGAACCGTTTCAGTTAGACTTAACCAAAGTGGATAGAAATACAGCGATTAATTTGCTACGACACAATATTAAATTAAGACCTCAGGAAAAGCTTTACGACTGGCTTGGCTCCTTTTACCAATTGGCAGAAGTCGACAGGCCCGATAAAGCGCCGGATATTCATCGGCCCATGACCTGGCAACAAGCCCAACAGTTAATTGATCAAGGACACGAAATTGCGCCCCATACTAAAACACATCGTATTTTAAGTCGCTTGTCGGATGAGGAAGCTGAAGATGAGATCCTCGGGTCCTTCGCTCGCGTTAACACAATGCTTGAAGGCAGTAGCAAATTATTTGCTTATCCAACGGGTCGACCTCAGGACTATACGCCGAGAGAAAAAATGATCCTCTCGAAGGCCTCTGCGATTGCAACAGTCAATACTACGGCAAATTATTCGATGCCTTCGGATGCAAAATATGATTTGCCAAGATTCCCATTAGCCAAAACAAGATTCGATTATATTCAATACCTGTCCTTTTTTGACAGATTAAAAAGAAATCTGCTTTCACACCGCTACGCAGACGAAGAGGTCAACTCTTGATATAAACTCAAATATCGACTGGCGTTGGTATCTATTGAATAATGCGCTTGCAAGGTCTGGTAAGCGCGCTCAGCCTTACACTCTGCGAGTGCTGGGTCCTGAATAATCTTTAGGACCAATTGGGCAAGCGCATCCGGTTTTTCGCTATCGCTAAAATAACCACAACGCTCACCATCGAGCACTTCTTTCAGGCTTGCCAGATTAGTCGATATCACAGGCGTTTTTAACACCATAGCTTCCAATAGAGTCATCGGCAATCCTTCGTGCTTGGAAGTAAACATCAAAAAATCAAAACGCTTAAGATAGGGCGCGGAGTTTTCAACAAACCCGGTTAAATGAATTCTCGACTCGAGTTGTTCAGCCTCAACCATTGACTTTATATCGGCAAACAAGGGGCCATCGCCGAGCATATAAAAATGGATTTTACTATCGGGGTCATTCTCAATTACGCGTTTAGCGAGCTGATAAAATAGTTCGACTCGCTTCACCTCGACAAAACGACCAATAAAGCCAATATTGAAACCACCCTCGGTATCGGGTAAGTCGATGGCTTGCGCGGCCATTTGCTGGATATACGCAGGATTAACACTGTTATTAATTGCGAGTAATTTATCGCGTTTAAATGAAAGCCTGAACTTGTCTACGAGTTCACTAGATACACAAACCAGTTTATCCTGCAGATAATTAGCGACAAAGCGATCTGCCATGCCGATCAAACCTTGTCGCAGATTCCACCCGGGCGATTGCTGCTCAACGTCACCATGAATCGTACGAATGCTTTGACAGCGCGTCAGTTTTGCGACAATCCCGGAAACGATGTTTTCTTTAAAACGATGAGAATGAATGATGGCGGCACCATATTCCCGCACGATACTGCGTAGCTGTCTGATAATGCCAAGCGTGGAATTCTGAGTTTCGTCAATGACCGTGACGTCAATGCCTTCTGCTTTCAGTCGGCTTTCGAGCATCCCAGAGTTGAGCAACACAACTTTAACCAAAACCCCTGGCAGCTTATCAAGTGCAACCACCATATGAAATAATTGCACTTCCGCACCCGCCCACAAATCACCTGAAGCAACTTGAATAATTTTGAGTGCTTTTTTGTCTTTCGCCATGTCGTTATACATTGATATCGAAAATCGTTCATTAGAATAAATCAAAATTTTTAATCAGGCGACTAAAATAATGAAAATTATTGGCTTAAACTCTATCAAAACAGTAAAATGGCCGGTAAGCAAGTTGTGATGATATGGAATTTACAAAGCTCATCCGCGCCAATCCAGCGAGAGTCACAACAAGAAGGAATAATCTTTCGCTGGCAGTGATAATATTGAACTAAAACCAATTATCAAAATTCGCGGACTCTTTAGAATTAGAGGCTAAATAAGAATGCAAGGAACACGTTTTAAACCAATACTTCGTGAGTGTCTCGGCCGCTTAAACCGAGAAATACGAATAGCTCTGACGCCGGTGCCTAAAAACAAAAAGTGGGTTTTCCTGGTAGGCTGTTACAATTCAGGTACAACTTTGTTATCAGAATTACTCGGTCAACATCCCGAGATTTCGGCACTTCCGACTGAAGGCCATTTTATCACCGATCAATTCGTCAAAGATTACGACATTGGATTGCCTCGTATGTGGGTCGAGCGCGAAGATTTATTCTGCTTAAACGAAAATGATACAGGGCCAGATCCGATTCGAATAAAAAAAGAATGGGGTATGAGATTAGATTTGAACAAACCAGTTTTACTAGAAAAATCGCCACCCAATTCCGCGAAAACCCGATGGTTACAAAAAAACTTCGAGAACACCTATTTCATTGGCATCGTCCGAAATGGCTACGCCGTGGCTGAGGGAATTTCACGCAAGGCCGATCCTAAACACTTAATTAATAGCTGGCCAGTTGAAAAAAGCGCATTCCAATGGGCACGGTCTAATGAAATTTTACGTCAGGATTCAAAACATCTTGAACGTTTTCTGTGGGTCAACTATGAAGATCTGGCAGAAAATACGGTCGGAACGCTCACTCAGATAACCGATTTTATCGGCATCGATCCCTTTAAACAATTCAGCTCTGATCAACAGTGGTCGATTCATGAACGAGAAGAAAAAATTAGAAACATGAATCCGGAAAGCATCGCCAAACTAAGCCCCGAACAAATATCAACGATTAATCAAGTGGCTGGCGATATGTTAGATAAATTTAGCTACCCGCGCTTATAATCTATGACACTCACTCTTTCTACCAGTGAGTGTCACATTTATAAAAATCTTAATTTCACTTTTTCAAAGGCAGCGGATACTAAATGTGACGTCGGTTTGTTTTGATGTAATAAATAAACGCTAATGACCAGATAGAGAGTCAACAAAGCAAATTTATATACCAGCCCCATAATAAACGGCGCCTGCGCCAACAAGAGCGAATCGATGAGTGTCACTCCTGCCAATAAGAATAACGATTTAAATAGAAATCCTAGACCCACTCCCAGGTCGAGTGAACGTTTTCCCCAAAAATAGGTAATGAGAAACAACAGGAAGTTAGCGATTAACACCGCATAGGCAGCGCCAACAAATCCATAATCGGGGATAAATAAAAGCAATAGCGCGACGTTAGTAACGGCCGCTATATACTTCAAATAACTAATAACAATTGTTTTATCGGATGCCAGGAAACAGAAATTCATAAACATGCCAAACTTCAAAAACAATACACTATAAGTGAGAGGCGCGACTGCTGTTATAGCGCCGTGAAACTCTTTCGCTGACATTAATACGATTACTGGCCCCGATAAAATGGCGATCGCGGCACCAAAAAACACCATCACGGTTGTCACAGTATCAAACACAAGCTGATACTGTGCAGGGTTTTCTTCGAGGTGTTTTAAAATTCTGAATCGTTCAGTTTGCCACCAATGTGAAAATGGCTGCCACACTAAAATTCCGAGAATTGCAGAGAACCGCACCGCTAATTCAAACAATCCAACGTCTTCCAAGCCCCAATAAGAACGAATGAAAAAGCGATTACTCGAATGAATAATTAGCGATACACCACCCGCGACCCACAATGGCCAGGTATATTTAAACAACTTTTTAATGAGTGATACATCGAAGGAAAATCCACAGCGGCCGTAAATTAGTAGAATAAAAATAATACAGAACACTAATGAGGAGACAACCGAACTAATAACCACCCCCATTACACCGTAGCCATGCATGACTACCAGATAGATATTCAACGAGATCTGAATAACAAATTTTAATAATGATGAAACCACGAATGCAATGGGTCTTTCGAGCATTCGCAAGTAGGTCATGCCATACCGTTCAACGCCAGTAGAAAACAGCAAGAACGCAAATATTGAAATGTATATTGAATTGTCGATGGTACCGAAAAGCGCATCGGAAACCATCTCTCGCGATTGCCAAACAAGCAAAAAGCCAAACAAACTCACGGCGCCCGTAATGGTGAGCGCAGTTGATAATATTAATTTTTGTTCGCTTTCATCTTTTGCATCGTAATAAAACCGAGGAATCGCTTGGGCGAAACGAGCCCCAAGGACGAGCTCAAAAATTGCGATTGATAAAGTCAAAAGCGCAACTATGCCATAATCTGCAGGCTTGAGATAAGTCGTATAGATCGGCAACATGATAAAGCCAACTAATTGCCTTAACGTGGTGCCCAACGTGTAGATAAAAATATCGCGCGACGCGCGAGGCTTCTTTTTTTCCATTTTTTTCAACTAAATAATATTTCTCTGAGACAACGAACTAAACAATTTCACTATCAAAGTAAATATAATTACCCTCGTTATTATTCCTTTGGCCAAAAGGTGATCTTCTGGCAGGTATTTCCGGCTACGCTTAGCCGACAAAAAGCTGTTGTAAATTATCTGGCAGCCAGGCGTATCGCCTCGATATTTTTTGATTCACCTTTTGAAAGTCAGCTAGCTTTTGGTCGAAATCCGCTATTTTATTAATTTGTGCGTCAAGCTTTTCATTAGCGTATTGATATAAAGCTTGGTCATCTTGATTATAGCTGGCAATAATTTTTCGATCATCATCGCTTAGACGCGGTTTGCTTTTACGAGCTGTATTGACGTTTTGCTTGATGTAATAGGGTGGCTTTTTCCAACCTAACAACTCGGCTAGAACTAAAATCGATTCGTCGAATCGTTCAGTTATACCGACCCAAAGAAAATGCCGCTCAATATTGTCAATTGCGTTTTGGTAAAGGTCTTTATTTTCACCATAAGACAACCGGTCAATTTCGCCGGTTAAAAATCGACAATGACAATTGTTTGTGCCGAATACCACGCCACTGGTGACAAATTCGCTAATACTCATACCAGCACCATGGACTTGTTCATGCTTGGGGTTGTGGGCATTTTTCTTAATATAGTAGTAACGAGAAACAACCGCATCAACCGGGTCTCGTAAGAACGAAATATATTTTGCTGCGCCGGGTAAATGTTGGTGCAAACCAAACGGCATATGCCCTTTTAACAGACCAATTTTCTCGCGTTCAGCTTCCGCGAGTTCAACGAATTTAATAACTTCTGGGTCATGATTACGAGCGCCAAAAATATTATATATTTCTGGTTTTTTGAACTTCTTTCGAAGAATCGTATGAAAAGTGCTACCACCAGATTTGGGAATATGGAGAAAAATAATGGGTTGCTTCACGATTGTCTTGCACCTATTGTTAGTTATCCTTGACTTAATAGATAGATTTGAAGCTGGTGTAGTCTTAGGCTAGATTCAGCCATCACCCATGGAACAGTAATGGTCAATACCATCTCTCGACCGATAACTTCATGTTTGTCGAAACCCGCTCAGAGTATCAATTCTTTTTGGGCCAGTAAAGTCTTTCCATGATTTACGCAATCATAATTACTCATTCCCAGTCATGTTATTTCTCGGCTAGAGAAAGTAACAATAAAAACGCTTAGCCGGAACGTCGCTGCTACTCAATAATTTGATCGAGTGCGTCAGTCAATGCCTTGTGGCAATGCGTCAAAGTGTAACGCGACTTAACATCTTCCAAAGCGTCTAAGCCCATTTGTGCTGCCAATACTTTGTCTGAAATCAACTCAGAGATCATGCTGGCGGCGTCTTCGGTATTTCCTTCCTGATATATTCGCCCTGTGACACCATCTTGTGTCGCTTCACATACCGATGGATTATTGGGTACAACCGTCGCTAATGAAGCCGCCATGTACTCAAGAATAGATAAGGAATATCCAACTTCTCCTTTACTTGGATGAAACGCGACTGTACAAAAAGGTAAAATGGCTGCGACATTATTCACTCGTCCTGGAAAGCTAACAAAATCAGTAATTTCTAATGTTTTAGCGAGTCGTTTGAAATCATCCAGATGCGGCCCATCTCCCAAATAAAGGTAATGGATATCCGTGTGCCGATGTTTTTCGACCAACAATTTCACCACGTAAAGGGCGAAATCGACTCCCTTATAATAATTCGCACGTCCAGTTGAAATAATAATCTGTCGACCCGCCGGGATCTGAAATTGTTTATGGAGATCGGCAGGATTAGCGGTGCTTTCATCAACCATTCGAATGCCATTGGGCGCTGCAAAACATTTTTCAGGCGGCAACCCGTTGACGTCGGCCAGGCGGTGCTTGACATACTCAGTTGCACCAATCGCCGCATCTGCTGAATACCAGGGGGTTCGCACTCGACAACGCTTAATAAATTGTTTTACGGCGCCTGCTCTGGTTCTTTCTCCCGGAGTATGGTCGTGGACAATAATTTTTTTAACGCCGGCCAATTTATAAAATAGGTACTGCCAATGACTAATCGGCCGATCTGAAAAATAAATATATTTAACGCGATGGCGAATTAAAAATCTGAGCCGCTCAAAAAGCGTACCGATACCGGGTTTAACAAAATCAAACGCCGTCACCTCGAGTTGCGATTGAGCAATTTCATCAGGAATTTTCGAAATGCTCGGGTAAGCAATCACCGCATGATATTGTTCATCATAATGTCTGGCTATTTCAGCCCAGAAGCTTTCCATCAGCCACCAGGCGTACCCTACATCCGAGTCCCAGTTAGCGACACATAAAATTGTCGGTTTTTCCATGAGTTTTATTTTTTTATTTCAATCCGTTTAAATTGGCCATCGACTATCGCTGTTTTGTCAAAACTATCGAAGTGATAGCCAAAATTGTCGATATCTTGTTGGTAGAGTTCTTCCACTTTACTAATCATGCCCGGAGAATAAACTTCCTGATAACCCGCGCGCTTCGAAGAATTGGTGTGCTTAAGCTGCTTGGATGGAATATTTAGCCGCTTTTTTACTGTTTCATAGTCTTCGTCAATACACTCAAAATAACCTAGAAAATCGACCATCGGCTTTCCGCTGGCGCTGCAAATAAAACGAGATTGTGGCCAAAAGTGCATATGGCTGTGAAGCGTTTCTGGTGTCAGCCAGTCCATCACAAATTCGGTAAAATCGCTGACTTCGCCAAGATTATTTTCAGCCCAGGTTGCATCGCCGTGATACCATCCACCGCCTTTCAAATAGGAAAAGGCCGAATAGAGTCTATCCCACGGATTTCTGACAAAAGTAAATTTAAAAAACCGATTGAAATCTTTTTTTCCAAATATCGTCTGGTACCGTTGTGCGGTATGGTGATATGGCAGCTCGCCAAAAAGACTCAGCGCCAACGATGTACCTGCCGACTTGGTGATATGGATAAAAAGACACTCATTTTCATAATAGCGTCTTAATGAGAAATTCCCTTTCTCAGAATAATTGACTTGAGTTTTTAATTTTTCGACTTCCTTTTTATTGCGTAATTTGTAAAGCCGAAAGCGTGTTTCATCAGATATATAACGCTGGTATAAACTACGAACGCCAGACTTTACACTCGATTTTACACTCGGTTTGGATTTACTCATTTGTCCCTGATACATCCTATACTTCTCGGAGGACCCAGTATACCTTGCCTGGTCCCCGAATGACAAAACTTGATCGTAAAAATTAGCCCAAAATCGCTCATTTTCAGGTCGAAGATCGAGCGTTTATTTGCGCATCGGTCAGGTCCTTCAAACCAACCCGAGCCATGCTTTGACCCGCTATCAATCAACAAATACTCGGATAAGCGGTAAAAACCAAATTAGTGGTAGACGAGCCTGACTATTGCGAATACTATTATTCGGTTGATGAATAACGAAAAAAGACTTCACGCCAGTATGTCAAAGAAGTCGCGCAAATAGCTTTGAGCGCAGAATAGGGAATTTCATGTACGTTTCAGAAAAATTCATTTTCACCGAACTCCATAAAACTGCTGGAACCCACTTGGGCAAATGGCTTAAAGTACTCGCCCCGGGTGAGCAGGTCGGAAAACACAATCGTGTTCCCACCGAACTGAGAAACCGGGTGATGTTAGGCTCAATTCGTAACCCCTGGGATTGGTATGTCTCTCTCTGGGCTTACGGGTGCGACGGAAAAGGTTCGGTCTATCACCAGACTTGCGATGGCGTTAATTTTCGCTATTATCGCGAGCAATTAACCCGCGAAATGGGCCGAAAATACCTCTCGGTGCCAATCCTGTTTCGCCAGCTTATTGCAGATAGAAAAAAACCGATTACACTCTGGCAGCAAAGTTACAATGACTCCACTAGCGCTCAAGATTTTAAGTCATGGCTTAAGCTCATGTTTAACGGTGAACGTCGATTGGATATGCGAGAGGGATTTGGTTTTAGCCCTGTGGCTAACACAGCGGGTTTAATGACCTACCGATTTTTAAAATTATTTACAGACTTAGACTCACAGCTTTATTCGCAAAAATTCTGGCAACAACAAAAGGATATTCACAGTGTCTGGAGCGAGCATAGGATTGCAGATTTCTTCATTCGCATGGAAAATCTGGAGGACGATTTGATCCAAGCTATGGAACTTGCGCAGGTGGATATTTCCGAACAGAACAGAACAGCGCTGGTTGAGTCGCGAAACAAGAAAACGAATACGTCGTCTCGTTTACCCGCTTCGCATTATTATGATGAAGAATCTATCGAATGGATCAGCCAACGAGAAAAAACGATTATTGACCTGTTTGACTACCAGCCGCCCCAGCTAAACGGTTAATCTTAGCGATTGGTAATTTAAAATTTTCGCTATTGATGGTGCGACTGTCGCAATTCATCATAAAGCTGCATCATTTTTCCGCCGATTACGTCAATATCATAATTATCTTCCACCCATTTTCTGGCGGAGTTTTGCCATTCGGCCCATAGCTGCGGATTATCGATAATATGCCGAAGCCTGTCGGCGATGGCGTTATCGTCTTTATCTGGCACGAGAAATCCCTGCTTACCATATTGCATACATTCAGGAATCCCTCCGGTTTGCGTCGCAATCACCATCGTTCCGCACGCCTGTGCTTCTTGAATAACTACGCCTTGTGTTTCTTCATGCAAACCATCATCTGCTCCCAGACTGGGCAAAATAAAAATATGGTGAGCTTGATATTCGGTGATAATTTCTTCTTCTGAGAGCGCCGACTTAAATCGTATAAAGGGATCGATATCGAGTTCATTTGCCAAGCACTCTAGATAAGCGCGATCAGGACCCTCACCGACTAGAGTGTAATGAATTTGATATCCCGCGTTAATTAATTTTGCGACTGCCCGTAAAGCATACTCTTGACCTTTTTCCGAATGGAAGCGAGCCACTGTCAGGACTCTAATAATTTTATCTGCCGGAAAACGTTTCGCTTTAAACTTAAATTTTTGCGTATTCGTGCCCTGCGGTAAAATGCGAATTTTCTCTTCACAGGCCCCTAGCTGTGAATACTGCCGCTTCGAAAATTCGGTATTCACCAAAATGACTGATGCAGCCTGGGTGTATTCTTCTCTCATTCGTACCGGCAACTCATTGACGCCAGGCGGTGGCAAACCATGGAATGTTATTACAAAGGGAACTTTTTGAGCCCTGACCATGGGTAACAGCTTGTAACCTGCCGGCTCGGAATGCGAATGGATAATATCAACTTTGCTTTTTATCAAGTAAGGCGCCAACACAAGACGCGACAGTAAATTATTTATCCTGCTTTTATTGGCGTTGCCTAATGGGTTGGAGTTAAACGTACCTTTGAGGGCGGGCCAAAAAGTTTTTGGATTTAAAAAGTTTCGGGCAATTTTCTTGAAGCTATTGACGCCTTCTATCTCTAACAGTTCAGCGTGTTGGGACAGTTTATATTCGTCGCTGTCAGTCGGAAAGCCGGTCTCTCCTTCACGCATGAAAAATATCTTCACGGCGCTACCATGTTTGGGGATCTGCATGGCAATATTCGTCAACCAACGTTGCAAGGTACTAGGAAACTTGGCCGCAATTATCCAGACCGTAATATTATCCCTCAAACTTTCATCCCTCGCGCATGACTTTTTGTTCGCTAGAGCCAGCCAATCCAATATCTGAAAAATCGAATCGACCTGTCGGCATTAATCCATTTTGGCAATTATTGTAATCACTATTCACTTTTATTCAACTGAATATCTGCGTAAGGCACAAAAAAGCCGGCAGTTTTTAAGCTGCCGGCTCGTTACTATCGGGAAACTAGCGTGTCAGTTTTACTGCACGATGACTGATTCGGGCTTTTTGGGTCGCTTCACTTCTGTATCAGAAATTTCATGACCTTTTAAGCCTAAGTTATCCTGTCGATATTGGCCGGTGAGCAGTCCGTTATCATCCACGATGCCACTGCTTGTCGAGCCAGTGATATTTGAATTTACCGTCGTCATTATCCCCGTATCCCACTTAGCTAAGTCATTTGAAATAACAATATTGGCGTCGACTTTATAATTTTCTTTGCCTGGAAAACGTACCCACGCTTTTCCATTCACAAAAGTGTTTCGATAGATAAACGAATTATACGTCTGCCCACCATATGCATTTGACATTGCAAATAACAACGAATTACTGCCCGAACCGGCATCGAGCTTAATTCGATTCCAACAGATTTCATGGTCGTGCGTTAAACTAACAGACTCATTTCCGTATCCGACGGTCATTTGTCCGCCAGAAATATTTTCCCATGCCTGATTCGCTCTAACGGTCACGAATGCGGTCGTCCCTTTCATCCAGAATCCGTTATCCGTTGTACTATTTTTCGCAATGTTTTCTTCGATTAGTACATAGCTGGTTCCGTAAATATCAATATACGAACCATTGCCACCGCTGTTGCGGAACTCATCGTGCGTATTATGTTTATACAATACGTGTTGTTTTGGCTCATCTTTATTCGAAATAAAGACAGCGGTAGTATTGTCGTTACCAACCTGGCCAGGACCGTGATCGTAGAAATAGTTATTCCACCAGGTCGCGCGGTTGACATCACCTACCATCCAGAAAAAATGGGCGTTATTAACATCTTGACGAGAATGCTCAAAGCGAATTCCACCAATAAATACATCATTACTGCCAGAACTGTCGCCAAATATTTTCGCGTTTGAACTATCGACTACGGGTGTTTCGTCGGGAAATCCGATAAGGCTTTGTGTTTTGCTACTGCTATCAAGTCGAACATTGTTATTACTTTCAGCGGCACCAATCATGGTGTACTGACCGCCACGAATAACAACGATTTTATTGTGATAGGTGTCATCATTTTGATCGCCTTTGTACCAGTCGGACAGATCTTCCAGGGGCTTATCGATAGTACCGACTTTTTCGCCAGCCCAACCATCTTGAATGAATAAAAATTTATCTGCATCGACGGTTGTTTGCCAGGTTACATCTATAGTATTGAGTTCTTGATCGGTAACTCTGACTTTAAAAGTGTGAGTCCCGCTGGCTGGTGGCGTCCAGGAAACAACACCATAGTTGTCATCGCCGTACAAACTACCAATCGCAGAACCAGAAGGCGCTTCGATTAACTCATATTTGAACGGCCATGCGCCGCCCTGAATACCGACAGGGATCTCGTATCTCATTTGGGGATGTGCCCAGCGATGGCGAGCGTGAACACCTGTTTCTGTATCTGGTCGTGGATAAACAAGATACATCGGCATTTTTGCCGGTTCAAAATTGGTTTCTGGCAACGGAAATTCTATTGCCGCAGCAAGGAAACACTGCAACAGCAATGAAAGCCCCAATGCCAATCTAGTTAATCTTCCCATTTTAGCTTACCTCATATGTTCTTAAAGTTTGCATCATCTAAATTAACCGCTTGTATGAAAAGTACTAGATCTATGTACTTATTTATACCGCTAAATAGCAAAGTTCTCGCTAATACCTATAATATTTTAATTGTTAGAGTTGAGGCGTTTTCTAGTGAAGATGATGTTGAAATTTCGTGAATTTAAGTATTTAAAGTAGCACAATAAATTGCTTTTTTACAAGGAAGAAAAGCCCGCATTCTCTCGTGTGTTGATAATCTTTGAACCAATTAACAGTATCCGTGTGATACATTTTTAAACCACTGCCATTAAACGGAATAGAGTCACATTCAAAACGCCAGATACCTCACAGAAATTCATAACGGCTCGGGCGAGCACAAACGAGTGAATCGCTCATTCTTATATAAAGTTGAGATATCAATCAGCGATAGAGAAACAAAAAACGCTTAAATAGACACATTTAGTTGTTTAAATACACATTCTTATTCACAAGGGTCACCATATTTAAATCTATGCGCCATGAATAGCACTATAAAAGCGCACGCTAATAGAGGCTAATCGCCTAAGGACTTTTTATTTCTTTCTTTTAGCCTACGCGCACACTATTTTCTGCCACTGTAAACAACCTGACGTCTCACTATTTAGGTAAGTTCCTACGAAAGTGCTTTACGACCGATGTGTGCCACAACGCGGACCGATTGACGTCGTCGCACTTCAACTCACATCATGAGTTTGATACTATCACTAAAATTCTAGTTGCTCGCGGTATTAGCAAGTCAGACACAATCCGCCGGACATTTTTCGGCGTTACTCTGCTCGTGCCTCTGGCAGCAATAGTCATGGTGCTATTGAAGATTTAGTTGACTTAATCGTCTTTCAGGGAAGTATGCATGTGTGGTATTAGCGGAATAATTAATAATAACGAGTCAATTGAAACGGTTCGCCAAAAAGCCCAATTAATGACATCCAGACTCGCTCACCGGGGTCCAGATGAAGAGAATATCTGGTTGGATGAAACCGTCGGACTCGCACTGGGTCATCGACGGTTAGCCATACAAGATTTGAGCCCCAACGGCAGCCAGCCGATGCAATCCCACTCGGGCCGATGGGTCATCGCTTTCAATGGCGAGATCTACAATTTTAAATCCCTGGCAAAAGAGCTGGCAGTCCAAGGCGTCAGCTTTCGCGGTCATTCAGATACCGAAGTGCTATTGGCGGCTATCGAAAACTGGGGACTCGACCAGACACTTACCAAAATTAAAGGCATGTTCGCGTTTGCCTTATGGAATAAAACGACTCAAACGTTATACCTTGCCAGAGATCGGATCGGCGAAAAGCCACTTTATTATGGTTGGGTTGATGGTCAGTTTGTATTTGCATCTGAACTGAAATCTTTTTTTGCTATCGCCAATAAAAATCAATTTGAACTCGATTTTAACGCGCTTGGTTCCTATTTTAGATACGGTTATATCAGCGCTCCTTTTTCCATTTTTAAATCCATCAAAAAATTAAAGCCAGGGCATAGCCTGGCGATTCCGCTCGCACCTAATCAAACTCCAAACGAGCTGAATCAATCGAGTATTGACTCGCTCGAGCAGACGAGTTACTGGACTTTACCCGAAGTTTACGCGCAACGTTCAAATCAAATAATTAACGATGAGACACAAGCGATCACACAGCTCGACACTTTACTCAATCGTGTTGTTCGTGAGCAGGCGATTTCAGATGTGCCGCTCGGCGCTTTCTTATCCGGCGGAATCGATTCGTCGGTTGTGTCCGCCATTTTACAAGCAAATAGCGACTCGCCGATAGATACATTTACCGTCGGCTTCCACGAGAAAAGTTTCAACGAAGCCCTTCACGCGAAAAGTGTGGCAGAACATATTGGCAGTCATCATCATGAAGTTTATGTGAGCCCCACCGACGCGTTAAATACTATTCCTGCGCTCAATGATATTTACGATGAGCCCTTTGCCGACTCATCTCAGATACCTACTTTACTCGTGAGTCAATTAGCCAAAAAAGCCGTAACTGTTTGTCTTTCTGGCGATGGTGGCGACGAGTTATTTACCGGTTACAATCGCTACACGGTAACCGAGAACGCCTTTCAACGCGCCCAACGACTTCCGGCACCGCTCAGGAAAATTGTCTCGACCGTATTGAGTGCTGTTTCGCCGGCACGTTGGGATTATTTCTACGGTGCCGTCACTGCCATTTTTAAAAATGCCAATGCAGCCAATGTTGGGTTGAAACTCCACAAATTAGCAAGCCTGCTGAAAATTCATTCCCTTGACGAGGTTTATCGGTACTTGTCGGGTTATTGGCACAATCCTCAATTGCTTTTGCGCCCAACAATTGACGAGCCCATCTTGTCAAACCACTTATCTTTTGATAACGATTTTATAGCCGCTGCTATGATGTGGGACCAGAACTGGTATTTGCCTGGCGATAACCTGGTCAAAACTGACCGTGCGAGTATGTCGGTTAGCCTGGAGATGCGATTACCGCTATTAGATAAAGACATCATAGAATATTCTTGGCAAATTCCAACGGCGCTGAAATTTAAAAATAATCAGAGTAAGTGGCTGTTGAGACAGGTATTATATCAATACGTACCGGCCAAATTGATTGACCGTCCCAAAATGGGTTTTTCTGTCCCCGTTGCTCATTGGATTCGCCATGAGTTAAGAGACTGGAGCGAATCATTAATCAATGACGACTGGGTCAACCAACAAGACATATTTAACCTGGCTGAAATTAAAAAAGTTTTTAATGAACATATGAGTGGCCGCTACGACCACTCGCACAAACTTTGGACCTTATTGATGTTTCAATCTTGGCATCGACACTATTTAGGGAAGTAATTTTATGGATATCACGCTAAGTTTGATCATTCCAGCTTATAACGAGGCGCATTATATTGAAGATTGTCTTGCGGGCATCAGCCAATCTTGTCAGCAGGCTAACATTCAGGCTGAAATCATCGTTATTGACAACGGTTCGACAGACAACACGGCAGACTTAGCCCGTCGCTTTACAACCAAGGTTTTCTCTATCGAAAGAACCTCGATATCTGACGCGCGAAATCTGGGCGTCAGTAAGGCAACCCATCCGATCATTGCATTTATCGATTCTGATGTTGTGATTACATCGACCTGGGCTCAAACCTTTATCGGGCATTACCAAACCTTTATCGACGCGCCGTTATTTATCGCCGGCTGCAAATACGCGGTCCGTTCCGATCCTTCCTGGATAGAGAAATACTGGTTTGACAATATCAAAGAAAACCTGCTCAACGGGGGAAATATTATCACTTCAAAAGCCGTGTTTACGCAAATTAACGGCTTCGATGTATCTTTAAAGACTGGCGAAGACTATGACTTTTGCGTGCGGGCTATGGCGGCCAATGCCAAATTGATTATCGATTCGTCCTTTGAAGCGATTCACCTGGGCTACCCTCGCGATCTGAAAAACTTTATGAAACGAGAGATCTGGCATGGCGAAGGAGATTTTTTATCCTTTAGACACTTTATTCGCTCTCCAGTGGCAACGATTGCTGCTTTTTATATTTTTATCCAGGCAGCCGCTATCATCTTTTTATTAACAAATCAGCCAACGCTCGGATTTATAGCCATTTTTGCTTTACTACTTCTAAACGCTGCTATTACCATCAAGCGGTTTAAAAGTTGTTCCTGGAGCACGATATTGGTGAACAATTCGATTAACTACTTTTATTTTTGTGCGCGTTTTGTATCTGCCTATAAAGCGATCAATAATCGTAGCGTTAAATATTAATCGCCTTCAAGAATTTTAAGTCCAGCTAACGGCTGCCAAATCTCGGTTCGCCGTTCGTCGCAAAAGGTTCTTTCGATAACTGATTATGCTGTTTTTTCGGGTTGTGTTGCAACCGATAGACATTATGTCCCGCTACAACAAATGCCAGCGATATCCATAAAAAGGGGTAGTAGGTGACGGTGACAAATTGACCCGCGATAATAAATCCCAAAAGACCCTGTAATACGCCGGTTATGGTAATATGCATAAACTTGTCTTTATCAGGGTCAAGCTTTTTTCGTCTGCTTAACCAAAAAGGTAATAACAACAAAAATAAAAATATAAATAGTCCGGTAAAGCCCGTATCGGTTCCAACCTGGATGAAAATATTATGAGGAAGCTCTGCTTTATCATAAAGCATATCTTCCGGGTAATAATTCTCGAAATACTTAGGAAAATTGAAATAGCCAACACCCAGCCCCGGATATTTTTGCATCATTTTCCATCCATTTTCAAAATACAATAACCGCTGCTGAGACGTTTTATCAGTACCCGCTTCTTCAAATCGTTGTTTTTGTTCTTCGGGCAGTAAATGATATAAGAGCGTACATAAAACCACCACCGTGATGAGTGGTTTTATTTTAAAAATATGTTTTCGAAATATCACCATTAATTGAATAGCGAGCGCTAATTGCGACCCTCGACTACTTGCTCCCAGTACGACTAAAATCGGAGTAACCCAGAACAAAATCAAAATATATTTTTCGACTTTAGAGACTTTATCTTTTAATAATTGGTAGAGGTGATAAGCCACTGGAAACAGGGTTAACATTAAGATAGACAGCTCGCCAGAATTTTGGAAATAACCTCGCGGCCCTTTTAGTCCCCAGGAAGTAAACGAAAATCCTCGAAATGCCCAGGTTTGAGACAAACTGATCGATATTTTAGCCGCGCATAACATGAAAATGAGCAAGAACACGTAAAATCTTTGTTTGGTGTTGACTATATTAATAATCAAAAAATAAACGACAAACCAACTGTAAAAATCGATATAGTGATCTTGTGATATTTTGGGGTAAACAGCGTTCAAACTTGAGATCAAAATGATAATCGCAAATAAGATCATAAATACATTTATTGGGCTGGATACCCACTTAACCGAACGGTCGACCACCGCACCGGCTAACGAACCAATTAAAAAAAGTTGGGCCCAAGGAAGAAAGTCAATAAATGGAAATATCGCTTGTGGACGTGCGTACTCAAAAAAGAGGTAACAACAAATCATAATAAAAGAAAAATGCTGACCTTTAAAAAAGGTCCAGATATTCTTCAATTTTAGAAAATAAAACTCTTCAATGTCAGGGCAATAATTTCTTGATCTATTCAAAATTTACGCTCTCATTTCACAACTAAAACTTGAATTCCTTTTTTGCTGATTCGACCATTGATCAACCACCATCGGTGGCATTAAATCTTTACCGCTCTATTAGAAGCTAGTTTGGTTTTCATCGTTAAAATCGATTCTTTTAGTGTTGAAATACACTTTAGAAAAAATTCCTGATTGCTGTTGTAAGGGTCATGCAAATAAGGTGTTCGCCAAGGTTTCCATAATGGCGCGATAGTTAACAGTTTAACTTCGCCAATGGCGGCTTTCAAATCGTCAAGATGTTTTGGCTCCATCACAACGATTAAATCCCCTTCTTCAGCAATATAATCTTTAATGTTCGTGGTAACGTGGTCTTCTAGTTCAATCCCTTGCTCCCTGGCAATCGCAATTACTCTTGGGTCCGCGCCTTTATTACCTTTACAATGAAGTCCAAAGGAAATCGCATTTAACCCTTGAGCACGCGCATAATACTCAGCGAACGGGCTACGACAAATATTGCCGTAACACACAAATACCAGTCGTTTTACGGAATTAAAATCTATCTTTTGTAAGTCTGTGAAGCGCCCAGACAAAAGCTGCATTTTAAATTTAACGGTGTAAAGCAGACCTTTTTTTGATCCAAAATTATTGTAAATATACTGCGTTAAATAACCAAACATTCCATTCTCTCGACTTTTTGTTCTATTTTGCCAATCAGAGTTAGTGTTTACACACCATCAACACTCTCATTTTCCATGCTGATAGATTGATTCACGCCTATTATATCAATTTTTAGGTATCGCATCAGTTTTCTACCAACCAATCAATAAAACGCATGCGGAACTATACTACTTTCTCTGAGTAGATGCTTCATTTCTGATATTTTTCTCTTTGAAAGTCGGCTTATTCGTCCTATTACCGTCTAAGCGCAGCATAATGGGTAGGCTTATTCAATTATGGATTGCATAAAATAATTAGAACGCTTAATCTTTCTCAATCTCATAGTACCTAGCCAGGGATGTCGGTAGCTGTTTATGTCAAATGTTTTAGTATTAGACGCCAATCAACGAAGTGCATTAGCGGTAATTCGCTCGTTAGGGCGCCTGCCAGAAGTTACCGTTTTTGCCGCCGACTCAAGTGATTCGGCCATTGGAGAATACTCACGATTTTGTTCCTCTTATGCGTCTCATCCCTCGATCCAACAAGACGCAGATAATTTTTTAAACTGGCTAAAAACTTACGTCGTCAAAAATAATATTGACATTGTTTTTCCTTCTACTGAAATAAGCAGTCAGTTACTTTTGATGAATAGTCAAGTTCTTGGTGATGTCAAAATCCCCTTTGCATCATACGATACGGTTATGTCGTTAGCCGATAAAGGTAAGCTCGTAAGTTTAGCGACCGCTAACGGAATATCTGTTCCAAAGTCCACTTTGTATCAATCGGCACAAGACGTCGATATGGACAAGATCCGACAATACCCTGTTGTTATCAAGCCTTGCTTGTCCAAAATCTGGGATAACAATCAATGGCTAGATACCATCGTTCAAATAGCTCATACGCCAGCCGAATTAAAGTCGTATTTAAATTCTACCCCGTGGCTACAGCGATTTGAGTTTATGTTGCAAGAATTCATTGAAGGGCGAGGCGCTGGCGTTTTTGCTTTATATAATAATGGTGAACCCGTCGCATTTTTCGCCCATCAACGGCTACGAGAAAAGCCACCAGAAGGCGGCGTGAGTGTTCTTAGCACTAGTGTACCACTCGACCCTGTTTTATTAGAAAATACCCAGAAATTACTAGGGGCAAGTCAATGGCACGGTGTCGCCATGGTCGAATTTCGGGTTGCAACTGATGGTAGCCCCTACCTGATGGAGGTCAATACTCGATTTTGGGGAACGCTCCAGCTTGCTATCGATGCCGGGGTTGATTTCCCCGCACTTTTATATCAAATAACGCTAGGTGAAACTCTTGTTCCGCCAAAAGCGTACCAAATTGGAGTAAAACTTAGATGGTTTTTGGGCGATTTAGACAGCCTGTATTTAACCATCAAAAGCCGCCATTTCAGTAGCCTTGAAAAGCTAAAACGTTTTTTCAGTTTTTTTATACCAGACTTTAAGTCCACTAAACACCAGGTTAGCCGGTTAGAAGACTTTCGCCCTGCTGTAGCCGAATTAAAACAATACCTCAAGAATTTAAGTCGTTAAGGTGATTAATTACAAGACATTCGATAAACCAAAATGGTCGTAATTTACCGAGGCAAGCAAGGCGCATATAACTCATTCACTTTGCTTGCTCAACTATTCGGTGCCATAAGCAGGACTGGCCATAAATAATAAATGGAGTTAAACGATGATAGTCTCTCACAAACACAAATTTATCTTTATAAAAACAAAAAAAACCGCAGGCACGAGTATAGAAATTGCCTTATCAAAGTATTGCGGTCCCGACGACATCATCACTCCTATCAGTCCGGAAGATGAAGAAAAAAGATCCGCGCTGGGTTATCGCGGTCCGCAAAATTATTTCATTCCACTTTCTAAGTATTCAAGACTGGACATTCTGAAGGCGATATATAACCGTAAGCGGCGATCTTTTTACAATCACGCAAGCGCGGCTTATGTTAAAGCCGCCTTAGACGAGGATATCTGGAACAGTTATTACAAATTTGCGTTCGAACGAAACCCCTGGGATAAATTGGTATCCGCCTACTATTGGATTTATAAATCCGAACCACGACCTTCCATCTCGGAATTCATTCAATCCCCTCGTGCAAATCGAGTGAATAATTTCGACCTGTATAGCATTTCTGCTGATATAGCAGTGGATGATGTGTTTTTATTTGAGAATATTAATTCAGCGATGGCTGACATTCAACAGCGCTTAAACTTGCCTGAGATTCCAGCGTTGCCACACGCAAAAGGCGGCTATCGCAAAGATAAACGCAGTTATCGCGAATTACTTTCTGAGCAGGATCGCGACAAAGTTGCAAAAATTTACGCGCGTGAAATCGCTTATTTTAACTATAGCTGGTAAAAATTAAAGCGCTCATTATGGGTCACTGGCAGAGCTTATCGTATTCCGAGATATAACTGGAAACCATCTTCTCGATTCCGAATGTCCTATTGACATGCGAATACCCCGCATCGGCGATCGATTTTCGTAGAGGTTCGTCCTCCATCAGGCGTATTAACGCGTGCGCAAAGGCTGCAGCATCATCAGGTTGCACCATTAAGGCATTCTCTTCCGAAATAACAATTTCTTCAGGACCACCACAGCGCGTCACAACAATCGGTAATCGAGCAGCCATAGCTTCAATGGTCGCAATGGAAAATCCTTCGGAAGATGACGGCAAAGCAAAGATATCTATTTGAGCCAGGAAATCGGCGCTATCATCCACAAAGCCTAAAAAATGGAAATGCTGATTAACCCCAAGCTTTGTTATTTGTTCGTCTAATTGCGCCATTAAATCAGGCTTTTTATGACCCGCTATCACAAAATGGAGCTCTGGATATTGGGGTAATAATTTAGCCCCAGCCGCGATCAAATTATCGTATGCTTTAGCGGGTCGAACATTACCTAAACAACCGACCAGAATGGCGTTATCAGGCAGTTTCAGAGTTTGTTTAAGCTTGCGCGGTTTACCGCCTTCAAATCGAGCTAAGTCGACGCCGTTATAAATCACGCTTGCACGATTAACATCTAATAACTTACGCGAACGAATGTTTTCCAGAAGGTTGCGGCTGACGGCGACATATCGTTTGATACCAAATTTCATCATGGCATGCTTTAAAAACTTGAATCGCTCGTCAGGATTTACATCAACCATGCCATGATAAGTGGCGACCACCGGCGTGCGCGTTATCAGCCCCGCAATTGCCGCATAAACATTTGAACCCAGCAGATGCGATTGGATCAGATCAACCTGTTCTCGTCGTATCAAAAGTACCAGACTACGCAAAAATGCAAATGCAAAGCTGCCTTTCGCCGGTATGATGATTGGCTCTAATCCTCTCTTGATCAATTGCTGTTGCACCCAGCCTTCACCTCGAATAACCACCAGCGATCGCAAGCCTTTGTCACGCAATCTATCGGCGAGTTGAATAAAAACGGTTTCCGCACCACCAGGCCCAGTTGTATCAATTAAGTGCAATATTGTTTTTTGAGCGTTAGAATTGTTATGTTGTTGGTTTGTCACTGAGCACCTATATTATGTCCATCAAACAAATAGTAAAAAACACGATAAAATTTCCACTGGAAGTGTGTGCAGCACATTTTGGCCATCACCGGCGTTCAAACAAATCGCCACGCTTATGGATAATGATGTATCACAGAATTCTTCCTCCTTCCGACGCCCGCCACGCTCAAGAAGAGCCAGGTATGATCGTCGAGCCAGAAACCTTTGAAATGCATCTTAAATTACTTCAAAACGAGTTTACCCTGGTTTCTTTACAAGATTGGGTCAACCGACATATTAACTGCCAGCCATTGCCTGAAAAGGCTTGTGCCATTACCTTTGACGACGGTTGGCTTGACAATTTCGAGTACGCTTTTCCAATTTTATCTAAACTCAATATTCCGGCAACCCTATTTGCCGTTTCAAATATGATTGGCACTCACCAGGAGTTTTGGCCTAATCGGCTTGTCAGGTTGCTTCAATTGCCGCAAAGACAACGAGAAATTTTTCCCTGGCTATCCGAACTGGCTAACGACGCGCCGGTCAACAGCGAAACTTCAGCATCGGCGATCTATTCACTCAAAAAATACGCCGACAACCAAATCATTGAATGGCTAGACGAAGCTGAATCACGCCTCCAACTGCCAACGCCATCCTTACCCGCTCTAATGAATTGGCAGCAATTGCGTCAGATATCTGATGACCCATTGTTCGATATTGGGTCCCATACCTGTCACCATATTCGTTTACGTTCTGACCTCGACGCCGACATTCGCTACCAGGAAATTACCGCCAGTAAAAATTTACTCGAATCAAAACTTGAAAAACCCGTTAATTTATTCTGTTATCCCAATGGTGACAGTTGCCCTGAAGCCGTTAAAGAAGTCGCTAAACATTATCAAGCGGCGGTCACTACCCAACCCGGAATAAACTTTGCCAACAAGGTGCAATCCCATTCATTATTACGCTACGGTGTGCACCAAGACATCAGTAATCACCCAAGGCGATTATTGGCGCGAATTTCAGATTGGCCTTAAACCAGCGACCAATAAATTAGGGTAAATTTTTGACAATTAAAGGACCACAAATTTTCGTTAGTGAAACAGGTAACTTTTGCCACACACTGATGGCCGTATTATATTTTCCACTCGCAGGATTTAAATCAGGCAGCGGTTGCCCTTGTGGCAAGTCATAATACCAGTAGAGCTGTTTTTCCTTTGCGCCCCATTGCCGCTTAAACTTTAACGTCCCGGCGTCTTTACTCGAACGGCCAAAATCAAATACCTTAAACTCTTTTTCTATCGCGGTCTTTAATATATTCCAATACAAAAACATATTAACGCCAATTCTATTAGTTTTCCGCAGCGTCGAAGCCCACGGAATTTCAAGCCGTCCTTGTCGCCCAATTAAAAAACCAGCGCCAACCGCTTCATCATTTAAATGCACTATCGCTAAGAAAGATTCATCCTCAAATCGGGTCAAAATTTCTTTAAAAAACCGTTTGCTATAAACTGGCGTGCCCAAATCGCGCATGTTGTGCGCAAAAACCGCGTAAAAATCATCGAGCAACTCTACCCCGCCAGTGGTGAAAGTGACGCCTTCGCGAATGGGCCGTTTGACTTGCGCTCGTCGTTTAGAACCAATGGCGTGCCACAGTTCATCCGCGTTAGGTGGTAAATCGAGCAACATGGTCACCTTGTCTTTACGTTCCGTGAGTGAAGCATCTATCGGCTGGTCAAATCGCAATTCAAAATGTTTGCAGCCGAGGTCTCGTGATAATTTACATCCGGCCGAAAGCAGTTGACTCGCGCTTTCCTTTGAGCTGGCAACAAGTCCACCGTAGTTAAAATAAGGCATCGACACCATAAAGTTACCGAACAATAAACTCTTTAACTGCACCATGGGCAATCCACCAATGATCTCTCCACGCTGCTTTGCGACCAGATGATGACAAGTTTGTCCAAACACCTGCTGAATTAAATCAATCCAACGGGTGTCGTAATATATACTCGCCCTTTTATCTGACATGTAACTATCCCATTGCGCATAATCGCCGGGTGCTAATGGCACGACTTCGATTGACATCTTAATACCTCACCGAGACCGGTTGCGATGGGTCGAACAGATTTAACTCAGTTAATTTGTCGTACATAGCGGTAAACTGAAATTCGCTTAACAATGCATTTAAACGGGCGTGACATTTGTCCAGATTATTGTAATGGCGAAATTTTGAAAACCAACTCACTTCGACTTTGGGTTGCTCTGGGTCAACTTCCCAGGGATGAAGATAAAAAACAAAGGGGTCGTCATTCTTGACGCGTTGTCGATAAAAATATTGCGATAACCAGTAAGGATAAAGGCGAAAATACCCACCGCCGGCAATAGGCACAGTTTGTCCTAAAAACCGTGCGGTCGACAAAGGATACTCTACCAGTTGACCGCCATTGGGCGTTTGTAAAACGTGGGGATCTCTCGGCGAGTCAGGAATGCCATAGCGGTCGTGATAGATTGGAAAAATACTCGAATCATATTTAAATTCATTTTCCGCCAGGATATCTAGCGCCCATAAAGATTTTTCGGTAATCGAATAACTGGCAGCGCGATATCCCCAAACCGGTTTGCCGGTAATATCTTCGAGCAGTTTTTTAGAGCGCTCTGTTTCAGCACGAAAAACTTCAGGCTGTTGCGAGTATATCAATTGATGGCTAAAGCCATGACTGGCAATTTCGTGTCCTCGCCGGTCAATTTCACGCACCAGCTCTGGAAATTTATCGGCCACCCATCCCAAAATAAAATGGGTCGCTTTGACCTCATGCTGATCAAACAGGTCGAGAAGCTTATGCGTGGATGATTCAACGCGAGGGGCAATTTTGTGCCAGTCATCAACCGCGATAGACTCTTTTAATGCGGCGACGTGAAAGTAGTCCTCGACATCGATGGTTAATACATTTTTCATACCTTATTCAATTCCCTGAGCAGTTACACCTTGGCAGGTTTCACATCCTGTTATCTTATTCTTGCAATAGCGGCTTTATTTGCGCTTGTGCTATTTTTACTGCCACTGGTTAAGCTATCAATCAGTGACTCTTGCGCCCTTATTATATAATATACCGAAACTAGATGATAACTATAAAAGTCGCTTAAATGTTTTCCGAACTCAGACCTGTTGGCAATAGAATTCGACTAAAACCGACGCAATTGGTAAGTCCGCTTTTTAATGATTTCAACATGGCAGGTTTTCAATCGGGCACTGCAGCACTCGCGGCGGCGTTATTAAGCGCCAAAAAGCAACGACCAGACATCGATCAACCTTATGTCTTGATGCCTGCTTATACCTGTCCTGATGTCATTAGCGCCGCTCGCTTCGCTAATGTTAAGCCGTTACTGGTCGACTTAATGCCGGAACGCCCCTGGATGTCTCTCGGTGATTTGTCAGATAAACTCAGCTCGAACTGTATTGCGGTCATCGCAATTAACTTTCTAGGTATACCTGAACGCATCGATGCGATTGCCAATATCGTCAAACCGCACAACCTAGTCATCATTGAAGATAGCGCTCAAGGTTTCCCGATTCACTCGGCACAAAACTACTGGCACGGCGATTTTATCGTCACCAGCTTTGGCCGAGGAAAGCCGCTAAGCTTGCTCGGCGGTGGTGCGGTTTTCAGCCCAAGTCGCTCAAATATCACGCCACCGACTCCGCTAAAGCCAGTACCATCTTCCCTTTTTAGCCAAACGGTATATTTTTTAAAGGCGCTGGCTTACAACCTGCTTAGCCGACCTCTATGTTATTATTTTTTAACTCGATTGCCGGGCTTTAAACTCGGAGATACCCGCTACCACCGACTCGATTCAATCAAAGGTTTGCCAGATTTTATCCAATCTCGACTATCAAAGAACTACGCCGGTTATCGCCAACTATCCCGTTGTGATAAACGCTATCAGGATTTTTTTCGGTCGCTTAACCATCCCGCCATTATCGATTTGAAATCGGTGTGCCAGCTACCCGATGACAAGCCTTTGCTACGCTATCCGATCCTCGTAACCCAACCAGATCTTTGTCAGTCTCTCTCTAATGCATTATCCGAACTCGGTCTTGGCGCCTCGACTATGTATCGAAAAACGTTACCCAATATAAAAGGCGTACAAAAAGATTGGCTCAATCAGACTCAATTTCCCGCCGCCGATGATTTCGCTCACCAATTGATCACCTTGCCGCTACATAGCGACGTCAAGGATAAAGCGTTTTTGCAAATTACTCAGTGCATCGAAAAGCATAGCCAAAAATTGATTTAAGATGAGTGCTTTAGAATTAGAATTTTCCGCGGTCCGTATAGCTGAAGCCGAGATTGATCGACTGAGAATTATTTGAGAGACCAAGCAATGCAAAATCTTCTTGTTCTGCCTCTCTCTCATTTAACTCAATAAAATAGGTAAATCCTGAGTTTACAGCGTGTGAAAATCGTAGACTCAAAATATCGACTTTACTCGTGTCGACCGTTGACAGGTTAGTATTAAAATCGTTCTCGGTGTGACGATAACTCAAAGCCAAATCGGCATTCGTTAAATTTCTCGATAATAATGATAAAGGGTAGACGGCCCTGAAGTTCCCGCCAGATTGTTGATCTCTATTGTCGCCAAAAGCATCTTTGGCATCACGTTTAAAAATATTCATTGAAAATTGAAAAGTCGCAGCATTGTATACATAAGCGAGACTTCGCTCTCTAATTCGCTGCGCCCTTGCTAAATCATTACTTTGAACATTAACATTAATCGTTTCTGTCGCTAAGTTAATACCGAAAAAGCTATCAAAGCCTTCGGAGTAGACAAGCTCGATCGTTTGAATTCGGTTTAAGCGTCTAAATAAACTGACGAGTGCCAAGTTCCCGTCCAATTCCTGCCCGAGCGCGTCTCTGACTTTAGACTTGCCTAATTCAATTTGTATACTATTAATGCGGCTGTTGACGACCCATTGCAGAAAAAGATCTTCTTGGTCAAAATCTACCGCGCCCTGCGCTAAACCTTCGTCAAAATCCGTGTTTTTTTCCTGCGCTACTATCGACATAACGTTGGTAGGGTTAACTTGTTTCTCGTAAGAAATGCTGTATTCATCCACCATACGAGAGTTGTCCTGATTGGTCGCTATTTCGCTCGCGGCCTCAATATCAAAATTAACCCCGGTATAACTCATATTGATTTTATCGTTAGGGTTGATACTGACAAAGTAGGACGGCTTAACGGCCAACAAGCCCGTATCGCGTAAATTATTAACTTCCTGAGTTTGAAATCGATTGCGCGGCACTTGTGATATGTCGGCGAGAGTGAGGAATCGAAAGTTGGATTCTTTAGGGCGATATAAATAAATTCCTCTGAGACTTTTACTTTCTTCTCTTGCCAGATTCGACAGTGAATAATCGGTAGTTGAATAGTTACCCGATAAATCAAACTCCCAACTACTGTACTGATCAGACTGAAAGCTAAAGTCGACACCCAATAACAATGAGTTTCCCGATTCACCGTCAACGTTTTGAGTAATATTGTCACTGATCTGATAACGAGAAAGGAGAGAATACTGATATTCAGTGGAAATCGAGCTACCAGACCAGGAGAAAAGTATGGAAAGAAGAATGACGTTTTTTAGGTAACGAGTCGTTTGTATCATTAGAATTCGTTTAACACTATCCCTGCTAATTTTTCTTCCCCGATTGATACAGCGGCATGCATGATTTCTTCTTCAGTACACTTCCCATAAGGAACAACAAGAACAACTTTATCGCAAAGGTCAATCAAAATTCTTGCGTCTGCGGAATCCATAATGCTCGGCGCATTAATAATTGGATAACGGTCGGGATAACGACTGACCAATTCGCTAATAAAATCTCGCATTCGATCAGAGGTAAAATACTCCGCCGAATTTTCTCTCGGTAGTCCACTCGGTACATACCTGAGACGCTGTACCCCGGTTTTGCACAATACTTCTCCAGCCTGCCATTTCTCAGCTTCAAGATAATCAATCAACCCCGCCTGATGGCGGTATTCAAATAAATTATTCAAGAGCGGATTATGAATATTCGCTTCAATTAACATGGCCGTCTTTGCTTCATCTAAAGCAAAAGTTGCCGCAAGATTTGCCGCCACCAGACTCGAATCATTTTCAGGTACCACCGAAGTAATCATGGTAATGAAGTTTTCTTTTTTACAAAGAGACAGTAACTTGGTTCGCAAATTTCGATAGCGATCTAAAAGTCGCGTATCTTTCATATTGGCATGAATGAGACGTTTTTCAGCGAGTTCCTGGGTTGAAAAATACCCGTCTTGCCGCATCCGCGAAATCCCTTTACGGGAGGAAACCAGTTCTTGTGTATTTTTTTTGGGAACCGTAACTTCATTATTAATACCCAATAAATCTTCATCGCTTTTTCTGGGTATTTTTTTATCCTTATCATTCTCGTTTTCGCTGAGCGATTTAAGGTAGGCTTTTTCTAGTATACTCATATTTTACCCCTGCAGCCTGAGTAACACGGCATAGCTATAGCCACTCCATACGACAATCACGATTGACGTCATAATCGCAATTTTAAGCAGATTTTTTCTACGCTCGTTAGGTGTCTCAGTACTATAAACCGACGCAAGTACCGGTAATCGAAATTGCTCAAATACCAATAATTCACTTCTGACTTTTTGATCCAGAATAGTCAACGCATAAACGACCCCAACAGGAATGAGGAAACTAATCACTAAACCCGCCAGAATAATGTGAGCAAAGCGAACGCCCTTGGGCGTAACAGGCAGCGAAGCCGGCTCTTGTACTTTTATGGTCGAACCTCTTTTCTCAATATCGATATTCATTGAGATTCGTGCATTCTCTCTTTGCTCTAGCAGGTTTTGATACATATCTTGATTGACCGTGTAATCTCGAGTCAGCTCCGCAATTTCGGCTTCAACATCGTTGATCGCATCGAGCGTTATTTTTTCATTGTTAATCAAATTAGTAATTTGTTCGCGTCGCGAGTTCAGCGTCGTAATGGTGTTTTCGGCAATCAAAATTTCACTTCGAAGCGCCTGCGCCACGGCTCCTGTCGGTATGTTGGGAACACCCTCCTGTTGCGGCGATTTTCGTTTTAAAACCTCAGCGGTAATTTGTGCGCGTAAAGATTCGATTTGGCCCTTCAGCTGAATAATATCAGGATAGGTATCTTTGTAATTCAAGCGAAGCTCGTCGAGGCGTCGTTCGAGCTCAATAATTCGCTCATTTAATAGCGTTTCCTTAGCAATGCTTGAACTGTTCTCTGCCCCCCCTTCACCGGCTAATTGGGCCTGTTTTGACTTTAGCAAAGATTCCGTCGCCGACAATTCTAATTCGACGCCTTCCAGCTCGCGCTTCAATTCAATCAAGCGATTGTTAACGTTACTTTTTGCATCGGGACTGGCGTCGATATTTTTAGAGCGAAATTCTTTGATCGCGTTTTCTGCGTTTTTCAATTTCGCGTGATATATTGATACCTGATTATCGATAAACTCATAAGCCGAGCGACTTTCTGCCTGCTTGCCGAGATCACTTTCTCGGATAAAAATATCGGTAAGAATTTTAGTCGTAATATATGCCTTATTTGGATCGACATCTTTAAAGCTGATTTGAATTAAGTTCGAGCCAGAACTTTCAACCTCGACTTTATTCTTAATGGTTTCGCTTAAATAATCGAACTCTTTCGGCGTAAAATCGGTATTGTCGCTTTTACGCCAGACATCTGCTTCAAGTACTTTTGCAATCGACTGATTACTAAGAATAAGTTGTCTTGCGATGCGTGAACGGTCAGCAACTTGTGTCGTTACCGCGGTGCCTCGCATAAGCGGACTCAATATGGTTTCTTGGTCAATTAAGACGGTACTGGAGGAGCTATAAATTCTGGGCCAATACCATGCCGCAACTAAGAATACGAATGAGGTGGTAATATAAATAAAACTGACCAGGCGCCATTTGTGCCAAACTTCTTTTCGAATAACGCGAATTAAAAATGCCAGAAACGTATTCATACTTCGACGACCTTATTTAAAAAATACGCTCTGGGACAGAGATAATGTCACCAGGCTTAACCGGTAGATTGGATTCCATCTCACCGTTATAAAGAATGTCGGCTAGCGCTATTTCAATGGCGATAACTTTTCCTTCATGGCGACGAAACAGACGCGTTGAATTAGCCGACGCAAATTCATTCAGCCCACCGGCTTCAAGAATAACATCCAAGATGGTCATGCCCTGACGAAAACTAATGGAAATGGGGTTTTGAACTGCGCCAGTTACGCGAATACGAGACAAATACTCATGGCTGCGGAGTTCTTCCAAAATGACGGCAACTTGCGGGTCTCGAATAAATTTTGACAAGCGTTCCGTGACTTCATCGGCAACCTGAAGCGGCGTTTTGCCACCGGCAACAATTTCACCAACGAGAGGAATAGAAATTTTTCCATCGGGCCTGACGGGCACGGTAATAGAAAGGTCAGGATTTTTCCAGACATTCACAGTGACTCGGTCATCGATACCAATGTGATACTGTTCGACAAGAAGATTCTGTTTATTTTCTTCAATAGGAGCAATTGTCGGTGGAATCGAATGGCTACTACATCCGGCGATAAGCCCAATCAGTATTAATCCTAGTACGCTTCTCCCTGGAACTTTAAATCTTGGCGCTTTTATTCCTGGTACGATTAGTCCCGGTACTTTTTGTTCTGGCACCTTATCCATTTTGACCTCCTATCTGGCTCCTTTGCCTAATACTACCACTTCTACTGTTTGAAGCAAAACCAACAAATCCATAAGCAGTGACTGATTTTTTATATAGTACAAATCATATTTTAGTTTATTTTTCGCATCTTGCTCATTTGCGCCATAAGCGTACTTAAGCTGAGCCCACCCGGCCAAACCGGGTTTAACACGATGGCGCGCACTATAAAAGGGGATTTTCTTTTCCAGGTCGGCCACAAATTCCGGTCTTTCCGGCCGTGGCCCGACAATACTCATATCCCCGCGGAGAATATTTAACAATTGTGGCAGTTCATCAATTCTGACTTTGCGAATAAAACTTCCAACGCGCGTCACCCGCCGGTCATTTTCGCTGGCCCATTGTGCCCCTTGGTCTTTTTCCGCGTCGACAATCATACTGCGAAATTTCAATAGCTGAAAATGGACGCCGTTGAGCCCTACTCGCGTTTGTCGGTAAAAAATGGGGCCTTTCATGCCACTTTCCACAAAGATGAGCAACATGGTTAACACTAGCACTGGTAACATGATTGTCAGCATCAACAAACTCACCACCACATCGAACAGGCGATTGAGCAGTTTTCCAAAAGCGCTTTGTTTACAACCTTCGCAAAAAATCATCCAGCTGGGGCTCATCATTTCGAGCTGGATCATGCTTTTTTCTCTTTCCCAAAAAGCGACAAAGTCGATCACATCAATGTTGGATAACTTGCAATTAAATAAGGCCTCAACCGGCATTTTATTGCGTCGGTCAGCCATACATAAGACAATTTCGTCGACCTGATAAGCCGAGCAATATTCGGCAAGTGCCTGACCCGGTTTCACTAAATATTGTTCAGGCACTTTGATGGTTTCATCGTCGATAGCCACAAACCCGTGAATGATATAACTGGCGTTTCTTGGCGACACCGCTCGCAATGGATCCTCGTTGTCGAGTAAATTACTCGCCAGTTCACCGGCCCCCATCACCAGCACACGTCGCCGCAAACGACGCCCATCTACCGTGTGATAAAAAACCAGGCGGACCAGTACCAGACCAACAAAACTGGCGCAAAGGGAATAAGCAAGTAATCCACGCCCTAAAAGAATTTCCGGCCAGAGATAATACACCATGGTCAAGCCGATAATTCCCAGAGTGAAACTCACCAGGTTTCGAATAACAATGTAGGGAAAATAATGGCGTCTTTGCCCATTGGGCAGCTGGTATTGACCCATCGCGACCAGGCTGGCCATCATAATGGCGGTGTAGATGAAGGCTTTCAATTCCAGGAATTCAATCTTTTCCTGCCCCAACAACTGCCCAAATCGCAAATACTCACCGACAAATACCGAGCTATAGAGAACCACCGCTTCGACTAGAAGCAGAGCGATAAATGGTGTCCGAAAATGATGATTAAAGATCTTGACCGTAGCCATAACCCAACATTCCTTTTGCTGTGTGATCTCATTCCCTATAGATAAAGCTATAGCAACTTTGAAGCTGTGTGACAGTTTTTAAATTTCTGACTCGTCTTAAACTTCAAGTTTTAACTTGAGTAAACCTGATAAAAGTAAGCCGAAATAAGCCGACGCGCTCATCATCGCGCCAGTTAGCGTTTTATTTACCGCAAATTCCTCTTCAGCCATAGTTGAGCTGAATAACGGGGTTATCGGTACAAAAGGCTAAACGCGCCGAATAAAGCGGGCAAATAGTACAGGCAGGGCTAAAAGCTGTCAAGAAAACGACAGTAATGGCGGTTCAGTGTCAAAAAACATTCATCAAAGCCATGGGGCTTTGCTTAGACACGCGATTTTACAAACTCGATCAGGCTACCGATTGTTTCAAAAACTTCGGCAGACAGATCATCATCTTCCGCCATAAAGCCGAAATCTTCTTCAATGGCGGTAATCACCGAGACGATTGCCATTGAATCAAATTCTGGAATGTTCCCCAATAACACCGTATCGTCGGTGAGATCGGCGATCGAGAGATCCAGCGATAAAGTATCGATTAGCAGTTGCTTGATATGATTGGCGACGTCTAAATGGCTCATAAATGGTAACTTTGGCTTAAATTGGCGCGATTCTATCAATAAGTGCCCAGCTTTGCACTGCTGAATTTTACCAGTATCGCGATTGAATTATTAAAATCCCCCGTTGTTTTCCCAAAATCCCCACCTTGTTCGCTTAAAATAACTAATGGTTAGCAGGCGCCGCTAGTATTCCGCCCCCTTTTTTCTTATCCTATGGCTAATTTCATTTGTAAGGTAACTAACGTGACAGGACAAGCCACATCTTTCGATAAAAACCGGATAAAAATCGTGTTGTTAGAGGGGATCCACCCCAGCGCGGAAAACGTTTTTCGCACCGAAGGCTATACCAATATTGTGACGGCCAGTAAATCGCTGCCGAAAGACGAACTCAAGGCAACCCTGGCTGACGCGCATTTTCTCGGCATTCGCTCACGCACTCAGGTCACGCAGGAACTGCTGGATTACAGCCCTAAACTGGCGGCGATTGGTTGTTTTTGTATCGGTACTAACCAGGTTGATTTGTCGCAAACACGTATGCGTGGGATCCCGGTATTTAACGCGCCTTTTGCCAATACTCGCAGCGTCGCCGAACTCGTCCTGGGCGAAATGATTCTCCTGCTGCGCGGCATACCTGCTAAAAACGCCGCGGCTCACAGAGGCGAATGGTTAAAAACCGCGGAAAACTCTTTTGAGACGCGGGGTAAAATCTTAGGTATCGTCGGTTACGGCCATATTGGCACCCAGACAGGCATTCTTGCCGAAAATCTGGGTATGAAAGTTCAGTTTTTTGATATTGAAAATAAGCTCGCCCTTGGTAATGCGCGCGCGGCTGAAAGTTATCAGCAACTACTTGCAACCTCTGATATTGTCACTTTCCACGTGCCAGAAACACCGCAAACAAAAAATATGATGGATCAGGCGGCATTTGAACATTTAAAAGCAGGCGCGATTTTAATCAACGCGTCGCGCGGTACTGTGGTAGATATTGATGCGCTTAATGAGGCGCTCAATAACAAGCAAGTGCTCGGTGCAGCGATAGACGTATTCCCGACTGAACCAAAATCTAATCAGGAAGAATTTATTTCTGTTTTGCGTCAACACGACAATGTCATTCTGACGCCGCACGTCGGCGGCAGCACCAAAGAAGCTCAGGCAAACATTGGCGTCGAGGTCAGTGAAAAGCTGGTAAAATACAGTGATAATGGCTCAACCCTGTCATCGGTTAATTTTCCAGAAGTTGCGCTTCCCTCCCATGCAGGAAAGCATCGGATCTGCCATATCCACCACAACGAGCCCGGTATTCTGGCAAAAATTAATGACGTTTTTTCGAGCACCAACGTGAATATCTCTGCGCAATTTTTGCAAACCCAGGATAATGTTGGTTATGTAGTGACCGATATCGACCAAGCGTCCAGCGACAAAGCCTTTGAGCAACTCAAACAGATCCCGGGAACCATTCGAACGCGCATCCTTTACTGATCCGACGAATCTGGCAGCCTTGTTAATGCAGGGCTGCAACTCAGCGTGCCGCCCATTGGTAAGCGCAAACGCACACAGTCAGCTTATAACTAAAAAGTTGCACAAATCCCGACTAAAATCGCACCATTTCGGTGCGATTTGTTTCTATTTGGGTTAAACTCACCAAAAAAGGTCATCTCTGAGCCGACTACATGAACTTGACGCCTGCGCTTGACGCGCTTGGCACCGCCATTATATTACTGGACAACCAGTACCGGATTGCTTATCTGAACCAGTCGGCCGAGCAACTTCTGGGTTATTCTGGACGCCAGTTGCGCGAAGACGACTTTTTCGCGTTAATCCGGGGAGAGTTCAACCGAACCTTGCTCGACCAGTTTTCTTGTCAGCGTCATACCGCTTTTGTCGAGGAAATTGAACTTAAAACCGCGACCGGCATTGTCACTACCAATATCATGCTATCGATTTACGAGCCGCATCAGGAAAAATATATTTTACTGGAACTCCAAACCAGCGAACATCATGCCCACATACGAAAGGATATCGAGCTGCAACAACAAAGCCGCGTGAGTAACCACCTGATCCGAAACCTGGCCCATGAAATCAAAAATCCGCTCGGCGGTATCAAAGGCGCTGCGCAATTGCTTGAAAGGAAATTACCGGCCGATTTTCCCAACCAGTATAGTCAAATCATTATCCAGGAAGCCGATCGGCTAAGCGGGTTGGTAAACCGCTTATTGCTGCCCGCCGAGCCCGAAGAAATTAGCCGGGTCAATCCTCACCGCCTGTTGGAACAAGCGTTGCAAGTTGTCTTGCTGCAACATGCCGAGCCGCTCAATATTGTTAAAGATTATGACCCTAGCTTGCCCGATCTGGAATTATCAGCGGGCCAAATTCAGCAGGCTTTACTCAATCTGCTCAAAAATGCCGTTGAGGCTATCGACAAGCACGGTGAAATCAAACTGCGAACACGCATTTTACATCAGCATACCATCGGTAAAATCCAACATAGACAGGTCATTCGCATTGACGTTATCGACAACGGCATTGGCATTCCGGATTCGCTGGTTAAAGATATCTTTTTTCCAACCATCAGCGGCAAAAATAGTAGTGGTCTCGGACTCAGCATTGCCCAATCTCTGGCGCAGCGTCACGGCGGTATTATCGAAGTGGAAAACCAGCCCAACCACACCTGTTTTAGCCTTTACCTTCCCGTGGTGAGCCATCATGAATGAACCAAACAGCAAACACCTGTTACTGGTGGACGATGACGACAGTATTCGCTGGGTACTTAACGAACTGCTTCAGGATTTAGGCCACCAGGTCACCCAGACCAGTTCAGCGGAAAGCGCCATGAGCCTATTGCAACAACATCAGTTTGACCTGGTGATGTCCGATGTCCGCATGTCTGGTCAAAGTGGCATGGAATTATTGGCCCGTTGCCAGCAAGATTTTCCCGATATGCCGGTAATAATTATGACGGCTCATTCCGATCTGGAGAGCGCCGTAGGCGCTTATCAACGCGGTGCTTTTGAGTATTTGCCAAAACCCTTCGACCTCGACGAAGTGTCTGCGACAGTCAGTCGCGCTCTAACGCCGAAACAAAATCCACAGCTGTTAAAAACCCGCGAGGTTCAACAAAATCGCTTTTCGATCATTGGTGAGTCGCCAGCCATGCAAGATCTCTATCGTGCGATTGGTCGACTATCCAACTCGCAAGTGACCGTTTTACTTCACGGCGAGTCTGGCACCGGAAAAGAGTTGGTGGCCAACGCTTTGCACCAACACAGCCCAAGACGCAACGCGCCTTTTATCGCATTAAATATGGCGGCGATCCCCAAAGATTTAATTGAGTCTGAATTATTTGGGCACGAGAAAGGATCGTTTACCGGTGCCGCCGGACGCTATATGGGGCGCTTTGAACAGGCGAATAACGGCACGCTATTTCTTGACGAAATTGGCGATATGCCAATTGATACTCAAACCCGCTTGTTGCGCGTTCTGTCCGAAGGGGCTTTTTATCGCATTGGCTCTAATCAACGGACCCAGGTAGACGTGCGCATTATTGCGGCCACTCACCAAAACCTGTTGGAGAAAGTCGACAAAGGCGAGTTTCGCGAAGATCTCTATCATCGCCTGAACGTGATCCCCATCCATTTACCGCCATTGCGGATGAGAAGCGGTGACATCCCGCTGTTGGCAGAATTTTTTCTCGCGCGAATATCCGAGGAAATTAACGAACCCAAAAAACAGCTCAGCGCCGACGCCATAGAAGTCATGCAAGAATACCACTGGCCGGGCAATGTTCGTCAGTTGGAAAATATCTGCCGTTGGCTATCGGTGATGGCCAACAGCCAGATGATTTTACCGCAAGATTTACCGCCGGAATTGCAAACTCAGGTCAACGCGCAAAAACCGGCCATCCGCTGGCAAAATTTGCTATCGAGCAAACTGGTCAGCGCATTTCAAAAAGGCGACGGCCAAGCGTTTGTAAAAATTCAGGAAGAATTCGAACAGGTTCTTATCAAAACCGCGCTGGAAACCACTTTAGGGAAAAAGGCCGAAGCCTCTAAAATTTTGGGCTGGGGCCGTAATACTTTAACCCGCAAACTGAAAAGTCAGGATTAACCAATCAGGCCGACAGCGCCGCGCGGTCATCGCCGGTTAACCACTGATAGGTATAATCAAATGTCGGGATCGGATGATATTGATCAAACAGGCTAAGGACACTCCAGTAATCACGTTCTTCCTCAGTCCATAACACCTGGCTATTGCCCTCGGCATAATGCTCGATGACTTTAGCAGCCAACTCACACGCCAGGCTATCTTTCGCGAGCGCCGTTACAAGCAGATCGCCTTTAAAGCTCGGCGTTTGCTTGAGTAAATTAATTTGCTGAATTTGCTCAGCAAACACTTTCGAAACAAATTGCGCTTCAATTTCCAAACGGCCGTCGCGCTCAAGTATTTGTTTGTATTCACTCGATTTTTTGGCGGCCTGTTGTAACCAGATAGAAGCAAACTGTTTCATTCGCAGCAATTCACGCCAATAGTGCGCGCCGCGCAAAATGGGCGACAACAACACTAAGCTATTAACGCGTTCATCTCTTTCGGCCGTCAGTGCCGCGACAGTCGCGCCAAATCGTAACCCAATCAAGACCACCCGTTTGACTTTTGTTCGGGCTTTTAAAAGCGAGATCGCATCACAGGTATCTTCCACCAGAGAATCGACTGTCATGTCCACCATGTCGCCTTCACTATCACCGCTACCTTTGCTATCAAACCTTAACGACGGGATCCCGCGCTCACTAAGATAACGAGCGAACTTGGCCAGTACACGATAGGCGCGGCTTTTTTCTTCGCCAAATGGCGCGCAAAAAACCACGCCGATATCACTGGCAGATTCCACCAGGTGTTCAAACGCAAATAAGCGCTCGCCATTTCGATTGCTAAAGAAAAATGCCTGTTCACTCATTGCTGCTCTCCCTGATGGACGGCGACGTCCCTTTATCCGTTAATGTACTTATTCGACCAAACCGCTGATTAATTCGGCGATGGTACGAATTGAAGTAAAATACTCCGGCATCAGATAATCATCGTCGACCATAATATCGTATTTACCTTCTAAAAATGTGATCAGCTGTTGAAGCCCCAAAGAATCCAGAATCCCTTCGTCTAACAGTGGCAGATCGATATCGAGTGGTTGGTCACTCGCGCCGTGCATCACTTCAGTCACAATAAACTGGTTAATGACTTTTGCGATCTCTTCATTCATTTTTAACTTCTCCTAGTTTTTATCTTACAGATTGCTTGATTAAATTTCGTTGGCCAAAATTTGTTTGGTTAAAGTTTGTCGGTCAATTTTACCATTAGAGGTTTTCGGCAGTATGCCAAGCAGTTTGGTCTCACTCGGTACCATGTAGGCAGGTAAAAACTGTGACACTGATTGGTTTAACGCGACCAATTCCGGCTTGGCGTCGTTTGCTAAATCGAAGTCCTTCGACTGAGCTTTTTCGGTTACAACGCAAGCGATCAGCTTGTTGCCGATCAATTCATCGGGAATTGGAATGACCACCGCTTCGACAACGGAACTTTCCTGATAAAAGGCGGCTTCTACTTCACCGAGTTCGATTCGATAACCCCGGCATTTCACCATGTGGTCATTTCGCCCTTGAAAAATATAATCCCCATTTTCATCAAGTGAGACAATATCACCCGTCTTAAACGTTCGGTCTTGCAACCAGGGCTGATTGGCGTTAGCCAGAAACTTGGCTTGGGTTTTTTCTTCATCGCCCCAATAACCCAACGCGACGCAAGGACCTCGGGCAAATAACTCGCCGGATACGCCTGGCTCGGTGACGAGTTGACCGTTTTCATCAAGGCAATACAGATCGGCATTGGTGGTTGTTTTTCCAATGGGTAACGGCCGCACTAACTCATTAGCGCTGAGGGTCACAGTGTAACTGGTAATCACATTCGTTTCCGTTGGTCCGTACCAGTTCATAAAAGTTAAATCAGGTAAGCGATTGAGCCACAGCTTCAAATAAGGAACAGGAAATACTTCGCCCGCAAAAATTAACAACCTTAGATGACTAAAGTCCTGGCTGTCGAAATTTTTATGCTGCGCCATCATCGATAATATTGACGGCACCGAATACCATACGCTAATGCGGTTATTGACCATCCAGTCGAGCAAACGAGACGGAAAGGTCGACGCGCCATCGGGCACCGGCAGTAAAGTTGCCCCGGCCATTGCGCTGGCAAAAATATCGAAAATTGACAGGTCAAAATGGAGAGGTGCGTGACCGGAAACACGGTCGGCATCGGTCAGCGATGCGTGCTGGCACGCCCAACGAACAAATGACATAGATACATGATGACTGATCATCACGCCCTTCGGTTGTCCGGTTGAACCTGACGTGTACAAAATGTAAGCCAGGTCAGAGTCGACGCCATTAAAGGCTTGTTGTGGCGACTCAGGTTGCTGGTCAATGGCCTGGCTGCCCATCACCTGAATACCATCAACAGATTCCGGTTCCGCATTATCGACCACTAAAACGCGTTTAATGGATTTGGACTGTGAGACAACCTGTTTTAATTTTCCCCAGTTAACCTGAGTGACCACCAGCGTTTCAATCTCGCAGTCATCACAAATATAGGCGAGACGGTCAGCGGGCGCGCGTCGATCAAGTGGGACGTAGGCACCACCTGACTGAAGAATGCTGTAAATTCCCTGATAAGCGCTGGCCGATTTATGCACCAGCAAGGCAACTCGAGCATGCCGTTTAACGCCCGATTGGGACAATAGATTAGCCGTCTGACAAACTCGTCGATAGAGTTCAGCATAACTGATAAGCGTATCTTTTTCTTGAATGGCAGTGGCTTGGGGTTTGCGATTTGCAGAACGCGCTAACAACTCGTGCAGTAATTCCGTCACAACCGGTAGTCCTTTTTATTAAATATTATTCCAGTTTTATTGCTATCACACCGATTAAAATCAAAGAACTAACTCAATGTACAACATTAATGACTGGTGTTCCTTCTCTTCAGTCGAAGCTCTTACGAATTATAGGTTTATCCCCAGGCAATGTAAAATAACAAGCGTCTTAGATTCACTTAGGTATTCGCCATAGATGCCATGGATGATCGCCAGATTCAATCTCAAAAACGAGCACGAGCGACGGAGCCGTTTGACTGGGTGCCATGATAAATCAATTAGCCCTATGACACCATGACTAATCCAGCCCCATCGACCGCTACAATGGGTTTAACAAACACATTAGTGACTGGGTGCCCGGCTTGCAAGCGATGCATTTGAGCCGATAATGCTGGGCCGCTATTTGAGCGCCCCGTGATAACCTCTCTGACGCCAGGCTTCGTAGCTGATAATTGCCACCGAATTGGATAAATTTAAGCTGCGGCTATTAGCCATCATCGGGATACGAACTCTCAGCTCTGGCGGAATCGATTCCATCACCGCTGGCGCTAGCCCGTGAGTCTCCGCCCCAAAAAGCAACACGTCGCCCGCCTGATAATCGATATCACTGTGGTGACAGGTCCCTTTGGTTGTACAGGCAATGATGCGTTTGCCCGCCATGGATTGGGCAAAAGTCTCGTAGTCGGGGTAGATCTGAGTATTTTCGAGGTCGCGATAGTCCAACCCTGCGCGGCGGACTTTTTTCTCATCCAGGTCAAACCCCATGGGTTCAATCAGGTGAAGTCGACAACCATTATTAGCGACCAGTCGCATAATGTTGCCGGTATTGGGGGCGATTTGTGGTTCAAATAGAGCAATATCAAACATAAGAATCTAATCGATTGAAAACGGAATTTATCCCGCGAGCCATTCAGTACAACACCCCCTGAATTAATCGCCTTCGACTTTCATGGCGCGCGTGAGCAGTGCTTTGGCTGCCTGCTTGGGATCTTGATTGTCGTAGAGAATATTATAAATCGCCTGACAGATAGGCATATCGACGGCGAGATTATCCGCCAGCCGTTTCACTTCCCGAGTATTGCGAACACCTTCGACGACCTGACCGATTTGCCCAGCCGCTTGTTCAGCGGTCGCGCCGCGTCCTAACGCCAGACCAAAACGACGGTTACGCGACTGATCGTCGGTACAGGTGAGTACCAGATCGCCAAGGCCCGCCATACCGGTAAAGGTTTCCCGGCGGCCACCTAGTTTTTCACCCATGCGCATCATTTCGGCTAAACCACGAGTGATCAGCGCGGTGCGTGCATTTGCGCCAAAACCCAAACCATCGGCGATGCCGGCGCCGATGGCGACAATGTTTTTAAAGGCGCCACCAAACTGGACGCCTTTTAAATCAGAGCTTAAATAAATTCGAAAAGTTTCATTCATTAACCGCTCACTTAAATCGGCGGCGAATGGTCCTTCATCTGCGGCCAGGGTAATAGCGGTGGGTGAGCCGATGGCCAATTCTTTCGCAAATGTGGGTCCCGACAAAACGGCTTTGGGGCGGTTTTCGCCAAAAACTTCAACCACCCGGTTATCAAGAAATTCACTCGTATCTGGTTCCAGGCCTTTGCAAGCCCAGACGATGCGGCGCAAGCCATCATCGTAATCTTTAAGTGTTTGCAAGGTTTTAGAAAACGCGTGGCTCGGCGTTGCGATTAACACATCCACAGCCGGCTCGATTGCGGCGGCAATATCGGCGGTTACTTCCAGGTTGTCAGGTAGCGGTGCGTCGGGAAGGTATTTCTGATTGACGCGCTTTTCATTGATAGCCTCGACCTGGGCGGCGTCTCGCCCCCAAAGATAAGTCCGATTGCCATTGCGCGCCAGCAGAATGGCCAGCGCAGTACCAAAAGAACCCGCTCCTAGTACCGCGATTGGTTTGCTAAATATAGCCGACATTCAGAATTATTGAATGGTTTCAGAACCGGAGGCTTCAGCGTCTGAGGCTTGCTGAGCTTCTGCTTGCGCCTGTTGCATTCTTTCCATGTAGAGACCCATAAAGTTAACAGGCGCCAACTGGATTGAAGGGAAACCGGTTTTGCCGATCAGGCTAGAAACGGCTTCGCGCACATAAGGATAAAGCGATTCTGGTGCAGCGGCACCTAACAACTGGTGAGTTTGCTGCTCATTAAAGTTTTTGATCAAGAATAAACCGGCCTGATGTACTTCGACCAAAAAGGCGGTTTTGTCACCAATTTCAGCGCTTAAAGTCACAGATAGAACAACTTCAAAGTGATCTTCCGCCACCTGGCGCGATTTGCTGTTCATTTCCATTTTAACTTCGGGCTTGTATTCAATGCTGAACATTTCAGGCAAGTTAGGCGCTTCAAAAGAAATGTCTTTGACGTAAATTTTCTGAATGGCAAACTGAGGCGCTTGCTGCTCGTCACCGCCCGCTGCCGGTGTGTTCTGATCTACTTGGTCAGTCATGATGTCTCTCTTTGTTAAAAGTCTTTTAAATTATTTTCGTTGTAAAATGTTACGCAATGCAGGCAGAGCCGACGCATCTATTTAACAACCGGTAAATTGTCCCCGGTCCAGGATGACATGCCGCCCGCCAGTTTATGTAACTGCTCGATCCCTGCTTTTCGCAGTGTTTCGCAAGCGCCTGATACCTGAATGCCATTAGCACAAACTAAGATAATGGGTTTGCCTTGATATTTTTCAAGGTCTTTGGCTTTATCTTTTATCTGACTGAGCGGAATATTGACCGCCCCCTGGATATGTCCCTTGCTAAAATCCGCCTGACCGCGAATATCAACCACCACCGCGTCTTCACGGTTCACAAAATTAGTTAACATTTGGGTCGTGATCGATTTTGGACCATGGGCCATAATTCTTAACTGAACAACCAGCAATGTGACAGCAACCACAACCCACGCCCCAAACAGGGTGATGTTGTTCATCGCAAATTGATAAAACTCGTTCATAACTCGCCTTTTTTAATCGGGAGCTCTAATTCCGCGCGCTGTTGGGACAAAGCCCGACAGTCGCCTGAAATGAGATGCTCAACCCAGGATAAATGATAAGGGCGAGCATTATACACACACTGGAGAGTGCGATCTACGGCCGCATAAGGGCTGGCAAGTCGCCTCATTGCCCGTGCCTTGTTTTTTTATAAGCCGCGGTGAATGAGCGCTTGCAAGCTGTTGATTTTACTTTGATTGCTCAGTTAACGATAACCGCGGTATCTTCCAGATTACTCTTTTCATTGGTGATATAGCGAAACTGATTAAATCCAATTTTGATTAAATCGTTATCGCTCAGCTTTTCACGCTCAATTTTACGCCCATTTAGTTCGGTGCCATTGGTACTTCGAAGGTCCTCCAGGTAGGTTGCGCTGACACCTTCCAGATACGGATCGGACTCTACTACCAGGCGAGCGTGTTTGGAACTGACAGACTGATCGTCAATTTGAATATCACAATCGGCGGTCCGTCCTAAAATGATCACCTCTTCGGTGATTTCCCATTTTTTAATCACTACATCTTCCACGATTAATGCCAGATAGGCCATTGAATACTCCTGCTTACACTCAAATTTAAATTCAATTCACATTTTCATTATTGAAACCTGGCAATACCCAGGGTTAAATTATCCTGACTCCCTTGAGCAATCGCCAAATCCACCAGCCGATCGGCAACTTTCTGGCCGCTCGCATATTTGCTCAGGTACTCCTGCATGATCGCATCCGGCAAATAGTCATGCAGACCATCGGTCGACAACATTATCATATCACCGGTGGCCAGCTTTTCCGTGACTAAATCCACCAGAACACTTTTTTTACTGCCGACAGCCCGAGCGAGCAAGTGATCACTATCCGACTCACGCGCTTCTTCTTCGGTAATTGACCCTTTATCCAGTAAATAATTGATGGCCGAATGATCACGAGTAAGTTGCTTGATTTCGCCTTGGCGCCATAAATAGGCACGTGAATCACCCACCCAACCGACATACATCACGCCCTGATAACAAATCACCATTACGCCGGTTGTCCCCATGCCGCGTTGCTCACTGTTATTTTCGGCGGCGTCATAGATATCGCGATTAACTTTCTCGAGGATATTTTTGATCCAGTTTGACCAATCTTGTTGATAAAAGCCGAATAAGGATTCAATCGCTTCTTTCACCTGACCGACCAGCATGGCGCTGGCAACTTCGCCGGCTTTGTGTCCGCCCATGCCATCGGCGACCACCATCCAGAAAAAGTCAGCACTGTCATCAAAACCGAATTCAATCGCATCTTCATTATTGGCGCGGTGTGCGCCTACGCTGCAATTGCTGTCCACTTCAAGCTTCATTCATCAACTCCCTCTATCAACCAATTCCTTTACACGATAGGTGCTTTTTTATAATCCCTTTTCAGGGCACTGATTAACACTTGTTTAAATTCATCCATGGTCTGATAACGCTTGCCAACATCTTTTTGCAAGGCTTTATTGGTTATCCTGGCGGCGCTCGCGGGTAATTTACTATCCCACTGACGTACAGAAGCCTGCTTACTCTTGGTGATATGATACGCTACGCTGGCAATCGATTCGCCATTAAAGGGCAACTGACCGCTGAGCAACTGGTAAAAAGTGACGCCGAGGCTAAATATATCGCTGCGACCGTCAACCCGTTTGCCCAGTACCTGCTCCGGCGACATATAAAAAGGGCTGCCCATAATGGTACCGGTACGGGTTTTACTGTGGTCGGCGACAAATGCGATGCCAAAGTCGGTAAGCGTGACACGCTGAATTTCATCGTCAAAAATAATATTGCCCGGTTTAATATCTCGGTGGACCACGTTTTGTCGGTGGGCGTAATCGAGTGCGTCGGTAATCTGGATCATTAATTGATAGACCAGCGGCGCTGGCAAGCGATTTTCCGGTTTCACAAACTCAGATAAGGGCGCGCCGGTCAGTAAATCCATCGCGATATAACCCAGCTCGCCTTCTTCGCCTACATCGTAAATAGTCACAATATTGGCGTGACTTAAATTCCCAGCGGTTTCCGCTTCACGAAAAAAGCGCGCTTTGGTCTCATTAAAGCTATCGTTATCGGCGTCATGTAATTGCAACGTTTTAATCGCCACGTGACGGTTGATTTTAGGGTCAACGCCCTGAAAAACGATCCCCATCGCGCCTTTGCCCAGGATCCCTTCGACCTGATAACGACCAAAGTTTTCTATCTGAAGTGCCGGCACCGTCATCGACTGGCTGGGGGTTTGCCCTGGCTCTATCACCAGGGTCGAATCCAGGGATTGCTCGCTCTTTTCGGGCGCGGCAAACTCACTCAATTTTTGGCTGCTGGCAGAATGCTTGAGACCGCTGTCCTCGACCCAGCTGAGTAAATTTTTGGCCAGCGGGCGGTTATTATTCGCTTCGGCTTGCAGCGCGACGTCAAACACTTTGTCAGCCAGTTTCAAATCCGGGATCGTTTGCGCCAGAATCGGTTGAATACGGTCGATTTTTTGGGCGTGATAAAATACCGGCAACGCCTCGCCCAGCAACTGATTATGGCGCTGGTTAATCTGCTCGACACGGCGAGTTTCCCATTGATATGCCAGCAGGATCAACCATGATAACAACAGGGTAATGCTGATTGGCGCGACCGCCAACCATTGCATCTGGGTATAGGCAATATATTGAATGACCCCCAAAGTGAGCCAATAAGCGACCACTATCACCGCCTGATGGCGGGTTTTCATCGCCCGCACCAACCACAACAAGCCCAGCCCAACAGCAGTTAATACCCAGTGTAATAGCGTGATCAGCGAGGTCTGATAAAGATAACTGTGCTCCAGCAATCGCTCACTCGTGCGAATTACCTCGTTGGCAAATGGGTGGCTGCCGTCATCTAAAAATATCACCTGAGGCAACAGGCTCGGTTCACTGGTTAGATAATCATTGAGTGAGCGGCTTAAAACCAGCTCGCCGGCGCTAAAAATATCGCCCTGCATCCCTAAAGGCCATTTTTGCCCATTTAGCGTTAACTCCAGATCCCAGCCGGTTTTAAACTGCGCGCCATCGACTATCATGGTCTGGCGTAAAATTTCGCCCATAAGTGTCGGGTAAACTTTGTCCTCTTCCCGCCAGATAACGGGCAAACCACCATCAGGTTTATGCATGAGTGGCGCATATACCAATTGTGTTGAAGTCCGCCATTGCACTTGTTCCGGCGCCGTAAAACGAAACCAGTCGAGTCCCGCGATAAATATTGGCGTGGTATCAGCTGCCTGAATCACTTCCGCGGCAGAGCTAGTCACACCGGTCGCGACGGTAACTTTTGCCGCACGAGCCTGTGTCGCCAGGTGGTCAGCGAGTGTGCTAAGCAGGCTTTCGCTCGGTGAGCCGAGCAATACCACGGGGACTGCTGGCAGACGGGATAAAAGTTGGATAATGGATTGACTTTCGGCAGGCGATAAAGCGGTAGATAAACGGAGTACTTTTTGCTCGCTTTGCTGCGCCGGAACCGCTTGATAAAGCCGCTCTCGGTTGAACTGATCCAGCCAGTTAAAGCCGCCCTGGCTGGCAATCCAGTAAAGCAGACTCCATCCCGCGATAAGCAGATATAACCAACCGGTCTGATGGAACGGGAGCAAATTTCGCTTCATATTAATGAAATGCCCTTGTTGAGTGTTGTCGTTATTATTATCGATTTCTTTGATTGGGCAGGCTGATGCCCTAATTATACGTCGTTTTCTACTGCGCAGTTTAGCAATAAATCACAAAAGTCTTAAGGAGATCTTTGGCGGGTTTAAAAATCCAAGCTTTTTTGCCGGCCGAGTTTTGCGCTTGAGCGCTAAATCAAGGATAATCGACTGCAAATTTTTTTACCTCATTGATGATAGAAGTAACCATGCAAAAACGACCAATTGCCCTGATAATCATGGACGGCTGGGGTTATAGTGAGTCTCCCGATTCGAATGCCATCATGGCCGCCGACACGCCGGTATGGGACAACTTGTGGCAAAATTATCCACACACCCTGATTTCTGGCTCCGGTGAAGACGTGGGCCTGCCCGACCAACAAATGGGCAATTCTGAAGTGGGCCACCTTAATCTTGGTTCTGGACGCGTGGTCTATCAGGATTTTAGCCGCATTTCCAAAGCGATTGCCGACGGAGAGTTTCAAACTAACCGAACCATTGTGGACGCGATTGATAAAGCCATTGCCAACGGCAAAGCGGTTCACCTGATGGGACTGCTGTCAGACGGTGGTGTCCATAGTCATATTGAGCATATCAAAGCCGCCCTGACATTGGCCAGCGAACGCGGCGCGCAAAAGCTCTATCTACATGCGTTTCTGGACGGCCGAGATACGCCGCCGCAAAGCGCCGCCCAATTTATCGACGAGATTGAACAACTTGGCACAGGTCGTATCGCCAGTTTAACCGGTCGTTATTATGCAATGGACCGCGATGAGCGATGGGAGCGAGTCAAAGCAGCCTACGATATGTTAACCAGCGGTGAATCCGAATATTGCGCTGACACGCCACAAGAAGGTTTAGCCGCCGCGTATGCACGCGAAGAAAATGATGAATTTGTTCGCCCGACTATCATCGGTCAATCTGCGCCGATCGAAAATGGCGACACGGTGATTTTTATGAATTACCGGGCCGACCGCGCGCGCGAAATTACACGTGCGTTTGTCGAGCAAGACTTTCACGGTTTTGAGCGCGATAAACTGGCTATTAATTATGTGATGCTTACCCAGTACGCAGCCAGTATTGACGCGCCATGCGCTTACGCGCCGCTGACTTTACCCAAGGTGCTCGGTGAACATCTGCAGGACCTCGGCAAAACCCAGTTACGCATTGCCGAAACCGAAAAATACGCCCACGTGACTTTCTTTTTTAATGGCGGGGTCGAAAAACCTTTTGAAGGTGAAGATCGCGAATTGATCCCAAGCCCCAAAGTGGCGACCTATGATCTTCAACCGGAAATGAATGCGCCGCTTCTGACAGACAAATTTGTCGCTGCAATAGAATCAGGAAAGTACGATTTTATTATCTGCAATTTTGCCAACCCGGATATGGTCGGACACACTGGTAATTTTGACGCGACGGTTCAAGCGATCAGTTGTCTGGATACCTGTTTGGGTCGTATTTTAACCGCGCTGGAAAAAGCTGGTGGCGAAGCCATGATTACCGCAGATCATGGCAATGCGGAAAAAATGGCCGACCATGAATCGGGTCAACCGCATACGGCCCACACCAACTTTTTAGTGCCTTTTGTCTATGTCGGTCGCGCTGCGGAACCAACCAAGGACAATGGCGTCTTATCTGATGTGGCGCCCAGTTTGTTGTCGATTGCCGGCTTACCGATCCCGGACGAGATGACTGGGACGCCTTTGATGAAACTCAAGGCGAGTAGCGAGTAGCGAGTAGCGAGTAGCGAGTAGCGAGTAGCGAGTAGCGAGTAGCGAGTAGCGAGTATATTACAAATCAAGTCTGCGCCGCGTGCAAGCGGTGGGACCGGATTTTTTAGACCGCATTTTTTAGACAGTCTAACTCGCTCGCAATACCATTGTAGGGGTGCATCGCGTGCACCCGTTTAACGATAATTATAAAAAGGTGTCATTTGAAATTAAGGGTAGCTGTATCTTTTGTCGCTCTAGTGCTGTTGGTGACCTCGACTAATAGCTGGACCTTTGCCGAATCCGAAACCACGTCACCGGAACAGGAAAAAGCCAAACAAGAACTGCTGCAGCTAAAAACTGACATTGAAAATCTGCAGAAAAACCTCAAGTCTAAACGCAAGCAGCAAAGCCGTGCCGTCACCGATTTACGCAACTCGGAAAAACAGATCGCAACCGCGACTAAAATTCTTCGCTCGACCAATCGCCAGTTAATTAAAAAAGAAACCGAACTTAAAAAACTCCGTCGCCAACAAACCAATCTGGAAGCCAATAAAACCGAACAGAAAAAAGCCCTCGCGGCTCAGATAAAATCCGCTTTTGTTAGCGGCCGGCAGGAATATTTAAAAATGCTGCTAAACCAGGAAGATCCTGAAGCCCTCGGGCGCATGCTGGTGTATTACGACTATATGAATAAAGCCCGCAGCGAAAAAGTCGCCAAGCTGCAACAAACCCTGATTGATCTGGAAAATATCGACAAGGCGATTCAGGATGAAATCCGCGAATTAAGCCTGCTAAAAAAATCAAAAGAAGAAGAAACCGCAAGGCTGAAAAAACTGAAAAGCAAGCGCCAGAAACTGGTGAATGCGCTCGCCAAAGAAATTGAAAGTAAAACCGCCAAACTCAATGAACTCAAGATAAACGCCAATGAATTGCAGGAGCTGATCGACTCGGTTCGCGAAGCGATTGATAAGATTGATTTTACCCAACCACTCAACGGCCTGCGTCCGCTCAAAGGCAAGTTACGTTGGCCCACCAAAGGTAAAACCACACGCCGATACGGTAGCACCCTGGCCGCCGGACTCAAAAGCAACGGCCTGGTGATTGGCGCCAATGAAGGCAACATCGTGAACGCGATCCACCACGGCCGCGTAGTCTATGCCGACTGGCTACGCGGTTTTGGTCTGTTGGTCATTATCGACCACGGCGAAGGGTATATGAGCCTGTATGGTTACAATCAGGCGCTTTACAAACAGGTTGGCGACTACGTTGAAGCCGGTGAAGCCATCGCCACCGTCGGCCAAAGCGGCGGCCAACAATCTCCCGGGTTGTATTTTGAGTTGCGCCATCAAGGCAAACCCTTTAATCCGCGGCGTTGGTTTCGATAGAAATTTAGCAAGCTGAAATCAGTTTGTAGGCGAGCCCCTTGTGGGCTCCCGTAAAATACGCGGCGAAAAAAATCTTCTATTCAAAAGATAGACGGACAACCACAAGGGGCGTCCCTACATAACCCTACTTTTTTATCCCTTTTTTCGCTTCTATTTCCTCGCCCCTCGCACCTAGAACCTCGAACCTTTATTTTCCCCCCAGAACTCATTTCGCGATAAATCCCTTAATTCGGATTGCGAGTCTAAGGCACTCGGCGTAGTATCAAATCACTGAACTTGAATACAAGGATCGTTTTTATGAGTTCGTTTACCAATCCAAAACTGATTCCGCTTTTTCTCAGCGTCGCCATAGTTCAAACTATTGTTATCGGTTATCTGTTTTTCGAAATCGAATTGCTAAATCGCGCGCTCAAAGCCGACTCTCAAACGAATGCACCGAGTTTAAAATCGGCTGACCTGGATTTATTTCGTCAGATTATGCGCGAAGAGTTAACTCGCCATTCAGCCAATGCTCAGCTGCTCAATCAAATAGAATCCTTGTCAAAGCCAGACAACCCGATGTTATTCAGTCAGGTGAATCAACAGCTGGATCTGTTTATCGCCCAAAAAGAAATATCGACGTTAAATATCGAACTTTTTTATGCTCAAGTTGCGAACTTAAATCAAAAAGAGAAAAAAGTATTAGTCAGCCGGTTAAGTAGTGAAATTAGCAGTGGCAGGATTAGGGTATTGAATTAGGGTATTAGATTAGGAAACTTTATAAGAAGCTTATCCCTTTGGGCGCCTGGTGCGCCCTTTTTTTCTCTCAAAATCATCGCGTTTTTACACTTAATATTTAGCGATATTTCTCGGCTTATAAAAACTGTGTCCGCAACACTAAGGTGCGACGGACTCATTAACATTAAGTTGCTCGTTAATAAACTGTAGTGATTCTCTTAAATAAATATGGCGAGATGCGCCGTTTGAAAACCAGTGGTCTTCATTTTCAAGTTTGATGTATCGACTACCTTCAATTTTTGCTTTTTTAAGAATATTGTACATGTAGGTCGATTGATAAGGTGGAACAATCGTGTCGTTTTCGCCGTGAAAAAGTAAAATTGGTCGCGTCGAATCGGAGACCAGGTATCGCGGCGAATGCTTTTCCAATGTTTCTCTATCTCTTTTTTTGCCGATGCTTTTTTCCCAATACTCGATACTTGAATTGAGCATTTCTTCATGGAAAAAAATATCGTTTAAATCGCTAACCCCACCATAAGAAACAGCACAACGATAAAGATCTTGCCTGACCGTCGCACCAATCTGCGCTACGTAACCACCGTAGCTACCGCCGACTACACAAATTTTTTCTGGGTCGACTTTGCCATCTTTGATCAGTTGAGCAACGCCTTCATCAACGTCCTGTTGCATCTTTTTTCCCCACTCACCATAGCCAGCTTCAGCAAATGTTTTCCCATAGCCTGAAGAGCCGCGGAAATTCGGTTCAAAAACAGCGAACCCTTGTGTTGCAAAAAACTGCCGTTCCCAATTAAAACTCGCGTCAACTCGAGCTTCCGGACCGCCATGCGGGAGAACAATAAGTGGAGGCTTGCCTTCAGCGCTAGGTTTCGGCAAGGTAAGATACGCATCGATACTCAAATTGTCTGAAGTGGTATATCGGTAATTAACCACCTGTCTCAAGCCGAGTTTTGAGACATCTGGAAAGCCCTCGGCGATCATCGATAGCTCGCCCGCATTTTTGTCGTAGAAAAAATACTGTTGCGGATATCGGCTACCCGATATTCTCGCGATAAAGCGATTAAGGTCTTGCGAATATGATGTAATATCAATTTCAGCATCTGGAAAAGTGGCTTTTAAATCAGCATTCACTTTAGCCAAACGTCGGTCGTTGAAGTCAGATTCTGGATACTCACCGATGTACTTTACGCCAGCATATAGTCCGGTAATCGCATCGGATAAAACAGTATCAATGTCATATTGGTCGAAGTCCTTCACTACTTTGATATCTACAACTTGATCGCCTTGAATTTCTCCCTGGGATATAACTCGAATCGTCTCTTCATTTCGGTCATAAAAATAGATAAATTTTCGATCATCGCTTATATGAACGATCGCCTTTTCAAAGGGTACTTTTTTCTCTTCTTTCATAACTAACAGATCAATAAACTCTTCGTCAGCGCCAGGGCGGAACTTCCAGACTCGCTGGTCATATTCATTTTCATATTCTTTATACGCGACAATCTCCCCTGCTCGATTAGTTACCCAGCTCCCCGAGTAAGGACGCCAAAAGACTTTTTCCCGCTCACCATCTTCTAAGTTAACTTTGTATACTGCACTAATCGTTTTTCGATTCATCCCGGTGTAATAATTAGAAAGCAACACATGTCCCGGATCATCAACTAGTTTATTGACAAGCGAAGGAGCACTAACATTGTAGTTAAATTTTGTACTGGTAAACGGAAACTCAACGCGCCTACTTTTAACGTTTAAAATTCCTACTCGCCACAAGGTGAACTTTTCGTAATCCCCAGGAGAGTAATAAGGAATGCTCGCCCAAAAGAGCAGGCTATGACTATTCCCCCAGGTCAACGAACGAATTCTTGCCTCACCTTCTAAGGTATAGACAACAGGCTTTTCATTATCATCATATAAACTCTTTGAGACGATATGATACTTTCCGTCTATATCTTGAAGATATCCTATACGCTCGCCATCGGGAGAAATTTTCATCTCGGATGTTAGCGGTAGTCGTCCAAATAATTGACTTTCATCGAACGAAAAAACGCTAGTAGAAAAACACCAAAGTACGACAACAATCATGCACTTTATAATTCTCATTAATTCCTCCACAATCAATCATTAACCCTCTTGATTCGATTTACGACCTATCAGACTACTCGTTACGCATCGGCATTGGCACCAAAATAACCCTTAACCCTTTTCGACTTTTTAAAATAGGACAACCAGATATAGTAATAAATAACGCTTCCCCAGAATGACAGGGGCTTTTCTGAAATTTGTTCAGTTTTATGCAGATAAAACAAGACGGCGTAAATCAAAATAGTTGCAGTCACGTAATAGCCAAGCGCCTTAACCATTTTATTAGGCGTTTCAGGCGCTTTCATGGTCAGGTACTTTACTGCAATTATCGATATAAAAATTCCAGGAATTGACTCAACAAGCGCAGCGAGCATATCTGCATGCTCACCGGTTTCGTAGTAACCTAAAAACCAGAATGCGATTCCGGCTATAAAAAATGCACCAAAAATGACGATGCTAATAATATTGATGACCTGATAAAAACGAAGCCATCCCCCAATGTGCGTGTATTTATCCATCGCGACGACTTCAGACTGGGGCGCTTCGTAGACTTCATTATTATCCATGTTTGCCTCCTTTTTTATTATTGTTAGGCAGATGAGAATTGATGATAATTTTTGTTGGATTTTGAGAAAACAAAGGCCAGATGCTAAAGCCACCTGACCTCATTTTGGCTTTATTTATTTAGACGCACGACGTCCAAGTAACGCCAGTCCCAGCAGTAACAACCAGTTGAGCGAACCACCACCACCGCCTTTCGGCGCTGCAGTCACACTAATGGTTACCGTCGCCGTCGCCGACTCACCGGCCGGATCGGTCGCGGTAAAGCTGAAGCTATCGTTTCCAGTAAATTCCGCTACGGGTGTATAGCTGAAGCCGCCTGTGGCATTAATGCTGACCGTGCCGTTTGTTGGTGAAGTTTCAACGGTAAAGGTTAGCGTATCGCCATCAACATCGTTGACGACCAAACTTCCATTTAACGTACTACCTTCAACGACTGAGCCCGATGAATTGCTCGCTGTCGGCGCATCATTAATCGGGTTGATTGTAACGTTGACTGTCACCGGTGCAGAGTTATCGGTACCGTCGTTAGCCATCAAAGTGAAACTATCGCTGCCATTAAAGTTGGCGTTAGGCGCATAACTATAGCTACCATCTGAATTAACCGTTGCAGTACCGTCAGTCGCCGGTTGACCCAGGTTGTAAGTGAGCGTATCACCTTCAACATCCGTCGCGCTTGCAGTGCCATTTACTGAACCATCTTCATCGACAGTTAAATCGGTGGCGCTCGCTACTGGCGCATCATTAACCGCAGCGATGCTTATGGTGATTGTTTTAACCGCCGAATCCAGTTCGCCGTCATTAACGGTTACCTCAAATTGAACATCGCCGTTAAAATCAGCGACCGGGTCATAGGTAACAACACCGTTTGCTTGCAATGATAAAACGCCCTGCGCTGGCGCGTTCACCAAAGCAAAAGTCAAAGGACTCGCTTCTACATCGCTCGCGCTAAGCGTGGCCGTCAGTTGCGTGTCTTCATCAACCGCCAACGAGTCCGAGTCGACAACAGGTGCATCATTCACCGCATTAATGGTGATATCCACTTGTCCGCTTGAAGAGCCACCATGCACATCCGCAACGTCATAAGAAAAACTATCGCTACCGTTAAAGTTGGCGGCAGGTTGATAAGTGTAGGTACCATCGTTATTCAAGGTCAGGCTACCGTTGCTCACATCTTGGGTGATGGTAAAGGTCAGGGTGTCGTCTTCGCGATCGGTGACGGTAACACGGTCGTCCAGCGCGATATCTTCGTCGACGCTCGCCGCAGCATCAGTCGCCGCAGGCGCCTGATTAATCTGAAATGATTTCACTTCAGAGCCATTAAGATTAGCCGCTAAAATCTTGGTGAGGTCTGCTGCTAGATCGGAAAATTGCGTATTCGTTGCAATTTCGTGAATGATTGTTGGATTGGTTGGATCCATAAAATCGACAAGATAAAGCGTCGACGAGTTATTGATTACCGCGTAACGATCATCAATGGCCTGAATATTTTCTGGCAAGCCGAAGCTAGGGTTATTTTCGATAAACTGCGGCGACGTTGGATCGGTAATATCGATCACCAATAACCCGATATCACGCGCGATAAATAAGCGATTACCAAAAATTTCAAGGTGTCGGTCACCACCGTCGTAAGATGACCATTCGTGATGCGCGATCACAGGGTTAGCCGGATCGGATATATCAACAATCGTGACGTCTGTTTCTTGAGTTGTGACGTACAAATAGTCGCCTTTTTGTGCAATATCAACAACGCCTCGATAAGTCGATGACACAGGATCAGCGCCTAAATCTGCACTCACAACCTCAGTTAGCCCGATGGCACTGTAGTCGTACACACCGAGTTCTGCTGTGGCGGTTCCAACGATAAGTTGGCTGCCCGATTTTTGGTAATCAGTACCGCCGCCCCAGCCAGTGCCAAGAG
>Ga0209692_10000183_pt1 | contig 200245 bp, 144 predicted proteins | sample tdDd472_FD_187129 | JGI IMG/M metagenome (GOLD analysis project Ga0209692, IMG submission 187129) | Marine sediment microbial communities from the Atlantic coast under amendment with organic carbon and nitrate - tdDd47.2 (SPAdes)... | ecosystem: Environmental > Aquatic > Marine > Coastal >... | reverse complement strand
GCTGTGATGATGTATGAGCAGTGGATTGAGCGCGTGGAGCCTGAGTTGGAGAGCGGCCAGCATGAGCAGTTCAACCGTCTCTGTGGCTATGTGGCCAAATACTGGCTGAAAGAGGGGGACGCGGGCAAAGCGAAGCTGTTTGACGGGAAGGTGAAAAAGGTGATTGCTTCTGATTCAATTGCCGAAGCCCTCCCCAAGGATACTTCTGAGCAATATGATTTTACATTGAAGATTGACGATTGATTTGTTCGTCCTGCTGATATTTTTGGATATCCTAAGCGCGTAAGCGGCGAGAAGGCTGATATGAATGTCCTCTTTGTTCTCGGTACCCGGCCTGAAGCCATAAAAATGGCGCCGGTGATCCAGAGAATGAAACAGCATGACGATTTTATCGTCTCGGTATGCGTCACAGCACAACACCGACAGATGTTGGATGATGTGCTTTCCCTGTTTCAAATTGAACCCGATTTCGATCTAAATCTCATGAGAAATGATCAGGGCTTGACCGAGTTGACCGGGCAGATTTTTCAGCATATCGGTCCGGTTATTCAAAAGGTCAACCCCGACTGGATGCTGGTGCAAGGCGATACCACCACCGTAATGGCTGCGGGAATCGCCGCTTTTTACCATAAAGTAAAAGTGGGACACATCGAAGCGGGACTGCGCACGCACAATAAATATCATCCCTTCCCTGAAGAGATCAACCGGCGAATCGTCGGTGTTTTCGGCGACTGTCATTTTGCTCCCACTGAATCAGCCCAAAAGAATCTGCTGAGGGAGGGGGTGGATCCTGCCACGGTTTTTGTCACCGGCAATACGGTCATAGATGCCTTGATGGATGTCTCTGGTTTTGATTATAATGCCGGGGCCGGACCGCTGAAAGATATACCCGGCAACCGGCGAATCATTCTTGTGACTGCCCATCGCAGAGAGAATCTCGGCGCGCCTTTAGTGTCGATCTGTAAAACTCTGAGACGGCTTGCCACTCGATATCATGGCGATGTGCATATTGTCTATCCCGTGCATTTAAATCCCCGTGTGAAAGTGCCGGTTTATGAGTTGTTGGATGGCGTTGACGGCATTACTCTGTTAGATCCACTCGATTATCATTCACTGGTCTATTTGATGAATCTCTCCTATTTGATTTTAACCGATTCAGGCGGCATTCAAGAAGAAGCTCCCGCTTTAGGTAAGCCGGTTCTCGTATTGCGTGAGGTGACTGAGCGACCTGAAGGCGTAGAAGCGGGAACCGCTAAAGTGGTCGGAACGGACAGTGACTCGCTGTGGGTTGAAACGTGCAGGCTGCTTGATTCGCCCGAAGCCTATCGTCAAATGGCCAATGCCGTCAATCCCTATGGGGATGGACAATCCTCTAAACGTATCTGCGATATTCTTCTATCATATCCTCAAAAGTGAGAGCCATAATGAGCGAAAAGGCCAATACGCGCGACCGTTTTTTGAAAGAGGCACAGACTGCTCTGAAAGGGGGGCATGTGAATAGAGCCGTCGCCTCTCTGAAGAGTGCGTTGAAAATGGACCCTCAGGATGCTTCATTATATAACAATCTTGCTGTATTGCTTTATCAGCAGGACCAACTGGAAGAGGCCGCCCGTTATCTTGGTGAAGCGGTTGCCCTCGATCCTTATTATTATGATGCGTTATTCAATCTCATGAGAGTCAGCCGAAAGCTTGACGATACCGATGCTGTAAAGAAGCAGTTGTTGCGGTGCAATGAGATCAAGCCTGATGATGATAAAGTAAAGGCGTTGATTGAGGAATACGGAATTGATCTGCCGGATCAGCCCGTTTCTGAAAAGCATAAAAAGCGTAAACTGGCCTTTTTCTGCCTGCCGGGGCTGGAGAATTTTATCGCGGAGATTGTTCAGTTTTTGAGTCGTGATTATGAAGTGCAGACTTGCTATACCACAGATAGCCATACACTGAGGTCGGCCGTTGAATGGGCCGATATCGTCTGGCTTGAATGGGCCAACGAAATGGCTGTGGAGCTGACTGGCCACCCAGAATTGCTTCAGGGTAAAAGGGTGATTTGCCGGCTTCATAGTTATGAGGCATTTGCTGGATTCGCCTCAAAAATAAAATGGGCGAATGTGGATGCCCTGATCTTTGTGGCCGACCATATCCGTGATATCATCCTCCGGCAGGTCCCCTCAATCCCGCAAGATGTCGGCACTGTGGCTGTCATCCCCAATGGGATTGATCTGAATCTATTTAATTATCGAAGAAGAGAAAGTGGATTCAACCTTTGTTATGTGGGCCACTTGAATTATAAAAAAGGCCCCATGTTGCTCCTGCACGCCTTTCATGCATTGGTGTCCCATGACAAGCGATACAGACTGCATATTGCAGGCGAGTTTCAGGACTTACGCTATAAACTCTATTTTGAGCAGATGATCGAAACGCTGGGCCTGGGAGACAATATCCTGTTCAGCGGATGGGTGGACGATGTGTCAGCCTGGCTCGAAGACAAACAGTATATCGTTTCATCCAGTGTTTTAGAGGGGCACCCTGTGGGCGTGATGGAGGCCATGGCCAGGGGCATTCGGCCGTTAATCCATCATTTTGTAGGCGCCGAAAGACTCTATCCCACTGAATTTATCTGGAACACCATCGATGATTTTGTCGCCTTGGTGATGGATGATGAGTATCAATCTCTCAAGTACAGGCAGTTTATTGATGACTACTCCATGGATGTTCAGCACGACCATATCGGGGCACTCGTCGGCACTCTGAAACCAGCCGAGGTGAATGCTGTACAACCGGCTGCCCGAATGCCGGAGACGCGATACTGGAAGACCGGGCAGGACCGGCTCTCCCGTGCCATTGGCTGGGTGTACAGAAACCGCATTCCCGGTGAGGGCATTTCGGTTTCAAGCCGGAAGCGGATCAGTTATCCAGAGGTCACGGGATACTATATCCCCACGTTACTGCAGGCCGGCGAGAAAGCGCTGGCCCTGGAATTTGCCCGCTGGCTCGTCACAATCCAACTGTCTGATGGAGCCATGCCAGGGCCGGGCGACCAGAGGAGTTACGCTTTTGACACGGGGCAGGTTCTTCGGGGCTGGGTGGCGTTGGCCCCTGAATATCCGGAGTTTTTGGCGCCGCTTCGTAAATCCTGTGACTGGCTCATTCAGTCATCCACTGATGAGGGGCGTTTCCCTGTACCCTCTGAAGCGACTTGGTCGCTGGGCAAACGCGGGACGATTTCAGAAGGGATTCATATCTATATTCTGCCCCCGTTGAAACAGGCGGCAGTGCTGCTTCAGGATGCCGAAATTGAGGCGTTTGTGACCCGGAGTCTGGCGTTTTATAAGCGGCATATCGACTTAACCAATTTCAAGCAATCCAACGCATTGACGCATTTTTATGCCTATATTCAAGAAGCGCTCTTTGATTTAGGCGAAATCGATCTTGCAAAAAAAGGTATGGCTTCCGCAGCGGCCTTTCAGCAGGAGAGCGGGGCTGTACCGGCTTACCATGATATCCAATGGGTCTGTTCAACGGGGTTGATTCAGCTGGCATTGGTCTGGTACAAGTTGGGGGATTTTGATCGTGCTGAAAAGGCCATGACATTCGCTGAAAGTCTTCAGAACGCAGGCGGTGGTTTTTTTGGCAGCTATGGCGCAAATGCCCAGTATTTTCAGGATGCAGAGATCGGGTGGGCCGTAAAGTACTATATGGACGCCTATCAGTACAAGATTGCCAGGCATTTTGATGTCACGGCCAATATTTTTGAGGCGTCCATTGCAGATGATGATGGCCGGTTGAAGGCCTTATTCAAGGCCTGTGGAGATCTCAGCGGGATGCGCGTTCTGGATGCGGGCTGTGGTAAGGGGCGTTTCGCCAAGGCCTTGCATCAGCGGTACGCTGATGCGGAAATCACCGGCCTGGATGTATCCGAAGAACTGTTGAAACATGTTCCCAAGGGAATTCGAGCTGTTAAAGAAAGCATTCTCAATATGCCCTTTGAGGACAATACCTTTGATGTGGTTTACTGTATTGAGGCCCTGGAGCATGTGGTTCAGATTGACAAAGCCGTTTTTGAAATGACCCGGGTTCTCCGGCCTGGCGGGCGGATGATCGTGATAGACAAGAACAAAGAGATGCTGGGTATTCGGAAACTTCCAGATTGGGAGAAGTGGTTCGGCAAAGAGGAACTCATCGGCCTTTTTGGTGAGGTGGGTGTGTCCATGGATGCCGAGTATATCACCTACGGCAATAAAACGCAGCCAGACGGCTGGTTTATCTGCTGGTCCGGAGTGAAGGCGGCGGCCTCTTCTCCGGCCGTCGATGAAAGGCAGCTACATGCCGCTTTGACTCAGGATAACTGGGAGGCGGTCCAGGAGATGCTTTCTCGCCAGAGCCAGGATCAGGCTCAGACCGGCATGCTTTCTCAGACCGTGAACTGGCTTCTGGCCAGTGAGCAGGAGCGTGTTGATTCACAACTGCTTCAGCATGTCGATTTCACCCGGGACAGTGTGGCCGTTGTCGTGAAAAATGGACTCTGCGTGGGCTGTGGCGCCTGTTCCGGTGTCTGCCCGCATGACGTGATCCACTATGAGATGAAGGGCGGCATGCGCTGTCCGGTGGTGGCGTCGTCCAAATGCCAGCAGTGTGGCAAGTGTCTGCAGGTCTGCCCTGGGTTGAGGGTGCTTCCCGCCCAAAAGGAGTGGTTCGATACGGATCAATACGACCGGGATACCGGCTATGTCAAATCTGTATACGAGGGTTTCTCCACCGATGCGAATATCCGTAAGAACAGTGCGTCCGGCGGTGTGACCACGGCGTTGCTCTCGTGGATGCTAAGCGAGAAGAAGGTCGATTATGTGGTCTGCGCTGATTTTGCTGATGAGTCGCCTCTGCATCCTGCGGTGGTGATTCTCGATAAAGTTGAGGATGTGGGGAGGGCCAAAGGCAGTAAGTATCTTCCTCTGCCCATGGCCGATGCGCTTCGATTCATCAGGGAAAACGATCGTACTTTCGCTGTCGTCGGGCTGCCGTGTCATATCCAGGCCTTCCGCAGTGCGGCTAAGCAGGACGCGACTGTGAGAGAGAGAATTTCTCTCTTTGCCGGACTTTTCTGCCAGAATGTGTCCAGCTACAAGGGCTTGAATCTCTTTTTGGCCAGGCATCATATCGATCCGGAAGAAGTGGCGTCGTTCTCCTTTAGAGGCAATGGCTGGCCAGGCGGTATGACCCTTGAACTGAATTCAGGCAAGCGTGAATTTGTACCGCTGCCCAGCTACTGGAGATCGTTGCAGTATTTCTATCCCCTGCGCTGCAAGGCTTGTCCCGATGGATTGGCCGAGCACGCTGATATCGCCCTGGGCGATGCCTGGCTGCCTGAATATGGTCAGGGCAATCCCGGCATGTCCATGGTTCTCACCCGGACCGAACAGGCCGATCAGCTGATTCATGAGTTGATGGAATCGGGCGTTATTGAGGCCAAGTCGTCCGACTTAAATCGGCTGAAGCAGTCTCAGCCCTGGCTCATCGCACACAAGAAAGACCAGATCGTCTCCCGGATGAAGCTGTTGAAGCGGTTGGGGTATGCATTGCCAGGCGTCGAGAATATTCAGGTTGGAACTGACGGGGTGTCGAGCCGTACCGAGACGTTGAAATTTTTACAGAAGGCGTCGAAAATGCGTCAGGCAGCCGTCGGGGATCTGTCCAACAAGACCCCGAACACCGTGTCAAAGGTTCTGATGGTGAATCAGTGCGGCATGTGGAATCTCGGTGACGAGGCCCTCTTTCAGTCCACTTACGAACTGGTACAAGAGGGATTTCCCTACGCAGAGATATCAACAGTCACCCATACCTACGATGCCGATATCCAGTTCATTGATACGCCATTATATAAGCATGTTTTGTTTGAAAAGAGGCAGGTCGATCGTTTTCTCGAAGTGAAGGAGGGGCTCATGCCCCTGGGTGAAGATTTCGCCCGGGATGCTGCTGTTGAGCTCTGCTTCAAGGGCGATCAGAAACGGGTGATCAAGGAGTATCTCACAGCCGATTTCGTGATTTCGCGGGGGGGCGACAACCTCACCGAAGACTATGGATTTCCCGTGAATGTCTTTAACGCCATTGAACTGGCGTTGTGGTTGGGCAAGCGTACTGTGATTCTGGGGGATAGTATCGGTCCCTTCTACAGCCAGGAGACCTTGGACAAGGCCCGTTCCGTGTTTATCGAGATGTCGGGAATCATCGTCCGTGAGAAGATCTCCTTGAATTATCTCATCGACTCTATGAAGCTCCCACAGGAGAAGATTCATTTTTTCCCGGATATGGGATTTCTGCTCAGCAAGGAGCGTACACTTCAGTTGGATGAAGTCTGTCATGAGATTGGTTTTTCTGATGAGAAGAAATATGTGGTGTTCTTTCCGAGCTCCCTGATTCATCGCTGGGTGACGTTTGCAAAAACGCCGCAGGAGCGTGTCGAGGCGTTTACCGACTTGCAGGCCCGGATCTGCCGGTATCTGGTAGAAGATCTGCGCTACTCTGTGGTGCTGATTCCCCATGTGTTCAAAGACAACAAGAGCGACCGACTCGAGGCCGAGCGCATCAAGGCACGGCTTGGCGATCTGGATGATGTGGTGCTTTTGAAGAAAGATTATCACTTCTGGGACTATCGGGCTTTTATTGAAGCGCATTGTGAATTTGTAGTTTCCGGAAGAATGCATCCCTGCATCTCCTCGCTGAGTGCGGGAAAGCCGGCGGTCAACCTCTACTACTCCCACAAGTCAGAGGGGATTATCGGAGAACTCTTTGACAGTAAAGAGCTTCTGGTGGATATTAGAAAGGCAGAATTACCTGAAGATGTCATGAATGGATGCAAGCAGTCTATCGAATTCATTCGGGATAATTATGATGCGTTGCTGAGAAAAATAAAAGAGACGTATAGCGCCCTCTATGAGAAAAAGTCTGATGTCGTCAGGCTGCTTCAAAAGGCGGCCACAGATTGACAAGAGAACGAGAGATTTAGGACGCTGAACATAGGAGATCAAACTCATGGATGCAAAACGAATTCTCTACTACGGAGCCTCATGGACACCCAATATCGGGAATGCGTTCATTGATTTGGGCTCTATTCAGCTCTTGAAAATGGCGGCCCCGGACGCCAAGGTCTATTTCGCCAGCGAGCTGCCGACCTGGCTCTTCACCAAGCTGAACAAGCGGCAGAATGTATTTGCTCTGGCTAAATATATCGATTGCGATACAGTCGTCGTGTCCGGCATGAACTGTTGTCAGGGCTTCATCGACACCGAAGGTGAGGCCATCAGGCATCTTTCAGATAAGGGCGTCAATGTCATCTTCAGCGGCGGCGGCCAGCGCGATTACGACGAGAGAGAGACCCTGGCATTTCGGGAATTCCTCTCCGGGTTGAATTTGAAGGCGTTTATTTCCAGAGATTCAGTGACCTATGGCAATCTGGCCGATCTCGCGCCGGCCTCTTTTGACGGCATCGACTGCGCCTTCTTTCTGCCAGAGGCCTATGAGCCTCCGCCGCTTGATTTGGAGGAGTATGTGGTCTATAACTTTGACTCTTCTCCGGTGGATCCCAATCTGGCCACGGACAAGAAAGTGGTGAATCTGCATCACGCTCTGTGGCCCTTTATGCAGAAGCATCATCTGGATGATCCTGATTGCATCATTTCAGACATTCCCCATGATTATTTGACGCTCTACGCCAATACCAGTGCCACGTACAGCGACAGAGTGCATGCCTGTATTGCCACCCTGGCCTATGGTAAGAAGGCCAGACTCTACTCCTCGACTCCGAGAAAAAGCCTTTTCAGCCGCATTGGCGGCGGCGACCTGCACAAACGTCTGGTGAGTCTCGATATGGAGGCCCTGGCAGAGATCAAGAAGAGTCAGGTGGCGTTTTTAAGGGAAAATCTGTAACCATTCCATGAGAAAGTACAAATGGCCAAGTTGATCAACAAGAAAGTCACAGTCGTGCTGCCGACCTACAACCAGGTCGACTATCTGAAGGCGTCCATTGAGAGCGTTTTAAGACAGACCTATCCTCATTTTGAGCTGGTGATTGTCAATGATGGGTCAACCGATGGCACGGAGGCGTTCCTCAAGAAATTGAATCATCCCAAAATCAAGGTGATTCATCAGCAGAACACTCAATTACCCGGAGCGCTCAACACCGGCTTTCAGGCGTCTGAAGGCGAATTGTTGACCTGGACATCCTCTGATAATTACTGCGCCCCTTACTTTCTCGAGGCCATGGTGCTGGCCTATCATCACCATCCTGATGCCGGGCTGATCCACGGTGATTTTGTCTTCATGAATGAAAATGAACAGCTCTTGTCCCGTGTGTCTGTTCCGCATATGAGTCTGCGCAGCCTGATTATACGCAATGAGGGGAATGCCGCATTCCTGTATCCCAGGGAGGTGATGAATGAGATAGGGCTCTACGACACGGAGCTGCTGGGTGCCGAGGACTGGGACTACTGGATCCGTATCGCCGAGATCCGTCCTCTGGTCCATGTGCCCGATATTCTCTACTATTATCGGCTGCATGGCAAGAGTATGCAGAGCACCATGCGTCCTAAAGTGGATGCGTCAGTGACAAAACTTTTTCAGAAGACGTTAAAGCGTCATGGCGATGAATTGCAGTTAGAGCGTCTCTATCCCTTTCTTTCCGCCTGTGAGCATAGAGACGAGGCCCGCTTTCATGCCGCATTTGATTTTGGGACCCGTCTGATCAAGGCCCGCACACGAGTCAACGGGATGGCTGAAAAATATCTTCAAGAAGCGTTGGATATTCAGCCTGATTTTTTCCCGGCGCATTATCATAAAGCCCTGGCCATGGCCTATTCGCAGAATTGGGCGGGAGCTCAGGAGCTGTCCACCCGGTTGAAAGTGGGCCCACAGTTCCAGCCCTTGGTCAAACGCCTCGCAGCAGTCTGTGAGAGCCGGTCGGTTAAAGATCTTTTGGCGATTCCTCTACTCAATGTTACCACAGATTCAGTGGCGCTATTTGAGAAAGAGTTAAAAGAAAGGCGTATATTTCCCTATTCAGCATATTCAAGGTGAATGGATTATTATTGAATGAGTCGCCTGGAGCTTATGGCGATTAAATTCAAGGATCGATAAGAGCAATTTAAGAACGCATGGAGTTTCGCATGGGTGGTACCCGGAAAAAGCAGACAGTCTCTCTCTGTATGATCGTCAAAAATGAAGAATACTATCTGCCGCAATGCCTGGACAGTGTACAGGGGGTGGTGGATGAAATCATTGTTGTGGATACCGGATCTGATGACAGAACCGTAGAAATCGCCGAAGAATATGGATGCAGAGTCTATCACCATGCCTGGGAAGGGGATTTCAGCAAGGCAAGAAATTATAGCTTAAGCTACGCCACTTCTGACTGGATACTGGTGATGGATCCCGATGAAAAGCTGGAGCGAGAGGATATCCCCAAAATCAACCAGGCCCTGAGCCGCACCGATATTGACGTGGTCTTTGTGGCCATTATGAATGAGACACCGGTGGGCTGGACAAAGCACTATTCACAACGGTTTTTTCGGCGCGGCATTGCGGAGTATCGTGGCATTGTTCATAATCAACTGTTTTACAAGGGGCGAGAGTTTCGTACTGAAATTGTCATCTATCACTGGGGGTACAACCTCAGTCCAGAGCAGATGGAAAAGAAATTTTTGCGGACGAAGGCGCTTCTGCTCAAGCAGTTGGAGGAAGATTCGACCGATCCCTTTGCCTATATGAATTATGTCCGTTTGCTCAAGTCGCAAAAGAAGTATGAGGAAACCCGTGATGCCGGCTTAAAAGGCCTTGAATTGACCCAAAAGCGTATCATCCCGCCCATCCGCCAGATGATCGTCTATGATACAGTCTGCGCATTGATTGAGCTCGGTGAATATCAAAAAGCGGAAGAGATGGCGAGAGAAATTTGTAATGAATTTCCAGATAATCTGGACATGTGTTATGGATTGGGCCACGCACTGATCAAGCAGAGGCGGTATCAGGAGGCGATAGTTGTCTATCAGCGATTTTTGAAAATCCAGAAGACGGCCCATGAGAAGCCCAAGCATTCCATGCTGATCGTCGATACCTATACGCTGGACCATCGGGTTTGGGCGATTATTGCCGACTGCTACTTTGAGCTGGGAGTGCATGAACAGGGGCTTGATGCAGCCCTTCAGGCCATCGCATTGATGCCTGAAATGGGGGTGTACAAAATTACCGCTGCCCGCCATCTGATGGCGTTGAAAAGAATTGATGAGGCCAGGACCCTGGTGGCTGAGATTGAGCAGTCAGAAAATGTTGACGAGACTGTTTTTTTGAAGTTGGCCGCTTTATGTTCTCAGTATCCAGTGCTGGGTGCCGGGCATGAGGTGCTAGGGAGGGGCGTTGAGCGTTTTCCGCAGTCCATTGAGTTGCTCAATTATTTTGCAAATGCGATGGTTAAAATTGACAATGGCTTAACGCAAGCCGCGTCGGTTTGGGAGCAGGTCATCGCGCTTGATCCCAAGCATGAACAGGCCAATGTGGGGTTGGTAAAGGCAGCTTTGCTTCAGCATAATGATGGAAAGTTGAAAGAGTTTGAAGAGAGAGAGAAGGGGCTGAACCTCGGTGTAGATGTATATAAGGATATGGCCAAGATGGCGATTCAGCAGCATCAACTGGCCTTTGCCGCTGAAATGCTGAGCCGCGCCGTTGCGCTCAATCCCAATGATTTACAGGCCCTGGTTGACCTGTCTGCCTGTTATATGGAGATGGAGAATTATCAGGCCGCTCTGCATGGGTTTAAAGCGGTTTTGGCCAGGGATTCCGCCAATCGGCCGGCGCTTCAGCAAATGGCGGTTTTGCGAGAAAGGCTGCGCACTTAAATAAGTGGCTGAAAAAAATTAAAGTATTCCAAAGCGGTGTCGATAATGTTCTGTGAAAGGGCGATCGATACCGTTTGTTTTACAAGGCAAGGAAGCCTAACCGAACACAAGGAGGTAACACCATGGCAAGTGCAAGTTTAAGCCGCATTAACACCAACATTCAGGCGATGAATGCCCTGAATGCACTGAACAGCGTGAACCAGAAAATGGGCGTGCATCAGCTCCGTCTGGCCACAGGCAAGCGTATCAACTCCGCCGCTGACGATGCGGCCGGTTTTACGATTGCGTCCAAGCTGATGGTCAAGTCCGAAGGTCTGGGTACGGCGCTGGACAACATCGGTTCTGCCAAGAACCTGATGTCCGTGGCTGAAGGCCACATGAACAACATCAAAGACATTCTCACCGAGATGAAGTCCAAGGCCCAGCAGGCCGCCAACGGTACCATTGGTTCTGATGAGCGTGCCGCCATTCTGGCTGAGCTGCAGGAATTCAACAATCAGATCGATGCTGAGGTGGGCCAGGCCAAGTGGGCGGGTGTGGACATTCTCAAGACCGACAAGACCTTCCAGATCGGTGCCGGTACGACATCCACGGACACCATGTCCGTAAATATCGCCGAATCTGTGTGGAGCTCCAGCACCTCTACAACCTTTAATTCATCGGGTCTCGGGGTTACTGCGTCTGACAGTACCACTGCTTCGGCTTCTGCCTCAGAACTGTCTGCCATTGGCATGGGAACCACCTCAGTGGCTGCCACCGCTGCATTTACATCAACACCCAACCTCTCTGAACTGTCCTCCGGGCATTACAGCGCCGAGGTGGCCTATACGGGCAGCGGTACCATTTCTATTCAGCTCTTTGACTCCGATGGCAACAATGTTGTGATCGATGATGACGGTACAGATGGCGGTTCAGCCGGTAACACGCTGACCAAGGCTGTGAGTGAAGGTGATATTGATGCCATCAGTCTGGGTGTGGGCATCTCTATTGATATCGGCACCATTGACACGGCTTCTGCCGGTTCGGGCATCTACTCCATTGACTATGTCCAGAGTGGCGGCAATGCAGTGGATACGCAGTCCAACGCCCAGACCTTCATGGGCAATATCGATACAGCCATTGAGAACGTGACCAAGGGCCTCAGCTACATCGGTGCCCAGGTGAACCGCATGACCTACCAGGAAGATTCACTCTCCGTGGCCAAGGCCAATACAGAGGCGGCCCATAGCCGGATTGTGGATGCCGATATGGCCTTTGAGCAGTTGGAGGCCACCAAGATGATGATCCTGCAGCAGACCGCGACATCGATGCTGTCGCAGGCCAACTCCGCACCGCAGTCGGTGCTGGCCCTCTTCGGCTAATCTAATTCGATTTAAAGAGCATCGTCCTTTTCTTGGCCCCCGGCATCTGCCGGGGGCTTTTTGTTGATCTGGTTCGAGTGCTGTAACGTTCCCGCGGGGGACCGTGGGAACGAGGGGAACACCCTCCTCGGTCCTCCCTCAAGGGAGGAGACGTCGTCGGCGTTGGCGCCGGAAGCCGGTTTGATCTGAATGCCGGGCAATGGTTTGCCGTTCTGCATAGGGTAGAAATGGCAGAGGACCGGTGATTTGTCACTCTGCAAGAAGTAGAAATGGCAGAGGACCGGTGATTTGTCGCTTTGCAAGAGGTAGAAATGACAGAGGACCAGTGATTTGGCATTTTGCAAGAGGTAGAAATGACAGAGTGACGGTGATTTATCGTTCTTCAAAGGGTGGAAATGATATTGGGGCCGTACTTTGTTGTTTTGCAAGGGAGGGATGAGGTCCCTCAACAGAGGCGCTGGTTTTTTTTTAATAAAAATTAAAGGTTTACCGATTCCGGCCGATAGTTATAGGTAGAAGAGAAGTCTAGAAGTGTCAAGCAATGGGAGAACGCCGTGGGGACAACAGGATACAGCATGCCACAGACACATGCAAACAGAAATGTGGGCGCCTACAAGAAACATGAAATTGAGATGGCATCGCCACAGAAGTTGATTCTTCATCTCTATGATCTGGCTTTTCAGGCATGTACACAGAAAAACCAGGATAAAGCGGGTGCGGTTCTTGCAGAGCTGATCAACGCGTTGAATTTTGAGGTTGGCGGTGATGTCCCTATGGGGCTTTTCCGCTTGTATCAGTACTGCCTGACCCAGATACATGAAGGGGAGTTTGAGATTCCCTCTAAAATTATTAAAGAGCTGCGCATGACGTGGCAAGAGGCCATGAGTCAGTTTAAGGCCGCATAAGCCATAAGGCAGAGAAGGATTCACAATGAGTTCGATGTCATCCATAGGCGGTTCCGCCAACAGCATTGAGACCTTGGTACAGCAGTACATGGCCATTGAGCGGCGTTCTGTGCAGAAGCTGGAGTCTCAAAAAGCGGCGTTGAATGTCACCAAAGGCATATACAGTGATCTCAATAGCAAGCTGAAGAGCCTGCAGAGCCTGGCTGAGGAGCTGGCCGATACCGATGACACCTCGATCTATAGCAGCGTGACCGTGGCCTCTGACGACACCGATATACTTGGGGTGACTACGGGCACCAATTCGGCGCAGGGGCAGTACGCCTTTCGCATCAAGCAGCTGGCCACATCCACCACCATGCGAAGTACGGCCACACTCAATGCCAATCCATCGATTAAAACCGATAATCAGGTAGTGGCCGGTGCGGATGTGCTGGACACAGACGCCGCCTGGGCAGACGCGGGTTTCGATACCGAACCCGACGGGACGGTCACCCTCAACGGTACGGCCTTTACCTTGGCCGATTACAGCACGGTGGACGCCTTTATGGAGGCGGTGAATGACAGCGCGGCCAATGCCAATATCTGGTATGATGAGGATAATGATCAGTTTGTGGTTGAGAGTACCAATGGCGGTAATTTGGTGCTTTCCGAAACTGGCGCCAATGGTTTTCTCACTGAATCCAATATTTCTTCAGGAACTTACACTACCAATGTCAGCGGGTTGAATGCCAGCGCCTTACTCTCAGACGCCAATTTTGATAATGGGTTCTCTGAAAGTGATACTGGGAGTTTTAAGATCAACGGTGCATTGATTGAATGGGATGCGGGTGAAGATACCTTCGGCTCAATTATTTCTAACATCAATAGCTCCAATGCCGGTGTTACAGCTTTTTACGATGAATCGCTGGACAAGGTGGTGTTTACCTCCAAGGAGACGGGCAGCCTGGATATTGAGTGGGAGGATGTCTCCGGTTCGTTCCTCTCCGATGGATTGAAGCTGTCGGGTGTGGTACAGAGTGCCGGTGAGGATGCCAAATTCACCATCAACTCCACAGAAGCGGCTGATGAGATCACCAAGTCCAGTAATAATTTCACAATCAACGGTCTCAATTTCACATTGAAAGCCACCACGGTGGAGAACGCCAGCTATGCCGATGCGGACACCACGGCGGTGACCGTCAACTCAGAAAAAGACGAGGGCAAGGTCAAGGCCAAGCTGAATGCTTTTTTTACCAAGTTCAACGCACTATCCGACTATATCAAAGCCAAGTCCTCGGTGGACGTGACCACCTATACGCGCGGGCCTTTGGCTGGCGACACGGTTTTTAACGGCATCCGGAACAGTGTGATGAATATTTTCCTGGATCAGGTAACCGGGCTGGATGCGGGTAAGCCGTCCTATCTGGCCGAGATTGGCATCACCCTGGGTGATGGCCTGCATGCCTCTATTTCCGACTCGGCACTGTTCAGTGAATTCATGGATGATGATCCACAGGCCATTTCCAATCTCTTTAATTCTGAGAACGGCATTGCCACGCAGATCAGTGCATTGCTCGATCCCTATACGGAGAGCTACGGTATTGTAGACAACCGTAAAGATGGGCTTGATGATAAAATAGAGAATATTGACACTCGCATTGAAGCGGCTGAGCGTCGTCTCGAGAAGAAAGAGATATACTACAGGAAACAGTTTTCCGCGCTCCAAGAGACGCTGAACGCGGTGACGTCGCAGCAGCAGATGCTGAGCAGCCTAACGCAGAACATGAATTCGTTTTTCGCTTAAAGACCAGATAAGCACGGATGTTTATCTGGAGGAGGACACCATGGAGAATATCTCATTAGCGCAGCCCGTTGATGATGTCAGGGAGCCCAAAAGTTTTGCAGAGCCCGTGAAGTCGGCGGCGCCAGCGGTTCAAACCTTCGAAGTTAGAGAGGCCGAAAAGAAGAAAGAAGAGGCTGAAGAGGTTAAGCTTTCTCCTGAGGAGACAGGGCAGATGGCCGAAGATCTGGCCAGCAGCATGAACAAGATTGCCAATGTCTTCAACACCAGCCTCTCTTTTACAGTGGACATTGGCACCGGGCGCAGTATTATTGAGGTGGTCGACAAAGAATCTGAAGAAGTGATCCGTCAAATTCCCCCGGAAAAGGCGTTGAAGCTGATGACCAACATGCGGGATGTGATGGGCATGCTTCTGGACGTTGAGATCTAAGAGGTCTGTTATGGAAAATGCTTCACCCTATGAGGAAATTCTTTCCGTCATCAAGGCGGGAATGGAATGCGCCAGCTCTCTGAAAGACACGGCGCAAGAGGCTTCGGCGCTGCTTCAGTCTGGAGAGGTCGGTCGTGCCCAGGAAAGTTATACCGCCCGGGGGGAAGTTTTGTCCATGATGGTGACCCTGGAGGGGCAGCTCACTGAGATGATGAGTGCGTCCCGCGCTCAGTTTTCAGGCAAAGAGTGGGCACATCTGGTGGAGACAGGCAGTGAATTAAGAGCATTGCTGGAAGAGGCAAACCGCCTCGACCTTTTAAATATGCGGCAGATTGAGGAAGATAGTCGCTCAATTGCCGGTGAATTGAGCCGCCTGAAGCAGGGACGTCAAGTGGCTCAGTCCTATCAATCACCCCGACATGCCAAAGCTGATTTTCAGGCCTGACGCATTCGGAGATTGGGGTTCGTCATGAATATTGATCATATTGCAGAAAATTATGGTTCTCATGCATTGAGATCCTCGGGGATTGAGCCCAAGAAACGGGCTGATGAGAAGAAAAGTGTGCAGGCCGGGCCAGTGGCCCCGTCGGATCGGATACAAATTTCCGATGAAGCCAAGGCGATGAAAGAGAAGGCTGCTCTGGTGGGAATTGCCAAGAAGGCTCTTGACGCCACACCTGAGCCGACACTGGGCGATGTCCAGGTCAGGCAGGTTTATGCGCGAATTCTCAATCAGCACTATGACAGCCGACAGGTTCTTGAGTCCATTGCTGATTCCCTTTTCGAGGGTGGCACGCAACTTGCTAAACAAAGCAGTGACCGCCAGGAGATCAGTCTTCCTGCAGATCTGGAAGCACTGTCGCCGCAACGGGTCGATGAAATTCAAGCCAAGATCGAAAATGGGTTTTACGAACAGAGCGAAGTGTTTGACGTGATTGTTCGCGAATTATTCAGCTAAGTAATGGAGGTAGAACTGTGAAAGTGCTTGTTGTTGATGATTCCAGCACTATGCGCCGCATCTTGACCAACTGTATTACAGACGCCGGTTATCCCGAGATTCTGCAGGCTGCCGATGGCGTGGAAGCCTTGGGCATGCTACAGCAGAACAAGGATGTCGGATTGGTATTTGCTGATTGGCATATGCCCAATATGGACGGCTTCACCATGCTTCAGGAGATCAAAGCCAACCCGGATACACTGAAAATCCCTGTTATTATGGTCACCACACAGGCCGAAAAACAGAGTGTAATGGACGCATTGAAAACAGGTGCATCCAACTATATTGTGAAGCCATTCACACCCGATATCATCAAAGAGAAAATCCAGGAAGTCTTGGGGTAAGCACCTGGATGGTTGTACTGGGGTAAGTACGCTGAACAAGGGGTTCTTTTAGGTAGAATAGGTATAAAGCTCTCTTCATCTGAGGACGGGAGATGAATTGAGAGGTTGTCAGGTGAATTGTGCTGCAAACCCTCCTTCTGATTTTTTAATTCCTCAATTTATATTCCCGTAAGGCCCTATCTCTACAGGCCTTGGTCGTGTGTTAAAAGCGCGGCTGTCTCAGTTTGCACGGATCAACATTTCAAAATGGTGGCCGTGCAGACTGATTTATACTGTCCACTTTTCAAGTCGAAAGGATAGTATGTAAAAACAGCCGTCGTCACATTATGGCATGTGGATTGCATAATCAACCGACTCAATGGGGAGACATCACAATGAAAACTGAACTGTGGAGTGAACTCATTGGACAGGCCGCTGTCAAGGTCCGTCGCTGTATTCCAACTCGATGTGAGCTTTGCGGAAGCTGGGGCCACAGCAGCATTGGACAGCACTGGATCTGCGACTCCTGCCTGTCTCAGCTTTTTGCGGCTCAGGACCTTGCCAGGGCTTTTTCTGCCCGGAAATCTGTGTCATTTCAAGACACCGAACTGAGCCAGCGGGTATGGACTGAAGCGCGGTCGTTAAAAGAATATTGAAAGCCTGAAAGGAGACTGATTCTGAAACGGATAGCCGTAGCCACCAGCAAAGGCGGTGTGGGAAAAACAACCCTGGTCACCAATTTGGCTGCAGGACTGGCTGATCATGGATTGCGTGTTCTGGCCGTGGATTGTGACGCACAGGGCAATCTTCAAAATCAGTTCAATATGAAGACAAAGCAATCTCTTGGAGATTTGCTGCTGGAAGGCGAGGTGGAAATTGCCTCTGTGCGCCCCAATCTCGATTTGATCAACAGTGGCAAGCAGACCCTTGCGGATGCAGAGGTGGCTTTGGCAGGGCGGAATTTCCGTGAGTCTATTCTTCAGGAACGGCTGAAAGGCGTGGAGGGCTATGACATTGTGCTCTGTGACCTCTCTCCTACCATCACGTTGATCAATACCATGGCCCTTTTTTACTGTGACTATCTCCTTGTGCCTATTTCCATGTCATTCTTTGCCATTACGGGTGCCCATCAGATTTTTCATGCAGCAGAAGAGATGAACAGCTATGCGCCCATTTCACCATTGGGGATTGTCCTGAACCTCTATGACAAGCGGACGAATATGACTAAGATGGTGGCTGAGGCCATTCGTGAAAAGTGGGGTGATCTGGTCTTTGATACCGTGATCCGGCGAAATGTGGCCATTGAAGAGGCCCCTACACAGCGAAAAACGATTTTTGAACACGCGCCACGTTCAGCCGGGGCCGAAGATTTTGGCGCTTTAACCCAGGAACTCTTAAAACGATTTGAAACAATCAAATAGCCAAGGGAGAGGAAAAGTCCATGGCAAAGCGAAAACTCACTTCTTTTTCGGCTGATGAGGCCGATGATGTTTTTACACCTTCTGTGAAAACCGTCAAAGGCGGCGCACTTGCGGAAAACAGCCAGCCGCCGAAAGCGGCGCCAAAGCGGACGCAGCAACCCGTAAAAAAAGCGGCCAAAGCGAAAGCGGCCGCTGCTGTCAGTACAGAAAAAAAAGGCACTGTGAAAACTGAGAAAAAAAAGAAAACGGCGCCTGTGCAGTCTACAAAACAAACGGCGCCTGTTCGGTCAGAGAACAGTCCATCTACGCCTGCACCTGTGCGCGAGGCTGCCATGAACGAGGCCATTGCCGCTAATGCAGGTGCGTCGGCATTGAAGCGTAATGAAGCGGGAGACAGCGGAGAAGAACTCATTCAGCTGGTGGGGTTTTGTCTGGGTGACGAAGAGTTTGGCGTGGACATTAATGAGGTCCATGAAATCAACAGAAGCATTGAAATCACCCCCGTGCCGCGAACACCTGATTTTGTAGAAGGTGTCATTAATCTCAGGGGGAAGGTAATTCCCGTCATTAACATGCGAATCCGTTTTCAATTGCCCGGTATTGAAAAAAACAATCAAACCCGAATTGTCATTGTTGAAGTAGACAGCAAGATTGTCGGCATGTTGGTCGATTCGGTGACAGAGGTGTTACGAATTTCGTCCAACACCATTGAACCCCCTCCGGATATTCTTTCGGGGATTGATACGGATAATATCAGAGGGGTTGCCAAATTAGAAAATCGACTGCTGATCCTTTTGGATCTGAGTCGGGTATTATCAAATGTGGATACACGAAAAGGGGATGCCGTTTAGTACGGCATAAGCTTTCACTTTATACAGGAGAGACCCAATGAGTCGTTTTACACGCATCTTTACAGTATTGGTTTTCATTCTCATTTTCATGTTGAGCGGGCAGGTGCTGGCCGATGACGCGAATGGAACACAGTATATCACAATGGCCAAGATGGCCTTCCAGGATGCGAAAGAGATTTCAATTTTTATCTCTGAGGCCGATCTGGCCAAGGAAAAGAGCACCATCAATCGTGCGGCATTGCAGAATAAAGTGCAGGCCAAGATCTATGTGATCAAGTCCTCCCTTGATGTGGGCAAGCGCATGCGTGAACTGCCCGATGGCAGTGTGCTGGTGGTTTATCAGTCCGAAGTGCTGGCAAAGAAATCAACGCAGCTGTTTATCTTGAAGAAATGTAAAGAGAAACAGGTGGGTGTGATTACCTCCTCCGCTGAATATTCTGAACTGGGTGCGTTAATCGGTCTGGTGAAAACCGGCCCCCGGTTTGAGCTTGTCCTGAACCTGAAACAGAACGACTGGGCCGCAGCGCGTTTCCCCTCAGATGTCATTGAACGCCTGGGTATTGCCCGCGTCATTCAGTAGCGAGTCCTCATCGAGCAAAGATGGAGTGCAGAGCCGTGCAAATTCGTAATTTATCATTAAAAATGAAAATTGTTGGCGCCATGGCCATGTTGGTGGTCCTGGTGGCAGCGTTTGTTTTCTTTTATTTCCCCTCCCGGCAAAATGCTCAGGCCGAACAGGCAAAAGAACGGGAAATCAATGGCGTGGTTCAAGTTTTGAGTCAGGCGATTGTGGCAGGCCTTGAGTTTGAGGATCTCGATACAGTGGAGAATGTTCTGGCCGGTGTGCTTGAACGCTCCGACCTGATTCGACTTGAAGTATTCACCCCCTCTGGGGACACCTTCTATCGCTTTGACGCTGAAGCGGGCAAAAAATCGCAGAGTCATGACCTGGCGGTCTCGGCAGAGGTGCTCTCCGGTGATGAGGCGATTGGGCAATTAAAGCTAAAGGTTTCACTGAAAGATCTGGAAGAACAGCGTAAAGCCAATAGCCGTGCCGTGTTGCTGGCCGCAGCCATTATCATCGGCCTGGGTATTGTTTTTGGACTTTACCTTTCTCATCTTGTTTTGACGCCTCTCTCTCATATCCATGGCATTCTGATGAAAATTGCCGAGGGCAACGGAGACTTGACGCAGCGTATCGACGTGGAATCAGAGGATGAAATTGGCGCTCTCTCTGAATCGTTCAATCAGTTTCTCGGAAATCTTGGTGAACTCATTGGTCTGGCGCGCCTGTCCACAGAGAAAGTGGGTTCAGTGGTTGATGAGATTTCAGCTATTTCATCGCAATCTGCCGAAGGGGCCGAGACACAGACTGTACAGACCTCAGAAGTGGCTGCCAGTGTGCAGGAGATGACCACGGCCATCATGGAAAATTCCAAGAATGCCACGCAGACCTCTCAATTTGCCGAGCGTGCTACACAGCAGGCACAAGAGGGAACCCAGTCTATGCTGATCACCAAGCGTGGCATGGATGAGATTGTGGACGCCACAGTCAAAACCGGTGAAATTATCGGTTCACTTTCCGATCGGGCCAAGGAGATCGGCGAAATTATTCAGGTAATTAACGACATTGCAGATCAGACCAACCTGCTCGCATTGAATGCAGCCATTGAAGCGGCACGTGCCGGGGAACAGGGACGTGGGTTTGCAGTGGTGGCTGACGAAGTCCGTAAACTGGCCGAACGTACCGTGAAAGCCACCGGTGAGATAGGCACCACCATTCAGGCGATTCAAAACGACGCACAGCAGGCTGCTGACTCAATGAATGAGGCCCACGGTGTCGTTGAAAACGGCCGTGATGCCACCAGCAAGACCGAGACCGTGCTCTCTGAGATTGTGGTTTCAGTGACACAGGCCATGGATATGGTCACACAGATCGCCACAGCTTCAGAGCAGATGAGTTCCGGTGCCGAGGAGATCAGTCGTAATGTGGAGGCCATTAGCAATGTGGCCCGTGAATCGGCCACCGGAGCCGATCAGATGGCGCGTGTGGCTGTGCATCTCACCGATGAAACGGGCAGCCTGCGCGAGCTGATGAATCGTTTCAAACTGGACTAGCTGTCGACACCAATGAATAGGATGACATCGTGATACGGAAACTCTCTATTCGACAGAAACTGCTTGCCGTGATTATGGGGCTCAACATTGTCCTCTTTACAATTCTGGCCTGGATGAATGTGCAGCAAACCCGTGAGAATGTGGTGGCACAAACGCATGAGAAGGCCATGGCGGGTCTCAATGGTGTGAAAAAAGAGTTGAATGGCTTCTTTGAACAGAAGGGTGCGATTGCCTGGACTTTCTGTCGACAGCCTGAAATTATGCGCTGGGTTGATGAAAATGAAGCGCGTCTGATTGAAAACCATAGCGATGCCACTCATTCAGAGATAATTCAATATCTGAATAGGCTGGTGCAGGACGATGGAGATTTGCGGTCGGCCTTTTTGGCCAGCGAAAAAGTGTCTTTTTACTGGGATAATAAGAATTCCATTGTTGATCCCGATTATGATGTGAAGATACGGCCATGGTATCAGGCCATGAAAGCCGCAGGGCATGCCGTCTGGGATGTTTCTGTGGACTACTCCGATGGCAATACCTATGTAAATTATCGTTGCCCCATTTATAATGCACAAGGTGAATTTGTCGGCGGTGGTGGTCTCGATGTCACCCTGGAGAAATTTGGAGCCATGCTCGAAGGATTACAGCTCTTTGAAACCGGTCGTGCGTTTCTCGTCGATCAAGAGGGCCTCATGCTTTATCATCCTAAATCAGAATGGGTGATAAAGAAAAAACTGGCCGATTTCAAAGAGGATGGGCGTCAATTTGAAATGATCAGTCAGGCAGAGACTTCTGTCTGTTCAGGCAAGCCGGGAATGGCTGACCTGATTTTTGAAGGTGAGAAGAGAATTTGGATGCATACGCCACTGGAGTCTCTGGGGTGGGCGCTGGTGCTGGATGTGGCCGAGTCTGAAATCAATGGTCCCGTACGTACGGCATTTTTCAGCTCTCTCTTGATTAGCGCTGCGGGCCTGATTCTGCTCTTTGTGGTGATCTGGATGATTACCCGTTCTATTGTACAGCCCATTGACCGTATTGCCGCATTGATTCAGGAGATTGGTGAGGGTGATGGCGATTTAACCCGGCGGCTTCAGATTAAAGGTGACAATGAGTTAGGGCGCCTCGGGCAAGGATTTGACCGGTTTGTGGACACTTTGCATAATATAATTGTTCAAGTTCGGGACAATGCATATCGTGTGGCCTCTGCGACAAATCAGTTGAATGCCACGGCCTCACAGATGGCCTGTGGTGTGGAGGAACAATCTGCGCAGGCTGCTGAGGTGGGCACCTCTGTACAGCAGATGACGGCGGCCATTGTGCAGAACTCCAGGCATGCCAATGAGACGGCTGCCATTGCGGAGCTGGCGACAGAAAAGGCCAGAGAGGGCGCCGAGGCCATGCAGATGATGAAGGTTGAGATTGATGAACTGGTCGTCGCTGCAGACCGTACAGGTGAGATTGTGCAGACGCTTTCCGGGCGTGCAGCGCAGATTGGTCATGTGGTGCAAATGATTAACGATATTGCCGACCAGACCAATTTGTTGGCGTTGAATGCCGCCATTGAGGCGGCCCGTGCCGGTGAGCAGGGGCGCGGTTTTGCCGTCGTTGCCGATGAGGTCAGGAAATTGGCGGAAAGAACGGCCCGTGCAACAAAGGATATAGAAGAGACCATAGGCGCCATTCAAACCGATGTGGGGGATGCAGAGAAAGCCATCGTGGAATCGAATACACGTGTGGCACAGGGCCGGGCGGCAACGGGAAGAACGGAACAATCGTTGCAAGAGATTTTGGAGGCGGTCAGTGGCGCCATGGATAATGTGCGCCAGATTGCCGCAGCTTCTGAGGAGATGTCGATGGGCGCTGAGGAGATTTCAAGGAATGTGGAAAGTATTGCCCTTGTGACTCAGGAGTCTGCGGGTGGCGCTGATGAAATTCGGCAAACCGCAGAAGCGCTGAATCAGGAGACAGTGACACTCAGTACATTAATTGGTCGTTTTCAGCTGATGGATGCATAACCTATCGACAAAGATTAGAGACGGGCATGGACGAAGAAAAAAGAAAATATCTGGAAGATTTAAAAAAACAAATCGATCCATCCATATTGGAGAAGATGGCGCAGCATCTTGGTAAAGACGGTGATGATGGTGCAGCCGCCCACTCATCCGGGAGCGTGTCGGCCGGGAGCAGTACCATTTCAAGGCCCAGCTCCCCAGCCGACAAGATCCGGGAGCGCAAGGCATCGGCGTTTCAGAGAAAAGTGGCCGAGCGTAAACGCCAAGAAATGATGCCGCCCGAGAAAAAGAATGAGGCGCGGCGTGTGCTGTTGATTTACAGTCACAATGAATTCTGGTCACGTATCGCCGAGAGTCAGTTTAAAAGCATGGGGTTTCAAGAGGCAGAATCACACTATGCTTTTGATCAACTGGTCCGTGGCGTTTTTAATAAGATCGGCAAGGGCGAAAAAAATATTATGGTGGCAGTGTCGTTGACAAGAATTGCCACCTTTATGAAAGGCTGGCGTCAGCTGCAGGAGCAGATGACCGCTCAGGGTAAACCGAATATCCTTGAACAAGTTAAATTTATGCTGGTGGTGGAGTCGATGAAGCAGGTTCCGGAAGAGGTGCTGCCAGTCATCGGTCTGGAACGGGTGATTGATTTGACCGCAGAGAATCAGGTCAATCGGGAAAAGATTGGAAAGTTGACGATCCAGTCCGCCGCATCAGAATCATCTGATGCTGAATAGGAGTATGGAATGAAACGTATATTGATTGTGGATGATGAACAAATTGTACTGGATGTGTTGCAGCGTATTCTCAATCGCATCGGCTATGAGACATGCGTGATTGAGTCGGGAAAAGAAGCGCTGGTGACATTTAGGGCGCAGGCCTTTGATCTGGTGCTTCTCGATGTGCTGATGCCTGAGATGAATGGTTTCCAGATTGCGCGGGAGATTAAACAGATGAAGCCTGATCAGAAAATAATCATGGTTACCGGGTTGGGTGAGGATGCAGCCATTCATCAGGCGGGCACAGAGAATATTTTAGTGGACAATGTCCTTTCAAAGCCGTTCTCATTTGAGAAAGTTAAAAATATACTTGAAGAAACATTGGGAAGTCCGGTAACAAAAGGGTAGTGTGCAGAGAGCGTCTTGGGCGGTTAAATGTGGGTATTGTTGAAGGGGAGTAATTATGCAGGCCATTATGTCAGATCCGGAACTGGTGAAAGAATTTCTGACAGAAACAAATGAGCTGATTGAAAATCTTGATAATGACCTGGTGAGTCTTGAAACCGATCCTCAGAATCAAGAACTGCTGAATCGTATTTTCAGAGCCATTCACACCATTAAGGGCACATCGAGTTTCCTGGGGTTTGATCAGTTGGTTGAGATTGGGCATGTGTCTGAGGATGTACTTCATATGCTGCGTGACGGGGCGCGTGTTATCACGCCGGCTGTAATGGATATTCTTCTGGAGGCCATGGACAAGGTCAAGCTCCTGGTGCGCCAAATACAGGAGAATGATATTCATGCCATTGATCTGGCACCGGCCATGGCCGAGCTTGAGCGTGTGAAGAGAGGGGAATTGGGAGACCCGGCGACGCCTGAGGTTGAAAATGAGCCTGCTGCCCCGCCACAACCTGAGGAGGCAGAACAGCCTGTCACCGCAGCGGTGGCTGCACAGCCAGTCGGGAAAACAGTTGAGAAGACGGTGAAACCTGCAGCGCCCGTGGCTGAGAAAAATGCCGGTGGGTTGGGAGACATGGGCAGTGATACCATCCGTGTGGCTGTGGAGCGTCTGGATGATCTCATGAACCTGGTGGGGGAATTGGTGCTGGAGCGCAACCGTCTCTTGACCATCAACCGTGAAATTCGTCTTCAGGCCCATTCCGGCGAATTCGTCGACAAGATTGCCGAAACCGCTGAGAAAATTCATTTTGTGACCAATGAGCTTCAGCTCTCGGTTTTGAAAACCCGAATGACGCCTATTGACAGACTCTTTAAGAAATTCCCCAGAATGGTCCGTGACATCTCCAGAGACAATAATAAAGATGTGGAGCTGATTCTCTCCGGTGGCGGTACTGAGTTGGACAAAACCGTACTGGATCAGTTGGGGGACCCGTTGGTGCATCTGATGCGTAACTCCATTGACCACGGCATTGAGACTGCAGAACAACGGGTTGCCAAGGGGAAGGCAAGAAAAGGCAAGGTTCAGCTTTCTGCCATGCAGGAGGGGAATCACATTATCATCTCCATCAAGGACGATGGCAGCGGACTGGCCACTGAGAAGATCAAGCAGAAGGCACTGGCCAATGAGGTGGTGACGCCGCAACAGCTGGCCAATATGTCCAGGCAGGATGTGTTTCAGCTCATTTTTGAGCCCGGATTCAGCACGGCCGAGAAGGTGAGCAATATCTCAGGCCGCGGTGTGGGTATGGATGTGGTGAGAACCAATATCCGTAAGCTCAATGGCATTATCGACCTCAAGTCTGAACCGGATATGGGCACAGAGGTCATATTGAAACTGCCGTTGACCCTGGCCATCATGCAGTCTCTGATGGTGGAGAGTCATGGCGAAATTTTTGCAGTACCTCTTGCCTCGGTAATCGAAACGTTCCGCGTAGAAACACAGCAGATTAAGAAAATTGATCAACGTGATGTGATTGTACATCGCGATTCTGTGGTGCCGTTGTTTCATCTTGACCGCCTGATGGATGTTCATTCCGGTCGGGAGTGTCAGGATACGGATTATGTGGTGTTGATAGGTGTGGCAGAAAAACGTTACGGGCTGGTGGTCTCAAAGCTTCTGGGACAGGAAGAAGTGGTCATCAAGTCGCTGGGCGAATATATGGGGAATATTCCGGGTATTGCCGGTGGAACCATTACCGGAGACGGCCGTGTCCGGTTGATTATTGACAGTGGGTCAGTGATTGAATTACTGTCATAGCAGACAATGAGTATTGGGTATTCTAGATAGGATCTCTTATGGATGATGTGTTAAGGCTTCGGGATCTCGTGTATCAGGAAACCGGGATGTTTTTTCCTGATGAGAAGCGCTACTATTTTGAGAGCCGCTTCAACAAACGTGTACAGGCATTAAATTTGAAATCATGTTCAGAGTATGTGCTTTTCCTGAAGAGCGGGAAGGGCCGTAAAGATGAACTGAATCTGTTGATGAACGAGCTGACGATCAATGAAACCAGTTTTTTCAGAAATAAACCGCAGTTTTCCGCGCTGGAAAAAATTATTTTAGCCGAGATTGCCAAGGCAAAAGAGGGCACAGCCTTGAAACGGTTAAAAATCTGGAGTGCGGGCTGTTCATCAGGTGAAGAGGTGTATACGCTGGCCATGATCACCAACGAATTGAAAACGACGCTGCTAAAGGGGTGGCACGTGGAGATTGTGGGAACGGATATCAGCAAACGTGTGCTGGCCAAAGCCGAATCTGGTGTGTATCGTGAGTATGCTGTGAAGAATATGCCGGAGTACTACAAAAATAAGTATATCACACAGAAAGGTGATGAATTTCATGTCAGCCCCGAGCTGCGAAAGTTGGTGAAATTCACACATTTCAACCTGAATGATGATATGGCCATGATGTTTATGAAGGGCTTTGATATCATTTTCTGCAAAAATGTGCTGATCTATTTTGATATCAGTTCCAAGAAACGTGTGATTCAGCATTTTTTCAACAGCCTGGTCAAGGGAGGCTATCTCTTTGTCGGGTTCTCGGAGTCCCTTTTCGGTATCAATGACCGTTTTAAATTGGTTCATTATCCCGGGGGCATGGTGTATCGTAAGATTGCTCATATTTAGGGGATGGCCATGGATGAAACAAAAAAAGAACTTTTAATAGAAGCTTATGTCGCTCGCGCAACCCCTATGCCTACGCTGCCGGCTTCGGCGGTTCGTATTCTGGAGTTGTCCAAAGGGGACGATTCTGAGGTTGAGGAAATTGCCGATGCGGTGATGACGGATAAAGTATTGACAGCGCGTATGATCCGCCTGGTGAATTCGGCTTTTTGGGGATTGCGTCGACAGGTGACCTCCATTCGTGAGGCCATTGTCTACCTAGGTCTGCATCAAATTCGCAGTATTGTCTTGACCACCACACTGTTCAATACCTTTGAGAGCAAGAATCCCGAATTTGATATCAGTCATATCTGGGAGCATGGTCTGGGCTGTGCCATGATTGCGCGAAAGATTGCCAAAATGGCCGGGTACAAGGATTTTGAGAAAGCCTATATCGCTGGATTAATGCATGATATCGGTAAAGTCATTTTGAGTCAGTACAGTTTGCAGGAGTATGATCGCGTCCTGGATAAAGTGAAAGAGGGTGCTTGTACATTTTATGAGGCTGAAAATGAGATTCTGGGCATCAATCATACGGACTTTGCCGCCTGGTTCAAGAGCGAGTGGGGCTTTGCAGATGAATTGGCTGAGGTGATTGCCTATCATCATACCCCTGAGAAGGCCACAGTAGATCCCTATCTCATCTCCATTGTCACGCTGGCCAATCTCTTCAGCCGCGTCCGCGGACTCGACTATGAGATCTCCCAGAATATGTTGGTCATTTTCAGGGATGAGTGGGCCTGGAACAAGATTGTTGAATTGAGTCCCAATTTGGATCATACAGATTTGAAACGTTTCACACTGGAGCTCGATGGCATGGTGGATGAAGTTAAACGTACCGTGCAGGAGATCTATCACGGCAGCAATGAAGAGGATGCCTAGATTGTGAAGGCACTTAAGAGAGTGAGATGTCGATGGTAATGACAAAGAAAAGTATCCGTGTTCTGGTTGTGGATGATTCTGCTTTCATGCGTGTGGCCATTCGGAAGATGATGGAAGAAGATCCCGGTATCGAAGTGGTTGATGTCGCACGGAACGGCCAGGAGGCCCTTGAGAAGATTCGGTTGCTGAAACCGGATTTGGTGACCATGGACATCGAAATGCCTGTCATGACCGGTCTTGAGGCGCTTGAGCAAATTATGAAAGAGATGCCTTTGCCGGTGATTATGATCAGCTCTTTGACAGAAGAGGGGGCGCAAGCCACATTCAAAGCCCTGGAGCTAGGGGCGGTGGATTTTATCCCCAAAGGGGGTAAGTCCTACATCAATCTCGATATTGTAAAAATCAGTGAGCAGCTCAGACAGAAAGTGCGCGCCATTGTGAGCCGGAACCGGCTTCAGCGGCTTGCGGGGAAGCCGGTTGTCAAGCGCCTGAGAGCAACACGTCCCATGGCACCGCCGCCCACTGTTTTGGAGGCATCCCGAAAAAAACGACAAGCCAATCTGGTCACGATTGGGATTTCTACCGGGGGGCCGCTGGCTTTGAATCACATGTTGCCCCAGCTGCCCGCTGATTTTTCTTCAAGTATTATGGTGGTGCAGCATATGCCGCCGGCTTTTACCGGCCCCTTTGCCCACCGGTTGAATTCTATTTGCCGCGTGAATGTCAAAGAGGCGGAACATGGCGATATTGTTCAACCGGGATGGGTGTATGTGGCCAAAGGCGGCTATCATATGGTCATGAAGCGGGATGGCGGCGGTCGATATCGCATAGAGCTCTCTCCAAATCCAACCGATAAGCTCTTTATCCCCTCAGTGGATGTGATGAAGCTTTCAGTCACCGAGGCCTATGCCGGTTCCGTGCTGGGTGTGATCATGACCGGGATGGGCAGTGATGGACTTTTGGGCATGAGAGAGATCAAACAAAAAAGGGGCATTACACTGGCTCAGGATGAGAGCTCATGTGTGGTGTACGGTATGCCCAAGGTCTGTGTAGACGACGGTATCATTGACCATGTGGTTCCACTCGACCTGTTGGCCAAGAAAATCAATGATTATGCCGGATAAAATTAATAACGCTAAACACTTCAATAATAGATCAATGAAGAGGTGAAAAGATGGATGTACAGGGCATTAGGGATTTAGTGAAAACGACAACAGAAGAGATTTTTAAAAGCATGGTCTTTATGGATGTCAAAGGTCAATATCACGAAGGTCATCCTTCTATTCCTGAACGTCACCTGACGGCGATGGTTGGTTTTGCCGGCGCCTATATGGGCCTGGCAACGATCAACTGCTCCAATGAATTTGCCAAAGCAATTGGCGCTTCCATGCTGCAGATGGGGAGTGATCAGCTTTCGGCAGAGGATGTGCGTGATGCACTCGGTGAAATAGCGAATATGATTGCCGGTCGGTTTAAATCCCAATTGGCATTGAAAATGGATCTAAGTGGTCAGGTCTTTGAGCAATCGGTTCCTTCAGTCATTGAAGGCATGGATTTTGAGACCCATGCTGTCACGGATGCCCCTTCTTATTGCATCCGCTTTGAAGATAGCAATGGAGACGTGTTTTTTGTCGAATTGGCGTTGAAAGAGGCTTGATAATTCCACGATAATATTTTATTATGCGCTGGGATGTTTTATTGTGGAGGTTGTTTTGGCAGTAGCACAAGATATTAAACATGAAGATTTGAAAAAACTGCTCGTCAATGCCGCGCAGGACGTCTTCTCCAAGATGGTTCAGATGAATATTCATCCTGTGGATAAAACGGAAGTTGACTTCTCTGCAGAGGGCAAGCACTACTCTGCGGTGATTGGGTTCAGCGGGGGCTGGAAGGGCTTTGTCACAATAGAGTGTTCATCAGCCTTGGCGGCGCAGGCCACAGGTAAAATGCTCTATATGGATCCCTCTGGCCTGGGGCACGATGAAATCCGCGACGCCATGGGTGAAATGGTCAATATGGTAGGTGGAAAGTTCAAGTCAGGATTTTCTGAGGCTTTCAATGAGGGTGTTGAAGCATTTAAAATGTCAATTCCAACAGTGACTTACGGACAGGAGTTCCACATTTTTGCCGCCGGTGACAGTGCACAGATAATGGTTGTGCTCGATGCAGAGGATTCATACATCTCACTGGATTTGACATTGAAACAGAGTGGACCCAATATGGGATCTATGGTCTTGGGCGCATAGGAACCAATATAAGGGGAGCGATTTTGTCGGTTGAACGGATATTGGTCGTTGAAGACGAGCGCATTGTTGCACTTGAAATAAAAGACACGCTGACGCAACTGGGATATGAAGTGGTGGCCTCCACATCCACGGGCGAAGAGGCTGTGACACAGGCAGAGGCCCATCGCCCTGACCTGGTGCTGATGGATATTCACCTCAAAGGGGAGATGGATGGCATAGAGGCTGCGGACACCATCTGGTCTTCCTTTGCCATACCCGTGATTTACCTCACAGCCAATGCCGATGAGGAGACCTTGCAACGGGCCAAGATCACGGAGCCTTATGGGTATTTAATCAAGCCATTTGAAGAGAATGAGCTGCATACGACCATTGAAATGGCCATGTATCGCTCCCGTATGGAGCGAAAACTCAATGCCCACAGACATTATCTTGAAACCGTATTGCTCTCTATTGGTGATGCAGTGATTGTGATTGACAGTGACAGCCATATCACATTTATGAACCCCGTGGCAGAGAAACTCTCGGGGGTGGTACTTGCCGATGCTGCCGGAAAGCCCATCAAGGAAGTGTTGACGGCCTTTCATGATGATGGTCGAACTCCAATTGACGCCCCGCTGGAGCTTTTGGCCGGTGCGCAGGACCAGCCGATTAACGGGGAACAGGCCTTTCTAGATAATGTATCCGGTGAGCGCCTTGTCATACAATTTGGTGTGGCCCCGCTGCACAATGACGGCAAGGGTATCCAGGGAGCGGTCATAACTTTCCGTGACATCACAGAGGCCAGGCGCGCCCGTGATGAAATTACACGCCTTAAGGAGTTTAATGAGAGTATTATTGAGAATATGTCTGAGGGCGTTGTGGTTCAGAATGTGGATGGCGAATTCACGTTTGTGAACCCTGCGGCCTGTGATATGCTGGGCTATTCTCAAGAGGAAATGCTGGCAGAGACGCATCGGTTGATCATCCCTGAAGAGATGATGGGATTCATCGAGGCGATTGACAGGGTGCGTGAGGGCGGAAAACCCTCGCGTTATGAAATTGAGCTTTTGCATAAAAACGGCCGCCGCATAGAGGTATGGGTCAGTGGCAGCCCCCGATATGCCTCTGGGAAATATGCGGGAACCCTGGCTGTGTTCACGGACATTACGGACATCAAAGCCGCTGAGGTCGAGATGGCAAAACGTCAACGCTATCTGGAATCAGTACTACGCAATGCCCCCAACGCCATTATTACAGTCGATCCGGCCCAGAATGTGCTGGAGTGGAACCCCGGCGCTGAGGCTATGTTTGGTTACATGCGTGAAGAAGCGCTAGGTAAACATATTGATGACATGCTGGCCGGTCCTGAAAATATGGAGGAGGCCCATGCCTATACCAATCGTATTGAAGCGGGTATGTCTTTGGCCCCCTCTGAGACGACACGGTTTAGAAAAGATGGCTCATCTATCCATGTGGTTGTGGCGGGTTCTCCCATATGGAATGGAGATGTGAATGAAGGCGGTGTGGCAGTTTATACCGATATCTCCCGACTCAAAAAAGCCGAAGAAGATCTCAAAAAATATGCTGAAGATCTGGAGATGGCCAAGGCCGCGCAGGAAAGGGCCACAGAACAGCTGATTCAGCTGGTTGAAGATTTTGATGTAGCCAAGCGCAAAGCGGAAGAGGCCACCAAGACCAAGAGTGAGTTTTTGGCCAACATGAGCCATGAAATCCGTACGCCGATGAATGGGATTATGGGCATGACGGATCTCATGCTGGAAACTGAGCTCGGGCCCATTCAGCGTGAGTATCTGGATGCGGTGAAGATTTCTGCTGAATCGCTGCTTACCATTATCAATGACATTCTCGATTTCTCCAAGATTGAAGCCGGACGCCTTGATTTTGAGCGCATCGATTTCAGCCTCCGCGACTGCCTGGGTGATGCGGTGCATACCGTGGCTTTCAAGGCCGCGGAAAAAGACCTTGAACTGGTTTATCATGTGCTCTCCGATGTGCCTGATGCCTTGGTGGGTGACCCCAGCCGTGTGCGTCAGGTGCTGTTGAACCTGATCAGCAATGCGGTAAAATTTACTGAGGACGGCGAGGTCGTACTGCGCGTCGAAGAGGCGCAGCGATTTGAGAATGAAGTCGAGTTGCACTTCAGTGTAATGGATACGGGCATCGGCATTCCAGAAGAAAAACAGGCGATGATCTTTGAAGCCTTTACCCAGGCCGACGGTTCGACAACCCGTAAATTTGGGGGCACCGGTCTGGGGCTGGCCATCAGCTCCAAGTTGGTGGAGATTATGGGGGGCAAGGTCTGGGTGGAGAGTCCCGTGCCCCATGACGGCCCCGGTGGATTGGGCAGTAAATTTCATTTTACCGCCAGATTTGGGCTGGGCCGTGAGATACAGAAAGAAGAAGAGCGTCGTATTCTGAAGGCCATGAGTGGAAGGCGGGTTCTGATTGTTGATGACAATGCCACCAACCGGCGCGTGCTGGAGGATATGGTGCAGCCCTGGGGGCTGATCCCTGAGACTGTCGCCGGGGGGCTTGAAGCCCTTGAAGCCCTGGACAGGGCGTATCAACAGCAGCGGCCACACGGTCTGATTCTCACCGATATGAATATGCCTGGGCTGGATGGACTGGCCATGGCCAGCCGCATTCGAACAGACCCGCGTTTTGATGAAGTGACCATGATCATGCTCTCCTCCTCTTCCCGAAAAGAGGATGCAGGGCGCATGGAGAACCTGGGGATTGCCGCAGCCATGTCCAAACCCGTGCGTCAGTCAGAGTTGCTGCATGTGTTGATTCAGAATGCGGGCACGGCCGGGGAACAGATTGAAAATTCAACGGCAGCAGAAGTCGACGCAACCGGTGGAGCAAAGGTTGTAGAGAGAGAGCCTGCATCGGTTAAAATTTTATTGGCCGAGGACAATAAGGTCAATCGGAAACTGGCTGAAACATTGCTGGGACGGCGGGGGTATGCCGTACATTCTGTGGGTGACGGGCGAGAGGCTGTCGACACCTATCGATCACAGCATTTTGACCTGATACTCATGGACGTGCAGATGCCCGAGATGGATGGCATGCGTGCCACAGCGGCGATCCGTCAGTTGGAAGAGACCACAAAGGAGCACATCCCCATTATTGCCATGACGGCCCATGCTATGAAAGGTGACAGAGAGAAGTGCCTGGCCGGTGGAATGGATGACTATGTGTCAAAGCCGATGAAGGCGCAGATTCTTTACGAGACTATTGAGCGCGTAATGGCGGCAGATTCTGACTCAACTGCCTCTGTGGTTTCCATCCCTGAAATGGAGATGGACCTCTCCCGGGCCATGGATGCAGTAGATGGTGATACTGAACTGCTGCGTGAACTGGTTGAAGAGTTCATCGAAGAGATCCCCAAACAGATGGCGGATCTCAGAGATGTGCTGGCCGAAGGTGATGCCGATCAGGTTGAGCGTAAGGCCCATAGTCTGAAGGGCGCAGTAGGCAATTTCGGGGCGGTGACTGTCTTTGATCTGGCCTATGAACTGGAGAACCGCGGACGAGAGCACCGGCTGGATGGTGCGGATGCAGTTCTGGACCAGCTGGAGCATGAACTGAATCAATTTAAGTTGTTTTTCGCCACACCGGACTGGGAAACAGCATTGTAGAAAAACGGACAGAACAAGGGTGAAATAAGCAGATGGCGGTGAAGCAGGACGCATATAAACGGGTATTGATTGCGGAAGATGACAATATCTCCCGCAAACTCTTGAAAACAGCGTTGACCAAGAGAGGCTTTGATGTGCTCGCCACTTCAGATGGTGCCGAGGCGTGGGAGGCATTGCAGCATGAAGATGCACCCCAGCTGGCTATTCTGGACTGGATGATGCCGGAGATGGATGGGGTAGAAGTCATCCGGCAGCTGAGGGCCAAAAAAACAAAGCCCTATACCTATGTGGTTCTTTTAACCGCCAAGGGACATCAAGACGATATCGCCATGGGATTGGAGGCCGGTGCAGATGACTATCTGACCAAGCCCTTCAACCCCAAAGAGCTCCATGCGCGGGTCCGGGTAGGCCAGCGCATGGTGCAGCTTCACAACACGTTGGAAGACCATATGGCGCGTCTGAAGGAACTGGATGCGTTGAAGAGCGAGTTTCTTTCCATGGCCTCACATGAGCTGAGGACGCCGCTGGCCGTCATGAAAGGGGGTGTCTCGCTCTGCCTTGACGGTGTGGCCGGTGATTTAAATGAGACACAGCATGACCTGCTCTCAGACACGCTGGAAAACATTGATCACCTGACCCGTTTGATCACCGATCTCCTGGATATGTCAAAGATTGAAGCCGGCAAGGTCTCCATCATCAGAAATACCATGGACTTGGCCGTGCTGACCCAGAAGATCCACGCCGCTTTTCAGTTGTCGGCAGAGGAGAAGCAGATCGATCTGCAACTGGCGCTTTCTGCAGATTCACTGCCGGTTTACGCAGACAGTGACAAGATGATGCAGGTCTTTAACAACCTGATCAGCAATGCGTTGCGCTTCACGCCTGAAGGCGGTCGGATTCAGATAGGTGTGGATCAGAAAGAGGATGAATATCTCTGTTTTGTTGCAGATTCCGGCATTGGTATCTCTGAGAAAAATATGAACAAACTCTTCTCTAAATTCGTTCAGATCGGACGGGTTGAAGGGCCGGGGTACAAGGGCACAGGGCTTGGGTTGACCATTGCCAAGGGGCTGGTAGAGAAGCATGGTGGGAAGATTTGGGCCACTTCCAAAGAGGGGAAGGGCACCACATTCTATTTCACTTTGAAAAAGCGATCGCGTCCCTCTGTCTTGATTGTGGACGATGAGAAGAGCATGGTAGATGTGGTAGAGAAGTTTTTGAGCCGGGGGAATTATCATATTCTGAAAGCATTTGATGGTGAACAGGCCTGTAAAATTGCAGAGGCTGAGGTGCCTGCAATGATTGTTCTTGATTTGATTATGCCCGAGCTCGATGGATACGGTGTGATTGAACGCTTGAAGAAAAATGATACCACAAGGGATATTCCCATTGTGATTCTCTCCTCTGCGCAGGTTGACCCACTTAAGCTTGAGCAGGATGATGCTTCAGATGTCATTCCGGTGATGAAAAAGCCTGTGCGTCCTGCCGAGCTTTTAGAGAATGTTTCTGCATTGATACAAGAGAAATGAGTAATGTTATGGGCAATAAAATACTGGTCATTGAAGACAATGCGGCATTCAGAAAAATATTAAACATACGCCTGAAATCTGCCGGCTATGAGACGATTATGGCTGAAGATGGCCTCTCCGGTCTGACCATGGCCAGAAAAGAGGCGCCGGATCTGGTGATTACAGACTTGATGCTTCCTGGAATTGATGGGCACAAGATCTCTCGTATGCTGAAATTTGACCAACGGTACCAGCATATTCCCGTGATCATGCTGACCTCCAGAGACCTGGAAGAGGATGCTGAGATTGCCAAACAGTGCCGTGCCGATGCCTTTATTGTGAAAACGACAAAAGCGCAGATTATATTGGATGTGATTGAGCGTCTGCTGGCGCAGGCGCAGGCACGGGCGGTTCCCCTTGAACTCACGGAATGAGGGGCGTGTCATGATTGCTGCGGAACAGAAATTGCAACTTGATCTTTCATGGGCGCTTGATGCCGTAGAGGGCGATCGTGATCTTCTGAAAGAAGTTGTAGCGGACGTGATGACAGAGACTCCCTTTCAGCTTAAAGAGCTGGAAGCGTCCTGCCGTGCCGCTGACGGCGCACAGATTGCCAGGACAGCCCACACATTGAAGGGGTCTGTGGGGATACTGGGGCGGGGTCGGGCCTGGGAATTGGCCGGTATTATTGAACAGATGGGATACAGCGGTCAGGCGGAGGAGGCCTGTCAGGCGCTTCATCGCCTGATATACGAGTTGGAACAATTAAAGGGCTTTTTTGCCAAACCCCATTGGGAACAGTACGTATGAACATACTTATAGTTGAAGACAATCCCATCAGCGCAAAGATTGTAGATATGACGCTGGCCAAGCACGGATACCGTACGCTGCTGGCGGAGGATGGTGAAGAGGCCTGGCAGCTTCTCAGCGAGAAACAGGATATTCAGATGATGATTGCAGATATCAATCTGCCGCGTCTGGACGGTATTGCTCTTTTTGAGCGTATGCATGAACACCCCTGGCTCAGTAGTCTGCCCATCATTGTGGTCAGTTCAGAGAACAAGGCCGAGACAGTGGCAAAGGCCGCTGATCTGGGCGTTGTCAAGTATGTTGTGAAGCCGATAAAGGCTTCGCAGCTGCTCCGTGACGTCAGGCGCATTCTGGGCCATGACCGTTCCGTACTGGCCTCACAGCGCGACATTCAGATGCGTATGGAGATCGATCGCGAGTGTTATCAGGAGATGATTCAGGCTTTTTCAGAATTGGTCAGAGAAACCATTGAAATGCTTTACCAGCTGCCCAATCAAGAGGATCAGCGCCTGCCCATCTCTGAGGTGATCCATCTCTCTGAGAGCGCTGAGCTGCTGGGTGCCGAAAGATTGCACCGTTTTGTGGATCGGCTGGCCAGGCTGAATCGTATCAACACCTATCACTATTTTTTTCTGCTCCACGAGCTGCATGAACTAGAAAAATTACTGCCCGGAACACAGGGGCAGTCGCTGAGCAAACCCCTTGACGCAGAACTCTCGGATCGGGGCCATAAAATGCGCAAGCGGCTTATTCATACTAACGGTTCCGCTATTGAAAGCGCAGAGGGCCTTGAATGAACATATTGATTGCTGAGGATGACCGGATCTCCCGGAAGCTGTTGGGGGCCGCTTTAAGAAAAAAGGGCTTTGATGTCAACGCGGTCACCAACGGACAGGAGGCGCTCGAAGCCCTTCAGGCGCCTGACGCCCCGCAACTCGCCATTTTAGACTGGATGATGCCGGAGATAGACGGTGTTGATGTGATTCGTCAGTTCCGTGCGGTGAACACATTTTCCTTTACCTATATTATTTTACTGACGGCCAAGGGGCATAAAGATGATATTGCCACTGGCCTTGAGGCTGGCGCCGATGATTATTTGACCAAGCCTTTTGACCCCAAAGAGTTGCATGCGAGATTGAATGTGGGGCTTCGCCTTATCGATGCACAGAATAAGCTCAAAGACCACGTTGACCGCTTGCAGCGTGCACTGGATGAAGTCAACCGGCTTGAGGGGATGTTGCCGATCTGTTCTTACTGCAAAAAAATTCGCAATGATAAAAATTATTGGACGCAGGTTGAGAACTATATCTCAGCCCATTCCGAGGCGCAATTCAGTCACAGTATCTGCCCGCAATGCTATGAAACCCATGTTCTCCCTGAACTTGAAAAGTTGGAAAAGGAATAGCGCTGCCGTGACTGATCGTGTGATTTGTAGGAAATGCCGCCACTATTATATTACCTGGGATATAAAACACCCGCATGGATGCCATGGATTTGATATTAAATCCAAGCAAATCCCTTCGCTCGTGGTTCAGCGTCATTCCGGTCATCGATGCGAACTGTTTGAATTGAAGAATCAACAATCTGCAAAGGATTCCTATGGACGTTGAAAAATTCAAGCTCATTGATGAGACTCTCGGACAGATTGAAGACCTTCCCACACTGCCACATATTGTGGTTCAGTTGCTGGACAAAATGCATCAGCCAACACCGCAGATTGAGGAGCTGGCCGACTTGATTATGACCGATCAAGTGCTGACCACACAGATGATTAATTTGGTGAATTCGGCATTTTGGGGGTTGAACCGCGAGGTGACGTCTATTCGTGAGTCCATCGTTTATCTGGGACTGCGGCAGGTAGAGAATCTGATTTATTCCGTGTCGCTGACCAATACATTTGAACAGGATGCGCCGCTGCTGAAGCGTGTGCTATTCTGGGAGCACTCCTTTGGTGTGGCCCTGTGCAGTCGGTTGATTGCCCAGCGTCTCAAGTATCCCGATGAGGAGATGGCCTACCTGGCCGGGCTGCTTCACGATATCGGTGAGGTGATTCTGGCCCTCTATCTCTATCCTTCTTTTGAAAAAGTGGTGGAGAAGATCGTTGCAGATGAGGCGACGTTCTGTGAGGCTGAGAATGCGCTGTTGGGGTTTGATCACACCGACGTGGGGGCATGGCTGGTCAGTCGCTGGCAGTTGCCGCCTGGATTGAGTTCGGTGATCGCCCACCATCATGATATCAAATCGGCCACAGAGGAACCGCTTCTCGTGGGCATGGTGCGCATGGCTGACTTGATCTGCCTCTACCATAAACTGGATTTCGGCATTACTGAGGGAGAACAGGTGGTTCCTGAGATACTGGCCACCTGGCAGTATCTGGGGAAGACGTATCCTGAGCTGCGCAAATTGAAAATGCGTCCGTTTTTAGAGGAATTTAATCAGCAGATTGAGTTGGTCAAAGGCATGGTGCGGGCTGTATATACCGTCGATGCATGATATGTTAAAAGTCGATTTAAAAAGGGGACAGTATGCACTGTCCCCTTTTTTTGTCTCAGGCCCGGGCCACGGTGTAGATGGCTTCAAAGATCTCCGGGATACGGTCGGTTGGTACTGAAGAGAAGGCCACGCGTACCAGGTCGTCAGTGGCAATCACGCCGATTCCGTGATCGGCCAGCAGGGCCTGTCGCACCGCCTCTGCGGTGAGGCCGTTTTTCATCTTCATGCACATGAAATAACCTGAATTAAAGGGCAGCGTCTCAAAGACATCGCTGTACTTTTTACTGTTTTCTTTCAGCACAGCCACAACTTTTTCATAACGTCGTTGCAGCAGGGTGCTCTTCTCTGTCTTGTCCCTGTCGTAGGCATCGCTGTTCAGGGCTTCCAGAATCAGGCTCTGAGAGAGGTGGCTGGCGCTTGAGATGTTGGAGCGGATGGCGCCGGCGGTTTTATCCTCCAGAGCCTTCAGGCCCTCAGGGCTCATGCCTTTGGCGGCGTAGGTGAGAAAACCCACACGGAATCCCCATGCATAGTCTTCTTTGGTGGCACCGTCCACTTTTACCGCCAGAATATTCTCGTGGGCATCGGCCAGCCGGGCAAAGAGTGATTCGCGCAGAATGCCTTTTTCGTAGACCAGGCCAAAATAGGCGTCATCCATCACCACTACCAGTTTATTGCCGCGCTGAGCGCTGGCCAGCAGCGTTTCAATCACGGCCTCACCCTCAGCCTCTGTCAGTGAGTAGCCCGTAGGATTATGGGGGAAATTGAGCAGCACAATCTGTTTCCCCGGGTTTTCGTCCACAGCAGATTTGAAGCCTTGGATGTTATAGCCCGTGCCCGAGAAGGGGCCGTAGTTGACAAAGCGGGCGCCGTAATTCTGACGGAGCACCAGGCGGTAGTTGCCCCAGTAGACATTGGGGAGGATGACAGTATCTCCTTCATTGACAAAGAGATAGCCGGTCATGCTCAGGCCGTGTGTCAGCCCATTGGTAACCACTGGCAGAGAGGTCTCGGCCTTGAGAGAAGGGTTCTTTTTTACAATTTGAGCCTTCCAGGCCTGGCGCAGTGCCGGCAGGCCGTAGCTGGAGGCGTAGGGAAAGACGCGTCGGGGATCGAGTTGAATCTTTTCGGCAATGGCGGGCAGGCGCATCGGCAGTCCGTCGTCGTCCAGCCCGATGCCCACAGTGGCGTTGATGGGCTGGCCTTTGGCTTCCTGGGCCTGACTGAGCAGGCCTTTCTTGGGGAAGAAAATTGCCTTGCCGCGCTGGCTCAGCATTTCACTTAACGGCGGATGGTCATTTTCCAGGATTTGATTTAGGGCTTCAGCTTGCGGATTGATGACAGTCATCTGTATTTCTCCTGATGGGGGCAGGGCGCGACTGGGAAATATTCATTCTGTCTGCGTGTGCCACGGTTTGATATTTACGCATATTAATAATTATGCCTCTTAAGTCGTTTCAAATGAAATACTTAAGAAGCACGAAATTACAAAACAGAGACGATGTATGCAACCAAATTGTTTAAACCGAAAGAATTTTCTCTACAGGCAGCGGCTGTCAATCCCGTAGATATCCCTTGGCACAGAGAAGCTCGGCCAGTAGGACGCCGCCGCCCGCTGCGCCGCGCAGTGTGTTATGGGAGAGTGCGACGAATTTGTAGTCGAGCACGCTGTCTGCCCTGAGGCGGCCCACGCTGATGGCCATGCCCTCGCCGGCATGGCGGTCTAATTTGCTTTGCGGCCGGTCTTCATCATCACAGTAGATGAGAAAGGGGGTCGGCGCCGAGGGCAGGTTCAGGTCGGCAATGGGGTTGTTGTAACCCCGGATGGCGTCAATCAGGGCCTGTCTCGTCGGCTTTTTTTTGAAGGAGACGTGGGTGACGGCCAGGTGGCCGTTAGAGACGGGGACGCGGACGCAGGTGGCTGATATCTTGGGCGTATCAGGGAGCACCAGCCCCTCCTTGCCCAGTGTGCCCCAGACCCTGAGCGGCTCACGTTCAGATTTATCCTCTTCGCCGCCGATCAGCGGGATGACATTGTCCTGCATTTCCGGCCACTGGGCCACGGTTTTCCCTGCGCCGGAAACGGCTTGATAGGTGGCTGTGATCACCTGTTGCGGCTCAAACTGCTGCCAGGCATGCAGCACCGGCACATAGGACTGTATGGAACAGTTGGACTTGACGGCAATCAGGCCGCGCTCCCACTGACGGCGCTGCCGCTGCCACTCGATCAGTTTCAGGTGCTCGGGATTCACTTCGGGGATGACCATGGGGACATCCTCTGTCCAGCGGTGGGCGGAGTTGTTGGAGACCACAGCCACACCGGCTTCAGCATAGTGTTCTTCCAGAAGCTTCACCGCCGCTTTCTCCAGGTTAACTGCAGAAAAGACCAGCCGTACACTGGCTGCCACAGCTTGAATGTCTTGTTCGGCGTCCAGCAGAATGAGATCGGCCAGGGCGGTGGACTGCAGTGTAAAACCGTGACGTTGATTCAGAACGTCGCCGAGCCGGCTGCCCGCTGAACGGGATGAGGCCGCCACACAGCTGAGTTTGAACCAGGGGTGGTGTTCCAGTCGTTTTATGAGCTGATGCCCCACAGTACCGGTGGCGCCAATGATTCCAACAGGAATGCGGGATTGCGTGGTTTGATGCATGTGCTATTTTCTCCAGCGTCAAAATGGTTTGATGAGGTTAATGTAAAAAAAAACGATCTTTTACCAAAGGATATTCGCAGGAATGAGATTTTTATTCCATGGTTGAAATACGGTCAATTGGGCTTTTTTCGGCTAGCAAGTGCAGCTTTTGAGTGAAATTCAAGAATGTTTTAAGTGTCTGTAAAAAAAAGGTTTGGGGTGTCTATAAATTGAATGGCATTTTTTTTGCGTTTGGGGCCAACGCATAACTCTACTGTTGAAGACGGACCTCGGGAGGAAACATATCATGAAAACGCGAACCTTTCGCGACATGATCACAAAATTGCTGATTCCTTTTGTTGTATTGCCTGTGGCCTTGGCCATTGGGCAGACGACAAAATACGTTTTGCCGCTGGGCAACTCCATTACGCTGGGCAAGAGTAATTCCCAGCTGCCCGCGCAAAATGCCGGCGATTATGAATCGCATGGATATAGAGGCTATCTCTATCAGCTGGTCAATACAGGGATTCCGGATTATACTCTGGAATTTACCGGGCCGGGTGATGGCTATCGTGGGCTGACAAAGGACAATTATGGTGTGGATCCCTATCGTGGCTGGTTTAAAGACGGCGCCGTGATTGCAGATTTTCTGCCTTCCATCGACGGCAGCGCCGCAGGGGAGCTTGATGTGGTTGCCGTGCTCGATGAATTGGCGACATTAAACAGAAAACCCAACTATGTTACATTGCATATCGGTACCAATGATATCGGCGGGCTGGGGCTTTTGGAGAATACGGCCTTGATCGGACACCATGATTCACCTGGCACGGTGATGCACGACCTCAAGGTGCTGGTGAAAGAATTGTTGGAATGGGACTCTCAGTATATCGAGCAGGTCTTTCTCTGTAAGATCATTCCCCGTGCGCCCATTAATGAATTTCCCGGCGTCAATGCCAATATCCAGGATTTCAACCGCAAGATTGATGATCTGTTCGCGGACTTTTTTCAGCTGAATTATAACGGCAAGGTCACGCTGGTGGATATGTATTCGCCATTCTACGCGGCCCAGGGCGTCTACTACACCGCCGATGATCAACCCGGCACTTCCGATGATCATGTGCATCCCTCGCTGGCCGGTTATGAAGCCATGGCCAATCAGTATGCCGATTATCTGGTGGATTATCTCTCCAAACCGCTGCTGGAGCAGTTTAACCTGACCGACGGCATACAACTCAGCAGCCTGCCCGGCGGTGATGATCCTCAGAACAACAACAAGGGATGGAGCGCCACCACCACGCTGATGGTCAGCAACCCGCAGGGATCTGTGGATGGCGGCCTCTACTGTACGGCCGGTGACAACGCCTGGAACCATATTGCCCTCTGGGACTCGACGCAGGGGTTGAACTCAGCCACCATTCGTATTCATGGAACGTCTACCTACTCACAGGGTGTCGGCGTGCTGGTGGGTATGAGCAGCAATGATGTCACCGCTTCTCCCGGCGGATATATGGTGTTTGTCCACCCTGAAAATCGTGCAGAGGTGTATGTCTATGACGGCCGCTTTGCCAACCCCATCCGTTCCAAGGTGGGTGAGGCGCCGATGACCAGTCTGGTGGCCGGAGACGTACTGACAGTCTCCTACGAAAAAGGCACAGACAAAAACGCCATATTTGTTTCCAAGAACAGCGGAACGGGGATTCCGATTGTCCCCTCTATTCAACTGCTGAACAGTAATACAAATTACTATTGCGGTTTGATTTTCCGCGGAGCGGTGAACAACAATCTTGCCGTGGGAAGCGATCTCCGATTGGATTATTTCAGGGGTGAGAACAAGCGTATCGACTTGATTGGACCCGATGAGATTACCCTGGACCTCTTGGCGGCTGCCACCACCAACAGCACCATGACACTGAACTGGACGGCCGTGGGTGATGACGGCGGCGCCGATTCACAGGACCCGGCCAGCAGCTACGACCTGCGCTACTCCATGCATCCCATTGTCAGTGAAACTGATTTTGAGAATGCCAATATCGTGGGTGGCCTTCAGCCGCCTCAAGATCCCGGAACCACGGAGACCGTGGTTGTAAAGGGCCTGCTCTCGGGCGTGACCTATTACTACGCCATTCAGGTCACCGATGATTACGGCAACAAAAGCCCCATCTCCTCGGCTGTGTCCGGCACCACGACCACAGAACGCACCAGTGTAGAGGTGTTCTCCAATGTCGACAACTGGAAGGTGAATACCTCAGAGTACGGCATTGACGGGGCCACCGGTGATCTGGTGAACCGTTTTGACCAAAGTGGCGCCGACCGCTGGGGCGGCATCGCAGTTTACAAGGCAGTGCGGAACCCCAACCTGGTCAAACTGGTCTGGGGTAACAGCGTTACCAATCCGGTACGTGCTGATGGCGATGATGATAATGATGAGCTTGAAAACGGCGGTATCATCATGATGGCCAGCGACACCTCGCTTCAGGCCGAGGCCTATTTTATCTTTGTACGGACGCGCCATCAGAAAGTATATCTCTTTGAGACCTACTGGGATCAGGATACTGATTCACGGAAGATGCGCTTCCTTGACGCCACCACCTATGACTATGAGAATGTAGGGGCCTACCCCGCCGCCGGCGATACGCTGGCTGTGGTGGCAGATAATTCCTCAGACTACTACACCAAGTTTGATGTCTATGTGGGCCTGAACAATGATGATATCAAGTCGGCCACCCGTGTCTCGCTCTACGACACGCGTGACAGCGCCCAGCGCCTGGGACAGAACGGCTCCTATTACGCTGGACTGCTGCTGTCTCGATACGCCTCCACGGCCAGCCGCGACAACAGCGTGAAGGCCTTTATCACCACCAGTCCGCAGGCGGAGATCTCCGGACTGCAGGCGATGACGGCCACCACCGGGCTCTCTGGCACGGTCAATGCTGAACTGCCCGATTCGATCCGTGTGCGTGTTGAAGATCAGAATGGCCTGCCAGTGCCGGGCATTCCCATTTTCTTTGATGTGTCAGACGGCTTTGGCACCATCAGCACACCTTATACAGAAGACGGGCGTATTCGTCTGGAGGCGGAGTGGGGGAATCCCATCTCACCCATGATCTCCTTTGATGACAATTCAGCCTCGGGTGATGAGTATATCGCCTCCATACAGCATGGCGGTACACCGCGCGGCTATGCCACCTACACCTTCAAGGTGACGCAGGCCGGCACCTATTATTTCTGGGGACGTGTCCGGAATGTGGCCTATCCCCCCACGGCGTCGCGCTATGTGCTGGGGTTTGAGCTGGTGGGACTGGATCCTGTGGGCGGTGTGACCTGGGAGGTTTTGAGTGATGAAACCATCTCCGGAGATTGGCAGTGGGACGCGGTTCAGCAGGGCTCCGGCCAGGCGCCGCACTCCCATCTCCTGACGCCCGGGACGTATACCTTTAAAATCCATACGGCCCATCGTGATGTCTGGCTGGATAAACTGATTGTGACCAATGAGAGTCCCAATATCTGGCGGCCCACAGGCGCAGAGGTGGCGGATGTGAAACTCTCTGATGCCGACGGTGAGGCCGCGGTCGCCTGGACGCTGGGGACAGTGGCCGATGACTTGAGCACGGCTGGTGCCAATGAGGGGCTGAACCGCCTTGATGCCTGGACATTCGGCTCTGACGCGCCGCTCACTTTCAGCGTGACCGGTCAGGCCGGTGCGGCCGCCTCCATCGTCGATGACAGCGTCACCCTGGAGGGTACCTCTGGAGACACGCTCACCATGCGTGTTCTGGTTCACGATGAGTTTGATAACAAGAAGTTCAACCAAGGCGTGACCTTTGCGGTGACGCAGGGTGACGGGGCCTTGCTTGCAGGCCATGACTCGCGGCTCACTGACGAAGGCGGTGTTGCCACGGCACGTATTGTCCTGGGCGCCGAGGATTCTGTGAAAGTCGATGCCTATTATGATGCCAACGGTCCCAAGGTGACCATGACAGCCTATGTAACTCAGGGCAATGTCAGTGAATTGATCAGCCAGACACAGAACCGCAATCTGCATGTGGACAGCACGTTCACAGACTATCTTCGCGTGCTTGTCAGGGGGAATGACGGGCTGCCTGTTGCCACCAGTATGCCGGTGCAGTTCGTGGTTCAGGACAATATCGGCTCCAAGGTCAACGGCGCCTCCTCCGCCACCGTGTGGACGGATGTCAACGGCATTGCCGTGGCCAATCTCGAGACCGGCAGCATGGCCGGCATTGCCCATGTCAACGCCAGAACGGCGGGACGTACAGTGGTGGTCGCCCAGGATTCTGTCTTCTACACAGCTGCCCATATGAGCCGCCCGGCGGGTGCAGGCGGCCAGGAAGTGCTGGCTCCCGGACAGCTTTCGCATTATCCCATCAAGGTTTATGTGGCGGATCATCCCAACTGGAATCCGGTGAAGAATTTTCCTGTCCGTTTTACAATTACTGATACAGAAAGCGGCTTTACCCTTGAAAGCAGCGGCGCCACCACCATGGTGGTTAACACCAATACCCTGGGCTTTGCCGAGGTTAAAGTACGTGCCGGTGCGTTTCATGGGGCGGAGTCGACATTTGAGGATATTGTAATCGCAACGGCTGACAATGGTTTTGGCCAGGCCATTCCTTCGCCGCAGCATTTTACATTTTATGTGAAATCAGAGGCGTATCGCCTGAATAAGATGAGCCTGACACCCACCGATACCACCGGTGTTGTGGGTGAGATGATCGGTCCGTTGAAGGTGCAGCTGCTCAAAGCCAATGGATTGCCCATGGCAGGCCAGCAGATTGTTTTTGAGCGAAAAACCGGCAACGGCAGTTTCAATCCTGAGACAAAGCTGGCCAAGAAAATTGTACAGGCCGATGCCAATGGCATGGCCTCCACCAATTACTGGCTCGGCTCCTTTGCAGGCCCCGACTCCAACTTTATCGAGGTGTATTCCGAGAACTACGACCTGCATATCTCGGTCAGTTACAACTGCCTGGCCCAATCCTCTGTGGGGGATACACTATACGCCTTGAGCGCCACTTCGTTAACCGGTGTGGTGGGTTCTCTGCAGTCGGTCAAGGTCAAGGTGGTGGATCAGCAGAACAATCCGGTTGAAGATGAATTGGTGCGCTTTGCCATCACACAGGGCAGCAATGCCGCTGTGGGCAGCGGCACGGCGGATCAGGAGCAGTCGATCAGCACCAACAGCAAGGGTGAGGCGGTTGTGGCCTGGACACTGGGCACCACAGCCGGAACATCGCTGAATCAGTTGCAGGCTTCGGCGCATAATGGCAACTATCTCCTGAAGGGTTCGCCGGTGACCTTTACGGCCAGTACGCAGGCCGATGCGGTGAGCCTGACACGCTCTGAGCTGACGGCCACCAGTCCTATCATGGTCGGTCCCAGTCAGAACAGTGAGATCATTGTGACGCTGCGTGACAAATACGGCAATCCCGTACCGGATCAGGCGGTTGAGATCTGTGTGATCGGCGGCGCCAATAACTTCCCGTCCAAACAGACACAGGCCAGTGATGACAGTGGTCAGGCCAAGGGATTCCTCTACTCCACTTCGGCCGGTGATCGTATCATCAAGGCCGTGGTGGGCGGCGATACACTCTCGGCCACCGCTGAGGTGATCTTCCTGGCGGGCAATGCTGCGCAGCTGGTGGAGCATGCGGGCAATGAGCAGAGCGGCAATATCAATACCGTGCTTCAGAACGCCTTTGAGGTGCGCGTCACCGATGGTGACGGCAATCCGGTTCAATTCGGTCCGGTTTATTTTACCGCATCCGGGAACGCCGGTGAGGTGGTTGAGGAACAACCCATTGTCACCGATGCGGACGGTTTTGCCCGTGCCCACTTTAAAATGGGATCCACAGTGGGGCGTTATGCGGCAGTGCAGGTCTCCAATCCCAACCTGTCCAACAAACCCACGTTCTGGGTGACAGGCACCAATAAAGCCGCCTACAGCATCTGGTATGCCGACGGTGTTGAGACCGAGCTTGAAGGGGCGGCCGGTGCGCCCAGTCCCCCCATGGTTGTCCAGGTGAATGATGAAAATGGCCTGCCCGTGGCGGGTGAAGACGTGACCTTTACAGTGAATGTCGATGAGGGAAGTAACGGGGAGATTATTGGTGACCGCACTGTCCCGTCCAATGAGTACGGACAGGCCTCTGTGCAATTTAAAATGGATACGCGTTCCGGATTTGAGAGCTGGGTGTACGCGGAAAACGCCTCCGGTTCCGGCAAGGTCTGGTTCAAGGCCACCAGTGTCTCTGGCACGGCCGTCAGGATGACCGCCGTCGGGCCGACGGCCATCACCGGTCAGGTGATTGGCACCACGGTGACCTTGCGAGTCCTGACCTCAGACGCCTATGGCAATCCCATCAGCGGTGAAACCGTGACCTATCACCGGCTCAGCGGCGATGCCGATTTCATCGGCGCCAGCCAGGTGGTGACCAATAGCGAAGGCGAAGCCATCATGCAGGTGCGCCTTGGCACACAGGCCGGCACTGTCAGAATTCAGGCCAGCAGCGCCCTTGAAGGCTCTCCCATCGTCTATGATATTGACTCAAGAACGTCGGAGCAGAACGCCTCGACTTTGTTGAAGCTGCCCGAGGGTGTGGCCACGCTGCACGGGGCTGTCGGGCGTTATCTTCCCGATTCGCTCTTTGCCAGAGTGGTTGATGATTACAATAACCCGGTGGCCAATCAGCCTGTGCTGTTCCGCCTTCTGGACACCAGTCACGGCGGCAGCATCAGCGGTGACGGCCGTGAATATACAGATTCACGCGGCGTGGCTGCGGTGGCCTTCCAGTGCGGCGCATCCGCCAATTTCATCCATCAGGTGGAAGCCCGCTGGGGCAATAAAGTGGTTATCTTTAACGTACAGACTCATACCAATTCCACGTCTCCTGTGCTGGATAAGGATTATATCTCCAGCGTGTACAGTGGCATTGACGAGGGGACGGATCTCTGGATCGACCTCAGGGCCACAGACGCAGACGGCGATGCACTGACCTTTGAGATTGGCGGCGTCTTCCCGCCGGACGGAGCGTATATCGATCCGGTTCCCGGCGACAACCGCGCCACGTTCAAGTGGACGCCTGGCTTCAACCAGGGCCGCGACGACGCCTATGAGCTGCGCCTGCGCGTGGTGGACGGCAAGGGTGGGTTCGATGAAAAGCCCATCAAGGTCTTTGTGCAGAACTTAAACCAGCTGCCGAATATCGATGCCACCACGCCCAATACCAATGACATACAGGCCGTGTCCGGTCAGACCGTGGTCTTTGAGGTCTATGCCTCCGATCCAGACGGTGACCCCCTGGTCTATACCTGGAAAATTGATGGCGTGCCGGTCAGCAACAACTCGGCGGTGTATCATCATATCACGCCGGTCACCGATTCTGACCTGACGCAGATTGTCGACGTAGAGGTCAGCGATGGGGCGTTCTCTGTCTCTTATCGCTGGACATTGACCACGACCAGCGCCGTCTCTCTGGCGCAGTTTGCCGCCAATGTGATGGAGAGTGACGGCAGCGTACGCCTGATGTGGAAGACCACGGTGGAGACGCATCACGCCGGTTTTAATGTGCTTCGCAGTCAGAGCCAGAACGGTCAGTATGTCCAGGTCAATGACATGCTGCTGCATCCCGCTGAAGACGGTCAATACATCTTTGAAGACCACGATGTCTTTGCGGGTCAGACCTATTACTATAAGCTCGCCGACGTGGACATGGCGGGGAACAGCCGTGAACACGGTCCCATGCAGGTTCATGTGGCGGCGCCTGAACACTTTGCGCTGATGCAGAACTACCCCAACCCCTTCAACCCGACCACCACAATCCGCTATCAGCTGGCGGAACCGGGGCCGGTGAAGCTGGTGATCTATAACATGATGGGGCAGGTGGTCCGTGAGCTGATAGACACGGCCATGCCCGCCGGATTCTTTACGGTGGAGTGGGATGGCCTGGACAGGCACGGCCGGCAGACCGCCACAGGGCTCTATCTCTATCGTCTGGAGGCCGGTGACAAAGTGAAAGTGAAACGAATGATTAAACTGCATTAGTTTTCGTTGGAGGCTGATACGGTTTGGAAAGGGCATGCCCTCAAGGGGTATGCCCTTTCGGATAATGCAAGGGTAAGCTTGATTGAGACCTGTTTTTATTTTACATTACGGCCTATGAAAAAACAACTGATCTGTCTGTGTCTGATGCTCTGGCCGGGACTGGCCATTTCGAGCACAAAAATATTGCTCATCGGTGATTCCATCACCAAGGGGGTTGGCAGCGTCAATGATCTGGGCTTTCGTGACGAGATCTACTGGCGTCTTCATGAAATGGGCGTACCCGCCAAGCTGGTGGGTTCAGAAGGTGAGTCCCCCTATCGCGGCTGCTTCAGAGCGGGCGCCCATGTGCCTGATTTCTATGTAGGGGACGGCGGCAACGGCTCCATGGATGCCGGGGTTCAGATGAACGCCTATCGTCCGCATGCTGTGGTGATCCACCTGGGCACCAATGATGTCACGGGGCTTCTGCCCATGGGGCCGTACCGGTACTCGGGCACCACCACATTTGCATCGGGGACAGTGGCGGGACAGATGGGGCATTTGCTGGCCTACCTGGCGCGATGGGCAACTGGAGAGAATGACTACTGTCTGCGTCGAATCTATCTCTCAAAGATCATTCCGCGGCCGGGGTATTCATCCAAGATTGATGATTTAATTGCCCAGTATGAAGAGATTGTGGCTGATGCCAATAACGGCAAAATTCCCGGCCTGCCGCCGGGACTGCTGGAGCTGGTCGACCAGAAAACGCCGTTTTATACGGTGACCATGTTAACCAATGATCAGATTCATCCCAACGATGTGGGCTATGCCCAGATGGGCGGCCTCTATGCAGAGGCCATGAAATCTATGCCCATGCATCTTCGCAGTGAGGGGGCCACATCCTTTAGCGGATTGATGGGCGAGACCCTCATGCAGGGGCCACAGGTGAAGGTGAGCAACCTGCGTGGAGAGGCCCAGGCGTCGGTGATTGTGGAGTACAGCGTGCTCTCCGGTGACGCCATACTGCCCGATCCGCCCCGAAGCCTCACCGATGCCAATGGACTGGCCGTGCTTTCGGTGCAGCTGGGGGCCGCGGCCAGCAGTGAAATTCAGGCCAAGGTCAGCGGACTGAAGGATTCAGTGGCCACGTTCACCCTGGTGGCTGAGCGTGGCCTGGAAGTGGCCGGCGTGGTGGAAAGCGCCACCGGCGGCTTTCCCATACCCAATGTGGAGATCTACTGGCGCCAGGGCGCGCGGCGGGTCTGCACCACGGGAGGAGACGGCCATTTTACCTATGCGGGATTTATGACCGGGGCACGGGTCAGTCTGGAAGCCCGGGCGCTCCGGCTGGCCGCAGGGCACGCCTCGGTTCAGGGGTATGATGCCGCACTGACGGCGCAGTTTGCCCTGGGCATGGCACAGCCCTCTGCGGTTGAGCGGCAATCCGCCGATGTGGATGGGGACGGGCGGCTCAGCCTGCGCGATGCGGCGCTGATTGCCCGTTTCGCCGTGGGCATGGATGATGCCGGCTCTGAGGCAGGCACCTGGCGCTTTGCACCCGATTCTCTGGTCTTTGCCCCGTTGATGAGCGATGCCACCGATGCGCAGTGGCAGGGACGCGTGACAGGCGATATCGACGGTTCCTGGCAGGGCGGCGCGGGCAAGGCAGTGGCCGCAGGCCGTCTCAGGCTTGCCCCACTGCCTGATTCGCCGGGTGCTGTGCAGCTGATTGCCGATGAAGCCCTGCTGTCTGTAGAGGGTGTGATCCGTGTTGATGCGGGCACCACGCTCCAGCCGAGACTGTCGGGGGGCATGGCCGCGGGGCAACTGCTCACACACAGGCTTTCGCCTGGCTGCTGGCGTTTTGTCTACTATCACGCCACGCGGCAAAGCGGCGCCATTGTCTTTGCATCGGCCCGGGCGGCAGAAACTGACTGGAACGTTGAATCTCTGTCTCTGGACGGCCGGCCTGCACCGGACCTGACGCTGTCGCTGGCTGTGGCGCTGCCGCAGGCCTGGGCGCTGGGCCCCAATTTCCCCAATCCCTTCAACGGGGAAACGGTGATCTCCGCCACCCTGCCACAACGTTGCAGTATGGAGATTCGCATTCACGATGTGCGTGGCCGGCTGGTCCGTCGTTTGCTGAAAAATGAGGCGGGTCCAGGGCTTGAGCGTGTGCCCTGGGATGGGCGTGATGAAAATGGTCAAGTCTTGCCCAGTGGTGTCTATTTGGCGGTCATGCGTGCCGGTAGCCGGTTGATGACATTGAAGATGCAGTTGTTGAAATAGCGGGATGAACCTTTAATCGGACAGATGCTCAATGAATAAGTTTTTCAGAGTTTGCTTCATCGTCTTTGTTCTGGGGCTGGGGTTAGGGCAGGCCCAGTCGCCGCATAATGTAGTGGGCCGCCTGACATTGGAAAACGGCAGTGCGCCGGCCAGTGCCTCCTTCTCCGCCTATGTGGTGGGGCGGGAGAGCGATGTATTGACACAGGCTTCAGTGGGGTGTGGCTACACTTCAAGCGGCGGCATCTGGTGGGTGCAGACCCGTAATTTTGCCGGTGGTTGGAGTACCGGCGAGGTGCTTCATGTGACCTTCAGTGAGAGCGGCGGGGCCACGGGCACCATTGAAACCACCTTGACTTCAGATCCTCAGGACGATGCCGGGACCACGGTGCTCACCAATCCCGCCCATGAAGCCCGGCTGTCCGTCAGTGATTTCAGCGTGGCCAGGGGGACCAACTTTTTGCTGCCGGTGGCCATGACCGGTCTGGGTGTGGCCGATTCAGTCATCGCCTATGAATTGACATTGACTTTCGATACCGATGTGCTGCTCCCGCTGGGCGGCGACGCCGCGGGCACCATGACGGCCAACTGGGGCAGCGTCTATGCCACCCCTGGAGACGGAGAGCTGGTGCTGGGCGGCTTCACCACCAACCAGACGGCCACAAGGCTGGTGGCTGACGGCGGTGTGCTGGTCAACGCCTCCTTTCAGGCCCAGGGCCTGCCGGACAGCCAGACCTCAGAAACCTCGCTGGTCCGTCTGGAGAGCGCTGTGATTTATACATTAGACGCCACCATTGTGGTCTCTCACACCCGAACCGGCGCCGTGACCGTGACCAGCGGCGCCGCGCCCACCTGGCGCTCCATTACGTTGCAGCCCAGTTGGAATCTGGTGAGCCTGGGCATTGCGCCGGACCCCAACACCATCCCGGAAATCTTCAATGGCCTGGATATCGACTATGCCTATGGCTATATCTCTGGCCAGGGCCCGCGTACCTGGAGCAGCTCTCGGCCCTCGTTTCTCAACGACCTTTTATTGATGGACGGCCTGAAAGGCTACTGGGTGAAGTCGGTGTCGGCCAGTGCGGAAAATTGGAATGTCAGTGGTGTGGCCATTCCCGTGGATACACCAATTCCACTGGCTTCGGGTTGGAACCTGATTGGCTATCTCCCCAGTGTGGCGGATCAGATTGGTCATGCGTTGACCACGCTGGGTACGCATTACTTACAGGTCCTGGAATATTATGACCATGCCTATAAGACTTGGGCGCGCAGTCGGCCGTCTTTTCTCAACGATCTGGTTAATATGAGCCCAACGCGCGGCTATTGGGTCAAACTGGATGAGGCCGCGACATTGGCCTATCCAACAAGCGGCTACTCGATTGCCAAGCCCCTGGCACAAGACGAACAAGCCGTTGCTGCCGGGCCGGCCCAGCCCCAGAGCTGTGATTTCTGGGCGTTCCAGCCAGGAGAATTGACCCCTGGCGATTCGATCAAGGTTTATGATCAGAGCGGCGTACTCTGCGGCGATACCACGGTCACGGCGGAGGGGGGCTTTCTGCTTCACGTGATCGGCGATGACAGTCAGACCGAAGATGATGAGGGTGCTGAAGAAGGAGAACTGTTGCGGTTTACCGTGAATGGTCATGAGGTGGTGGTCAAGGGCACTTCTGAAAATCATAGCGATGTGATCCAGGACGAGGTGGCGCCGGTTTTTGAGCCGATGGGCAATAAACGCATTGAGCTTGATCTTTCGGGCTCCTCAGTCTCTGATGCATCGGAGGGTCCGGAATATTGGGAGCTTTTGGAAAATTATCCCAATCCCTTTAATGGGGGGACATCTATCCTAATCTCACTGAGGCAATCTCAGCGAATTTCACTTATACTCTATGACGCGTTAGGGCGTATGGTAAGAAAAATACTTAGTGATGAGAAGATGGCTAGTGGAACACATCGATTATTCTGGGACTGTCGTGATGAGAGCGGGCAGTTAGTAGCAACAGGTGTGTATATTGCTATGTTAGTACGTAATGGCGAGCGGGTTACAAAAAAAATTCTCTATCTACGCTGATGGGGTGAAATCGACGGTTTGCTTTAGGAAAGAGATCAAGCTATGCCAAACAAAATCAATGGTTATGTCGCCGCTTTCTTTATGTTTCTTGTGGTTACATCCTACGCACAAGAACGTATTTGTGAGTTTTGGGGTACCGCTACTGTGCGTGGGGTGTTGGTTTCCAACGATGCGACTGTCACGGCTTATGATGAAGGGGGGCAGAAATGTGGTACATCTGAGCCTGGGAATATACAAGGTGGTATTTATGGCATACGTGTCTTCGGTGATGATCCCACAACAACAGAAGATGAAGGCGCTTCACTTGGTGATCATATAACTTTTAGAATTAATAATGAATTGGCCAATGTGGTAAGTGGGTCTCCCGTGTGGATTTATTCTGGAGTAGCTGGCGAAGTCGTTGAATGCAACATCGCCGTGCCTGACGTGCCGCCCAGCGCCAGTGTGGGCGGACCGTATTCGGGCAGCGAGGGCGCGGCAATCAGTTTTAACGGCTCCGGTTCCACAGGCGCAGTGCGATATAACTGGGATTTTGGGAATGGTGAAACGGCTACAACTACAGAGGCTAGTTATACATACGTCGATGGCTACGCGGACAACGGCACGTACACCGTCACGCTGACCGTGGAGAACAACTCGGGGCAGAGCGATACGGAGAGCACTTCGGTGACCGTGTCCAACGTCAATCCCGTGGTCAATGGTGGCGGCAATAAAAGCGGCGCCGAGGGCGGCAGCATCGCCTTTGCTGGAAGCTTTACCGATGCGGGCAGTGCAGACACGCACACCTACAGCTGGAATTTTGGGGATGGCAACACTTCCCCCTCGCTCTCAACCAGCCATAGCTACGTGCAGAACGGCAGCTACACCGCCACCTTGACGGTTACCGACGATGACGGCGGCCAGGGCAGCAGCTCGGTCACGGTGACGGTGAACAATGTGGCGCCGCAGTCTGTGAGTGCGGGCAGCGACAAGTCGGCCAACGAGGGCAGCAGTATTGCCTTCTCCGGCAGCGCCACCGATCCCGGCGCCGATGATGTGTTGACCTATAGCTGGAATTTTGGCGATGGGCAGTCGGCTACGGGCCGCAATGTCAATCACGCCTATGCCGATAATGGCAGCTACACGGTCACGCTCACCGTCTCTGATGGCGACGATCAGTCCACAGATCAGATCACGGCCACCATTGCCAATGTGGCGCCGGTGGCCAGTGCCGGCGGGCCCTATCAGGCCGTGGTGAACATACCCATACAGTTTCAGGGCGGCGTCACCGATCAGGGCAGCGGCGATACGCATACCTTTGAGTGGGACCTGGACAACGACGGCAGCTATGACGATCATACGGGGCAGTTCCCCACGCAGACATACAACTCAGAAGCCACACATACTATTGGCGTGCGCGTGACAGATGACGACGGGGCGTCTTCAACCGCCTCGACCACGGTGAATGTCATCACCGGCGTGCCCATCACCATCACCACCACGCATGAATCGGCGGGGCTGAATATTATTGTCAACGGCCAGGTCTATACGGCGCCGCAGACGCTGCTCTTCAATCCCGGTCAGCAGGTGACGCTGGAGGCCCCTTATGATCAGGCGGCCGGCTATGGACATCGCTATCATTTCTATGCGTGGTCAGAGGGCGGTACGCGCGTAAAGACCATCACGGTTCCTGCATCGCCCACCACGTACAGGGCCAGATACGCCGAGCAGTTTTTTCTGAATATTGAGACCGGCGGGGTCAATGCCAGCCACTCCGGTGAAGGCTGGTATGAAGCCGGCAGCGAGGTCTCCATTGATGTGGATGCGGCCGTGCTGGGCGGCGAGGGACAGACGCGTTATACCTTTGCCTCCTGGCAGGGGACGGGTTCCGGCTCGTACACCGGCGGCAACCGGACGGCCCAGGTGACCATGTACGGCGCTGTGGACCAGGTGGTACAGTGGAGTGAAGAGTATTATCTTGAGGTGGCCACGGCCTATGGCGAGGCCACCGGCGAGGGCTGGTATCAGCCCGGCGCCCAGGTGGAGATTGGCATTACCACCAATATAGACGCTGAAGAGGGAACACGTCTGGCCTTTCAGGGCTGGACCGGCGCAGGCGCGGGCTCGTACACCGGTCCGGCCAATCCCGCCACAGTGACCATGAACGGCCCCATTGTGGAGACGGCGGTCTGGAAGACAGAGCACAGGCTGGATCTGGTCTCGGAGTACGGCGTGCCCACAGGCGGCGGCTGGTACACAGCCGGCAGTACGGCAGAGGTCTCTATCGACCCCTCTGTGGAGGCCGGGGAGAACACACGCATACAGTTCAAGCGCTGGATGGGTGTCGGTACCGGCGCCTACACGGGTACGGCATCGTCATTCAGCATTGTGATACAGGGGCCGGTCACGGAGACGGCGGAGTGGCATGAGCAGCATCTGGTTGAGGTGGTCTCAGTGCGGGGCAACCCCCTGGGCGGCGGCTGGGTGGACGAGGGACAGCTGGTGACCCTCTCCGTGGATTCCGCTGTGGCGGTGAGCAATGAGATTCGTTATCAATTCGCGGCCTGGGCCGGGACGGGCATTGGCAGTTATACCGGAACAGAGCGTATTGTGGATATCCTTGTGGGCGGTCCCATCCGTCAGGAGGCGAGCTGGCGGGAGCAGTATTATCTCACCACATCGGCAACCCCGGCAAACGGCGGCACCATTGTTGAATTCCCACCGCCGGGCGGCTGGGCAGACGCAGGCAGCACCGTGCAGCTCACGGCTGTCGGCAATGGGTCTGAGAATTACGGTTTCCTGAACTGGCTGGGTGACGCCACAGGCGTGAGTAATCCCCTGTCGCTCTTGATGAACAGCCCCAAACAGGTGACGGCGGAATTCACCCAGGGCGATGTACGTATTCTGACTGATCCCGTCGGTTTAAGGCTTTCCATCGATGATGTGGAGCAGATCACGCCCGTGGTGACCAACTGGGCCATTGGCGAGACGCATACGCTGGGCGCCATCAGCCCGCAGGGCGACGATGTCTCGACGCGCTTTGCCTTCCGCTCCTGGAGCGACGGCGGCGCGGCCACGCACGACGTGACCATTGCGGCCTCGCCCAGCAGTTATACGGCCTTCTTTGATGCCTCCTATTTTGTGACGCTGGAATCGGATTTTGGCACTCCGGTGGGTTCCGGCTGGTATGCCGGCGGCACCCAGGTGGAGATCTCTGTGGACAGCCTTGTCATGGAGGGGGTGCAGATCCGGCGGCGCTTTACCGGTTGGGTCGGTTCGGGCAGCGGCGCCGTGACAACCACCTCGCGAACCTTTACGCTTGAGGTCGCCAGCGCCGTTACCGAGCGTGCAGAATGGACGCATGAATTTAAGCTGGAGACGCCTGTCTTTCCCAGCGGTTTGAATCAGGTCCGTGTCGAGGCCGATCCGCCAGGGCCCTGGTATGCGCCGGGCACTACGGTGCAGTTGACGGCCATCGTAGAAAATCCTGAATATTCTTTCACCGGCTGGAGTGGCGATGTGGAGGGTGAGTCGGCCACTGTCGATGTGGTGGTGCAGGGGCCCATGACGGCCACTGCCAATTTCTATGCGCCCAATTCACCCCCTGAGATTATCGCTTTTCCCACGTTGTACCTCATTGAAGACGTGCCCTACCAGCGGAGTTTTGACTGGCTGGCCCAGTATGTCAAGGATATCAATGACGGCATAGACGGCCTGACCATCACCATTGACGGTGGCGACTCTTTAGAGGCGGTGATCGATAGCGACGCCAGGCAGGTTCGGCTGCTCTCCAGGGCGAACTGGCACGGTGAAGGGGTGTTCAGCATCCAGGTGGCCGATCCCCAGGGCGTGACTGCCCAGGCGCAGGTCAATGTGGTGGTGGTGCCTGTGGACGATCCCCCCGGTGATTTTCTGCTGATCTCGCCGGCACACGAAACGGTTTTCGATGAGTGGTCTTGGAGCACGGAATTCAAGTGGCGCCGGTCTGAAAATGTGGATGAAGGCGACACGATTACCTATAATTTTTATTTCAGTCCCAATGCCTCGCTCTCAGGGGCCGGCACTTTTGCGGTGACCTTTCTGGCCGATACGTCGGTGCTGCTCAACGTGCAGCAAACCGGCGATTACTACTGGGGTGTCTGGGCCGAGGACAAGCAGAAACAGCGCACGCGCTGCACGGCCATTCATAAGATTGTACTGACTACATCAGACGTGAAAGAGGTTGATTCTGCGCTGCCCGATGCATTTCAGCTTCATCAGAATTATCCCAATCCCTTTAACCCGGAGACCACCATTCGTTACAGCGTTGCCCGCGCCGGACGTGTCAATCTGACGGTTTATGATCTCCTGGGACGTGAGGTGCAGGTGCTCTTTGACGGCGCGGCCATGCCGGGGACGTATGAGGCCGTCTGGACAGGTGTGAACGCCTCCGGGCTGGAGCTCCCCACGGGGATGTATTTTGTGCGGATACAGGCAGACGGCTTCACGGATCAGCGAAAGATGCTGCTGCTGCGTTAGCTTCCAGATTTATCATCGCTATTTTTATGGCGCCTCTTTAACGGGGCGCCTTTTTTTTGTGCGATGATTGACGTTTGTTCTGCAGAGGCGGGAGCCTCTGCAGGGCGTGGTCTCCGGGTCTGTGGGAACGGGTGAAGAGGCGCATTGGGGCATCGAACTGTCGTTCTGCGAATGGTAGAAATGGCATTGGGGCGCCGGTCTGTCGTTCTGCGAATGGTAGAAATGGCATTGGGGCGCCGAACTGTCGTTCTGCGAATGGTAGAAATGGTATTGGGGTGCCGGTTTGTCGTTTTGCGAGTGGTAGAAATGGCATTGGGGCGCCGGTTTGTCGTTTTGCGAATGGTAGAAACGGCATTGGGGTGCCGGTCTGTCGTTCTGGAAACAGTAGAAATGATGCCTGGGCAATGGGTTGCGGCTTTATAGACGTATGGAGCAGAGATTGACGTAAAAAAGCGCGGCCCCGATGGTTGCATCGGGGCCGCGCTGAAAAAGCAATGTGTCGGCTGGGCTAGTTTAATTCGATCTGCGCGCCCAGGGTAATGACATAGGCCGTGAATTTATACAAACCGGCATAGTTTTCTGAAACGCCTGTGTTCATGTCAAAGTCATATTCTTCAACGGTGGCGTCTTTGAAGGTGACCCACTCACCGGCCAAGCTCAGGGCCACTTTGCCCATCTGGTAGCCCAGGCCGCCGGTGAAGACATTGCGGCGGTAGGGATCAAGAATGGTGGGGCTCATGGTGGCGTCGGATACGGGGGTGTTCACGGTGTAGAAACCGCCGCGGATGGCCAGCTGGGTGTTGGGTTTGTACTCAAAGCCCACGTTGTATTCCCAGGTGTCATTCCAGTTTTGTTTGAGTGATGTGGTCGCGCCGCTCTCACCTGTGACGTCGATGGTTTCCCAGGCAGCCCAGTTGCTCAGCGAGGCGTCTGCCACCAGGGTCAGCTGCTCAGAGGCCTTGTAGGCAACACCAAAACCCACGGTGTAGGGCAGGGGCAGATCGGCTTCCACATTCTCTTCCATGTGCTGATCGGCGGCGGGGCCGCTGAAGGCGCCAATGAGGGCCATGCCGTCGGCCTGAGAGATCTGTCCGCCCTGGATCATCGCTGTGACGGTGTTGACCACGTCGGCGTTGTAGGGCAGATAATAGGCGGTTTTCATGCTGCCTGAGAGGGCCAGATCACCGGCCACGCGGGCGGAGACGCCCAAAGAAAGTTTTTCGGTGAGGTCGTATTTCAGGCCGGCGTTGAAGCCCCAGGTGGTGCCGTCGCCGTCCAGATTGTTCTCCACAACCATGCGGGTATGGAAGGGCTGGTTGATCATGGGCATGAGCAGACCGGCCAGTGTGGGGTTGGCGGCAATGGCGGGCATGGCGGGGTTGATGGCCAGCTTGGTCAGATCCAATACCATTTTGCCCCAGTAGAAGTTGACGCCCAGACCCACGGAGAGGCGCTCAGAAACCTGATAGGCCACGGTGGGCTGAATGGTGATGACCTGATGGTCACTGTAATTCTCGTATTTCTTTTTCATGGCGTTGGGATTGCCATAGAGGTCGTTGTTTTCGAGCAGGTCCCACTCTGTGCCCAGGCCAAAGGGGGCGTAGACGCCGAGACCCAGTGTGAGTTTCTCACTGGCTTTGTAGAAGATGCTCATGGCCGGCACCACAAAATTGCGGTCTTTGGCGTCGGTTTCGGTCAAATTCATCAGGCCGGAGGGCATCATCTCCATGGGGTAGGAGTTGGCTGTGTAGGAGCCGCGGGGGGCAATGAAACCGGTGGAAAAACCAATGGTCCATTTGCTTTGAAGCTGGGTGAGGCCGGCGGGGTTGAAGTAGACGGCACTCCAGTCATCGGCCAGGCCGCGAAAGGCGCTGCCCATGGCTGTGGAGCGTGCACCCACAGTACCAATCTGTGTGCCGTTGCTGGCAAAAAGGGATACAGCCATCAGTGTCAGCAGCAGGGCTGCCATAAAGGGTTGACGACGATTCATTCCATTCCTCCTTCTCAGGTTCAGTTGTGCGGAAAAGGCGCCGCTTTCACCGCTCTGCACAACGCAGGCGCGGTTGTCGCTCGCATACCTCCTTTAAGCTGTGTTGAAAATGTGACACATCGAAATATTTGAGATAGATTTAATTTAAACATATTTACCTTGTTGTCAACCGATTTCTGCTGCGCATGGCCGTCTTGCTGACCTAAAAAGACCTTGCCGGTGATTCCCGTGTTTTGTATATTGTTAGCGGATAAAAACGAAATTGGGATTCCGGTATGAAAATGCGTGTTTTGATGTGTCTGGCGCTGTTATTGATTTTGAACGGTTGCGCCACCAGTAAAATGGGCTGGAAGCCGCAGCCAGGGGGCGAAGTGCAGCCTGATTCACCGTCCTATGTTGAGGATTTTGATCCTAAAACGCTGCACGGGGATGAACTGATTGTCACAAGGACATTGGCAGAAGACCGGAAAGAGCAGACAGGTAACGACGCCAATACGGTGACAGAGCAGGGTCGATCCGACACCCCGGACGTGACCATGGGATACAGGGTGCAGTTGAAGTCCGGCAAGAATGAATCGGCTATTCTGGAAGAAAAGCAGAAAGCGATGATGAAGTTCAACGTGCCGGTTTATGTGGAGTTTGACACACCGCAGTATAAGCTGCGTATTGGAGATTGTCTGACAGAGTATGAAGCCAACCTGCTTCGAGACAGGGCCCGGAGGAATGGGTATGTGGAGGCATGGCGTGTGCGCTGTCTCGTCAACCGGTCGCCCCAGGCTGATCGCTGATCTCTTATGTAGATTGATTCTCAGGCGGCGTCTTTTGGCAGAAGGACGTCGTTTTTGCTTACATCTTGCCACGGCTTTTCACAGTCGTTTTCAATTTTAATAGCTTCCAAATTATGAACGATGATTTAGATAAAGAGGAGGTCGTATGTCCGGCCACTCCAAATGGAGTACAATTAAGCGTAAAAAAGGGAAACTCGATGCCGCCCGAGGCAAGATTTTTACCAAGTTGATCCGAGAGATCACCACGGCGGCCCGGAATGGTGGCGGTGATGAGGGGTCGAATCCGCGTTTGCGGTCTGCGCTTGTGGCTGCCAAAGCCGCCAATATGCCGATGGCGAATATTGAAAAAGCCATTAAAAAAGGCACGGGTGAGCTGCCTGGTGTGATTTATGAAGAGAAGTCCTATGAGGGCTACGGCCCCGGCGGCGTGGCCATTATGATTGACACGTTGACGGACAACACCAACCGCACCACGGCCGAAGTGAGGCATGCCCTGACCAAGTTTGGCGGTAATCTGGGTGAGACAGGTTGTGTGGGCTGGATGTTTGAATCCAAGGGCCTGATTGCTATTTCTACCGATACGGTGGATGAGGATACATTGATGGACTTGGCACTGGAGGCCGGCGCTGACGACTTCAGTCTGGAAGGCGATGTGTTTGAGATTATAACCGCACCCGAGGCTTTTGATGCGGTGAAGGCCGCCATTGACAATGCCAACATCGAAACCGTCTCGGCAGAGGTGACCAAGATTCCACAAAATACCATCAAGGTAGAGGGCAAGCAGGCCGATATCATCATCCGCGTCATGGATATGCTGGACGATATTGAGGATGTGCAGCAGGTCTATGCCAATTTTGACATGGATGACGAGTAGGGGCGCGGGCCTCATCGATGCGTATTCTGGGAATAGATCCGGGCACGCGCTGTGTGGGTTACGGATTGTTGGATATTAATGCCGGCCGCGGCAGGGCCGTGGATTATGGGGTGATCCATGTGCCCGTCAAGCTGGCATTTGCGGACAAACTTTGTATCATCCACAGAGAGATCACGGCGCTTATTGATAAATTTGAACCGGAGCGGGCCGCCATTGAAGAGACCTATGTGACGCAGAATGCCAAGACCACGCTGCGTCTGGGTCATGCCCGTGGCGTCTTGATGCTGGCCTGTGCACAGAAGGGACTGGCCATCCATGAATATGCGCCACGTTCCATCAAACAGGCGGTTCTGGGCAACGGCGCCGCCTCCAAACAGCAGGTGCAGTTTATGATTTCGCAACTGCTCCGCGTGCCGCAGCAAAGCCTTAAAGAGGATGCGGCCGATGCACTGGCTGCGGCGCTCTGTCACGGCCTGCGGGCTGCAAAGGAGGGTGACTAACGCCCATGATTAGTTTTATCAAAGGGACGCTTGTTGAGAAAAGCCCGACCCGCGTGGTGATAGAAAACCGGGGCATGGGCTTTTCTTTACTGGTTTCGCTGAACACGTCCGAGGCACTGGGCAGTGCCGGTGATGCGGTGATGGCCTATACACATCTCCATCACCGTGAAGACGCCATGCTGCTTTTCGGCTTTGCCACCACAGAGGAACGGGTGCTCTTTGAACTGTTGATCGGCGTCTCTGGCGTGGGTCCCAAACTGGCCCTGGCCATTCTTTCGGGGTTGGCGCCGGCCACATTCTGTGAGGCCGTGTTGCAACAAGATGTGACGCGGCTGACCAAGGCACCGGGTGTGGGTAAGAAGACGGCGGAGCGGCTGGTGCTGGAGCTGAAGGATAAAGTCGGCAAGTTGGCCATGGATCACCCGCTCTCTACGCCCATGGTTGCCGGATCGGTGGCGGATGAGGCCATGATGGCCCTGGTCTCCCTGGGTTTTAAACCCAAACAGGCCGAGGAGCGTGTGGGCAAGGTGCTGAAGGCGGCGCCCTATGCCAGCCTCGAAGAGGTGATCCGCCAGGCGCTGAGCCAGGGCTAAAGTCGTTCATTATTTGGTATAGGCCCGTGGAAATGCCATCGGACAAAAGAGCTGGGAAGACGCCGTCTGCCCCTACAGCAAAATGAATGGAATTGGCCATGGATCAGGATTTCAGACTGACATCCCCCGTCGTATTTGAAGGCGATGAGCTGGACAGGACCCTTCGCCCCAAGGCCCTGGGTGATTTTGTGGGCCAGCGCAAGATGACAGCCAATCTCAAGGTCTTCATTGAGGCGGCCAAGAAGCGCGGCGAGGCTCTGGACCATGTGCTTTTCTACGGCCCACCCGGTCTGGGCAAGACCACGCTGGCCCATATTGTCGCCCATGAACTGGGGTCTGAGATCAAGATGACCTCGGGTCCGGCCCTGGAGCGCCCCGGTGATCTGGCCGGCATTCTGACCAACCTTCAGCCCAATGATGTGCTCTTTATCGATGAAATTCACAGGCTCTCCACGGTGGTCGAAGAGTATCTCTACTCGGCCATGGAGGACTTCCGACTCGATATTGTCATTGACCGCGGCCCCCATGCCCGCTCGGTCACGCTCACACTGCCGCCTTTCACGCTGGTGGGCGCCACCACGCGGGCGGGGCTGCTCACCGCGCCGCTGCGGGCGCGGTTTGGCGTGGTCAACCGGCTGGACTATTACAATCCTGAAGACCTGACGCGCATTGTGGTGCGCTCCGCCCATCTCCTGGAGGTGGAAACCGAACCGTCAGGACTGGTGGAGATTGCCCGGCGTTCGCGCGGGACACCGCGCGTGGCCAACCGCCTGCTGCGCCGTGTGCGCGACTTTGCCCAGGTAGAGGGCGAGGGCGTGATCACAGAGGCCATTGCCGCCTCCAGTCTGGAGCGGCTGGATGTGGACGCCCGCGGCATGGATGAGATGGACAAACGCATTCTCTCCACCATCGTTGAGAAATTTGGCGGCGGGCCCGTGGGCCTCAATACCGTGGCCGTGGCCGTGGGTGAGGACGCCGGCACCATCGAAGAGATCTATGAGCCCTACCTGATTCAGGAGGGCTATTTAAAGCGGACGCCCCGCGGCCGGCAGGTCACGCCTGCGGTGTACACGTTGCTGGGCATCACGCCCGGCCAGACGGCGCAGGAGACACTGTTCGGCGGCTGAGTTTGCCGCCGTATTGCAAGAGGATGTATGAAGTTATCCGATTTTCATTATGATGTGCCTGAAGAGGCCATTGCCCAGCACCCGGCGGTGAAGCGCGGCGACTCGCGTCTCATCGTGCTCGATCGTCAAGAGGCTTCCATCGCCCATCGCCGCTTCACAGATGTGCTGGACTACCTGGAAGAAGGCGATGTGCTGGTGGTCAACGAGACGCAGGTCTTTCCGGCCCGGCTCACCGGGTTGCGCCTGTCCACTGGTGCCCAGGTTGAAATCTTTCTGCTCCGTGAGGTGGAGCCCGATGTCTGGACCACGCTGGTCAAGCCGGCGCGCAAGGCCAAGCTGGGCGACCGTTTTCAGATTGGCGATGCGCTGCACGGCGAGGTGGTCGGCCTGGAAGAGAGTGGCGGCCGCGTGATGCGCTTCAGCTATGAAGGCGACTTCAATCAGATTATCGACAATGTCGGTTCCGTACCGCTGCCGCCGTATATCAAGCGTCAGGCCGAGCCTGAGGATACGGCACGTTATCAGTCGATCTTTGCGGAGAAGCGCGGCGCTGTGGCGGCGCCTACGGCCAACCTCCATTTTGATGAAGCCATCGTGCAGAAGATAGAGGCCAAGGGTGTACAGATTGTCCCTGTCCTGCTTCACGTGGGACTGGGCACGTTCCGGCCTGTCACCGTGGAGGACGTCACCCAGCACAAGATGGACGCCGAGTATTTTGAGGTCTCGCCGGAATCGGCTGAGGCGGTGAATGCGGCGCTGGCGCGGGGCAGCCGCGTGATTGCTGTGGGCACCACGGCCGTGCGCGTGCTGGAGTCGTCTGTGGATGAGGCCGGACGGCTTTTGGCCGGTTCGGGCTGGACGGAGAAGTTTATCTATCCGCCTTATGAATTCAAGATCATCAAGGGGCTGGTCACCAATTTTCATCAGCCGGGCTCCACGTTGATTCTTCTGGTCAGTGCGCTGGGCGGCAAGGATTTTGTGCTCAAGGCCTATAACGAGGCCGTTGAACAGGGCTATCGTTTCTTCTCTTACGGCGATGCCATGCTGATTATCTGATGTAAGAAAGTTTTAGTGTTGAGCTTTATGCGTTAGACAGATTTTAAAGGCGTTTGGTTTTATTAAATAGGTCAGATTCAGAGCCAGATCCTACTTTTTATGGGGCAAAAAGTAGGCAAAAACCCGTTGTGCGGTGGATAGGAACTATCATGCACGGTCGTTTTCATCGAAAACGCATGCCCCTGCCCAGCCCCAAAGGGTGCCTCTTTCTCAGCCCGGCCCGCTGGGGAACGCGGGACGAGGTGTTTCATTTTCATGCCTGCCCCTTTTCAGGTGCGTGATGTTTGGCGGGTAACGATCAAGCCACCGCGCCTTCGGGCCACAGTCCGGCCCGAAACAGGGTAAGTCTCTGTTTGGGTGTATAAGTATGTGGGTAATGCCCCACACGATTCGACATAGAACCTTTTAAATTGAGTTAAAGACCATGAAAATATTGAAAAATATTATGATTCTCCCTGCTGCGGGCAGCGGCAAGCGCATGGGCGCGAATATGCCCAAACAGTTCCTCGCTTTGGCGGGCAAGCCGCTCTTTGTGCACGCCCTGGAGGCGCTGGAGGCGGCCCAGTCTGTTGACGGCGTGGTTGTGGTGATGCCTGAGAATGATCTGCCGCTGGTGCAGGAGCTGATCCGAAGCGTGGGCTTCCGCAAGGTGCTGGGCGTGGTGGACGGCGGTGCGGCGCGACAGGACTCGGTGGCCAACGGCCTCTCTGCCGTGCCTGCAAGCGCCGAGCTCATCGGCGTGCACGACGGCGTGCGCTCGCTGGTGACGCCGGCATTGGTGGACAAAGTCATCGATGCCGCCAAAACGCACGGGGCGGCCGTGCCCTGTCTGCCTGTGGTGGACACGGTGAAGACCGTGGATGGGGACCAGATCGTCCAGACCCTGGACCGGTCCACCCTGGTGCGCGTGCAGACCCCGCAGGTGTTCAAGGCGGAGTGGCTGCGTGAGGCCTATCAGAACGCCGATGCTGAGGGTTTTACAGGCACAGACGACGCCTCGCTGGTGGAGCGGGCCGGGCATGCTGTCTTCCGCGTGGCCGGTGAGGAGAACAACATCAAGATCACCACGCCCATGGATCTGCAGATGGCGCACTGGATTCTGGAGACACGCTGATGCGTATCGGTCTCGGCTATGACATTCACGCCCTGGTTGCGGGGCGCAAGCTGGTGCTGGGCGGTGTGGCCATTCCTTTTGAAAAGGGGCTGCTGGGCCACTCCGACGCCGATGTGCTGGCCCATGCCGTGGCTGACGCCATTCTGGGCGCAGCGGCGCTGGGCGACATTGGCCGTCATTTCCCGGACACCGATCCCGCCTTCAAAGGCGCGGACAGTCTGAAGCTGTTGGCCGAAACCGTGGCCCTTGTCCAAAACGCCGGATACGCCGTGGTCAATGTGGACGCCACAATTGTTGCTGAGGCGCCCAGGCTGGCGCCTTTCAACCTGGCCATGCGCCAGGGACTGGCCGGGGCCATGGGCCTCTCTGTCGACTGCGTTTCCGTGAAGGCCACCACCCACGAGGGTTTTGGGGCCGAAGGGCGCAAAGAGGCCATCTCCTGTCAGGCGGTGGCTTTATTGGAGGCTATCGGCTAATCCATGGACGCCTTAAAGGATTTTTTTTTCTCGCTGAACAGCGGCTGGGGCTACGCCTTTCTCTTTCTGGCCTCTCTGGGTGAGAATCTCTTTCCCCCCATGCCCGGCGATACCTTTGTGGTGCTGGGCGCCTTTCTGGTGGGCCGCGGCCAACTGGCCTGGTGGCCGGCCTACGGCGTGACCACGGCGGGATCGATTGCCGGTTTCATGCTGATCTTCTGGGCCGGGCAGCGCTGGGGGCGGCGGCTGGTGGAGCTGCGCGGCGGCAGGCTCTTCTCGCCCGATCATCTCAGTCAGGTGGACGCCTGGTTTGCACGCTGGGGCTACGGCCTCATCGCGGTGAACCGTTTTCTCTCCGGGTTCAGGGCCGTGGTCTCTCTGGCTGCGGGCATGGCGCGGATGAATCGAAAAAGCGTCTTTGGGTTGGCCCTGCTCAGCTGTCTGGTGTGGAACGCCGCGCTCATGGCCATGGGCCTCTGGGTGGGCGAGCACTGGGAGGCGGTAATGGGCGGTTATCAGAGAATTGCGGCCGGGGTGGTCACCCTGGTCATCCTCTATTTTGCAATCAAAGTATACAGAAAACATAGAAGGACTTGAAGCAGATGTCAGAAGTCAGAACACGATTTGCCCCCAGCCCCACAGGGCTTTTGCATATTGGCAATGCGCGCACGGCCGTCATGAACTGGCTGTTCACGCGGCACAGCGGCGGGAAATTCATCCTCCGTATCGAAGACACCGATGTGGAACGCTCCACTGTTGAATCGGAAACAGCCATCTTAAATGATCTCAAATGGCTGGGACTGGACTGGGACGAGGGCCCGGAGGTGGGCGGCGACTACGCCCCCTATCGCCAGTCTGAGCGGCGCAATCGATATGACGCCGTGGCTCAGACCCTGCTGGATGCGGGCCAGGCCTATCGCTGTTATTGTACGCCTGAGGCGCTGGAGACGCGCCGTGAGGCCATGCGCGCCGCAGGGCAGAACGTGCAGTATGACGGCCAGTGCCGTCATCTCACTGAGGCTGATCGCGAAAAACTGGAGGCCCAGGGCCGCGAGTCTGTCATCCGCTTCAAGGTGGATGCCGACTCTGCCAGTTTTCAGGACCTGATCCGCGAGACCGTGACCTTTCCCGGCGACACCATCGGCGACTTTGTGCTCATGCGCCAGAACGGCATGCCCATGTACAACTTCTGCTGCGTGATAGACGACCATGACATGGCCATCACCCACGTGGTGCGCGGAGACGACCACGTCTCCAATACGCCGCGACAGGTGTTGATCTACCAGGCCATGGGCTGGGACGTGCCTGTGTTCGCTCACACGCCCATGATTCTGGGGCCGGACAAACAGCGGCTCTCCAAACGCCACGGGGCCACCTCGGTGTCGCAGTATGAGGCCGAGGGCTATCTGCCCGAGGCTTTGGTGAATTTCCTCTCGCTGCTCTCCTGGTCCTCGGCCAGCGGCGATGAGATCTTGGACCGCACACGCCTCATCCAAGAGTTTGATTTTGCCCGCGTCTCCAAGTCGGCGGCGGTGTTCGATACAGACAAGCTGCGCTGGATGAACGGCCAGTACATTCGGGCACTTTCGCCAGAGGCCTTTGCTACGGCCATTCAGCCCTTCTTGGTAGAGGCCGGACTGACGCTCTCCGAGGCGCAGATTGCCCTCATCGCCCCGCTGTTCCAGGAGAAGGTGGAGGTGCTCTCGCAGATTGGGGAGAAGGTGTCTGTGCTCTTCCAGGAGCACGCCACCCCTGAGAATGAGGAGGCGGCGGCGCTGATTGGTGAGGAATCGGCCAAGACCGTGTTCCAGACATTCATCGATGAGACTGCGGCCCTGTCCAGCTGGCAGGCCGAGGACTTCAAGGCCGTGATGAAGGCCGTGCAGAAGGCCTCAGGCGTGAAGGGCAAGGGGCTGTGGATGCCGGTGCGCGTGGCTTTGACCGGCCAGGTGCACGGTCCGGATCTCTCGGCCACGGCTGTGTTTTTCGGCCTGGAGAAGTGCCGGCGGCTGATGCAGGAGGCGATCTCGGCGTAGGCAAAAGTAAAAAGTAAAAAGTAAAAAGTAAAAAGTAAAAAGTAAAAAGTGAAGAGCGAAGAGCGAAGAGCAATTGTAACACGGAATACACGGAAAAGAGCCGGAAAGAGCGGTTTTTAATAGGTTGACTGTTGAGCGTTTCCGTCGTTGAATTGTAATGTGGAGAAACCAAGTGCCAAGAGCGGTGGAACCACGGAATACACGGAGAAGAGCCGGAAAAGATCGGGTTTATTGAGTTGACTGCTGAGCGTTTCCGTCGTTCACCTGTCATGTGGGGAAACCACGAACCAAGAGCAATTGAACCACGGAATACACGGAAAAGGGCAGACAGAATTATGTCGGGTATTGCCGGGTGTTTCGATTGAAACCGGAGATGATTCTGTGTCCTTGTTTGTGCCTTGGTGTCTTGGTGGCCAAAATATATTATTGAATCAGAGCGAATCATGAATCTCACAGAGTGGACAGCACTGTTCGGCCATGTCAAGCCGCTGATCGGCATGGTGCATCTGGCGCCGCTGCCGGGCAGCCCGCAGTTCGGCGGGGACTTTTCTGCAGTGATCGACCGCGCCCTGGCCGATGCGGAGGCCATTGCCGCTGGCGGATTTGACGCGGTGATGGTGGAGAACTTTGGCGATGTACCTTTCTTTGGCGAGTGTGTTCCCCCGGTGACTGTGGCGGCCATGACGCAGGTGGTGGACCGCCTCTGCACGGCCGTAGATCGGCCCGTGGGCGTGAATGTACTGCGCAACGATGCGCGGGCCGCGCTCTCCATCGCCTCGGTCACTGACGCCGCCTTCATCCGCGTCAACGTGCACACCGGGGTCACGGCCACGGATCAGGGGATTCTGAACGGCCGGGCCGCCGACACCCTTCGCCTGAGACAGACCCTGGGTTGTGATGTGAAGATTCTGGCCGATGTCTTTGTCAAGCATGGCCATCCATTGGATCAGGACAACATCGCCGCCGCAGCCAAAGACTGCGCCCTGCGCGGACTGGCCGACGGCCTCATTGTCACCGGCATCGGCACCGGTGCGGGCATCGATCTCTCGGATTTAAAGGCGGTGCGCAGCGCCCTGCCCGAGCACGCCGTGTTGGGCGGCTCCGGCGTGTCGGAGGCCTCTGCCTGGGAGATCCTTGCATTGGCCGACGGCGCCATTGTGGGCACCTCCATCAAGGTGGACGGTCGGGTCGACCGGCCCGTGGACAGAGAACGGGTGCGTCGTCTGGTAGCCATTCGGAATCAAGTGTTGGCACAATAGCCTTGCGACTGTCCTGCAGAAAATTTGATATGATACGTCATTGTCGATACATCATGATATCGCTTGGCTTGTTGGCGGCGCTGCCGCTGGCCGCAGAGCGCATCGGTTCATTCCCTGTTCCAGAGGGGTTGGAACTGCGCGTGCAGTTCTGGGTCAACGTCTATTCGCGTTACACCCTGGATCAGCGAGTGATCCACGATCGTGACAAGCCTGAGCGCATCTACGCCGTGGTTAATCTGCGCGATCACTATCCCACGGGACGTATCTCCCGGAAGATGGTGGGGGCCGTGACCGGACCGGAGAAACGACGCATTGCCGCGCAGCTGAAACGGCTGGCCTCGGGCCGGCTAACAGCAGATCAGATGACCCCGGAATTGAAGCGTCTGGCCGCGCTCTTTGGCCCGGACGCCAAATTATCGGCCTTTAAAAAAGCGGCGACCCGGGTGCATGTGCAGCGTGGGGCGCGGGAGTCTTTTGCAGAGGGCTTGATACGATCGGGTCAATATATTGAGGCCATGCGGCGGATTTTTAGGCAGCGTGGTTTGCCTGAGGATCTGGTCTATCTGGCCCATGTGGAGTCGTCGTTCAATGCCCATGCCCGTTCCTCGGCCGGGGCCGTGGGGCTCTGGCAGTTCACCCGTCAGGGGGGGAGCAAGTATTTCTCCATGGCCGACGATGTCGATCAGCGCCGCGACCCGCTGATGGCGACGGCCGCAGCGGCCCGTGAGCTGGCCATGCTGCGCGGTCATCTGGGGTCCTGGCCGCTGGCCGTGACCGCCTACAACGTGGGCCGTTACGGCGTGGAGCGCGCTGCCAGGCGGACGGGAAGCAAGGATCTGTCGACGATTATCGATCAGCACAGGCACAGGAATTTCGGCTTTGCCTCCAAGAATTTTTACTGCTCCTTTCTGGCAGCCGTGCAGGTGGCCGGCAATGCGCAGCGGTATTTTCCAGATCTGACCATGGCGTCAGGGCTGCGGTTCAGGACACAGCAGGTTTTACAGTCCAAAAGGCTGGATGCGCTGGCCCGCATGCTGGATCTGGATGTGGCTGTCCTGGCCCATCTCAATCCGGCGCTTTCCAAGGCGGTGCGCCAGTCCAAACGCCCTGTGCCGCAAGGTTATGGCCTGCATGTGCCCATCGTAGCGGTGGAGGCCCCGCCGTCGGAATCAAGGTTCGAGCCGGTGCGCCGGGCGCTGGCCGCGGTGTCCCAGGCCTTGGAGCGCTGGACAGCGGCGCATGGTGAGGCCGTGTCTGTGCCACTCTCGGCGGCAACCGACAGCCTGCCTGCTGAGACTGCGTGGCCGCACTGGACGCCGGAACGCTATCATGTCGACCAAGCCCTGGGCCGCATCACCGTGCACCCCGGCGAGACCCTGGGGCATCTGGCCCAGTGGCTGGATCTGCCGGCTTCGACATTGCGCCGCCGGAATGGACTCAAACGGCGTCAGCGCATCCGGGCCGGACAGCGGCTGGTTTTGGATTTTTCCCGGGTGGAGGCGTCCCGTTTTGAGACAGCGCGCATCACCTTTCATCGGGCATTGTGGCGGGACTTTTTCGGCAGGCAGTCTGTTGCCCATTGGCGTGAGGAGGCGGTAAAGCCCGGCGAGTCGATCTGGACGCTGGCCCGCCGTCATCCCGAGGTGCCGTTCTGGCTGCTGTGGGCGGCCAATGGCGAGGCCCATCGAAAAATCATCAAACCGGGACAGGCGGTGCAGGTGCCGGTGCTGCGGCAGATTGCCGCAAATCAGACATTGGATTAAAGGATTATCATGGCGTCATCCCCCAGACTCTATCTCATCGACGGTACGGCCCTGGCCTACCGGTCGTATTTTGCCTTTATCAAGAACCCCATGATCAACTCCAAGGGGATCAACACCAGCGGGCCTTTCGGGTTCACGTCGATGCTGATGAAGCTCTTGAAAGAGGAGAATCCCGAGGCGATCTGCTGCGTGTTTGACGCCAAGGGACCCACGTTCCGCCATGAGAAATACGCCGAGTACAAGGCCACGCGTGAGCGCATGCCCGATGAGATGCGCGAGCAACTGCCGTTGATGCACGAGGTGGTGGAGGCGCTGAATATTCCCATCATCCAGAAGCCCGGGGTGGAGGCCGACGATGTGATCGGCACGCTGGCCAGGCGCGGCGAGGCCGCGGGCATGGAGGTGTTCATCGTCTCCGGCGACAAGGACATGATGCAGCTGGTCACAGACCGCGTCAAGATGATGGTGCAGGGGCGCGGCGCGCAGGCCGGGGAGACGCTGATTGTCGATCCCGAGGGCGTGAAGGCCAAGATGGGCGTCAGGCCAAATCAGATCATTGATCTCCTGGGATTGATGGGCGACACTTCGGACAACATCCCCGGCATACCCGGTGTGGGCCCAAAAACCGCAGTCAAGCTGCTGGATGAATATGAGAGTTTTGAAGGCGTCTTTGCCCACCGCGACGAAGTCACGCGCAAGTCGCTGAAAGAGAAATTGCACACACACGAGGACCTGGCGCGGCTCTCGCTGGATCTGGTGACCATCCGCACCGATCTGGATCTGGAGATCTCAGTCGACGAGATCCACCGCCAGCCGCTGGACCCGCACAAGGCGCTGCCGCTGTTCAAGGAGCTGGAGTTCACGCGCTTTATCGCCGATCTGTCGGTTTTGGCCGGTCAGGAAGGGGCGGCACCTCCGGCGCCGGTGAAGCGAGAGTATCACACCATCGCCTCGGAGGCCGAGCTCAAGGCTCTGGCCCTGTCGCTTCAGAATATGGACGGCTTTTCCTTTGATCTGGAGACCACGTCTGTGCAGCCCATGGCCGCGGAGATCGTCGGTTTTTCCTTTTCCGTGGAGGCGGGCGAGGCGTGGTATGTGCCGGTGATGGCCCCGGAGTTTGACCGCGAGGGCCCGTGGCTTGAACTGCCCGAGGAGGAGCGGATGGCCTTGGCCATCAAGCAGCTCCGCCCGGCGCTGGAGAACCCGCAGATTAAAAAATACGGCCAGAACATCAAGTACGATGTGCTGGTGCTGAGGCAGGCCGGCGTTTCTGTGCGCGGCATCGATTTTGACACCATGCTGGCGGCCTACGTGCTCAACCCCTCGGCCCGGCGCTTCAACCTGGACGCCCTGGCCCTGGAGCATCTGGGCATGGAGAAAGTGCCCACCACGGCGGTGATCGGCACGGGCAAGAAGCAGATCACCATGGATCAGGCCCCGCTGGCCCTGGTGGCCGATTACGCCTGTGAGGACGCCGACGCCGTCATACAGCTCCGAGAGAAGCTGGCGCCGCGTCTCGAGAAAGGCGGCCTGGAGTCGCTCTACCGCGACATTGAGCTGCCGCTCATTGACGTGCTCATTGAGATGGAAGAGGCGGGCGTGGCTTTAGACACAGAGATGCTGGGGGCCATGTCACTGACCATGCAGAAAGACCTCGATCATTTGATTGAAGAGATCTATGAAGTTGCCGGCGAGGCGTTCAATATCAACTCCACACAGCAGCTGGGCAAGATTCTCTTTGAAAAATTGAAGGTGCACGAGCTGGCGGGGTGGAAACGGGCCAAGCGCACCAAGACAGGCTACGCCACCGATGTGAAGGTGCTGGAGTCTCTGGCCTTTCATCCGCTGCCGGCCAAGCTGCTGGACTACCGCCAGCTGACCAAGCTCAAGTCGACATACATTGACGCCCTGCCCCGCATGGTGCTGAAGAAAACCGGCCGCGTGCACGCCTCGTTCAACCAGACCGTGGCGGCCACGGGACGGCTCTCCACCAGTGATCCCAACCTGCAGAACATTCCCATCCGCACCGAGTTGGGAAGGGAGATTCGCAAGGCCTTTGTGCCGGGACAGCCGGGGTGGAAGATACTCTCGGCCGATTACAGCCAGATCGAACTGCGCATCATGGCCCATATCTCCGGCGACGAGACCATGCTGGACGCCTTCCAAAAAGGCGAGGATATTCATAGACGCACCGGTGCGGAGATCTTTGACGTGCCTGTCGAAGAGGTGACTGAAGAGATGCGGCGCAAGGCCAAAACCATCAACTTTGGCATTATCTACGGCATGGGCCCTTACGGGCTGGCCAACCGGCTGCAGATTCCCGTGCCCGAGGCCGAGGCCTTTATCACGGCCTATTTTGACCGTTATCCCAAGGTGAATGCCTTCATGGCCAGCACCATTGCCCAGGCCTATGAAAATGGCTATGTGACCACGCTGATGCACAGGCGCCGCTATCTGCCAGAGCTTTTGAACAGCAACAAGAACATGCGTGACTTTGGCGAACGCACGGCCATCAATACGCCCATTCAGGGCACGGCCGCCGATCTCATCAAAATGGCCATGATCAAGGTGGCGGCGCGCCTCCGCAATGAACCCTGGCAGGCGGTGATGATTTCACAGATTCATGATGAATTGCTCTTTGAGGTGGCCGATACAGAAGTTGAGCGGCTCTCGGCCATGGTGCGCGAGGAGATGGAGGGAGCCATTGAGCTCAATGTGCCCATCAAGGTGGACATTGGCGTGGGCGAGAATTGGTTTGAGGCGCACTAGAGACAAGTAAAAAGTTAAAAGTAAAAAGTAAAAAGTTAAAAGTAAAAAGTAAAAAGTGTAATGTGAAAAGTGTGGGCAGGGTGGGTGTCGGGTGTCGCTTGCTGGAGAGAAGAATGAATCATCGAATAGAACATGACAATAAAAAAGGCGCTTCTCAAAAGAGAAGCGCCTGGTGCCGAAGGTGGGACTCGAACCCACACGAGATTGCTCTCACACGGCCCTGAACCGTGCGCGTCTACCAATTTCACCACTTCGGCATCGGTCGAATAAGATATGAAAAAGGAAGTCAGTTGTCAAGCCGATTTTTTAAAATAATCGGACATTTATCAGGATATTTGGAGTCATTGTGTCGATTAAAATTGTCGTTCAAAACAGAAAAGCCCGGCACGAGTATCATATTCTCGATACCTGGGAGGCGGGCATGGTGCTGGTGGGCACTGAGGTGAAATCTCTGCGTGACAGCAAGGCCAATCTCAAGGACAGCCACGCCCGCCTGACGCGCAAGGGCGAGGTCTTTTTGCATAACATGCACATCAGCCCTTATGAGAAGGGGAATATTGCCAATCACGATCCCCTGCGCGTGCGCAAATTGCTGCTGCACAAGCGGGAGATCCGCAAGCTGAAGGGCAAGGTGCAGGAAAAGGGTTTGACACTGATCCCGCTAAAAGTGTATTTTAAAGACGGCAAGGCCAAGGTGGAGATTGCCCTCTGCCAGGGTAAGAAGCATTACGATAAACGGGCCGATATTGCCAAGCGTGACGCCAAACGCGACATGGATCGGTCGATGAAATATAAAGGATAACGGAGTGTCTCAATGAGCAATGTGTACCACACCCTGAAAGAACGCGGATTCCTCTACCAGACCACAGATGAAGCGGCCATCGAGTCGCTGCTGGACAAAGAGAAAATAACCTGTTATGTCGGTTTTGACGCCACAGCCGACTCGCTGCACATCGGCAGCCTGGTGCCTTTGATGGCCCTGAGCCACATGCAGCGCGCCGGCCACAGGCCCATCGCCCTTCTGGGCGGCGGTACCACCATGGTGGGTGATCCCAGCGGCAAGACGGAGATGCGCAAGATGCTCACCAAGGATCAGATATTGGCCTTTGGTGAGGGGATTAAGAGCCAGTTTGCCAAGTATATCGATTTTACCGATGACAAGGCCTTAATGCTGAACAACGCCCAGTGGCTGCTTGAGCTGAACTATGTCGATTTTCTTCGGGAGATCGGGCGCCACTTCAGTGTGAACCGCATGCTGGCGGCTGAGAGCTACAAGATAAGACTGGAGCATGGTCTCTCCTTCATCGAGTTCAATTACATGCTGCTCCAGGCCTATGATTTCTACGTACAGGCCCGTGATTACGACTGCATCATGCAGATGGGCGGCCAGGACCAGTGGGGCAATATCGTCGCCGGTTCCGACCTCACCCGGCGTATGATGGGCAAGCAGGTTTACGGCATGACTTTTCCGCTGATCATGACGGCCAGCGGTGAGAAGTTTGGGAAGTCAGCGGGCAATGCCATCTGGCTGGAGGAGTCCAAGACCCCGGTGTTCGACTTCTATCAGTACTGGCGCAATGTGGCCGACGCCGATCTGGAGAAGTGTCTGGGCCTCTTCACCTACCTGCCCATGGATGAGGTGAAGGCGCTGGTGGCGCAGGAGAATGTCAACCGCGCCAAGGAGATTCTCGCCTATGAGGCCACCAAGGTCACGCACGGACAGGCCAAGGCCGCCCAGGCCTATCAGGCCGCCGGCCGTCAGTTTGGCTTTGCCGATCAAGCGGGACGCGTCCAGACCTCGTCAGATATTCTCAGCATTGAAGCCAGTGCCACGGCGGGCGTGCCCACAGTGGAGCTGCCGCTCTCCGAACTCTCAGGCGGCCTGTGGATTGTGAAGCTGTTCGTGGCTGCCGAGTTGGTGAAATCCAACGGTGAGGCGCGTCGCCTGATCAAGCAGGGCGGGGCCTATCTCAACGAAGAGAAGCTCACCGACGACAGCCTGGAACTGACCTCTGCCCATCTGGCAGATGGCGCCGTGTTGCTCAAGGCAGGCAAGAAACGCATCAAACGGGTGGTGTTCAAGTGATCAAGTAAAAAGGTAAAAGTAAAAAGGTAAAAGTAGAAAATAGATGTGCCTGATTTGCATGGACTGGGGATGATGATGCCGCTCTGGCTTCAAAATATTGACGCTGCTGTATTCCTGTTTTTCAATCGCGCCGTGGCCAACCCGGTGTTCGATGTGGTCATGCCTTTTATCACTGAGGCCGATCACTGGAAAGTTCCCATTGCCCTGGGGGTGTTGGCTCTGGCTGTTTTTGGCGGGAAAAAAGGGCGCATCACCGTGTTGTTGATGGTGATTGTGGTGACGATTGGCGATCAGCTGGCCGCCTCGGTGCTCAAGCCTTTGGTGGGACGCATCCGTCCCTGTTTCGCACTGGAGTCGGCACGTTTGATCATTAAGCAGTCCAACTCCTTTTCGTTTCCCTCGGCCCACGCCACCAACAATGCAGCCATGGCCGCATTGATCTGGCTGCGTTATCCTAGAGTCAAGTGGGTATTCGTTACCCTGGCGATGGCCGTGGCCTATTCACGGATCTATGTGGGCGTACACTATCCTGTGGATGTGCTCTTTGGCCTGGCCCTGGGAACGGCTGTCGGTGTGGGTGTGGTGCGTGGCTGGGAAGGCCTGTCCACGTGGAGGAACGCCCGGTAGACGGTTCCTTATGGAATCGAAGAAACGGAAAAGTATCGATAGCGTCTGTCCCTTCATATTTTGCCTGGAGGTGTCATGAAAAAGCTGCTTGAAAAAACCGTCATTGCACTGACGCAGGGCGACATCACTGAACTGGATACCGATGCCATTGTCAATGCGGCCAATGGACAGTTGGCCCACGGTGGCGGTGTGGCCGGCGCCATCGTTCAGAAGGGCGGACGTATCATTCAGGAGGAGAGTGATACCTGGGTGCTGGCCCGGGGCGGTTCCATTCCCACGGGCACAGCGGCCATTACCAGTGCCGGCAGCCTGAAGGCGCGCTATGTCATCCACACGGTAGGGCCGCGCATGGGTGAGGGCGATGAAGAGACCAAACTCATCGCCGCGACGCATTCCGCCCTGAAGATGGCCGATGATCATCATCTGCACTCCGTTGCCTTTCCGGCCATCAGCACGGGCATCTTCGGATATCCCCTGGACAAATGCGCCCGGCTCATGCTCTCCACCACCCTCGACTATGTTCAGACCGAGACGCAGCTGGAACTGGTGGTGTTCTGTCTCTATGACAACGTGGCTTTCGATCAGTTTCTTAAGACATTTGAGGAGCTGATTTAGATTTGATATACACCATCCCGCCTGTCCAGAATTTTGCTGTGAAGATGTCAGCCCTGAAAGAGGCCCTCAGCCGACCGTTACCGGCTGAAGCCGCACAACGGCGCATGGCACCGACGCCGAGACCGGGGGCACTGTCCATTGAAAGGGTCGAGCAGTGCAAACAGGCGGCAGTGCTGATCTTGCTCTATCCCAAAGATGAAATTCCGCATTTAATTTTTATTCAGCGCAGCATGGAAAGTGTGCATCATCCCGGGCAGATTGCCTTTCCCGGAGGGCGGATTGAAGACGGTGAGTCCAATAATGAGGCGGCACTTCGGGAGTGTGAAGAAGAGGTCGGCTGTGATCGGGAGCAGCTGCAGCTTCTCGGAAAATTGACACCACTATACATTCCGCCCAGTGGATTTTGCGTCCACCCGTTTGTCAGTTTTTTGTCAGAACGCCCAGAGTGGCGTCGGCAACAAGAGGAGGTGGCCGAAGTGCTTGAGGTGCCTGTGCATGATCTGTTGATGCCTTCTGCTCAGAAAGCAACCTGTGAGCATCGGGAGGCGGTGTGGATGCGTATTCCCTATTACGATTGGCAGGGCCACCGTATCTGGGGCGCCACAGCCATGATGCTCTGCGAGTTTTTAACTGTCTATGCCTCGATCGATTTAAAATAATTGAAGTCTTGAGCGGTCTCACAGGGGGCCGTTTGTTCATGGAGGAAGATATGGTATCCCAGTGGTTTGCATTGAAGGCCCAGTCCACAACCCTTCGAACAGAGGTGGTGGCCGGACTCACCACGTTTCTCACTATGGCCTATATCATTGTGGTTCAGCCCCTGGTGCTTTCAGGGCAGATGTTTGGCTTCTCCACGGGCATGGATTTTGGCGCTGTGATGACAGCCACCTGTATCTCGGCAGCTGTGGCCACATTGATCATGGGGCTGTACGCAAAATACCCCATTGTTCAGGCACCGGGTATGGGAGAGAATTTCTTTTTTGTGTTGACGGCGCTGCCTGTCATCGCCGCTGCCGGCCATGAACAGCCCTGGAGTGTGGCGTTGGGTGTGGTTTTTATTTCAGGCCTGCTCTTTTTGCTCCTCTCTCTCACAGGGGTGCGTGAAGCAATTATGGGGGCGGTGAGTCCCAGTATGAAAAACGCCATGGCCGTGGGAATCGGGCTGTTTATCGCTTTTATCGGCCTGCAGAATACAGGACTGATTGTCTCCGCCGCCACCCTCGTCCCCGGCGCAGACGGGGCGGTGTTGAGCCCAGGCACCCTGGTGAAAATGAATCACCATTTTGCCTCAATCGATCTACTTCTATTCTTGGCAGGACTCATTGTCACGGCCGTACTGCATGTCCGCCGTGTGCGGGGTTCCATTCTGCTGGGCATACTTTTTACCACCGTTCTCGCCATCATCATTAAAGGTGCGTTGTTGCTTTTTCCGGCCTGGGCAGAGTGGGCGTGTTTCAATGAGTCTATGTTCATTTCACGTTTTACAGTGACATCTAAAATTGTATCTCTGCCCCCGTCGCTGGCCCCTACATTTTTTAAAATGAACCTGAAAGCGGCGCTGTCCATCTCCATGCTGCCTTTGATTCTCATCTTTCTCTTCATGGATCTCTTCGATACGCTGGGCACCCTGGTCGGCGTCTCTGAGCAGGCGGGACTGATGAGAGACAACCGGCTGCCGCGTGCACGTCGGGCCATGCTCTCCGATGCGGTAGGCACGGTGACAGGCGCGGCCCTGGGCACCAGTACGGTGACCAGTTTCATTGAGTCGGCCGCCGGTGTGGAGCAGGGCGGTCGCACAGGGCTCACCGCTGTGGTGGCGGCATGCGGATTCATTCTGGCTCTGTTTTTTTCGCCGGTGGTCAGCATGATCGGGTCCTACCCCGTGATTACGGCCCCGGCGCTGGTGGTCGTCGGTGCCATGATGCTGCGCAATGTGATAAAGATAGACTGGCACGACTACAGTGAAGCCATCCCTGCATTTATGATTATCCTGGGCATGCCGCTCTCCTATTCCGTCGCCGATGGTTTGGCCCTGGGTTTTATTGTCTATCCGCTGATCAAGATTCTGTCGGGCAGGGGGAGAGAGGTCGGCTGGTTAATGACGCTGTTGAGCTTGGTGCTTATGGCTTATTTTATTTTTCTGCGTGCACCACTGGGATAGTTGATTTCACTTGACTCCCGTCCAGAAATTTCCGAAATTAGCCATGCCGAACTTTGTTTGGAAGGGTTAATAACTGGGAGTGATAATGTCTCAAAAATTGACCTCCAGTATGGAGGATTACCTTGAAGCAATCCATGTGCTTGCTCTGAAAAACGGGCATGTGCGTGTGAAGGATATCGCAAAAGCGGTGGAAAAGACCATGCCCAGTGTCTCCGGTGCCGTGAAGAAAATGGAGCAGATGGGCCTGGTTTGTCACCCGCGCTATGATCTTGTCGGACTCACGCCAGAGGGTGCACTTCAAGCTGAACGTATTTACGAGCGTCATCGCCTGATCCGCGACTTTCTATCCGATGTCATCGGTGTGGACGCCGCCTGTGCAGAGACCGATGCGTGCCATATTGAACATGTAGTCAGCGAGGCCACGCTGGCCGGATTCACAAGGCTACTTAAAGAGACGCGGCAGAGAAGCTCACACGCTGAAGGGGGGGGCCGATGAGTGCAAAGCCCCTTGATGAGATTGAAATGGGTCGGCATGTCAATGTGGCTGTGATTGGCGGGGGCCATCACATGCGCGCTACGTTGAACAACCGCGGAATTCATGTGGGAGACGGGCTGACAGTGCTGCGTGCCGGCATTCTGAGAGGCCCTATTGTGGTCCGCGTGCACGGCAGTGAAGTGGCCCTGGGCCGACATATGGCCCACCGGATTTTAGTGGAGGCGGCCCCATGAAAAAGCCAGTAGATTCCGAGCACTGTGCAGATATGATTGAAGCATCACATCCAAAATTGGTGCTCGTCGGACAGCCCAACTGCGGTAAATCGACATTATTCAATGAGGTAGCCGGCTATCGGTCTATGGCCTCCAATTTTGGTGGTGCAACGGTAGAATTCACAGAAAGCCACGTCAAGATTGACGGCTACACTTACGACCTGGTGGACCTGCCCGGCACGTATTCGCTGACCTCCATGGACGAGGCTGAACGCGAAACACTGCGTTATCTCGTGACCGAGGAAGTGGATGCCGTTATCAATGTGGTGGACGCCTCGCTGCTCAGCCGAAGCCTTGAGCTTACACTTCAGCTGATGGAGCTTGAGATCCCCATGGTTCTCTGCCTCAATATGATGGATGAGGCGGAACGAAAAGGGGTTCAAATTGATACGGGGGCGTTGTCGCAGAGGCTGGGTATGCCCGTGGTGGCCACGGTGGCCTCACGGGGGCAGGGGCTGGATCGGCTCTTTCATCAGAGTCGGTGTGCGGCCCAGGAGAAAACACTGCCGCATCATATCGCAGGGCATCAGGATGTAGAATCTGTAATCAACGGTCTTGAAAATGAACTGGCCGGTCGCCCACTGCCACTTCATGCCTCACCGCATCTTCTGGCCACCAAGCTATTGGAAGAAGATCCGTTTTTTACTGAAATTCTTGGTGAAAATACGGATGTCATCACAGACAAGGCCTCAGAGTCACGGAAAGTACTGGAGAGAGACCACGGACGATCCGCGGCTGAAGTCATCGCCTCACAGCGGCATACCTTGTCCATGGAAATCTTTGAGTCTGTGGCCAGGGTGAAGCGACCCCGCGTACACTGGCGTGATCGTGTAGATGATGTGTTAATGCATAATGTCTGGGGTTATGTGTTTCTTGTGGTCATTCTCGCCGCCTTCTTTAATGGTATTTTTAAGCTGGGAGGGTGGCTGGAAGGGCCGCTGACAACCTTCTTTGAACAGATGGCCGTCTCGGTCACCGCCTGGAGCTGGATGCCAGGACTGGGCCAACAGATTGTGATTGGTACCATTCAGGGAATTGGCGGTGGCGTGGCCATTGTGATCCCCTTTCTCTTTCCCTTTCTCATGGGCCTGGCGCTGCTTGAGGATGTAGGCTATCTCCCCCGAGTGGCCTTCTTAATGGATGGACTCATGCACAAGATCGGCCTGCACGGCAAGGCGGTGATTCCCGCCATGCTCGGCTATGGCTGTAATGTGCCGGCGGTGATGGCCACACGCATCCTGGAATCGCGTCGCGACCGCTTCATTGCGGCCCTGGTTTCGTCGCTGGTGCCCTGCTCGGCACGCATGACTATTATCTTTGGGCTGGTGGGGATGTACATGGGCGGCACAGCGGCCCTGTTGATCTATCTGGCCAATTTCATCGTCCTGGGCATAATCGGTGCCATTATGACCAAAATCATGCCCGAGGTCAGCCCTGGGATGCTCTTTGAGATGCCCTCTTATCAGCGCCCCACACTGGACAAGGCGCTGCGTAAAACCTGGTTCCGGCTCAAGGATTTTTTCACCATCGCCTGGCCGCTACTCATTGCAGGTTCGGTGATCCTTGCCTTGATTGAACACTTTGGCATGGGTGAGGCCATCAACGGCCTGCTTCTGCCCATCACGGCGCTTTTGGGCTTGCCGCGCGTGGTGGGGTTGACACTGATCTTCGGTGTGTTGCGTAAAGAACTTTCTATGCTTATGCTCTTTCAGGCCCTGGGCACACAGGATGTGGCCAGCGTGCTCTCGATGACACAGATACTCACTTTCACGGTGTTTGTCGTTTTCTATATCCCCTGCGTGGCCACAATTGGCGCGTTGGCGAAGCAGATCAAATGGAAATCCACCGCCATGGTCGTGCTTTTGACGCTGGCCATCGCCATTATCATGGGCCTGCTGGCACGCCTAGTCGGCACAATGATCTGGTAGGAAGGGGCTGGACTTGAAAGTCGTCACACATCAAAAGAGATTGAGTGATGGACGCATCCGCTGCGATACCTGTGCCCACCATTGTCTGATTGACGAGGGGGAAGTCGGGCAATGCGGCGTGCGTGAGAACCGTGAAGGCATGCTGGTTTCTCTGGTCTACGGTCGAGTGGCGGCCTCACATGTTGATCCTGTTGAAAAAAAACCGTTTTTTCATTTTATGCCCGGTGCCAGGGCGTTTTCTTTGGCCACAGTGGGGTGCAATTTCAGGTGCAGGCACTGCCAGAACGCCTCTATCTCACAGATGCCGGTGGATCAGGGGCGGCTTGCCGGTCAATATTTAGCCCCTGAAGCGGCAGTTCAAGCCGCTGTGGCGCAACACTGTAGAATCATAGCCTATACTTACACCGAGCCGGCTGTTTACTGGGATTACGCCAGAGACATCGCCAAAGTGGCCCAAGACGCCGGGCTGGCCAATTTATTTGTGACCAATGGATTCTGGTCCTCTCAGGGGCTCAAAGGCATGCTTCCGCTGATGGATGGGGCCAATGTTGATTTGAAAGCGTTTTCAGATGAGACATACCGCAACTATTTTGGCGCCAGGCTGAAGCCAGTACTGGAGACGATTACGGCCATGCGTGCCGCCGGCGTGTGGGTGGAAGTCACTACATTGGTCATTCCTGGGCTCAACGATTCTGATGAAGAACTACAGGCCATCGCCCAGTTTCTTGTCTCAGTGGATTGTGAAATGCCATGGCATGTCAGTCGTTTTTATCCTGCCTATCGTCTGATGGACCGTGAGGCCACATCAACTGAAAGACTGCACAGAGCCCGTCAAATTGGATTGGCTGCGGGATTGAAATACGTCTATGTAGGCAATTTGGATGATGAAAATGGTTTGTCCACGTTCTGTGCCGAATGTGGACAGCCGGTCATTACCCGGCTGGGCTTTCAAGTAAAAGAAAGTCGTCTGGTCGATTCGACCTGTCCCAACTGTCACTGTGATATTCCAGGGGTCTGGGCTTCAAGATGAGTAGTGTATATTTTGATAGTAATTTCTATATATCATTTGACAGGTCAAATTATTTTTCGATATTTAAGGAGGAGACGCATCCATGACATCATCGGTCTATGGAAGACAAAAAAAGAGTGGCCGTGCTTTTGGGGCCGGGTTGTTGACCGGCTTGATGCTTTCGGCGGTTGTGGGTGCAGCCGGAGCCTATTATCTCTATAAGCATCCTCAGCGTGTGTCTCAAGTGGTTGTCAAAGAGGCCAACCGGGCGGTGCGCCATACGATGGAATCTATGCCAAAGGAGTATCTCGCCCGGCGTGAAGCTGAAATTTCAGCCTTGTTCAGCCGTTTTGTCCGCGCCTATTCCCAGGGAGCTATCCCGGCGGAGGGCATGGATACAATGACCCAAAGTGCATTTCAGGCGGCGGCGGATCAAGTGGTCACACCGGCAGAGATCGATGGTTTGCTGGCGCAAATGCGACGTATTCTTGAGCAGGTGCAATCCTAACGGAGAAATCTGAATGATCGATCCAAAGACTTTTTATCGTGAACTTGATGCCATTCTCAGTAAGATTGGACAGGGCGGCTCCGGGGATGAGTTTTTTCTGGGCATTCTGGCCGAACTGGACAGAACTTTTGGTTCCAAGTTGCAGATTATAAACAGTCATATTTTTGAGAAGCGGAATGATAATTTTGTTCGTATTCGCTCCTGCCATAAGTGTCGGGGGATCCGCCCTAAAAAGCAGGTGCCGCTCATTGCTGAACCTGTGCAACAGGTAATAGAAGAGGGTGTGGCCATTTTTGAAGGACCGGAAGCCATTGAATTGTTTCGTGAAAATGGGAATAGCGAGGTGGCCATTGCCGCCGTGCATGTCCATAAACCGGCACGAAGCTGGCTCATTGTCTTTCAGCTGGCTGTTCATTTTGAGAAATCGGAGATACTGCTCTTTCTTAATGCCATGCGTCCCGCGTTGAATTATCGCCTTTTTTCCGAAATGATGCAGAGTGATCTGAAGCGGGCAGAACAGATTCAACGCAGTTTGCTGCCTGCCAAATCCCCTGAGGTGGAAGGCTATGATATTCACGCGCTCTCTTTGGCCGCAGAGGTCGTCGGGGGTGATTTCTATGAATACTTCCAATTGCGTGACAATGATTTTGGTGTGGCCATTGGTGATGCCAGCGGCCACGGTTTGCCTGCAGCGCTACTGGTTCGTGATGTCGTTGTGGGGTTGCGTATGGGCCTGGCCGCTGAAACCCGTCTGGTGCATACTATTGAAAAATTGAACTATGTGATTCAGCAATCCACCTATTCTACCAATTTCGTTTCGATGTTTATCGGTGAGATTGAAGAAGGCGGTCATCTCTTTTATGTGAATGCAGGACACTCACCGCCCCTTATTGTGAAAGGGGATCAAATTACTGAATTGCCGGCCACCGGCATCACGCTGGGATTCCTTCCCGAGATTGATTTGAAGCGGGGGTATGTGAACCTGGAACCCGGCTCTGTGCTGGTCATGTATACCGATGGTATTATCGAACGTGAGGAACGCGAAGACGAGCAGTTTGAGGTGGAACGTTTACGGGAGTTGGTTGTATCTCATCAGCACAAGTCGGCCAAAGAGATTATTGAAGAGATCATCAAGGCTGTGGATATATTTGGAAGAGAAAAATCGTTGGAAGATGATGCCACAGTGGTGGTGATAAAGCGGTTGGAGTAAATATCGGCGATATAATCAGTTATTTGAGATAAGCTGTTTATACAGTTGTCCTACAAAAGGGCCACCCTTCGGGGTGGCCCTTTTTTGATGCATCGGATTAGATCAGAATATTATGATCAGTGCCGCATTGAGTGGCTTTGTCGTAACCTGCGTCATGATGACGATAGATGCCCAAAGCCGGATCATTGAACAGTACGCGGCTGAGACATTGATCAGCACGGTCTGAACCATCGGCCAGTACCACCATGCCGGCGTGCTGTGAATAGCCAATGCCCACGCCGCCGCCGTGATGGAAGGAGACCCAGGTGGCGCCGCCGGCCGTGTTGGACATCAGGTTGAGAAGCGGCCAGTCACTGACCGCATCGGAGCCGTCTTTCATGCCCTCGGTTTCACGGTAGGGTGAGGCCACGGAGCCGCAGTCCAGGTGGTCGCGGCCAATGACGATAGGCGCCTTGACTTTACCTGTCCTCACCAGATCATTGAAGATCAGACCGGCCTTTTCACGGTCACCCAGTCCCAGCCAGCAGATGCGGCAGGGCAGGCCCTGGAAGGCAATTTTCTCTCTGGCCTGGGTCAGCCAGTTGATGAGGTGTGTGTTCTCCGGGAAGGCTTCGATCAGCGCCTGGTCTGTGGCGTAGATATCTTCAGGATCGCCAGAGAGTGCGGCCCAGCGGAAGGGGCCCTGGCCTTCACAGAAGAGCGGGCGCACAAAGGCCGGCACAAATCCAGGATAGGCAAAGGCGTTCTCCTCACCACCCTGTTTGGCAAATTCACGCAGGTTGTTGCCGTAATCAAAGGTAATGGCACCGCGGTCCTTCATTTTCAGCATGAATCCCACGTGGCGTGCCATAGATTTCAAAGAACGCGCATGGTAGGCCTTGGGATCTGAGTTGCGCAGCTCAGCAGCGGCCTCCAGCGTCAGGCCATTGGGTACATAGCCGTTTAAGGGGTCGTGGGCAGAGGTCTGGTCGGTTAATACCTCGGGAATGATATCGTCATCCAGCAGGCGCTCCAGCATATCGCCGGCGTCGCTGACCAGGCCGATGGAGATCGCCTCGCCTTTGGCCTTGGCGGCCAGCGCCCAGTCGCGTGCCTCCTCGTAGGAGTAGGTCATCTTGTCGATATAACGCGTGTCCAGCCGTTTTTGAATGCGGGCAGGATCTACATCAGCCGCCAGGAATGTGGCGCCGGCCATGGTGGCCGCCAGGGGCTGGGCGCCGCCCATGCCACCGAGTCCAGCCGTGACCACCAGTCTGTTTTTCAGATCACCGCCAAAGTGCTGGCGGCCGGCTGCAGCAAAGGTCTCATAGGTGCCTTGAAGAATGCCCTGCGTACCGATGTATATCCATGAGCCGGCGGTCATCTGGCCGTACATCATCAGGCCGCGTTCCTTCAGATCGTTAAAATGATCCCATGTGGCCCAATGGGGCACCAGGTTGGAGTTGGCGATGAGCACACGAGGGGCCTGGGCGTGTGTGCGTACCTTGCCTACGGGTTTGCCGGACTGCACCAGCAGGCTCTCGTCCTCTTCCAGGGTCAGAAGCTGTTCGATAATTTTCTGCACGGCCTCCACGCTTCGAGCCGCCTGGCCCGTGCCACCGTAGACCACCAGGTTCTCCGGGTCTTCGGCCACCTCGGCATTGAGGTTGTTAAGCAGCATGCGCAGCGGGGCTTCGGTCTGCCAGGAACGGGCATGAAGCTCAGTCCCTGTTGGCGAAAAATAGTTGGGGTGACTGGCGTATTTTTTAATAAAGGCTGAAGCGTTCATGGCTCTCTCCATTTAAATCGATATTGAATTCTTTGGCTGTTTTTTCTGCTGTCCGGGTCAGTTCCCGGCTGCTGATGAGCATGGCTGTAGTGTTCAGGTCTTTGGCAAAGACGCGGTCTTCCTCGGCATGGTCAATGTGTTGACGCATCAGTTCATGACAGGCTTCAAGTATCGGTGAGCTCTTGAGGGGGCGCCTGTAGTCAAAGGCCTGGGCGGCGGTGAGCAGCTCTACTGCCAGAATATTCTCCAGATTGTCAATCACTTTGTTCAGCTTGCGCGAGGAGATCGATCCCATGCTGACATGGTCTTCCTGGCCGAGACTGGTCGGGATAGAGTCGCATGACGCCGGAAAGCATAGGCCCTTGTTTTCAGAGACAAGCGCCGCTGAGGTGTACTGGGGAATCATAAATCCAGAGTTGATGCCAATGTGCTTCATCAGCAGTTTGGGCAGACCCTCATAACCGCCTTCCAGGAGCAGGTAGCTGCGCCGGTCTGAGATATTGCCCAGCTCCGCAGCAGCAATGGCGGCGTAGTCCATGGGGATGGCAATGGGTTGGCCGTGAAAGTTGCCGCCACTGATGGAGTTCTGAGCATCCAGAATGATGGGATTGTCTGTGACCGCGTTGATCTCAATGGAGAGAATCTCCTTGAGATGGGCCCAGGCGTTGCGCGAGGCGCCGTGCACCTGAGGCATGCAGCGCAGGGAGTAGGGGTCTTGTACGCGGGTGCAGTCTGTGTGTGACTCCACCATGGTCGAACCTTCGAGCATGGTTCTCAGTCGGCGTGCCACCAGTTTTGTACCCTCATAGGGGCGTATCTCATGCAATTCCGGCCTGAAGGGTTTGACTGAGCCCAGCAGTGCCTCCAGGGTCATGGCGCCGATAATGTCGGCTGCGTCCAGGGCGTTTTTCAAACGGGCGAGGCCACGCACGCCCCAGGCTGTCATGAACTGTGTGCCGTTGTTCAGGGCCAGTCCCTCTTTGGCGCCCATCTGCAGCGATTCTAAGCCGTGTTTTTTCAATACGGCGGCTGTGTCCACAATCTCACCCCGTACCATCACTTCGCCCAGACCGATGAGCGGCAGGAAGAGATGGGAGAGCGGCGCCAGGTCGCCTGAAGCACCCACAGAACCCTGACTGGGCACCACAGGGGTAATGCGGTTGTCAATATGCCAGATGATGCGTTCCAACGTGGCGGGGGACACCCCGGAATATCCCTGGGCCAGGGCCTGTACCTTGAGAATGAGCATGGTTCTGGCCACATCTTCCGGCACATTCTCACCCACACCTACACTGTGGCTGCGCAAAATGTTTTCCTGCAACTGCCGCGTGTCTTCGGGGCTGATGGCCGTATTGCAGAGCGGGCCGAATCCTGTGTTTACGCCGTAGACGGTTCGCTTTTCGGCCACAATCTGTTCCACGGCGGCCTTGCTTTTTTCCACGCGCTGCCGAGTTTCGTCATCAATAATGCCTTGGCGTGAGCCGGCGCACAGGTCGAGCAAGCTGCCAACCGTGAGCCGGTCACGGCCGTAGTGGAAGGGGCTGTGTGTCATCCCGCATCCTCCTCATATAAAGTGTGAATGAGATGTATGTCCTGGCCGGAGGCACCGTCAGTAACGGTGACCAGCCTGAAATTTAAGTCGCGAAAGAGTTTGAGGGCGTGCACGGCCCTGCGGGGCACAAGCACACTGAGCCGGGTCAGCTGCTGTTCTTTGGCGTGCACCAGGGCGGACTCAACCAGTTGACGTCCCACGTGGCGGTGCCTCCACTCCGGTTGCACCACCAGGTGGGTGATGGTGTCGTTGTCCAGCCGCAGCAGGCCGATGGGCTCTCCATCCACCTTGGCGATGAGCGAGAGCCCGTCGCTTTCTGAGGACGCTGCCTGCATGGCCAGGTCTGGATTTTCCGTGAGCCAGAGGAGGAGCAGATCCTGTACGGCCGCGTCATCGCCGGGAAGAGCAGGCATCACCTGTACAGGACCGAGATCATCTTTTTTGATCTCTCCCAGGAGGCGTTGGATGAAGCTCTTTCTGCCCAGTGCCAACTCCAGTTCGTCCAGGCCTGAGAGCAGGTCTGTGCTGTGGCTGCCCTCTTCAAGCAGGTCACGCATGGCCCGGGTCATGGCACGCCAAACGGGTCGCACCTCAGTCACCATCTCCTGACCGGCAGGGGTGAGGCAGACCAGACGCCGGCGGCGGTCGGCCGCATCGGCTTGAAAACAGAGCAGCCCCCGTTTGTCCAAAGTGCCCACCATCTGGCTGATGGCGGAGTGCGTCACCTCCAACTCCGTGGCAATCTCCGTAACGGAAAGCGTGCCGGCCTCGTCCAATAGCCAGAAAATGGGAAACCAACTGGGCTCAAAGGCAATGTTCAATGCCTTATAGAGCTGGGCCACATCGGCCAGGAAACGGTCTGAAAGTCGTTTCAGACGTGTGCCAAAAATGAGTTCACCCACGCGGTTGTAAAGCGTCATGGCAATCCTGTGTCCAAGGTTAATGTGTTAGTACTTACGTAATTGCCATTATAATAGTTTTTCAAGGGGAAAGCAAGTGTTTTTTGTGGGGTAAGATACAGTGGGGTGCAGATTGGGGCTGGTTTAGGGGAATTGGTGTTTTGATTGGGGTTGGGAGTGGTTATATTGATTCATGAAAATGTTCATTCGCGGGGGAATATGAAGATGGCAAGAGACGCGTATGATCCCTTGATCGGCTTCTTGAGAGAGATTATTTCCATTCCCTCATTCACGGGCCGGGAGGGGGCGTGTGTGCCCCGCATCCGCAGGGAAATGCTGAGCCTGGGCTATGATGAAGTCAAGATGGACGCCATGGGCAATCTCCTGGGCCGCATTGGCCACGGCCCCCGTGTCATCGCCCTGGACGGCCATGTGGATACTGTGGGCGTGTCGGATGCCTCGGCGTGGCAGCATGACCCCTTTGACGCAACCATCGAAAACGGCTGGCTCTACGGTCGTGGCAGTGCAGATCAAAAAGCCGGATTGGCCGCGGCTGTCTACGCCGGCGCCCGGGTGAAGGCGGCGGGCCTGGGCGATCGATTGACACTGTGGGTGGTGGCCTCCGTTCATGAAGAGGACGATGAAGGCGTGGCCTGGCAGCATCTCATCGAAGCGGAAGGCCTTGAACCCGATGCGGTGATTCTGACAGAGCCCAGCGACGGCATGGTCAAGTTGGGCCATCGTGGACGGTTGGAGATGGAAGTGGTTGTCAGTGGATTGAGCTGTCACGGCTCTGCGCCGGAGCGTGGCGTCAATCCCATCACAGCATCCTCTGAATTGGCACTGGCCATTCACCGGCTGAACAATCGATTGCATAGTGATTCCCCTTTGGGAGAAGGCTCCATTGCCGTTACCGAAATAAAAACCACAGCGCCATCGCTCTGCGCCATTCCGGATCAGGTTGTCCTGCATCTCGACCGCCGGATGACTGAGGGGGAGTCGGCGGCTACCTGCATGGCAGAGATCCATTCTCTGCCGGAATTCGATGCCGAAGCCATGGCACTCGTCATTCCGGAGCATGGCATTGAAACCCACATCGGATGCAGGAAAAGCATGAAGGCCGAGTATCCTGCATGGCGGCTTCCAGAGACGCATCGACTGGTTCGCATAGCTGAATTGGCCCACGACAGGGTCTTTGAAAAGTCGGCTAAACTGGGCTTTTGGACCTTTGCCACACACGGCGTGGCCACGGCGGGGCTGTATGATATTCCGACTATCGGCTTTGGTCCGGGCACGGAGGCCATGGCCCATGCCGTGGATGAGCGTGTATCGGTGGAGGAGGTGGTGAAGGCGGTCGCGTTATACTCTGAATTGATCGTATTATGGGCGGAGGATTTATGCGTCATTCAATGATGGTTGTCGTTTTCGTCACAGCGTTGATGTGGGGGTGCACGTCGGCGCCGTCACCGGATGGCATGGTGTTTTACACCACGGTACAGCCGGAAGCCGTCCATAGATTTTACACAGACACACTGGGTTTTGAGACCTGGCAGCATGTCGGCCAGGTGCGCATTTTGCATAGAGGTGGTTTTTTTATCGGATTTCATGAAAGTGAAACGGCCGATACTGCGGGGCTGGTCTCTATCGTTAAAGAAGATTTCAACGGTGTAGACGGTGTGTATGGTCTACTGAAGTCCAGGGCGCTGTTTGAACCCAGGGTGGATTCAACCTATGGGATCTATCATTTTCTGGCCCGTGACCCGGAGCATCGTCTGCTTGAGATACAGGCCTTTCTAAATAAATAAGCGAATATTGAAAAAGCCCCGCGTTCCGGCGGGGCTTTTTCAATATTATAAAATCGCTCAACAACTATTCATAGTTCAATGATTTGGCGGGGCTGGCCAGCGCGGCCCTGCTGGACTGAAAGAGCACAGAGATCAGCGCCAGAAGCATGGCCAGGCCGGTAGCAATGACAAAGGGCATAGCGGTCAACGCGATCCTGTAGGGAAAGTCCGCCAGCCAATGTTTGAGATAGAGATAGGCCAGGGGGCAGGCCAGGACATTGGCAATAAGCACCCATTTCATGAATGACCGAATCATCATGAACAGCAGGCCCGAGACACGCGCCCCCAGCACGCGCCTGATGCCAATCTCCCGGGTGCGCCGTTCCGCCATGAAAGAAGAGAGTCCGGTGAGGCCCAGCGCTGAGATGAAGATGGCAATAAAGGCGAAGACCCGATAGAGTGATCCCATTTGATCCATGGCGAGATACATTTTTGCATAATCATTATCGAGAAAGTGATATTCAAAGGGGAAGGCCGGATTCATCTGAGTGGTGGTGGTTTTGATGTGTTCAATGGCTTCCCTGAGTTGCGCCGTGCCCAGTTTGAGAAACAGGAAGCGCAGATCAGCAGGGGCGCCGTGCCCGGCAATGATCATCGGGCCTATTTCTCTTGTTGCCGGGGAGAAATGAAAGTCATTCACCACACCCAGCACAGTGAAACGATACGGTCCCTTCGAGATCTTGGTGCCGATAATCGGATCGTGATTGATGATTTCTGCAAAACGCTGATTGATGATGGCATAATGGCCGGCGCTGATATTTTTGGGTGAGAAGAATTCACCCTCCAGCACCTTCACATCGAACGTCGCTGTGAAATCTTCATCCACATAAAAATTAGTGACCATCGGATTGACATTTTGGTCACGTCCTTCCCATTGCCAACCGGCACCGTTCCAGTACACCCCGGTGGGGCTATGCGAGGTGGCTGAGGCGTGCAGTACGCCGGGGTGTTGCAACAGGGCTTGCTTGTAGGGCGCCAGGTTGGTGGCTAAGTTGCCTTCGATGGGGATATAGATCAACTGCTCCCGTGAGAAACCCAGATCCTTTGTTTTGAGGTAGCGTGTCTGCTCTATTGTCACCAGGGTGCCAATGATGAGCAGTGTGGAGATGGTGAATTGAAAGATGACCAGGAGGCGTCTGAATAATGAGCCGGACTTGCCGGTTTCAAAACGTCCCTTCAACACCTTCACGGGACGGAAAGTAGAGAGCATCAGCGCGGGGTAGCTACCTGCAATGATGCCTGTGATAAAGATGAGTGCAAGCAGAATCAGCATCATCACCGGATTGAAAAGATGGTGAACCGTGATGTGCGCACCGGTTAATTTGCTGAATGCGGGAAGGGAAAGTGTGGTCAGACCCAGCGTGACCAGCATGGCCAGAGTGGTGAGGGCGAGTGATTCCCCAAAGAATTGCTGTATGATCTGTTGTCTTGTGGCGCCGGAAACCTTTCTCATGCCCACTTCACGGGCCCGTCTGGCAGAGCGTGCGGTGGCCAGGTTCATGTAATTGATGCAGGCCATCAAGAGAATCAACAGGCTGATCCATGAGATCAGCTTCACCCGTTCCCCGACGCCGTACGCCTTGATGTACATGTCCTTGAAAGGATAGATAAAAGCATCCAGTTTCGTGTCTGGTTTGGCTTCCCTGATGCGGTTGAAGATCTTGCCGTTAAAGGCATGCAGGTCAAAACCAGGCTGCATGAGCAGGTAGCTTCTGAAACAGCAGTTATGCCAGGTATGGGTAAAGTTGGCCCTGATCTTTTGATTGAGAAATGTCAGTGGAATCCAGATGTCAAATTGAAGGGTCGAGTTTTTGGGGATGTTTTTCATGACACCCACAACTTTAAAGTCGACTTCATTGTTCATGGTCAGGGTTTGCCCAATGGGATCGCCGCTGGGAAAGTACTTCTCGGCCATGGACTCAGAGATCACTGTGATCAGTGGATCATCGCTTAGCATGGCGGTGTCGCCTTTGACCCATGGAAAATCGAAGATAGAAAATAGGCTGGGATCGGCGGCTTGAAAGCTGTCCTTGAATTTGTTCTGGCCGACGGTGAAGAGGGCTTCAATTTGTCCATTCATCAATCGGGTTGAATTCAGCACCTCTGGAAATTCTGATTGCAGCGCTGGCGCAACGGCCGGCGGAATGCCCCAGCCTTCCACCCGGCGCTCACCGTACTGTTGGTAGCAGCGGAGCCAGTAGAGGTTGTCGCTGTTTTTATGAAAGCCATTGTAACTGTATTGGTACTGCACCCACAATAAAATCAACAGACAGGCGGCCAACCCCATGGAGAGGCCAATGATATTGATGGCAGAATAGCCTTTATGACGCTGCAACTGCCTCATGGACAGTTTCAAATAATTGCGAAACATTGAAAACCTCCATCTCAGATGATGCCAGAGTATCTCCGGCAAAGAGGAAAAGAATTGGGACAGATACCAGAGACGGGCCTTTTGAACACCGTCTGTCAGGGCCATATCGACAAAGATTTCATCGAGATCGCCCCAGAGGTAGAGGCTGTCCTCGCTGGGGCAGAGTCGCCTGAAGAGTGTGCTCAATCCCCGTGGGGGTAAATGTGAGGGGGGCTTCACGGCTTACTCCTCAAAGATGAGCGTGTCAAAGTCCTGCCACATCGTTTCATTGACTTTTTTGATGTCCAGCAGGGCGTTATAGCCCAGTTGGGTCAGGCGATAGTATTTGATGGCCTTGCCCCCGCGCTTGGCGTTGGGTTCGCCAATGAAAGCGTCCAAAAATCCAAGTTTGGTCATGCGATTCAAAGGTACATAGACATTGCCCACCGTCCATTTCTTGTCTGTGGTGTGATTAAGCTGTTCCCGGATATTGACCAGGTAGGCATCGGCCTCCATACGAAATATGGTCAATAGAACCAGCTCTTCTTTTCGTGTCAGGTATTTCATGGGATCTCCAGTGCATGGCCATGCGAATCTTTTACATTGTAAAGGTTATCTGTAAAGGCGTACGGCGTAGTGATGGATGGGTTTCAATAAATTTTACAAAGTAAAAGTTTATTGGCGTAATCGATTGGAACTTTTGAGGTATCGGTGTCGTATATCCAATCGATATGTATCACTTTGATATATGGAGATGGATTTGGCCAGAAATAATTTGAGTCGTTTTGTGATACTCGGGCTCATCAATGCAGAGCCCATGTCGGGCTATGATATTAAAAAATTTGTTCAGGAAACCATTGCCGATTTCTGGAATGAAAGCTACGGCAATCTTTATCCCACGTTGAAGAAATTGGTGGGGGAGGGACTGGCAGAGAAAGCGGTTGAAAAACAGGCGGGCAGGCCGGATCGCATGATCTATCACATCACGGATACAGGCCGGGAAGCGTTGAAGGTCTGGCTGCATGAGCCATTTCAACTGCCCCGTGTGCGCAATGAATTTTTACTGAAGCTGTTCTTCGGAGATAATGTGTCTGTGGCGGTGAACCGGCGCCATGTGGAGGCCTATCGCGCACAGCTTCAGGCGCAGTTCATTGAATATGAAAAATCGGCAAAGCACTATGGTCAGGTTTTAACAGAGAAACTTGAGGACCAGTTGGGCTTATTGACGCTGCGCCAGGGCACCCTGGTTTTGGAGGCCCGGCTCAAGTGGTGTGAAGAGGCGCTCGAGGTGTTGTCGCATTATGAATAAGGAGAGAGAGATGAAAAAGGGGGCAAAAATGAATTGGAAACCGGGAGCCTTGCTCTTTGGTGCGGCGTTTATGTTCTTTCTGGGCGGCGGCGATCGCCCGCTGGAGCTTGCCATCTGGGTGGCGCCGCTGCTGCTGTTGCGGTTTTTTATGATCCAGAAACCGGGCAAGGCCTATTGGCTGGCCTATCCGGTGATCACGGGGGCCCTTTTTCTGGCTGTGCGCGGCATGACACCGCTGCCGTTGCCCATCTTTGCCGCCTCCATGGCCATCAGCGGATTGGTGCTGCTTCTGCCCTATTTGCTTCACCGTGTGCTGTTTCAGCGACTGCCCTTTGTGCTGCATACCTTGCTCTTCCCTGTATTGATGGTGACTTTGGATTATCTCTCCAGTATGGGGGGCTGGGGCAGCTGGGGACATGTGGTCTATGGCAGCGGTAATCTCATGGTGCTTCAGCTGACTTCTGTGACCGGCATTTGGGGGGTGGGTTTTCTTATTGCCTGGACAGCGGCCGTGGGCAACAGCCTATGGGCCAGAGACGGCAACCGCATCAATAACGGCTTGATGATCACCTGGGGAAGCGTGATGCTGGTCATCTTGCTCTTTGGTTTCTTCCGTCTCAAAATGACAGCGGCGCGCCAGAGCATTTCGGTAGCCGGGGTGATGCTCGAGCAGGAGCAGCAGAAGGCCTTTGAGTCGGCTTTGCTGCCTCTGGTGGCCGATTCCACGGTGACGCGGGAAGCCGCAGCGCAGGTCCGAACACTTTCACTGACGCTGGCCGATTCCCTGATCGCCAAAACAGATCGGATCGCAAAATTGGATGTCGAACTCATCCTGATGAACGAGGCGGCTGTGCCGGTTTTTCAAAGTGATGCAGATTCTTTGGTCGATCGCTTCAGAGCCATCGCCAGGACGCGGCGCGTCACCCTGGGCGCCACCATGGCCGTGGTGAACGACGATCTCTCTATGGGCATGAAGCAGGCCATCCAAAACCGGCTGCTGCTCATCTCATCCACAGGGGAGGTGATGTGGCAGTATGCCAAGTCTGTGCTGGTGCCCGGTCCGGAGACCTATATGTCTCAGCCCGGCGACAGCACAATCCAAGTGGCTGAACTGACACCGGGCCGCATCAGCGGGGCCATCTGCTATGAGATGGATTTCCCGGCCTACATCCGCCAGACATCCCAATTGAAGAGCGAACTTTTCCTGGTGCCGGCCAATGACTGGGTGCATATCAAGAGAACGCACGCCAAGATGGCGCGGGTGCGGGCCATTGAGAACGGTACGGCTCTGTTCCGTGTGGTCAGCCGCGGGCTGTCTCAGGCCGTGGACCCTATGGGCCGTGTGCTTGCTGAATGGGATTATTTTGAGGATGAAGGCGTATTCAAAACCGACCTGGCCATTGGTAATGTACGGACAGTGTATGGGATTATTGGCGACGGTTTTGCCTTGCTGTGTGTAATTTTGGCCCTGTTTTTGTCGGGGTGGAGTGTGGTCAACAACATTTCAGCGAGGCGCAAGTCGGCGTAGATTATCGAAACAGTGCTTTCTCTGGGGCGGGACCCTCCCGCCTCAGTCTGTTGAATCAGTCCCCTTGCGGAAAAAAAATAAAGGGTCAACCCTGATGCTCTTGTAGGGGGGCACGCTCAACCGAGCGAAGATCTCCGACAGAAGCATTCGGAGATGACAGCATTTCATAAGTTTTCCAATAATCTGGGGCGGGTCTATCCCGCTCTTTTTTTTAGGGACGGGCCAACGCACGCATGATGATGTTGGCTGCCAGTTTTGCAGTGATGCCGCCCACATCGAAGCGGGGGTTGACCTCGGTGATTTCGATGATTTTCGGCCTGGGGTCGGCTGCGGCGCAGTCGGCAATCTCACAGATCTCCCTGGCGGTCAGGCCCATGGGACTGGGATCGCTCACTCCCGGTGCCTCCATGGCCCGCACCACATCCATATCAAAGCCAAAGAAGAGGGCGTCTGCCTCGGCGTCCTGAATCAGCGCCTCGACGGTGACACCCACACCGTGATTGCGAATCTCACCCAGATAGTGAATATGCCCTCCCTTCTCCAGGACATAATCCAGGTAGAACTCTGAGTTGGCAAAGGAGTTGATGCCCACTTCATGGAAATTCTCAGGCTTGATCCAGCCTTCTTCCAGCAGCATACGGTAGGGCGTGCCGCTGTTGCGTATTTCATCGGCCCTGACATCCAGATGGCGGTCGATGTTGAAGGCCAGGACGCGGCCCGCGGTCTCAGCCAATGCGCGGCAGTCGGGGTAGGAGATGTCATTGCCGCCGCCCAGCACCACCACGGTTTTGCCGTCGCCCAATGCCCGGGAAACGGCGTTTTGCAGTTGGACGTGAATCTCTTCCAAACTGCCGGTGGCGGGGATATCGCCCAGGTCACAGAGTTTGAGTCTGCGGTGTTCGTGGCCCACCGGGTAGCGGTAGAGGGCGCGCCTGATCTCCGCGGGGGCTTCGGCGGCGCCAATCCGGCCTTTGTTGCGTTGAACGCCCTGGTCCTGCGGACATCCAATGAGGATGACCTCGCAATGTTCATACGCAAGTTCATTTTGGGAGACAATGTCGCCCAGACGCATATCATTGGGGTCGTTGCGCGTGTAAAAAAGATCGGCATTCACGGGCGTGAGCCCGGGGTGCAGCTTCATGAGCGTGTCCTATGCAGTTGTGACGGCATTCGGCCGAAGCGGAATCCGCATAATGGGGGGCGTAATTTTGCCAAGAGGATAATGAATTTGTCGGGAAAATGCAAGGGGATTATTGCAGGGTTATTTTTTAAAGACGGAAAACTGAACCGTTCTTGAAAAGCCCTCTTCGTCCTCCACGGTCAAGGTGTAGGGGCCGGGGTCCAGTGAAAGACTTGTTTCATGTGCATTCACGGTCTCGCCGACAAAGTGATTGTTGAGATACCAGAAGCAGTGCATGCCGGCTTGTTGATGCTTGGCGGCGAGGACTATTTTTTCATATTGACCGTCATAATCTCTGGGGATGACAATCTTAATGCCGGCCGTGGGATAGATCAGGTCGAAACGGTTTCTGTCCTGGCCGCGTGAACAGGCCGCCTTGTGGCGGGGGATGATATCCACGGTATGGCCCCGGGCTGTCAGAAGCCCTCGGGCGGATGCAGGCACGATGAAGCGTGTTTCCCAGTGCGTCTCTCCTTCATTCCAGCAGAGGGAGCAGGTGGAACGGCCGGTTTTGTCATCGATCAAATAGCGTTTATGATAGGGGCAGACTCCGGCACGCCAGCTGGACACCGGGCGCTGGGCCAGGGTGGTTTCAGGGCAGTGCGACCCTGCGGGAAATCCGCTCTGAGCGCAGATCTCCACCGTAGAGAGATGGGCCTCGGGTGTGACGAACCAGAGGGGGCTGCCCATGTCGGTCAGCCGGTTAAACAGGGCAAAGAGCAGGGGGCCGGCGGCACGGGCGCCACTGACCGCGGCGTTTCCCTCGCCGGTGAAATTTCCCACCCAGACCCCAATGGTCCACTGTGCGTTCACGCCGATGGCCCAGCCGTCTTTCTGGCCGTAGCTGGTGCCTGTTTTCCAGGCCACGGGAATCTGCCGCGAAAAGCGGCGCCAGAAGGCTTCGGCGCCAGGGCGGGAGAGTCGATTCAGACTGCCCAGCACCAGCCAGGCCGCACCGGGGCTGAAGAGCGGCTGTGTCTCCGGGGGGGGCGTGGCCCCTGCCTTGAGCCGGGGGCGGATCTGCCGGCCCTGGTTGCCCAGAGAGAGATAGAGCGTGATCAGTTCAAAGAGGCTGGCCTCAGCGCCACCGAGAATCAGGGGGAGACCGTATTCGGCGGCGGGTCTGAAAAGGCCGGTAAAGCCCGCGGTTTTCAGGTCGGCATAGAAATCTTCCAGCCCGTAGCGGTTGAGCAGACGGGCCGCAGGCACATTGAGCGACCGGATGAGTACCGACTCCAGTGAGACCAGTCCCGCATGGCGTTTGCTGGCATTCTGCGGCATGAAGTTACCGTAGAACGTGGGCACGTCTAAAATCTGTGACTGCAGGGTATAGGGGCCGCGGTCCAGCACCTTGGCCACCAGATAGGGCTTGAGCAGACTGCCTGTGGAGCGCCGGGCCGTAATGCCGTTCACCTGTCCCTGGTGCAGCGTGTCCTGAAAGGACTGTGAACCCACATAGGCCCGTACCGCGCCGGTGCGGGTCTCTGCCACAAGCACGGCCACGTTGTAAATGCTCTGTCGACTGAGCCACAGGTGGTGCTGCGCGGTGGCGGCTTCTGTCTGTTGCTGGATGGCATCATCCACTGTCAGGTGAATGGACGCCCCGGGCGTCGCGGTTTCCATGACATGCTGGCAGAGATGCGGGGCTTTAAAGGGCAGCACGCCGCCTCCTTTGGGCAGCGGCTCCAGCGTGGCCAATGCGGCTGTGAGTGAATCGATCTCTCCGCAGTAGGCCAGTCGCTGTAGCAGGCGGTTCCTTTTGTCTCTGAGTACGGGGCGTCGCCGCTCGAGATTGATGTCTGTAGGGGCGTTGGGCAGCACGGCAAAGAGGGCCGCCTCAGCCCAGGTCAGTGCCTCCGGCGGTTTGGAGAAGTAGCGAAACGCTGCGGCGTGCAGACCCACAGTGTTGCCGCCCATGGGGACATGGGCCGCATAGAGTGAGAGAATTTCATCTGAGGTGAAGTGAAGCGCGAGGCGCAGGGCAAAGGCTGCTTCGCGTATTTTATTGGGGATGTTGCGTTTCTTAGGCGCTGCCATGCGTCCCACCTGCATGGGCAGCGTGCTGCCGCCTTGGAGAAAGGGGCTGCCTTTGAGGTTGGCCACCACGGCCCGGACCAGACCCAGTGCATCCACACCGGGATGGCGGCCGAAGCGTTTGTCTTCATAGGTTTTGATGCAGGTGATATATTTGTGAGGCAGGGGAGCATCGGTCACAGGAAAACGAATCTGCTGGTCGGGGGCCAGTGTGGCCCGGAGCAGGTGGCCGTTGCAGTCAAACACCGTGGTGGAGTAGCCCACGTGAAAGGGCGTCTCCATGGGGCGGATAAGCCAGATGACGCCCAGAATGCACAGCGATGTCAGTAGGGTGCGGCGGTGTTTGATTGTTATGTGATAGGCCTTTTGAAGCGATTTCATGGTTTTGTCAAGACCGGCCCCCTCAATGTTCTCGGGACCGGTCTGCTCTCATCTTAATCGTTGCCAGGGGGCGTGTGTGTCACAGCCGTTATTGTACCACCGTGCGTGCCGCGGCAATGCGGGCATAGAAAGCAGGGGTGTACATGCCCTCCACAGAGACCGCCGGGAGTATATAATCGCCTTTGAACGTGGGGTTGATTTTGACGGCATAGCTGCGCTGCCTGCCAGACTGAAGATCAAAGAACCAGTTGACCCGGTCATCCCGTAGATCCATGAAGTCATAGGCGCTGAGATTCATGGCTTCTACCCAGAGAGGCGGCTGCTGGCCGGTGAGACGGAGATTGACAACTTCCCACCCCGCGGGAAAGAAGCTGGAGAGCGCCAGGTTTTCCAGGGGCTCGCCATACTGGCTCTGGACATGATAGACCACCCAGAAGGGATGGCCCTGTTTTACCTGGCCGAGGTCCATGGGGCGCCCGGCATCGTCATAGAAGTTGCGCGTCAGCGTCAGGCCGCTGTGTTCAGTTTTCATGCGTGATTCGGCGGGCACGCCTTCCACCATCAGGGTCACAAAGAGCGGATTGTGGTTGTCTGTGGTGACGGTGATTTCTTTGTCCCAGGCATTTTCAAGCGGCAGAACGCGTTGATACGCGTCCAGGGTCAGCTGACGGGTCCCCTCGCCTTCGATATTCAAATGAAATTTGATGGATCCGCCGGTGAAATCATGGGCCCTGACATAGCTGCCCAGTGCCAGGAGGGCCATGGCGGTTTCCTGTGTGGAGTACCAGCCATCGGGTTGAAAGGCCGCGCCAATGCGCTGCACCAGCCGGGAGGCGGTTTTGAGATCATCCATCTTCAGGCAGAGATAGGCCATGAGTGCCTGGTCACGCAGCGTGGAGCCCAGCGTACCGGCCATTTCACGGTAAGGGGGCATCTCTGTGGGTGTGGCGCTGTCAATCTGTTCTCCAACGGCTTTCTGACCGGAGAGCGTGTAGGCCGCGGCCAGAAGCTTGCGTGAGAGCGGGTCCATGCGTTGCATGTAGTTTTCACGCAGCAGGTTCATGGCGCCAATCTGCGGTTTCTCTGCCAGGGCCAGCAGAAAAAGTCGATAGGTCTGATAGCGGTGGTTGTCGGCGTGGATGCGCTTGGCATGGCGCCGGGCGCTTTGCAGCCAGTGGTCAAAGAGCGATGGCGGTACGTGATACCCTCTGGCTTTGGCCTCCAGAAGAAAGTGGCCGACATAGCTGGTGGACCAGTCATGCACCTTGCCGCTGTGATGCGCAGAGACCGGCCAGTAGGAGAAGCCACCGTCTACTTTATAGCGGCTGAGGCGGCTGATGGCGGTGTTGATGTGGTCGGTAGCGGCCTGCTTTTCCCAGCTTGAGAGCTCGGCGAGATCGTTTAAGTAGAGCTGGGGAAAGGCCGCGGAGGTGGTCTGTTCCAGACAGCCATAGGGGTAACGCAGCAGGTTGCTGAGCCGTTTTCCCACCTGAATATCTGGCATGCGTGTGAAGGCGATACGGGCGTTTTGCGTGCCTTCCAGTCCAAATTTGTGGGGAATCAATGTGACCGGCTGTCCCTCTATGACCGTGGTGTCTGTGATCTCAGTATAGAATGGGTTGGGGCTGGACACCGGCAGGTGGATGATGGCATCTGTGGTCTCTGAGCCGCTTCGGCCGGTCACTGTCAGTGTATCCGCGCCAATTTGCTGGCCCACACTGACAGTGAAGGAGACGTCTTTTTCACCGGGCCCGTCAAACACCAGCTGCCGGGTGACAGCACCCTGGGCCTTCAGATTGGATGACAGTGACAGGCGGAGATTGGCCTGCGTCACAGAGGAGTCCATGGCAAATGTTGAGACGGGGAGCGCAAAGCGGTCGCCGGGACGCACCGTGCGCGGCACAGTGGGCAGCACCATCAGTGGCTGCGTCACAGGGATGGCTTTCTCCAGGTGGCCGTAGCTGTGGGCGCTGGCCGCAATCAGCATGGCACGGACGCTGCCCACGTAGTTGGGCATGGTAAAGTCGATTGTCTTTGTCTCAGCGGGATTGAGTCTTACCGGGGCCTGATAGAGCACCACCGGCTTAAACCGTTTGGCTTTGCCTGTGTCTCTGCGCTTGGCCATGGCATCGGCCATGATGCCGCCGCCGATGGAGAAGTACTTGTCCATGTCGGGCAGGAGCAGGCCCATGATCTGATCATAGTTGTCCACTGTTCTGATGTTGAGACCGATTTTGCGGAAATAATGGTCCCAGGGCGAGGGGGTTTGAAAGCGGGTCAGGTCCAGCAGCCCCTCGTCAACAATGGCGAGTGTGAATGTGGCCGGCTGCCGGGCACCTGAGGTGACGGCGATCTGAAAGTCGGCCTTGGGCCGGAGCGTCTCGGGGGCAGTGAAGGAGATGGGCAGCCGTGTGGCGGCGTCCTCCACGCGCAGTGTCTTGATGCCGTAGACGCGCATGGGCACATCATTACTGTTCTGATTGTGGGGTTGAATCAGGCTGATTGAGGCGTAGCAGTTGGGCAGCATCTGCCGCGTGATCTCAATGGAGATGCTCGTTTTGGGCGATTTGAGCGACACCCAGCGCTGTTCTAAAATGGTGCTGCCCTGTTCCAGTGTGAAGAGCGCAATGCCCTTGTCCGGGGCGTCAAAGGAGAGCGTGGCGCTCTCGCCGGGATGATAGACGTTCCGGTCGGCACTGATCAGCAAGGTGTTGCGATTGGGCTCTTCAGCGTCGGCGGTTTCGCCCCAGGGAGAGGCATAGAAGAACAGGCCGGTTTCATGGCCGGAGCTCTCATCGACGACTTCTATGTAATGCCGCCCCCGGTCTTCTGCCCGGAAATGGTGCTGTATGGGGGCGTCAGCTGAGGTGTAATGGGTTTCACTGAGGCGTTGTGTGGTGCTCATGCGCCTGAAGTCGCGGCGGTTGTTGTCATCGTAATCATACCACCAGTGGCTGCGGTTGACATAGTGCCTGACGGTGAGGCGATGACCGCTGACGGCTTCTCCCTGGGCATTGACGGTGACAAGGGGCAGGGCAATCTCTTCGTCGGTGCGTGTCCGGCCCCACTGAAAGATATTCTTAATGCCGGCATAGGCGGTGTAGGGATAGATGACAGTGGCGCTGAGATTCTCTGTGAAGCTGCCGCCCTTTTCATAAACAGTGGTGTTGAGCTGCGCCTGAAGCAGGCCGGGCACGCGGCGCACATCGGGGATGGCATAGTCAAATTCACCTATGCCCTGTGCATCCAGCGGCCTGTCCAGCAGGGTATGATACCGGGGTGAAAAAGATTTCAACGGGGCGTTGAAACTGAACTCGGCAAAGCGCGTCGATCGAAACGGGCGGCCCTCCAGGTTGACGGTTGTGACGGCTCTGAGCCCTGCGGCAGGTGTGCCAAAGAGGTATTTTGTGGTGATGCGGCCTGTGAGCCGCGGTGCGCTGTTGATGATTTTTGCCGGGAGATCCACCGTCACTTTCAGCCGGTTGGGTTTAACGGTTTCCACGCGCAGCGCTTTGTAGAATTTGCTGCCGCCGTAGGAGAGTGTGGCGTTCCAGCTGCCTGTGGGGTCCTGAAGCCCTGTCGGGATGGAAAAGTAGACGTGTCCATTGCTTCCCGCAGGCTGCTGTGTTTCCAATACGATCTGTCCCAGGGGATTGCGCACGCTGAGTTTAACGGGCTGTTTTTCAGGCGGAGTGGCGCTGCCGGACCGGCAGATGGCGGTCAGGTGAATCGTATCGCCGGGGCGGTGCACGCCGCGGTCCAGATAGATGAAGGCGTTGTTGCCGTCCTGGCCGCTGTGTACGCCGGAGACATCGAAATTGTTGATCTGCCAGGGGGGATGGTTCATCTTCAACAGGGCGATGCCCCGGTGGCTGCGGCCCAGAATGTAGCTGCCTTTCTCTGTGAACCGCGCCATGCCCTCACTGTCTGTGGAGACGGTTTCCACCTCTCGGTTCTGATAGGTGTAGAGTGAGAGTTTCAGCCCGGAGACGGGGGTGGCGTTCTGCACGTCTGTGGCGTAGATAAAGTGCTGATCACCGGCTCTTTTCATGGTCAGACCGATATCGGAGGCAATCAGCAGTTTGTGGCGCGTGCCGTTGGCGTAGTAGTAGCCATAGCCTGTGGGGCTGTTGTAGTAGTTGTCGCCTTCAAAGTAGAGGTCGCCGTCCTGGAGCTGGTTGCGGTTGTTCACCGGCCTGCCGCAGAGGTCATCGCGGTTGAAGCGCGTGGAAACGACAAAGAGAGAGGCCGTCTTTCCCCTGAAGAGCGGACTCAGGTCCAGCTCTGTCTTGATCCACTGGTTTTTGTCCAGGGTGATTTCATGGACTTTATTGTACAGGGTCTCGCCAACACGGTTCAGGTCCTCGTATTCAAAGGCGCTGTAGGCGTTGGCGTCTATGCGGCTGCGGTCCTGCAACAGGTTGTTTTGGAGGAAGAAGCCGATATTCTGGGGGAGGATCTCCGTGACCTGGACGCGTAATCGGCGGACATTGACGGTTTTGAACTGGAGTTTGAAGGCGTTGCCCGTGGGCAGATAGACGCCGTCTGAGAGCCACTGTATGGCCGGCTTGATGTTGTTGAAGGAGAAGCTGGCCTCGTAATCACGGCCTGTTTTTCCACCAAAGGCCGAGGGAAGGCCGTGGGCCAGTCGGGCCGTATAGCTCTGACCGGGGTGAAAGTCGCCCTCTACGTAGAGGTATTTGCCCTGAGCCCGGACCGAATACTCCACGGCAGGCTCGATCTCCACAAAGGCGCTGAGGTCGGTTTCTCTTTCAACCGGGTCACTGAAGCGGAAGCCGTAACTCAGTTTGCGTGCCTGCGGCGGGGTCATGTCCAGATGGGTGATGACGCGAAAGACGCCCTGGGCGGTGAGATGCAGCGACCGCGTCCACCGGTGATCGCCGGCGGTATAGGATTTGGGCAGCGTCAATTCAAAGTGCTGCCCCCGGTGGGTTCTGGGAATGCCGGCCGAGGTAAATTCAAGTGTCTCTCTGTTCTCGCCCTGTACCAGTGTCAGGGCGATACGGCCGTTTGGCCCCTTTAAAGAAAGTGCTTTCCTCAGGGTAGCCACATCGACGCCCTGGGCAAAAGAGAGCTGCCCCTGAAGCTGCACTGTGTTTTTTTGACCCTTCTGGGGGATGAAGTCGCCGGTGTAGCTGAGTATCTCCTGTTCGGCTACTTTAAAAGAGAAACTGAAATCGTCGACATTTTTCTGGCTGCCAAAGGCGGTTTTGCCGGAGAGCACCGCTCTGTAGGCCGTGCCCGGCGGCAGGGTCTGTTCGGGGGTGAAGCGCAGCTGCTGCGGTGACACCCATTCTGCATGCCCGGCAATGGGCGGGGTGAAGGCAAAGGGGCTTTCGTCCAAAACCACCTTGTGATAGTGCGCCGGCATGACGGGATCACGGAAGTGAATGTCCAGCACGGCCGAGGCGGAGATGACTGAGGGCGGGGTCTGGACGATGGCTGTATTGAGCGCCAGCTTTTCAGCCAGGGCCTCGGTCATGGCGGGTGATGCAGTGTCAGTCGGCCCGTCGCTCTTTTCCTGACAGGCCAGTGCCACCAGAATGAATATGAGAAAGATGGGGGCGAAACGTTTCATGGCGTCCTCCCGGATGAAAAAAGATGTCGGTTTGATGGTTGGTGCTGTGACGGTGTTAGAATCCTCTGAGGAAAGATAAACAAAGAGAGGTGACAAGCCAAGGGAAAGTGATAAAAATGGGCCTGCCGCCGGGGGAGCGACAGGCCCTGGGGTGCTGTGACGCGCAGGGGTTAGTGCGTCACAGTTATCTCCTGAGTAACAATGGAAGCGGAACCGAAATAGCCGATACCGTCCCCGTCCAAATGGATGTAGGCCTCATGAAAGTTGCCGTCCATCTCCTGCACATTGTCAAAGGTTTGTATGAAACGCGCGTAGTTGCGGTCTACGGCATGTACTGTGAGTGTGTAGTCGCCGTAGAAGTAGAGCTGATACCAGTAGATGGTGATGGGTGAGCGGCCCGCAGTCTGGGGTGTGTTTTGAATCCACTGCACCTCAAAACCGTACTCCTCCATATCTTCCTCGGCCTCATCCGCATCGATTTCCTCATAGGGGTTGTCCATGATCAAACTATCCATCACTGCATGGTGACAGACGAGGGTGGTCATGTAGAGGTCAATGCCCGGTACGCGGTCGATCTGCAGTTTAAAATGGCGGATCTCATTGTCTTCATCGACGGCGCGATAGGGCAGCGTGTCTGTGTTCAGACTGGCCAGGGCCAGACCGGGTCCGGGCACATGGGTGACGGCGGAGGCTGTCAGTGGCTGCCCCTCGATGGGCATGCTGATATCGAGCCTGTAGGATTGGCCGTGCTTAATGATGAAGCCGGGGTCGCCGGTGGTCCAGTAATAGTCCTTGAGCACATGGGGGCCGTCGTCCTGGGGTGCCACAAAGTACAGGGCGTGGGCCGTGCCGCTTTCCACCTCGGTAATGACGGCAGTGGTGGCCTCCACATCGTCGATCAGCGGCGTGTGGCGCAGGTCGGCGTCTACTGGGAAATTGCGGGTGAGATGAATTTTGCCCACGGGCTGACCGGCAATGAGCAGGCCCTCCACGACGATCTTGGGTTCATAGCTCTCCCGGGTGACGTCGACCACGCCTTTGCCGCAGGCGGAGAGCAAGAGGGCGGGCAGGATCAATAAAAACAGTTTGTATCGCATCGATGACTCCTTTAAAGGCAGGCGGTTTCAGTCGCTTAAAATTCTATTTTTACGCCCAAAGAGGGCAGCAACGGCAGCATGTGGTTTTCATTGACGCTGGGCTTTCCGTTTTCATATTCGTAATTGGGAAACCAGACGTTCTTACGGTTGCCCACGTTGAAGACCTGGAGATAGGGCGAGAGCACCCAGCCTGAGAATTCTCTACGGTAGGTCACGCTGAGGTCCAGACGGCCGTAAAAGGGCAGGGTGATATTGTTGATGCGTGTCGGTGCGAATTCTACGTGTTGTTCAGGCGCATTGGGGCTGAATCCGATAATATAGCCCGAACCCGGTTCGGTGAAGGGCTGGCCCGAGGCCAGGGTGAGGTTGGCCCCCAGCATCCAGCGGCTGCGGCCCGATCCCAGTTCGAGATTGCAGACGGCGTTGAGCATGGAGCTGCGGTGATGCCGGGGGGTGAATTTCCGTCCGCCGTTGATGCCGTCCACGGTCTGCTCTGTACGTGACGCGGTGTAGCCCAGCCAGCCGGTGAGTCGCCCCGTGTCTTTGCGAAGCAGCAGTTCCACGCCTGAGGCTGTGCCCTCGCCGCGGTTGAACACGCCTTGGGTTTCACGGTAAATCGGCTGGCCCGTTTCCTTGAAATCACTGGGGACAATGTCAGCCCCGACGTTCATGTTGAAGGCGTAGGTGTTGTCATAGCTTTTATGAAAGGCCTCTATCTCCAGTGCCCAGTTGCCGCTCAGCGCCTGCTGCCAGCCCAGAATATAGTGCACGGCGCTGGAGGCGTCTTGAAAACGGTTGGAAGTCGACCAGATATCAGCAAAGGCGAAGCGATAGATTTTCTGCAGATACTGATAGTAAATCCCTGCGGCGGCCTTCAGAGTGGTCTTGTCGCTCATGCGATATTTCATGGAAAAGCGCGGTGCGAAATTCCGGAATGTCGTGTCCGAGGCAAATTGGTTGAAGCGCAGCCCGGTTTCGATATCCCACTGCGCGGTAGGTTTCCAGTTGACAGTGGCATAGCCAATAAGATGGCGGGGCGAAAGGTCGATGTCAATGTCGCCGTCGGGTGCGGTTTGCAGATAGCGGGTGTGCAGGCTTTTATGCTCAAAGCCAAAGCGTAAGGCAAGATTCTCTGAATGACTGTAGGCCAGATTGCCCTTGAATGTGAGATCGGTGATGCGGTTGGTCTCCTTGAGCTGATAGGCGGAGAGGTCGAAAATAGATTTGAACTGACTGGCCGTGATCCAGAAATTGGAGAAGACGCGGGGGCTGAAGAGATGCATCCAACGCAGGCTGCCGGTGCGGTTGCCCCAGTTGTAGTCAAAGCCCAGTGGGTTTTCAACGTTTTCGTTGAAATTGAGATTGAGCACATCCTGCCCACCGTAGCCGCTGAGGGTCAGTTTGTTGTTATTGTCAATGTCAAAATGGGCCTTGATATGCCCGTCATAGAAATAGTAGTTTGGGATATCGTCGATGGCTTTGCCCACGGTTTTGTCAAAATAGGTGCGGCGGATCGATCCAGAGAGCGACCCTTTGCAGCCCAGCGGCATCTGAAAGGTGGACTTGGCCGAGAGCAGGCTGATGGATGAGCTGTTCTCAAAGTATTCGCGGTTGCCGTCTTTGTTGGTAATGTCGATGACGCTGGAGAGCCGGCCGCCGTGCGCTGCGCCGAAGCCGCCCTTGGAGAGCTCCACCTGTTTGATGGCCTCGGTGTTGAAGGTGGAGAAGAGGCCAAAGGCGTGCTCGGGGTTGTAGACATCGGTGCCATCCAATAGATAGAGGTTCTGCCCCGGGGTGCCGCCGCGAATGTAGAGGCCGGTGGAGAAGTCCGAGGCCGATTTGATGCCGGGCAGGGTCTGCAGGGCGCGCAGCAGATCGGCCTCGGCAATCTGGGGCACGCGGTCGATCTGGCGCGGCGCCAGGCTGATCTTGGAGATAGGTTTGCGAAAGAGTTTCTCGCCCACGGAAAGTGACTCGGCCGTGATCACTACGGCCTGGGCCATGATGACATCGGGTTTGAGATAGAGATCCACCTTGATATTGTCACCGGGTTGAAGCGTGACTGTTTTCTTGGTTTTTGCATAGCCAATGTACTGAGCCACCAGGGTGTAACGGCCCGCGGGCACGCGGGGAATGACATAGTAGCCGCTGATGTTGGAAGCGGCACCCACCACGGTTTTCTCCACATAGACATTGGCGCCAATCAATGCTTCGCCCGTCTCTTTGTCGTACACAAAACCGCTGATGGTGGTCGCGGTCTTGCTGGAGTGTGTACTGCCCAGCAGCGGGGCGGTCAAGAGCAGGGCAAGAATTAGAATATTGAACTTGCGCATGTTATCCTCATTCATGTCTGTGTCTGTTTTGTTTTACGTCCTGATTCAGGCAATTGCAATGCCAATGTGTCTGTGCTGGGCTAAGTCATAAACAATCAATAGATTGAGCAAGTGGGTTTCGGCGGGGTTTTTCATGGGATAAATGCGGAAGAAGGGGGCTGACGCGGAAATGTTCCGCAGTGATAAGTCCCCGGCACTTTTGAAGTGCCGGGGACTGGCTTGCCATGTCAAAAGGGCGATCCGCGCATAGCCGGCGTCGGTATATTGGAGGTGGGGCTAACTCTCCGGCCAGAAGCTCTCAAACCAATTCATCCCTGCTGTCACAGCCGGAAGGGCGGCGGTGGTGTGGGAGAGGCCGTCGAATGGGATGAACTGCACGTCGGCGGCGCCGCCTGCCAGAAAGGCGGCCAGGGCCGCGCTGCTGTTGAATGACGGTACCGTCACATCGGCCAAGCCGTGATAGAGGCGCATGGGGCAGAGCGGTGACCAGTCCAGAAGCGTATTCTCTGCTAGAGCGGCTTCAATCTCAGCATCAGATGAGTCGGCCACGGCCTGGCGGAGGGCGGGGGTGAGCAGTTGGTCTAGCCGTTTGGGCAGGGCCGCTTTCACCTCTGAGTAGCCGTGCGTGCCGTCCAGCAGCGCCTCCACCTGGGCGTCGTAAGTCGGCATGAAGATATCGGAAAGCCGGTTCCATCCATAATGCTGGTTGTAGGCCGTAAGCATCAGCGCCACGTAGGGCGGCGCGGTGTAGTCGTCTTGCGCCACCAGGTAGCGTGCGGTCTGCCGCATGTCATAGGCCCCGGCCATGGGCGCGGAGGCGGTGACGGTGAACTCATCGCCATGTTCCAACTGCATGGCCCTGTGGGCGGCCAGTGTGGCGTAACCGCCTTCAGAATAGCCGGTGAGAAAGAGGCGCCCGTCGCGTTGAATGTTGGCTTCCTCGCAGTACTGCCGGGCGGCACGCACAGCGTCGATGACTGCATGGGCTGTCGGCTCGGCCAGATGATAGGGATGAATCTGTTCGCTGACGCCCAGACCCAGGTAGTCGGGTACCACCACGGCGTAGCCCCGTGACGCGGCGGCCATGCCCCAGGCGCCTTCCAGGCTGAGAAAGGCCCCCTCTGAGGCCACGGCACTGCGCCGGATCTCCGTGCCGTGCTGAATGGAGAGCAGGGGCAGTGGTCTGTCGCACACGGGTTTCATGAAGGCCGCCGAGGCCAGCACGGCTTCGCCTGCGGCCGTTTCAGTCCAGTAGACAATTTTTTTCATCTCCACATCATAGGTCAGTGCCCAGAAATCATCAACGCCGGCAAGCGTCAGTGCATTGGCAATAAGTGAGGCGGGGCTGCTGCCTTTGTCCTGCACTTGGTGGATTTCACCACGTTGCGGCGTCTCGTCAGCGTGGTTGGGGCCGCTGCTGTCGCAGGCGGCCAGCCAGAGCAGGGGCAGGAGGAGAAATATTCGTTTCTTCATGGCAGAGTCCTTTTGTCATGGGGAGGGCTTTTCTCCAAAATAACAGGGAGAAGCGATGAAGTCAATGTGAAAGAAGAAGGGGAGGCACTAACCTGATTCTAACCTGACCTTTATACGCGCTGAATAGAGTGCATTTATCTTTATGCATCGATACGGAAGGACGTGTCGAATTGTTGATGTCGCCGGCTGACAGAGGGAGTCAGCCCACTGTATACCCCCATTAAGGAGGAAAGAATGAAGCGGAACCCAATGTTTTTTCTGTTACTGATCGGTGTGTTGTTGTCGGGTTTGACGGTTCAGGCCCAAAGCACCAGCAAGATCAAAGGCGTGGTCTTTGCCGATTATAACTACCTGGCCGGCAATCACGATGCGGCTAAAGAAGGATTGAACGATTTCTCTATTCGCCGTATCTATCTGACCTTTGAAAACAATCTGGCCAAAGACATCAAGATGCGCTTTCGCCTGGAGTCAGCGCATCCCAAATTTGGCACTTCTGCCAAGATCACCCCCTTTGTCAAGCACGCCTATCTGGAGTGGGCCCATCTTATTCCCATGCACAAGCTCTATCTTGGGATTGCCGAGACCAATGCGCTTAAGAATGCCGAGAATTACTGGGGCTACCGTTCCATTGAAAAAACCATTGTGGATTTGAACAAGATCAGCGCCTCGGCAGACATGGGCATTGCCTTGAAGGGCAGTCTCATTAATAAGAAGCTGCATCACTGGCTGACCGTGTTCAACGGCACCGGCTACGGCTCGGCCGAAGTGGACAAATACAAGAAGATCGGCTATTCGCTGTGGGTCACGCCTGTGGAAGGGTTGATTTTGGAAGGTTATTTCGATTACGAAAAACAGGACGCGGCCACGGGCACGTTCAAATACGCTAAGGATTATTATCAGGCCAGCAGCTACACCACGCTGAAGGGCTTTTTAGGATACCGCGGTCGCGCCTTCACGGTGGGTGCCGAGTATTTCAGGCGCAGCAACAAGGCGTCGGGCGGCAGTGATGCCGCCGGCGCCTCTCGCGTCGACGTGCACAAGTCCGGCTTCTCATTGTTCGGCTCCTGGAGCACACCCTTGCCTAAGCTTAAGGCTTTTGCCCGCTATGACAGCTTTGATCCCAACACCGATGATGATGTCTGGGTAAGCAATGCCCAAAACGGCGTGGATGACGGCTATGCATTGATCATTGCAGGATTGGACTTTACACCCAGGAGCAACATCCATTTCATGCCTAATATCATGATTAAAAATTATGCGGCTGACGGGATGAACAATGACGTCACCGCCCGCATGACACTGTACTATAAGTTTGACACAGGTAAGATTATCATATGAGCGACGTCTCCGGCACCTGAAAGGGGCCGGGGAGATCAATGACCGATACTGTCACAAAATAGAATGTCAAGGTTAAAAGGAGAATAGAATGAAGAAGTGTATGCTGATTGCCCTGAGTGTGCTGCTGGCCGGATCGGCCCTGGCCCAGGATTTCATCCAGATCAAAGGATCGGATACGCTGATCAATCTGGTGCAGCGACTGAGTGAAGTCTACATGGAACAGAACCCCAACACGGCCATTGCCGTGACCGGCGGCGGCTCCGGCGTGGGCATTGCCGCACTCATTGCCGACCGCGTGCAGATTGCCAATGCCTCGCGCCCTATGAAGGCCAAAGAGAAAACCGCGGCCAGGGGAAATGGTGTGATGCCCTATGAGATTGTCATTGGCATTGACGGCCTCTCCGTGGTGGTGAGCGCAGACAATGGCATCGAATCGCTGTCCATGGCTCAGGTGGGCCAGATCTTCCGCGGCGAGGTCTCCAATTGGAAAGCCGTCGGCGGGCCTGATCGTTCCATCTCGCTCTACGGTCGTCAGGCCAACTCCGGCACATTCGTCTTTTTCCAGGAGCATGTGCTGGGCAAGAAAGACTACTCCCCCCAGATGAAACGCATGAATGGAAACGCCCAGATTGTAGAAGGCGTCATCGCCGACCGCTCGGGCATCGGTTACGTGGGCATCGGTTATGTGTATGACGACAAAGGTAACGTCCGCGATGGCCTGAAAGTAGTGCCTGTCTCCATGGCCGGCGGTGATGCGGTCAGTCCGCTTAACGCTGAGAACGTCAAGTCGGGCAAGTATCCCATCGCACGCGCCCTCTATCAGTACGTCAACGGCAAACCCAAGGGCGCTGTGAAGGCGTTCATCCAGTTTGAGTTGAGCCCTGCCGGCCAGAAGGTGGTGGAGGGCATGTCTTTCTACCCGGTGTCCGGCGACTATGTGGAGCAGAATCAGAAGGCGGGATTTTAAACCGAGGTGGATGCCAGACGGTAACCTTTTCAAAAAGAGGTTACCGTCTAAACAAGAGTTGATTTAGGATTGATAAGTCGTATGATAAATCAATATGCAGCATCCGTTAAGAGCAAGAGGCTCTGGGGCCGCCTGAAAGAGTCGTTTTTTAGGTGTTTCTTCCAGCTCAATGGCGTCTTTGCCGTGTTGATACTTATTGGCATTTTCTCGCTGCTGTTCATCGAAGGATTTCCTGCGCTCAGCAAACTGGGTGTGTCCCGCTTCTTCTTCAGCGATGTCTGGAATCCTTCATCGTTTGAAAAAGAGGCCTACGGCCTTTTGGCCATGCTGGTTTCCACCTTGATGGTGACCCTGGGTGCGCTGGTGATTGCCGTGCCAGTGGGCATTGCCGCCGCCGCCTACATTGCCGATGTGGCCAGTCCGCGCATGCGGGAAATGGTGAAGCCGGTGATTGAAATTCTCGCCGGTATTCCCTCGGTGGTGGTCGGGTTTCTTGGCATTATTGTGGTGGGCCCGGCGTTGGCCAGGCTCTTTGGCGCCTCCAACGGACTGAACGCCGTGAATGGGTCGCTGCTGTTGGCGGTAATGGCGCTGCCCACCATTATCTCCATCTCAGAGGATGCCATTATGGCCGTACCGCAGGAATTCAAGTCGGCCTCTCTGGCTTTGGGGGCCAACCGCTGGCAGACCCTGGTGCGCGTCACCTTGCCCAGCGCCCTGAGCGGCATTGTCGCTTCAGTCATGCTGGGCATGGGCCGGGCCATTGGTGAGACCATGACTGTGCTCATGGCCACGGGCTGTGCACCGGCCATGCCGGGCAGTTTTCTTGACTCGGTACGGACCATGACCTCCACCATTGCCATTGAACTGGGCGAGACCGTGCAGGGCGGCATACACTACCGCTCACTCTTTGTCATTGCCTTTGTGCTCTTTTTGATGACCTTTGCAGTGAATTTGATTTCAGATGTGATCTTGCAGAAATACCAGAAGGTGAAACGATGAAAACACAAAAGCGAAGAATCATCCAGTTTACTGGATTTACGGTGATTCGTTTTGCGGCCTTTCTGGTGGTGGCCGTACTGGGTTTTATTCTCTGGGATGTCTTTTCCAAGGGAGCAGGCACCATTACCTGGGCGTTCCTCACGGCCAAGCCCAGCCACGGCATGACGCAGGGCGGCATCTGGCCTGCTCTTGTGGGTACATTCTGGGTGAGCCTGGTCACTGTGCTCTTCTCCGTGCCCATAGGGATGTTTGCGGCCATCTATCTCAATGAGTATGCCCGGCAGGGGCGGCTGATTCGCATTATCCGTCTGGCCATACGCAACCTTTCCGGCGTGCCCTCCATTGTCTACGGCCTATTTGGATTCGCCCTGTTCACCAATATGCTGGGCCTGGGCCTCTCCGTACTCTCTTCGGGCATGACACTGGGGCTGATGACCCTGCCCTGGACCATCACCGCCTCAGAAGAAGCTTTAAAAACCGTGCCCATGTCTTATCGTGAAGGCGCGTTGGCGTTGGGGGCCACCCAATGGCAGACCATTCGGAGCAATGTGCTGCCCTACGCCGTGCCCGGCATGCTCACAGGCACCATTCTCGGTCTGGCACGCGCCGCAGGAGAAACCGCGCCCATTCTCTTCACAGGCGTGGCCTTCTCCTGGCCGTTCCTGGCCAAATTTCCTACGGTGTTGACTCAGCAGTTCATGGCGCTGCCCTATCATCTCTTTATTATGTCTACGCAGCATCATGAGATACTCAAGGTGCGTCCCATTGCCTATGGCACGGCGCTGGTGCTCATTGTCCTGATTGTCTCCATGAACTCCGTGGCGGTATATATTCGCTACCGGTTCAGGAAAAAATATAAACGGGCCTAGTCCCTCATTGAGGTGTTGCATGTCCAAAATCAAGATGCAAACCCAGGCGTTCAATTTTTATTACGGCGCTTCGCAGGCGCTCAATAAAATAGACATCGCCATTGAAACGAACAAAGTAACGGCGCTGATCGGTCCCTCGGGCTGCGGCAAGTCCACCTTTCTGCGGTCGCTCAACCGGATGAATGACATCATTCCCGGCACACGCGTTGAGGGCCAGGTGCTGCTGGAGGGGCAGGACATCTACAATAAGCAGGTGGATGTGGTGGATCTGCGTCGGCGCGTGGGTATGGTGTTTCAGCAGTCCAACCCCTTTCCCAAGTCGATCTTTGACAATGTGGCCTATGGCCTGCGCATCAACGGGGAGAAAAACCGCTCCATCATTGCTGAGCGCGTGGAAGAGAGCCTGGATGGCGCGGCGCTGTGGGATGAAGTTAAAGACAGGCTGGGTGATTCGGCCATGGAGCTCTCCGGCGGTCAGCAGCAGCGGCTCTGCATTGCCCGTGCTCTGGCCGTGCGCCCCGAAGTGCTCTTGATGGACGAGCCGGCCTCGGCCCTGGACCCCATTGCCACACAGAAGATTGAGGAACTGATCTTTCAGCTCAAGGACCGGTACACCATTGTCATTGTGACGCACAACATGCAGCAGGCGGCCAGGGTCTCCGATTATACGGCTTTTTTCTACCTGGGCGAGTTGATTGAATTTGGAGAAACCGACCAGCTCTTCACCAATCCCCGCTTGAAACGCACAGAAGATTACGTGACCGGCCGTTTTGGTTGATTGATCAGGAAGGATTGAATCATGGAAAGACATTTTCACGAGCAGTTGGATACATTGAGAGCAAAACTGCTGGAAATGGCCATGCTGGCCGAGGAGTCCATTGCCCTGGCTGTGCAGGCCATGGTGGAGCGGGAGAATAATAAAGCACAGGCTGTCATTGACGGCGATGAGGCGGTGAATCGGCTTGAAGTAGAGATCGACGAACGCTGCCTGAAGTTATTGGCGCTTCAGCAGCCCATGGCCGTGGATCTGCGCTTTATCACCAGCGCCATGAAGATCAACAACGATCTGGAGCGCATTGCCGACCATGCCGTAAATATTGCCACTTACACGCTGGCCCTTAACGGGACGGATCCCCTGGCCCTGGCCGCCAGCCTGCCGCGCATGGCCGATACTGTCCGGGCCATGGTGCGTGAGAGCCTGCACTGTTTTGTGACCGGCAATGTAGAGGAGGCCCGGGCGGTTTGCGCTCGTGATGATGAGGTGGATGTCTTTGACGAAACACTCTCGCGCAAGCTGCTCTCAGCCATGATTAAAGACCCGGATGCAGTGACCAGCGCCATGCAACTGACCTTGATCAGCAAGAATCTGGAACGCATTGCCGATCTGGCCACCAATATCGCAGAGGAGGTGATCTTCATCTATCGGGCCACCTCCATCAAACATGGGCAGCCCTTTAAGGATGTGCGCTCGCGTTAGTCTCAGTTGTTGACAGCTTGACCCTCAACGTCCCCGGCACTCAGATCCACGTCGGGGACGTCTCTGTTTCCGGGGGGGCAAACTTAAATCAGCCCGCCTTTGAATTCGTTGCGAATCTTTCGTAAATTGTTGCCGTATGCAGTGAAAGACCCATACAATTTTTCTCTCAATGATATTCTAATCATCATCGGAGGCGCTCTGATGAAAGTCTGTGTCTTGGACGGCCATCCCCCAGAGGATGGACGGGCCTTTGAAACGTGGATGCATCGATTTGTTCAGATCTTGCAGGAACGGGGTCACAATGTCAACAGAATTCTGTTGCGTGACCGTAGAATCAAAAGCTGCCTGGGCTGCTGGGCGTGCTGGGTGAAAACGCCGGGACGCTGTGTGATTGAGGATGACATGGAGGCCGTGTTCGCTGAGATCGTTTCGGCAGATTGGCTGATCATGGCCTCTCCCATGATCATGGGCTATCCTTCGGCGTTGTTGAAGAAATGCATGGACCGCATGGTGCCGTTGGTGCACCCTTATATTGAGATTGAGGGCGGTGAGTGTCATCATCGCCCCCGTTACGCCAACGCGCCCAAGGTGGGGTTGCTGCTGGAGCGCAGTGGCGATACCGATGTAGAGGATATTGACATCACCACAGATCTCATCAGCCGTTTTGCCCGGAACATGAAAACCATGCATCAATTTACCCGTCTGACCTCTCAGCCGGTAGAGGAGGTGTGCAATGCCATTGACCATCTTTAACGGTTCTCCCCGGGGCAAGAAGGGCAATACAGAGTTGCTCATGTCCCGTTTTGAAGCCGGATACACGGCCGCCGGTGGATCGGAATTGCATACGCATTATCTTGTCCGGGAGAATGATTTGGCAGCGCAGGCAGCGGCCTTTGGTGCGGCCGATCATGTCATTCTGGCCTTTCCACTGTACACCGATGCCATGCCGGGCATGGTCAAGCAGTTCATCGAGGCCCTGGCCCCCTTCGCCGGTGGCGATAATAATCCCTCTTTGGGCTTTGTGGTGCAGTCCGGCTTTCCCGAGCCCATTCATTCGCGCTACATCGAACAGTATCTGTTGAAGCTGGCGCATCGCCTTGGCTGCCAGTACCGGGGCACGGTGATCCGCGGCGGCGTGGAGGGCATTGCTGTGCAGCCGTCCTGGATGACGCGAAAGACGCTCGGGGGATTTGAAAAACTGGGCCGCCACTATGCCGGTACAGGCCGTTTTGATGAACGGGTGATTCGTAAATTTGCCAAGCGCGACCGATTGACGCCTGTACAGCTTTGGGGCTACCGGCTTTTGTCAAAGCTGGGATTGGCTAATCTGTACTGGAACCAGCAGTTGAAGGAGAACGGTGCTTTTGACCGGCGTTTTGAGGCGCCCTACGGCAAGCCGGTTCAGTAACCGCATTGGGGAATACCAGAAAAGAGGCGGCATGACTGCCTCATTTATTGATAGATGCCCACAATCAAGTTGGCCTGTTGCAGGGCTTTTCAGGGGCGAGTCTGAGTTCTATTTTGTGAAGAAAGGATTTTCAATATGCGTGTCAGAGGCAAGAGGCTGTTTGTTGTTCTGTTTGTGATGATGTCATTTCAAATGGCCATGGGCGGCAATTTGGATACTAGCCGGAAGAAGGCGCTTTCTCAGTATGTGGATGAGGTGAAACAGCGATACGGCATACCCGGATGCGCCGTAGCGGTGATGCATCAGGATAAGGTGCTGTATCAATACTGTACAGGACTTGCCGATCTGGAGCATCAGCTGGAGGCCAAGGCGTCTACACCGTTTCCCCTGTATTCGGTGAGCAAGATCTTTGCAGCCGTGTATACATTCCAATGCATTGAGCAGGGCCTGTTCCGCCTGCAGGATCCCATTGGCCGCTATCTGACAGATTTGCCGACCACGTGGCAGTCCATCACCATTCATCAGTTGCTGTCGCATCAATCCGGTCTGCCTGATATTCTCCATTATGACACGTGGCCTGAAGAGAAGGCCAGGGCCGCTGTGTATGCCGATTCTATTGCGTGCGAACCCGGAAAGACCTTTATCTACAATCAGAGCAATTACTGGCTGCTGCAACGGCTGTGCAAAAAAGTGACAGGGCAGTCCACCGATGAGGGGCTCTCTGCGCGGCAAATGACTCCCGCAGGCATTACCTCGCCACTGTTTCCTGATGCATTCAAAGAAACCGTGCCCCTGGCCCGGCGATACGAGGCGGGAGAAAACGGCGAGATGCGTTATGCGGCGGTTCGTTTTCCCCGTTTTATGGACCTGGCCGGCGGCGCAGCACTGTCCCTAAATGATTTCATTGCATGGAACCGGGCGCTGGACGCCCACAGCCTGCTCGCCGCCGAAACCATGGCGCCCATGTGGGCCTTTGAAGGGGCCGCACTGGGCGAGGGCACGGTGTACGGCAACGGCTGGATTGTCTCGGAGATTGCTGGAGAAAAGAGCGTGGGCATGACCGGCGGCACGCATGTGGGCATTCTGAAGGTCCCGTCAAAGGCCGTTACTGTGATTTTTCTGACCAATGGCTATGCCCGCTACTCCAATCCCGGAGAGATCACACAGGTGCTGGCCGGGCTGGCTTTTCCTGAGTTGGCGTCTCCTGATATGGCGTTTCGCATGGAGATCCAGTCGCAGTTTTCCACCGCCGCTCCCTCGGCCATTGTGCAGCGGTTGCAATCCGGGTTAAAGAGCGCGGTCATGGATTCGGTCTCCATCATGCAGCTGACCAATCAGCTGGGCTACGCCTATCTGGGGCAGGAGAATGTCGAGGGCGCTCTGCTGCTATTCCAATTGAATGTCAGCAACTTTCCCAACAATGCCAACGGTTACGACAGCCTGGGGGAAGCCTGTTTTGCAGCCAAAGACTACGCCAATGCCCAATTGAATCTGGAGAAGGCCCTGGCGCTGAAGCCGGACAACCCCCATGCGCGGGCGTTGTTAAAGCAGATAGAGGACATGAAATAGGTAGATGATTGTGGTTCATGTTCTCATATATTCTACCTTGTGACGGTTCGGCACAGGCCAGCCGAAACGGTTGACTTGTCACAAGGTAGAATGAGGTTTAGAGACGGCATTCCCCGGGGTGCCGTCTCTTTTTATGGTTCAGAAGAGGCCCTCTGCGCAAGTAGGGCCGCGCGGTAGATGTAAAATGCTCTTTGGGGGCTTCTTGGTATTCTTTTTGCGTTATCATTGGTGTCTGCACAATTGATTGCAAGATGGCACGTTGCATGAAGAGGTAAGTATAAAACAGGGCGTACAGCTCGCAGGGGCCATGTCTATGTAACCTGTTAAGAATCAGATGTTACCATGGTTGAATTCTACAGGGGCATCATTTGATGATGGAAAGTAAAGTTCAATTACAGGCATCATTTTCATGTGTCTGTGGCCTCTTCATATTACAGATCAGCTGATTTTATGCGGGGGCGGGCTGGGTGTTAATATTTTGAACACGGGCGGTGTTGTTTTCGGTATAAAACGTGTTAAGAAGACGCTCTAAAAATATTTGTTGACCCAACATGCCGGGTCTTTTTTCAATGGTTTCACTCAAGAGGATTCGGGTCATGGAAATTCCCAAAATTGTCATTGCAGAAGATGAATTGATGATGGCCCGCGAAATGAGCGGCCTTCTTGTCAATATGGGGTACAGGGTTGTCGCTGTGGCAGCGACAGGCGAGGATGTCTTGACTGCGCTGGACGATTTAAGTCCGGATCTGTTGCTGCTGGACATCGATCTCAAGGGGGACATGCGGGGTGTCGAATTGGCAGATCAATCTCTGTTGCAACATGGTGTGCCCGTGGTTTTTATAACGCCCAATGTCAAATCGGAGACAGGGGAGAGGGTGCAAAGACCTGCGTGCTATGGCGTGGTCCAAAAACCGATTCAAAGGGATGTGCTGAGAGCGGTGGTTGATCTGGCTTTACACAGACGCCATCTAGAAAATCAGCTCAGTGAGCGGGAGTTCTGGCTGCATGCCACGCTTCAATCCATTGATGACGGTGTGGTCTCAACTGATGATCAAGGCCGTATTGTGATGATGAATGCAGTGGCTGAAACGCTGTGTGGCTGCACCGCAGAAGAGGCGACTGGTCAGTCAGTCAAGGATGTCTTTCCCATTTTCAATGTAAAAAACCGCAAACCCGCAGAGGATTTTTTAGAGAAGGCTCTGACATTGGAAGAACGGTGGGACGGTGCAGGCCAATACCTGATCGTCTCCAGGGAAGGTGCCGGATATGAGGTCAACGCACGTGTCTCCACTGTTCAAAACAGCAGGGGGCGCCTCACCGGTGCCGTGCTTGTGTTCAAAGATATCGCAGAAATAGGCCCCCATGAAGCAGAGAAAAATGAAAGCCAGAGAAAGCTCCTCACCTTGATGTCCAATCTTCCGGGCCTGGTTTATTCCTGTCTGAAAGATGCAAACTGGACCATGAAATTCATCAGCAGAGGATCTTTGGCGTTAACAGGGTATGCCCCCGATGAATTAATCGACAATAAAGTTGTCTCCTATGAATTGTTGATTCATCCCGATGATCGTGAGCACTTAAGGCAGCGCGTTGAGGCCGCGGTAGCGCAAAAAGTGGCCTTCACCTGCGAATACCGTATCCTCCACCGCGATGGCAGTGTCAAATGGGTGTGGGAGCGGGGGTGCGGCATCTATTCTGAGAAGGGTGATTTGACAGCCATTGAAGGCTTTATTCATGACATCAATGAAAGAAAGCGGGCAGAAGAAGCGCTTCAGGCTTCTTCTTTGGCCACTGAAACCGCCATGAGCGCTATTTTTATCGCCGATCTGACCGGCCGGATCACCTATGCCAATGCGATGGCCGCAGAGATGTGGGGTTACACTGGCACTGAAGAGATGATCGGCTCTTCTGCTCTTAGCTACTGGACTGAATCAACGCAGCCAAAAGCGGCTAGAATGATTGATGGTTTAATGGAGAAAGGCTCGGTCAATACATTCGGTGAACTGACTGGAAAGCGGCTGGACGGATCTGAATTTATCGTTGAGTCCAAGTCTGTGATACAGAAAGACAGCACGGGGCGGATGATTGGCATGATCGGCTCCTTTTCTGATATTACTGAACACATAAAAGCAGAGCAGGCGCTGCGGGAGAGCGAAGCACGTTTTGAGCTGGCCATGAACGCCACCCGGGATGGCCTGTTTGATTGGGATTTGCGAAGCAATGAGATCTACTATTCACCGGGCTGGAAGAAGATGCTGGGCTATGAATACGACGCGCTCCCCAATGCATTCTCTGTGTGGGAGTCACTGACGGCCCCGGAGGATGTGGCGAAATGCTATGAAATGCAGCAGGAGCTGATCAATAAAAAACGGGATCGTTTTGAGATTGAGTTTCGAATGAGGCACAAGCAGGGGCATTGGGTGGATATTCTCTCCAGGGCCAGTGTCTATTTTGATGCCGCTGGCGAGCCCGCCAGAATGGTGGGCACCCATGTGGACATCACCGATCGAAAGCGAACAGCCAAAGCCCTTGAGAAACGAATGGTGGCATTGACGCGCCCGCTCGATGATGTGAGCAGTATTCATTTTGAAGAACTGTTCAATCTTAAGGACATACAACGCCTGCAGGATGAATTTACCAGGGCCACAGGGGCGGCCTCCATGATCACGGATACGCATGGATCGTCTATCACATCGCCTTCCAATTTTTGCCGGCTATGCAAAGAGATCATCCGTGAAACTGAAACCGGGCGATCTAATTGTCTCGGGTCGAATGCCATATACGGGCAGGCTAAATTGGATTGTCCAGTCATCCAGCCTTGCCCGGGCGGCGGACTTTTGGGTGCGGGTGTGGCAATCACCGTAGGTGGGAAGCATATTGCCAACTGGCTGATCGGGCAGGTACGCGATGAGGCCCAGACAGAGGAGAATATGCGGGACTATGCCCGCAAGATCGGCGCTGATGAGGAAGACATGGTGGCCGCCTTCATGGAAGTGCCCGCGATGAGTCAGGCGCAGTTTAGACACATTGTTCAGGCCTTCTGCACCCTGGCCCATCAGTTGTCAGATGTGGCGTATCAAAATATACAGCAGGCGCGGTTTATTGTTGAACGGGAAAAAGCCGAGAAAACCCTTGCTGAGCATGAAGCGCGGCTGCGCACGTTGATTGAAACCATTCCGGATTATATTTGGCTGAAAGATATCGACGGCGTCTACCTCTCCTGCAATCCCCGTTTTGAGCAGTTCTTCGGTGCCCCGGAGGCTGAAATTGTAGGGAAAACAGATTATGACTTTGTTGAGAAGGCCCAGGCTGATTTTTTCCAGGAGAGAGATAGAATTGCCATGGCGGCCGGAAAACCAAGTATCAATGAAGAAGAAGTCACACTTGCAGCCGATGGACGACGCATTCTGCTGGAAACCATCAAGACGCCCATGTATGACGCAAAGGGCCGGCTGCTCGGTATTCTGGGTGTTGCCCGCGACATCACTGAACGCAAGAAGATGGAGATGGATCTCTCCGAGAGTGAAGAGAAGTATCGAAGCCTGGTCACCAATACCCTGCAGGGTGTTGTGATCGCTCAATCTGCACCGGTGCGTCTCAGTTATGTGAATCCGGCCATGACCACCATCACCGGATATGCAAAGCCTGAATTGCTTGAAATGGGAGAGGAGCAATTGTCCATGCTCATTCACCCTCATGACCTTCAGCGTTTCTTTGGCAATTTTCATAAGCGGCTCAACGGGGAAGAGGCACCCCAGCAGGAGGAGTATCGTATTGTCTCCAAGGAGGGTACCATCAAGTGGATGAGTACCTGGTCATCACTCATTGATTATTTGGGAAGCCCGGCCACGCTCTCGGCCTTTATGGAAATCACCGAAAGGAAACAGGCGGAAGAGGCCTTAAAGGAGAGTGAGAAACGGTTTAGGGCCCTGCATAATGCGTCTTTTGGAGGCATTGCCATCCACGATAATGGTGTGATTTTAGAGTGTAACCAGGGGCTTTCACAGATCACAGGCTTTACCTATCACCAACTGGTGGGTATGGATTTGCTGCAGCTCATATCTGAGGATGCGCGCAATCACGTCCTGAAGAATATCACTTCAGGTTTTGAGAGGCCTTATGAGGCCATGGGCATACGCAAAAACGGTGAGATTTTTCCAGTCCGGCTGGAGGCCCGGCAAGTTCCCTATCAGGGGAAAAGTGTGAGAGTGGCAGAATTTAGAGATATTACAGAACAAAAACAGGCTGAAGAGGCATTGCGGGAGAGTGAGGAGCTGTTCCGCAAGTTGATTACAACGGTACCTGATGTGATTATCCGGACGGATTTGAAGGGGCAGATCACCTTTATCAATGAAGCGGCTCTGACATCATTTCCATTTTTACAAAAAGACCAAGTGCTGGGCGTCAATATGATGTCATTTTTGGTGGAAGAGGAGCGTACTCGCGCCCTAGAAAATACAAAACGAATGTTTAATGAACAGCTTGGCGCCCAGGAGTATCAATTGACATTTGGCGGGCAAATTATTGACTGTGAAATTAAGGGAGAAATCATACGCGATGCCAATGCGCAACCCCTGGGTATGGTCTATGTGATAAGAGACATCACCGAAAGAAAGCGCGCTGTTGAACAGATAGAGAAAAGTCTGAAAGAAAAAACAGTGCTGCTCAAAGAGGTGCATCATCGTGTAAAAAATAACATGAATGTGATTACCAGCCTCCTGGCGCTTCAGAAAGAGAGAATTCAAAGTAAAGAAGAGGCCCTGGCCAGTTTTGATGAGGCCCAGCACCGGGTGCACTCCATGGCGTTGGTTCATGAACAGCTTTATCATCACGAACTTTTTTCTGAAATGGACATTGGACAATATTTGAAGCGTTTGGTTGCGGGAGTGAACCAAAGCTGGGGGCGCCATGTCGATATATCGACACGTATTGCCGTTGAGCCCGGCTTGCTTGATATCAATCAGGCCGTTCCTTTGGGCATGCTTCTCAATGAAGTGATCACCAATGCCTATAAGCATGCATTCAAAGGGCGGGACAAGGGGGCTATCACCATCATTGGGAAACGGCTCAAAGATAATCGGTATTCGGTGGAGGTTAAGGATGATGGCGTGGGGCTGCCGGTGGGGTATCAGGTTGAAGCGGCCAAGACTTTGGGGATGAGACTGATCTCTCTCCTGGCGGAACAGAGCGACAGCGTGGTTAAAATAAAGAGATTGAAGAAAGGGACAAAATGCACGCTTAAATTTGAAGTGAAGCCCTAGTGTGCGCCTTTTGTCCTCCTTCATTTGAAGGGAGCAAACACCCCGTGGTGTGAGGCCCGTTTTTTGGAGGGGGCACAATAGCCCTGTGTCTGTTTGGGCAAAAATGAGGTTTAAGCACACAAATGGTTCAATTGAGAACCGTAAAAAAATAAAAATCGGTAAATAGATGTTGAATTGGCTGTTTTGATGTGATATGTTTTATCTGCTGTTCTTCGCCTCTGATTTTATTCTTCAATTTATTCTGTGTTTTCTCTCTGGTAACGCCTCTCAATGGGATACACCCATTCTTTGTTCCGCTTCTTGATTTCGATACTGCTTTTTCACTCTCCTCTGCCTGCCGTGTGCCTTCTCATCAACCGGCATTTTTGTATTGACGCTCTTCAATTGTAGAGAACAGCATGATCTACGAGGATGTGATGCCTCTGTGTCGCTTTGTTTACAAAGGGGAGGGAAGCCTATGGATTTGCTGTTCTGAGCAATGATACGTTGCGTGCCGTTAAACAAAGGAGGGTGAAATGAGAAGCATGATGCATTGGGTGTTGATATGTTGTCTGTGGCTGCCCAGCCTCATTCTGGCGCAGGAAGTGGAAATGACCATCACCACGTCGTCTGAGAAGGCCTTAAACTATTTTTTGCAGGGGCGGGGAAAGCTGGAGGTTGTCCAAACCAAGGAAGCGGTTCAGGCTTTCAACCATGCGTTGAATTTAGATCCAGACTTTGCCTTGGCCCATCTCTACCGTTACAACAGTGGTCTGGGGAGCCTGGAGCGTTTGCAGGCCCATCTTGACAAAGCGGTTGCCCTGCAAGATAAAGTATCGCCTGGAGAAAAACTATTGATTGAGTACAGTCTGGCCGCTCAGGCCCGGGATATTGTCAAGCTGCGGGAGACAGTGAAAGCACTTCTTGGCCTGCTGCCAGGGGATAAGCGCGTGGGGGATATGGCTGCCGCCTTCTATCATTATTATGAGCGGGATTACGATAAAGCCTTGCCGCTATATAAGAAAGTCATGCAATTGGATGCCGATTTTGCCCCGGTGTACAACAACCTGGGTTATTGCTATACGGCCATGAAGCAGTTTCCGGAGGCTGAAAAGGCTTTTTTGCGTCAGATTGAATTGATCCCCAATACGGCCAATTCCTACGACTCCTATGCTGAACTGCTTCAGAAGATGGGGCGGTTTGAAGAATCTATCACGCAGTACCAGTTGGCCCTGGAGAAAGACCCGGCCTTTTCCATGGCCCTCTCTGGCATTGGTGGCAATTATCTGTTGATGAAAAATTATGACAAGGCCATGCATTATTATAATCGCTGGTTTGAGGAAACAGAGATTTTGGCCAGCCGTTTTACAGCTTTGGACAAGTTGATCTCGGTGCATCTCTTTAAAGGCGCGTTTGACGCCGCTTTAAAGGTCAATCAGCGGTATCTGGCCCTGGCCACGGCCCATGACCGGCCGGCCTATGCCTGTCGGGCCCACATTGGAGATGGTTTTGTGCTGGGCGCGACAGGGCACATTGATGACGCCATGGGCTGTTATCAAAAAACCATTGATCTGGCCAAAAGTGCTGCCCTGCCCGATGCGGTGAAAGCCAATTTCATCAGGGGCAGCCGTTACAGTATGTGCCTGACATTGCTGGAAGGCGGGCGTGTAGAAGAGGCGCTTCCCAAGATTGAAGTGCTCAGAAAAGAGATGCATCAGAAGCAGCGAAGCGGTGATGTACAATGGTTTCATATGCTGGATGGCCTGGTGGCCGCACAGCAGGGCGCCTATGAGAAGGCCTTAAATCATTATAAACAATCCTGGGTGGAATCGGCGCTCACCAAATGGCACATGGCCGAGGCGTACAGGCAAATGGGCAAGCAGACAGAAGTGGACAGGCTGCTCAAGGAGATTGACAAGGCCAATGAGACGGATTTTGAAACGGCGCTGGTGCAGTACCGTGTGCGTTCACAGGCGGGGCAATGAGTCAGTCCATTGTTTAGTAAAATGTATGGGTTACATCGGTTTTGCCCGTGCTCACGGTTTTGTGGGCACGGGCTTTTTGTGCCACATCACACCCGGGGCGGGGGGCTGTGAATGCCATGATCGGCGGCATCGTAGAGATGGCATTTGATCGCCGGTTTGTCGTTTCATACCGGTTTTTAAGCATTCGGCATCGATTGTTTTGGTGTGTTACGCGCTCAATTAAAATGGAAGGGCTGCAAAGATGCCCCGCAAAAAACATCACCGCCGTTCAATTCGATTAATTGTGGATGGGGAAATGCGGTTGAATGATGCAGGGCAAATGATCGGACGATGGTTACATGAAACAGAGAATAAATTTCATGATATTCAATGCCGTGTATCGGTGGTCATGCCAAACCATATGCATTTCATCGTTGTCAACGTAGGGGCAGACCAATGTGTCTGCCCCGGGCAATCCGGCGCACCCGTCGTTTCCGGTGTACACGTCCACAGGGGCGAACACGCGGGTAGGGGCGAACACGTAGGTTCGCCCCTACGGCGGGTGGTGCAATGGTTTAAGACCATGACCACCATACCTATATCCGTGGTGTGAAAGAGAAGGGGTGGCCGCCATTTGATGGTAAATTATGGCAACGCAATTATTACGAACCTATTGTCCGTGATGAAAACGATTATAAACGAATTTGTAAATACATTGAACAGAATCCTTTAAAATGGGCGTTGGATTCGTTGAACCGATTAAATAATAACCATCCGGGTAGAAACAAATCATGGTGATCCTGCGGTGGTGCGGTGTTGGATCTGCGGTTTCAGGAGTGTCTGGTGGTGAATGTGAAAGGCAACCGAGTAAATTAATAATGAAAGGTTGACTTTTGCCCGGCATTGTGTATATTGAAAATATGATTTACCTGGGGCTGATTAATGCGTTTGCAGAATAGGTGATGTTCCGGATGGGTACTATAATGAAGGGAAAAAAGAGGTGAACTTTGTATATGAAGGGGCGGATGGGCAGAAAGGTACTTCAGCAAAAGTTATTGATTGGTTAACACAAAGGCCAAAATGGCTGCAGGTCGCTGTCAAGCGCCTGCTTGAAGCTGGCGACCTAAATGATGCTGCTATTTCAGAAATGGCTGTGTTGTGTCAGCAAGAAGCTAATAATGAATTTCCCGATATTGATTGCAATATCCCAACTGGGATATTTGATGTGCATGATTTTAAGGAAATTCGATTGTGTTCCATCAGTGAAGTTGTTGGGATTAATAAATTGGCTCCTAGGAAGTCGTTAGATTTCGGTAAAAGTAATGTTGCAGTTGTTTATGGACGTAATGGTTCTGGTAAATCTGGTTATGTCAGGCTTTTAAAGCATGTTTGTGGAGCCCGTGATTGTGTCCGTGGTCAACTATATAAAAATGTGTTTTCTGCGAAGGATACAGTGCAGAAAGCAAAAATCTCCTTTCTTATGAGCAGTACTCCGGCGGAATATAGGTGGACCGGCTCAGGAGTGTGCGCTGATCTTTGTTCTGTTTATATTTTTGACTCGACATTTGGTCGAGTCTTTATGGGGAACGAAGATGAGGTTAGCTATGAACCTCCAGTCTTGTCGTTTTTCAGCAGGCTGATCGATGTCTGTGAAAAAGTATCGGCAAAGGTTGATGCAGAGGCCGGTGCATTAAAGTCGAAAATGCCGAGTATCCCAAATGCTCTCCTCGGCACCGCCGGAGCGGCTTGGGTTGAAAAAATTAACGCTAAAACAGCAACTGATGACGTTGAATCCCATTGCTCTTTCTCACCGGAAAATGCAACAGAACTACAGGAACTTCAGAAAAGAATTACTGTGACATCCCCCGCTGACAAAGCGAAGCAATTCAAGACTAAAAAAATCCATGCGGATGGCCTTGTTAAGGATGTACAGGCTTATCTCAGCCAACTGTCTGATGAGAATTGCAAAAGGATCATCGCAGTAAAAAAGAAATCCATTCTGAAAAAATCAACCGCTGAAGCAGCGGCAAAAAATGTTTTCAGTGGTGCAAAACTCGAAGGCGTTGGATCTGATGTCTGGAAAGAGCTATGGAGTGCCGCACGAAAATATTCGGAAGAAGTGGCATACAGTGGACAGGAGTTTCCTCATGTTCAGGATGATTCTGTCTGTGTACTTTGCCATCAACCATTATCCGAGGAAGCCAAACAACGGTTCACCTCTTTCGAATCGTACATAAAAGGTGAAACACAAAAACAGGCCACAGAAGCAGCCAGAGAGGCCAAGCAGGCAATTGATGCTCTGCCTGATATCCCCAGTAGCGAGGCATTAAAAACAAAAATCGACGCTGCTGGGATTGAGAATCCTGACATCCTCAAGGCTTTGAATGATACCGTCACCTCTCTCCAAGACAGAAAAACCAAAGTGCCGTCACTTGACTCAGAAGATGCCTTGGGGGCCGCCAGCCAATCCCTTGAATGGATTGAAGAAATACGGAAAATTTCAAAAGACTACGAGGAGAGCGCCAAGAAATATGAGGAAGATGCTGAAAAGGATAATCGTGTTGAACTGCAGGTTAAACTAAAGAACCTTCAGGCAAAGAAGTGGCTCGCTGAACAGAAAGTAGCCATTCAGGAAGAGGTAAATCGCCTGCAGTCACTCGAACGATTTCAGGAAGCTAAAAAGAAAACCAACTCCAGAGCCTTATCCACGAAAAAGGGAGAGTTGGCAGAGACACTTATCACGGATGCTTTTGTACAACGGTTTAACGACGAGCTCAAAGCCTTAGGTGCATCTCGGCTCAAGGTAAAGCTCATCAAATCCAAGGTTTCAAAAGGTAAGGTCCTCCATACACTTCAGCTGGACGGAGCCACCCACAACCTGAATGAAGTCCTAAGTGAAGGTGAGAACCGTATCGTATCAATTGCGGCGTTTCTTGCTGATGTTACAGGAAGAACCTATCCGGCTCCATTTGTATTTGATGACCCTATCTCATCACTTGATCAGGATTATGAAGAGGCGGTCGTTCAACGTCTCTGCGCAATAGCCTCCGAAAGACAAGTTATCATCTTCACGCATAGATTGTCACTTCTGGCAATGGTTCAGGATTATGCCAAAAAGGTTAGCATAAAACCTGAAATTATCTGTATTCGTGAAGAGCCGTGGGGGGCTGGTGAACCGGGAAATACACCTCTACAAGCACAGAAACCATTGCAAGCCCTCAATAGTTTGATCAACAGAGAGCTACCCAGAGCGAAAAATTTGTTTAATGAGAGCGGTTTTGATGCTTACAAAACAGAAGCAAAATCTCTTTGTAGTGAATTCAGAATTCTTCTCGAGCGAATGGTTGAGTACGAACTTATGTCTGATGTTGTCCAGCGATACCGTCGGGCAATAAATACGATGGGGAAAATCGGCAACTTGGCGAAGATATCAGAAGCCGACTGCGAATACTTTGACGATTTGATGACCAAGTATTCGAGGTATGAACACTCTCAGCCAATAGAAGCCCCTGTTCGTCTACCCGAGCCAGATGAGTTTGAAACTGATTTCAATGAGCTGAAAAGATGGCAGATGGCATTTAAAAAAGGGCGCTGACACTATCCGTGTAGCTCTTAGCCTACTCCCCCCAGACGCCCCTTTCGGCGTACGCCTTAGCCGTAAAGGTGCGTTTCACAATGTTCAACGCACCCTACTGGGCCAAGCCAAAATACTCAGGGCCTGATTTTAAAAAAAGTTGGTGTCCAGAAGCATACCCTTCACTGGGTCGCGACCCCAATACGCCATCTTGTAAAGCAAGGCGCCCCTCACCTCGGTTTTCTTTTGGGGAGAGAGGGTAAGCGGAAGGAATGAGAATGAGATCAAGCGAATCTCAAAATATTGAATACAAAACGTCCTGGCATAATAACTATCTCAAATGGATTTGTGGCTTTGCCAATGCCAAGGGTGGACGGATTTATATTGGCAAAGATGACCAAGGCAAGACAGTGGGTCTGGAAAATGCCAAAAAATTGCTTGAGGAGCTGCCCAATAGAATACGTGATCAGCTGGGGTTGATGCCCCATATCAATTTGGAGCAAGAGAAAAACAAAGCCTATCTGGAGATCATTGTCGACTCCTCTACCGTTCCTATTTCTTTGCGCGGCGTCTATTATTGGCGTTCCGGCAGTGTTACTCAGGAGTTAAAGGGCAATGCACTCAATGATTTTTTGATCAAGAAGTCAGGGATTACCTGGGATCGGGTGATAGAAGAACAAGCAAGCTTGAATGATATTGATGAGCATGCCATTGGTGTTTTTAAAAAAGATGCAGCTAAAGCAGGTCGACTTCCGGATCTCAGTGAGGATTCGGTTGAAGATATTTTGAAAAAACTTCGCGTATACACTGATGACGGCCTGACGCGTGCCGCACTTATTCTGTTCGGGAAAGATCCTGGTGCCTATTATCCCAGTTCATATATAAAAATAGGACGGTTCGGTACAAGTGATGTGGACCTCCGTTTTCAGGAAGTTTGTGAAGGAAGCCTCATACAAATACTCTATGATGTGATGGAGCAGTTGCAGAAAAAGTTTTTAACCAAGCCTGTGCGGTTTGAAGGCATTCACCGTTTTGAAGAACTGGAATACCCGGTGGCGGCGCTTCGAGAAATATTGCTGAACGCGCTGGTGCACAGGAATTATCTGGGCAGTATGATTCAGCTGAAAGTGTATGATGGCAGGTTAACATTGTGGAATGCCGGGACATTGCCTGAAGAACTTACCATTGAACAGCTTTTAACAACCCATGAATCCATTCCCCGAAATCCATTGATTGCAGAAGTTTGCTATAAAGCGGGGTATATTGATTCTTGGGGTAGGGGTGTCGAAAAGATTACTACGGCATGCAAAGATGCTGGATTGCCAGGGCCTCAATTTCAAGAGCGGTCAGGTGGTATGTTGGTAGAGTTGTATCGGACGCCGGTGAAAACGCCGGTGAAAACGCCGGTGAAAACGCCGGTGAAAACGCCGGAAGTCATTCTTGAAGCATTGAAAATGGATGGTTCCCTGACGTTGGCGGAGGTTGCTGAGCAAATGGGGAAATCAGTCAGTGCCGTGGAACGTGCAGCCAAAAAGTTGGGCGATCAAGGGAAGTTGAAGTATGTCGGACCCCGAAAAGGTGGTCACTGGGAAGTCATCGATGAATAACTTGGCCGAAGCCAGGTTGAAGCCGGTATTATCTTACTTCTTTTTTTTTGATGGGTGACTTATCCCCAGACGTATCTTTAGGTGCACCGCCTGACGGATGGGGGCGCATTTTCAATGTAAGGAGAGGGCGCGTTATGAATCAGAATCAGGCCATGGAGAGGTGGACGGGGTTGGAGGCGGTGCTCGATGAGCTGGCCCTGGACCTGCCCGTGCCCCACGCCCACGGTTTTCTCACGGCCATTGCCGTGGGACCGGAGCGGCTTGTTCCGGAGCGGTGGGTGCCTGTGCTCTTCTCCGAAGAGGGGGAGGCGCCGGAGTTTGCAACGGCGGCACAGGCCCGGCGCAGTCGGCGCTGCGTGCTGGCCTGCCATGCCCATCTGATGGATGAACTGGCGCAGGGGCGCTACGCGCCGCTCTTTGAGCAGATGGACGACGGGGAGGGGGCGGTTTATGACCCCACGGTGTGGTGCATGGGCTTTGCCAGGGGGCTGAGCCTCATGTCCCGCGATTGGCTGGACGCCGATTCTGACCAGCACTATGGAAAGATGATCTTCCCCATTCTCTATTTCCTGGACGGGCAGTGCAAGTATGAGGCCGTGCTGGAGGAGCTTGATCTTGCCCCTGAGCAGTTTGAGGCCCAGCTAGTCAGTCAGATTCCACAAACGGTGATTGAACTGGACGGCTACTGGGCGCCGGATCGCAGGGCGGGTGTGGCCTTTTCTGAGCGGGGGCGTGTGCTGCCGGCCGCCAGGGAAAAGACGCCCTCTCGCAACGCGTCCTGCACCTGCGGCAGCGGGAAGAAGTACAAGCACTGCTGCGGACGATGAGCGTCGTTGTTTTTTGTGGGGGACTGCCGGTTCTCTAGAGGCGGGTGCCTCTGCGGGGCGTGTCATTGCGGGTCTGCCGCTTCAGCAGGGTGAACGGGTTTGATCGATGGATTTAGGATAAACGATACATGCTCAGGGAAAGGTCAATGTAAACGTCGATCCCTGGCCCACGGTGCTCTCTAGATCCACGCGGCCGTGATGGGCCTGCATGATATGCTTCACAATGGAGAGCCCCAGTCCGGTGCCGCCCAGCTCGCGGCTGCGTGAGGTGTCTACACGGTAGAAACGTTCAAAGAGGCGGGCGTGATGCTCAGCGGGAATGCCCGGCCCCGCGTCGGTGACGCTGAGGCGGAGGCGATGCCCTGAGCGGCGGGCCTCAATTTGAACCACGGTGCCGGTCTCGGCGTATTTGATGGCGTTGTCCACCAGGTTGATCAGCGCCTGCTGCACCATGTTGCCGTTGACGGTGAGTGTGAAGTGGTCATCGATGTCGGTTTCCAGTACGATCTGCCTGTCGTCGGCCTGGGTGCGGCAGAGCAGGAGCGCCTCGTCCACCAGCGGTTTCAGAAGCAGTGTCTCTTTTTCTATGTCCGCATCGTCCTGTGATTTTTCAATGCGTGAGAGATTCAGCAGATCCTCGACAATGGTGTTGAGGCGGTCGGCGTGCTTGAGAATGATGTCCATGAATCGGCGGCCCGCTTTTGGGTCTTGGGCGGCACCGTCACGCAGTGTCTCCACCGAGCCTTTAATGGCCGTGATGGGCGTCTTCAATTCATGGGAGACGTTGGCCACAAATTCCTTGCGGATATTTTCAAGGCGTTTGAGGTCGGTGACGTCGTTGAGCACCACCACCACGCCGATCTGGCGGTTTTGAAAGTCCAGCAGCAGTGTGCCGTGGGCCTGGAGGAAGCGTTCGGCGGCGTCGTGCAGTACGATCTCCTGTGCACCACCCTGATGAGAGTTGAGCGTGTGTCGTACAAATTTGAGCAGGTCAAAATTCCGGATGACCTCCTGAATGGGCCTGCCAGTAGCTTGCTCGCTTTCCACTAGAAAGTATTCGGCCGCGGCATGGTTGAAGCGCAGCAGGCGTTCATTGCTGTCTACCACCAGCACGGCCTCGTTCATGCTGGAGAGCACGCTTTCCAATTCGTTCTTCTGTTCGGTGATGGTGGCCATGCGTCCGCTGATCTCACCGGCCATGCGGTTCATGGCATTGCCCAGCAAAGTGAATTCCTCTGGGTCAGAGATGTAGATGCGGTGACCGAGCCTGCCCTGGCCAAACTGTTGCGCCCCGTGTTTCAGCGTCTCCACAGGTTTTCTGATCTCCCGGCTGATCAAGAGGCTGATGACTGTGCTGCCCAGAATGATGAAGAGGGCGGCCAGCGCCGTGCGCCTGAAGAGGGCGTTCAGTGTTTCAGAGAGGTGCATCACCGGCAGAGAGGTCCGGATGACCAGGGCGCTTTCGGGATGGAGGCTTTGACGGATGGCGATATACATCAGATCGTGTTTTAAGGTCTGGCTGTATCGCGTGGAGAGGCCGCGCCCCCTTTGGAGGGCGTCACGGATTTCGGGGCGATTGGCATGGTTCTCCATCACGGTGATGTCTTCATCGGAATCTGCCATGACCTCGCCTGACGGCTTGATGAGGGTGAAGCGGTTGCCCAATGTCTCTCCCATGCGGCGGCAGAGCGCTTGGAGGCTGTCCGGCTGGAGAATGGCGCCTTCGGGCGCGGCAGCCTGGCCCAGCAGATGGGCGCGGGCCTCCAGATCCACGGCAATGCGGTTGAGATAGAGGTTCTTCATGGCCACAGAGGTGTACCAGGAGATGGCCAGAATACTGGTCAGAATGATGATAATATAGAATGGAAAATAACGCCAGAGAAAAGAACGGCCGCGTTGCATGCCCTACTCCTTTAGTCGATAACCCACGCCGCGTACGGTTTGAATGAGTTGCCCGGCGTCCCCCAGTTTCTTTCGTAAACCGACGATCTGTACATCCACAGACCGATCAGTCACCGGATAGTCGTCGCCTTTCACGGAGTCAATGATCTGCGCACGTGTGAACACCCAGCCGGGGTGGCGGATGAGAAAGTGCAGAATGTGAAATTCCGTGGCGGTCAGTGATACAGGCGTGGTGTCTACCAGCACCTCAAAACGCACTGGGTCGATCTCTATGTTGTGCAGGTGGATGACCTCAGGCAGGGCGGGTTTGTTTTTCCTGTCCCTGCGCAGCACGGTGCGTATGCGGGCGATGACCACCTTGGGGCTGAAGGGCTTGGTGATATAATCCTCGGCGCCCAGCTCCAGGCCGGTGACAATGTCGGCCTCCTCGCCCTTGGCCGTCAGCATGATGATGGGGATGTCCGCCAGCTGGTCGTCGCTTTTCAGGAGGCGTGTGATCTCAAATCCGTCCATGCCGGGCAGCATCAAGTCCATGAGGATGAGGTTGGGGTGGAGGCTTCGTGCGGCTTTCAGTGCCTCTTCGCCACTTTCTACCCCGTTGACGGCGTAACCCTCTTTCTCCAGGTTGTAACACAACAGTTCGAGGATATCTTTTTCGTCTTCAATTACGAGAACGCGTGCTTTGGCCATGTGTCGCCTCATATTGAGTAGGGGTGTTTAAAATTAATCATCTCTGCGTTGACAGACAAGCAGTTTATGAATATACGGTGTGAATGTTAGCGGATGATGAGCATGGGCGGTGCCGTTGGCAGGAAGGTGAGCAGCCCCCGTACTGCTGCGGCACAGGGGCGTGAAGCGGCTCAGCGTTTAAATGTCGACTTGAACTGGAAGAGATTGGGCAGGGCGATGCTGCGATGAAAACTCACCAGGGTCACGCCGGTGAGGATCAGCACTGTGGAGAGGGCCATGAAGGCCGAGGGCGATTCGCCCAGCAGCACCACGGCCATGAGCGTGCCGGCCACGGGCTGCACGTAGGTGTAGATGGCCACCACAGAGGAGGCGGCTTTCTGGAGAATGAGCTTATTGACCATGTAGGGAATGGTGGTGCCCAGATAGACCACGCCCAGAAGGGGCAGATAGCCCTTGAAGGGAATGGACGCATAGGGCACGGCCAGCACCTGCTTGAGCGTCAGCGGCAAGATGCCAATGCTGCTGAAGAGATACATCCAGGTGATGACGGTGAAGGGGCGGTATTTTTTCAGCATCGGTTTGGAAATGACCAGGTAGAGGGCAAAACAGGCCGAGTTGAGCAGGATGAGCAGATTGCCCTTGAGATAGCCGGTGAAGTCGAGCTGCTCAAAACCAATGATTGTGCCCGCGCCGATCATGGCAATGCAGACGCCCAGTATCTTCACCAGACTGGTCTCTTCTTTCCTGCCGATGAGGGCGAAGAGCACGGTGAAGATGGGAATTGTTGTGATGAGAATGCTGGCGTTTATCGACAGGGTATAACTCACGCCCTTGACAAAGAAGTACTGGTTGCCCACCACCCCAAAGAAGGCAAAGACGGCAAAAAAGAGATAGTCTTTGGGGTCTCGTATCTTCTCGTAAAAAACCGTCAGATAGAGCAGAAGGAAGATGACGGCAGAACCCAGTATGCGGAAGAAGACCACGCTTTCCGGGTTGAAGTGGGCAAAGGCCAGCTTGCTGAATACCGGAATGGTGGAGAAGAGCAGCTGTGTGAGAAACAGCGGCAGATGTATGCTCAGCATTGTCTTTTTTATTGAACTCAAGTTCACCTCAATTGTATCGGTTATTTTCCGGACATCCAAGGTAGGGAAAAGGGATGCCTGTTTCAACAGGAAAAGTATGAATTTGACAGTGTCGATGCCGGCTTTCGCGGTGTGGAGGCCCGTCGGTGATTGACTTTGACATGAAAAATCCGTAAACTAGGGCGCAATCGTTCAAATAACCGGAGGACATGATGGGACTGATTCAACTGGGTATTCTGCTGGCGGTGGCCTCAATCTGCGGTTCCATTGGCGCGACGCTGGCCGGGCGCTCCTATTCGGGCTGTTTCACCCATATCATCCTGGGATTCATTGGTGCCATGATTGGCTCCTGGTTGAGCCGCAGACTGAATATCGACGATCTCTTCTATATCAGGCACATTCCCGTGCTTTGGACAGTGATTGGATCGGCGCTCTTTGTGGCAGCGGTGAACCTGTTTGCCGGACCTCAAAAAAAATCAAAAAAATAGGTTTCTATGATCGCCATTCGCCATATTTTTTTTCTGTGCGTTCTGCCTGTTCTGCTTCAGGCACAACAGGTGTCTGATCGTTCTGTGCGCTACAACATCGATGACTGGGTGACCTATCCCGTGGCCCGTTTTATGACCTCGGTGACCTACGGCTATGACAACGCCTACTTTGGCTCCACAGGCGGCGTGCTGCGCTGGAACTATCAGCACGATCGTTGGGAGACGCCTTACACGGTCAGCAGCGGTCTGCCCGACGATGAGGTGCGCGTGGTGGCTTTTGATTACAATTCGGCCTTTCTCTGGGTGGCCACGGCCACGGGCTTGAGCTATATTGAACAGAATGCCGATGATGTCTATGTCTACGATTACAGTGTGATCGGCAACGGGCCGGTGACGGCCATGGGGGGGGGCAAGGCCTCATTCTGGATACAGACCCCTGACGGCTATTATCGCTGTGACGCCGTGGGCGGTCCGTTCTGGCGGGGCTCGCCTCAGGCGGCCTCAGCCGATGAGGTGCGCTGGCAGGGGCGTCGTCCCGAGTCATTGCCCATGCTCTACACAGACGGCAGTTTCCACTACTATCAGCAGGGCTGGCTCAGCGATTTTCACAGCCGTCAATTTGATATTCTCTCCACGGCGCAGGACCGGTATCAGCGCATGTGGCTGGCCACCTGGGGCGGCGGCGCGGCCAGCGCAAACCTGCGCACAGAGGCCATCGATCGCCTGCCCTTTGGGCCGTGGATCGAGGAGATTCATGCACTGGTCTGGAGCGAAACCGGGCTCTGGGTGGGGGGGCGCAACCGGCAAAATCGCCCGGGCGGCATTACACATTGGAACTGGGAGGAAGACAGCTGGGAGACGGTTGAAGCCCAGTACAACCCGCGCCTGCGTTCTGACCGCGTCACAGCCATGGACGGCGCGGGCCGATATACCTGGATGGGCACAGATGCCGGCCTCGTCGCCTTTGATGAGCAGCGCCGCGACTGGCGAAGCTGGTCGGTGCGGGACAATCTGTGGAGCGATGAGATCCACCATCTCACCCTGGGTGAAGCCGGGCTCTGGATCGCCACGGAATCGGGGCTTAACCTGATGGATACATCGTCCTTTTCCATCCGCCAGATCCGTGACACGCGGCTGATTCACCGCCGCATCTGGCGCGTGGAGGCCGACGGCGCCGACCTCTGGGCCGGCACGCAGCAGGGCCTCTATCATCTGGACGGGACGACGGGAACGTGGTCGCACATTCCCCGGCCCGTGGGCATGCAGTATTTGGAGGTGACGGCACTTTCGGTCTTTGGCAACCAACTCTGGGTGGGCACAGACGGCGGCGTGATGATGCTGGACAAATCGACAAAGGTTTGGACCACCTATCCCGCCAAACACTTTCCCACGCAAGGCTTCATCCACACCCTTCTGGCCGATGAGGAGAGAGTCTGGGTGGGCAGCAGTGAGGGGCTGCTGACCTATTTCAAGGATGAGAACCGGTGGCGGCTCTTCACCGTGGAAGACGGCCTGCCAGACAATCGCGTCTTTTCCATTCTCCTGGACGGTGACTATCTCTGGCTGGGCACGGGCCGCGGCCTGACGCGCTTCTTCTGGAATGACCCCATGCGTATTGATTGATTTATTGTGATTGAAGAAAAAGGCCCTGTCCATTTCTACCGGACAGGGCCTTTTCCATTTGACTCCGAGACTAAAGTCCCCGGCACTTCAAAAGTGCCGGGGACTTTCAATGGTTCAGGTTTTATTCCAAACGGAAGCGGCCCACCAGGGTTCTCAGGTTGTCAGACTGCTTGTTCAGCTCCTCTGAGGTAGCGGCCAGTTCTTCGGCGCCGCCGGCAGACTGATGGCTCACCGTGCTGATGGCCTCCACGGCCTTGGAAATCTGCTCGGCGCCGGCGCTCTGCTCTTCAGAGGCGGCGGCGATCTGCTGAATCATGTCCATGGCCCGTTCCACAGCGATGATGATTTCAGATAGAATGGATTCGGTCTGGTCTGTGGCCTCCTGGCCGGCAGAGACATTCTCTCCAGCTTCTGTCATGGAATCTGCGGCATTTTTTGTGTCTTTCTGAATGGCCTTGATGGTCTCGCCAATCTCGGCTGTGGCCTGTGTGGTGCGTTCGGCCAGTTTGCGGACCTCATCGGCCACCACGGCAAAGCCCCGGCCCTGTTCACCGGCGCGGGCAGCTTCAATAGCGGCATTGAGGGCCAGTAGGTTGGTCTGGTCGGCAATATCATTGATCACCTGAACAATACCGTCTATCTGGCCTGCCCTGTCGGTCAGGCTTTGAATGATGTCGCTTGTCCCCTTTGCAGAGTCGACAATGGCCAGCATACCGGATTTGGTTTTCTGCATGGCTTCCGAACCTTCACGGGCTTTGTCCGTGGCAGAGGCGGCCATGGTGGCGGTCTGCTGTGCATTCTGTGAATTTTCTACAATGGCGGCGCTCATCTGCTGCACGCTGGCGGCCACTTCACCGGCCTGGGCGGCCTGCTCTTCCGCGCCGGCGGCCATCTGGGCTGATGTGGCGCTGATTTCATTGGAGGCCGTGGCCACCTCTTCTGTATTCATCTTCACCTGGCTGATGATGCCGTGCAGGTTGTCCACAAAGGTGTTGAACCACTGGGCCAGTTGACCAATTTCATCTGTGGATGTGACTTCCAGGCGCTGCGTTAGATCGCCGTCACCCTGGGCAATGTCCTGGATCAGCTCGACCACGCGCATGATGGGCTTGGTGAAGCTGCCGGCGTAGAAAAACATGGCCAGTGCGGCCAGTGCAACCATCACCAATCCCAAGAAGAGGGCATAGCGCTGCATGGCTTTTATGGGGGCCATGACCTTGTCCATGGGAATACCCACAGAAAGTCCCCAGGGCGTATCTGTGCCTCTTACCGTAATGGGTTCACTGATAATATGGATGTCAGTACCCAGATGTTCAGAGTATACCATATAGGCGTATGGCTGGCCGTGCTTAATGGCATCTGCCAGTTTGTCTGTGTCAGCACCGGACATGTCGCGTTCAGTTTGCCGCATCTGTTTGCCCAGCCGCGAGGGATCAAAGTGGCCGGCAATGGTACCGTCGTTGCAGAAGAGGGCGGCCACGCCGGTTTCATAGGGCTTGATGTCGGCAACGGCCTGCTGCACCGCATCCAGCGCAATATCTACGCCGACAATGCCTGCAAAGCGGCCATTGACCTTGATGGGCGCCACCAGAGAAGTAAGCATGATTTCTTTTCCCCGTACTTCATAGGGGTAGGCATTAATGATGGATTCACGGTTCGTCCGTTTGGGGATTTGATAAAAATCGCCGTCGCCTGATCGGTCATAGCCTTCCAAGGGGTCGAGCGTAATGGCGCCGTTGAAACGGTTGTAATAGGGAATGTATCGGCCCGATGCGTCATGCCCTGGCGTGTTGGCATAGTTGGCATCTTGGCCGTCAAAAGCGTCTGGTTCCCAACAGGAGTAAATGCCCAGCAGGTTGGGGTTTTCCTCTAGGATATTTTTCAGTATGTTATCTACCGAGTTTCTATTGAGTGTGCGCTGTTCCCTCATGCCTGTCAGACTGTGACTTAAAGCCGTGACAATATCCATGTTTTTATTCAGACGTGCCTCAATGTCTGCTGCGTGTAGCTGTGCAATCAGCTGGGCTTCATTAAATGCGGCGTCTTTTTGCATGATGGTGGATTTGTTCAACAGAAAGCCCACCACAATAGCAATGCTCAGCAGCATGGCCAGTGAGGTTGTGGCTGTGAGTTTGCCTTTCAAACTCATATTCTTTAAAAAGTTCATTGGCTCTTCCTCTTATTTTGATAGTGTAATGCCGAACCAGACCTCATCATCGGTATTGACGATGTCCAGCATCGGATGCATGTAGTTGAGTGAAGCAGTGACGGCCAGCGGGCCGGCTTTAAACGGCATGGAGGCCGAGATCTGAAGATCACTGAAACCGGTGTCGCTGCCCTCTGGCAGCCACTGGCCGTTGTTGTAGCCCAGGGCCGCAGAGAGGGCCAGGGATTTCTTGGCCGTCACCGGCAGGCTGTGGCTGACCTGGACGGCAATGTAGAGCCCTTTTTCACTGTCGGCTACGTTGTAGTAAAACGTAATGCCGGGCGTGAGCGGCATTTGGGAGAGGCCGAGGCTGAGGTAAAACTCCTGAGAGGTGAAGTCTTCGAAGGAGAAGTCTTCGGCAAAATACCATCCGTATTGAATGAAGCCCACTTCAGCTGACACTGCGTCAGAGAGCGCCCGTGAGTAGCTCAGGGTCAGGTCCAGTTCATCGTTATAGAGCTTGCGGTCTTTGAGCGGGATGTTGGACCAGAGGTTCACCGAGAAACCGCTGCTCCCCAGCGTCCAGGTCAGCGAGGGCTGAAGGCCGGGGGCGTTGTTTGGCGTGACATCGAATCCGCGCCAGACATAACGGGAGACAAACCCCAGTTCACCGCTCAGAGACTGGGCTGCAAGTGGCAGGACAAGTAAGGTGAATGGGAGAACGATTTGCAGTGTAAAGTGTTTCTTGAATCGATAAAAGCCGTTTCTCATGGGTCAGGCTCCTTTTGCTGGAAAGACAATTATTGACGGTTATTTTCATTTTGCGGGTATTTCCTACGCAATCAGTATGCCAATTCCATTTGAAGCGGAAATTCAGGGTGAGGCAGTGCTTTTGGCTGAGTTTGTGTTCAAATTTTGACAGAATTGTAGACAAAATGGGAGGATGGGTTGGGGCGTGCCCGGGATTGAGACCAGAGGCCTGGAAGGGGTTTCTGTATTCTTGAGTTGACGGACGGTTCGCGTCCTGTTTGTGAAACGTTTTTTGTCTGTCCCTGTGGCCTGCCGTCGCCCTTTCAACTTGACTTATCCGGGCCTCGGGGTTAAATTGAACGCCAATGGATCTATTTGAAGAAAAAACATCAACAAAGGGTGTGTTGTCGCCTTTGGCCGACAGGCTGCGGCCCCGTCGCTTGGCCGACTTTGCCGGGCAGCATCATCTGGTCGGGCCGGATAAGGTCATCAGGCGCATGATTGATGCGGGCAAGCCGGCTTCCATGATACTCTGGGGGCCGCCGGGTGTGGGGAAAACCACCCTGGCCCGTATCATGGCCAATGAGCTTTCAGCTCAGATGATTTCCATCAGCGCTGTGACCTCTGGGCTGGCCGATGTGCGTAAGATTCTCGATCAGGCCAGTCGGCAGCGACTGCGCGGCATCACCACCCTTCTCTTTATCGATGAGATTCACCGCTTCAACAAGGCCCAGCAGGACGCGCTGCTCCACGCCGTGGAAGACGGTACAGTCATGCTCATTGGCGCCACCACGGAGAATCCGTCTTTTGAAGTCATCTCGGCGTTGCAGTCGCGCTGCCGCGTCTACCGCCTGGAGGGGCTGGAGGAGGCGGATCTGCTGGCCCTGGTCGACCGCGCCCTGAGTGTGGACAGCATCCTGATAAAAAAAGCCCCGCAGATTGACACCGATGCCAAGGCCGCCCTGGTGGGTCTGGCCGCCGGCGATGCACGGGCCGTGCTCAGCGGGCTGGAGCTCTGCGTGGATCTGGCCCGTGAAGAAGACGGTCGCCTCATTGTCGATATGGACACCGTCAAAGAAGCCATGCAGAAGAAGGCCGTGCGCTACGACAAGTCCGGAGACGGCCACTACGACACCATCAGCGCCTTCATCAAATCCGTACGGGGCTCCGATCCCGATGCGGCGGTGTACTGGCTGGCCCGCATGCTGCAGGGCGGCGAGGATCCCCTCTTTATTGCCCGGCGCATTGTCATTCTGGCCTCTGAGGATGTGGGCAACGCCGATCCCATGGGGCTGGTGGTGGCCAATGCCGCCTTTCAGTCCGTGCACGCCGTGGGCATGCCGGAGGCACGCATCATTCTCTCCCAGGCGGTGACCTATCTCGCCTCGGCGCCCAAGTCAAACGCGGCCTACAAAGCCATTGGTGAGGCCCTGGCCGCTGCCGAGGAGACGGCTGATGCCCCTGTGCCGATGCACATCCGCAATGCGCCCACGCGGTTGATGAAGAAAATGGGTTATGGCAAAGGCTATCAATATGCCCACGACCATGAAGGCGGTTTTGTGGAGCAGTCGGGCCTGCCAAAGGGGCTGGAGCATCGGCTCTTCTACAGGCCCAAGGCCATTGGATTTGAAGTCAAAATAAAAACAAGGCTTGAGACCTGGTGGTCCAAGCGCCGGAATCATGCGTAACCTGTTGGAGTGCGCATCGTCTATTTAGTAAAGGAGCATGCCATGGGTGAAACCCTTTACATTGGTATTGACCTGGGCGGCACGGACATCAAAGGCGGACTGGTGGCGACCGACGGCCGGATCGTTTATGAAACCAAGATGCCCACCGAGGCCGATCAGGGGCCGGATCATGTGATGGACCGTATGGCTCAGTTGGTGGGCCGGCTTCAGGACAAGACCGAGCTGCCGGTCGGCGGTGTGGGTATTGGCGTGCCCGGTCAGGTGCTGGTGGATGAAGGCGTGCTTGTGGAAGCACCCAATCTATCGGGGATGGATTCGATTCCAGTCGCCAAAGAGATGGAGAAGCGGCTGTCGCTTCCCGTCATTTTAGACAATGATGCCAACGTGGCAGCGCTGGGTGAGTTTGCGTTTGGCGCGGGAAAAGGCGTACAGCAGATGATGATGGTGACGCTGGGCACCGGTGTGGGTGGCGGATTGATTCTGGACGGCCAAATTTTTCGCGGTGCCCGAGGTGGGGCCGGGGAGTTCGGCCATACTGTGGTTGAGGCCGATGGCGAGGTCTGTGGTTGCGGACGCCAGGGCTGCGTGGAGGCCTATGTGGGCACCATGGGGCTCTTGAACAGCGTGGAACGCCGATTGAAGATGAAAGGCACCTCCAGCCTCTCGGCCATTCCCAGAGATGAACGCCGGCCCAAGGATATCAGCGACGCGGCCGAAGCCGGTGATGAGATGGCGCAGACCGTGCTGGCCTCTGCCGGTCACATGCTGGGTGTGGCCCTGGGCTCTGTGGCCAACCTGCTCAATCTGGAGAAGATTGTGGTGGGTGGCGGTGTGGCCGCTGCAGGGGAGCGTATGCTTGGCCCGGCGCGCGTGGCCCTGTCAGAGACGGCTTTGAAGGTGTCTTCAGACTCTGTCGAATTGGTGGCGGCGCAGCTGGGTAATGGAGCCGGGCTGGTGGGCGCCGCACAGCTGGCCATGTCTGCTGGAGAGAAATAGAAATTTAAAGATAAGAGTACATGAGTCGATTCTACCTGAAATTCACCTTGCTTTTGATCTCCCTTTTGGGGCTGCCGCTCCGGGCTCAGGACGCTGCAAGTCAAGACAGCACGCTGCAGCGGGCCCGCGTTGAAAAGTCATCTAAAAACGGGCTTGAAGGGCCCATTGAATATGAGGCCCGAGTCTTCGACAATTTTCTCGAAGCACGCAAAACCGTGCTCCAGGGTGACGCCCAGGTCAAATATCTGCAGATGACGCTGAAGGCGGCGCAGATTACCGTGGACTGGGCCCATGACCTGATGACGGCCGTGGCCCTGCCCGACACGGTTTGGCAGATTGATCCCGCCTCCGGCGACTCGGTGCAGGTGGCGGTGATGCATGGGTATCCTGAATTCATCGAAGGGGCCGATGTGATGCGCGGTGAGCGCATGGTCTATAACTTCCGCACCAAAAAGGGCCGTGTGATGCGCGGCCGCACCGCCTTTGACGATGGCTTCTACGGCGGTGAGATGATGAAGCTGGTGGGACGGAAGACGGCCTATATTGGCAATGCCAAATTCACCACCTGCGACCACGAAGACCATCCGCACTTTCATTTCTGGTGCAAGCAGATGCGTTTCGACATCAATGAAAAAGTGGTGGCCAAGCCCATTGTGATGTATATCGGCAAGATTCCGGTGATGGCCCTGCCCTTTGTCTATTTTCCCATCGAAAAGGAAAAACGGCGTTCCGGCATATTGCTGCCGCGTTACGGCTCCAGCGCCACAGAGGGCAATTATCTGCGGGGATTGGGCTATTACTGGGCGGCGTCGGAGTACTTTGATGTCAAGGGCCGTATGGATTATTTTGAGAAGAGCGGCTTTCTCTTCCGTGGCGATCTGCGCTACAATGTCCGTTACAAGATGCAGGGCAGCCTCTCAGGGTCGTTCACGCGCAAGGATTTTGAATCCTCCGGCACCCAACAGCGGCGCTGGGATCTCAGCGTCAGCCACAGCCAGACGCTCTCTCCCAGCATGCGGCTGGCGGTCAATGGCAACTTTGTCTCCAGCAAAGATCTCTACAAGCAGTTCTCGTCCAACCGTGAGATGCGGTTGCGCAACGAGATTCGCTCCAACGCCACATTGACCAAGACTTTTGGCGGTTCGCGCAGCATTACCGTCAACCTTAATCAAACACGCAATCTTGAGACCGACCAGACCTCGGAGACGCTGCCGCGCATCAGCTTTCGCGGGGGGCAGACGCCTATTTTCAAACGGCCCGAGTCCGATGCCAGAAGCGGTCCTGCGCCCTCCAGATGGTATCACAATCTCTACGTCTCCTACAGCTCAAAGCTGGAGTCACGGCGCTCCAAGGTGCCTGTGGACAGCAGCTTCCGTCACGACGAGGCCGCAGGCTGGGATCACACCGTGCGCATGAGCAGTCCGCAGAAACTCTTTGGCTGGCTGACCTTCAACCCCAGCGCCAGTCTGCAGGAGACCTGGCTGGCCGAGCAGACGCGTCACTTCTGGGACCGTGACTCCTCGCGCCTGGAAAATTATACGGACAAGGGATTTCATGCACGGCATCTCTTTGACCTGTCTGTCTCCATGAGCACCAAGGTTTACGGTATTTTTAAACCGAAATTTTTGCCCGGTGTGCTGATGCGTCATGTAGTCTCGCCGTCTGTCAGTTATGGCTATCAGCCAGATTTCTCCGATGAACGCTGGCAGTACTACGACAGCGTGGTGGACTCGTCAGGCGAGACACAGATCTATGATCGTTACGAGAGCATTCTCTTCTCACGCACCCCTCAGCTTGGGCGGCAGTCGCTGAATTTTTCTGTGAACAACTTGTTTCAGATGAAGGTGAACCGGGGGGAGACAGAGAAGAAGTTTGATCTCTTCAACTGGAATATAAGCACCAATTACAACTGGAAGAAGCCAGAGAAGAAACTGGCCAATTTCAGTTCTACTCTACGTGCCAACCCAAGAAAGAATTTCAGTATCAATATGCGGGCCGTGCATTCACCTTACCGCCTCAATGAAAATGGCAGTGAGTTGGATGAGATGTATATGCAGTCTGTTCGCCTCGCTGATGTGCGTTCTATATTTTCAAATCAATATTTGCGACTGGTCTCGTTCAGCGCCGATATGAGCCTGAAGCTCAAGGGTTCTGCCTCTGGCGGCGGACGGAAGAAGAAGGCAGCCGCAGACAGCAGTGAAACCGCAGGTGATGACATCGGCAGCAGGGACGGGGTGAGGAGCAGTACGCCGGGCGACCGTTTTGAAATGGATGATGCTGCCGGTTCATTCAATATTCCGTGGGACCTCTCCACCTCGCTGAGTTATTCGGATAGTCGTTACAATCCCGCTTCACCTGTGAAGAAGTTCTGGGCCAAGGCTGATCTGAATTTCAACCTCACCAAGAACTGGCGCATCAGTTACCGCACGCATTTTGATTTGATGGAGAAGGAGTTCGTCAGCCAGGACTTCGTCTTCTATCGCGATCTGCACTGCTGGGAGGCGCGTATTGCGTGGACGCCCACAGGGCCTTATAAACGATTTTATTTCCGTATCAATATCAAGTCGTCCATGCTTCAGGACATTAAGTATGAGAAGCGCAGCGGCAGAAACGGCAGGCTGGGCGGTTCCATGGGCTCTGTGCTTTATTAGTATTGTTCTCATTGGTCCTTGTTTTTTGACGCGCACACTGCCTGTTTTCGGGTTCCCTCTATGTTGTACTCACAACAGGACGAGGAGGCACTATGTCAAGGTTGCTCTGTATGCAATGCGGTATGGTTTATTCAGGCTCCTCCACCCAAACACCCTGTCCGCATTGCAACGCCGATCAAGCGTATCTCTATGATTTTACCAACAGTGATGAGCGATTAAATGCGGCCCTGCCCGAGGTGCTGGCTTTCCGAGAGAAAGCGGGGCTCGTGGGATTGGTGGGTGACCTGGCCTGTGTGATCATCAATACAGAGCCCGACCGATTGCGTCCTGCTGTACAGGAATTGTTGAATACAACCGGTTATGCATTAACCCAGAGTTTTCAGGATGCCCGATATCAGACCTGTGTGTTGCAGTATCCGGGTTCAGCCGATTTTATCCTGCGCTCCCGCAAAACAGACGCTCCGGTTTTTTCTCGGCTTAACCATTTTCCCAAGGGTATGCATCTCCCCAACACACGCTTGGAAACCCTCGTCTTTACAGTGAAGGATATCGGCCATTATGTGAAGGTGCAGCGCGCACGCGGTGTCCGTTTTGATGGTGAGATCCAGCGCTGTGATCATCATGATTTTGTGGCCACGCTGCCCTCTGCCCTTACCGGGACGGCCATTGGTGTGATTGAATGGAAACGGCATCGCGGCGACTATGGGGATGCATCGCAAAGGGCGTTTGATGTGGATGTGAAGAAGCCGTCGTGGTCGCATCTCGGCAATATTAAGGCCCTGGACCATACGGCATTACGTGTACGGGCCAAGCACCGGGATGCGGCAATTTTAGAATTTATCGGGCTGACCAACTATCACTTTGATTTTGCCATTTATGTGAAGGACATGAACTCCATCACCAATGTGGCGCGGCAGGCCGGGGCGCGATTTGCCATGGTTTTTACGTCGGGTATTCACGCCTATATTGATGCGCTACAATCAGGCCCCACTGAAAAATTTATCCATAACTATGGAACGCGTGTGCATCATATGGCGTTTCATGCAGAACGCGTGGATGATACTTTTGCGGCGTTAAAGGCACAGGGCCAGGGTTTTTTAATTGATTTGATTGGTTCGCCGGAGGAGGGGTTGAAGCAGACCTTTTCCGAACCCTCGGTTCACACGCTGTTGGTCAGTGAGTATATACACCGCTATGGTAATTTTGAGGGTTTCTTTACAAAGAGCAACGTCAGTGACCTCACGGGGGCGACAGGCAAACAGTAGCGATACTGTCAGCGACTAAAAAGTCCCCTGCAGGTCCTGATCTGCAGGGGACTTAATTTTGGGGAGAAGCGTGTGCGTGGCGTTAAGAGGCGCCCGCAGCATCGTAATTGCCACAGAAGTCATGGGGAAGTATTCTGCAGGTTACGGCCACGCCATAAAGTTGATATACGAAAACCATGCCAATCCAACGGTTTGTGACGTGGTGCTTCTTAGGTTGTTGTTTTATTGTGACTTGTGCAATATGCCATTATTGTGCAAGTCACAATGTTAAAAAGGAACTGTCATCAAAAAGATACACTTTATTTATGCGGCATATCATTTTTTTGCGTGTTTCTACTGTTTTTATAGAGCTTAGTTGCTGTGTCAAAAAGTAGACACCATTTTCATGTTGATACACATTGAGGCAGGAACTGTTCTCTATTTTTTTCGTATGCAAAACATATTCAATGATGAATACATTGGTTCTTTACACAATTGAGCTTTTACTGAATTGGAGGTCACATGAAGCTTCTCCGATGGGGAGTGTTTACACTTCTCCTGGCATCACAGCTGATCGGGCAGACGCGGCTGGAGGATGTACAGTCCTTTACATTGGACAATGGTATGAAATTTTTGGTGGTTGAGGACCATTCTATCCCCAATGCCAATTTCTACTGTACGTTTAAAGTCGGTTCGCGGAATGAATATCCGGGTATTACCGGTATTTCCCACTTTTTTGAGCATATGATGTTTAACGGCGCCAAGAAGTACGGTTTCAAACAGTTTGACCGGGTGATGGAGGCGGCGGGTGGTCGGAATAACGCCTGGACATCGCAGAATCTGACCTCTTACACCGATTGGTTTCCCGCAGAGGGCATCGAGAAGATCTTTGATCTGGAGGCCGACCGCATTGCCCATCTGGCTTTTGTCGACAAAGTGGTTGAGAGCGAGCGCGGCGTGGTGCTCTCAGAGCGGATCACCGGTATGGAGAATGATCATTTCGGTTTTCTTGACGAACAGGTGCGCGGCATTGCTTTCCTCGCTCATCCCTACCGCTGGTCAGTGGTGGGCTACGAGTCGGATATAAAGAATTGGAAGCTGGAAGATCTGCAGCGTTACTGGGAAATCTATTACGCGCCCAACAACTGTGTGGCGGTTGTGGTGGGTGATGTGAAATTCAAGCAGGTCAAGAAGCTGGCCGAACAGTATTTTGCCCCGATTCCGGGCCGAAAGGCCCCGCGCCCTGTGCATACGGTTGAACCGGAACAGATGGGGGAGAAACGCGTGGTGGTGCACCGCCAGGTCCGTTCCCCCTATCTGGAGATTCTCTGGCATGTGCCCGAGACCCGTCATCCCGATTACTATGCGCTGGACCTGCTGGACGATATCCTGGGTACGGGCAGAAGTTCTCGGTTCTATCAGACACTGGTCGAGGAGAAGCAGCTGGCCGTGCAGTTCTACACCGATCTTTCCGATGCCTTTGACCCAACGGTTTACGGGGTCAATGCCGTTTGCAGTCGCAATGTGGCACCCGAGGCCCTGGAGGCGGCTGTCTATGAAGTGATCGATGAACTCATCGAAAATGGGCCTACAGCCAAAGAGCTGGACAAGGTAAAGAGCCGCAAGTTGGCCTCATTCTACAGGCAGATGGAGACCATTAACGGCAGAGCCGGCGGACTGGGGCGTTACGAGATCATGTTTGGTGATTATAAAAAACTCTACACCGCACCCGAAGCCTATAAAAATGTGACAGCCGCCGATATTCAGCGTGTGGCCAAGACCTATTTCACAAAGAAGAACCGGACCGTGGGTATTCTGATGAGCGAAGAGGAGGCAGAGTAATGAGACGTCAAAGCCTGATTTTTGTCCTGTTGGGTTTGCTGTTGACGGCCTCTCTGACGGCTGGTCAATTCAAACTGCCAGGTTATAAAAAAGTGGTACTCAAGAATGGCATGGCACTGTACCTCATGGAACAGCATGAAGTGCCGTTGATCTCGCTCTCAGCGGTTTTTCCGGCAGGGGCTGTTGAGGAGGGCGAGCGCTACGGCCTGGCTTCGCTCACTGCGGATGCGCTGTTTTTTGGTACTGCGTCGCACAGCAAGTCTGAACTTGAGGAGACACTGGAGGCGCTGGGCGCCCGTTACAATAGCGGCGCCGGCATGGAATCTGCCGAGATCTCGGCCTCTTTTTTAACCAAGGATATAGAGACCGTACTGCCTATTCTGGCAGAAGTTATGACGGCGCCGGCATTCGACCCTGTGGCCTTTGACCGTGCGAAGAGTCGACGCATTCAGCAGCTGGCCATGATCAAGGAGCGTCCGCAACGCGTGGTGGGGCAGTATTTCCTGTCCTTTCTGGCCGGAGACCATCCCTATGGGCGACCTGTCACAGGTGTGCCGGCCACGGTAGAGGCTATTGATGTGGCGGCGGTAAAGGCTTTTTACCAGGCCCATTACGGCCCCAAAGGTGCGGCCATTGCGCTTGTGGGTGATTTTAAAACCAGTGAGATGGTGAAACGCGTGGAAGCGCTGCTGGGCCAGTGGACAGTCAAAACCGAGACGCCGGCCACAGTGCCAGCGCTGAACCTGCGCTTCGGTCAGTCACGCGTTCTGCTGGTGGACAAACCCGATGCCACGGAGACGCAGTTCTACATTGGGGGCGCCGGTATTGCACGCTCCAACCCCGACTACACCGCGCTGCAGGTGGTGAACACCGTGCTGGGCGGCCGTTTTACCTCGTGGCTTAATGATGAGTTGCGTGTGAACCGCGGGCTCACCTATGGGGCACGCAGCGGTTTTACGGCCCATAAATCTGGCGGTCTCTTTGCCATGGTCAGCTACACCCGGACAGAGAAGACAGAAGAGGCGCTGGATGTGACCCTGGAGGTGCTCGACCGGCTGCACAGTCAGGGCATTGAAGCGGAATTACTGAAATCGGCCCAGAACTATCTGAAAGGCCAGTATCCGCCGCGCTTTGAGACCTCGGGCAGTCTGGCGTCGCTCTTGACGGATATGTTTGTCTATGATTTTGATGAGTCGTTCATTAATGGCTTTCAGAAGACGGTGGACGGCTTGACTGTGGAGAAGGTCAAGCGTCTCATTCGGGAGTATTTCCCCAAAGAGAATCTGCAGTTTGTTCTCGTGGGCAGAGCCGAGGCCATTCGCGGGATCGCCGGCAAGTACGGTGCGGTGACGGAAAAATCGATCGAGGCCGAGGGGTATTGAGCCTATTCGTTTTCAATCAACAAGTGATAGCGGCGGCCGGTGGTTTTACTACCGGCCGTTTTTTCTGTTCGAAGGTTGTGGTGCTGGTATAGATATTGTAACTTATCCGACCCCTGTATCTATGCCGGCAAGGTACAGGAAAGGCAACTTGAAAAGCGAGCGAAAACCGCCAGAGACACGGATGGAATCAGGGCAGGCGGGTGTGTCGCACAGCGTGATTTTGAGTCTGTAGGTCGTTTTATCAGTCAATATGTTTAACATGTAGGGAGCGTGTAATGAGTCAGATCCGTTGGAGAAAAACCGGGATCATGCCAGGGTATCTTAAGATAATTATCTGTGCATTCGGGTTGCTGCAGGCGGCGTCCGCCCTTGCAACCGATGTACAGAATCTGACGTTTGGAGAGAAGATTCTGCTGTCCGCCACAGAGGGAGACTACAGCGGTACCGTCGGGCTCCACCCGATTGACGGATCTCTGCATGTGGCGTGGGTGAATGATGGCCGTATCTTCTATCAGGTTCGGACCTTTGATGGCAGCCTGAGTGCCGTGGACACGCTTTCGTTGACAGGGCTCTCCGTCTTTGGTTCAGAAGAGGGGACGCATCTGAGGAAATGTGTGGATTTTGATTTCGATGAAAAGGGTCGAATTCATATGGTCTTTGGAGAGATCAGCGGCGATGTCTACTATCTTTCTGGTTCTTTCAAGCATTGGGGGGCGCCGGAGCGAATTGTCAATAAACATGAATTTACAATCTTTCCCTATATCATCGTACAGAATGGCATCCGCCATGTGGTGTATGAAGATTCTGAGATCGATTACATGTACTATGTCCGTTACGACGGCACCTGGCACGATCCGGTCTATGTGGAACAGGGCGAGTTTCCCCAGCTGGCCAGGGGCAGTGAGGGGCGGATCTATTTTTACAGTCGTGGCGCCCGTCATGTACAGCGTAATGTGAGATATGGCGTGATGTTTCCCGATGCCTCTGAATGGTATATTCGTAATGATGTGACCAATGCGGACGGTCGGCTGGGTTCGGCGCCGGGCATGGCGATTCAGAATGGTCAGATGTATCTGGTCTGGCCCAATGGCGTGCCCGATGCAGAGAAAACCTGGGACAAAACCTCGGCGGTGTACTGTGCCACGTCACCGGAGCCGGGTTTTGACTGGTCGCCGCGAATCAACAAAGGCCAGCCGCTGATGTATGAGAGTACAGGCGATCCCCATCCGCGGGCGGCATTCTATTCAGAGGGCACGCTGCTCTGCCTGAATGGACGAAGACTGTATGAGCGCATCATTACCCATAAGGACCGGGTCTGGAGTGAAACGCGGCCCGCTCCGTGGGAAGATGATGACTGGTATGGCGGTATCGTTCCTGAGGTGGTGAGCGACGGGCGTACGGTCTGGGTGCTCTCTACCATTGGTGAGATCGCCCTCTATCCCATTGTGAACCCCGAGGCCGCAATCACGAATCCCCCGGCACCGGCCATGACCGTCACGCCCTCTGATGACGATCCGCTGGAGCAGTCTTTTTCCGCCTCATTTGCCGGCCCGGTGGAGGGCTATCTCTGGGACTTCGGCGATGGGAGCACGTCCACTGAATCTGAGCCGGTGCATCGATACGCCGCGTTCGGCGTGTACACGGTGACATTGACCGTCACTGCGGAGTGGGGCGCCTCCAGCCAAAGTCTCGATGTGACGGTGAATATCGCCGCACCCGCAGCCAACTTTGGGGCGGAATCCACCACAGGTACGGCCCCGCTGACCGTGCAGTTTGCCGACAGTTCCACCGGCGAGGTCACGGCCTGGGCCTGGGACTTTGGCGACGGCAGCACCGGCAGCGTACAGCATGCTCAGCATGTGTACACCGTGCCCGGCGTCTACCCAGTAACGCTGCGTGTGGAGGGTGCAGGCGGTGCCGACTCCCTCACGCGAGAAAATTATATTTCCGTGCTTCACGCCGCGCCGTCGGCCGCATTCATCGCCGATACCACGCAGGGCACAGGCACGCTGACCGTGCAGTTCACCGACCAGTCCACCGGTGAAGTGACCGCCTGGGCGTGGGATTTTGGGGACGGCAGCAGCAGTGAGGCGCAGCACCCATCGCATACTTACGCGGCGGCAGACACCTATTCGGTGGCCCTGACGGTCACCGGCCCCGGCGGCACGGCCATTGAGGAGAAAGCGGATTTCATCAAAGTGGCGGCTGTGAACAGCGGTGTCGATGGAGATGCTGCACAGCCCCGGGCCTTTGCCCTGGGGCAGAACTATCCCAATCCCTTCAACGGCGGCACCGCTTTCGATGTGAAACTGCCGCAGGCCGCGGAGATTCATGTCAATGTCTACGACGCCAAGGGACGGCGGGTGCGTACGCTGGCCTCCGGGCTGCATGCCGCCGGTGTCTTCACGCTGCACTGGGACGGCTGCGACCACTCCGGCAGTGATCTGGCCTCGGGCCTCTATATCATCAAGCTGCAGGCCGGAGACAAGGTCAGTCAGCGCAAGGTGATGTATTTGAAGTAATCGACTGAATTGTATTTATCCATGGCGAAGGCGGCGGCCTTCGCCATTTTTTTATGTATGACATGATTATTATTTTTTGCTTGTTAAAAGAAGCGGGTGGGCGCACGAAGCATTTGCGGCCACCCGCTGTTTTTACAGAACATTCGCTGTACAGCTGTACTGGCATTCCATTCTGTCCGCTCGACCGGCCAGTGGCCTGTCTGGTTTATTTAATGAAACCCGGAAACCTTTTTGTTTTTTTCTCGTCTTCTAGTTAGTATCTATCCACTTGGGATATTAATAGGGGTCAGATGATGGTTATGAAATTGCTCTCCCGGTCTGAGGAGGTCATCCTGGTGACAATTATGAAACTGGGCGATAAGGCCTATGGCGTGAAAATTCGTGAACAGATTGAACAGGATACGGGGAGTCTCTGGTCTTTTGCCACCATTTACAGGCCGCTGGACAAGATGACGCGCAATCAGCTGGTGCAGAAGGTGAAGGGTGAACCCACTGCTGAGCGCGGGGGGAAGAGTAAGTTTTATTACACGGTGACGCCAGCGGGTGAGCAGGCCCTTTTGGAGTTGCAGATGGCGCATTCCCGTATTTGGGATGGATTGACTCTGAAGTCGGGGCTTTGAGATGGGCTTGCATCGCTTGCAAATACGGGGGACGCTGGGCCAGCGGGTGCTTGGTCTGCTGCTGTCGCCCGATGATTTTCTGGAGAAATCCGGGGACATTGAAGAGGTGAGGACCGCTCTCAGAGAGGAGAGAGGCACAGTACCGGCGGGGCTGTGGATGGGGTGGCAAATGATCAAATTGATATTCATGTCGGCTATGGTTAATACGTATTGGAGAGTGATGATGTGGCGTAACTATCTGAAAAGTGTATGGCGAAATCTGAGTCGAAACAAGACCTATGCCACTCTGAATATTCTGGGATTGGCCCTGGGCATGAGCTGTGCCCTGGCCCTCTTTCTGGTGGTGCATGAAGAGTTGACCTATGACCATTATCATGAAGACAGTCATCGCGTCTACCGCATTTCTGAAACCATTGAAACGGCCACGGCCACACGGCATTACGCGCCCATTGCCTGGCCCATGGGCCCCGCTGTCAAGGAGAAATGCCCCCAGGTAGAGGCCGTGGTTCGCGTGTATCGCAGTCAGTCCAACCTTATTAAAAAGGACGACAAGGCATTTTATGAGGATGCGGTGTTCTTTGCGGAGAAAGATCTCTTTAAGGTGTTGTCGTTCACCTTTATCCAAGGCGATGCTGTGACGGCGCTTGAGGCGCCCAACAGCATGGTGATCACCCGTTCCATGGCCAGAAAATATTTTGGTCATGAACAGGTGCTGGGGGAGACGTTACGCCGCAATGAAACGGATTACACGGTGACAGGCCTGGTTGCGGATGCGCCCCGGAATACCCATTTGAAGTATCATTTGATTGCCTCGCTGAAGACCATTGAGGATGAGCGCTGGATGTCCAATTGGTGGGGGACTGAAGTCTACACTTACCTGAAGGTCAAACCCCATGTGGATGTGGCGGGGCTCCAGCAGCAGATGGTTCGCCTGGGCGATGAGTATGTGGGGGGGAGCTGGGCGTCGGGCAAGAATTTAGTTCTCTTTGAACTGCAACCCATCACAAATATTCATCTTCACTCAAAGCTCCGTTATGAGATAGAGGCGCCGGGCAATTTGACAATGGTACGCCTGCTCATGGGTATTGGCGGACTGGTGTTGTTGGTGTCCTGCATGAATTATATCAATCTGGCCTCGGCCCGTTCTGTGACGCGTGCCCGGGAAGTGGGGCTGCGCAAAGTGGTTGGGGCGCATCGCGGCGAATTGATCCGTCAGTTCTTTGGCGATGCGCTATTCATGTCTGTGCTCACCATGGGCGTTTCCCTGGGAATGCTTGCCCTGGGCATGCCTCTGTTTAACCATCTGGCCGGAACGGCCTTCGGCCTGGCCGATCTGTTCCGCCCCATGACGCTGACTGCGGCAGCGGTGATTGTGGGCATCTGTGGTGTGGGCGCCGGTGTGTATCCCGCCATTCTGCTCTCCGCCTATCCGCCGTCAGGTATTCTGAAAGGGACGGCCACGCGTGGTAAGAGCGGAAGATCGGTGCGCAAGGTAATGGTCATCTTTCAATTTGTCATCTCCATCCTGCTGGCGGTCAGTACGCTGATTATTTTTGATCAGATTCATTATATGAAACAGCAGTATCCCGGATTTGACAAGGCGCAGAAATGGGTGCTTCCCGTGCGTGGCGGCACAAATAGTAGAGAGAATTTAAGTGAAGTCAAGGATGCGCTTCTGGGCCATCCGGGGATTCAACGTATCACGGCGTCTTCGTCTGTTCCGGGCCGGCAGATGGGGAACTACGCCATCAGTATTGTGGATGAGGCCGATGAGAAAAATCAGGGCATGTATCATCTTTACTTTGATGAAGATTTTATCCCCGCTTATCAAATAGAACTGCTGGCCGGGAGAAATTATGAGGCCGGATTGCAAACCGATGTTTCGGACTGGGACAGGAGAAGTTCCGGAGGGTTTTTAGTGAACCAGGCGGCTATGAAGGCCTTTGGTGTGACCACCCCCCTTGAAATGCTGGGCAAACGGCTCAAAACAGGGGCGGGTGCACGGATTGGCCCGGTACTGGGTGTAGTGGCTGACTTTCATTTCAAGGGGCTGCAAAGCGCCGTCGAGCCCTTGGTGATGGAGTATTTCACACCCAATTTGGACATGCTCACACTGGAGCTCCAAACCCAGGATCTGCACGGTGTCATGGCGCATGCTGAGCAGGTTTGGAACCATTTTTATCCGGAAATTCCCATGGACGCCTTTTTTCTGGACGCCGATTTTGACAGGCTTTACAGGGCTGAGGAGGCGTTGGCCCGGGTGGCCGGTGCCTTTACCGTCATGGGGCTGATTGTGGCCTGCCTGGGGCTTCTGGGACTTTCGGCGTTCACAGCAGCGCAGCGGACGCGGGAGATTGGCATCCGCAAAGCCCTTGGGGCTTCAGTTGGGGGATTGCTGGTGCTGCTTTCAAAAGACTATATGCGCTGGATTGGCATTGCCAACCTCTTGGCCTGGCCGCTGGTCTGGCTGTTGATGCGGCGTTGGCTGGCGGCCTTTGCGGCGCGTGTGCCAGTCACGCCTTTGCCTTTTGTTCTGGCCGGTGCGGGCACATTGATTGTGGCCGTGCTCTCGGTGAGCGTGCAGTCTTATCGTGCTGCTGTGGTGAATCCAGTAAAGAGCCTCAAACACCCCTAATCCGCAGGGGAAAACACGCGTTTTCAAACCGCAGGGCCATGCCCTGCGGTTTTTCTTTATTGCATTGCTGAGTGTGAAATGGCGATATTGTCGACAGACGATTATCAATGAAAGACGCCCATGGGATTTCAACTCGTATCCATCAAGATGCCTACAGACTATTCGACTGCGCAGCTCAAGAAGGCCCTTGGCCAGACGCTGGGCATCGCCTCGTTCACCTATCGCATCACGGGCCAGAGCCTGGACGCCCGCAATAAGCGGCGCATTCACTGGCTTCTGCGCGTGGCCGTGACATCGCCGGAGCTGAAAGGCGAGGCGCCTCCAATCGGCCCAACGCTGGAAATTCCCCTTCGCAAGCGGGATGAACGTGCCCTCATTGTGGGCAGTGGACCGGCGGGTCTCTTTGCCGCTCTGGCGCTGCAGACCGCCGGTTTTAAGACCACGGTGATCGACAGAGGCAGCGATGTAGAGAAGCGGGCGGTGGGTATCGCTGCTTTCGAAGAAAATGGACGCTTTGACCCGGTGAGCAACTACGCCTTTGGCGAGGGCGGCGCCGGCACGTTTTCAGACGGCAAGCTCACGGCGCGCAGCAAGCGCATCTCCAGAGAGAAGGCCTTCATCCTCCAAAGCTACATCGACGCGGGCGCGCCCGAGGAGATTGCCTGGCTCACCCATCCCCATCTGGGCAGCGACAATTTGAAAAGCATCGTGGCCAATCTGCGCCGCCGTTTCATCACCCTGGGCGGCACGATTCACTTCGAAACGATGCTGGAGGACCTTGTCATCCGCAACGGCCGCGTCACCGAGGTGCTCTGCTCCACCGGCAGTTTTGACATCGACCACCTGCTCATCGCGCCCGGCCACTCGGCTTACGAGACCTATCGCATGCTGCTGCGCCGCGGCGTCCCCTTCCAATCCAAGAATTTTGCCATTGGCAGCCGCGTGGAGCATCGCCAGCATTTAATCAACGAAGCCCAGTGGGGCTGCGCGCAGCTGCCGGGGGTGAAGGCAGCGGAGTATCGCCTCACGGCCAAGGCTGGGGCGCTGCCCGTGTACACGTTCTGCATGTGTCCCGGCGGTGTGGTCGTTCCCGCAGCGGCCTATGACGATGTGAACATTGTCAACGGCATGAGTCTCTACGCCCGCGGTGGTGCCTTTGCCAATGCGGCGCTGGTGGCCGGCGTCAACCTCGAGACCCTGCTGGGCCGGCCCGTGGACGCGGCCCAATCGCTGGACTGGGTGGAGGTGCTGGAGCGGCGCTTCTTCGATGCTGTCGGCGGACACGCCGCGCCTGCCTGCCGCATAGGGGACTTCATCAACAAAACGGCACCCACGCTGCCGTCGGGCAGCAGTTATCCATTGGGTCTTGAAGCGTTGCCGCTGTGGGAGATGCTGCCGGCACCCGTCGCCCAGGCCATGAGAAGCGGCATGCAGCACTTTGCCCGTCAGCTCAAGGGTTTTGAGCGCGGCACGGTGCTGGGGTTGGAGAGCAAGACCTCGGCGCCCATTCAGGCGCTGCGGGAACCGGACTATCGTTCCACCGGTTTTGAGAATCTCTATCTTTTGGGCGAGGGCAGCGGATGGGCCGGCGGCATTGTCTCCAGCGCGGCAGACGGGCTCAAGGCGGCCCTGGCACTGATTAATGGGAATTAATAATGAGATAATATCATTTTTACTTGAACTGTAGCCTTTGATTCCTTAATTTGTCTTTTCGGTTCATAACCGACGTTTTCCAGAGATTTCCTTTTGATGACGTTTGGGCCGCATGCCGGCCCCCCTGGATCCTGACCGTCTCCGGATTGCCCGAGGCAGGATGAAACACTGTGCAGCTGTTGCGTCTGCCTGAAGTGGTAACGAATCCTATTGTGAGGTTTGCATGACGATCACCCGAAGACGATTCCTCCAGGCCACGGCCGCCAGCACGGCCATGGCGGCCCTGCCCGCAGGTCTTGCGGCCCGCGGCACACAGCATCCCGCCTTTCGTACTCTGCGCCCCCCGCTGGCACAGCGGCGTTTCCGCTCCGAAGCGGTGGAGGCGGCCATTGCCCGCACCAAGAGGCAGATTGGCGACAGAGAGATCGCCTGGATGTTTGAGAACTGCTTTCCCAACACACTGGACACCACGGTGGAGCATCACGTGGATCACGGTGTGGCCGATACCTTTGTCATTACCGGCGATATCGAAGCCATGTGGCTGCGCGACAGCACCGCGCAGGTCTGGCCCTATCTGCCCTATGTGAGCCAGGACGAGGCGCTGCGCCATCTGGTCAGGGGCGTCATTGCCCGGCAGACCGCGTGCATACGCATCGATCCCTACGCCAACGCCTTCAACAAGACGGCCACCGGCTCTGACTGGGCCTCGGACATGACAGAGATGAAACCCGAGCTGCACGAGCGCAAGTGGGAGATCGACTCGCTCTGCTATCCCATCCGTCTGGCCTACCGCTACTGGCAGGAGACCGGGGACAGCGCCATCTTCGACCGCAGTTGGCAGAGCGCCATGCGCCTGGTGGTGCAGACTTTCCGCGAACAGCAGCGCAAGGACGGGCTCGGTCCCTACACCTTCATGCGCAAGACCAACAAGCAGGAGGACACGCTGCCGCTGTGGGGGCACGGCAATCCGGTGAAGCCTGTGGGTATGATCTGTTCCATGTTTCGCCCCTCTGACGACGCCACCATGCTGCCCTTTCTGGTGCCCTCCAACCTCTTTGCCGTGGCCTCGCTCAAACAGCTGGCCAAGATGTGGACGCGTGCCGGCGCCGAGGCGGGTTTTGCCCAGGAGTGCCGCCAGCTGGCCGACGAGGTGCAGACGGCCATCGACCACCACGCTATCATTGAGCATCCGGCATTCGGCCCCATGTACGCCTATGAGGTGGACGGTTTTGGCGGCCGCATTCTCATGGATGACGCCAATGTGCCCAGCCTCTTGAGCCTGCCCTATCTGGGCCTCTGCCGCCGCAGCGATGCGGTGTATCAGAACACGCGCCGATTCATCTGGAGTGAGTGGAACCCCTATTTCTTTAAGGGGGCGGCAGGCGAGGGCGTGGGCGGCCCCCATGTGGGCCTGGACTATATCTGGCCCATGAGCCTGATCATGCGCGGCCTCACCAGCAACAATCCCGATGAGGTGCGAGACTGTCTCTCGGCCCTGAAGAAAACCCATGCGGGCACGGGCTTCATGCATGAGAGCTTTCACAAAGATGATGCCGCCCAGTACACGCGCAAGTGGTTTGCCTGGGCCAACACGCTCTTTGGCGAGTTTGTGCTCGATGTGGCCCGTCGTTTCCCCGAGGTGTTGAAGACGGCGGGGCTTTAAATTTTTTCCCAGTGATAATTGCATATTCAACAAAAGGAACACTGAAGAATGAAACAAAATGAATCAAATTCAATGCAAAGAGGCAGATGGATCAACTTCATGATATGTATAATATTAACACTCACATTAGGTCTGGTTTTTTTTAGCAGTTGCAATATAAACGACGATAATGACTCCTCATCAGAGATTGAATATGACGATACTGACAACTGGGTTTCCTTATCTATCGTGGATAAAGAGGTGGATGTATTTTATGTATATCCAACTGTAAGTAGCAGTGCCAAAGGATCAATGGATATTGACGATGCTTCTGAAAGGGCACTGGCAGAGGGAATATGTAAGGCTCAGGCCGGCGTTTTTGAGTTACATGCCAATATTTTTGCCCCCTTTTATCGACAGATGTCTACAGGTGTTGATATGACCGGCCATCGTCTTGCAACAGACACAGAAGAGTTTATACAGGGCGCCAGAGATGTCGAAGCGGCATTCGAATACTATATTCATCACCTGAATGCTGACCGTCCTTTTATTCTTGCAGGACATAGTCAGGGGACAATGGCATTAATAGAGTTAATAAAAGCGTATTTCGCTGACGATGCCGCATTGCGTCATCGATTGGTGGCGGCTTATCTGATAGGTTATACTGTTACCAATGATGATTTGACAGCATCAGGTTTAACTGCGGCGCAAAATGCCACAGATGTAGGTGTGGTGGTTTCATACAATTCACAAACACCAACATCAAATGGTGGCCCAATGCTGATGCCGGGGGCAAACTGCATTAACCCCTTGAACTGGAGAACGGATGGGGTGGTTGCCGACTCGACACAGAACTTAGGAGCCGTCTTTTTTAATGATGCGACAGGCGAGTTTATTAGGGAAGTGAATCACTACTGCAGCGCACAGATAAATACAGCCAAAGGAGCTCTAATGACCACTATTCCGGTAGGTGAAATATTGGATATTGGTGCTTTCCCCGAGGGTGTTTATCATCGTTATGACTATGCCTTATGGTATCGTAATTTAGAAAAAAATGTTGGGGACCGAATTGACGCATATTTACATTAAAGGTTGATTTGCGTTTTCGTTTGGCTAGAGTTTGTTATTGATAATGTTTTATATTGATTGCTAAAGGATTCAAATTGTTAAGAGGTGAGTCTACATAGTTTTATGTCGCAGTGAGTGGCTGTTCAACCCCGGGTGTCGTTTTGTGATGATACCCGGGGTTTTTAAAATTATGGGGGGGTAATTTTCATCTTGACATATGGTAAATAGTTATGTATTATTACATTAATTAAGGCTGTTTGTGCTCTGGGGAGAAGCGCGGAAGCCTGGCGGCTGTGCTTTGGAAATACGCCGCTAATGCGACTGGTCTGAATCCGTCATCGTTGAAACCAGGAGATCCTCCCCATGCATCGCCACCGTTGTATCCCCCTGATCAAATCCCACATCGACGCCCACCTCCCTACCTGCCACACCGTTGACGAGATTGTCCGCCGCTTCAATATAGACCGCCATGTTCTGCATGAGCAGTTTCTCCTGGCCTATGGCCAAAGCCCCAAACAGTATATTCAAAACCGCCGCCTGGCGCTGCTGAAAGCATTGATCCTTGAAAGCAATGATGGGCACGTGGCGTTTTTCTACGCGGCCCCGCTGGGCTTTCAGAGCGCGTCTGCCCTGCACAATTTTGTCCAGCGCAGCACAGGGCTTTCCTTCAGGGCCTTTAAAGATGCTGTGCTGAGCGGCATCTTTTCCGACAAATGTAACCACAAATGAAACTACAAATGAAACTACAAATGAAATATATTGGGTGTTGCTTTTAAAGGCCTGGTTGGTTATGTTGTTTTTACTCATTAATTAATCAGGTGAAACCATGTTTTTTTTCTCTGAACGCTTTGTCAAGTGGGCGCTGCGCGTTCTTCTGGCCGGTGTGTTTCTCTTTTCAGGTGTCTCCAAGCTCTTGGCGCCAGAGCGATTTTTAACTGAAGTCGGACGTTTGAATTTTCTAGGGGCCGGGTGGGATGCGCCTCTGGCTTACGGGTTTATCGCTTTTGAATTCATCCTTGGGATTTTGTTGCTTTTTAAATTCAGCAACCCTGTGCTCCTGGTCACAGGCGGTACGGTGCTTCTGCTTTCGTGTTATCTTGCGTATAAAGTGATTGTCCGCGACCCCAGTGATTGCGGCTGTTTTGGGAACCTTGTTTATCGGAGCAACCTCTCGGCCCTGGTGCAGGATCTGGTAATGATAGTAGCTGTGGTGGTGCTTTATGAGTGAAACTAAATGCTATTTCATTCGAATCAAGCAAAAAATACGCTGGGCAAGTGGATTTTTTATTGTTTTTCTCGCGTTGTTTCTTGGGATGTCTGTTATTAGTCAGAGAAACCAAATTAACAAAATATTAAATAAAAATAAATTTTTGTCTCCAGGCACTCATTTAAAGCCGGTGGAAGAGATCTTAAACACTGGGTCAATTTTCCGTTCAGATGGCAAGACAGTTCTGTATGCTTTTATATCGGTGAGTTGTAGGTCTTGTGTGGAAAGTGCAATTGCATTGAATGATTCTCTTTCAATATTTAAACAAAATGGAATTTTTGTTGTTGGCGTTATGGGCGAAGGGCAGGCTGCTGTCGATGCTTTTGTTCGAAATAATTCTTTGAAGTATCCGATTTTATTTGACTCTACAGGAGAATTAAAAAAGCGGTTTCTATCTACTTTTTCGATGCAATGTTTTTTAGTAAGTAGGCGTAATGTTTTGGTTTATGTTCAAAAATATAATGAAAAAGCGACTGAAGCAATTACACAAGCTGTTCGTGCGAACGTTCAGTGGAAAAATGGGGTGATTGATGGGGAAGAATAATGTTTTTATATTTGTTGTGTTTGTGGTTCTATTTTCAGTTTTCTGTATAATTTATTATGGGTATAAGGAAAATCAGAAGAAACTTGAATATGAAGGTTGGGTCAAGGTACAACCCGCATGGGCGATGAAAAAGCGTGTCAAGGCATGCAAATCAGATTTCCCTGAGGCCGAATGTATTGTGAACCACAAGCCGGATAATACAGTAAGGGTTTCTGTTGAGCCAGGTCTGGTTATAGGCGGCAATGAGGACGAAACACGCGAGAGGTATCTTTTTCATATGGCTTTTAACGTGCAGGCTGATCAGACTGGGAATTTTTATGTGGCACAGGTGGGACAGGGAGTGATCAGAAAGTACAATGCCCATGGTGAATATCTGATGAGCATTGGCAGAAAAGGGAATGGACCGGGTGAAATGCCCATGGTTTTTGGTATGGAGCTCGATACACTCTCCAGGGTGCATGTGGTGCAAGAGGTTTTTCCAAAGCATACAATTTTTTCGGCAGAGGGCGAATTTATTAAAAGTCATCGTGTGGAAGCACCTGGTTCGTTTGGGTATTATGGCATGACAGAGAGCAATGGGGATTGGTTTTTTAGCTACTATGACAGAAAAACAAAAAAAACAATTCATCGATTCTCTGACAAAGGTGCCTATATGAATTCTTGGGGATCTCCGCTAGGGCTTGATGATGAAGGCAGTGCATTGGCCTACAAATGTCATAAAGCCTGTAGCCATGGACGGCTCCTCATATTAAATGAGCAGATTTACTACTCACAGTACAACCCCTATGAAATTCATGTTTATGATTGTAATACTTTTCAATTGGAAAAGAAAATTTTCCGCAAGAACAAATTTTTCCCAAGAAAGACATATCTTCTTGATCAGGATGCAACAGCCTCTCTGTCAGGAACATCACAATCCAGTTTGTTGGCTTATTATCAGGGATACATTATTCACTGCATCGCCGCTAAAAGAGGGAGAATACCTGTGACCGTGATCGATGTGTTTTCCTTGGGCGGTCGTTTGCTTGGCAGTAAACAGCTCGAATACAATTGCTACTTCACAGATTTGGATGCAAAAGGCAATCTCTATGGGATTAAGAATAATATGTGTAAGTATTACAAACCTCTTTCTCATTTGCAAGAGCAGGTTGTGAGATATCAGTTGGTTTTAAAAGTGCAATAGTTAAAGTATAATATTGCTTTGGGTGATTTTAAAGTAGGGCTCTGAGGCGGGAATGTGCTCTTGCAAAGGAGTAAATTATGAAAAAGAACTTAGCTATTTTTTGTGTTGGCATGTTATTGTTGGTGGGTGCGTTGCTTGCAGAGCATCCAGCTGGTTGTTTCCAGTGTTCAGATGTAGGCGGGCAGGAGCTATGTGCAGGTGGCTATCCGTCAGGCGAATATAATTGCAAGCAAGTTTGGGTTTCATCGTACACTTTGGCGTGTACAACATATGGCGGGGCTTGTGGTATGTAAAAATAGGTTTTTTGTAAGGAAAAAATGTGGTAAAACAGACTTAAATTGTTAATGAAGAGTAATTCTTTCTCAGAGTCATACACAACAATTCCGTGTGTTCTATAAAATGCTCGGAATTGTTGTGTATGGGGCTTCTACTACGCCCTTATTATATAGTGGACCCCATTGTCAAGACCACAATGAATGATTTTTAAGGTGTATCCTTTTTACGCTTTCTTTTTATATTCATAGCCGTAATATACCTTTGCCGGTGTTTTATCATTAAGAGGCTGATGCGGTCTCTCATGGTTATAGAAATTGAAATAATCATTTAAGCCGGCACTCAGCTCCATAATTGTCTGGTAGTCCTTGATATAGATGTCCTGATACTTGAGTGATCGCCAGAGTCGTTCAATCATAATGTTATCAAATGCGCGGCCTTGACCATCCATGTTGATCTTGATTCCTGCATCCTTAAGCAGGCCGTCGGGTGTCCTGGTGACACAAAAGATCTCGTGTGGCATGTGGCGATAGCCCATGCTGATCAGATTCAACGGATGGCTGTGTGACCATGTCAAAAAGCGGATACACTCATAGGCTACCGGGCCCCCCTAGGTTGCTATGTTATTCCTGCCGCTATCAGAATGAAAAGGACACGCCATGAAACAGATCAATATGCTGCTTTTTACTCTCTTGGCCTGTGCATTGGCACACGGTCAGAAAATAGACTGGGAGGGCGTGCCGCTTGAAGTGAAGGAACCGGTTCAGTTTCTGGACGCCAATGATGAGGAAAGTGATGCCCTGTACATTGGGCGCTGCACACATCTCAAGTGGAACCGGCACGACCAGCATCTCTATGTCTCCGACGGCGTCAATCATCAAATTCATCTTTATGATTCAGATTTGAAGTATGTAAAATCTATTGGCCGCATGGGCCAGGGGCCCAGTGAATTTGGTTCGCCGGTGGGACGGGGATTCAATTCAAAGAACGAATTGACGGTTTATGAGGTTGATAACAGCCGTCTGCAGATCATTGATGCAGAGGGGCAGTGTGTCCAAATGATTCCCGTCCCCCGCGTGCCGGGAATCGCGCCTTTTGCACTTGTGGATTGTCAGGATCGGATCTATATCAATTGTCCAGCGAAAGGACAGCTTTTTTCTGTCTTTAATAGAGCAGGGGAGTGCCTGGGCGGCTTTGGAGAACGGGTCTCTGTAAAGGGCCTTCCTCCTAAAGATCTCATTGCCAATGCTGTGGATTTTGCCATTGACAGCAGCGGAATTTATTGCGTATTCAGTGAGGTGCCTTTGCTCAGGAAATATGACCTCCATTGGCAGGTATTATATGAGTTGGATCTGTCAGGGTGTCCGGAGGTGAAGAATCGCCAGGAATTTGTACGATTGGAGCAATTAGAAACAGACAGGATGTATGGGCAGGGAGGGATTTGTATCCATTCATTTACCTTTGGCGTTTCTTTGGATCGGCAGTTTTTTTATTTTAATCTCTATACAAGTCCACTGAAAAATGAAGATGTTCAGTCTGTTATTTATGCCGCAAACAAAACCACAGGGGAAATTGTTAAAAAAATTCAGCTTAAAACCCCGGGGAGTCCTTATCAGGCAATGAGTAAATATCCTGATTTGTCAGATCAAAAATATATTTTTGCCTTGCACATAGATCAGTCTTCCCTGTATAAATATGATAAATGATGAGGTGTTGGGTGTCCTGGCTATAAAAAAGATCTCGTGTGGCATGTGGCGATAGCCCATGCTGATCAGATTCAACGGATTGTTGTGTTTGCCAATAGATCCCGCTTTGTACGCCACTTGTGTTTGCGGAAAAGATGTCAAGAGATAAAAAAAAGATGTCAAGACATGGTGCGCGAGATGTCTTGACATCTTTTTGGGTATGTCCATTGTGGGTGTCCTCCATGGCATACACCTGAAGCCTGTAGGGTGCGTCGCATTTTTTAAACGTACCGATTTACCGGGCACGCCTCGGTGGGCGAGTTTGCCAACGCACCATACGCTGCATAACCAAACGAAGATCTCCGATGGAAGCATTGGGAGATGACGGCGCCTCCTCGGTTCTTACAACCTCGGGCTGCCTCAACACCGGGTGTCCCACATGACAGGCGCCCGCAGAAAAGGACATCCGGTGTTGGGGCGGCCTATGGCAATGCAGGCGACCGCCGGTCGCCCCTACGCACAATAATCGTCATATGACGCCGCGCAATGACAATGTGATATATCATAGCGATCAGCAGTTCAAACCGTGTATCGCAGCTGCGCGTTATCCGGTTTTTGTGTGAGGAAATCTGCCCGTTTTCTGTTCACAATTTCAGACACTTTGCTGTGGCGCTGTCAAGCATCGGCCACTGTTATTGGTCGTGCCCTTTGCTGAAGCAATCATACAAATTTGCCGTAAGTGTCTGTAAATAAAAAGATAGCCTTTCGGCCTGCCGTATCATGCCCGCCCATGGCATGCTCTTTGCCCTCAAGAACCCGTTCAACTCGACAATTTCCCGTGATTTAGATGCTCATTTTTGAGAGAGAGGGTTGCATGCTTCAGCCATCTGTCCTTTGCCGTGTTCCAGGGTATAGACCTGTCACTGTCCTGTTTTTTCGTTTGATGATTGGGGCCTTGCTCCTGGGGTTTTCGCCGGGGCGCACGCACGCCGCTGATCCCGTGACTGTCGTGCAGAAGCCGCTGATGAACCGGCCGGCGCTGGTGTTGCCCGGGGCGTCATTTGCTCTGGAGTGCGCCGCGTCCAGCAGTGCCAGCGGGTGGACAGTGCGGCTGGCCATGCCCTATCACGAGACGGCCGATCTGGCGGTCACTGTGGGCAGCTTCAGCAACGGCATTCAGCATCTTGAGGCCACGGTGCCTGCGGGCACGCCCTTTGAGCTCTACGACCTGGTCGTCCAAGCGCCCTCCGGTGAGACCGACCGCGTCACGCACAGCGTGCGCGTGCTGCCCGCGTACAAGTCCACCTTCTATTTTGTGCATCTGCCCGACTGCCATCTGCCTGCGGTGAGCTGGGTGGGTTTCTACGATGACGACAACACCGTACCCGAGTACCTGCAGATTCTCGATGAGATTGCGCTGATCAATCCGGAGTTCATCCTGCAAACCGGCGATCTGGTGGACAACGGCCAGAACGACGCCCAGTACGCCCAGGCCCAGGAACTCACCGAGGGCTGTCAGGCGCCTATGTTCATCACCGGCGGCAACCACGACCTCTGGTATGACGGCCACGACCTCTGGCACCGCTACTTTGGCACCACCATGGACTACAGCTTTCTCTACGGCGACGTGCGTTTCCTCGGCCTGGAGATGTACGATATTCCCAGCAAGACCTACACCGCCGCGCAGATGACCTGGCTGCGCAGCACGCTGGATCAGTCCATCGCCAATAATGAGGCGGGACGTATTCTCTTCACACACTACGATGAGTCGCGGCAGATCACCGGCACCTTTGTCGACCAGTATCACGTGGACGGCCTGTTCTACGGCCACACGCACTTGAACGGCGAGACCACGCTGGGGCTGCGTCAGGCGCCCAAGGTCAACACCTCGTTTACCATGAACGACAATGGCGAGTACCGCCTGGTCAAGGTGGTGAATGGCCAGGTTACCGATTACCCATTAATCAAGTTCCGTCAGATAAGGGCGAACATTGCCCCGGCCAATGACGGCAGCGCCTGGTCCATGCAGGCCGAGATTTTCAATGATACGGACGTGGACCTGGAAGGCGTACGGGTCAAGCTGCATCTCAACGGATCAGCCGCGCCAGTGGCCGTGCAGGGCGATATCTTGCAGCACATCGCCTACGACGGCGGCAGCAAGACCGTGGTTTACATGACCACGGACGTGGCGGCCCATAGCTCGGCCACCGTGGAGGTCAACAACGGCGGCAGCGGCACCGTGCCTGTGATGACCACCTACTCGCCTACGCTGGACACCACGATCTACGGCGGACAGACATTGAATTTGAGTGCTGCGTCAGATGCGGCGCTGGACTTTGTCTGGACGCTGGACGGGGCCGAGGTGCAGTCGCAGAACAGCGTCACCACGTCGACTTACGCCTTTCAGCCGGCCGTGGATTTTGAGGGCCAGGCAGAGATCGTCGTCACCGCCGGAGACGGATCACTCGTCGATGAGCAGGCGTGGACGGTGTACGTGAAGAAGTCCACAGGCAAGCCGGAGCTGGTCTCTGCGGCACGGAATTTCTTCCCCCACAACGAGGCGCTGGAGCTGGAGTGGATTGAGCCTGTGGCCGGCAGCGGCACGCTGGAGTACGGCCTGATTCCCGGGCAGACCCTCGGTTCGGTTCAGGAGGATGGCATCAGCAATACCGTCTCCTTTGTCCCCGAGGACGAGGGCATGGGGCTGGGCATTTACTTCTGCCGCATCAAGAGCGGCGGGCTGGTCAGTGATGAATTTCCCATCGTGATCGAGTCGCCGCAGGCCCCGCAGATGATTGGGCCCGTGGGCAACATTGAAACACTGAAGCCGGTGTTTCAGTGGGAGGCCGTGCAGGGTGTCCCGTTTTATTTTGTGATCCTCACCGATCAGGAGGTGATTCTCACCGAGGACGAAGAGGGCAATTACTCGCTGGAGGGCGCCAATCCCATCTGGGCGGTGCTGACCTCTGAGACCAGCGTGCCCTACGGCGTGCCAGATCCCAGTGGCACGTTCACCAGTTTTCCCGCGCCGCTGACCCGCGGCCAGGCGTACTGGTGGGTCGTCCTCAACTGTTACGGCAACGCCCCGGAGCTGACCTCTACGGTGCAGTCCGGTGTGAGCCGTTTCAAGGTGGATCTCCCGCTGCCAGACCTGGCCGCGCCTGAACTCATCGCTCCGGCCGACAGCGCCACAGTGGATGGGGCGCAGATCACCTTCCGCTGGAGCGCTGTGGAGGGGGCTATCGGCTATAATTTTTACCCCTACAAAATTGAGATCGAAGAGGGCATTGAAGTGGTGCGTCCGGTGTGGGAGACGGTGATGACCACCACCAACACGCGTATCGAATATGAGGCGGCGCAGCTGATGGCCAAGGGGCGCTATCGCTGGCGTGTGGCCGCCCTGGACGCCGACGGCACGGAGTCGCCCAGTGCGGTGCGGAATTTCACCTATGACGCGCCGTTTGCATCGCTCAAAATCTATACCCGGGACAGCCGCGGCACGGTTGCCACCTCTGACGACAAAGTGCTGCCCCGCGTCTCGGTGAATTATGACGCCATCAGTGGCGTGGACATGGGCCTGCCGCTCTCCACAGACGACAGCGGCAACCGTACCGACCTGGTATTTACGCCGGGACGCTACTCTTTTACCGCCACAAAAGACGGCTTTGAACCCACCACTGTGGAGCTGGATCTGCTCGATGCAACGACACAGACACAGGCCCAGTCCATTGTTTTCCGCATGAATCCCGATCCGGCCACGCTCAGCGGTCAGGTGGTGGATGATGCGGGCAAGGCCGTGGCCGCTGCCAAGATCTTTGCACAGCACAGCCTGCATGCAGACATCACGCGGCAGGCCTCAGCCGCGCAGAACGGCGACTTTTCGCTCTCTCTGGCGCCGGGGCCCTGGCAGGTGACGGCTTCCAAGGCCGGCTATCAGGCCAGTGCGGTGCGATCGGTGTCTCTGGCCATCGGCGATGTGCTGGCGCTGGAGAGCCCGCTCGTCGTGGAAAAAAATCAGAATACCATTCAGGGCAGTGTGGTCAACACCGCGGGCAGGCCGGTGTACGGGGCCAGGGTCACGCTGCAAGCTGTCGCACAGACCCTGGATCAGTCCACAGATGCAGATGGACTCTTCTCCTTTGCCGTGGGCGACGGCAGCTACACGCTGTCGGTTTCCAAGAGCGGCTTCACGCCGCCGGCGGCCAGGAGCATCACCGTCTCCGGGGGCGCCATTCATACGGTCTCGCCCAACCTGGTGCTGACCCCTGCCAATGCCATGATCACCGGTACGGTGTCTGACGGCAAGAGAGCCGTGGGCGCGGCCACGGTCAAGGCCACGCCTTCATCGGGCGTCGTGATCACCACGCAGTCCGATGGTTATGGCCAGTACAGCCTCTCGCTCAACGCCGGGAGTTATGTGCTCACCGCTGAGAAGGCGGGGTACAGCACCGGGCCGGCCAGGGCCATCAGCACCGCTCCGGGTGAGACGGTCTCCGGTGTGGGGCTGACGCTCTCGCCCAACTCCGGATCGATCAGCGGACTGGTGACCACAGATGGGTTTGCACCGCTCTCCGACGTGTCCATCACCGTGGACGGCATGCAGGCCACAAGCGACGCAGCCGGACGCTACACCGTGTCCATGGCCGCAGGCGCCTACACGGTCACCGCGGCCAGGAGCGGCTATCTGGCCAGTGCCCCGCGTGAAGTTGTATTGGGGCCGGGACAGGCCGTGGACGGCGTGGACTTCACGCTCTCGCCCAACGCCAGCGTCATCTCGGGCCGTGTCACCTTTGACGGCAGCGGCGTGGCCGCGGCCAGAGTGGTGGCCGTCAACGGCATCACCGTGGAGACCTCCACCGACGACAACGGCTACTATTCACTCAGCGTCGAGGCGGGAGACTATCAGCTCCATGCCGTGAAGTCCGGCTTCATCTCACCCACCATCGACGTGGCCGTGGGCCAGGCCCAGAACCTGGACGGCCGCAATATCGCTTTGACGCGCAATATTTCCACGGTTTCAGGGGTGATCACAGAGGCCGGGTCGACTGAGCCTGTGATGAACGCCCGGGTGCAGGTGGCAGGCACGGCTGTGAGCACAACATCCAAGTCTGATGGCAGCTATCTTTTGGAACTGGAGCCTGCGGCTGGCGGCGTTGAGATCACCGTCTCCAGATCCGGTTATGTCAGCATGACGCAGTCCTCCGGGGCCTTGATTGCCGGCGAAACGGCGGTTGTCTCGTTTGAACTGCAAGCGTCATCTACACTTTTAAGCGGTATGGTGCGCGATGAGGATGATGTACCGGTGGGTGGCGTGGCCGTGGCCGCTGATCTCAATGGCACGGTGTATCAAGCCGAGACCACGGCTGACGGGGCCTTTGCCCTGGCCCTGGCGCCAGATGGCGGCACGTACACGGTGACGGCTGCCAAACACGGTTATCTCTTTCCCGATGCTTCCAAAAGCGTGGTGCTGCAGGCCAATGAGAAGCTGACCGGTTACGATCTCGAAATACATCGCAATTTCGGGCGCATCAAGGGACGCATCACAGCGCAGGGCACAGGATCGGCGATTGCTCAGGCCGATGTCTCTCTGAGCCTCGGCGACTCGCTTGTGGCCACGGTGTTCACCGATGAAGCAGGGGACTACGACTTTGTCGCAGGCGACGGTCAGGCCTATCTGCCGGCCCAAAGCTACACGCTGAAGGCCGAGAAAGCCGGATTTGCCGACACCACGCGCAGCAGCGTGGTGCTGGCCGGCGGGGCCGTGCTTACGGAGAATCTGGTCCTGCGAAAATTTGGAGAGCACATCTCCGGCACGGTGACAGACGGCAGCGTGGCCGTGGCCGATGTGACGGTCTCCGCCACCCATGAGAGCAGCGGTGCGCGCAGCAGCCAGATCACCGGCGCAGACGGCAGCTTCCGTTTTGACGCGCTCTCTGCAGGCGACTATCGCTTAACCGCCAGCAAGGCCGGTTACACGGCGGCGGCCAGCCCCACAGTGACGGCCACGCAGGAGGATGTCTCGCTGACGCTCTCCGCCAATACCGGCCGCATCCGTGGACGTGTGACGGAGCGCGGCACCGCTGTGTCGATCTCCAGCGCCAGCGTGGCTCTCAGCGATGGCCACGGCAATGAGTTGAGTGTGCAGTCCGCCGCCTCTGGTGTGTACAGCACGGTGGCATCGCGCCTGCTGCCCACGGTGTATCCCTATGACATTACGGTGCGCCGCAGTGGCTTTGCCGACACCACGGCTACGGCGATCTCCGCTGCCTCTGTGGACTCTACGCATTTTGTCATGCGCCGCCTCTACGGTTCTGTGACGGGTCGCATCCTGTCATTCACGGACAGTACGGCTATGAATGAAATCGTCGTAACCCTGAAAAACGGTGCCCAGGTCTATACGGATACCACAGACACGACCGGGGTCTACGGCTTCATCGACCTCCCGGCGGCCAGTTACTCGATGACCGTAGATGAACCCGGTTATCTCAGCAGCCCGGCCAGCCAGACGCTGAACCTCTGGAGCGGCCCGTCGTTGGCAGATATTGACGTCTATCTGGAATCCGTGGAATTGACTGAGCTCTCCATCACCGGACCGGTGCTGGTGCGCAGCGGCGGTGTGGCCCAGTTCAGCTATGCGGCTAAGACCGCAGACGGCCGGCAGATGGGCGTGGACCCCCAGTGGGCCGTGGACGTGGAAGGCGCCGTAGATTCGGTCACCGCTGATGGCTTCATCTATCCCAAGGCCGATTTCATCGGACCGCTGTGGATTCGTCTCACAGACGGCCATACGGATTTTACCGATTCGTTGCAGATTCATGTGACGGCCATCATCGAGCCAGAGGACGGGGCCAGGGTGTTACAGGACTATCGCGGCGGCCTCTTTGCTTTGGATACGGCCAGCGTAGTGCAGCCCATCGCCTTCAGCGTGAAATATCCGGCTGTGCCGCAGGTGAAGAAAGTGCTCAGGCATTATCTGGTCGCAGGGGATGTTTACGCGTTGCAACCGGCTTATCTCATCCTCAACCGGCCCATGACGGTCACACTGCCGCTGTCGGTTACACTCTCGGCCGCCAAGTCAGTGGCGGGTCAGGCCGCGCCGTCCATGGCAGCGGTGGACATCGAAGACATCCGCTTGGGCATGTGGGACGCCAACAGGCTGGAGTGGAAGATCAGGCAGGGCACGCCCGGTACAGGCAATCTGGCCATCAGCAGTGACACGCTGGCCCAGTGGACGGTGATGATTCCCACGCAAAAACTGGGTGTCCGTGCGTTCACGGCGCAGCCCAATCCCTTCAGCCCCGTGCTGGGTCCCATGGAGATCGCCTTTACGCTGACCTCGCACTCCGCCACTTATCTGGCGGTGAATGCCAAGATTTACAACATGAACGGGCGGCTGGTACGCACCCTGTTGGAGGATGAACAGATCATTAAAGATCAGCCCTACACCCTGGAGTGGGACGGTGTCACAGATTACGGGCGCAACGCACTCAACGGCCGTTATCTCCTGCATATCGAAGCGCGGGACGGCAAGGAGACCACGCGGCTGCTCAAGTCACTGGTACTGGTGAAGTAGGGGCGGGGCGATTCAATGAAGACAATAGCGATGAGAAAAAATAGACAGGAAGTGGATGTGAAGACCACGAACAAATATTTGAGAAGCGGGCTGTGGGGCGTTGTTTTCGTCGCCCTGTTGCTGGGGATTTTCCCGGTGCGGGCCGACATTCCCGCGGCCTTTGTGGACATCGGTTACGGGGCCAGGCCCATGGGCATGGGCGGCGCCTACGTGGCCCTGGCCGGTGACGCCTACAGTGTGCTCTGGAATCCTGCGGGCACGCCCTATGTACGCGGCTGGCAGGCCAGCACCATGTACGCCAAGCAGTTCAACCTGATCCACTACTACCTGATGACCGGTGCGCGGAGCATGGGCGATGTCGGTTTTGGCGGCGCCGTGCTCTCCGCCGGTGATGAGCTCTGGCGCGAGACCACGGCCCTGATCTCCGGCGGGATGAAGCTGGACCGATACGGCCGCGCCTTTCAGGGCCTGTCTGTGGGGGCCACACTGAAACTGCGTTCCGTCTCCTTTGGCAACAATCCTAATGGCGGTGAGAATCAGATTCAGGGCAACGGCCTGGGCTATGGTCTCGACCTGGGCCTGCGCTGGAAGTTCGCCCGGCGCTGGACGCTGGGCATTCTCTATCGCGACGCCTTGAACCAGGTCAACTACAACAACGAGACCCGCGACGTGAGCTACGGCCAGCGCGTGCCCTCCTCCCTGGTGATGGGCACGGCCTTTCTGGCCAACCCCAATCTGGTCTTTGTGATGGACTGGGACAAGAGCCTGAGCCGCGACATGGACGACCGCGTACTGGCCGGCATGGAGTGGCGGCTTTTTGATATTCTCTTTGCCCGCTGCGGCTGGTCGCAGAGTCTGGGTGCCGAGCCCAATCGCAAACTCAACTGGGGGCTGGGTCTTCAGTATTTCAGGAAAAATTTTGGTGTGCGCGTTGATTTTGCCTATCAGAGCTACTTTCTGGCCAACACGCCGCGCGTCTCCACTTCGTTCTGGTTTTAGGGGAAAGTCGATGAAAAAATCGATACGGTTATTTTTCGTCATCACCGTGCTGGGGGCCTGCGGTCTTCACGCGCAAACCGACTCGGACCATCCTTTGGCCGGGCTGGCCGTCTCTCGGCTCAATGTGAAATTCACGCTCAGCGGATCGCTGATGGGGCTGGGCTCGGGCGGCAGTGTGGCCGGCAGGAGTGTGGCCTGGCCGCAGGTGGACGCCAGTGCGCTCTCCTGGAATCCGGCAGCGCTGGGCTTGCTGGAGAAGCGCAACCTGGTGCTCGACTGGGTGCCGGGCGTGGCCCAGAACCTCAATCGCTTGAACAGCCTCTATGACATTCAGGCCGAGGTGGAGACGCAGATGGACAATGCCATGGTCGACTACGGCACGGCAGAGAGCACCGTCGGCTATCCAAAACTGGAGCCTGTGGCCGGCATGCGTGCCGATGTGGCCGGATTCGGTCTCGCCATTCCCTTTACCGTGCTGGGACGGCGCATGGGTGCGGGTTTCGGCTATGCCACACCGCTGCGCCTGAATCTCGATCTCCACGGTACGGGCATTGACGCACTCATCGACTCGGAGCAGGAGATTGAGGGGACCACGCGGCGCATTCGCATGCGCACGCGCGCCAATCTGGTCAGCAGTCTGGAGCTGGCGGCCAGCCAAATTATGGTTGGTTTTGGTGGTGAACTCACCGACGGTCTGACCGTGGGCCTCACGTTCAATCGCTATGCCATACGGGCTGTGGGGCGCATGGCCGCCAACATTGACGGCATTATCGAGATGTCAGGCAATGAGTACGCCTTCAACGATCCCAACGACCCCAATATCGACTTTGCCGGCGGCGAGACCAATGTGTTGAATCAGTCGCTCAACGGGGCGTTTGACGGCTCGGGATGGGGGACTAAGATTGGCCTGCTCAAGCAGTTTTCAGAGGGATTTCAAATGGGGTTCACAGTGGACCTTCCGCCCGAGATCAAGTCGACAGGCCGCTTCAACTCCATCACCCATGAGATTCCCTTCATCAAGCTCGATGAGGCAGGGGAAGATGGCGGTGACGTGGAGGATCTCATCGATCCCACGGCCATCAACCTGGCGCAGTTAACACGGACGGAACGCAGAGAGAAAGAGGAGCTGCACCGTCTGAATATTTATCTGCCCAAGGCCTACAATCTGGGCATGGTGCTGGGGCGCAGCGGGTTTAAACTGGCACTCAGGGTGACGGGGTATTCCGGGCAGCTGGGGTATGATCTGAAGGGCGAGGACAGGCGCGGACTCAAGTTTAAATACGGCGGCGGTTTGACTCTGGACTTCAAATATTTCTTCCTGGGCGGGTCCGTGGCCATGGTGGATGAAATCAAACCCGCAGATGAGATTGATGACATGGGCACGGTTCACGAGCCGATGACAGGCCTCCCCTGGGGCAGTTTCAACATGGGGTTCCGCATTCCCACGGCTTTGGGAGTCTGGGTGGATGGACTGATCGGGGTGGAGCCTGTGCCGGCGCTGCGCATGTCGTTCCGCTATGATTTTTAGTTTGAGATAGGATGTAGAGATATGAAACGACGATGGACATTGATGGTCATGTTGCTGCTGGCCGCATCGCTTCACGGCCAGACCGTGGTCAAGATTGTCTCCGGTTATGTGCTGTTGGACACAGACTATGGCATAGGGAAAAAGGGGAAGACCATTGAAGTCTTCCGGCATTCAGGGGCTTCAGAATTCATGGTGGGCAAGGTGAAGATTCTCCGTCTGCAGAAGGGGCTGTGCGCCGCCAAAGTGGTGCACGAGGCGGCACCTTACCGCATCCGCCTGGGCGATTTTGTTCATGCCAAGGTGTCCAGGCCCAAGAAAGAGGCTGTGCCTGTCCCGTCCCGTCGCGAGACGACTGTTCTTCCGGTGACCAAGGTGGTGCAGGATTATGCCCTGTTGGCGGGTGATGTGGGCCGTGATCGCATCGGTCAGCAGTTTGCTGTATTCAGGAAGACGCGAAGCCGCGTGCTGGATGTGGGCCTGGTGACCATTCATAAGGTTAAAAACGGGAAGACGGTGTGCAAGATTACGGCCCATACCAAGCCGTTTCATGTGCTTCAAGGCGATTATATCAACCTTCCCCCAGCCCCTGAGGTTGACGATGTAGACTATTATTTCTTTGGGGATTTTGTTGGCCGTTAGCCGATAAGGCGTGATCCAGAGAAAAAGGACAGGGTCGCGGTCCCCGTCCTTTTTCTCTGGATCTGTGAGGTTATTTCAAAAGGTCTGACTGGGCGGTCAGCCCTTTTTTATTTTCTATCGGCCGGGAAGGAGTAGTGCTGCTGCACGTGCACCCATTTTCCCTGCCGTTTCTCAAGAACACCCGTCCACCGAATGTTGTGCCAGCCTACAGGCCGGCCGTCCCAGGAGCAGATGTCATCGAGAGACCCGCTGTACCACGCCACTGTGCCCGATTGCGACCGTGTGATTCTTAAGTCCCGCAGCGCCATGCTCTGGGCCTCAAAGCGTTCGTCCATGAACACGGTTTCTGCAAAGGTCTTGAAGGCCTTAAAGCCCACGTGATTCCCCCCGGATGAGTCGGGGTTCATAATAAAGAGAGCCTCGTCCTGTGCCAGCACATCATAGAGCCCCTCCAGGTCTTTCTCCAGCGCCCAGCCGATGGATTTACGAATGACCTGTTCCAGTGCCATGTCGCTGTCAATCTCAAGCGCCTTGGAACGGCAGCCGGCGAGCAGTATGCACACAGTCACGAGAAAGACGCTTCGCATCACGTTCAATCCTTTGTCGCTATTTTTTGCGGGGGAGGCTATCAATAATACGGGGGGCGCCCGGGAAACCCTACCCGGTATTTGCTGTACGTGTCATCGATGCGTTGTAAGCGGCCTTTGATGAATCAGGAGATAAACAGCATGGGGCCTGATGTGGGATAACCGTATATAGGAGAACAGGGGGTTGTGGCGGGGGAGGACTCGGCCAAACCGTCCATCGGGAAGTATCGGGGAGTCGTGCTGATGCGGTTTCGTTCTAGTTCAAGCAAAACAGCCCGTTACAAGAGGGGCACAGCCCTCACCCAGCGAGCGTCAGAACGGAGTAAAACAGTCTTGCATCATCCATAGGGGCATTGTATCTTGTACGCTATGAAGAGAGCACAGACAGCAATAGACGGAAAGACGCACGTCGGGGTGATTTTTGGCGGGCGCAGCACTGAGCATGAGGTTTCACTGGCCTCTGCCGTCGGTGTATTGAAGCATATCGATAGAAAAGAGTACGGCATTCATGCTGTGCGCATCGACAGAGACGGCACGTGGTGGCTGCTTGATCCGAATGCCGTGATGGATTCAGTTGAGGCTTTGGCCAAGGCCACCGGTGTGCGTGTGCTGGCCGGTGATTCCGCTTTGGGCGGACTGGTGGTCATTGATCCCGGTGACCGTGCCCTGGATGTCGTTCCCCTGGATGTGCTTTTTCCTGTTTTGCACGGTCCCTATGGCGAGGACGGCACCTTGCAGGGCTTGGCGGCCCTGGCCGATCTGCCCTGTGTCGGGCCCGGTGTCCTGGGATCGGCTCTGGGCATGGACAAAATACTGGCCAAGCAGATGTTCTTTCAAAATGATCTGCCCTCCACCGATTTTATCTGGTTCACGCGCAAGGCCTGGGAAGGCGAAAAACAGCGCATTCGCAAGGCCGTTGAAGAGGAAATTGGTTTTCCCTGTTTTGTGAAGCCGGCCAATGCGGGGTCCAGCATCGGCATCTCCAAGGTCGACGCTGTCGATGCGCTGGAGGCGGCTATCGATCATGCCTGTGATTTTGACAGGAAGGTGCTGGTTGAGCAAGGCGTGGATGCCAGAGAGCTGGAGTGCGCCGTACTGGGCAATGATGAGCCGGTCACCTCGGTGGTGGGCGAGATTATCCCCGCCAATGATTTCTACGACTACGAGGCCAAGTATCAGGACCAGAGCAGTCGAACAGAGGCGCCTGCTGCCATCGATGAAGCGCTGTCACAGCGTATTCGATGGATGGCGGCCCGGGCCTTCAAAGCCCTGGATTGCTGCGGGATGAGCCGCGTCGATTTCCTCCTTGACAAAAAAACAGGTGATCTTTATCTCAATGAGATCAACACCATTCCCGGGTTCACCCCGATCAGTATGTATCCGCAGCTCTGGGAGGCCACCGGTACAAATTACACGGCGCTGCTGGGTGAGTTGATTGAACTGGCCATGGAACGGCAGGAAGATCTGCGCCGTTCAAAAATGGTCATGACCTGAAAATGGATGCCAGATTGAAGAAAGGGGTCACAATGAAGCGCCGACATGTGATGAATCAGATGATAATGCGAGTGATTGTCGGAGGCATGCTGATGACAGGGGCTGCGGCCCAGGCGCAGTTTCGTATTCACGTCAAGCCCTATCTGGGGGTGGGATACAGCCGTATTCTGGATGATTATCGGATCAGTTTTGCTGTGGAAGATTCCCTCGATGCCCAGTATCAGGCATTGAACCTGGAGGACGCGCCCATGAATGTTTTCCGGGGGCAGCTCCGCGTGGATATCCTGCACTGGGGACCGGTCTCTGCCGGCTACCTGTTCTGGGGCCATCAGGCCAAATTTAAAGATACAGCACCGGATAATCAGTTGAAAACGGATAAAATCTATCCCTTCAGCGTGATGTACAACCTGCACGGCGCCAACTTGACCCTGCGCTTGCCCTTTGACGGGATCAGCACAGAGCAGCGCGTGCCTTTCATAATGGGGGGGGCGGGGCGTTACTACGGCAAGAACAAGGGCTATCGCTATGTCTGGCTTGATGAGGCCCATACTGAGAATGAAAAACAGTTTACAACACAGAAGAAATGGGATGACTGGGGCTATTTTGCGGGAATCGGCGTTGAGATTTACCGGTTTGCCTATGTCTATGCCGGATACACAGCGCTGATGGGCGATGGCCTCATGGGCGCCCAGTTTTTCGATGTGGTGATCGGCGTCACCTTTTAACTGACAATGGGACCACCGCATCGGGAATAGCGTCTACGACATTCCTTTAGCAGGATATGAGCGCGTGTGGTCGGACTTATGTCGTATTGGGGTGATGGTGTCGCCCTGCCCACCTGTCCACTCTGGAATTACGTATGATTGAAATACAAGCACTCTCGCGTCACTTTGGCGACATCACCGCCGTAGACCAGGTCACGCTGCATGTCCCGGCGGGACAGATCTGTGGCTACCTGGGGCCCAACGGCGCCGGCAAAACCACCACAGTCAGAATGCTCACAGGTCTGTTGCCCCCCACCGGCGGTACCGCCACGGTGGGCGGTTATTCCATCGCCTCATCGTTGGTAGAGGTGAAGCGGCGCATCGGTGTGGTGCCCGAGTCCGGCGCCCTGTATCAGAGCCTCACACCCGATGAGTACCTCACTTTCGTGGGGCACCTACATCATTTAGACAACCGGACCATTGACAGGCGGCTTTCAGAGTTTTTGGATTTTTTTCAATTGACGGCCCACCGCAATCAGCGGATGACCAGTTTTTCAAAGGGCATGAAGCAGAAAGTGGTGATCATTGCGGCATTGCTTCACAATCCAGACGTGCTCTTTCTCGATGAACCGCTGAACGGGCTGGACGCCAATGCGGCTCTTTTGTTGAAACGGTTGATACAGAATTTGGCCAGAGATGGTAAGACTGTTTTCTACTGTTCGCATATTCTTGATGTGGTGGAGAATCTCTGTGACCGCATTGTCATTATCAATCAGGGACGCCTTGTGGCAGACGGCTCTGTTGCGGAGTTGAAAGAGATGACAAGCCGACCCTCTTTGGAAGCCGTGTTCAGTGAGTTGACGCAGAAGGAAGATCTGGATGACCTGGCCGATACCTTCTCGCGTAAATTCCGTAACGGCGACACCAGATGATCCGGCGGTGGTTCCAACGCTTTGATATCGACACAGAGCAGCTCTTGGCCATGCTCCGCATCTCCCTGAAGGTGGATGTGCGCGGGCACCGTGGTGTCACAGGACAGCGTTCCCGGAAATTGCCCCCCCTGGTCATCAGTCTGTTTTTCTACTTTGCCATGGGGCTGATGCTTGCCGCCAACCTCGTGGGTCGTGCCCCCCTTTTTCTCTATATGCTGCTATGCGTGGCCTATGCCCAGATCATGGCCGTATTTATGGTGCTGCTTGAATTTGGTGAAACCTTGATGCACCCTGAGGATGAGGCCATACTGGGACATCTCCCGCTGAGTGCGCGCACCTATTTCTGGGCGCGGTTGCTTAATCTCTTTGTTTTTGTGACAGTTGTAGGGACGGCATTGACACTCGGGCCGGGAATCGTCGGTGTGTTTCATCGCAGTGCAGACTGGTTTTTTCCTCTTGTTTTTTTGCCGGTATCTCTGTTGGCCTGTCTGGCTTCCGCTGCTTTTGTGGTCTGGATCTATACAGGGTTGTTGCGTCTCCTGCCCTATGAGCGTTTCAAGGATTACATGGCCTATCTGCAGGGCGTGTTTTCCTTCGCCGTCTTTTTTGCCTATCAGCTGATACCCCGTATGGGGCAGCGTGTGATTGCCGGCAGTGCTGAGATTTCAGGACCGTGGCTCTGGCTGGCGCCACCGGCGTGGTTTGCCGGTCTGGCAGCGCTTCTTAACGGCCATGCCCAGCCGATGTACTGGGGGTTGGGGGCAGTGGCGCTGCTCTCCACTGTCTGGTTGTTTTTTCGTGCTTTCAGAAAGATTTCAATGGGTTTCTCCAAGCGTATCGGTCGTGCCAAAACAAAGAGAGCCGATGTGCGCTCCACTGAAAAGACCCATGAAAGATCGATTCACCGTACAACACGCTGGGTAGGCCGATTCAAAAATCCGGAACTGCTTGCAGGGTATGAGCTGACCACGGCCATGATCAAGCATGACCGTCAGGTGAAGATGGGGCTCTATCCTTTGATGGGTATGCCACTGGCCTTTATCGCGCTGGCGGTGATAGAGGGCGAGGTGGTCAATCCATTGACAGTTGGCGGTTTCGCCGGTGGGTCGTTTGGCTACATGACTTTTTTCTTTGTTTTTTTCATGGTGCACGGTTTAATACAGACAGTGCTTACCTCCAGGGATTGGGAGGCGGCCTGGATGATGCAGGTGGCGCCTGTTCAGGCGCCGGGCAAGGTGGTCCGCGGCATGGCGCTGGCCGTGCTTTTTCGATGTCTGGTGCCATTTTATCTGTTGCTGATGCTGGTATACACCCGGTTCGGTCCGTGGTTTGATGCCGTAAAACTTGGCCTGCTTCTCGGCGCTTGGGGCCTGGCGTTTCTGTCCGTCTCATTGATTACAGTGAAAGACTGGCCGTTTTCCAAGCCGCGAGAGAAAGGGGAGAGAAGCGGTCGTTTTCTGTTTTTACTTTTTGCTGCACCCTTTTTTGTATTGATGACGGTGTTGTTTTTTCTCATTGCAAGATGGCCCTGGTTGCTGCCTGTGGCAGTGGCAGCGGGTCTGGTTTTTTACAAATTGTTTGAGCGGTGGGCTGTGGACCGACTCAATCGATTGTTAATTTGAGAGAGTGTGGACATGTTTAAACGTTTGCGTGCGATGTTGATATTGATTTTGTTGGTTGCCGTATCCGGTTGTCGGCGCTCCTCTGCGCCACAGCCTCGGGCTGATCTGATCTTGAGAAACGGTGTGTTTATTACAATGGATCCCAAACAGCCCCGTGTACAGGCGGTGGCCATTTTAGGGGATCGCGTCTTGGCTGCAGGCAGCGAAGAAGCCCTTGAAATATACAGAAAGCCGGGAACCAAGGTGATTGACCTGCAGGGTCGATTCGCCTGCCCCGGGTTCAATGACGCGCATGTACAGGATCTGGCCGGGTATCAGAATACAATGGATGTGGATCTGTCTGCTGTGACCACGGTGCGGGAGATGCAGCACCGGATCAACAGGGCGCTGAAGCCTCACAAGCCAATGGACGTCTGGCTTATAGGCCGCGGTTGGGACCAATCCATTATGACCGACCTTGAGGGGTGGCCGAATAAAAGGCATCTTCAAACCCGGATATGGACGGACCGCCCCATGGTTTTCTATCGCATCTGCGGTCACGCGGCGCTGGTGAATTCTGTGGCATTGCGCATTGCCCAGATCAACAAGAACACCCCCAGCCCACCCGGCGGGGAGATAGAAAAAGATCCACGAACGGGGGAGCCTACAGGCATTCTGAAGGATGCGGCCATGACATTGCTGGACCGATATATTCCGGCGCCCAGCGTACCCCGGCTGGCCGGGGGGGTGCGCGCCACCCTGTCGCTGGCCGCCCGGTATGGCGTAACCTCTATGCAGGGCCGGGGACGAAAGGAACTTTTTCATATATTCAAGGCCTTTTATGATTCAGACAGCCTGACCTGCCGCATCAATTACTGGGGTGACCTTACAGAGGGGCCCCGGGCCATCAAGCCGCTACGCGATAAATCCAACAATGCCATGCTTCGCGTGGGTGCGCTCTCTGAGTCTCTCGACGGTTCCATGGGCACCTATGGCGCCGCACTGCTTTGGCCCTATGTGGACAGGGCTGAGGTGCGGGGGCTGCCAAAGCTGAGCCAGCAAGCCCTGAATAATGCCGTGCTCAATGCCGACAAAGCCGGCATGCAGGTGGCGGTGCACGCCATTGGCGATGCAGCTGGGCGTCTGGCCGTCGGCAGTTTTGAACTGCTGGAAAAGTTGACGACGCAACGTTGCTGCCGGCCCCGGATTGAACATGCACAACTGTTAACCGATGAAGATATGGCAAGGCTTGGCAGGCTTGGTGTCGTGGCCTCCATGCAGCCGGCCCATCTCCTCGATGATATGCGCTGGGTGCAGGCGCGGCTGGGCCAGGCCCGCTGCGCAAACGCCTATGCCTGGCAAAAGATCAAAGAGGCCGGAATGCCCCTGGCTTTCGGGACCTACTGGCCGGTGGCCTCGCTGAATCCAATGCAGGGCCTTTACGCTGCAGTGACGCGTCGGGACACCCTGGGGTTTCCGCTCAGAGGTTGGTATCCACAACAGAGACTGACCATTGAAGAGGCCCTTAAGGCCTATACCTTGGGATCGGCTTACGCCGAAGAGATGGAAGATGACAAGGGGGCGTTGTCGCCGGGGAAACTGGCGGATATTGTTGTACTTGATCGGAATTTGCTGGAGATATCCCCTGAAGACATCTTGGGAACGCGTGTGTTCATGACTTTGCTGGGGGGGCAAATTATCTACAGAAGTCGATAGAGGGTACTCGAAATTTCTATCGATAGGTTGCCTGTCAGCCACCGGCCCGGTCTCAGCCCGGAAGCACGGTGGCTGTCTTTTTTTATCGCCCCCCATCTGTCACATTGATCTTGTGAAACACCGCAGGTATGCGTAGATGTGTCTCTCGTTTGCCTGCAATGGAATATGGTGTGAATTGAGACCCCGTTGCCCTCCAATTATTACGGCTGGTCCGTTGCCTTTGGGCCACTTTTTCCTTGAAAAATTGTCCTCTGACCTCTATATTGTTGCGCGGGTGATTGACAGGTGTTTTTGACCTGTCCGGCTGTCACGGGCTGACTCACCCCCTCTATCAGGAATTTGGGTTAACAATTTTGAACGATAAGGAGAGCATGCGATGGATGTCAAGGCCCTCAAAGCCGCGCATAAAGTCGTGAAAGAACAGACTTATGCACTTGGAACAATCGACAAAGGGTATACCAACCGTACCCTGTATGTCAATCTCGATACCCATGAAATCAAAGAGAAACCCGTCACCGAGCAGATGAAAGAGAAATTCATCGGCGGCAAGGGTTTTGGACTGCGTCTTCTGTGGGATGCCGTAAAATCCACAACCAAGTGGAACGATGCAGAGAATGAGATTGTCATCGCGCCCGGACCCGTGGCCGGCATCACCAGCTATTCCGGTACAGGCAAGTCCATTGTCGTTTCGCTGTCCCCTATGACAGACATTGTCATCGACTCCAACGTGGGCGGCTACTTTGGTCCCTATCTGAAGTTCTCGGGCTTCGACGCCCTGGAGATTCAGGGCAAGGCCAAAGAGGATGTACTCATCGTCATCGACGGCATTAAGGGTACGGTCACCATTGAAACCTGCCCCGACGAGCCCAAGGACAGTCATCTTCTGGCCCATGCGCTCACCGAGATGTACGCCGACGACGAGAAAGACCGCCGCAATGTGGCCGTGGTCTCTGCCGGTTCCGCTGCCGAGCATTGCAATATCGGCATGCTGAACTTCTCGCTCTTTGATATGCAGCGTAAAGAGATTCGCCTGAAACAGGCCGGTCGCGGCGGCATTGGCCGCGTGCTGCGCGACAAGAATATCAAAGCCATTGTCTGCCATTCCCCCCAGCTCAAAGGCGATATGCTGAATGTCGTCGACATGGATTCCATCAAGAAACGCGGTCAGAACTTCAACCGTGAGATGCGTGAATTTGATGATGAGCAGTGCGAGATGCGTACCAAAGGTACGGCCCATCTCGTCGAGATCATGGACGAGTACGATCTGCTGCCCACGCATAACTTTAAGTTTGGCAACCACGTGGATACGCCCAAGATTGACTCTGAGGTCTGGAAAAAATATTTCACACCCCGCAGCTCCGACGGCTGCTGGTTTGGCTGCACCATGGCCTGTGCCAAGGTGGCTGAAGACTTTATCGTCAAAACCGGTCCCTACAAGGGCAACAAGGTACTGGTGGACGGCCCCGAGTATGAAACCGCCGCCGGTGTCGGTCCCAATATTGGCGTCTTTGATCCTGAAGTCATCCTCGAGCTCAACTTCTACTGTGACACCTACGGTCTGGACACCATCTCCTTTGGCACGCTGACCGCCTTTGCCATGGAGTGTTATTCCAATGGCATTCTCAATAAAGAGCGCACCGGCGGCCTGGAACTGACTTTTGGCAACGGTGCAGCAGCGCTTGAGTTGATCCATCAGATGTCCCGCGGCGAAGGCTTTGGCCTCATTGCCGGTCAGGGCGTGCGCAAGATGAAACTCTATTTTGCAGAGCAGGGCTGGGGCGATGCCGCATTCATGCAGGATATCGGCATGGAGAACAAAGGCCTGGAGTACTCCCAGTACGTCTCCAAAGAGTCTCTGGCCCAGCAGGGCGGTTACGCCATGACCAACAAAGGCCCCCAGCATGACGAGGCCTGGCTGATCTTTATGGACATGGTCAACAAGCAGATTCCCACCTTTGAAGACAAGGCCGAGGCCCTGCATTACTTCCCCATGTTCCGTACCTGGTTTGGCCTGATGGGCCTCTGCAAGCTGCCATGGAACGATGTGGAGCCTGAGAACAACGCCGAGACCGATGAGCCGGCCAAGGTGCCCGAGCATGTGGACAACTACCTGACCATCTTCAAGAGTGTGACAGGCCGTCCCATTGACAGTGCTGAGATGGTGCGTCAGTCCGAGCGCGTGTACAATTTCCAGCGTATCTTCAACATCCGTCTGGGCAAAGGCCTGCGCAAGAACGACGCCCAGCCCTACCGCGCCGCCGGTCCTGTGACTGTGGAAGAGTATGAGGCCCGCGCCGACCGTTATGACGGTCAGCTTAAGGACATCCTGGGTCTGGACCCGTCCACCATGACCATGGACGAGAAGATGAAAGCCACGCGTGAGTACCGTGAGGATCAGTACGAGAAACTGCTGGACGCCGTGTACCAGCGTCGCGGCTGGACCCCCGGCGGTGTGCCCACCATTGAGCATCTTCAGGATCTGGGCATGGATCTGCCGGAGCTGATCGAAGTGATCAAGCCTCTGCAGGATAAGTAAGTCGATATGAGTCAGACCATTGTTGTAAACGGCGATGCCCTTGCATGGCATGAGGGAATGACGGTTACCGATGTGCTGGCCGCTAAGAAATATACCTTTAAAATGCTGGTCGTCAAGATAGACGACCAGCTGATTAAAAAAACGGTGTGGCCGGAAACTGTGGTTCCCGTCGGCGCTACCGTGCAGGTGATTCACTTGATGAGCGGCGGCTGATTGCCGTCCATTGACAGGAGAATATATGTATAAAACCAATACCTATTTCGACGGCAAAGTGGTTTCCATTGCCTTTGAATCTGAAAAAGGGCCGGCCACCACAGGCGTCATGGCTGCCGGCGAGTATGAATTCGGTACCACCACCAAGGAGTACATGACCGTGACCAGCGGCGCCATGAATGTGCTGCTGCCCGGCGAAACCGAGTGGAAGACCTTTAACGCCGGTGAGACCTTTATTGTTGAAAAAGACCAGAAGTTCGGCGTCAAGATGGCATCAGATACCACGTACATCTGTGTCTACGAGTAAAATGGAAACAGCGTGAATGAAAGCCCCGGCATTTGCCGGGGCTTTTTTTAAATTTCAAGTTCCAAATCGCAAATTATAAACAAGGGCAAATGGACGCGTGTTTAGGATTGGCCGCTTTGAATTTGGAATGTGTCTGTGATTTGGGATTTGAAAATTGGCGCTTATCAGGAGGTAACCATGTCTGATTCGATTTTTTCCCGCAACGTTCCCGGCATGACAGAGCCGCTCCAGGCCGCCACGGTGGGCATTGCCGGTTGCGGGGGACTGGGCTCCAATATTGCCGTGTCGCTGGTGCGTGCCGGTGTGGGGCAATTGATTCTGGCTGATTTTGATGTGGTTGAGGCCTCCAACCTCAACCGTCAGCATTACTTTCAGAGAGACATCGGCCGCAGCAAGGTAGAGGCGCTGACCGATATTCTGCTGGCCATTAATCCCCGTGCAGAGGTTGTCGCCCAGAACCTGAAGCTTACCCCTGAGAATCTCCTGCCCATCTATGCGGAGGCGGATGTCATGGTAGAGGCTTTCGACAGGGCCGAGGCCAAGCAGTGGCTCATCGAGTCCTGCTTGTCTGCCAAGCCCGACATGCCCGTGGTCTGCGGCAGCGGACTCTCCGGTGTGGGCAATACCGCATCGCTGAAACTGCGCCGCCTGGGCAATCTGGTGATCTGCGGTGATGAGGTGACAGAGATGACCGAGGGGCTCTGTTCGGCACGCGTCGCCCTGGTGGCTCAGATGCAGGCCCATGCGGTGATCGGATTGATTCTGGGGTTGGATGTGCTTTGATTGTTAATGCATGTTGCGGGGTGTCAGAATTTTGATTTTGGGTGTTCTCTGTGGAGAGCACCCTTTTTTCATTGCCACTACAATGGATAGAACTGTCCATTCTTACGGGCAAAACGTTCAATTTTGTAAGTATTCCCAGGGATAAGGGTTGCTTTTTTGAACTCAAGTGGCATGAAAGCGGCCTCGACGTGTGGGTGGTATATTAATTGCAGATATTTGAACTTTGTCAGAAAACAATTGGATATGCCTTTTAATGTGGGGGTGTTTTTATGAAACGCTCGATAAACGGGGGGGCGGGAGCGCTGCTCTTTCTGTTGCTCCTGGCTGCGAGTTGCAGCTTCAAGGAACCGGCCAAACCGGAGTGGAATGTCAATATGGAGCTGCCGCTGCTCGGCAGGCGCTACACCATGGTGGACCTGGCTGATGAGCTGAAGAATCTGAAGATCGATGAGGCGGCCGATGAGGTTATCGTCCATTTTGACGAACCCTTTGAGACCTTTGAGATTGGCGACAAACTGAAGATCAGCGGGGCGTCTAAAAGTGTGAGTATTCCCACCAGCGGCACCCTTGATGATTCAGTGGCCATCTCGGCTGATGTGGTGGTGGTCGATACGGCGGCCATACGCAGCGGCCTGGTCTCTTTGAATGTCCGAAACCCCGGGACAACCGATGTCACCGTGGCGTTTGAGCTGGTGGATATCCGTACAGCCGGGGGGGTGCCACTGAGCCACACCGTCTCTGTGGGGGCCTCGGGCACCACCTATTCTCAGTTCAGCCTGGGCGGTTACCTCATTACCCCGCCCATACGGAATGGAGAGAATGTCATTCGCTTTAGAGGACGAATTACCGGGGCCACGGCCAGCAATCCCGTTGAGGTGGATGTCAATATCGGCGAGATGACCTTTGGTTTTGTCAGCGGCATCATCAATCGTCTTGAGGTTGATATTGATCCCACCGAGGCCGAACTGGATATTCCCGATGCGCTGAAGGATTTTGAGATCGAACGGGCCGATCTAAAACTGGCCGTTGATCTGGGCCTGGATATTCCTGTGTGGCTCGAACTGCGCATTGAGGGGCAGGAGACCGATGACGGCTCCCATCCGGTGATTCACATTGTAGACAGTCTCATGAGCGGTGGGGTCGATACGCTGACCGTGCCCAATCTGGCGTCTCTAATCAATGCCATGCCCGAGAAGATTGTCTTTACCGGGAAGTTCACCCTGGGCGACGGCGTGGCGCGGACGCGCATCAACTCAGATCATATCATCGAAAGCGAAGGTTTCTTTGAGATGCCGCTGACGCTGACGTTGCCTGTGATCGACACCAAGACCGATGTGGACACGCTGGAGATGGATGAGGATCTGCGCGATGTATTCAGAGACAACCTGATCAGCGCCGGTTTCTACGCGGAGCTGCAGAACGGTCTGCCGGTTGGCGGTACAGTGCGCCTCTATTTTTCAAAGATCCATGCGGATTCGACGATTTACGATCTGGACCCCGACTCGCCGTCAGAGGACTATGTGGTCTTCACCGTGCCCATGCGGGCCGGCGTGCTGGACGGAGGCAGTCCGGCCCTGGTCAGCAGTGCCATGCACAGCAGCATCGAGGTGGCCTTAAACCAGGACAACCTCCCGCTTTTCTATGAAAATGAACAGCTCTTTTTTGGAATGAAGCTGGAGAGCGATCAGACCGGCACCATGGTGCGTGTGCGGCCCAATGATTTTGTAGATATCACGGCCCGTGTGGCTGCGGAGGTGAATACACGCGTTCCAGAGGATGACGATGGGGAAGGGGGCGCGTTATGAAAAAGCTGAACCTTTTCGTCGTGTTTTTGTTGGTGGTCACCGGTCTCACCCCGCTTTTTGGACAGATGACGGCCCGCGGTCTGGGCATGGGCGGCGCCTACACGGCCCTGGCCCGCGGCGTACACGCCGCAGACTGGAACCCCGCCAACCTGGGGCTTCCAGACAACCGCCGCTTCACCATGACCATTGCCGGCCTGGGTGCAGGCGTCTCCAACAACGCCTTCAGCAAGTCGATGTATGACAAATATCTTGTGGATGATGATGGGGATGGCCGTGTCTTCTGGACGGCGGACGATGTCAATACTATCTTTGACGCAATTCCGGATAAGGGCTTGAAAGTGGTCAGCGACATGCAGATGCGCCTGCTCTCTTTCTCCATTGGCAACTTTGCGTTTTCGCTGGGCGCCGTGTCCGGCAGCACAGTGACGCTGGAGAAGGATATCTTCCGCATCCCGCTCAAGGGCACGGCCATGAATGACCGCTATGACTTAAGCGGTGATGTGGGACAGGGCCTGGGTTACGGCACGCTCGATCTCTCTTACGGACGTCAGGTGTATCAGAACGAGGACTATTTGATTGCCGCCGGGCTCACCACGCATTTCATGTACGGCGCCGGTTTTGCCGAGACTGAAGACGGCGAAGCCATCGTGTCGTTGAATCCCTACGGCGCCGATGTCAGCGGCTCCTATGAGGCCACCTATGCCTACAACGGCGGGGGGCTTGGATGGGGTGTCGATCTGGGCGTCGCCGCCCAGTTTCGTCAGGGCTTCACGGTCAGTCTGGCCCTGGGCAATCTATTGGGGTCCATTCCTTTCAATGAGAATGTGGAGCATGAGTCCGGCCTGTTCAGTGGAGACTCGCTCGGCGTGGCCACAGATTTTGATGAAGACTGGAGCGACTCCACCTGGTCGTCCAAAGGCAAGGCCTTTTCAGCCTCGCCACCGCGCCAGCTGCGCCTGGGCGCCTCCTATCAGGAGGGGCCAATGCTGGTCTCTGTGGAGCTGCAGCAGGGCTTCAGTGACGGCGCCATGATCAGCAAGACCCCCCGTTTTGCCATGGGTACAGAATATTCCCCGCTTCCCTGGCTGCCGCTGCGTGCGGGTGTCTCCATGGGCGGCCGCTGGGGGTTCAGCACCGCCTTTGGCCTGGGCATCCGTCCCGGCGGATTTGTGCTCGATCTGGCCGTGCTCAACCGAGGCGGGCTGACGCCGGGCTCCAGCAAGGGGCTCTCAGTGGCTTTTGAACTGGGTATTGACCTGGCCAAAAAGGATTAGTACTTTGGATTCATGAAGTCACCCCAAAAGCATATCAAGGCTCCCGATCTTCGGGAGCCTTTGCGTTTTATCCTGTCGGCGCTGGTCGATTTCATCTATCCGCCCCGCTGTGCCGGTTGCGGCCGGTCCAGTGAAGACCGGCCCTTCTGTCCGGTTTGCCGAGAGGGGTTCGCAGCCGCCCGTGCGGCCTCTCTTCAATCCGGTCACGGTGATTTCAACCATCTCTCCGGGCCACTGCATTTTGATGCGGCCTTCACCGGCTGGGGCTTTACGCCGATGATCGCCCATTTGATCCATCAGTATAAATATCAGGACAGGCGATTGTTTGCCGAGATCTTCGGCGCCGGGCTGGCGGAGATGCTGCCGGCTCAAGCCCTGGCATGGCCTGAGGCCACGCTGCTGCCCGTGCCGCTGCACAGCGTCAGAAAGCGTGAGCGTGGATACAACCAAAGTGCACTGCTGGCGCGGGCTGTCGGCTCTGCCATGGGCTGGCCAGTCGATGACGCGCTGCTCAAGCGCCACCGCCAAACCGAGACGCAGACCCACCTGGACGCCGAGGCGCGTCAGGCCAATGTGGGCGGGGCCTTTGCGCTGCGGCGGCCTGAAGCGGCAGAGGGCCAGTGCTTTGTCGTAGTGGATGATGTGATCACCACCGGGGCCACGTTGAACGCCATTGCCGCCCTGCTCAAGTCAGCCGGCGCCGCCTGGGTGGGCGGCCTGGCCGTGTCCCGACCGGATCACAGGAAGGGGGCTTCAACACCGGGTGTCGTACAAATTGATGGTTGAACGTGTACGCGACACCCGGTGTTGATGAGAATAGCCTGGGGCAGATTCACTGATTCCGCCGGACAGATTCATCTATTCCGTTACACAGATTCACTGATTCCGCTGGACAGATTCATCTATTCCGTTAGACAGATTCACCTATTCTGCCGGACAGATTCATCAATTCCGTTACACAGATTCACCTATTCTGCCGGACAGATTAAGTGATTCCGTCGCACAGAATCGTTTAATCTGTTGCAAAGAATCGTCTATTTTGTCGCGCGGCATAGGCGATAATGCCCGGCAAAACAGGTGCTGAAAGTTTTGTCTATACTAGGGCGATGTTTTGCAAGTTCCCAACACTGGGTGTCGCTTGCGTTGGCGGTGGTTTATTTGTACGACACCCGGTGTTGAAAATACGTGGTTCACAGCTCTTGCTCTTCCTCGTTCCAGGTGTTATTGAGTATCCAGCACCCAGCCAGGCATGTCCCCTGATGAAGGGTGGGAAAAACCGTATTGGAGGAAGATTCTGTACGGCGCCCGGCGCTGTATGCCGCCGTATGCTTTGAATCGCGCGCTTTCTCTCTTTTTGGCTTGACTTTCCCTGTAAAAAATGTTATAATTATCCTCTCGAAGGCCTAGAAAATTCAATTTAACCGAATTCTTTTACCAGGCTGCCATTCAGCCCGGTTTTCTTGGAACGCTTTCGAGCTAGAGGAGGGATCATGTCAGTAAAAATTGCTATCAACGGTTTTGGCCGCATCGGCCGATTGGTATTCCGTGTTGCCCAGGAACGGGGCGATGTGGAGGTTGTGGCTGTAAATGATCTGACCGACGCCAAGACGCTGGCGCATCTCTTGAAATATGATTCAGTGCACGGTAAATTCCCCGGCATTGTAGAAGCCGGTGACGGCGAAATTGTTGTCAATGGCAAGGCCATCAAAGTACTGGCCGAGCGCGACCCCGCAGATCTGCCCTGGAAAGAGCTGGGTGTGGATGTGGCTGTGGAGTCCACAGGCGTGTTCCGCAAGCGCGCGCAGATTGCCAAACACCTTGAAGCCGGCGCCCGCAAGGTGCTGCTCTCCGTGCCTGCCAAAGACGCCATTGACGCCACCATCGTTTTAGGCGTCAACGATGACGACCTCAAGCCCGAGCATCAAATTGTATCCAACGCCTCCTGCACCACCAACTGTCTGGCCCCTGTGGTCAAGGTGCTGCACGAGACTTTCGGCCTGAAGAATGGTTTAATGACCACCATTCACGCCTATACCAATGATCAGATTATTCTGGACTCACCCCATGCTGATCTGCGTCGCGCCCGCTCTGCGGCCGTGTCCATGATCCCCACCACCACCGGCGCTGCCGCGGCTGTGGGCAAGGTGATTCCTGATTTGAACGGCAAGCTCAACGGCATGGCCGTGCGCGTGCCCACGCCCGACGGCTCCCTGGTCGACCTGGTGGTTGAAACCGAGAAGCCGGCCACAGTGGAAGCCGTCAACGCCGCCATGAAGGCCGCTTCAGAGGGCCCCATGAAAGGCGTGCTGGAGTACTGTGAAGATCCGGTGGTGTCTGTCGATATCGTCGGCAATGCACACTCCAGTGTGTTTGACAGTCTGGCCACCATGACCATGGGCGACCATATGGTCAAGGTGCTCTCCTGGTATGACAATGAATACGGCTATTCCAGCCGCATGGTGGACCTGCTGGTCAAGATGGCCGCGCTTTAAGCGGGGGCAGTGATGACCAAGCTGACACTGAAAGATATTGAACTGAAAGGGCGTCGCCTGCTCATGCGGGTGGATTTCAACGTCCCTTTAGATAGAGATTTAAACGTCTCCGACGACAAGCGCATTCGCGCAGCGCTGCCTACCATTCAATACGCGGTAGAGCAGGGTGCCAAGGTGATTCTCATGTCTCACCTGGGTCGTCCCAAGGGCAGCAGGGTTCCAGAGATGAGCCTGCGCCCCGCAGCTGAAAAGCTGGGAGAACTGCTGGGTCAACCCGTTCTTTTTGCCGATGACTGCATTGGCGAGACGGTTGAAGCCCAGGGTGCCGGACTGGAAAACGGTTCGGTGATGCTCCTTGAAAATTTGCGGTTTTACAAAGCTGAAACGGCCAATGACGATGCCTTTGCGGCGCAGCTGGCCCGGCTCGGTGATGTTTACGCCAACGACGCCTTTGGCACGGCCCACAGGGCCCATGCCTCCACAGAGGGGGTGACGCATCACTTTGAGACTTGCGTCTCCGGCTTTCTCATGGAGAAAGAGCTGGTCTTCCTCGGTGGGGCGCTCACGCAGCCCAAGAAGCCCTTTGTGGCTATTTTAGGCGGCGCCAAGGTGGCCGACAAGATCCCAGTGATCGAGCACCTGATCGATCAGGTGGATAAGATTGTCATCGGCGGCGGCATGATGTTTACCTTTGTCAAGGCCATGGGCCATGATATCGGCAACTCATTGTTGGATGAGGCCTCGCTGGATTTTGCCAAATCCGTCATTGACAGGCACGGTGACAAGCTGGTGCTTCCTGTGGATACCCTGGTCTCAGACCATTTCGATTATGGCAAGCGCGAGATCGGCAAGACGGCGCTGGTTGCTGTTGATGCCATTCCCGAAGGCACAATGGGTCTGGATATCGGCCCTGAATCGGAAAAACTGTTTGCACGGGCCCTCGAAAGCGCAGGTACCGTGGTCTGGAACGGACCCATGGGCGTGTTTGAGATTGAACAGACGGCCAAGGGCACGCTCTCTATGGCCGTGCTTCTGGCCAATTTGACAGAACAGGGCGCAGTCACCATTATTGGTGGCGGCGATTCGGCCTCGGCTGTGAAGAAGGCCGGTGTGGCAGACAGAATGTCTCATGTGTCCACTGGCGGCGGCGCCTCTCTGGAGTTCCTCCAGGGCAAGACACTGCCCGGTGTGGCGGCGCTTACGGATCGATAGGAGATTGTGATGCGGAAATTTCTCATTGCAGGAAACTGGAAGATGCACAATACGGCTGCTGAGGCAGAAGCGTTGCTTGCCGGATTGGTCGCACAGACGCAAGACACATCTGATGTGGATATTGCTGTTTTTCCTCCCTCCATCTATCTGGAGCTGACCCGTCGTCTGCTAAAGTCGACGCCCATACAATGGGGCGGTCAGAATATGTCATGGGCCGAGAAAGGCGCCTTTACTGGCGAGATTGCCTCGGCCATGCTCAGAGATCTGGGTTCGACAATGGTCATTCTGGGGCACTCTGAAAGACGCCATGTCTTTGGAGAGAGCGATGCGCAGATCCGGCAGAAGATCGATCTGGCCTTGAAAGACGGCCTGACTCCCGTGATCTGCGTGGGAGAGAAGCTGGAAGAGCGTGAAGCGGGTGAGACGGAAGCCGTCATACTCGGCCAGATTGAATCGGCGCTGAACGGCCTCTCACCGCAAGACCTCAAGCGTGTCATACTGGCCTACGAGCCTGTATGGGCCATTGGTACCGGTAAAACCGCAACACCCGAGCAGGCACAGGAGGTACATTTTACTGTCCGTCGCTGGCTCGAGACAAAATTTGATAAACAGACGGCCGACGCGCTCCGTATTCTCTACGGCGGCAGCGTAAAACCGGCCAATGCTCAGGGGTTGCTCAGTCAGCCCGATATAGACGGTGCCCTGGTGGGGGGTGCATGCCTGAAAGCAGACGATTTTTCAGCCATCATCCACGCCGCAACGGTATCATGAAAATGGGAGTTTAAGCGATGACGGCATTCTTATCCGTGATCCATGTTCTGGTCTCACTTCTGCTTATCATCAGTGTTCTGTTGCAGTCCAGCAAGGGCGGCGGCATGGCAGGTATGTTTGGCGGCGGTGGCGGCGGCGGCGTGTTCGGCGGCCGCGGCGCAGCAACCTTTCTTTCAAAGACAACCATGTGGCTTGGCGTTGCTTTTGCATTGACATCAATCACCATTGGTTTGATCAACAGGGGAAGCAGTGACCGTCCCCGTAGTATTGTAGAGCAGATGTCGGAGCAGCAGCAGTCCACGCCTGCAACCATGTTGCCTACCATTCCCGGTGCGGAAGAGACCGGTGAGGCCACGCAGCAGACGCCTGAAGGCGACAAATAACCGTAAGAACGATCGATCGTTGATATAAAAGCCGAAGTGGTGGAATAGGCAGACACGCTGTCTTGAGGGGGCAGTGGGAGAAATCCCGTGGGGGTTCGAATCCCCCCTTCGGCACTATCAATCCAGGACACTGAATTGGTTGAAATTCATGGGAGGGTGTAAAATGCAATGGATCAAAAGATCCGTCGGTTTGGTCGTCGTGATGGCCTTGATGGCCGCATTTGCTACGGCAGGCGCACAGACGACCAAGGCCGAGTATGAGGCGAAAATTGCCCAGCTTCAGGCAAAAATGCAGGAGCTGGTGGATAAGATGCAGCAGGCCAGTGAGCAGCGCAACACAGCCAGTTATGAAGAGGCCAAGGTTGAGTACGAGAAAGTAAAAGAACAGGCCACTATCCTCAAAGAGGAATTTGCATCAAAGAACAACACTGAGGCGCAGGGCAAGAAAGCCTATAACGATGGGCGCCGTGCATTTCAAACCCGTCAGTATGAACAGGCAATTGGTTTTTTTGATAAATCCATAGCACAGTTGCCGGACTTTGCCAAGGCCTATACGATGAAGGGCCTGGCCCTGCGTTACTCGCGTCGTTATGACGAGGCTGAAGTGGTGCTGAAGAAGTCGATCGAAATTGATCCCAATGATTATATGCCTTACTCCTATCTCGGTGGGTTGTATAAAACCATGGATCGTGCTGACGAAGCTATCAGCCAGTACCGCATGGCGCTGAGCAAAGATTCCACACGGCATGACCTTTACTACCATATTGGTCAGACCTATGTCTCTAAGAAAAAAGACTACGCCAACGCCATTACCGCCTTTGAGAAAGCCATTGAAATCAATCCGCAGTACGCAAGAGGCTATGTGGCTCTTGGAGATGCCTATACCAACTCCGGCAAATTAAAGAAAGCCGTGAATGCGTTGACCACGGCCACCACACTCGATGGTCGCAATGGTATGGGATGGTATCGTCTCTCTGATGCGTTGATCAAATCCAATAAGAATCAGCAAACCATCGATGCGGGAAACAAGGCCCTGCAGAATGTCGGCCGTAACCGCAATATCAAAGCCCCCGTCCATGTGAACATGGGCCAGGCCTACGAGAATCTAGGCGATAAAGCCAATGCGTTAAAGCACTACAAAGAAGCGGCCAAAGACCGTCGCTATGCGCAGTGGGCCAATTGGGCCATCGATAAACTGAAAAAACAGTAGTAGACGTTTCCGGTGGCCATGCCCATCGTTTAGAAATTGAAAAACCCATCGCAAACCCGATGGGTTTTTCTGTTCATCTCATAAAAGGAGCTGATCATCCATGGGTTTTGATATCACTTCTGCGTTGATTGTGATGGGCGGTCTCGGACTGCTCTTTGGCGCCGGCCTGGCCGTTGCCTCTAAGATTTTTGCCGTTGAAAAAGACCCACGGGCCGAGCAGATAGAAGAGGCGCTTCCCGGCGCCAATTGCGGCGCCTGCGGTGCGCCCGGTTGCAGTGGTTTTGCCGAGGGCGTGGTTGAAAGCAAGTACACGGTTTCAGGATGCCCGGTAGGCGGGGCCGAAGTGGCCGCGCAGATCGCTTCTATTATGGGTCTGGAGGCCGGTGCCGTGACGCCAAAAGTGGCAGTGGTCCGCTGTCGCGGAGATCATGACCAGGCGGTGGAGCGTGCCGTTTACCATGGCGTTTCGGACTGTAAGGCCGCCACACTGATCGACAACGGTGCCAAAGGCTGCGAATACGGCTGTCTGGGTCTGGGAACCTGCGTCAGCGCCTGCGTGTTCGATGCGTTGATCATGGGTGAAAAGGGATTGCCCTTCGTCATCGAAGAGAATTGTACAGGCTGCGGCGCCTGTGTTACAGCCTGTCCGCGCGGGATTATGGAGCTGGTGCCGGCCGATCAAGAGGTCTATCTTGCCTGTGTCTCCAGGGACTTTGGCAAAGCCGTGAAATCAGTGTGTAAGGTTGGCTGTATTGGCTGTTCCATGTGTTCCAAGGAGAAGGTAACGCCCGATGAGATGATCACCATGGACGGAAAATTGCCGGTTATTCACTATGATCGTGTCAAAGACCATTCGACTGATTTGAATATGGCGGTTGAGAAGTGCCCCACCCATGCCTTTGCAACGCGTGGCCGTGACGGGAAAAGTACACTGCTCGAAACCGCGGACGAAAAGGCAGCCTCTGCCTAAACGTCAATCAGCAAGTCATTTCAATCCGGTCTCGAATGGCATCATCCGAGATCGGATTTTTTTTTGACAGTCCGGGGTTGTGGCTTTTAAAAAGCAAATAATCAAGCAATCCCTCTTTTTTTATATTACATTAAAAACTGTAAATTTTATGCCCGTTTAAATGAGCCTGAGGAAAAGACCATGCTGCATATCTATAATACACTGAGCAAGAAGAAAGAGGCCTTTGAACCGTTGAACCCGCCGTTTGTTGGGATGTATGTCTGCGGCCCCACGGTCTACGATGATCCGCATCTGGGCCACGCCAAGAGCTATGTCTCTTTTGATGTGATCGTCCGCCATCTGCGCGCCTCGGGATACAAGGTTCGGTATGTGCAGAATATCACCGATGTGGGCCACCTATTGGGCGATGCCAATGACGGTGAGGACCGTATTTTGAAAAAGGCAAAGCTCGAACATTTGGAACCGGTGGAGATTGCCCAGAAATACGAGCGTCATTATTTTAGAGATATGGACGCCATCAATGTAAAACGCCCCGATATCTCCTCAAGGGCCACAGGACATCTCCCGGAGATGATAGAAATGGTGGAGCTGCTTATAGACAAGGGTTATGCCTATGAAGTCGATGGGAATGTCTATTATGAGGTCGCCAAATTCCCGGCATACGGCAAGCTCTCGGGCCGCAAAGTTGAGGACATGCTCTCGGGAACACGTGTCGACAGCGCCTCAGACAAGCGTCATCCCGCAGATTTTGCCCTTTGGAAGAAAGCAGATCCCGAGCATTTGATGAAATGGAATTCACCGTGGAGTGTTGGTTTTCCCGGCTGGCACCTGGAATGCTCCGTGATGTCGCAGAAGTATCTGGGGGAGACCATCGACATCCACGGTGGTGGACTGGACAATCAGTTCCCGCATCATGAATGCGAGATTGCCCAGAGCGAGGCCGCCCATGATAAACCCTTTGTCCGGTATTTTATGCATAATAACATGGTGACGCTTAACGGTCAAAAGATGAGTAAGTCATTGGGTAATTTTGTCACATTGACCGACCTCTATGAGCAGTACGGCGCCATGACGGTGCGCTTTTTCATCCTGCAGGGGCATTATCGTTCTCCTCAGGATTTTTCCGATGAAGCCCTCACCGCAGCGCAGAAAGGCTTTGGCCGCCTGCGTGACGCAGTGGCGCAATTGCGGAAGGCGCTGGGCGATGAGCGTCCTGCTGAGTGCGAGCTGCAAGGCCCGTTGAAAGCGTATCACGACCGTTTCTTTGAGGCCATGGACAGTGATTTCTCTACGGCCAAGGCATTGACAGTGCTCTTTGATCTGGCCAAGGAGGTCCCCGGTATGGTGGCAGCCAAAGACGCCGAGACCATTGGGCAGGCCCTGTCGGTTTTTGAGGCCCTTGGCGGAGAAGTCCTCGGTTTAACTTTTGATGACACGTCCATAAATGCGGGCGCCGCTACTGAAGACGCCCTCATGCAGATGATTCTCGCGTGGCGCCATCAGCTCAGAACGGATAAGAATTGGCCGGAGGCGGACCGGCTGCGCGATGCGCTGGCCGCAGCGGGTATTTCCGTGCTGGATGGGCCCGACGGATCCACTTGGAAAAAAGGGTGAAAGTGTTAAAAAAAGCTTGACTTTTGGGCTCTGATTTTTTATAATATGTCTCTGTAAATTACCACCCCTTAGATGAGGGTGGGAGGCAGGAGATCCCTGACTGGTTCTACTACGCTGGCGTAGCTCAATTGGTAGAGCAGCTGATTTGTAATCAGCAGGTTGTAGGTTCAAGTCCTATCGCCAGCTCGACTTGAACGACCAGGGATCTAAAATGCCGCAAGTTCTTTTTTGATGATGGTGGGGTTCCCGAGTGGCCAAAGGGAACAGACTGTAAATCTGTCGGCGCAGCCTTCGGAGGTTCGAATCCTCCCCCCACCACACATTTTCGTAAGCGGGAGTAGCTCAGCTGGCTAGAGCGTCAGCCTTCCAAGCTGAATGTCGCGGGTTCGAATCCCGTTTCCCGCTCTACGTTTCATCAGAAAAGGCAATGTGCGTGCATTTATCTTAATGCTTGCATCTGGCCTTTTTGTTGTTTATATTGTAAGGCTTACGGGTTCCTGATTTATTAGAGCCTTTTTTGGTAGTAGTTGCTCGCGTAGCTCAGTAGGTAGAGCGCATCCTTGGTAAGGATGAGGTCACCAGTTCAAGCCTGGTCGTGAGCTCTTGTTTTTTTTGTGAAAACCATTCGACGCAATTCTGGAGGGTAGCCCCCATGGCTAAGCAAAAATTTGAGCGTAATAAGCCACACGTGAATATCGGTACTGTGGGTCACGTGGATCACGGTAAGACAACGCTGACTGCGGCCATTACGATGTATCTGGCCCACAAAGGCGGCGGCGAGATCAAGAAGTACGACGAGATCGACAATGCCCCTGAAGAAAAGGCCCGTGGCATAACCATTAACACAGCCCATGTGGAGTACGAGACGAC